>Ga0207695_10000107_pt1 | contig 252606 bp, 235 predicted proteins | sample KBSC54metaG_FD_184354 | JGI IMG/M metagenome (GOLD analysis project Ga0207695, IMG submission 184354) | Corn rhizosphere microbial communities from Kellogg Biological Station, Michigan, USA - KBS C5-4 metaG (SPAdes) (version 2) | ecosystem: Host-associated > Plants > Roots > Rhizosphere >...
ATCGCCGGCAGCGAGATTGCGAACGGCGCCGCCAGATCACTCACGGACAAACTGTCGTTCTCGACAAGCCGCGCCAGCAACGCGCGCCGCGTCGGATCAGACAGCGCCGCAAAGGTGCGATCAAGCCTCTCATCATTATACTTAACCATATGGTTTAGTATAAGTGCAAGCGAAATGCCGTCAAGCAGGAACCCGCAAAGAAAAAGCCCCGCCTTCCGACGGGGCTCCCTTCCAGCTCAATCAAGCGATCGCTACTCGACCTTGAGGCCCGCGAACTCGACGACCTTCTTCCACTTGGCGGTCTCGGCCGCGATGTCCTGGCCGAACGCCTCCGGCGTCTCCACCAGCGGATCGCCACCGAGCTCGACCAGACGCTTGGTCATGTCGGGTTCTTTCATGAGCGTATTGATCTCGTTATTGAGCTTGGCGATCATGTCCTTGGGCATGTTCTTTGGCGCGCCCATACCGAACAGCGCGCTCGCCTCGTAGTCCTTTACGGTCTCGCCGATCGCGGGCACGTCGGGCAGCTGCGGCGAGCGCTGCGCCGTTGTGACGCCGAGCGCGCGAAGCGAGCCGGAGCGGATGTGCTGGATGATCGAGGGCATGTTGTCGAAAATCACCTGCACCTGGCCACCGAGCATGTCGGTGATCGCCGGTGCCGCGCCGCGATAGGGCACATGCTGCATCTTGCAGCCGGTCATTGCCATGAACATCTCGCCGGACAGGTGCACCGAGGTGCCGTTGCCTGAGGAGGCCATGTTCACCTTGCCGGGATTGGCCTTCACATACTCGATGAACTCGGCGACGGTCTTGGCCGGCACGTCCTTGTTGACGGTCATCACGTTCGGCACGCGCTGGAAGGCGGCGATCGGCGCGATGTCGCGGACGAAGTTGAACTTGAGATTGGTATAGAGCGTGGTGTTGATGTAATTGGCCGGATTGACCAGCAGCACGGTGTAGCCGTCCGGCTCGGCGTTGACGACGGAGTCGGTGCCGATATTGTTGCCGGCGCCCGGCTTGTTCTCGATCACGAATTGCTGGCCGAGCCGCTCCGACAGGCGCTGGCCGATCAGCCGCGCCAGAATGTCAGTGGCGCCGCCTGGCGGATAACCCACCACGAACTTCACCGGCCGCGACGGATAATCCGCTGCAAGGGCCTTCGACAACGGACTGGCTGCGAGCGGACTGGCGGCAAGCAGGCCGAGCGCGGTACGGCGAGTGATCATCTCGAGGGTTCTCCCAGTGTTGTTCTTGAATGGGTGGTGTTCTTGAAGGCCGGGTAACTTGAAACTAGCGTCATCGGCGTTGTAACAAAGCACGCCACGCGCGCAAGGCGCCGAGCGCCCGCGACGACGAAAGGATAAGGCATGCCGGTGAAGGTTCAGGCGCTCGATCATCTCGTCATCAACGTCGCGGACGTCGCTGTCACCACCGAGTGGTATCGCAAAATCCTCGGCATGGAAGTCAAGGTGTTCGATCCCGGCGGCGGCAAAGCGCCGCGGACCTCGCTGCATTTTGGTCAACAGAAGATCAATGTCCGCCCGCGCGACGCCGACAAGGTGGAATGGTTCACAGCCGACCACCAGACAGCCGGCAGTGAGGATCTCTGCTTCCTCACCTCGGCCTCCCCGGATGAAGTCGCGGCGCATCTGAAGGCAAGCGGCGTTGCGATCGAGGAGGGCCCGGTTCCGAAGCAGGGCGCCCGTGGCACGCTGCGGTCGGTGTATTGCCGGGATCCGGACGGGAGCCTGATCGAGATTTCGTCGTACGCGGATTAAGCGGCGCACGACGACCCTCCCCGATTTGCGCCCCGTGCCGGACAATGGCAGGAAGACGCAATAATCAAGAAGCAGCCGCCAGCAAGATGCAGGCTGCACGGGAGGATTCATGGCCATCCAACAAAACGCCGCCGGTATCGTCGGCCCGTTCGACGGGCTCGACGTGCCCTGGCTCCTCAAGATGCGCGCTGAGGTTCGGCGCGATCATCCGTTCCTGATCTGGGCACCGTTCGACGCGCCAGCGCGGCGCTGGAGCTATGGCGAGTTTCACGAGCGGGTCGGCGCGCTCGCGGCCGGGCTCGTCAAGCGCGGCGTGAAGCCAGGCGAGTATGTGCTCATTCACCTGGACAATTGCATCGAGGCGCTGCTGGCCTGGTTTGCCTGCGTCGAGTCAGGCGCCATCGCCGTCACCACCAACACGCGTTCGGCGCCGGCGGAGATCGAGTATTTTGCCGACCATTGCGGCGCGGTCGCCGCGATCACGCAGCCGGCCTATGCAGAGATCGTCGCGCAGAACTGCCGCAGCATTCGCTGGATGGCGGTGACCTCGCATGATGCGGGCGCGGCTCCCGCGCAAGCCGTCTCGCGTGGCGACAGCTTCGAGTCACTATTTGCCGATAGCGCCGATCGGCCGAAGCGCGCGACCGATCCGCTCGCGCCGTGCAGTGTGCAATACACATCGGGCACGACATCGCGGCCAAAGGCGGTGCTCTGGACCCACGCCAATGCGCTGTGGGGCGCCAAGATCAATGCCGCGCATGAGGACCTGCACGCCAGCGACGTGCACCAGACCTATCTGCCGCTGTTTCACACCAATGCGCTGGCTTATTCGATGCTGGCGGCGCTGTGGGTCGGCGCGACTTGTGTAATCCAGCCGCGCTTTTCTGCGAGCCGGTTCTGGGGCGTGGCGCGCGAGCACGGCTCGACCTGGACCTCGACGATCCCGTTCTGCATGAAGGCGCTCCTCGAACAAGAAATTCCGAAGGATCATAAATTCCGGCTATGGGGCACGGCGATCAATGAACCGCCGCCCTTCGCGGCATTCGGCGTCAAGATGATCGGCTGGTGGGGCATGACCGAGACCATCACCCACGGCATCATCGGCGAGGTCGACCAGCCCAACATCCCGATGTCGATCGGCCGCGCCGCTCCCGAATATCAGATCCGTATCACCGACGATGACGGACGGCCGACCGCTGTGGGCGACACTGGCAATCTCTCGATCAGGGGCATCGTCGGCCTGTCGCTATTCGCCGAATATCTGCACAACGAGAAGGCGACGCGGGAAAGCTTTGACGAGCACGGCTTCTTCCTCACCGGCGATCGCGTCACGCGGCTGGAGAACGGCTTCATCAGGTTCGGCGACCGCGCCAAGGACATGTTGAAGGTCGGCGGCGAGAACGTCGCGGCGTCCGAGATCGAGCAGGTGATCGCCGTCGTCCCAGGCGTGCGCGAAGCCGCGGTGGTGGCGAAGAAGCATCCGATGCTGGACGAGGTGCCTGTTGTCTTCATCATCCCGCACGGCGGCGTCGCGGGCGCGCCGCCGGACCTCGGGGACCGCGTGATGGCGGCCTGTCGCAAGGGCCTAGCCGATTTCAAGGTGCCGCGCGAGATCAGGCTCGTCGACGACATGCCGCGCTCGACGCTGGAGAAGGTCGCGAAGGCGGAGCTGCGGAAGCTGGTGGAGTAGGGAATGTCATTCCGGGGCAACGCGCAGCGTTGAACCCGGAATCTCGAGATTCCGGGTTCGCGCTTCGCGCGCCCCGGAATGACCAGTCAAAATCAGAACGATCCCAGCGCCACCGGCCGGAATGCCTGCAGCAGTTGCTGATCCAGCTTGCCGCCCATGCCTTCCATCATCGTGAACGCGCGCTCGTGCGTGAACGGCATGCGGTAGGCACGCTTCTCCACCAGTGCGGCATAGATGTCGACGATCGTCGTCAGGCGCACGATGTCGCTGATCTGGTTCGACGACAGGCCGTTGGGATAGCCGGAGCCGTCGAGGAATTCGTGATGATGCAGGACGACATCCAGCATCTCCGGCGGGAAGCCGCCTTGTGCTGCGAGCGCGTCGTAGCCGCGACGCGGGTGCTGGCGGACCTCGGCCATTTCCTCGTCGGTGAGCTTGCCGGCCTTGTCGAGCAGCACGGACGGAACGAAGGCCTTGCCGACATCGTGCAGCAGGGCCGCGCGGGTCAGGCGGCGCTGATCGTCCTCGCGCATGCCGAGATGCTGGGCGAACGCTACGGCGAAACCGGTGACGAACAGGCAATGCCTGTAGCTGCCGACATGGTGGCAGCCGACGGTGGTGAGCCATTCGCGTAGCGAGGAATGCTTGATCGCCTTCAAGATCTTGTTCTCGGCGGCGATGACGTCGTCGAACGTCAGGGGCACGCCGAACGGCAACTTCTCGAACATCTTTGCCAGCACCGCATGCGCCGCCTCGACGCCGCGGTTGAGCGTCTTGCCGCGGTCGGTCGCGTCATAGGTCGCGGTATCAGGAAACGCGGCGCGGATGCGCTGCAGGATCGCATCGGCCTGCAGCGGCCGCGAGATCGTGTCGGTGGCGCCCAGCGCCCAGGCCTGCATGGAGCCGTGGTGAAGCGCATCCGCCAGCACGAACAGCCGCGGCATCGAACGATAGGCGTCGCCGCGTAGCTTGTTGCGCACGCGCTGCACGCTCTCGGGCGAGCGCAAATTGACGTCGACGACGAGGCCGGAAAGTTCGCGCGACGGCTTCTCGGGGATCTCCTGCGTCGTCACGGTCGAGACGTCGCCGACCGACTTCAGGATGCTGGCGAGCTCGGCGCTGGCATCGCTCCGGTCGGAGGCGAGCAGAAGCCGGCGTTTGGCGGCGGATTTGGCTGGCGCGTTCATGGCTTCCCCAAAAGCACGGGAGTTCATTTGGCGTCAGCCTAAGCCGGATCAGGTTCTCCGGCCCTTAAGAGGCGTGCTCAACGGAACCTGTCCGAATTGCACGCAATTTTACGGATGCCGGGTTCCCACTGACGGCGAAAACAACCCCATGCACAGTAGAAGGGCCCTTGAAAACGCAGGCTTTTTTCAACAAAAAAATCCGCCGGAGGTGGCCCTCCGGCGGATCGTCTCACATCACGATTGCAGCCCAGTCTTACGCCTTCATCGCTCCCTTCACGGCCTCAGCCGTGATCGGCAGCGCCCGGACGCGGGCGCCGGAGGCGTTGAAGATGGCGTTGCCGATGGCGGGGGCAACGACCGTCACCGCCGGCTCGCCGACACCGGTGGCCTTCTCGCCATTGGCGATCACGGCAACCGCGACCTCAGGCATCTGGCTCATCCGGAGCGGCGTGTAGCCATCGAAGTTGGTCTGTTCGATGCCACCGTCCTTCAGCGTCGCCTTCTCGTACATCGCAAGCGACAGGCCCCACAACGCCGCACCCTCGACCTGGGCGCGGATGTTGTCGGGATGCACCTGCGTGCCGACGTCGGTTGCGACCGTGAGCTTCTTCACGGTCACTTCGCCCGAGGGCGCGACGGCGACATGCGCGACGCAAGCGGTCCAGCTTGCGGTCGCACGTTCCTGCGACGACACGCAGGCAACGCCCATGCCCTCGCCCTTCGGCAGCTTCTTGGTGCCGTAGCCGGCGAGGCCCATTGCGGCGAGCAGCGTGTTGCGCAGCCGCTGTGCACCACCCTCGTTCTTGCCGGCGCCGTCGAGCAGCGAGATGCGGTATTGCGCCGGATCCTTGCCCGCCGCCGCCGCGATCTCGTCGATCATGCTTTCGACTGCCCAGAAGGTCCAACCCGGTGCCACCGAGCGGAGCTGGCCCGACGGGGTGGCGTTGTGCGCCATCTCGTTCTTGATCGCGCGCACATTGTGGTTCGGCACGGTGTAGAAGAAGTCCGAACCGTTCACCGTGAACGCGTCGAGTGGGCCCTTCTTGTCGACCGAGGGCGACAGGAAGTCGGGAATGCCCCAGCGCTGGGTCGGCCAGGCCGAGACCACGTCGTGGCTGAGCGCGACGAGCTTGCCGTCGCCGTCCACGCCGGCCTTCACTTTCTGGTAGGTGAGCGGACGCGAGAAATCCATCGTCATGTCATTCTCGCGCGTGTAGATCACCTTCACCGGCTTGCCCACGGCCTTCGCCGCCTGCACCGCCGGCACCATCATGTCGGCGTCTAACCTGCGGCCGAAACCGCCGCCGAGCCACATCTGGTGCATCACCACGAACTTCGGATCGATCCCGGCAGCGCCGGCCGCGATCGCACCGGAGCGCGTCGCGAACTGGTTGCCGGAATAGATATGCAGGATGTCGCCCTTGAACTCCGCAGTGGCGTTCATCGGTTCCATCGGCGCGTGGATGTTGATGCTGGTGGTGTACTCAGCTTCCAGCACCTTCGCCGCCGAGCCGAGGGCTGCTCCGACATCGCCGTCCTTGACGAAGAACTGGCCGGAATCGTCGAGCTTCTGAAGCCGCTTGGCTTCATCGAGCAACGACTGACTCGACACCTTCGCATTCGGCCCGCCGTCATAGCTGACCTTCAGCGCCGCCGCCGCCTTCTTGGCGTTGGCATAGGTGTTGGCGACCGCAACCACCCAGCCCGTCGTCGTCTGGGTCTTGTCGTCGAGGATGACGGCCTTGATGAAGCCCGGTACGGACTTCGCAGCCGAATCGTCGACCGATTTCACCGTGGCGCCGTAGCGCACCGGCGGCGTGACCACCGCGCCATAGGCCATGCCGGGAATCATCACGTCCATGCCGTATTTGGCCGTGCCGTTGGTCTTGGAGGGGATGTCGATCTGCGGCACCGACACACCGATCATGGTGTATTGATCCGGCGTCTTCAGCTTGATCGCCTTCAGCTCGTCGGGCGTGAAGGTCTTCGTCGCCTTGCCGCTCTTGACGATGTCAGCGAAGCTCATCGACTTCTTGGACTTTGGATGCATGACCATCGAGTCGCGCACCACCAGCTCGTCCTTGAAGTAGGGTGGCAGGCCCATGGCGGCCGCCGCGCCTTCCGCGAGCGCCATGCGCCCGGCGGCACCCGCCCGGCTCATCGCGTCGAAGTTCATCATGGTCGACCAGCTGCCGCCGGTGATCTGCGCACCGAGGACCGGATCGTTGAACTTCGGATCGTTGGAGGCGAGATTGACTCGCATGTCGCTCCACTTCGCGCCGAGTTCTTCGCAGACGATCTGCGCCATGGTGGAGGCGATGTGCTGGCCCATGTCGGCCTTGCCGCAGGTCACGGTGACGAGACCATCCGGCGAGATCGCGTACCAGACGCTCGGCTCGAAAGTGGCGGGCGCCGCAGCGAGCGCTTCGCCTACTCCGGGCACGCCGGCATAACCGAGCACGAGGCCGGTGGCGGCCGTGCCGACCAGGAATGAGCGGCGGCTGAGATCGGTCGTCTCAGGTGTGACGTTCTTCACGTGCTGATTCATGTGGGCCTCCGGTCGTTGCCGGCGGCGGATGCGGTGCGCATCTCGGTAGCCGCACGCATGATTGCCTTCTGGATCCGCGAATAGGTCATGCAACGGCAGAGATTGCCGTCCATGTGCGCCACGACCTCTTCCTTGGTCGGGTTAGCGTTCTTCGCCAGCAGCGAAGCCGCCTGCATGATCTGCCCGGATTGGCAGTAGCCGCATTGCGGCACCTGCTCGGCAATCCATGCCTTCTGCAGGGGATGGTCGCCCTTGGCGGAGAGGCCTTCGATGGTGGTGATCTTCTTGCCGGCGACGTCGCCGACCATGGTCTGGCACGAGCGCACGGCTTCGCCGTTGACGTGCACGGTGCAGGCACCGCACAGGCCGGCACCGCAGCCGAATTTCGTGCCGGTCATCTGCAATTGTTCGCGGATGGCCCAAAGGAGCGGCGTGTCATTTGCCGCATCCACGGACATACTCCGCCCGTTGATCGTGAGCGTTGGCATAGGCGTCTTCCCCTGCCGGTGCATGAAGCCGCTTACGGCGGCAACTTGGTATGACGGACGCCCACCGGGCCGGCCCCCGCCTTGCGCGGGAGAATGATCGGGTTCCTGCGTCGTGGCAAATGCAATTTGGAATCGATCGAAACTATCTTGGTTGTGCGTTGCGACAACGGCGCTGTCGTTAGCGACTGAACGCAACAAGCGGCGTGCTGGGCGTGCACGCCGTGGCGACCGCGACAGTTTCCTCGGAGTAACCTTGGGGGCTAGCATGCAGAGGAACGAAACGGTGTCGTAGGGTGAGCACGGCGCAAGTGCGCCTTTGCCCACCCTACGATTTCGTTCTCGTGGCTAGAATGAACAAGAACGAGTCAGGGCGGAGACAATGCCAAAGATCAACCGCGACGGCGTCGATATCTATTACGAAATTCATGGCGATGGACCGCCGCTATTGCTCACCCACGGCTATTCCTCGACGTCGGCGATGTGGCACGGCCAGATCGATGCGCTCGCGAAGGACCACACGCTGATCTTGTGGGACATGCGCGGCCATGGACAGTCCGATTATCCCGATGATCCCAAGGCCTATAGCGAGGCGCTGACCGTCGGCGACATTGCGGCGATCCTCGATGCGGTCGGCGCCGGGCGCGCCATTATCGGCGGGCTGTCGCTGGGCGGTTACATGTCGCTGGCGTTCTACCGCGCCCGCCCCTCGCGCACGCGCGCGCTGCTGATCATCGACACCGGCCCAGGCTTCAAGAAGGACGACGCGCGCGAGACCTGGAATGCGCGTGCGCTCGCCACCGCCGACAAGCTCGACCAGGAAGGTCTCGCCGTGCTGAAGGCGGCAACACGCGAGCGCGCCACCGCCAGCCATCGCAATGCCAAGGGGTTGGCGCTGGCCGCGCGGGGCATGCTGACCCAGCGCGATGCCGCGGTGATGGAGTTGTTGCCTGACATAAAAGTGCCGTCGCTGATCGTGGTCGGCGCCGACGACACGCCATTCCTGGCGGCGTCCGACTACATGGCGGCCAAGATTCCCGGCGCACAAAAAATCGTGATCCCCGCGGCCGGACATGCCGTCAACATCGATCAGCCCAAGGCTTTTGTTGACGCGGTGGTGCCTTTCCTGAAGAACTTGCCGGGATAGACGATCGGACAGGGATCACGGCAATGAAACGGGTAGTCTTGGCGGCGGGCGCAGCGCTTCTCTCAATGGTGGCGTCCGCACAGGCCGAGCCGTTCGGCACGGTGCCGCTGCGCCGTCCCTTCGTCGAGACGCTGTCGAACACCACGCCCCTGGCGTTCGGGATGGATGCGGACCAGACCGCGCGTGCCCTCGGACAACCCCTGCAATACGTCAAGGGACGCCCCGGCAACGAGATCTATCTCGCCCTTCGCGACCTCGGCGGCAGCGGCCTGGTGTCGAACCGTAACCGCCTGTTCCTGCAATTCCGTCACGGACGGCTGGCAGGATGGAAAGAGGATTACGGCAACAACTGGATGTGGGAGTGAGCCTATTGTCTCCCCTCATCCTGAGGAGACCGCGAAGCGGTCGTCTCGAAGGATGAAGGCCCGCCTCTCGCATCTTGGCCTCTATCCTTCGAGACGCGCTGACGCGCTCCTCAAGATACGGGGAGAGAGCTGCAATTTCCTATCAACGACCCAACAAGAAGGACAACCCGCGTGGGACAAGACATTAAACTGACGGCGTCGGACAATTTTGGGCTCGGCGCCTATCGCGCTGATCCCCAGGGCGCGCCGAAGGGCGCGGTAGTGGTGATCCAGGAGATCTTTGGCGTCAATCATCACATCCGCTCGGTCTGCGACCGCCTCGCCGGCGAAGGCTATGTCGCGATTGCGCCGTCGATCTTCGATCGCACCGCGCCAAGCTTCCAATCGGGCTACACGCCGGATGAAATCGCCGAAGCGCGCAAATTCGTTGCCAATCCCGATTGGGAGGCGATGCTGCGTGATACGCAAGCGGCGATCGATGCGGTGAAGAGTGTCGGCCCGGTCGGCATCATCGGCTTCTGCCTCGGCGGCAGCATTGCTTTCGTCGCGGCGACGCGGCTCACCGGATTGAAGGCCGCGATCGGCTATTACGGCGGCGCGGTCGTGCGCTTTGCCGAAGAGAAACCGAAGGTGCCGACGCAGCTGCATTTCGGCGAGAAGGATGCCGGCATTCCCCTCACCGATGTCGAGACGGTCAAGGCGAAGCGGCCTGATGTCGAGGTCTTCATCTATCCCAACGCTCAGCACGGCTTTCATTGCGACGAGCGGCCGAGCTACGACAAGGCCAGCTCCGACATCGCCTGGCCGCGCAGCATGGCGTTTTTCGCCAAGCATCTGACGAAGTAAGCGACGCCCGTCCCCTCTGAGCAGGAATCGGGTGGCTGCATCATGACGCGCGGCGATAGAGCTGGCTGTTCAAGCCAGTTCACGCCGGGAGAGCGTCATGCAGCAGATCAACACCAACATCGTCATCCGCAACCCGTTCGGCACCATGGACGTGCCTGCGCCCGGCGATGCCGAAGTCATGCACTATGCCATCTCAGCTTCGCTTTCCGGCGATGCCGCCGACGGCAACGCAGCGCATTGGGCGTCTGCTCCCGCGCTCTCCGATCCGCTCGAAGGCGCGTGGGCGAGCCGCTGGAACGGCGGCGCCGATCCGACCATTGCAGGCGACACGCCGGAGGCCTGGAAACAAGGGCGCGCGGAGGTGCGCGCCCGTGGCGGACGGATCTATCTGCGATTCGATTGGGACAACGGCCGACGGCACGGACTGATCGATGCCGTGCGCGAGAGCGGCAATGGCCTGATCGGGAAGTACATCAACCTGACCAATCCCGCGATCATGCGGCCATGGATCGGGCTCGTGGTCGACCCCTTCAGGATCGATGGATGCTTTCCGAACGGGCGGCTGGATTTCAGACGATGAACGACGCGCGGAGCGTCTAGAACCAGCGCTCGCCGACGAACACGGTGTCGCCGGGGCTGACGGGCGTGCCGAGCGGCACGACGGCGCGCATGGCGCCGCCGGCTTCAGTGTGGGTGACAGTGACCACGTCGCGCTTGGCACGCGGCGAGAAGCCGCCGGCAATGGCGACCGCGCTCTCGACCGTCATGTTCGGCACATAGGGATATTGGCCGGGCGCTGCGACTTCGCCGAGAATGAAGAACGGCCGGTAGGATTCGATCTCCACGGCGACCGAAGGCTCGCGGATATAGCCGTTGCGCAGGCGCGCAGCGATTTCACCAGCGAGCCCTGCCGGGGTGCGGCCGCGCGCCGGCACGCCGCCGATCAGCGGCATGGTGATGGAGCCGCCGGCATCGATGGCGTAGCTGTTGGTGAGACCTTCCTGGCCGTAAACCACGACGCGCAGCTTGTCGCCGGCATCGAGATGATAGGAGGCATCGTAGCGAACGGGCGCAGCCATCACCGGCCCGCCATAGGCGACCGGAACGGGCGCGGGACCCGAGGCAAAGGAATTGCTGAGCGCGTCGATGGCGCCGCCGCCGCTGTTGGCGACGACAACCGGACGTGGCGCGCTGTAGGGTTGGCCATAGGCCATGGCGTCGAGATCGGGACGGGGCTGCACATAGGCGACAGGACCGGCCGTCTGCATGCAGCCGCCCAGGGTCAGCGCGGCGGACGCTGCCAAGATCGACCATCGAAACGCGCGCAGAACTCGCACCGGACCATCCCTGAATAGGACACGGCTCCAGTCTTGCACCGGTTATGGTTAATAAAGGGTTGAGGAGTGCGCCGCGCGACGGTCGCACCCTGCTATCGCGTACGAGGAACACGTGGCACGAGGCTCACCTGCGAGCCATCCTTCGAGACGCCCGCCTCTGGCGGGCCCCCAGGATGAGGATGGAGTTTGTTGCAGCAATCTCCAGAAAAAGCTGCCGCTCAGCCTCACCCTGAGGAGACCGCGGAGCGTCGTCTCGAAGGACGAGGCGCTCGCTCCGGGTCCAACTTGCACTTACACACTGACACCCGCGCCGATGGGGCACGACACGCCGGTGCCACCGAGGCCGCAATAGCCGGCGGGATTCTTCGCCAGATATTGCTGGTGGTAGTCTTCGGCGAAATAGAATGGGCCCGCCGGCGCGATCTCGGTGGTGATGGCTCCTACGCCCTTTGCATTGAGCGCCTTCTGATAGAGTGCCTTCGACGCATCGGCCGCCTGCTTCTGCGCTTCGGAGAATGTATAGATCGCACTCCGATATTGCGTGCCGACATCGTTGCCCTGACGCATGCCCTGCGTCGGGTTGTGGCTCTCCCAGAACGTCTTCAGAAGCTTCTCGTAAGGTATCTTCTTCGGATCGAACACGACCAGCACCACTTCAGTGTGGCCGGTGCGGCCCGAGCAGGTCTCTTCATAGGTCGGGTTCGGCGTATGGCCGCCGGCATAGCCGACAGCGGTGGAATAGATGCCGTCGCCGAGTTCCCAGAATTTGCGCTCGGCGCCCCAGAAACAGCCGAGCCCGAACACGGCCTGCTCGAGACCTTCAGGATAAGGCGGCTGCAGCTTTGCGCCGTTGACGAAATGGATGCTCGCAGTGGGAATGGCTTGCGCACGGCCGGGCAGCGCGTCAGCTGCATCAGGCAATGCGGTGGACTTGCGCATGAACAGCATGATGGGGTCTCCGGAACGAGCCGTTCGTCGCCTGAACCAGGTGCTCAGGCCGCGGGCTCGCGATCGAGTGGGAATATAGGTCTTTACGCAACACGTGGCAGTCTTGTTACGCCGCGGCTCGCGAGGCTCAATCCCGGCGGGAATTGAAGATCAATCGCGGCGCGAATTGAAGATCAATCGCGGGAATAGCCGATCAGCGGCTTGCGCGGGCGGAACACGATCATCAGCAGGATGCCGAGGATGCCGAGGACAGCGAAAACCGGCTGGTCGAGCACCAGGCGGATCACCGAGGTCCAGAGCCAGGGCGCCTTGGCCTCGACCCAGGTCCGGAAGGCCGACTGGCTGGCCTGGTTGATGTCGTTCCAGAACTGGCCGAACCGGGTGAAACGCAGGGTCTGGTCGGCCACCCAGCGGGCGCCGTCATAGACCATGAAGAAGAACCCGCCAGCCAGCAGCAGCAAGCCAATCAGTCGGAAAAAGCCGCGGATCATGCCCCACCCAATATGGTCACCCGACCGGACGACCTCAATAAACGCCGTCAGGCAATAGCCAAGAGACGGCAGAAATTCAACCTCATCAGGGCGTTACGGCCCCTCTCTGACCCGCCGGGAGCCTGCTTTTCCAGTCCCTAAAGCGTTGACGGTGCCAAAGACCCCCTCTATAAGGGCGCCAACTGGCGGCGGGCGCAATCCTGCCGCCGCTGTTCTTTGAGCAATTGCAGGCTCTTTTGGGGCCTCAGAGATAGCCGAAAGGCTCATCGCTCATGTTCCGGGAACGGCCCAGCAATCGAACACCCTAAATCCGAGCGTCGATTCCGCGGTCAAGCTGCCGGCGCTACCCGACCAAGACGCGACCGGTACCCGCAAAGGACATTGAGACCATGGCCAACACCACCTCCGCCAAGAAAGCGACGCGCAAGATCGCCCGCCGCACCGCCGTCAACAAGTCGCGCCGCACCCAGATGCGCGGTGCCGTGCGTAACGTCGAAGAAGCCATCAAGACCGGCGACCGTGCCGCCGCCGCGAAGGCGCTGGCCGCCGCCGAGCCCGCGCTGATGCGCGCCGCCCAGCGCAACATCATTCACAAGAACAACGCCAGCCGCAAAGTCTCGCGCCTCACCGCGCAGATCGCCAAGCTCGCCAAGTAATTTCGCGAAGTAAAGTTCGACCAACGATCGAGCCCTTCGATCGGTTGATGCAATCGAACTTCATGCTCTCAATCAGCCCGGCTTCGCGCCGGGCTTTTTGTTGTCTGTCACAATTCACGCTTGCGGTCGTTGCGACCCGACGTTCCATTGGAAGAGTCTTCTCGTCTTCGCTATGCTGCGTCCGTAGTTTTACCTGTCGTTGTTTTTGCAACAGCGGAAACTTTCGCCGCGCTGCGAAAAACCCCTGCGGCATGGGCTTAAGTTGAATTCGCACGCGCACGAGTTCTGCACACCGTAGTTTCCACGGAATACGTCTCGCAGTGGAGTTACCCTGCGAAACGAGACTCAAAAAACGATGACTCGCTAATCACTTATCGACATAGCGATGCAAAGCATTTGGAAAAATCGCCCGCGCAGCGCATGCGTGACGCTTTTGTAAAAATTTTTTGGCAGTCGGGGACTCATTGTCACATGACGCGCCGCATTTTCGAATCTGTGCACGAATCCAGAAACTTGGTCTCAAGCCTGTGAACAACTCGTGCGCGGCGTTAACGCTGGTCAAGTTTTTTGATGCCTCAAGTGTGAATCAATTTCATTGCGAGTCTTTCCGCTTAGTGTATTCCTTAAGTCGTTCGCGGCGCCCACGATCTTGAGACCAGCGCGGTTTGGGAAACGGGGCGAGCGTGCAAATCGGCGGCGGTGTGCACGTAGGCGACGCTTCAACAAGTGATAGTCGGTCCAAACCCACAGCAATGTGGGAACGGTAGTTCTTTGTCTTGATGTCTCCAAGCGAGATCTTCGCGATCCCGCTGGCGCCAAGCCATGAGAGACATATCGAGGCTACCCCGACACGCGATGGCGAAGCCGAGCGGACGACACGAACAGACGGGCAGGACATCCGCGATTGGAGTACAGCGCGGGAGTTCTTTTACGCAGGACCTTGCCGTGAGCGATCACGGCAGGACGGGGAGGTATCATGTCCTACGGATTCAACGCGGTATTGACTTTGGCTTCATCGTTCAACGATGCCGTTTCCAATCCGTCCTGCGCGCAGCCTCCCTTCGACGAGGCGTCGAGTACGCGCTGACCTCGCGAACCCTCCATCTCTGACATCGCTGATCTGACCCGCGGCGTTTCCGCCGAACGGTCGAGCTATGTCCGAAAGATGGACTCGCTTGAGGTCGCGTCATCCAGAGGATCCTCACCGGAACTCTGCATGGCGCTCACCACGCAACCTTATCTCTCATGAAAAGTTTTCAAATGATGACGACATCGGAACAGGATCGCTGGTCACGCGTGAAGAGCCGGCTGCGCACGAACGTCGGCGAAGACGTCTATACGAGCTGGTTTGCGCGCATGGATCTCGAGGGCGTGCAGGACGAGAGCGTGCGTCTCTCGGTCCCGACCCGCTTCCTGAAGAGCTGGATCCAGGCCCATTATGCCGAGCGCGTGCTGTCGTGCTGGCAGGCCGAGATGCCGGAAGTGCATCGCATCGACCTCACCGTTCGTTCCGCCGTGCGCCCCGTGGTGCAGCCGAAGGAAGCGCCCGCGCCGGTCGAGACGCGTCGTGCGCCTGCGCCGGAGCTGCGCTCCACGGCGACCGCGCCTGTGTCCGCCAATCATGATGCGCTCGGCGGCTCGCCGCTCGATCCGCGCCTGACCTTTGCAAGTTTCGTCATCGGCCGCTCCAACACGCTGGCCCATGCCGCCGCGCGTCAGGTCGCCGAAGGGCGTCGCGGCGACCCTGTCATGTTCAACCCGCTCTACATCCATGCAGGCGTCGGCCTCGGCAAGACGCATCTGTTGCAGGCGGTGACCTGGGCCGGCAATTCCGGCAACGAGCGCAAGGTGCTTTATCTCACCGCGGAAAAATTCATGTACGGCTTCGTCGCGGCGCTGAAGACGCAGACGGCGCTGGCGTTCAAGGAAGCGCTGCGCGGCATCGACGTGCTCGTCATCGACGACCTGCAGTTCCTGCAGGGCAAGTCGACGCAGGCCGAGTTCTGCCACACGCTGAATGCGCTGATCGACGCCGGCCGCCAGGTCGTGATCGCGGCCGATCGTCCGCCGTCCGATCTCGAAAGCCTGGATGATCGCGTCCGCTCGCGCCTGGCCGGCGGTCTCGTGGTCGAGATGGCCTCGCTCGGCGAAGAGCTGCGCCACGGCATTCTCAAGTCGCGCGTCGCGGCCGCCCGCGCCCATCATGCGACTTTCGACGTGCCGGAAGAGGTGCTGCTCTATCTGGCGCGCGCCATCACCCATAACGGCCGCGATCTCGAAGGCGCAATCAACCGTCTGCTGGCGCACTCCAAGCTCAACAACCGGCCGGTGACGCTGGAAATGGCCGAGCACGAGGTGCGCGATCTGATCCGGCCGATGGAGCCGAAGCGCATCAAGATCGAGGACATTCAGCGCGTGGTGGCGCGGCAGTATAATGTCAGCCGCTCCGACCTGCTGTCCTCGCGCCGGACCGCCAATGTGGTACGTCCGCGCCAGGTGGCGATGTACCTCGCCAAGACGCTGACCCTGCGCTCATTGCCGGAGATCGGCCGCCGCTTCGGTGGCCGCGACCACACCACCGTGCTGCACGCCGTGCGCAAGATCGAGGCACTGGTTTCCAAGGACAACGCGCTCTCCGAGGAAGTGGAATCGCTGAAGCGCCAGCTTCAGGAATAAACGCCTAAGGTCTCCTCCCCCGCCTCCCGCCGCTCCGGCCATGCCCGGGCGGCGGGTTTTGTTTCTGCGGGTAAATCGTGGGGAACTGCCCCCTATCCCTTGAAACCGGAGGCCATCCGAGACACCTTGCGCGACCCTGAGGGCTTTGGTCATATTGGCTCGATGACCCGACCTTCCGGGGTCTTCGATGCCGCGGCGCGCTTTCCTCCGCCCGGCTTTTTTCATCTTTTGGGGATCGGGCGAGTAGTGCAATGAAGGTTACGGTCGAACGCGCGCAACTCCTGAAGTCGCTGGGCCATGTCCATCGCGTGGTCGAGCGCCGCAACACGATTCCGATCCTGGGCAACGTGCTGGTGCGCGCCGAAAGCGCGAAACTGTCGCTGAAGGCGACCGACCTCGACCTCGAGGTGACGGAAACGCTGCCCGCGGAAACCGCAACGGCCGGTTCGACCACGGTGCCGGCGCACATGTTCTACGACATCGTGCGCAAGCTGCCTGATGGCTCGCAGATCGTGCTGGAAGCCGACGGCGATCGCGCGGTGCTGGCGATCCGCGCCGGCCGCTCGCGCTTCACGCTGCAGACATTGCCGGAGAATGATTTTCCGGATCTGGCCGCCGGCGATCTCTCGCATTCGTTCAACCTCGCGGCCAAGGACGTCAAGCGGCTGATCGACCGCACCCAGTTCGCGATCTCGACGGAAGAGACGCGCTATTATCTCAACGGCATCTATCTGCATGCCGCCGGCACCGCAAAGGCCGCAACCCTGCGCGGCGTCGCCACCGACGGCCACCGCCTCGCCCAGCTCGACCTGGTGCAGCCCAAGGGCGCCGAGGGCATGCCCGGCGTGATCGTGCCGCGCAAGACCGTCGGCGAGGTGCAGCGCCTGATCGAGGACACCGACGCCGAGATGACGATCGAGCTGTCGCAGGCCAAGATCCGCTTCACGATCGGCAACGTCGTGCTGACCTCGAAACTGATCGATGGCACCTTCCCCGATTACGGCCGCGTCATTCCGCAGGGCAATGACAAGGAACTCGTCGTCGACAAGAAGGACTTTGAGAACGCGGTCGACCGCGTCTCGACGATTTCAAGTGAGAGGGGCCGCGCGGTCAAACTGTCGCTGTCGCCGGGCAAGCTGGTGCTGTCGGTGACCAATCCGGATTCCGGCAGCGCCACCGAAGAGATCGAGGTCGAGTACGCCTCCGATGCGCTCGATATCGGCTTCAACTCCCGCTACCTCCTCGACATCGCCGCCCAGATCGAAGGCGACGTCGCCACCCTGCGGCTCGCCGACCCCGGCTCGCCGACCCTGGTGCAGGACAAGGACGACAAGAGCGCACTGTACGTGCTGATGCCGATGCGGGTGTGAGGGCTACCGTCGCTCCCACATATCAACTACATCCGTCATGGCCGGGCTTGTCCCGGCCATCCACGTCTTTGGAGCCAAGAACGTGGATGCCCGGCACAAGGCCGGGCATGACGAAAAGCGGATTTCTATGACCCCCTCCCGCATTCATCGCCTGACGCTGACGCATTTTCGGAACTACCGGGCGTCGGGGCTCGAGACGGCGGCTGACATGGTGGCGCTGGTCGGGCCGAACGGGGCAGGCAAGACCAATTGCATCGAGGCGATCTCGTTTCTCTCGCCCGGCCGCGGCTTGCGGCGCGCCACGCTGGAGGATGTCGCCGACAACCAGGGCGACGGCTCCTGGGCCGTCTCCGCGCAGGTCGAGGGCGCCCTGGGGCTCGCCACGCTCGGCACCGGCATCGAGCCGCCCCGCCCTGATACGACAGTGAGCCGGCGCTGCCGCATCGACCGTGAGCCGGTGAATTCCGCGGCCAGCTTCGGCGACCATATCCGCATGGTGTGGCTGACGCCGGCGATGGACGGGCTGTTCATGGGCGCTAGCTCCGAGCGGCGGCGGTTCTTCGACCGGCTGGTGCTGGCGATCGACGTCGAGCATTCCAGCCGCATCAATGCACTGGAACGGTCCTTGCGCTCGCGCAACCGCCTGCTCGAGACGCGCAATTACGACGACCATTGGTGTGATGCGATCGAGCGCGAGACGGCGGAACTCGCGGTCGCCGTCGCCGCAACGCGCGGCCAGACCGCCGCGCGCCTCACCGGAATGCTGACTGCGCGCGCGCAGGCGTCCGCATTCCCCTCAGCGCAGATCGCGCTCGACGGCTGGATGGAGAACGCGCTGCTGACGGAGACCGCGACCTCGGTCGAGGACCGCTACCGCCAGATCCTGCGCGACAACCGTCCGCGCGATGCGATTGCCGGCCGCACCACCGACGGCCCGCATCTCACCGATCTCCAGGTGATCTACGCGCCGAAGAGCATGCCCGCGCGCGACGCCTCCACCGGCGAGCAGAAGGCGCTGCTGATTGGCCTCGTGCTGGCGCATGCGACGCTGGTCGCCGAGATGACCGGCATCGTGCCGCTGCTATTGCTCGACGAGGTCGTCGCCCATCTCGATCCCAACAGACGCGCCGCGCTGTTCGACGAGCTGCGCAAGCTCGGCGCTCAGGTGTGGCTGACCGGCGCGGACCCGGCGGCGTTTGCGGAGATCGGCGCGGGCGGCGAAGTCTTTGACGTCGAGAGCGGATGCGTTTCCGCGCGGCGATAGCCCGTTTTGTTGAACCCGGCTTATTCGGGCCGCGACTAGGATTGTGAGGCCGCTGCGTTCGGTGTCGCAGCCGTTGCAATCGCGCGATCGAACTGCGCGATATCCCTGGAGAGAGACCATGATGACGGTAAGGCCCGGGACACGAGTCCCGGCACGATGGCGGCTGTTCGTGTGCGGCCTCGCTTTGCTCGCGAGCGGCCTCGCCGCGGCGAGCGCCACCGGCTGGGCACCGCATCTGCCGCTGCTGTTTTCGTCCGCGCTCACGCCGGATCCCGATGCGGCGCTGCCTGCACCGACGCGGGCCAGCTATCGCGAGATCGGCACCACAAAAATGCTCGGCGTCGAAGCGCCGCTGCGGACAAGGCTCACGGCCCGTATCCCCGCAGAGCTCAGCGACGTCCTCACCTTCTACCGTACCGAGCTCGGCAAGCTCGGCTGGCAGGAACAGCGCGATGGCGCCGTGATCGCCAGCGATCATGTCCGGCTCGCCTTCACGACCCCGCTGGGACCAGCGGCGCTGGAGCTCGACCGCAAGGACAGGAGCACCTCGGTCAGTCTCGTGCAGCGAAACAAGGAGGCCGCGACCATGGCGCATGTCATGCCGAAGCCCGGCCGCGCGGCACTGATGTTTACCAATCTCGGCGACAGGGAAGCCGTGATCACGCTCGACCACCACACCGTCATGCTGCCGGCCCGCGCCGGCAAGGAACGCCCGGAGGCGCCGCTGTTCAACATGCCGCCGGGCAAATATTCATACGCGTTGAAGGTCGACGGCAACCCGGACCGCGACACCACGATCGAGCTCGCGGCGGGCGATGCCTGGGAGGTCACGGTCGGCCCCGAAGGTGACCTCTGGTCGCCGCTGCAACTGTATTGAACCAGGCACCACCGGATACCGCTTTGAACCTGCCAGGTTCCATCAACGACTAGCTCTCTGGGCCGCGCCGATTCCGGCGAAATCCAGGAGACTTGCCGATGTCGATGATCAAGCACGGGACACAGGTCCCGGCTCGTGGGCTGCTGATTGCATGCGGCCTTCTGCTGATGGCGAGCACCGCGCACGCGGCCCAATTCGACGCCGGCTATATCGACCCTCACACAGTACCGATGCTGCCAGGCGCGATCGAGGACACCTCACGTCCCGATCCCTACCGGGTGCAATATGGCACCCCGACCGTGGTCACAGTGACGACCGCGGCCGTGAAGAAGATGCTCAGTGCCGACGGCTGGGTGTCCTATGTCCGCCCGCTCGACGAGACCTATACCAGTCTGGCCTTCAAGAAGGGACGGCAGGGATTGTCCGTCTCCTTCACGCAAGGCCTCGGCCGGCCCGACCAATCGTCGGTCACCTACACCCCGAACCGGATCTATTCGAACGTGCCCTTCCCCGAGGGCGCCGTTGATCTCGTGTTCGACGAAACGCGGCCCTATCTCGGCTGCATCGCGCCCAGCGCTTTCGACGCGACGGTGGACTTTTACGCGAAAGAGATGGCCGCGATCGGCTGGCGCAAGCTCACGCCGGAAACGGCCGCAAGCTGGCCGAACGCGGACCTATCCGTGTCAGTACCGAACGGCGTGCGTGCCTTCTACGATCATCCCGACAGCGATTCGACCGGGTTCTACAAGCAGAAGCCGGTGATGGTGACGCTGACCCGCCGTGACGACGGGCACACCAATGTCGACATCAGGATCGCGCCGTTTGCGCTACCCACCGATCTCGAGGCCGGCGATGCGGCCGGCCTGCCGGAACCGAAGCCGTTCAAATCATCATCCGGCCGAGGCAACGCCCAAACGGCGACGCGCGAGCTGATCGTCGCGGCCCTTGCCGATCTGCCCGCCGTGCTCGCTTTCTATCATCGTGAATTTGCCACGCGCGGCTGGACTGAGCAGGGAAGCGCGCCTCTTGCCGCTGGAGATGAGGTGGCGCTTAAATTCTCTTCGCCCGAGGAAAACGGCGTGCTGCATCTCGGCCGCAAATACGATTTCACGATGGTCCGTTTGACCGCGCAGGTGAAGGATTCCGTGCTCGCCGCCCGCGCCAAAGCCAAGAAGGACGCCGACGACCAGTTCATGAAGGACGCGGAGGCGATGACGAAACAGGTCCTCGCCGACGACGCGGCGCGTCGGAAAACGCAGACCGCTGCGCTGTCCGATGCGCCATTGCAGGCGCAGGCCGGCAGCTCCACGCCGGTGCCGTTGCCCGAGACCGCACAAGAGGTGGATTTCGATGGCGCCGGCGGCCGGCTCGAATTCAACACCACATCAAGCGTCAAGGCTCTCGCTACGTTCTACCGCGCATCCCTCAAGCAGGCGGGCTGGAAGGAGCAGCCGTCGGTGATCAACCAGCCGAACATGGCCGTGCTGGAGTTCGCGAAGGGCGGTAAATCGATCTCGTTCACCGTGATGCAGATGGGACCGAAGGTGAATGTCACCGCGGATGGCTCGGGCCTCAAGATGGCCGCAGCCAGCCCCGCGTCCAAGGCGAAGCCGGCGAGCGACGATGCGGCTGGCGCACAAGCCAAAGCGTCCGGCCCGTTGGAAGCAGATCCGGACTCCGCGCTGCCCGTGCCGAAGCAGCACACGTCGACCTCGCTTGGCACCGCCAAGCTGCCGGGCATCGAGGCGCCGTTCCGTCGCCAGCTCGATGCCAGCGTGCCGGCTGAACTCAGTGACGTGCTCGCATTCTATCGGAGCGAGCTGACAAAACTCGGCTGGCAGGAGAAGCCTGACGGCGCGATCACGACCGCCGATCGTGTGCAGCTCGCCTTCGCATCCCCGCAGGGACCGGCCGTGCTGAAGCTTGGCCGCGCCAATGGTGAGACGTCGGTCAATCTGGTGCAGAAGAACCCTGAAGCCGCGACCAAGGCTGATATCATGCCCAAGCCAGGTCAGGCCAAGCTGCTGCTTGGCAACATGGGCAACCAGGAAGCTGTGCTCACCATCAACAAGCAGACCGTCAAGGTTGCGGCCGGCGCCGGTGGGCCTCAATCGCCGAAGGGCCCGATGCTCGACCTGCCGCCGGGCAAGTATCAATATTCGCTGAAAATGCCGGGTCGCGCCGCGCGCAACGACACGATCGACATCGCCGCGGGCGATGCCTGGGGCCTGATGGTGGGCCCGACCGGCGAAGTGCTGCCGTTGCAGATGTATTGATCCCGCCTGTGCCTGGACGGCCGGGTTGAACCCATCAGGTGCGCGGGGCGACTAGGTGTCTGGAAGCGGCGGTGAGCCATGTCGCGGCCGCTGTAGCGCGCGAACATCGCAACGCGCGACATCCCGGAGAGTGGGCATGACGACGGTCAAGCGCGGGACGAAGGTCCCGGCACGGTGGTGGCTGCTGGTGAGCGGCCTCATGCTTGTTGCGGGCTGCTCGCAGAAGCCGCTGACCGCAGCAGATCCCCACGCCGACATGCCCGTGCCGACGCGAGCCAGCCACTCGAGCTACAGCACCTCGCGCGCATCAGGCATCGAAACCCCGTTCCGGGTCGAACTCAAGGCCCAGGTGCCCGCGGAACTCAGCGACGTACTGGACTTCTACCGTACAGAACTCGGAAAGCGCGGCTGGCAGGAAAAGCCTGAAGGCGCGAGGGTCGCAGCCGATCGCGCGCTGCTCGTCTTCGCTTCTCCGAAGGGGCCGGGCACGCTGACGCTCGACCGCACCAAGGGCGAGACCAATGTCGATCTGGTGCAGCGAATTACGGAGGTCGCGGCCAAGGCCAACTTCCTGCCTGCATCAGGACAGGCGCGGCTGATCTTCGGCTATCTCAGACCTGATGTGGCTTCGCTCGTGATCAACGATCAAACCATTGAGATCGCCGGCGGTGAAAATCATCCGCAAACGCTGGATCTGCCGCCCGGCACCTATTCCTATCAGCTGCTCGTGTCGGGCCTTCGGGTGCGCGCCGATACCATCACCGTAGCCTCAGGCGAAGCCTGGTCGCTCAGCGACGATAAGAAGCCGGAGCAGATCTACTGAACCTGTGGCCCGCTCCGGGGCGCTGGGGGCGTCTCGAAACGCGCGCCTCCGCCCCCGCAAAATCCACGCCTTTCGGACCCCCGAAACGGGACCTTGAATCGGGCTTTTTGCAGCGCCCAGAATCGGCTTTCGAACGCCTTGAAAACCGCCTGAAAATCCCTATCTGATCAAAGGGTTGCCAGAGGATACTTTGCGCTAGGCGCTAGGCGTCTTTCATGGCACAAATAGCCTGCAAATCAGCGCCTTTTGCGCGGCTGATTCGGGCGACATCTCGAAGGCCTCTCATGACAGAACCTGCTCGGCAGACGCCTGCCGAAAACGAGCCCACAAATCCAAGCGATTACGGGGCGGAATCGATCCGCGTGCTCAAGGGGCTCGATGCCGTCCGCAAGCGTCCCGGCATGTATATCGGCGACACCGATGACGGCTCGGGCCTGCATCACATGGTGTACGAAGTCGTCGACAACGCGATCGACGAAGCGCTGGCGGGCCACGCGACGCGCGTCGACGTCGTGCTCAATGCCGACAATTCCGTCACCGTGCGCGACGACGGCCGCGGCATTCCGGTCGACATCCACAAGGGCGAAGGCATCTCCGCGGCCGAGGTCATCATGACCCAGCTGCACGCCGGCGGAAAGTTCGACCAGAACTCCTACAAGGTTTCCGGCGGCCTGCACGGCGTCGGCGTCTCCGTCGTCAACGCGCTGTCGAGCAAGCTTGGCTTGCGCATCTGGCGCGACGACAAGGAACACTACATCGAGTTCGCCCATGGCGATGCAGTCGCACCGCTGAAGGAGGTCGGCGACGCGCCGGGCCGGCGCGGCACCGAGGTGACGTTCCAGGCCTCGACCGAGACCTTCAAGAACATCGAATATGATTTCGCGACGCTCGAGCATCGCCTGCGCGAGCTCGCCTTCCTCAATTCCGGCGTCAACATCGCACTCTCCGACATGCGTCACGCCGTCGAGAAGCGCGAGGAGATGTACTATTCCGGCGGCGTCGAGGAATTCGTCAAATATCTCGACCGCAACAAGAAAGCGATCGTGCCCGCACCGATCATGGTGCGCGCGGAAGCCAACGGCATCGGCGTCGAGGCCGCGTTGTGGTGGAACGACAGCTACCACGAGAACGTGCTGTGCTTCACCAACAACATCCCGCAGCGTGACGGCGGCACCCATTTGGCCGGTTTCCGCGGCGCGCTGACGCGCCAGGTCAACGGCTATGCCGAAGCCAACGCGAAGAAGGAAAAGATCGCGCTGACCGGCGACGACTGTCGCGAAGGCCTTACCGCCGTGCTGTCCGTGAAGGTGCCAGATCCGAAGTTTTCGTCGCAGACCAAGGACAAGCTGGTGTCCTCGGAAGTGCGTCCCGTGGTCGAGAACGTGCTCAACGAGGCGCTGCAGGCCTGGTTCGAGGAGCACCCGTCCGAAGCCAAGATGATCGTCGGCAAGGTGATCCAGGCCGCGGCCGCCCGCGAAGCCGCGCGAAAGGCGCGTGAGCTCACGCGCAAGAGCCCGCTCTCGGTCTCCTCGCTGCCCGGCAAGCTCGCCGACTGCCAGGAGAAAGATCCGGAAAAATCCGAGCTCTTCATCGTCGAGGGTGACTCGGCAGGCGGCAGCGCCAAGCAGGGCCGCAACCGCGAATTCCAGGCCGTGCTGCCGCTGCGCGGCAAGATCCTCAACGTCGAGCGCGTCCGCCCCGACACGATGCTGAAGAGCGAACAGATCGGCACGCTGATCACCGCCCTGGGTACCAGCATAGGTGACGAGTTCTCGATCGAGAAGCTGCGCTATCACAAGATCATCGTGATGACGGACGCCGACGTCGACGGCGCTCACATCCGCACGCTCCTGCTGACATTCTTCTACCGGCAGATGCCCGCCATCATCGACGGCGGTTATCTCTACATCGCCCAGCCGCCTCTGTATAAGGTCAACCGCGGCAAGTCCGAGCAGTACCTCAAGGACGAAAGAGCGCTGGAAGATTATCTGATCGATACCGGGCTCGACGATTGCGTCTACATCCCCGGCAACGGCGGCGATCGCACCGGCCGCGACCTGCGCTCGCTGGTCGACGATGCCCGCGCCGTTCGCGGCATCCTGCGCAATCTGCACACTCGCTACAATCGCAAGGTGATCGAGCAGGCCGCCATCACTGGCGTCCTGAACAAGGCAATCTACGGCGACCCGGAGAAGGCTGCGGCAGCGGCGCAATATATCGCCGGCCGGCTGGACATCCAGTCCGAGGAGGTCGAGCGCGGCTGGATCGGTCAGTACGTGGAAGGCCAGGGCTTCCAGTTCGAGCGCACGGTGCGCGGTGTCAAGGAATCCGCCGTCATCGACGACGCTTTCCTCGGCTCTGTCGAAGCGCGCAAGCTGGACGAGTACACGGTCAAGCTCCAGGACGTTTACGCCCGCCCCGGCAAGCTCAGGCGCAAGGACGTCGAGCACATGGTCTACGGCCCGGTCGACCTGTTCGAAGCGGTGACGGACGCCGGCCGCAAGGGCGTCACGCTGCAGCGTTACAAAGGACTGGGCGAGATGAACCCGGAGCAGCTCTGGGAAACGACGCTGGACACCAACGCGCGCTCGCTGCTGCAGGTGAAGGTCAAGGAGGTCGACGAGGCCGACGACATCTTCACCAAGCTGATGGGCGACGTCGTCGAACCGCGCCGGGACTTCATCCAGGAGCATTCGCTCAGCGCGACGATCGATATTTAAGCAGGTGACTTAGAACGCGCTCTAGCCCCGCACTCCCTGCAACCTCTCCCGCTTGCGGGGGAGGTCGGCGCGAAGCGCCGGGTGGGGGCTTTCTCCTCTAGGGGATATTCTCCGCGTATTTCGACAGTCCCGCTGCGGAAGGACCCCCACCCCAGCCCTCCCCCGCAAGCGGGAGAGGGAGCGCAGTACCTTCAACGGCGACATACTGCTTCCTGAACCTCATGCCTGCCAATCGCGACGAAGTGGCGTAGGCGGCTCTGGAAGAGGTCCGAACGAATGTTGCCGACTTTAGCTGGCCAGCGCCAAATGTTCGTGCAGCAGGTCTTCGAAATGGCCGAGCTCTTCGGCTTCGAAACCCGCAACAAATATCGCATCTGCGACGAACATGGCCGTGATCTGCTCTACGCGGCCGAACAGCAAAAGGGATTTCTGGGCTTCCTGGGACGCCAGGCATTCGGGCATTGGCGCTCCTTCGAGGTCCATTTCTTCGATAGCGCCCGACAGCCTGTCATGCGCGGGATTCATCCGTTCCGCTGGTTCTTTCAGTGTCTGGAGCTGCGTTCACGCGACGGCCGCCTCATTGGAACGATTGAGCGTCAGTTCTCGATTCTTACCAAGAGCTTCCATGTGCACGATGCGCAGGGGCGCGTGGTGCTCGAGGTCAGTTCGCCATTCTGGCGCGTGTGGACCTTTCCATTCATGCGCGGCGAGCGAGAGCACGCGCGCGTTGCGAAGAAATGGTCTGGCCTCGGCTACGAGCTGTTTACGGACCGCGATAGTTTTCTGGTGGAATATCTGGAATCCAGCCTGACGGAAGATGAGCGGGCGCTGGTTCTTGCCGCTGCGATCTACATCGATCTGATGTACTTTGAAGAGAAAGGCGAGGGTGGCGTCATCAATTTGTTTCGCAGTTGAAGCGCGGTGTAGCCTCTTCGCGGGGGCGCGGTGCTGAACATTCATCGCACTGCTTTAGGGCCGGCCCAACGCCTTGGCGCTGCGAGGCCCCTCACCTCATCCTGAAGGCCGGTCAAAGGACCCGCACCGCGTCCAGCGCAATTGCTACCGCGCTCAATTCCCTATAGTTTCCGCCCGCAAAGCAGCCCGCCCCAACCCATCAGGACGGAGAGATCCAAGTGGCGCCCATTCAGTACATTGTCGAGGGCGGTCACCGGCTCTCGGGTTCGATCGAGCCGGCCGGCAACAAGAATTCGGCACTGCCGATCATCGCGGCCGCTCTCCTCACCGAGCACCCGGTGACGCTGGAGAACGTGCCGCGGATCCGTGACACCGAGACGCTGGTCGAACTGCTCCGATCGGTCGGAGCGTCCGCGGAATGGACCGCGCGCAACACGCTGCACATCCACGCCAAGACCATCCACGCCGCCGATCTCGATCCCGAGCTCTGTGTGCGCATCCGCGCTTCGATCCTGCTCGCAGGGCCCCTGCTCGCGCGCTGCGGCGAAGTGATGCTGCCGCCGCCCGGCGGCGACGTCATCGGCCGGCGCCGGCTCGACACCCATGTGCTGGCGCTCGAACAGCTCGGCGCCAAGGTCACCGCAACCGACCGGCTCGAATTCCGCGCGCCAAAACTCACCGGTGCCGACGTGTTCCTGGACGAGCCGAGCGTCACCGCGACCGAGAATGCGCTGGTCGCCGCAGTTGCCGCCGACGGCACCACTTATTTGCGCAACGCGGCCTCCGAGCCGCATGTGCAGGACCTTGCCAATTTCCTGGTCGCGCTCGGCGCCAAGATCGAAGGCATCGGCACCAACACCATGGTCATCCATGGCCCGGCGACGCTGGGCTCTGCGACCTATCGGATCCAGCCCGACCATATCGAGGTCGGCTCGTTGATCGGGCTCGCCGCCGTGACGCGCTCGCCGCTGCGGATCGTGCGCGCTGGTGTCGAGCATCTGCGCTCGATCCGCATGGGCTTCGAGCGGCTCGGCATCGTCTGCCGCGTCGAGGGCGACGATCTCATCGTGCCGTCGAACCAGACGCTGAAGATCCAGGACGATTTTGGCGGCCACGTGCCGAAGCTGGAGGACCAGCCCTGGCCGGCCTTCCCGGCCGATTTGATGTCGATCGCGATCGTCACCGCCACGCAATGCGAAGGCGTGATCCTGATGTTCGAGAAGATGTTCGAGTCCAGGATGTTCTTCGTCGACAAGCTGATCGGGATGGGCGCGCGCATCGTGCTGTGCGATCCGCATCGCGCGATCATCGCGGGTCCCAGCCGCCTGCACGGCGCCACGCTGAGCTCGCCCGACATCCGCGCCGGCATGGCGATGCTGCTCGCGGCCGTGTGCGCCGAGGGCACCTCCACCATCAACAACGCCGACCAGATCGAGCGCGGTTATGAGCGCATCGACGAGCGGCTGAACGCGCTGGGCGCGAAGATCCGCCGCGTGCCGGAGCGGAAGGGGTAGTTTCGTCTCTCCTCCTAACAATGGTCTCGTGCCCCGGACGCAGCGCAGCACGCGAGTGATGCGCTGCTGAGCCGGGACCCATACTGCGACATCGGTGCCCGCTGATTCTGGGTCCCGGCTCTGCGCAGCAACGCAAAGAGCGTTGCAGCGCGTCCGGGACACAAGAGGGGCCATGTTTTCGTCGCCCGGCTGTGCTAATGACCGCCCATGCTCGACAGCGTCCAATCACAACAGCCGCGGCAAACCGGCGTGCAAAGCCATCTCGCGCAGGAGTTCGTCGAGACGTTGCGGCTGGCCGTGCCGATGATGCTGACGCAGCTCGGGCAGATCGCGATGATCACGAGCGATCTCGCACTGATCGGGCGTCTCGGCGAGGAGGCGGTTGCCGCTGCGGCACTTGCGCACACCGTCTATTTCGTCAGCTTCACCTTCGGACTTGGATTGATGGCGGCGGTCTCGCCGCTTGCCGCCCAGGCATTCGGCGCCGGCGACGTCAGGCGCATCCGCCTGTCCTTGCGCGTCGGTCTGTGGGTCGCGTTGCTGATCTCGCTGCCGATGATGGCCTCGCCGCTCTATGGCGAGCACATCCTGATTGCGCTCGGGCAGGCGCCGCATTCGGCCGCACTCGCGCAGCGCTATCTCAACGGGCTAGCCTGGGGCATCGCGCCGGCACTCGGCTTCATCGCAATCCGCAGCATGATGAGCGCGGTAAACCGGCCACAAGCGCCGCTGTGGATCACGCTCGCGGCGATCCCTGCGAATTTCGCGCTGGTCTATTGCCTGATCCACGGCCTGTTCGGCTTGCCCGAGCTCGGCCTGTTCGGCGCGGGCCTTGCCACCACGCTGGTCAATCTCGGCACCTTCGTCGCCGCACTCGCCATCGCGGCGTTGCGCAAGCCGTTTGCCGACTACCATCCGCTCACGCGTCTGTGGCGGATCGACTGGCCCCTGATGCGGCAGCTGATCGCGATCGGCGCGCCGATCTCGTTCTCGCTGCTGCTGGAATACGGCCTGTTCTCCTCGGCCGCGCTGTTGATGGGGCTGATCTCGACCACCGCGCTCGCCGCGCACCAGATCGCGCTGCAGGTCACGGCGGTGCTGTTCATGGTCCCGCTCGGCATCGGCATGGCCGCAACCGTGCGGGTCGGCCACGCTTTCGGGCGCAACGAGCTGGCGGGCGTCCGACGCGCGGGCCTCGTCGCCGCGGTGCTCGGGATCGCGTTCGTCTCCGCGCTGACGGTTGCCATCATCCTCGGCCGCTATGAGCTCGGACGGCTGTTCTTCGGCAGCAGCGAGGCCAGCGCACCGACGGTCGAGCTCACCGCAACGTTGCTGCTGGTCGGCGCGACCTTCTTCATTGCCGATGCGTTGCAGACCATCATGGCCGGCGCCCTGCGCGGCATCAATGACACGAAGATGACATTGGTGTTCGCGGCGATCGGCTATTGGTGCGTCGGCTTCCCGATCGCCTGGGTGCTCGCCTTCCATGCCGATCTCGGCGCGGTCGGCGTCTGGATCGGACTGTCGATCGGATCGTTCGTTTATGCCGGTTTGTTGATCTTGCGCTTCCGCATGTTGACGCGCAAACTGGTGGGATGACAGGACCGGTTCAAGAGATCACCCCTGATGTCGATGCCGGCACGGTGCTGGCAGGCGCGCAGTTCATGGACGCATTTCGCGTCGACGTCGGCGCGACGAACGTGAATGCCCGCGAGGCCTGCACACGGATGGTCCTCAACGGGCCGCGCTGGGTCGATGCGCTGGTGCGCCTGCGCAATATTCTCGTGAGGCCATTCGGCTTGAAGACATCAGGCGACGGCGCGCCGGCGCCCGGCGGGCTGATCGGCCTGTTTCCAGTCCTCAGCGAGACGCCGGAGCGGCTGATCGCCGGCTTCAATGATTATCATCTCGATTTTCGTATCGTCGTCGACGTGGCCAAGGATGCCGTGAGCCGCCAGGTCACCGTGACCACGCTGGTGAAGACAAACAATCTTCTCGGCCGGACCTACCTCGCGCTCATCACGCCGTTCCACAAGATTGTCGCTCGCGGCATGATGGGGAGGATCGCGGAGCCGGCGCATTGACGCGGCTCCGCCTCTTTCGCTAACTCACTCCGCGATCTTCACCGGTCCGTTCGCCGCGCCCTCCGACCATTCACCGACGACGCGATCGAGGTCGCAGAGATTCTGGTGCATCTGCTCCAGCGAGAAGCCGAGCGCGAAGAAGCGCTCCGCGGTGTCGCTCGCGTGGCCGCGAATCACCCCGTCTTGGCGCACGGCCGCGACCGCCTCGGAATAGTGCTGAAGCGCGACGTGTACGGGATGGATCGGCGGCGCGCCGGCGCCCTCGCGCAAGGCTTCAGCCGCCGATTTCAGGAAGCGCTGGATCGCGGCACCGACTTCGGCCAGCGGGCCTGCGAGCCTCACCTGCACCTCGACCGGCAGCGGCACCACGGTGGCGCGGCCGATCATCACGACGTCGTGGCGCAGCCGCAGGATCGTACGCAGTAGCGGGCCGGTATCGGGGCCGCTCGATAGCCACGCCGAACGCTCGCGCTCAGCCTCGGTGCCGATGGTATTCATGCCGACCATGGCGGTGCCGATGCCGTCCTGAATCCGATGCAGCGCGTCGTTATCGCGGCCGCGCGTAAGGCCGGCGAGCAGCTCCGTGAAAGCTTCCGCGATCAGCTCGAGCAGGGTCGCCGCACTGGCTCTGATCTGCCGCACCGCGCGCGAGGGCAGCACCAGGAAGGAGACGAGCAGCCCCGTCACCGCGCCGACCGAAACCTCACTGACGCGATCGATCGCGGAGGCCATGGGATCTGCATGGTGCATGCTTGGAAGCACGAGCACGATCACGGCCGTCACCGTCGCGGAGCTCAAATTCGGATAGATCGACGCGGTGAAGGCAAGCGGCGCCACGGCCAGCACGAGCAGTCCCAGCAGGCCCGCTTCGCTGGAATAGGGGATCAGGATTGCGATCGCGCCGCCATAGATCGCGCCGCCGATCGTGCCGAGCATGTAATCGCGCGTCGCCTTCAGCGAGCGGCCGACGCTCATCTGGGTCACGATGATGGACGTCAGCACCGCCCAGAGCGGCAACAACAGATGCAGCGCGGTGGCAATTGCATAGGCCGCGGTGGCCGAAGCCGTGACCCGGACCGCCAGCCCCAATTGTGTCCTGCGGGACCAGACGCGGTCGAACAATTGTCTTGCTGAAATCATCGCCTGATGTCCCGAACCCATCCTCTTCGCACCGGCCAAAAGCATAGCTGATGCCCGCGGCCCCAAGGCCGCTTGAAAGGCAAAATCAGCCCGCCTAACTTGCCGGCCAAAACGAGGAAACACGATGGCTCACGAAACCGCAACGCTGGCCGCCTATGTTGCCAACCTGAAATTCGCCGATATTCCGGCGGAAGTGCTGGATCGCGCCAAGGTGCTGACGCTGGATTTCCTCGGCAGCGCCATCCGCGCCCGCCGTGAAGCCGAATCCACCCCCTCACTGCTGAAGATGCTGGAAGCGCTGTCGCTCGACGCCAAGGGCAATTCCACCGTGTTCGGCGACAGCAAGACCTGGACACCGGCGGTCGCCGCCCTGCTCAACGGCGCACTCGGCCATTCCCTCGATTTCGACGACACGCATGCGGATTCCTCGCTGCACCCGAGCGCGCCGGTGGTTCCGGCCGCGTTCGCCGTCGGCGAGATGGTCGGCGCCTCCGGGCGCGACGTGCTGACCGCGATCGTTGCGGGCTATGAGGTCTGCTGCCGGCTCGGCAATGCACTCGACCCGACCTCGCATTATGCGCGCGGCTTCCATCCGACCGCGACCGCCGGCACCTATGGCGCGGCGGCTGCGGCCGGGAAGCTGTACGGTCTCTCCGAGGCGCAGATCGTCGCTGCCTTTGGCGTCGCCGGCAGCCAGGCCGCAGGCTCGCTGCAATTCCTTGTCAATGGCGCCTGGAACAAGCGCTACCAGGTCGGCGCTGCCGCGATGAACGGCGTGATATCAGCGACGCTAGCACGCAACGATTTCGTCGGCGCAACGGAATCGGTCGAAGGCAAGCACGGCCTGCTCGCCGGCTATACCGACGACGCGCATCCCGACAAGGCGGTCGCCGGGCTCGGCAAGACCTATGAGACCATGAAGATCGGCGTGAAGCCATATCCGAGCTGCCGTTATACGCATGCCGCGATCGACGCGCTGATCGCGATGCGGCGCGAGCACAATCTCACGCCCGACCAGGTCAAGCGCGTCGAGATCGGCCTGCACCGCAACGGCATCACGCTGACCGGCGATGCCGCCACCAAGCGGCATCCAACCTCGATCGTCGGCGGCCAGTTCTCGATGTTCTTCACCGGCGCGCTCGCGCTCGACCAGGGCTCGTTCGGCTGGGACGATTACGCCAGGCTGGGCGATGCCGCGATCGACGCGCTCGCCGACAAGTTCGACGTGGTGCAGGACGACCGGCTCGAAGTCGGCCGCACCCATCCTTTCGGCGCCCGCGTCAGCATCACCACGGATGATGCCGTGCATGAGCGGCTCTACGCCGATCCCTCCGGCGAGCCGACATCATTCCCGGATGCACAGGCCATGCAGCAGAAATTTCTGACGCTGGCGCGACCCGTGCTGAATGCACGGGCCGACAAGTTCGCCGACGCGATCATGACGCTGGAGCGGTTCGATCGCGTGGCCAAGGCGACGGAGCTGGGGCGGCAATAGCCGCCTAGTTCGCTCCCGCCAGTTTCCCCGTCTCGCGCGTTGTCGCAACGACATCGCGGACGAGGTCGAAGACGCCATCGACTTCCGGCGGCCAGTTCAGCGAGCGGCCGAGGCGCACGATCACGAGCTTCTCGGAGGGGACTACGATCGTGTACTGCCCGATCGTGCCCTTGGCGAAGAAGGCATCGCGCGGCCAGCCATGGTTGACGCGAAACTTCGCGCCAAAGCTGTCGCCCTGGTTGGTCCAGAAGCCGGCGCCGATGCCGACCCACGCATTGGGCGTAGCCGTCGCGGAGTAATTCACCCAGCCCTCGGGCAGGATGCGCTTGCCGCCGGCGACGCCGTCGTTGAGATAGAGCTGGCCGAGGCGCGCCCAGTCGCGCGCGGACGCCATCATCTCGCCGGAACCCTCGATCGTGCCTGAAGCATCAAGCTGGAGCGTGACGTGGTGCATGCCGAGCGGCGCAAACAATTCGCGGCGCGCGAAGGCCAGCGCATCCGCGGGCTTGCCGCCGGCCGCATTGCGCAGCAAATGCGCGAGGATGATGAAGTTGCCGTCGTGATAATTCCACGTCGTGCCCGGCGCGGTTGCGAGCGGCGCGCGCTCGGCAAAACCAGCCATATCGTCCTCGGCGTATTTCATGGTGTTGACCGGCTCAAGCACAGAGCCAAGCTTGGCCTCCAACGAGCTTCCGAGCCCGATGCCGGCGGTGTGACGCAGCAACTGGTCGACCGTGATGGCATGGCGCGGATCATCAGGATTTTGCCAGGCGGCAATGGGCGCCGGCCCGTCGAGCTTCAGCTTGCCCTGGCGCACGAGAATGCCCGTGAGTGCCGAGATCGCCGACTTCGTCATGGAGAAGCCGAGCAGCTGCGTCTCCGGTCCGATGCCGTCGGCATAGCGCTCGGCAATGATGCGGCCATTCTTCATGACGACGATCGCGCGGGTGTGACGGTAAGGCGGCTGCGCGGGTTCAGTGAAGGCACGGTCGAGCGCGGCTGCCAGAGCCTCACTTTGCGGGGCCACAAGTCCAGGGCCGGCGATCTCGGGAAGCAGCGCAGGCTGCTTGTCATCCTGCGGCAACGTCACATCGGTGAGCCCCTGGCCATGCTCGAGCGTGCAGCCAAGTCCCTCGCGATAGACGGCGTGGCTGCGGCCGATGCCGAACAGGGACACGGTGACATCCTTGCGGGCGCGATCGACCTGAAAATTCATCGCCCAGGTGAGCAGACCCGCGCCCGGCATCGCGTCGGTGGTCTCGGCAAGGTCGCGCTTGGGGTCGAGGCCGGAGACGAATATCTCCGAGCAGAGCGTGTCGGCGATGAAGCCGGTGGCAACCTTGGGCACGTCACGCGCCCGCGCCGCGCCGAACGCGAGGCCGGCACAGACGATGGCGGTGGTGAGGAGGAGGATCTTGCGGCGGCGGGTCACGGGCTTTCTCCGGCTGTGGGGCGTGTGCGGGAGAACAGGCCGGATGCGGGCGAGATTCGCTCGCCGGATTTGAAAATCGACCTCGTCGAAAACTGATCGGGACTAGTTGATTCTGGAATTATGACGTGATTTCAATGATATAGATAACCTAAGCCTCATCGGCCTTGAGCCGACGGTACTCCGTCGGCGTCACCCCGGTCACCGCCTTGAAGGCGCGATTGAACGGGCCTAGCGACTGGAAGCCGGCGTCCATCGCAATGGTGATGACGGGAACCTCGGCTTGGGTGGGGTCGGCGAGCGCGGCCTTGGCTTCTTCGATGCGGTGGTTGTTCAGGAACACATTGAAGTTGCGGTAGCCGAGCTGCTGGTTGATCAGCCGGCGCAAGCGGTACTCCGGAATTTTCAGCCTTGTGGCCAGCACGCCGATGCTGATGTTGTCGTGGCGATAGATCCGCTCATCCGCCATCAGCCGCATCAGCGCGTCGACGAGTTTTTGATCTGCGCCAGAATCGGCGGCTGCGGAGAGCGGCTCGGCTGCGCCGGTCGTCGCCGCGCTCGGCGCGGGAAACAAGTCGGCGGCGTTGACGCGCATCATCGCATAGCAGATCGCGGCGACGATGCCGGTCAGCACGGCGGCGTTCACGACATTTGCGATCGCTGCCATATCGCGGCCCCAGACCGATATGCCCAACAGCGCATTGACGCCGCCATAGAGGACGGCCGCGCTGACGATGAATACCCGCACGTGACGCCGGCGCTCGACCAGATCAGCCGACCAGGACGTGACGGTTTGAGCAAGCGCCAGCAAGATGAAGCAGAGCGCGAGCAGATTGACGGCGATAATGGCGGGTCGGCCGTGCACCGCAGGCGCGATCCACAGGCAACTGACAAAACTGTAGGCCGAGACCGCCGCCCAGATCAGGCCGTGCCACCAGCGCGGCACGAACGCATCGTCGAGCAGAGCGCGCGTGAACAGCCACACCACCACGGCATCGCCGGTCGACAGCGCGATCAGCGGCGCATGCCACAGCGAAACCGGCGCAGTCGAACCGATCTCATTGGTGACGGCATGCGCAATCGTTCCCAGCGCCAGCGCGATGGTGATACGTCCGGCCGCGACATGGCGGAAGTCACGCCACAGCGAAGCCGCCAGCACCAACAGCAGCGCGACGCTGGCAGCGCGAAAGGCGAGGTCGAGGGTGGCCGTTGTCATCGGATGCTGTACCGGCGGGGATGTGCGATCCGAACATCGTCCGTCGGGCCGACTTTTTCAAGCACCTGTTGGCCATCAGGGTTAGCAGCGGCTCATCACACGCATGCGATGATTGGTCCAGGCAATCTCGCGACGACGATGCCAAATCCTGCTACCATCGGTCTCGCTACAATACAGAAGGAGTTCACCATGAGCTGGCAACCCTCCAACGATCCCGTGCTCGGCGATCCCATGTCCTGCGACGCGCTCGATCTCGTTATCGTGCCGCGCACGCGCGATCTCGGCGACGGATTCGTGGTGCGGCGCGCGCTGCCGCATGGCAAGCGGCAGATGGTCGGTCCCTTCATCTTCTTCGATCATTTCGGCCCGGTGCAGTTCGTCTCCGGCAAGGGCATGGACGTGCGGCCGCATCCGCATATCGGGCTTGCCACCGTCACCTATCTGTTCGACGGGTCCATCATGCATCGCGACAGCGAGGGCAACGTGCAGGAGATCGCGCCCGGCGCGATGAATTTGATGACCGCAGGCCGCGGCATCGCACATTCCGAGCGCACGCCGGATACGCAGCGCGCCTCGGGCCAGCAGATGCTGGGCCTGCAAAGCTGGATCGCGCTGCCTGAAGGCTCCGAAGAGATCGATCCCTCGTTCCAGCATTATGCGGCGGGCGAACTGCCGATGATCTCCGAGCGCGATTTTACCGCGCGCGTGATCGCGGGCTCTACGTTTGGCATCACCTCGCCGGTCAAAATGGTCTCGCCCTGGTTCTACACCGAGGTCACCGCCGTGGCCGGCGCGACCGTGCCGCTCGACCCTGACCATGAGGAGCGTGCGATCTACGTCGTCGACGGCGAGGTCGAAATTGCAAACGAACGCTACGAAGCGCCACGGCTGTTGATCTTCCGGCCCGGCGACCGCATCACCGTAAAGGCGCTGAAAGCGACCCGGATGATGTTTCTCGGCGGCGATGCGCTCGAAGGACCGCGCCACGTCTGGTGGAATTTCGTCTCCTCCAGCAAGGAGCGGATCGAGCAGGCCAAGCAGGACTGGAAAACCGGCCGCTTCGCCGCGGTTCCGCAGGAACATGAGTTCATTCCGCTGCCGGAATAGGCTAATCCGGCATTCGGCTGCGCCATGAGACGCGGCCGGGTGCCCTTTCTGAAAGCCAAGTCTGCGAAAGCTCTGCCGATGACCGCCATGCTCTCCAGCGACCTGCCCCTGACCAAGATCGGCCGCGGCAAGGTGCGCGATATCTACGCAGTCGACGACGACCGCCTGCTGCTCCTCACCACCGATCGCATCAGCGCCTTCGACGTCGTGATGGGCGAGACCATCCCGACGAAGGGCGCGGTGCTCACCCAGATCAGCGCGTACTGGTTCAGGAAGCTCGAAGGCGTCGTGCCGCATCACATGATCAGCGCCGACACCGACGAAATCATCGCAGCCGTGCCGGCCTTGAAGCCGCATCGCGCCGAGATCCTCGGCCGCGCCATGCTCTCCCGCCGCACCACCGTGTTTCCAATCGAATGCGTGATCCGCGGTTATCTCTCCGGCTCGGCCTGGAAGGAATATGCGGCAAGCGGCACGCTGGCCGGCGAGAAGCTCAGGGCCGGCCTCGTCGAGAGCGAGAAGCTCGAGCCCTCGATCTTCAGTCCGGCGACCAAGGCCGAGACCGGCCATGACGAGAACATCACAATCGCGAAGATGCGCGAGGTCGTCGGCGACGACGTGGCTTACACGCTCGAGAGCATGACGCGCGCGATCTACACGCTCGGCGAGGAGCTGGCGCGCGAGCAAGGCATCATCATCGCCGACACAAAGTTCGAGTTCGGCCGCGACAAGGACGGCCGCATCATTCTGATCGACGAGGTGATGACGCCGGACTCCTCGCGCTTCTGGGCGGTCGATGCCTACAAGCCCGGCCAGCCGCAGGCGAGCTTCGACAAGCAACCGCTGCGCGACTATCTCGACGTCGAGCGCGGCGCCGGCCGCTGGAACGGCGACGCCCCGCCGCCGCCACTGCCGGCGAGCGTGGTGGATGCGACCAGCAAGCGATACCTGGAAGCGTATCGGCGGGTGACGGGGAAAGAGCTGACGATTTAGGCCCCCGTTCGCGCGTCTCACTCCGTCATTGCGAGGAGCCCGCGACAAAATTGCAAGGCAATTTTGCGCCGGTGCGACGAAGCAATCCAGACTGTCTCCGCGGAAAGATTCTGGATTGCTTCGCTACGCTCGCAATGACGTGGAGGGACTTGATCATACTCCTCACATCCCAGCCATCATCACGTATTTGATCTCGACATATTCTTCCATGCCGTGACGCGAGCCTTCGCGTCCCAAACCGCTTTCCTTCACGCCGCCGAAGGGCGCGACTTCCGTCGTGATCAGGCCGGTGTTGACGCCGACCATGCCCGACTCCAGCGCTTCCGCGACGCGCCAGACGCGGCCGAGATCGCGGGAGTAGAAGTAGGACGCAAGGCCAAACGGCGAGGCGTTGCACATCGCGATCACATCGGCCTCGTCCTTGAAGCGGAATACCGGCGCCAGCGGGCCAAAGGTCTCTTCATGCGCGACGAGCGCATTCGGGCTGACATTGGAGAGCACTGTCGGCTCGAAAAAGCTGCCGCCGAGCGCGTGACGCTTGCCGCCGATGACGATCTTCGCCCCACCCTTGACCGCATCCGCAATGTGCTTCTCGACCTTGTCGACCGATTCCATGTTGATGAGCGGCCCCTGCGTCACGCCGGCTTCCGTGCCGTCGCCGATCTTCATCGCGGCGACCTTCTTGGACAGCTTCTCGACGAATTCGTCGTAGATCTTGTCCTGCGCGTAGAGGCGGTTGGCGCAAACGCAGGTCTGGCCCATGTTGCGGTATTTCGAAACCATCGCGCCTTCAACGGCAGCGTCGATGTCGGCATCATCGAACACCACGAAGGGCGCGTTGCCGCCGAGCTCGAGGCCGAGCTTCTTTACGCCGACCGAAGCCTGCTGATAGAGGATCTTGCCGACCTCGGTCGACCCGGTGAAACCGACGAAGCGTACCGCGGGATGCTCACAAAGCACTTTGCCGATCGCCGACGAATTGCCGGTGAGGATGTTGAAAACGCCCTTGGGCACACCGGCCTTTTCGGCAAGCGCCGCCAGCGCCAATGCGGTGAGCGGCGTTTCGTTGGCGGGCTTCAGCACCACGGTGCAGCCCGCGGCGAGCGCCGGCGACACCTTGCGGGTGATCATCGAGCAAGGGAAATTCCACGGCGTGATGGCGCCGCAGACGCCGATCGGCTGCTTGATCGCGAGCAGGCGCGCGTCGGCGCGCTGGGTCGGGATAGTCTCACCATAGACGCGGCGGGCTTCCTCGGCGAAGAACTCGACATAGGCGCCGCCGATATCGACCTCGCCGAGCGCTTCCGTCAGCGGCTTGCCCTGCTCGGAGGTGAGGATCAGTGCCAGGTCCTCGCGGTTGGCCGCGATCAACTCGAACCATTTACGCAGGATGTTGGAGCGCTGCTTGGCCGTCAGCTTGGCCCAGGCCGGGAAGGCGCGCTCGGCGGCTTCAACTGCCTGCGTCGTCTCTGCCGTGCTCATGACCGGGATTTTGGCGAGTTCCACGCCATTGACGGGGTTGGTGACCGGGCGCGAGGGCGAGCCGACCCAGGCGCCGTCGATATAGCACTGCTCGCGCAGCAGCGAGCGATCCTTCAGGCGATCACCGAGGGACGCGGCCGAAGATTGCGTGGCGCGCGCGGTTACGGGTGGGGTCATGACATTGCTCCTCGAATTCTGGGGTATCTGCCGGCTTATATAGGTCGGCACACGTTATGATGCACGGCCGCAGACACGACCCTGTCTCACGCATTATCGAGGGCAAAAGCTGTCGTTTCGCTGTCACCGCGGAGCGGGATGCACCGGAGGCCTCAGGCCGCGCCGCTCATATAAGTCTCGCGCCGGCCGATCATGCGCTCGGCGGCCGCCTTGGCGTCGGCCTTCGAAGAGGTCGCGCAGGTCCGGTATTCGAGATCGGGCGCGTCGGAGGCGTCGCGGCGGCCGAACCAGTTTTTCGAACCAACAGGTAGCAGCGCCAGCGACTGCGCCAGATTGTCGACCGCGCCGAACGAATAAAGTGCACCGGTGCCGGCGATCCGGACCTCATAAATACCTGGCGAGATCGGCGCTTCCAGATTGTCGCCCCGTCCGGGACGGGGATAGCGCTTCCATTCGCTCCACGTCGAAATCATCTCAGGTCCCCTCACGGCCGGTGGCGGCCGCCAAATTTGCATCAAGTCTTAAACGTCAGCCCCCGATCGGGCCGAAAGCTGAACGTCGCAACGCACAAAATGTTTCAAGTGCTTCAAACACCCGAAACATATCGCCTGAGCCCATCCAAGGTCACTGGCAGTTGCGGCCATCCACCGCAGATTGTGAAGAAGTGTTGCAGATCAGTCGTCCCGCGCTGGGTCGGGACCGTCAAGTCACGACATCGCGACCGAAGGGTGCATATCGACACGCTTGCCGCGCAGCGGATGCAGGAGGACAATCGATCGCTTTCAACAATAATCAAACCGGAGGAAACGCGGATGCGAAGCCAAGCTCAGATCGACGAGATTCTGCGCAAGACAAGCGACGCCAAGGACATTCCCGGCGTTGTTGCAATTGCCGCCAGCGGCAGCGAAGTTCTGTATCAGGGCGCCTTCGGCAAGCGCGATCTCTCCAAGCCCGACGCGATGACCGCCGACAGCGTGTTCTGGATCGCCTCGATGACGAAGGCGGTGACATCGGCCGGTGCGATGCAGCTGGTTGAACAAGGCAAGCTGTCGCTCGACGCGCCGATCGGCAGCGTGCTTCCCGATCTCGCCAAGCCGCAAGTGCTGGAAGGCTTTGACGCCAAGGGCGAGCCGAAGCTGCGGCCGGCGAAGAACGCGATCACGCTGCGCCAGCTCATGACCCACACCGCCGGCTTTGCCTACAACATGTGGAACGCCGATCTCGCTGTTTATCTGGAGAAGGCCGGAATTCCGCCGATCACCACCTGCCAGAACGCAGCACTGAAGACGCCCGTCATGACCGATCCCGGCACGCGCTGGGAGTATGGCACCAATATCGATTTCGTCGGCAAGGCCGTGGAAGCCGTCAGCGGCAAGCGACTCGATGCTTATCTGCGCGACAACATGTTTGCGCCGCTCGGCATGTCCGACACCGCCTTCAAGATCACCGACGACATGCGCAAACGCCTTGTCGGCATGCATGCGCGCGGCGAGGACGGCCAGCTCGGCGCGATTCCGTTCGAGCTCGAGCAGAATCCGGAATTCCACATGGGTGGCGGCGGCCTCTATTCGACCGCGGCCGACTACATCAAGTTCACCCAGATGATCCTCAACAAGGGCCGCGGCAACGGCAACCAGGTGCTGAAACCAGAGACGATTGCCGCCATGAGCCAGAACCAGATGGGCGATCTCAACATGAACCGGCTGGCGACGGCCGCGCCAATGTATACCAACGATGTCGATCTCTATCCGGAGCAGGTGAAGAAGTGGGGCCTCAGCTTCATGATCAACACCGCCAGGACGGCGGAGGGCCGCAGCGCCGGCAGCCTCGCCTGGGCAGGGCTCGCCAACACCTACTACTGGATCGATCCGGCGCGCGATATCACCGGCGTGATCCTGATGCAGCTGTTGCCGTTTGCGGACGGGAAATGCCTGCAGGCGTTCGCGGGCTTCGAGCGTGGCGTCTATGCCGGGCTCGATGCGGGCAGCGGCAAGAAGGCGGCCTAACCCCTTAGTATGAGGTGCGCGGCGTCGCGCGCCTCATCAGCAACGGATAACCTCGTGCCCAAAAGCCATCGGCTTCAGGCACGAGGCAATAATTTCGAGGAGACGAACTTGGCGAACGACCTAGTGAGTAAAGCTGACAGCTATGTTTGCGGCATCTCGGACACGCCGCTGCTCGGCGACACCATCGGCCGCAGTCTCGACCATGCGGTGCGGCGCTGGGGCAACCGCGAAGCGCTGGTCTCGTCGAGCCACGACGTGCGCTGGACCTGGACAGAATTCGCCGAACGCGTCGACGCACTCGCCGCTGGCTTTCTCGCGCTTGGCCTGGAGCGCGGCGAGCGGATCGGCATCTGGTCGCTGAACCGGCCGGAATGGACATTGACACAGTTTGCGGCGGCCAAGGCCGGCCTGATCCTGGTGACGATCAATCCCGCCTACCGGCTCAGCGAGCTGGAATTCGCGCTGAAGAAAGTCGGCTGCGCCGCGATCGTCAGCGCAACCGCGTTCAAGACCAGCCAATATATGGAGATGCTCAACACGCTGCTGCCGGAGCTCGCGCGCGCGACGCCAGGAAAGCTGCAGGCGGCGCGGCTGCCGGCCTTGCGGATGGTGATCCAGATCGGCGGCCCTGCGGCACCGGGCACGATCCCCTTCGAGGAGGTCGCGCGTATGGGGAAGCCAACCCATCGCGAACAGCTTGCCACGCTCGGCGCAGCGTTGCAGTTCGACGATCCCGTCAATATCCAGTTCACCAGTGGCACTACGGGTTCGCCGAAGGGCGTAACGCTGACGCACCACAACATCCTCAACAACGGCTATTTCACCGGACGCGCGATGCGCCTGACGGAACAGGATCGCATCTGCATTCCCGTGCCGCTCTATCATTGCTTCGGCATGGTGATGGGCAACCTCGCCTCCGTCACCTTAGGTGCGACCATGGTCTATCCCGGCGAAGGATTCGATCCGCTCGCAACGCTGCGCGCGGTCGAGCAGGAGAAATGCACCACGCTTTACGGCGTGCCGACCATGTTCATCGCCGAGCTCGATCATCCCGAATTCAAGACGTTCAACCTGACATCATTGCGCACCGGCATCATGGCCGGCGCGCCCTGCCCGATTGAGGTGATGAAGCGCGTCAACACCGAGATGAACATGCGCGAGGTCACCATTGCCTATGGCATGACCGAGACCAGCCCGGTCAGCTTTCAGAGCGCGACGGACGACCCACTCGAGCGGCGCGTCTCCACGGTCGGGCGGATTCATCCGCATGTCGAGGTGAAGGTCGTCGATCTCGAAGGCAAAATCGTCAAGCGCGGCGAACGCGGCGAGCTCTGCACCCGCGGCTACAGCGTCATGCTGGGCTATTGGGAGGAGAAGGAAAAGACCGGCGACGTGCTCGATACCGCCGGCTGGATGCACACCGGCGATCTCGCCACCATCGACGACGCGGGCTATTGCAACATCGTCGGCCGCATCAAGGATCTTGTCATCCGTGGCGGCGAGAACCTCTATCCGCGCGAGATCGAGGAATTTCTGTACCGTCACCCCAAGATCCAGGACGTGCAGATTTTTGGCGTGGCTGATACCCGCTATGGCGAAGAGCTTTGCGCCTGGATTCGCGTCAGGTCAGGCGAGACGCTGACGGCGGAAGAGGTGCGTGCCTTCTGCGACGGCCAGATCGCGCACAACAAGATCCCGCGTTACGTCGAATTCGTCGACGAATTTCCGATGACGGTGACCGGCAAGATCCAGAAATTCGTGATGCGGGATGCCGTGGAGCAGCGGTTGGGGCTGAAGGCGGCGAAGACGGCGTGAGGTGAGAGCCACCGCCGTCGCCACATCGTCATTGCGAGGAGCCGTTGCGACGAAGCAATCCAGACTGCCTCCTCGGAAACAGACTGGATTGCTTCGCTTCGCTCGCAATGACGGTTGAGAGAGACGAGCCTTAAACCGTCAGCCCGCGCTGCTGGGCCAGCTCTTTCAGCGACACCTGCGGGCGCGCGCCGATGTGCTGGATGACTTCGGCGGCCGCGAGCGCACCGAGCTCGCCGCACTGCTTGTGCGACAGATCGCGCGAGAGGCCGTAGAGGAAGCCGGCCGCGAAGAGATCGCCGGCACCGGTGGTGTCGACCAGCTGCGAGATCGGCGAGGCCGGTGCAGAGACGGCGTCGGTCGGCGTCACCACCACGCAGCCCTTCTCGCTGCGGGTGACCACGCCGAGCTTGACGTCGCTGCGCAATTGCTTGAGCGCGGTGTCGAAGTCGGAGGTCTCGTAGAGCGACTTCAGTTCGGACTCGTTGGCGAACACGATGTCGGCGGTGCCGTTGCGCATCAGTCCGAGGAATTCATCGCGGTAGCGGCCGACGCAAAAGGAGTCCGACAAGGTCAGCGCGACCTTGCGGCCGGCTTCGTGGGCAATCTTGGAGGCTTTGAGAAAGGCTTCCTTGGCGCCCGGCGGATCCCAGAGATAGCCTTCGAGATAGACGATCTTGGCGGCAGCGATCTCGGCCGGATCGATGTCGGCGGGCGTCAGATCCTGGGCCGCACCGAGATAGGTGTTCATGGTGCGCTCGCCATCACCGGTGACCAGGATGTAGGAGCAGCCGGTGGCGGGGCCGTCGTTCGCGGCGGGCGTGTTGAAGGCGACGCCAGCGGCGCGGATGTCGTGGACGTACAGCTTGCCGATCTGGTCGTCCTTGACCTTGCCGACATAGGCGGCACTTGCGCCGAGGCTGCCGATGCCGACGATGGTGTTGGCGGCCGAGCCGCCGGAGACTTCGGTCGCCGGGCCCATGTCAGCGTAAATGGCGGCGGCCCGCGCCTCGTCGATCAGGGACATGCTGCCCTTGGTCATGCCGTGCTTGGCGAGAAAAGCCTCATCGGTCCGGACCAGCACGTCGAACAGCGCGTTGCCGATGCCGAGAACGTCATATTTCACGTCAGCCATTCACCTTGATCCTGTTTGCCGGATTGCGATACCCGCAGAAATCCGCTTCCTGTCGGTCTGAAATCTGGCTCGCGGCCTATCACGACCGGGCCGCTACGGGCAAGCAACGGTATTATGTCGACCCGATGATCCGCTCCTTCCTGACCGTCTCGACGGGAACACTGGCCTCACGGCTGCTGGGCTTTGCCCGCGATTCCCTGATCGCGGCGCTGCTCGGCACCGGCGCCGTGGCGGATGCCTTTCTGGCGGCCTTCCAGCTCGTCAACGTGGTGCGGCGACTGCTGAGTGAGGGGGCGATGAATGCGGCCCTGATCCCGGCCTGGCTGCGCGTCCGTGACCGCGACGGCGCGGAGGCGGCGTCCGCGTTTGCGGGACGCGTGCTCGGCACGGTCAGCGCGGCGCTGATCGTGATCTCGATTGGCATCGCTGTCGCAATGCCAGGGATCATCATGGTCATCGCGCCGGGCTTCGTCGGCAGCCCCACACTCGATCTCGCCGTCCAGAACGCGCGACTGATGCTGCCTTATCTCGCATTCGCCGGCCCGGTCACGGTGCTGATGGGGCTGCTCAACGCGCAGGGGCGATTTGCACTGACGGCGTTCTCGCCGCTGCTGTTCAATATCGCGCTGATTGCAGCCATTGCGATGCTGCTCATCTGGCACGCCGATGCGTCTTTCGCCGCATGGATGCTGGCGGCGACCGTCGGCATCGCCGGACTGCTGCAATTGCTGATGCTGTTGTCACAGCGAAGCGCACAGCTTGCGACGCCGCTGCGCGCAAGCTTCGACACGGAGATGCGCGGCTTCTTCGCCAGGGCGATTCCCGGCATGATCGCGAGCTCCGGCCCCCAATGGCTGATGGTATCGGGCGCGATCATCGCGTCCGCGACGCCGTCCGCCGTGTCCTGGCTCTATTTCGCCAACCGCCTGATCGAGCTGCCGCTCGGCATTGTCGGCGTCGCCATGGGCACGGTGCTGGTACCGGAGCTGACGCGCGCGGTGGAGAGCTCCGACCGCGAGGCCGTCGCGCATGCGGAATCGCGCGCACTGGAACTTGCGACCGGGCTCGCGCTGCCGGCCACGCTCGGCCTCGCAGTGCTGGCCGAACCGATCGTGCGACTGCTGTTCGAACATGGCGCGTTCGGCGCGGAAGACAGCACGGCAACCGCGCATGCGCTGATGTGGCTGGCGCTGGGCCTGCCCGCGCATGTGCTGATCAAGGCGCTATCGCCGGCCTTCTATGCCCGCAGCGACACGATGACGCCGCTGCTTGCAACTGCCAAAGGCTTTGTGGTTGCGATCGCCCTCGCCGTCGTGCTCGGCCATGTCTTCGGCGCGAGCGGGATCGCCGCAAGCATCGCGGCCGGCGCCTGGAGCAGCGCGATCTCGTTGCTGCGGAAGGGCACCTCCGAATTCGGCTTCTCGGTCGACGCTGCCGCGCAAAAGCGGCTGCCGCGGATCGTGCTCGCCGCCGCCGCCATGGGCGCCCTGCTCTGGCTGACGACGGGGCTGATGCCGGTTGAGGCCCATGGCCTGATCCGCTTCATCCTGCTGGGCCTGCAGATCGCGGCCGGCATCGCCGCCTACGGCCTGCTCCTGCAAATCCTCGGCGCAGTCACCTTTCGCGAGGCGGTTAACGCGCTGAAACGGCCGGCCTGACCGCGAGGCCCTCGAATTGCCCTTGACGGGGCAGCGCCGCTGTTGGAAACGACGGCCGGCGACCTCTCAGGAAGACTGACCATGCCATTCGTTGAACGGGTTTTTTCGGGCGTCCAGCCGACGGGCAATCTGCACCTCGGCAATTACCTCGGCGCCATCGTCAACTTCGTGAAGATGCAGGAAACCCACAACTGCATCTATTGCGTCGTCGACATGCACGCGATCACGCAAGGCATCGACGTCTGGGGTGGCCCGGCCGAGCTCGCGCGCAACACCCGCGAAGTGACCGCGGCTTTCATCGCTGCCGGCATCGATCCGAAGAAGCATATCGTGTTCAACCAGAGCCAGGTCTCCGGCCACGCCGAGCTTGCCTGGATCTTCAACTGCGTCGCGCGCACGGGCTGGCTCGACCGCATGACCCAGTTCAAGGAGAAGGCGGGCAAGAATCGCGAGAACGCATCCGTCGGTCTCTACGACTATCCCGTGCTGATGGCCGCCGACATTCTGGTTTACCGCGCCACCCATGTTCCTGTTGGCGAGGACCAGAAGCAGCATCTCGAGCTCTCGCGCGACATCGCCCAGAAGTTCAACAACGACTTCGGCGATTCCATCCGCGCGCAGGGCGCCAATGACGGCCTGTTCTTCCCGCTGCCGGAACCCTTCATCACGGGCCCTGCGACGCGCGTGATGAGCTTGCGCGACGGTACCAAGAAGATGTCGAAGTCGGATGCCTCAGACAATTCGCGCATCAACCTGACCGACGATGCCGACACCATCGCGCAGAAGATCCGCAAGGCGAAGACCGATCCCGAGCCGCTGCCGAGTGAAGAGAAGGGCCTGGAAGCGCGCCCCGAGGCCGACAATCTCGTCGGTATTTTCGCCGCGCTCTCCGACCGCACGAAAGCCGACGTACTGCGTGAATTCGGCGGTGGCCAGTTCTCCAGCTTCAAGAACGCGCTGGCGGAGCTGTGCGTGACGAAGCTCGCGCCGATCGCCGGCGAGATGAAGCGCCTGGTCAGCGATCCCGGCCATATCGACGCGATCCTGAACGAAGGGTCTGATCGGGCCCGCGCCATCGCCGAAGAGACCATGAACCTCTCCAAGGACATCGTCGGCTTCATCCGCCGACGTTGACCCTGTCTCACCCTCCCCCGCGGGGAGGGTGAATGCGCCTTAACATGCTGAAATCTCAGGGCGAACCTCGCTTCGCCCCTTGATCGTGCGTTCTCCGTCGCCATCTGCTAGTGGATAGGGCACGCGCCGGCCTTGAACCGGCGTCGTCTGGAGAAAACCATGTTCATTCAAACCGAAGCCACTCCCAATCCCGCCACGCTGAAATTCATCCCCGGCCGCGTCGTTTCCGACGGCAACCCGATGGAATTTGCGAACCGCGAAGCCGCAACGCGCTCACCGCTCGCCGAAAAGCTGTTCGAGGTGCCCGGCGTCACCGGCGTGTTCTACGGATCGGATTTCATCACCGTCACCAAGGCGAACGGTGAATGGCAGCAGCTCAAGCCCGCGATCCTCGGTGCCATCATGGAGCACTACATGTCCGGCGCACCGCTGCTCGCCGACGGCGCGGCCGCGAGCGATGTCGATCTCGACGACGAGGACGAGTTCTTCGACGAAGCCGATGCCGAGACGGTCGACATGATCAAGGACCTGATCGAGACGCGCGTGCGTCCGGCGGTCGCCAACGACGGCGGCGACATCACCTTCCGCGGCTTCAAGGACGGCATCGTCTATCTCAACATGAAGGGCTCCTGCGCCGGCTGCCCGTCATCGACCGCGACGCTCCAGCACGGCATTCAGAACCTGCTCAAGCACTTCGTGCCCGACGTGGTCGAAGTCCGGCCGATGTAGGCAAGCTGCCGTAGGGTGGGCAAAGGCGCGTTTGCGCCGTGCCCACCATCTTTCAATTGCATGAATTTGGTGGGCACGCTTCGCTTTGCCCACCCTACGAGACCTATAACCGGTGGGCGAATGGTGAGTTGCGAATGGCGAATGGCACTCCGATCGATTAGACTATTCGCTATTCGCTATTCGCCACTCACCATTTGCCACTCCATGCTGATCCTTGCCATCGATACCGCGCTGGAAGCCTGCGCGGCCGCCGTTCTCGACACCGACGCCGGCGAGCTCCTTGCACAGGAGCAATTGCTCATGAAGCGCGGCCATGCCGAGGCCCTGATGCCGATGATCGCGCGTGTGATGCAATCGGCCGATCTCGCTTTCACGGCACTCGACCGCATCGCTGTGACGGTCGGCCCCGGCAGTTTCACCGGCTTGCGCGTCGGCATTTCCGCTGCACGCGGTCTTGCGCTTGCGGCCGGGCGACCAGCGATTGGCCTCTCCACCCTGTCGGCCTATGCGGCCGCCATTGTCGGCCAGAGCGGACCGGCCCCTGTGATCTCGGCCATCGATGCACGGCATGATCACGTCTATTTCCAGATCGTCGGCGGCGACGGCCGTCAGCTGGAGCGACCGAAGATTGCCCCCATCGACGAGGCGATCGCGGCCTCGCAATTCGGCGCGCCACATCTGGTCGGCAATGCCGCCAAAATCCTCGCCGAACGTTGGCCGAAGGATGCGCCACAACCTGTCGCGGTCGACGCGCAGCCCGCGCCCGACATCAACTGGGTCGCCTGGCTGGGCGCCGCCGCTGATCCAGGCACCAATCCGGCGCGGCCTTTCTATCTGAAGGCCCCCGACGCAAAGCCGGCGGCACAACCGCTGTTCGCAGCCCAAGCCGCCACATCATGATGAGATGGTTTTCGGAATGGTGGCGCGGCGGCACCGCGGCCGTCGAGCCGGCGTCTGCGCGTGACGCGGCGCGGCTGGCGCAGCTGCACGGCGCTTCCTTTGCGCATGGCTGGGGCGAGAGCGAATTCGAGACCATGCTCAGCGAGCGCAACACGCTCGTGCATCGCTTGCGCCTCGGTCGCAAGACGATCGGCTTTGCGGTGTCGCGGATCGGCGCGGACGAAGCGGAAATCCTCTCGGTCGCGGTCGACCAGTCCCATCGCGGCCGCGGCCTCTCCCGCACGCTGCTGATGACCCATCTCGGCCATCTCGCAGGACGTGGCGTCCGCACGATATTTCTGGAGGTCGAGGAGAACAACCAGCCCGCACGACGGCTCTATGACCGGGGCGGATTCGTAGTGGTCGGGCGCCGCGAACGCTACTATAAGCAGGCCAACGGGGAACAATTGAACGCACTTCTGATGCGGCGTGACTTGTCGTAACATTGATGGCAGAAAGCGCCCCGTCAGGCGGACACGATATGACCGGACTTAAACCTTCCTCCGCATCCAAGGCCTCCGGCATCGAGGCACGCTGTGCCGCCACCGGCATGCGCATGACCGAGCAGCGCCGCGTCATCGCGCGCGTGCTTGCGGAAGCCGTCGATCATCCCGACGTCGAGGAATTGTACCGGCGCTGTGTCGCCGTCGACGACAAGATCTCGATCTCGACCGTCTATCGCACCGTAAAACTGTTCGAGGATGCCGGCATCATCGAGCGCCACGATTTCCGCGAGGGCCGTGCGCGCTATGAGACGATGCGCGACAGCCATCACGACCATCTCATCAATCTGCGCGACGGCAAGGTGATCGAGTTCACGTCCGAAGAAATCGAGAAGCTGCAGGCGGAGATCGCCCGCCAGCTCGGCTACAAGCTGGTCGATCACCGGCTCGAGCTCTATTGCGTCCCGCTCGACGACGACAAGCCGGCGTCTTGATCTAGTGGCCGTTGACCTCATCATCTTCGATTGCGACGGCGTGCTCGTGGACAGCGAGGTCATTTCCTGCCGCGCGCATGCCGACGTACTGACGCGACACGGCTATCCGATCACGTCGGAGCAGGTGCTCGTCCGCTTCCTTGGTGTCTCCGAGAAAGACGCGCGACGGATGGTCGAGCAGGAAATCGGCCGCAGCTTGCCCGACGATCTCGAGCAGCAGGTGAATGCGGCCACGCTGCAATTTTATGCGAGTGATCTGCAACCGATCACGCATGTCGCCGCAGCGATCGGGGCAATCGATCTGCCGAAATGTGTTGCGTCGAGCGGCACGCCGGACAAGATCCTTCATGGCCTGACCTGCGCCGGACTCTATGACCTGCTCGCTCCGCACATCTTTTCGGCAAGCCAGGTCGCCCGCGGCAAACCTGCACCCGATCTGTTCCTGTTTGCTGCCGAACAGATGAAGGCCGTGCCGGAACGGTGCGTCGTGATCGAAGACAGCGTCCCCGGGGTCACCGGCGCGCACGCCGCCGGAATGACGGTGCTGGGCTTTCACGGCGGCAGCCACTGCCCACCGGGTCACGCCGAGAGGCTGCGTGCCGCGGGCGCCAACCTGACGTTCGATGATATGCGGCAATTGCCGGAGCTGGTCCGGCGGCTGGCGGCGGACGCCCTGACGGGCTGATTATTGCAGTCATTCCGGGGCGATGCGACGGGACCGCGAAACGCGGCCCGGAGCATCGAACCCGGAATCCCGCGCCAAAACCTCTGGATTCCGGGTTCGCGCGGGCGCGCGCCCCGGAATGACGGGTTGCAAGCCCCCCATTCGCTGGCTTTTCGGCCCCCCAGCCTATATCTGAGGGCCGTCCTCCACCTCACCTCCGGGTTCCATGAAGCCGCCGCGCAAGCTGCACATCAAATCATATGGCTGCCAGATGAATGTCTACGATGCCCAGCGCATGGTGGACACGCTGGCTCCGGAAGGATTCGTGGAGACTGATAACGCCGAGGACGCCGACCTCGTCATCCTCAACACCTGCCATATCCGTGAAAAGGCCTCCGAAAAGGTCTATTCCGAGCTCGGCCGCCTGCGCGTCGCCAAGGACGAGGCTGCACGTGCGGGCCGCGCCATGCAGATCGCGGTCGCCGGCTGCGTCGCGCAGGCCGAAGGCGAGGAGATCGTGCGCCGCGCCCCGACGGTCGACGTCGTGGTGGGGCCGCAGAGCTATCATCATCTGCCGGAGCTGCTGAAGCGCGCCGGCAACGAGGGTCGCGCGATCGAGACGGAGTTTCCGGCCGCCGACAAGTTCGGCTTCCTGGCCCAGCCAAAACCCGACGCGATCCGCGCGCGCGGCATTTCCGCGTTCGTCACGGTGCAGGAAGGCTGCGACAAGTTCTGCACCTTCTGCGTCGTGCCCTATACGCGCGGCGCCGAAGTCTCGCGTCCGGTCGCAAAGATCATCGACGATGTGAAGCGTCTCGCCGATAATGGCGTGCGCGAGCTCACGCTGATCGGGCAGAACGTCAACGCCTATCATGGCGAGGGACCTGACGGAAAAACCTGGGGGCTCGGCAAGCTGCTGGAGCGCCTGGCAGGGATTCCCGGCATCGCGCGGCTGCGCTATTCGACCAGCCATCCCCGCGACGTCGATGACGCCTTGATTGCAGCCCATCGCGATCTTGATTCGCTGATGCCGTTCGTGCACCTGCCGGTGCAGTCGGGCTCGGACCGGATTCTTGCCGCCATGAACCGGAAACATACCGCCGATGATTATCGAGAGGTCATCGACCGTTTCCGGTCCGCGCGCCAAGACATTGCTTTTTCATCAGATTTTATCGTCGGCTTCCCCGGCGAAAGCGAGCAAGATTTTCTCGCCACTCTCGCGCTTGTCACGCAAATCGGCTACGCTGCGGCGTATTCGTTCAAATACTCCGCCCGGCCGGGAACGCCGGCCGCGGATATGCAGGAGACGGTGTCCCCCGCCGAGATGGACCAGCGATTGGAGCGGCTCCAGGAACTGATCGACAGCCAGCAATCGGCCTTCAACAAGGCTGCGATTGGCTCAACGGTCGACGTGCTGTTCGAACGTCCGGCGCGCAGGGACGGCCAGATCGTCGGCCGCACCGCCTTCCTCCAGCCCGCGCATGTGATGGCCTCACCCGACATCATCGGACAGATCCTGCCTGTCAGGATCGACAGCCTCGAACGCTATAGTTTCCTCGGCGAGCTTGCCGCGCCACGCAATGCGCATGAGCCCGCTTTATCATCCATTGCCAGTGGAGCCTGAACCCTTGCCAAAAAGCGCATCGGATTCGTCTTCTATCGCTCCCAGCCGCAAATTTGATCGCGACATGCAAGTTCCGCCTGAGACTCAGGTCGTCATCGATTTCGACGACAACCGTGCCGCATCGGCGCTGGTCGGCCCGTACGGCCAGAATCTGGCGCAGATCGAGCGTCGGCTCGGCGTCGTCGTCGATTCCAAGGGCAACCACATCACCATCGGCGGCTCGCGCGACGGCTGCGACGCCGCGCGGCGCGTGCTGGAGACACTCTATGCGCATGCCGTGAAGGGCCAGGACGTCGACCAGGGCGAAGTCGAAGGCGCGATCCGCGCCGTGATCGCGCAGGGGTCGCTGTTCGAGTTCGACGCCAAATCGGCGAAGTCGGCCTTCGACAGCATCAATTTGCGCAAGCGCCCGGTGCGCGCGCGCACGGCCGCTCAGGACTCTTACATCCGCGCGCTGAAGCGCCATGAGCTGGTGTTCGGCATCGGCCCCGCCGGCACCGGCAAGACCTGGCTCGCGGTCGCCCATGCCGCGCAATTGTTCGAGCGCAAGGAGGTCGACAAGATCATCCTCTCGCGTCCGGCGGTTGAGGCCGGCGAACGACTCGGCTTTTTGCCCGGTGACCTCCGCGAGAAGGTCGATCCTTATCTCCGCCCGATCTACGACGCGCTCTATGATCTGATGGACGCCCGCATCGTCGAGCGCGCGCTGCAGACCGGCGAGATCGAGATCGCGCCGCTCGCCTTCATGCGCGGCCGCACGCTGACCAATGCCGCGATCATCCTCGACGAAGCCCAGAACACCACATCGATGCAGATGAAGATGTTCCTCACGCGTTTGGGCGAGAACAGCCGCATGATCGTGACAGGCGATCCCTCGCAGATCGATTTGCCGAATGGCCAGACCTCGGGTCTTGCCGAGGCGACGCGTCTCCTGAGCGGCGTCGAAGGCATTGCGCAAGTTCATTTCAAGGCCGAAGACGTGATCCGCCACGAATTGGTGGCGCGGATCGTCTCTGCCTACGAAGGGTTGCCGCAGCGGCCGCCCGCCGGCAACAAATCCTGACGAAACAACATCAGGACCAGGCGGGCGCGGATACAGCGCCTCATCGTCCGAACAAAGCCATGTCCCATCCCAACCTTCCCATGACCGAGGTCCTCGTCGTCGCCGATTGCTGGCAGAGCGAGCCTGACGCCGAAACCGTAATCCAGCGCGCAGTCGCGGCCGCCGCCGAATCCGTCGACGAGGACGTCGCCGACGCAGAAGTGGCCGTGATGCTGACCGACGATGTCGGCATCCGCACGCTCAACAGCAATTGGCGCGGCATGGACAAGCCGACCAACGTGCTGTCGTTTCCCGCGCTCCAGCCTGAGGGTGAATGGAAGCCGGGCGATGCGCCGCGCATGCTCGGCGACATCGCGATCGCCTACGAGACCATGCGGCGCGAGGCGGACGAGGAACACAAGCCGTTCGATCATCATTTGAGTCATCTCGCCGTGCACGGTTTCCTGCACCTGATCGGCTACGATCACGAAAACGACGCCGACGCGGAAGAAATGGAAGCGCTCGAAACCGAGATCCTGGCTCATCTCGGCATCCCCGATCCCTATGCAGACCGCGCGGGGACGCACTGAGATGCCGGACTCGGAGCCTATTCACGACAATCCGCGCAACACGGCCAATCTGCCTGTTGTGGTCACATCAGGCGAAGTCATGCGTCCGACCGCGGACGGCTGGCTGCTGCGCGCCATTCGCACTCTGTTCGGCTGGAAGGCGGGATCGGTGCGTGACGACCTCCAGGTCGTGCTCAATGCGACGACGCCCGACGATACCGGCTTCTCCGCGGTCGAGCGCACCATGCTGCGCAACATCCTCGGCCTGCACGAGCGTCGCATCGCCGACGTCATGGTGCATCGTGCCGACATCATCGCGGTGAAGCGCGATATCCCGCTCGGCGAATTGATGGACCGCTTCGAGAGCGCCGGCCATTCGCGCCTCGTGGTCTATAACGAGACGCTCGACGATCCCGTCGGCATCGTGCACATCCGCGACCTGCTCGCCTTCATGACCGCGCGTGCGCGCATGTCGGAGGCCACCAAGACCAAGCGCAAGAAGCCGCTGCCTGCCGGGCTCGACCTCAAAGCCGTCGATCTTGCGCTGCCGCTGCAGGACGCACGCATCATCCGCAAGCTGCTTTATGTCCCGCCCTCGATGCGCGCGATCGACCTGCTCGCGCAGATGCAGGCCACGCGCATTCACCTGGCACTCGTCGTCGACGAATATGGCGGCAGCGACGGCCTCGTTTCGCTCGAGGACATCGTCGAGCAGATCGTCGGCGAGATCGACGACGAGCACGACAGCGACGAGCCGCCGTCGATCGTGCGGCTGCCCGACAATGCCTTCATCGCCGACGCCCGCGCCAGCCTCGACGACGTCCGCACCGTCATCGGCGAGGACTTCGTCACCGGCGAGGCCGGCGAGGAGGTGGAGACGCTGGGCGGCTATCTCGTCAGCTTCGTCGGGCGGCTACCGGTGCGCGGCGAGGTGATCTCGGGCCCCGGCAATTACGAGGTCGAGGTGCTCGATGCCGATCCGCGCCGCGTCAAGCGGCTGCGCATCTCGACGCGGAAGGAACGTCCCCAACCGCGCACCCAGCGCGAGCGAAGCCGCCGCGAGGCCGCGCCCGAGAGTGGCCAGCCGCCGGCCGGCGACACGCCGACCCCGCCGCCTGCCGAGGGGACCGGCCCACAGTGACCGCGTTCCAGCGATTTCGACAGATTGCGCTCGCCATCATCCTGACCTGGGGATGGAAGCGCGCGTTGCTTGCGATGGCGTGCGGCGCACTCTCCGTGCTGGCGCTGGCGCCGTTCAACATTTTTCCGGTGTTGTTCATCACCTTCCCCGTGATGGTCTGGCTGATCGATGGCGCCGGCGCCGGACGATATGGCGGCGTTCCGGCAGCGGCGCTGACCGGCTACTGGTTCGGGCTCGGCTATTTCGTCCCGGGCCTCTACTGGATCGGCATCGCCTTCTTCGTCGATGCCGACGTGTTCGCCTGGCTGACGCCCTTCGCCGTGCTGGGCCTGCCGGCCTATCTGTCGATTTTTACGGCGATCGGTTTCGCGCTGGCCCGCCTGCTCTGGACCAAGGATGCCACCCGCATTCTCGCGCTCGCCGCAAGCCTCACCATTGGCGAATGGCTGCGCGGGCACGTACTCACGGGCTTTCCGTGGAACGCGTTCGGCTATGCGCTGTCGGAGCCGCTGCCGCTGGCACAGACAGCCTCGCTGATCGGCCAGTGGGGCATGACGTTCCTTACGATCGCGATCTTCGCGGCGCCGGCGGTGCTGATCGACCGCACGCGCGATCGCAGCCCGGCGTGGCGGGTGCCGACTGCTGCGCTTGCGCTGCTGGTCGTCATGGGCATTTTCGGCGCCATCCGCCTGTCGCTGCATCCGACCACGATGGTTGCTGGTGCAAAGCTGCGCCTGATGCAGCCGAACCTCCAGCAGGACCTGAAATTCAACTACTCCGCCAAGGCGGAGGTGATGAAGAAATATCTGGCGCTGTCGGACCGCGCTTCCGGTCCGCAGGCGACCGGCGTGGGCGCTGCGACCATCCTGATCTGGCCGGAATCCGCCTTTCCGTTCTTCCTCACGCGCGAAGCCGATGTGATGGCCCAGATTGCCGAGCTGTTGCCCAAGGGCACGGTGCTGATCACCGGCTCGGTGCGCGCTCCCGATCTGCCGGCGGGGATGCCGATCACGCGGGCCTATAATTCGATCTATGTCATCGACCACGACGCCAGCGTGCTCGCGGTCTACGACAAGCTCCATCTGGTTCCGTTCGGTGAATATCTCCCCTACCAGGATTTGATGGAGAAGCTCGGCCTCGAGCAACTGACGCGGCTGCGTGGCGGCTTCATTCCCGGCACGGTGCGGCACGTGCTGCCGGTGCCGGGGGCACCGCCCGCGCTGCCGCTGATCTGCTACGAGGCAATCTTTCCCGGCGAGGTCGGGACGCGTGACGAGCGTCCGGGCTGGATGGTGAACCTCACCAATGATGGCTGGTTCGGAATCTCGACCGGTCCGTACCAGCATCTGGAGCAGGCGCGGATGCGCGCCGTCGAGCTCGGACTGCCGCTGGTTCGCTCCGCCAATACTGGCATCTCGGCCGTGATCGATCCGGTGGGACGCACGGTGGCCAGCCTCGGTCTCGGAATTGAAGGCATTTTGGATGCAAACCTGCCCACCGCCATCCCGCCCACGGTTTATGCGAGAGTCGGTGACATCCCCGCAGCCATGCTCGTTGCGCTGGCGATCGTTCTTGCATTGCGACGACGAGTTGCCAAACGGCGCCCCTGATCTCCAGTCGCTAGCGGTTTCCGGCGAGCGGGCCGGAAACTTTTGACAACCGTAGTCCCACGGTTGACAGACTGCACGCGGGCTCCCCATTCTGCCCCGGCTGCATAAGACAGCGGTGCATTGCTAAATTTCTCCGCAATGTTTCCCCAATCAGAGTGAAGTTTGGCGTCGCTGTCACCTGAGGCAATTCGTTCTATTGCGCCGAGGGTGGTGTTTGGAGGGCTGAGGAAATGTCGAAAGCGCCCAACCCTGTTGACAAATATGTCGGCAGTCGCGTTCGGATGCGCCGCATCATGTTGGGCATGAGTCAGGAAAAGCTGGGTGAAGCTTTGGGCCTGACTTTCCAGCAGGTCCAGAAATATGAGAAGGGCACGAACCGGGTCGGCGCGAGCCGCATCCAGCAGATCGCGGAGATTCTGCAGGTGCCGGTGTCGTTCCTGTTCGAGGGCGGTCCTAGCGGCGTGGCCGGACCGGACGGCTTTGCCGAGGGTGCATCGCCGTCCTATGTCTCGGACTTCCTGGCGACCTCCGAAGGGCTCGCTTTGACCAAGGCGTTCACCCGAATCACCGATTCGAAGCTGCGCCGCTCGATCGTCGATCTCGTCGAGCAGATCGCCGCCCGCGAAGGTCCGGACAAGCGCTGAGGCGCTCTTTCATTCCGATTTGAGACTGCGCCAAATCTGGCCTATGTCGTCATTTGCGGACCGCGCCCTAAGTCGCCTCCGCCGAGATGATGCGATTTGAAGGCACAGATACGTCCATGGCGAGCTCCAATTCATTCGATTCTCAAACTATCCTCGCTGGTATCCGCCGCTGGGTGGAGATCGAGACGCCGACGGAAGTGCCCGAGCAGGTCAACAAGCTGACCTCGATGGTTGCCGACCATTATCGCGATCTGCCCGTCACGCTCGAACGCGTCGCCGGCGTCGATGGTTGCGGTGATCATCTCGTGGTGCGCTCGACCTGGGGTCAGGACCGGCCTGGTATCCTGGTGCTTAGCCATCTCGATACCGTCCATCCCATGGGCTTCATCGCGCGCCTGCCCTTCAAGGTCGAAGGCGACGTCGCGTTCGGTCCCGGCATCTACGACATGAAGGGCGGCGCCTACATCGCCTATCACGCCTTTCGCGAGCTTTGTGCGACGCCCGACCGTTCGCCGCTCGGCATCACCCACATGTTCACCTCCGACGAGGAGATCGGCAGCCCCACTTCGCGCGCGCTCATTGAGGCGGAAGGGCGCAAAGCCAAATACGTGCTGGTGACCGAACCTGCGCGCGACGGCGGCAAGATCGTCACCGGACGCAAGGGCGTCGGGCGCTTCCAGGTCTTCATCAAGGGCGTGCCCGCACATGCCGGCTCGCGCCCCGAAGACGGCCGCAGCGCCGTGCGCGAGCTCGCCAACGTCATCCAGACGCTGGAAGCGATGAATGACCTGAAGCGCGGCGTCACCGTCAATGTCGGCGTGGTGCGCGGCGGCACGCGTCCCAACGTCACGCCGGAAGAGGCTTATGCGGAGGTGGACCTGCGCGTACCCAGCGTCGCCGATGCGAACGAATTCGTCGGCAAGATTCTCGGACTGACCTCGAAGACCGAGGGCGTGACGGTGACCGTCACCGGCGAGCTCAACCGTCCGCCCTACGAGAAGGGCAATGCCGGCGCCTCGCTGTACGAGCATGCGAAGACGCTCGCAGCGGAGCTCGGTTTCGAGTTGATCGACACCCATACAGGAGGCGGCTCGGACGGCAATTTCACCGCGCCGTATACCGGTACGCTCGACGGGCTCGGTGTCGACGGCAAGGGCGCGCACACTCATTATGAGCAGATCTACGTCTCTTCGCTCGAGCCGCGCGCGCGACTGCTCCATCGCCTGTACCAGACGCTGCGATGAGCGAACGCACATCAAATCCTGATCGCGCGGACGGCGAGCGCGCCTTCTTCGGACGACGCAAGGGCCACAAGCTCAGGCAGCACCAGGCCGAACTGGTCGATCATCTGTTGCCGCATCTTTCGCTCGACATCACAAGCGGGAAGCCGGCGAACGCTGCAGAGATCTTCGATCCCGCGGCCGAAGATGCGCGGCTCGAGATCGGCTTCGGCGGCGGCGAACATCTCGCCGCGGAAGCGCAGAACTTTCCGACGACCGGCTTCATCGGCTGCGAGCCCTATGTCAACGGCATGGCCAAGATCCTGGCGCAGATCGAAGCCGCTAACATCGGCAACATCCGGCTATTCGCGGGCGATGCCGCCGAACTGCTGGCCTGGCTGCCTGATGCTTCGCTGTCGCGGATCGATCTCATCCATCCCGATCCCTGGCCGAAACGGCGGCACTGGAAGCGGCGCTTCGTTCAGGATCGCACGATCGTCGCGATGGCGCGCGTGATCAAGCCGGGCGGCGAATTCCGCTTCGTCTGCGACATCGACGATTACTGCGCCTGGACGCTGTCGCATCTTGCGCGCGCGCCGGATTTCCAATGGCTTGCGGAACGGGCTGACGATTTTCGTCAGCCCTGGGCCGGCTACACCATGACGCGTTATGGAAAGAAAGCCGCGCGTGAAGGGCGCAAGGCGGCCTATCTGCGGTTCAAGCGGCGCTAGATCGTCCGCCGGTTACGCCAGAAATTCACGACGCGTTCGGCGGTTGCCGGCATCAAACGGGTGAAATTCATCCGCGCGGATTCAAGATCCGCTTCAGCAGGCGCGCGATGCGGCCCGTACCACATCAGGATCAGCGCGCGCACCGTGGGCCAACCGAGATTCAGCACGCGGCCGAGAACCAGGATCGGATCATAGCGGTCGCCCGAGATCAGGTGATCAAGGGTCGGAAGCCTGACGCCAGCCATTGCCGAGAGCGTGGCGACCGATTCCTCGTATTTGTGCGCCTTGGCGAAGCCGAGCAGCGCACTCTCGCCGAGATGGCCGCCGCGATGCAGGGCAAGTACCGTGCGTTGCGCGTCCGAAAAATCGCGCCGCGGGCCCGCTGGCCGCGCAGCTTCCTCGATCGCGGCCATGGCGCGCTTGATCTCGACCTGGCGCCCCGGATTGACCACGGTGGACAGGCGACGCCTGATGACGTCGAGCGTGCCGTTGAGAAGTTCCTTGAGACGATCGCCGGAAAGATCCTCGCGCTGGCCGAGCTTGAGCGTCAGCACGCCATCCTGGCTCGCGCGCTTGATCAATTCCGAATAGCCATCGGCTGAGAAATTGGCCCCAGCATTGCCGGCAGCACGGCGCACCACGTCACGATCGCCACGTTCGACCAGCACGTCGGTGATCACGGTCGACAGCGTCGGCCGCTCCGTCATCGCCAGCAGATGGCCCTGGCCCTTCAGCCGGGCGATCTCGACAAGTGCGGCTTCGTCGAGCACAGGCGAGCGGCGCAGCACTGGGCCGGCCACCAGGATTTCGTTTTCGCGAGCGAGCTGGCCCACCAGATGGCGGGGCGCATTGTCCAGCCGCGAAAAGCGCTCGGCGAGATCGACGCGCGCGGCAAGCTCGGCATGCGGGACGAGATCGATCAGGAGATTGTCGAAGAGATCGACGAGCTCGGGACGAAATTTTGACGCGTCCTGGAAGAACAGCGCCGAAATGGCGCTTGCGATCTCGCCACGGCGTCGGGGATCGCCGCGTTTGACGATATCGTCCAGTCCTGGAATGAGCGACGTGGCAACGGTCATGGAACGCAACTCGAATCTGGCACGCCGTGGGCGCGCGATCGTTCAAGCCGCTCCACAATCGGGGAATTTAAGCCCCCTTCGTGAAGGAAGCGTTGCTCCCGGGCGCGCCTGTCGACTCTCCCAGGGGCGCCAGTCGGCGCTCCCATCGGGCGCCGCCTGAGGCTCAAAAAGCCCGCATTCGCCTGCAATGGGCCTTGTCCGGGCCGATGGAAAGGGCTATATCAGCGCCAATTCATCTTCTCATACGATCCGCGTAGTGAGAGTGGGCCCGAAAGGACCCGCTCTTTTTTATTACCTGAACGCGGCTTGGCGGAAGATGCGGCCCGACAGGCTGTCGGGAGAGTTCCGAAGCGGGCTTGACGTCTTAACCAGGCCTTAACCATCGAGACTATCGAGCGCCTTGACCCCTGATATGACCGAACCGACCACTGGTTCCATAGACGCCGAGTTGCTGGCCGAGCCGAGGCTCGTGGTCGAGCCGGGCGCCGCGGCACGAGTGTCTGCGGTCGCATCTCCCGTGCTCGAGGGCATGGGCTACCGCCTGGTGCGGATCCGCATCTCGGGCGAGGCCGGCTGCACCGTGCAAATCATGGCTGAGCGGCCGGACGGCTCGATGCAGCTCGAGGATTGCGAGGCGATCTCGCGGGCGCTATCGCCCGTGCTCGACGTCGCCGACCCCATAGATCGCGCCTATCGGCTGGAAATCTCCTCGCCGGGGATCGACCGCCCGCTGGTGCGCCGTTCCGATTTCGAGCGCTATTCCGGCTATCTGGTGAAAATCGACATGGCCGTCGCCCATGACGGCCGCAAGCGGTTCCGTGGCACGCTCGGTGCCGTCGAAGGCGACCGCGTGCATCTGCATCGCGACGACGCCAAGGCGAGCGACGATGTCGACGTGCTCCTGACAATGGAAGATATCGGCGAGGCACGCCTCGTGCTGACCGATGAGCTGATCGCGGAATCCATGCGCCGCGGCAAGGCCGAGGAGCGTCAGATGCGCCGCGATCTCGGCATCGAGCCGCCGCAGGCGCCGCACGCCGAGATCAGCGCGAAAACCACCAAGAACACCAAGCCGCAAAAGCAAAAGAAGCCGGCACCGACCAATACGAAGAAACATCGCCTTGCCGCCGAACGCGCGCGGCGCGGCGAGATCGAGCCTGACGAAGGAGACTAGCCATGGCAGTCAGCGCCAATCGACTTGAATTGCTCCAGATCGCAGACGCCGTCGCCCGCGAGAAATCGATCGACCGTGGCATCGTCATCGCGGCGATGGAAGATGCCATCGCCAAGGCGGCTCGCGCCCGTTACGGCAGCGAGACTGACGTTCACGCCGAGATCGACCCGAAGAAGGGCGAGCTGCGGCTGTCACGTCACATGCTGGTGGTCGACAAGGTCGAAAACCACTCCAACCAGATTTCGCTGGTCGACGCGCAGCGCGCCAATCCGGGCGCCCAGGTTGGTGACACCATCGCCGACACCCTGCCGCCGCTCGAATACGGCCGCATCGCCGCGCAATCGGCCAAGCAGGTGATCGTGCAGAAGGTGCGCGAGGCCGAGCGCGACCGGCAATATCAGGAATTCAAGGACCGCATCGGCGACATCGTCAACGGCGTCGTCAAGCGCGTCGAGTATGGCAGCGTGATCGTCGATCTCGGCCGCGGTGAAGCAATCATCCGCCGCGACGAGATGCTGCCGCGCGAAGTGTTCCGCAACGGCGACCGCGTCCGCGCCTACATCTTCGATGTTCGCCGCGAGACCCGCGGCCCGCAGATCTTCCTCTCCCGCACCCATCCGCAGTTCATGGCGAAGCTGTTCGCGCAGGAAGTGCCTGAGATCTATGACGGCATCGTCGAGATCAAGGCGGTGGCCCGCGATCCGGGCTCGCGTGCGAAAATCGGCGTGATTTCCCGCGATTCCTCGGTCGATCCGGTCGGTGCCTGCGTCGGTATGCGCGGCTCGCGCGTGCAAGCCGTGGTGAACGAACTGCAGGGCGAAAAGATCGACATCATTCCCTGGTCGCCCGATATCGCGACCTTCGTGGTCAACGCGCTGGCGCCGGCCGAAGTCTCCAAGGTCGTCATCGACGAAGACCGCGAGCGCATCGAAGTCGTGGTGCCCGACACCAACAACCAGCTCTCGCTGGCGATCGGCCGTCGCGGCCAGAACGTGCGTCTCGCCTCGCAGCTCACCGGCTGGGACATCGACATCCTGACCGAGCAGGAGGAATCGGAGCGCCGCCAGGCCGACTTCGAGAACTCCACCCGCGTCTTCATGGAATCGCTCAACGTCGACGAGGTGGTCGGCCAGCTGCTCGCGTCCGAAGGTTTCACCTCGGTCGAGGAGCTCGCGATGGTGGACCTCAAGGAGCTCGCCGGCATCGAGGGCTTTGACGAGGAAACCGCGCAGGAACTGCAGAACCGCGCGCGCGAATATCTCGATCAGCAGGAAGCCGAGATCGAGGCCCGCCGCAAGGAACTCGGCGTCGAGGACGCCGTGAAGGACGTGCCCGGCGTCACCTCGAAGATGCTGGTGAAGTTCGGCGAGAACGACATCAAGTCGGTCGAGGACCTCGCCGGCTGCGCCACTGACGATCTGGTCGGCTGGACCGAGCGCAAGGAAGGCGGCGAGCAGACCAAGTTCGCCGGCGCGCTCGACGGCCTCGGCGTCTCTCGCGACGATGCGGAAGCCATGATCATGCAGGCGCGCGTCAAGGCTGGCTGGATCACCGAAGCTGATCTCGCCAAGCCGGCCGAAGAGGCCGACGCTGCCGAAGATCAGCCGGCTTAAGGGCGAAGGAGGATGTCGCCCGGATGCTTGCCAGCACTGACAACGAACTTGACCATGGACCGCGGGCCGAAAGGTCCGCGACCATGCGCATGTGCGCGGTCAGCCGCGAGGTCCGGCCGATCGACGAGCTGATCCGCTTCGTCCTATCGCCCCAGGGCGATATAGTTCCCGATCTCAAGCGCAAGCTGCCCGGACGGGGCATGTGGGTGACTGCGTCGCGCCAGGTGGTTGCAGAAGCCGTCCGGCGACACCAATTTACCAAAGCCTTCAAGCGCGACCTGCGCATCCCTCCGACGCTTCCCGCCGACATCGAGGCGCTCCTGGTCCGGAGCGTGACCGAGGCCCTTGGGATTGCCGCCAAGGCAGGCCAGATCGTGGCCGGCTTCGGCAAGGTCGAAAGCGCCCTGCGAGAAGGCACGGCCGAGGTCCTGATCCATGCCAGCGATGGGGCCGCGGACGGAATCCGTAAATTGGACGCGCTGGCGCGGCAAAAAGACGAAAATCGCGGTATCAAGCCGCCGATTCCCGTCGTCACCGCACTGAAATCGATAGAATTGGATTTGGCACTTACCCGGTCAAATGTGATACATGCTGCCCTGCTCGCGGGCCCGGCGAGCAAGTCATTCCTGTCACGTAGCCAGATGCTGGTCCGATACCGGATGGCGGACGCTGACAAGACTGCCGAAAAGCCCGGCCAGGATTTCTGAGAGACACGACGACCCGATAGGACGGTGCGGCAACGCACAACACTTATAAATCAGGATTAGGACTGCTGAATGGTTGATACCAAGACCCCTGACGACAAGAAGCTGAGCGTTCCGAGCAAGACGCTATCGCTCAAGCCGCGCGTCGAAACGGGCACTGTGCGCCAGAGCTTCAGCCATGGCCGCAGCAAGCAGGTCGTGGTCGAGAAGCGCGGCAAGCGCCGTATCGACGGCAGCCCCGAGCCGCAGGCTTCGACGGTTGTTGCGAAGCCGGCGCCGGCTGCGCCGACGCCCGCGCCTTCACGCCCCGCTCCGCCCCGCAACTCCGGCTCAGGCGTCGTGCTCCGCACGCTGACCGAGGACGAACGTTCTGCCCGCGCCAGTGCGCTGGCCGATGCTAAAGTGCGCGAAGTCGAAGAGCGCCGCCAGGCCGAGGAAGAGGCCCAGCGCCGCACGGTTCGCGAGGCCGCCGAGCGCGCCGAACGCGATGCCGCCGAATCCCGCCGCAAGGCCGAGGAAGAGCGCCACCGTCACGAAGACGAAGCCAAGCGCAAGGCCGAGACCGAAGCCAAGAAGCGTTTTGGCGAAGGCGAGCAGCCGGCATCTGCCGCACGGCCGGCGACGACGGCGGCTCCGGCCACCTCTGCGCCACGGCCAGGAGCTCCCGCGCCGAGACCCGGAACCACCACGACCACACGCCCTGGAACGACGGCGCGGCCCGGCACGACCACGGCTCGGCCGGGTGTCCCGGCAGCTCGTGCCCCCGGTGTTGCGGCCGGACCGGACGAGGATGACGGTCCGCGCCAGATCCGCCGCGGCCCCGGCGGTGCAGCGCGGCCTGTGGTTGCGCCCAAGCCGACCCATAAGCCTGGCCCGCAGAAGGAGCGCGGCCGCCTGACCGTCGTCACCGCGCTCAATGCCGACGAAGTGCGCGAACGTTCGATCGCCTCGTTCCGCCGCCGCACCCAGCGCCTGAAGGGCCACGTCTCGAACGAGCCGAAGGAAAAGCTGATCCGCGAGGTGATCATTCCGGAAGCGATCACCATCCAGGAACTCGCCAACCGCATGGCCGAGCGCGCGGTGGAAATCATCCGCATGCTGATGAAGCAGGGCGCGATTCACAAGATCACCGACGTGATCGACGCCGACACTGCGCAGTTGATCGCCGAAGAACTGGGCCACACCGTCAAGCGCGTTGCTGCGTCCGACGTTGAAGAAGGCCTGTTCGACACGATCGACGATTCCACCGACACCGAGACGCGTTCGCCTGTGGTGACCGTGATGGGTCACGTCGACCACGGCAAAACCTCGCTGCTCGACGCGCTCCGGCATGCCAACGTTGTCTCCGGCGAAGCCGGCGGCATCACCCAGCATATCGGCGCCTATCAGGTGGTGTCGCCCGAAAGCGGCAAGAAGATCACCTTCATCGACACGCCCGGCCACGCCGCGTTCACCGCGATGCGCGCCCGCGGCGCCAAGGTCACCGACATCGTCGTTCTGGTGGTCGCGGCCGATGACGGCGTCATGCCGCAGACGGTCGAAGCCATCAACCACGCCAAGGCAGCGCGCGTGCCGATCATTGTTGCCATCAACAAGATCGACAAGCCCGACGCCAAGCCCGAGCGTGTCCGCACCGAGCTGCTCCAGCACGAGGTGCAGGTGGAATCCTTCGGCGGCGACGTCGTCGACGTCGAAGTGTCCGCCAAGAACAAGACCAATCTCGACAAGCTGCTCGAGATGATTGCGCTCCAGGCCGACATCCTCGACCTGAAGACCAATTCGGAGCGTCCGGCCGAAGGTACCGTGATCGAAGCCAAGCTCGATCGCGGCCGTGGCCCGGTCGCGACCGTGCTGGTCCAGCGCGGCACGATTCGTGTCGGCGACATCATCGTCGCCGGTGCAGAAATGGGCCGTGTCCGCGCGCTGATCTCGGATCAGGGCGAGACCGTGCAGGAAGCCGGCCCCTCGGTGCCGGTCGAAGTGCTCGGCTTCAACGGTCCGCCGGAAGCCGGCGATCGTCTCGCGGTCGTCGAGAACGAAGCCCGCGCCCGCCAGGTCACCAGCTATCGTGCGCACCAGAAGCGCGAGAATGCGGCTGCCTCGATCTCCGGCATGCGCGGTTCGCTCGAGCAGATGATGTCGCAGTTGAAGACGGCGGGCCGCAAGGAATTCCCGCTGATCATCAAGGCCGACGTGCAAGGCTCGCTGGAAGCGATCCTCGGCTCGCTGGAGAAGCTCGGCACCGACGAAGTCGCAGCCCGCATCCTGCATGCAGGCGTCGGCGGCATCTCGGAATCCGACGTGACGCTCGCGGAAGGCTTCAACGCCGCGATCATCGGCTTCTCGGTTCGAGCCAACAAGGAGGCCGCTGCGGCTGCCAAGCGCAACGGCATCGAGATCCGCTACTACAACATCATCTACGACCTCGTGGACGACGTGAAGAAGGCGATGAGCGGTCTGCTCGCGCCGACCTTGCGCGAAACCATGCTGGGCAATGCCGCGATCCTGGAGATCTTCAACATCTCCAAGGTCGGCAAGGTTGCCGGCTGCCGCGTCACCGACGGCACCGTGGAACGCGGCGCCAATGTGCGCCTGATCCGCGACAACGTCGTCGTGCACGAAGGCAAGCTGTCGACGCTGAAGCGCTTCAAGGACGAAGTGAAGGAAGTCCAGTCCGGTCAAGAATGCGGCATGGCCTTCGAGAACTACCACGACATGCGCGCAGGCGATGTCATCGAGTGTTATCGCGTAGAGACGATCCAGCGCTCCCTGTAAGTCCAAATCTTACCGAAGCGCCTGGATCTTTTTTGAGCTGAAATTGCGGGAGTGCGATGGCCGGATTTATTCCGGCCATCCACGCCTCATTCGTTTCAACAGGACAAATGACAATGCTCGTGTCCCATGCGCGGGCACGACGAGGTGATTTTCGACCATGCCCCGCCATCATCAGAAAAAGAGTTCCGCACCCGGCGGTTCGCAGCGCCAGCTGCGCGTCGGCGAGCAGGTTCGCCACGCGATAGCCGAGATTCTGGCGCAAGGCAGCGTGCATGATGCGGACCTCGAAGGTCACATCATCACCGTGCCGGAGGTGCGGATGTCACCCGACCTGAAGCTCGCGACCATCTACGTGATGCCGCTTGGTGGCCGCGATACCGAGCTCGTCATTGCTGGGCTCGATCGCAACAAGAAATTCCTGCGCGGCGAAGTCGCGCGGCGCGTTAACCTGAAATTTGCACCTGACCTTCGTTTCCGCGTCGACGAACGATTCGACGAAGCGGAACGGATCGAGAAGCTTTTGCGAACACCTGCGGTGCAGAAGGACTTGGACAAGAATCTGGAACAGGATCCGGATTCGAATCGGGAAGAAGAACAATGATGATGGACCCGGCTCACGGCACGATTGCCAGCAACGAGGCCGAGACGCGCGACATCCAGCAAAATAATTTTGCTGAGGTCGGAGGCAATGCGCAGCCGCATCAGGAGGCGCGTCGCGTCAACAACGATCCGCGTGCGAACAAGCAGAAGGGCAATCAGGTGCGCCGCGACCGGCGTGACGTGCACGGCTGGGTCGTGCTCGACAAGCCGATCGGAATGACCTCGACGCAGGCTGTTGCCGTGCTCAAGCGTCTGTTCAACGCCAAGCGCGCGGGCCACGCCGGCACGCTCGATCCGCTCGCCTCCGGCGGTCTGCCGATCGCGCTGGGTGAAGCCACCAAGACAGTTCCCTTCGTCATGGACGGCCGTAAGCGCTACCGCTTCACCGTATGCTGGGGCGAGGAGCGCGACACCGACGACACCGAGGGCCAGGTCACCGCGACCTCGGACCAGCGCCCGACCCAGGAGGCCATCCTGGCCCTGCTGCCGCGGTTTACCGGCGTGATCGAGCAGATTCCGCCGCGCTATTCGGCGATCAAGGTCCAGGGCGAACGGGCCTACGACCTGGCCCGCGACGGCGAAGTCGTGGAACTGGCCGCCCGCCCGGTCGAGATTCACCATTTAACCCTTGTGGATCAACCAGATAACGACCGGGCTGTATTCGAGGCCGAGTGCGGCAAGGGCACGTATGTGCGGGCCCTCGCCCGGGATATGGGCCGGATTCTCGGTACTTTTGGCCATATTTGCGCCCTCCGGCGGACGCTGGTCGGCCCATTCAGCGAAAATGACATGATTCCGCTGGATCAGTTGGAGGCTTTGTGCGATAGAGCCGCGTCCGGCGAGGGAAGCCTCGCCGACGCGCTGATGCCCGTTGAGACCGCGCTGGACGACATCCCGGCACTGGCCGTCACTCGGGCTGATGCGGCAAGGCTCCATCGGGGCCAAGCCGTTTTGTTGCGCGGACGGGATGCGCCCACAAGTAGCGGCACAGTCTATGTCACGGTGGCAGGCCGTCTTTTGGCGCTTGCCGAAGTTGGCAATGGCGAAATCATCCCCAAGCGTGTGTTCAACCTGACCGGCTTGACTGCCTCAACCGGTCGCAACGAGAGAATTTGACGATGTCGATTGCCGCAGAACGCAAAGCGGAAGTCATCAAGACGAATGCCAACAAGGTTGGCGATACCGGCTCGCCGGAGGTTCAGGTCGCGATCCTGTCGGAACGCATCAACAACCTGACCAACCACTTCAAGACCCACGTGAAGGACAATCATTCGCGTCGTGGCCTCCTGAAGCTGGTCTCGACCCGCCGTTCGCTCCTCGACTATCTGAAGAAGAGGGACGAGGCGCGTTACAAGGCGCTGCTCGAGAAGCACAACATTCGTCGTTAAGAGTTCTTGCGCGCGCCACCGGCGCGCGTTTTTGCGCGTGAGTTCGAGCGAAAGCGCTTATTTTAGGGTTTTTGATCGAGCTTCTCGCGTACGTCCGGTGCAGGCCAATGCTGCTTCGCATCCGGGGCATGATCGGCGAAGACCGCGGTTCGGTGTTCGCGAACGTGCCGACTGACAGTCCAGCAGCAATCCGGCGGCTGGGCGCAACGGGCAAGGTGCCCGTATGACCCGAAAGGATGGACGCCATCCGACATCCAAAAACCATGGCAGGATCGCAGGACGCTGATCGCCCGCTCCGATCAGCGTCCTGCAATCTTGACATGGTTTTTGTTTTTCGAGCCGTCCCTTCTTTCGAGAAAACCATGAAAGAAGACCTCTATGTTCAATAAGCATTCAGTCGAGATCGACTGGGGTGGACGCCCCCTCAAGCTCGAAACGGGCAAGATCGCACGCCAGGCCGACGGCGCCGTCGTCGCCACCTATGGCGAGACCGTGGTGCTCGCCACCGTCGTCGCGGCGAAGTCGCCGCGTGAAGGCGTCGACTTCCTGCCGCTGACCGTCGACTACCAGGAGAAGACCTACGCAGCTGGCCGCATTCCCGGCGGCTATTTCAAGCGCGAGGGACGTCCGACCGAGAAGGAGACGCTGGTCTCCCGCCTGATCGACCGTCCGATCCGTCCGCTGTTCGTCGACGGCTGGCGCAACGAGACCCAGGTGATCGTCACCGTGCTCTCGCACGACATGGAAAACGATCCTGACATCGTGGCGCTGGTGGCATCGTCGGCCGCGCTGACGCTGTCCGGCGCGCCCTTCAAGGGCCCGATCGGCGCTGCCCGTGTCGGCTTCGCCAATGACGAGTTCATCCTCAACCCGACGCTCGACGAGATGGTCGACACCCAGCTCGACCTGGTCGTCGCCGGCACTGCCGATGCCGTGCTGATGGTCGAATCGGAAGCCAAGGAGCTGAACGAAGAGATCATGCTCGGCGCCGTGATGTTCGGTCACCGCCACTTCCAGCCGGTCATCAACGCGATCATCCAGCTCGCCGAGAAGGCCGCCAAGGAGCCGCGCGAAGTCACCGTCATCGACAATTCGGCGCTCGAAAAGGAAATGCTCGGCCTCGTCGAGCAGGAGCTGCGCGCCGCCTACGCCATTCCGGTCAAGCAGGATCGCTACGCCGCGGTCGGCAAGGTCAAGGAAAAGGTGATCGCCCACTACTTCCCCGAAGGGCAGGAGCCGAAATACGACAAGCTGCGCATCAGCGCCGTGTTCAAGGAGCTCGAGGCGAAGATCGTTCGCTGGAACATCCTCGACACCGGCAAGCGCATCGACGGCCGTGACTCCAAGACCGTGCGCAACATCGTCGCCGAAGTCGGCGTGCTGCCCCGTGCCCACGGCTCGGCGCTGTTCACCCGCGGTGAAACGCAGGGCCTGGTCGTGACCACGCTCGGCACCGGCGAGGACGAGCAGTACATCGACGCGCTGTCGGGAACGTACAAAGAGACGTTCCTGCTGCACTACAACTTCCCTCCCTACTCGGTCGGTGAGACCGGTCGCCTCGGCGGCACCAAGCGCCGCGAGATCGGCCACGGCAAGCTTGCCTGGCGCGCGATCCACCCGGTGCTGCCGCCGCATCACGAGTTCCCGTACACGATCCGCGTGGTCTCCGAGATCACCGAATCCAACGGCTCCTCGTCGATGGCCTCGGTCTGCGGCGCCTCGCTCGCACTGATGGACGCCGGCGTGCCGTTGAAGCGGCCGACCGCGGGCATCGCGATGGGCCTGATCCTCGAAGACAAGCGCTTCGCGGTTCTCTCAGATATCCTCGGCGACGAAGACCATCTCGGCGACATGGACTTCAAGGTCGCCGGCACGGAGCAGGGCATCACCTCGCTCCAGATGGACATCAAGATCGAGGGCATCACCGAGGAGATCATGAAGGTCGCCCTCGGCCAGGCCAAGGATGGTCGTATCCACATCCTCGGCGAGATGGCGAAGGCGCTCACCAACGCCCGCGCCGAGCTCGGCGAATACGCGCCGCGCATCGAGACCTTCAAGATCGCCACCGACAAGATCCGCGAAGTGATCGGCACCGGCGGCAAGGTGATCCGCGAGATCGTCGAGAAGACCGGCGCCAAGGTCAACATCGAGGACGACGGCACCGTCAAGGTCGCCTCCTCGGACGGTGAGGCGATGAAGGCCGCGATCAAGTGGATCAAGTCGATCGCGTCCGATCCGGAAGTCGGCCAGATCTATGACGGCACCGTCGTCAAGGTGATGGAGTTCGGCGCCTTCGTGAACTTCTTCGGCTCGAAGGACGGCCTTGTTCACATCAGCCAGCTCGCCTCGGCGCGCGTGCAGAAGACCTCCGACGTCGTCAAGGAAGGCGACAAGGTCAAGGTCAAGCTGCTCGGCTTCGACGATCGCGGCAAGACCCGCCTGTCCATGAAGGTCGTCGACCAGACCACCGGCGAAGACCTCGAAGGCAAGGGCGGCGAGGGCGAGAAGGCCCCGCGCGAAGCGGCCGGCGAGTAATCGCTTAAAGCCACATCGAAAACACGAAGGGCGGCCGAAAGGCCGCCCTTTTTGTTTGTGTTTGCTCTTGGGAGCGCTGTGCTCCCTCTCCCGCTTGCGGGAGAGGGTTGGGGAGAGGGTGTCTCCGCAGAGAGACTCCCAATGAGGAGAGAGCCCCCACCCGCGCCTTCGGCGCGACCTCCCCCGCAAGCGGGAGAGGTTGCACCGAGCACGAGGCGAGATCAGCGCGCCTCAAGCCGCGAGATCGAACCGATCTGCGTTCATCACCTTGGTCCAGGCCTTGGCGAAGTCCTGCACGAACTGCTGCTTGGCATCCGACGAGGCATAGACCTCGGCGAAGGCGCGGAGTTGCGAGTGCGAGCCGAAGATCAGATCGGCGCGCGTGCCGGTCCACTTCACCGCATTGGTCTTGCGGTCGCGAGCCTCGTAGGAGCCGTCGGCAGCCGGTGTCCACGCCGTACTCATGTCCAGCAGGTTGACGAAATAGTCGTTGGAGAGCGTACCCACCTTGGAAGTGAACACGCCGGCCTTCGACCCGTTCGCGTTGGCACCAAGCACGCGCAGGCCACCAACCAGCACGGTCAGCTCAGGACCCGAGAGCCTGAGAAGCTGCGCGCGATCGATGAGCGCTTCTTCCTCCTTCAGGAACTGATGCTTCTTGCTGACATAGTTGCGGAAGCCGTCGGCCCGCGGCTCGAGCGGAGCGAAGGAGGCAGCATCCGTCTGCTCCTGCGAGGCATCCATGCGGCCCGGCGTGAAGCCAACCTTGACGTCGACGCCGGCATCCTTGGCAGCCTTCTCGACCGCGGCAGAACCGCCGAGCACGATCAGGTCGGCGAGGGAGACCTTCTTCGCGCCCGCGTTGAAGTCTTTCTGGATCGCTTCGAGCTTGCCGAGCACCTTGGAGAGCTGGGTCGGCTGATTCACGTCCCAGTCCTTCTGCGGAGCAAGACGGATGCGCGCACCGTTAGCACCGCCGCGCTTGTCCGAGCCGCGGAACGTCGAGGCCGACGCCCAGGCGGTCGAGACCAGCTCGGAGACCGAGAGGCCTGAAGCCAGGATCTTCGACTTCAGCGCAGCGACGTCCTGATCGCTGACCAGCTCGTGGTTCACGGCCGGAATCGGATCCTGCCAGATCAGTGTCTCCTTCGGCACCAGCGGGCCGAGGTAACGCACGACAGGACCCATGTCGCGGTGGGTGAGCTTGAACCAGGCGCGGGCGAACGCGTCCGCGAACTGATCGGGGTGTTCGAGGAAGCGGCGCGAGATCTTCTCATAGGCCGGATCCATGCGCAGCGAGAGGTCGGTCGTCAGCATCGTCGGGCGATGCTTCTTCGACTTGTCGAACGCGTCAGGGATGATCGCGTCGGCACCCTTGGCGGTCCATTGGTTGGCACCACCCGGGCTCTTCGTCAGCTCCCATTCGTACTTGAACAGGTTCTCGAAGAAATTGTTGCTCCACTTCGTGGGCGTCGTCGTCCAGGTCACTTCGAGACCGCTGGTGATGGAATCACCGGCGAGGCCCGAGGCGTGCTTGCTCTTCCAGCCGAGGCCCTGATCTTCCAGCGCGCCCGCTTCCGGCTCGGGACCGACCAGCGACGGATCGCCCGCGCCATGGGTCTTGCCGAAGGTGTGGCCGCCGGCGATCAGCGCGACAGTCTCTTCGTCGTTCATCGCCATGCGGAAGAAGGTCTCGCGGATATCCTTCGCCGCAGCGATCGGATCCGGCTTGCCGTTCGGGCCCTCAGGATTGACGTAGATGAGGCCCATCTGCACCGCGCCGAGCGGCTCGGCCAGCTGACGTTCACCGCTGTAACGCTCATCGCCGAGCCAGGTGCCTTCGGGACCCCAATAGAGCTCTTCCGGCTCCCACACGTCGGCGCGGCCACCGGCGAACCCGAACGTCTTGAAGCCCATCGACTCCAGCGCGACGTTGCCGGCGAGCACCATCAAGTCGGCCCAGGAAATCTTGCGGCCGTATTTCTGCTTGATCGGCCAGAGCAGACGGCGCGCCTTGTCGAGATTGGCGTTATCAGGCCAGCTGTTGAGCGGAGCGAAACGCTGCTGACCGGCACCGGCGCCGCCGCGGCCGTCGGTGATGCGGTAAGTGCCTGCGCTATGCCAGGCCATGCGGATCATGAGGCCGCCGTAGTGACCGAAGTCGGCGGGCCACCAGTCCTGCGATTCCGTCATCAGGGCGGTCAGGTCCTTGACCACCGCATTGAGGTCCAGCGTCTTGAATTCCTTGGCATAGTCGAACGCCTCGCCCATCGGATCGGACAGGCCGGAATTCTTGTGCAGCATGTCGATGCTGAGATTGGTGGGCCACCAGTCGCGGTTCACCGGCGTGGGTTTGCCGCCCGAAAACGGGCACTTCGAAGAATCGTCCATGAATACCTCCTCTGGTGGCGTCAAACGCGCGCCATTGACCAGGTAGAATCACTCTAGGCGTCGCCTTCGATCAGGGGAAGTTGACTTTAATGATCGCTGCGATAGGTTTTTCTGATGATCAACGTGACCCTGCGCCAGCTGCGATATTTCGACGCGCTGGCGCGCCATGGTCATTTCGGCCGCGCCGCGGAGTCCTGTTCCATCTCGCAGCCGGCGCTGTCGATGCAGATCAAGGAACTGGAGGAGGCGCTCGGCGGACTGCTGCTGGAGCGCAGCGCCCGGCAGGTCGCGCTGACCCGATTTGGCGAGGAACTCGCGCCGCGCGTCCGTGACATCCTGCGCTCGGTCGATGAGCTCGGCGATTTCGCCCGCGCCTCGCAGGACCGTTTTGCCGGGCGCTTGCGGATCGGCATGATCCCGACCATCGCGCCCTATCTCCTGCCCAAGATCACCAAGAACCTCTCACGCTTGCATCCGGAGCTCGACATCCGCGTGCGCGAGACGATGACGCCGAGGCTGATCCAGGAGCTGGTCGAGGGACGGCTCGACACCGCCATCGTCGCGCTGCCGGTGTCAGAGCCTTCGCTCACCGAAGTCGCCTTGTTCGAGGAAAAGTTCTTGCTGGTGCGGCCGGGCACGGATGCGGGCACGCCGGCGCCGTCGCGCGAGATGATGCGCGAGATGCGGCTGTTGCTGCTCGAAGAGGGGCATTGTTTCCGCGACCAGGCGCTGTCGTTCTGCAACATGCAGTCGGCGCCGCCGCGCGAAATGCTGGATGCGAATTCGCTGTCGACGCTGGTGCAGATGGTCAGCGCCGGCATCGGTGTCACGCTGATCCCGGAGATGGCGGTATCTGTGGAGACGCGATCGGCCTCGGTCTCGCTGTCGCGCTTCCGCGACCCCGAGCCGTCGCGCACCATCGGCATGGTCTGGCGAAAAACAAGTCCGCTGGCGCGGCAGCTGCTTCAGATCTCCGAGGTGGTGTGCCTGTCAGCCGGCAAGGCACGGCCGCGGCAGGCCGTGCGCAGCCAGAAGGCTTGAGACTGCGATGTCAGATCCGATCATCCGCCCCGCCCGCACCGAGGAATATGACGAAATCGGCCGCGTCTGGATGGAGAGCTGGGTCTCGACCGGCCTCGCCGAGGCCAGCGAATTCCTGCTGGCAAATTTGCGTGCGCGCATCCGGCGCGAGATCGAGGACGGCTGGAGCCTATACGTCGCCGACGACAACGGCACCATCGCCGCGATGCTGGCGCTGCATCTGCCAAAACTCTATCTCGATATGCTCTTCGTCGGGCCCGCCTATCAGGGGCAGTCGCTCGGGCGGAAGCTGCTCGCCTTCACGCGCACGCAAATGCCCGACGAGATGTACCTGCGCTGCGTCCGCGAAAACGAAAAGGCCTGGCGCTGGTACGAGCGCGAGGGATTTGTGTTCGAAGGAGAAGAGCTATCCCCGGTCACGGGCTTCGTGATGAAGTGCTATCGGTGGAGGCGGACCGCCGGGTAGGCATCGAACCCGGACGCAGCTTGCGGTTGTCACGATCCGACCCTAGTGTGGCGTGTCCGACGTCGTTCCTGCCTCTGATCTCCCGGAAACCATGGTTCGCATTGCTGTCTCGCTGATCGTGCTGCCGTTTCTTTTGACCCCGGTAACCGCACAAACCCCACCCGCAACCACCACGCTTCCCGCTCAGAGCGCACCCGCAAAACCGGTTGCGAAGAAAGTGGCGCCGAAGCCGAAGACGGCTGCGAAGCCGCCGGTCGCGGTGGAGAGCGGACCGTGTCGGCTTGGCGTGATCTCCGTGATCGGCGAGCACTACTCCGTGCAGAAATTCGGCCTCACGATCTTCGAGAATGAGGCAACCGAGGTTCCGATCGACTGGGGCCTCGATGATCTCGTCTTTGCGCGGGTGCGCGCGGCAACGAACAACGATCCCAGCGTGCGCAGGATCGCCTATCCCAAGGGCGTCTTCGAGCCCTTCTACAATCCGAAAACGATCCTCATCCGCGATCCCGGGGAGCGTCTGCCGGACATCGTGCGGAGCTTCACTGCGAATGCGCATTGCGAGCGCTATCTTGTCGCAACCACTTTCAAGGCGGAGCTGCCGAATTCGCACATGATGCTGAACGGCATCGGCACTTACAATCAAGGGGTCGGCAGCATCCTCCGTCACTCGCATCTCTTCGCCTATGTTGCGATCGCACTGATCGACGGAAAGAGCTACGCGGAGATCAAACGCCCCTTCGTGAATTTCGGCGCCAACTTCGCCGCCGGTCTGCGACTGACCGAAGACCCACTCAACAAGCTCGACAATTCGCTATTTCCTGACCCACCCGCGGCAGCTGCCGCCAACGCGGCGCTGCGCGAGAGGACGAGAGCGCTCATCACGGACAGGCTCGACCGGGGCCTGCCGGGCTATCTCAAGGAGGATTGAGCGCCTTTGCTGACGCGACATGCCAGTGGATCAAGTTTGGCTGCGCCTGCGACCACTGCTGCGTTCAGCATCATGGCCCGGCTGTTCGTCGTCACGATCACCCTGTGGTGTTTTTCAACCCAGGCGCGGGCGCAAGTCCAATTGGACACGGCAGGATCAGCCGTCAAACAAGCCAATAGCAAGACAACCGCGCGGCGCGAGGCAACGGGCAAGCCCGCTTCCGCGGGCGGAGGCTCCTGCGACATCGGCGTCGTCATCACCGCCGGAGATGAGTTTACGGTCCAAACGACTGGCCTGACCGTATTCCAGAACAAAAAGATGGTGGTCCCGATCCCAGGCTGGGGACTACAGGATCTGATCTTCGCGCGGATTCGCGCCACGATCCCTGCTGGGGTGTCCGTTCTGAGAATCCCCTACAACCCGGCGAAATTTCCTCCCCACGATGAGTCGAAGGACACGTTGAAGGACAGGTTGTTCCGCGATCTCAACGCGGAGCTGGCCGAATACATGCGCCAGGTCGCGAAAGGAACGAATTGCCGGCACTACATCCAGATCCTCAATTCAATCAGCCGTATCGGGTCATCAAACTACACGGTCCGCGGCTTCGGTATCCTCAATCAGGATGTGGTGCTCGGGCGTCGCATTTTTCTCCACGCTCTGGCGTTTATCCGCATCTTCGACGGGCGCGACTTCTCTGTTGTCAGACAGAGTTCTGCACTGATCAACATGCAACATTCCCTGGCGGTGCAGAGGCTTTTGGGCAAGCTAATCGGCGGTCCTTATCGCGAGTTGCCCGCAGAGTCGTTTCCAACGCGCCCTGAAGATGCTGCCAGCGATCCTGCCCTGCGTGACGGCGTGCGCGCGATGCTGACGGAAAGTCTCGACAAGACGCTGCCGCTCATGCTCGGGGTTCGATCAGCGGCGCGTGAAAGCGGCGCGCGTTGATCGATACGTCGCGCGCGACACACGTTCTCGGCGCAATTTATCGGAGATCGTGGGCGCGTCGCTTACGCTCCTTTGCCCACCCTACGGTGTTCTAGTCCGGCGCCTTCAAATCGTCCGGCCGCGGCATCAGCACGGTGTTATAGCCGGAATCGACGTAATGGATTTCGCCGGTCACGCCGCCGGAGAGATCCGACAACAGATACAGCGCCGAGCCGCCGAGCTCGTCGAGCGTGACGCCGCGACGAAGCGGCGAGTGCTTCTGCATGAAGGCGAACATCGCACGCGCCTCGCCGATGCCGGAGCCGGCAAGCGTACGGATGGGGCCGGCAGAGATCGCGTTGACGCGGATGCCGCGCGGTCCGAAATCCGAAGCGAGGTAGCGCACCGAGGCTTCGAGTGCTGCCTTGGCCACGCCCATCACGTTGTAGTTCGGCATCGACCGCTCGGAGGCGCCGAACGTCAGCGTGATCATGCTGCCGCCGTCCGTCATCAGCTCGGCGGCGCGCTTTGCGATTTCCGTGAACGAGAAGCAGGAGATCACCATGGTGCGCGAAAAATTCTCGCGGCTGGTGTCGGCGTAGCGGCCCTTCAGTTCGTTCTTGTCGGCAAAGCCGATCGCGTGAATGACGAAGTCGAGCTTGCCCCATTTTTCGCGCAACACATCGAACGTGGCATCGACGCTGGCGATGTCCTCGACGTCGCAGGGAAGCACGAGTTCGACACCGAGAGAGTCCGCCAGCGGCTTGACGCGCTTGCCCAGCGCCTCGCCCTGGAAGGTGAAGGCGAGCTCGGCGCCATGAGCATGCAGCGTCTTCGCCATGCCCCAGGCGATCGAATGATCATTGGCGATGCCCATGATCAGACCGCGCTTGCCTTTCATCAGACCTTCCATCGTCAGCTAACTCCACTATCGATGTCATCGCCGGCCTTGTGCGCACTGCGCACTGGGGCGGGCGATCCAGTATTCCAGAGACGGTCGTAAAAAGTCGAGAAGCCGCGGCGTACTGGATGCCCCGCCTCCGCGGGGCATGACAGAGAGCAAGACCTCACACATCCATCCGGCTGAACACCAGCGTCGCGTTGGTGCCGCCGAAGCCGAAGGAGTTCGACAGTACCGTGCCGATTTTGACGTTGTCGATGCGCTTGCGCACGATCGGCATGTCAGCGAACACGGGATCAAGCTCCTGGATGTGCGCGCTCTCGCAGATGAAGCCGTTTTTCATCATCAACAGCGAGTAGATCGCTTCCTGCACGCCGGTCGCGCCCAGCGAATGGCCGGTCAGCGCCTTGGTCGCGGAGATCGGCGGGCATTTCTCACCAGTGCCGAACACGCGGCGGAGCGCGTCGATCTCAGGCGGATCACCCGCCGGCGTCGAGGTGGCGTGCGGATTGATGTAGTCGACCTTGGTCTTCACGGTGGACATCGCCATCCGCATGCAGCGCTCGGCGCCTTCACCTGACGGCGCGACCATGTCGTAGCCGTCGGACGTCGCACCATAGCCGACGATCTCACCGTAGATTCGCGCACCGCGCGCCTTGGCGTGCTCGAGCTCTTCCAGCACCAGCACACCGGCGCCGCCGGCAATGACAAAACCGTCGCGGTTGAGGTCGTAGGGGCGCGAAGCGGTGGCGGGCGTGTCGTTGTACTTCGAGGACATCGCGCCCATGGCGTCGAACAGCACCGATAGCGACCAGTCGAGCTCCTCGCAGCCGCCGGCGAAGATCACGTCCTGCTTGCCGATCTGGATCGTCTCATAGGCATTGCCGACGCAATGATTCGACGTCGCGCAGGCCGAGGAGATCGAATAGTTCACGCCCTTGATCTTGAACCAGGTCGCGAGCGTCGCGGAGGCCGTCGACGACATCGCCTTCGGCACAGCGAACGGACCAACGCGCTTCGGTCCCTTGGTGCGGGTGATGTCGGCGGACTCGACGATGGTGCGTGCCGAGGGACCGCCCGAGCCCATGATGATGCCGGTGCGGACGTTGGAGACTTCCTCCGGCGACAGACCGGAGTCCTGAATCGCCTGCTCCATCGCGACATGATTCCACGCCGCGCCCTGACCGAGGAAGCGCATCGCGCGGCGGTCGACCACTGTTGACGGATCGAGCGTCGGGGCACCTGCGACCTGCGACCGGAAGCCGAGCTCGGCATATTTCTCGGCCCGCGTAATGCCCGACTTCGCCTCGTGAAGGCTCGCAAGCACTTCCTGGGTGTTGTTTCCGATCGACGAGACGATACCCATCCCGGTGACCACAACCCGCCTCATGACAGCCTCGCCTAAATCGTTGTTGTCTTGGTGATGCGCTTAGCCCAGGTTCACGCCCTGCTTGAACAGGCCGACCTTCAGATCCTTGGCGCGATAAATAATCTGGTCGTCGACCGAAAGCCATCCGTCGGCAATGCCGAGCACCAGCTTTGAACGCATCACGCGCTTGATGTCGACGTTGTACACAACCTTGCGGGCTTCCGGCAGCACCTGACCGCTGAACTTCAATTCGTTGAGGCCGAGCGCGCGGCCTCGCCCCTCGCCTCCGCTCCAACCCAAATAGAAGCCGACCATTTGCCACAGCGCATCGAGGCCGAGACAGCCAGGCATCACGGGGTCGTTCTTGAAGTGGCAGCCGAAGAACCAGAGGTCGGATTTCACATCCAGCTCGGCGCGCACCACGCCCTTGCCGAACTCGCCGCCATTGTCGCTAATTTCCGTGATGCGATCGAACATCAGCATCGGCGGCAGCGGCAGCTGTGCATTGCCCGGGCCAAACATCTCGCCACGGGCACACGCCAGCAGATCTTCGTACTCGTAACCGTTGCGCCTGTTCAGCATGCGGAAGCCTCTGTTTGAACCCCGATTGAGCGGCGTTTCTGGCAAAAATGGGCCCCATCCTGCCTGGAAGGCAACACCAATTGCCGTCGTCAGGCGCCAATACCGAGAGCCGGATCGACCGCGGGCCGGGCCTCCAACGCCTGGCTGCGCCAAAACCGGTAAAGCGGAACCGCGCGCTCTCTAACACAGGCCATTTGGGGTAGCAAAGCCGTCTCATGAAGGTAAAATGACGGTACCATCGACCGGTTCCTCAGCTGATTAGAACCACTCTAGTTGCGAGAAACTTGCATCTGCATCTATCTGTCCATATATTGCAGATAGATAGTGTTCACGCGTGCCCGAATCTGGAAATGAGCGATAACAACGCGATCCGTCACGACGAAGATGCCCATGCGGCCCTTCTGTCAGGCCGCCAGCCGGCCCTGACCGGCTGCCCCTGGCACGACGTCAACGAAATGCTCCAGTCAGCCGGCCTGCGCCCGACGCGCCAGCGCATGGCTCTCGGCTGGCTGCTGTTCGGCAAGGGCGCACGCCACCTCACGGCTGAAATGCTCTATGAGGAAGCAACGCTGGCCAAGGTGCCGGTGTCGCTCGCGACCGTCTACAATACGCTGAACCAGCTGACCGATGCCGGCCTGCTGCGCCAGGTCAGTGTCGACGGCACCAAGACCTATTTCGACACCAACGTTACCACCCACCATCATTACTACCTCGAGAACAGCCACGAGCTGGTCGATATCGAGGACCCGCATCTGGCGCTGTCCAAGATGCCGGAGGTGCCGGAGGGGTACGAGATCGCGCGCATCGACATGGTCGTGCGCCTGCGCAAGAAGCGCTGAGCTTAGTGTTCAATTGCTGGTTTGAGCGTCATGGCCGGGCTTGTCCCGGCCATTGTCATTAGTGTCGTCATTCCGGGATGGTCCGAAGGACCAGACCTCAGGTGCGCAATTGGCACCGGGGAATCTCGAGATCCCGGGTTCGATGCTAAAGCATCGCCCCGGGATGACCCTTCGGGTCAGTTCACCTGCTCGTCCGCATAAACGCCCCAGAGCCGCTCCTGCTGGATCCAGCCGTCAAAGCCATTGCCGGTGACGTGGCACCAGCTGGTGGTGCATTTTTTCACCGTCGTGACCACACCAGCCTGGAGTTTTGCGGCCACCGCGCTGTCGGGATCGGCGTGGTCATAAATCGGCGCGAGCTCGTCCTTGTTCTTCATGGTGACCACCGCAGTGCGGCGGCCCGAGAGCAGCGAATGATAGACCCAGCCCTCGGCGCCTTCGGAATCGCGGACCCGGCGCCAATTCTCGAACTCGGCGGTGATTTCGACCGGCAGGCCGGACCGGGTGTAGACCCAGGCCACGTCATTGTCCTTGGTCGGACCGGCGCGGACGTTCACGTGATCCGATTTGAGGCTGACATAACGCGGCACCGGAAGACCGCTGGCGGTCTGGGGGGTGGTGTCCTTGGCCGTGTGCCCGGGGCTGACCGAGGCGCTCAACCAGGTGCAAACGAGCGCCATCACCGAACAAAAACGCCCCAACGCCATTACCCGTCTCCTGTCGAGGAACCGGCCAAACCGGGTCCTCACCCCAAAATTCCAAACGCTGCCGCGCAATCCCTCCCGCCCCACGCGGGTGCTCCCCAAGCCAACTTGTCTTGGCCCGGCCTTCTGCTAGAGAGGACGGACATCTGAACAACCAGTTTGCCCCGCTTTTCCGGCCGGAAAATGAGGGGAAAGCTTGAAGGAAACGCCGGGGACGACACGGCAAGGCCAGTGTCGAACAACCGGGTTAATGAGGCCTCAACGGCCGGCCTTTGGTGACAGAGGCGGCCTGCAACGCCTCATGAGGGCAGGACATGTCGGTGAAGAAAAAGCCCCTTGTCGTGGTGACGCGCAAGCTGCCGGACTCGATCGAGACCCGGATGCGCGAACTGTTCGACGCCCGCATCAATCTCGACGACACGCCGATGTCGGCCGACCAGCTCGCGGAGGCCGCGCGCACCGCCGACATCCTGGTTCCGACGGTGACCGATCACATCAGCGCTGACATCGTCAACCAGCCCGACTGCAAGCTGAAGCTGATCGCCAATTTCGGCAACGGCGTCGACAATATCGATGTCGAGGCCGCCCATGCCCGCGGCATCACCGTCACCAACACGCCGAAGGTTCTCACTGAAGACACCGCCGACATGACCATGGCGCTGATCCTGGCCGTGCCGCGCCGGATGATCGAGGGAGCCTCGGTGCTGACGGAAGGAAAACCCTGGGCGGGCTGGTCGCCGACCTGGATGCTCGGCCACCGCATCGGCGGCAAGCGCCTCGGCATCATCGGCATGGGCCGTATCGGCCAGGCGGTGGCACGCCGCGCCCGCGCCTTCGGATTGCAGATCCACTATCACAACCGCCGTCCTGTCGCGCCAAAGATCGCCGAAGAATTAGGAGCGACCTATTGGGAAAGCCTCGACCAGATGCTGGCGCGGATGGACATCATCTCGATCAATTGTCCGCATACGCCGGCGACGTATCACCTGCTGTCGGCGCGCCGCCTCAAGCTGATCCGCAAGGACGCCTATATCGTCAACACCGCGCGCGGCGAGGTGAGCGACGAGGATACGCTGATCAAGCTGATCGAAGGCGGCGAGATCGGCGGCGCTGGCCTCGACGTCTATGAGCACGAGCCCGCGGTCAACCCCAAGCTGGTGCGGCTTGCGAAGGCCGGCAAGGTGACGCTGATGCCGCATATGGGCTCGGCCACGATCGAAGGCCGCGTCGAGATGGGCGAGAAGGTGATTATCAACATCCGCACCTTCCTCGACGCGCACAAGCCGCCGGATCGCGTGCTGCCGAGCATGCTCTGAGGCTCAAGGCCGATCGCACTCAGGTGCGATGGGCGCTGAGGTCAGTGACTACGGGCCCATCGCCATTGAGCGGATTGGCCGGATCGCGCCCATAGCGCAGCGTCTCGAAGCGCATCGCGCGGGCATCGATCATCAGCAGGCGGCCGACCAGACCGTCGCCAAAACCGACAATCTCGCGGATTGCCTCCAGCGCCATCATCGAGCCCATCACGCCCGCAAGCGCGCCCATGACGCCAGCCTCTGCGCAGGCCTGCACGGTGCCCGGCGGCGGCGCCTCCGGAAACAGGCAGCGATAGGTCGGATTGAATTCGCCCTGCTCGTTCTTTTCATGCGCGCGTATCGTAGTGAGCGAGCCGTCGAACGTGCCGAGTGCGGCCGTGATCAGCGGCCGCTTCGCAAAGAAGCAGGCATCGGAGACCAGGTAGCGGGTCGAGAAATTATCCGAACCGTCGAGCACGAGGTCGTAGTCACCGATCAGGCTGAGCGCATTGTCGGCATTGAGCCAGGTGGCGTGACCGACGAAACTCACATGCGGATTGAGCTCCGCGATCCGCTCGGCCGCGCTCTCGACCTTGTGCCGGCCGATATCGGGCGTCGTGTGGATCACCTGGCGTTGCAGATTTGACAGCGACACGACGTCGTCATCGACCACGCCGAGCGTTCCGATACCTGCGGCAGCCAGATACATCAGGGCCGGCGCACCGAGCCCCCCGGCGCCGATCACCAGCGCCGAGGCCCGCTTCAGCGCAGCCTGGCCGGGGCCGCCGACATCGCGCAGCACGATATGGCGGGCATAGCGTTCGAGTTCGTCCGGGCTGAGCAAGCTCTTTGACTCCTGAACCATCGCAACATTGTTCGCGACCAACGAGATGTGCTTCAATGGCAGCGCGTTCAATGGGCTGGCTGGATTTGTCATGAGATCGATGCTTGCGGCAACACTGATGTTGGCATCCGCCACAGGCGCCAACGCCCAGATGACGACGCCACAGGTCCCCGGCACCAAGCCGAAGACGGTCCAGACCGTTCCGATCAAGCCGCCTGCCCTGCAGACGCCGTCGGAAACGGCCGATGCGATGGCGCAGGCGGAGCGGCTGTCGCTGCAATCCGACCTCGCCTGGGTCGGCCAATATAACGGCGCCATCACCGGTGATGTCAGCTCGCGCATGGTCGACGCCATCAAGGAATACCAGAAGGCCAAGGGCGGTAAGCCGACCGGTGTGCTCAATCCGCAGGAACGCGCCGCGCTCGCCGAGACCGCACGGCGCAAGCAGGACGGCGTCGGCTGGAAGATCGTGACTGAAATGACCAGCGGCGCGCGGCTCGGCATTCCCGGCAAGCTCGTGCCGCAGCAGGCGACCGACGCCAACGGCTCGAAATGGAGCTCGCCGACGGGAACGGTGCAGGTGCTGCTCAGCCGCCGCAAGGAGGCGAACCCGACGACTGCAAAACTCGCCGACGCCGAGAAGAAGGAGCCAGCCGGACGCAAGGTCGACTACACCGTGGTGAAGCCCGACTTCTTCGTGCTGTCAGGATTGCAGGGCCTGAAGAAATTTTACGTGCGCGGTACCTTCAAGGGTGATGAGGTCCGCATCATGACGATCCTGTACGATCAGGCGACCGAGAACACGGTCGAGCCGGTCGTGATCGCGATGTCGAGCGCGTTCAATGCGTTTCCATCGGGGCCGCAGGCCGGGCCACCGCCGCGCAAGACTGTCGAATATGGCACCGGCATCGTCGTCAGCGACGACGGCGCGATTCTGGCGGATCGTCTCGTCACCGATTCCTGCCTTGCGATCACGATCGGCGGCTACGGCAGTGCCGATCGCCTCGCCGAGGACAAGGAGCACGATCTCGCCCTCTTGCACATCTATGGCGCGCGCGGCCTGAAGCCGCTTGGCCTGACAGGCGGCGCAGCGAAGACGAGCGTCGATGTCGTCGGCATCGCCGATCCCCAAAGCCAGGGCGGCGCGACCGCGGTGTCGAGCGTCAAGGGCGCGGTCGCATCACTCGGCGGGAGCGATTCTGTACTATCACCGCCGCCGGCCGTCGGCTTCTCCGGCAGTCCGGCGATCGATGGCGACGGCAAGTTCGCCGGCGTTGCACTGTTGAAGTCGGCGATGGTCGCGGGACCAGCAACAGCGGTGCCGGCTTCGCAAGCGGTGATGGTCTCCGCGGACACGGTGCGCGATTTCCTGAAGGCGAACGCCGTCACCGCGAACGGCACGTCGACGGATGCGAAAGCCAGCGTCGTGCGCGTGATCTGCGTGCGGAAGTAACCAGCGACGCTTCCTATCGTATCCCGAAGTGTTCACAGAAACGCCGCTCCGCCAAACACGCCGCTTCCTATGCGCTCTTTGGAGAGGTCGCCAGATTTTCGAGAGGAGCGGTCAGGCGGCAAACGAGACCCGCCGGTTCATACGACACATCGACGGAGCCACGGAAATCGTCTTCCAACACCCGGGAGATGAGGCGTGAACCAAAGCCTACGCGGGCGGGCTTCGACGCAATTGGACCGCCGGACTCCTGCCAGACGAATACGAATTTGGGCTCGCCGTTCTGATTTTCGGTTGACCATGTAATTGATACGCGGCCCCCCGCAACGGTCAGAGCGCCGTACTTCGAAGCGTTGGTCGCAAGCTCATGAAGCGCCAATGATAGAGCGAGCGCTTGTCGAGATTTCACAACGAGTGGAGGACCCGAGACCGTGAAGCGCCCTTCGCCTGTCCGGTAAGGCGCAAGAGCGGTGCCGATCACATCATGGAGTGGCGCGGCCGCCCAATTTGATGCGGTCAGCAGGTCCTGCGCTCGTCCAAACGCGGCGAGCCGTGCCTGGTACTTTTCGAGATCAGCTTTGCTCGTCGGGTCGCGAAATGTTTGGGCGGCTACTGCACTCAAGACCGCAAGCGTGTTTTTGACGCGGTGCTTTAGCTCTTCATTGATGAGGTTCAGCGCTTCCCTTGCCGTATGCTCGGACGTGACGTCCCGGCAGACGACAAGCACGCCGCCCACTTTGCCTTCGAGATCGATTGGACCAAAGCTATACGTCCACCAGACGTCCTCGCGACGACCGTGACGCGTCACCGGTACCAACTGGTCCTCATTCCAGGTCGCACCCTTGCCCGACATGACGTACTCGATCTGAGGACCAATGATGTCCCAGATCTCAGCCCAACACTCGCGGCCGCTAGCGCCCAAGGCGCTTGGGTGCCGCTCCGGTCCCATCGTCTCCCGGTATGCATCGTTGTAGAACTGGATGAGCTCCGGCCCCCACCAGATAAACATCGGGTGCCGCGAGGTCAGAACGAGCCGCACTGTAACTCGAAGACTTTGGGGCCAAGTTTCTGGAGAGCCCAAAGATGTGCTTGCCCAGTCAACCGCTCGCGTCAAGGCGCCCATCTCGCCTCCGCCAGCCAAGAAGTCGCCGCCTATATCCCCGCGCATCCGTACAGCCTCACTCAAACTGATCGACAAGCTGCCGCCAAAGTTCGCGCAACATACATTGCAGGACTTTTGTCGTCATCTGTACGGATTGGACTGGCGAATGCAATTGTCCGAAAAATGACGCTGGGGTCCAAAAACTGCCTATCGCCCGATTCAGTCGCGACATCTGTCGGCAAATTGGACAGGGTCAGCAGTACCCGAGGTACGAGTGCACCGTCCTAGAAAAATGCTCGGATCAGCTCAACCTGAACCTGATCCCGGCTTTCGCGAGGCCGCCGGAGATCCCAACCGGCGTGCCGTCGGCACGCCAGCAGGCGGCGCCGGTCATGGTGCCGTCGTCATGGAAGGCAATGCCGTTCATGCCGCCCGCGACCGTCGCGACCGGCTGGACCTTGTGACCGAGCGCCGTGAGCTTCGTACGGACGTTCTCCGGAACGGCGTGCTCGACTTCGAGCGCATTGCCCTCGGTCCAGACCCGCGGCGCTTCGACGGCTTCCTGCAGACTCATGCCGTGGTCGATCAGATTGACCAACGCCTGCATCGCGCTCGGGAAGATGCGCTTGCCGCCGGGCAGTCCCAGCGCGTAGCGCAGCTTGCCATCACGCAAAGCCATCATCGGCGACATCGATGTCGTCACACGCTTGCCCGGCGCGAGCGACAGCGCATGGCCCGGCCGTGGGTCGAACAAGTTCATGTAATTGTTGGCGATGGCACCGAGACCCGGGATCATGATCTTCGCGCCGAACAGATTGTTGATGGTCTGCGTGGTCGCGACCACGTTGCCGAAACTATCTGCCGCGGTCATATGCGTGGTGTGCGCGCTTTCAAGCTGCGACACGCCGGCGCCCCAGACCTGCGCCCGCATCGGATCGATCGCGCGACGACGCTCCTCGGCATAGGCTTTCGAGGTCAGCTTCTCGACGGGTACGCCGACATAGTCCGGATCGCCGCTGGCTTCGGCGCGATCGGCGAAGGCGATCTTCAGGACTTCGGCGAGGTAGTGGATGGTCTCCGATGTGCCGAAGCCGAGAGCGCCGATGTCGTAGCCCTCCAGAATGTTCAGCATCTGCGCGATATGCACGCCGGAGGCCGCGGGCGGCGGCGGCCCGATGATGGTCCAGCCGCGATAATCGGCGCGGATCGGCTGACGCTCGACGGTCTTGTAAGATTTGAGATCGTTGCGGCGGATGAAGCCGCCGGTCTTCTCCATGTAGTCGGCGAGGATGTCGCCGAGCGGCCCCTCATAGAGCGCCGTCTCGCCGTGGTCTGCGATATAGCGAAGCGTCTCGGCATATTCTGATTGCACCACGCGTTCGCCGACTTTCAGCGGCTCTCCGTTCGGCAAGAAGATCGCCGCGATCGGCTTGTCCTTGCGCATCGCGGCGACGCTCTCGCTGATGCATTCGTGCAAATACGGCGTCGCCGCATATCCGCGCGCGGCGTGCTTGATCGCAGGCTGCATGATGTCGGCCAGCGACATGGTGCCGAACCGTTGCAACGTCTCGCACCACGCCTTCAGCGAGCCCGGCGTGGCGACGGCTTTCGGCCCGTTGAGATTCTCGTTGCCGACGGTGTCGAACACATCATGCGCGGAGCCCGGCCTGGAGGTGTAGGTGGTGTCGCGGACCGCAGCAGGCACCGTGCTCTGGCCGTCGATGACGCGGTGGCTGCCGTCGGCCAGACGAATATGCGCCATGCCGCCGCCGATGATGCCGACCATCATTGGCTCGACCACGGTCAGCGTGAACAGCGTGGCGATTGCGGCATCGATGGCGTTGCCACCGGCGGCCAGCATCTCCGCGCCGGCGCTGGAGGCCAGCGGGTGATTGCTCACCACCATGCCGCGGCTCGAGATCGCCGGCATCTTCTGACATTCAAAGCTCGTTGCCGTCCGGTCGCGCCAGTTTCCGCCCATGCCGCTTGTCCTTCTTGTTCACGAGGACGAGCACAACATAGGCACTTCTACGGGTCCAGTACTGGTACGGATTAACTGGCATTCCCGATTCTGCCATCATCGTACCTGTTGATTCGGACATCCGCGGTCCCCTTTGGATCGGGCAAGGTAAGTCCTGAGCGAGAAGAGCTCAGCATCACCAATGATGCACGTTCGCGTGGCGTTACCTCAGACCCAGGCACTCCAAAGGATTCAACTTCCAATGCACACGATCGTACTGGCCACCCAAAAGGGTGGAAGTGGAAAGAGCACGCTCGCCATCGGCCTCGCGCTGGCTGCCAAGCAGGCCGGCTTCACCGTTCGCCTGATCGAGACCGACCCGCAGGGCACCCTGTCCAACTGGGCCCGCCGCCGCAACAATGATGACGTGGTCGTCGAGCCGATCTATCACGCCGCCGATTTCGCGCCGCGGCTGAAGATGCTCGCTGAGAGCGGCCTGCAGCTCGCGATCGTCGACACCGCCGCCGGCCTCAGCGCCACGACCACCGCAGCGATCCGTCATTCCGACCTCTGCCTGATCCCGGCCCGCCCGAGCGTCGCCGACATCGAGGCGACCGTCTCCACCGTCAGCGTCGCGCGCGCCTGGAAGCGTCCCTACAGCTTCGTGCTGAACCAGACGCCGATCCGCGGCCAGCGCATCGACAACGCCGCCAACACCCTCGCCGAGGAAGCCGCCCTCGATCTCGCCGAGGTGCTCGCGCGTCCGCTGATCGTGATGCGCAACGACCATCAGGACTCGCTGGCCTCAGGCCTCGCCGTCAGCGAATTCGCGCCGAACGGCAAGTCGACCGAGGAAGTCCGCGGCCTCTGGCGCTGGATCGAGACCCGTCTCGAGCTCTCCGCCGGCAACGTGCTGATCGATCAGGTCATGTCGGCCGCAGACGGTGTGCTGCATGCCGCCAGCGAGCTTTCGGCGGACGAAACCGCAAATCTGGCGTCCTGAGCGGGGCGATCGCTCAAGGCCCAGACGGGCTCTTCGCCATCCGGTGAACGAGCCCAAGCGACGAAGCAATCCGGCCACCAGCCCGGCCGGATTGCTTCGCTTCGCATTTTGTCGAAAACAACCCCATGCACAGTAGAACGCACCGTGGCCGGATAACTCGGCGGCGGCGCGCAGGCGTTTGACCCATCGGGGAAAACGGGCGTGTGCCAGCTTTTGTAAGCGCTACGTCACTTCTGACACTTCGAACACCAGAACGTCGAGCGGCCGTTCTGGGTGAAGCGCTTGATGGTGCCGCCGCAGCGGGGCGTTTTGCAGGTTTCGCCTTCGCGGTCATAGACCTTGAAGGAATGCTGGAAATAGCCGAGCTCGCCCGAGGTCTGGCGATGGTCGCGCAGGGACGAGCCGCCGGCCTTGATGGCGTCGTTGAGCACGGTGTGGATCGCGCTGACCAATCGCTTGGCGTGATCCGTCGGCTCGCCCCCGGCAACGCCCTTGTGTTGTCCGGCCTTCGTCGACAGTGTCGCCGCAATCCGCTTCGGCGACAGATGCGAACGGTGCAGGGCCTCGCAGACATAGATATTGCCGAGCCCTGCGACGACGCGCTGGTCGAGCAGCGCGGCCTTCAGGTTCGTCTTCTTGCCTTCGCAGGAGCTTGCCAGCATCGCGGCGTCGAATTCGTTGCCCAGCGGCTCGGGACCGAGGTCACGCAGCAGCGGCTCGTCCTCGATCGCGTTGCGGGCGATCACTTTCATGTAACCGAAGCGACGCGGATCGTTGAAGACGATGTCGGCGCCCGAGGACATCCGAAACAGCACATGGTCGTGTGCCGAATCCTTGCCTTTCGGATAATGAAACTCGCCTGATACGGCCTCGTTATCAGGCTTGATGACGCGAAACGAGCCGGACATGCCCAGATGCATCAGCAGCACGTCCCCGGAGCCGAGATCGGCCATGAGATATTTTGCACGGCGGCCGAGCCCCGTGACGATCTGGCCCTGCAACCGGGCCACGAAGTCGGGCTGGAACGGAAAGCGAAGATCCGGCCTGCGGGCCTCCGCGACGACGATTTTTGCACCCTCCATGACGGGCTGAAGGCCACGGCGGACGGTCTCGACTTCGGGCAATTCAGGCATGGTCAGGCATTCACCTTATGAGGGCGGTGTGATAGCGCCATTGCGGCGGGCGGGCTATGGTCCGCCTGATGGAGTAGAGTAATGGATCGGCCAGGCGAAACCACGCATTTTGGCTTCAGGGACGTGCCCCTGGGGGACAAACAGACGCTGGTGAACGATGTGTTTCGCAGCGTGGCGTCGCGCTATGATTTGATGAACGATTTGATGTCCGGCGGCCTGCACCGGGTCTGGAAGGACATCATGATCAGCGCCCTCAACCCGCCGCGGGGCGACCGTCCCTTCGCGTTGCTCGACGTTGCCGGCGGCACCGGTGACATCTCGTTCCGCGCCGCCAAGGCGGCAGGTCCGGGCTTCCACGCCACCGTCTGCGACATCAATTCCGACATGCTGGCGGTAGGCCGCGAGCGTGCCGCCAAGCGCCATCTCGACACCCAGGTCGATTTCGTCGAAGGCAATGCCGAGGCGCTCGCCTTCGCCGACCGCAGCTTCGACGCATATACGATCGCTTTCGGCATCCGCAATGTGCCTGAGATCGACAAGGCGCTGCGCGAGGCCTATCGCGTGCTCAAGCCCGGCAGCCGCTTCCTGTGCCTGGAATTCTCGACCGTCGAGATGCCTGGCCTCGACAAGCTCTATGACCTGTTCTCTTTCAAGGTGATCCCGCCGCTCGGCCGCATGGTCACGGGCGACGCCGAATCCTACCAATATCTCGTCGAGTCGATCCGCAAGTTTCCAAAGCCGAACGCCTTCGCCGACATGATCCGCGAGGCCGGCTTCGCTCGCGTGAGCCATCAGACCCTGACCGGCGGCATCGTCGCACTGCATTCGGGCTGGCGTTTGTGATCTCTGCCATCACCCACATTTCGCGCCTGATCCGCGCCGCGTTCGTGTTTGCGCGCGAGGGCGTGTTCGGCTCCGTCGACCCGAGCCTGGTGCCGCCACCCGGACAACTCGCGCTGAAGCTTGCGCGCATCGTCGAGCGCCGCGGCGACAAGCACGGCCCGCGAATCGCGCGCGCGCTGACGCGGATGGGTCCGGCCTATCTCAAGCTCGGCCAATTCCTCGCGACGCGCCCTGATGTCGTCGGCTTCAACATGGCGCGCGACCTCGAAAGTCTTCAGGATCGGCTGCCGCCGTTTCCGCAGGCCGAAGCCGAAGCTGCGATCGCGACATCGCTGGAGCGGCCGCTGAAGGATGTTTTCGTCAGCCTCAGTGCGCCGGTGGCGGCCGCCTCGATCGCGCAGGTGCATCGCGGCGAAGTCGAACGCGACGGCATCCGCAAGGCCGTTGCGGTCAAGGTGCTCAGGCCCAACGTAGCCTCACGTTTTCGCCGCGACCTCTCCGATTTCTTCTACGTCGCCCACAAGGCCGAGACCTATTCGTCCGAGGCGCGGCGGCTGCGCCTGGTCGAGGTCATCAACACCATGTCGCGCTCGGTCGCGATGGAGATGGATTTGCGGCTGGAGGCTGCGGCGCTGTCCGAGATGGCGGAAAATACGCAGCAAGATCCTGATTTTCGCGTGCCAACCGTCGACTGGGATCGCACCACGCACAACGTGCTGACGATGGAGTGGATCGACGGCATCGCGCTGAACGATCACAAGCGCCTCGCAGAGGCGCAGGTCGATCTGCCCGATCTCGGCCGCAAGGTGATCCAGAGCTTCCTGCGACACGCACTGCGCGACGGCTTCTTCCACGCCGACATGCATCCGGGCAATCTGTTCCTCGATGACGCCGGCCGTCTTGTTGCCGTGGATTTCGGCATCATGGGCCGGCTCGGCATGAAGGAGCGGCGCTTCCTCGCCGAAATCCTGCTCGGCTTCATCACCCGCGATTATCGTCGCGTCGCCGAAGTGCATTTCGAAGCCGGCTACGTCCCCTCGCACCACTCGGTCGAGAATTTCGCGCAAGCCATCCGCGCCATCGGCGAGCCCATCCACAACCGCACCGCCGAGGAGATCTCGATGGCGCGGCTGCTGACCTTGCTGCTCGAGGTCACCGGCCTGTTCGACATGACGACGCGGCCCGAACTGATCCTGTTGCAGAAGACCATGGTGGTGGTCGAGGGCGTAGCGCGCGGCTTCGATCCCAAGCTCGACATCTGGAAGGTCGCCGATCCCGTCGTGCGCGAATGGATCGAGCGCAATCTCGGACCGATCGGCCGGGTGCAGGGCGCGCTATCAGGCGGCGGCGACATCGCCCGCGTGCTGATGCGCCTGCCAGATATCGTGCAGCGCTCGGTCACGGTGCTCGAGCAGTTGGAGACCATGACCCGCGAAGGCGTTCGGCTGTCGCCTGAGAGCATTGCTGCGATGGGGCGCAGCGAGGGCCGCAAGAACCGCTGGCGCACCGTGGCGCTCTGGATCATTGCCGCGACCTTCATCGGCATCCTGATCGCCGTCCGGAATCTGTGATCTCCTAAGACGTGATTGCACTGCAATCACTGGCGTGATAGCATCGCTATCATTTCGTGCCGGAGGGGCGTCATGGCAAGCCTGACCATCCGCAAGCTCGACGACACCGTCAAAGCCTATTTGCGGCTGCGCTCGGCCAGGAATCGCAGGTCGGTCGAGGAAGAGGTCCGGGTCATCCTGCGGGAGCTCATCGAGGGCCGTGAGGAGCCGCTGACGCCGTTCGCGGTACCGCCCGAGACGTCCCCCGCGCCCACGTCCTATCGCCCCGGCGCCGTCCCTGAAGCCAGCGTCACCCTGATCATCGGCGGCGGAATCGCGGCCTTCAAATCGCTCGACCTGATCCGCCGGCTGAAGGAGCGGCGCATCGAGGTCCGCTGCGTGCTGACCAAGGCTGCCGAGCAGTTCGTCACCCCGCTCTCGGTCAGCGCGCTCTCCCATGAGCGCGTCTACACGGATTTGTTCGACCCCCAGAGCGAGTTCGACGCCGGCCATATCCGCCTGGCGCGCGACTGCGATCTGATCGTGGTGGCGCCTGCGACCGCGGATCTGATGGCGAAGATGGCAGGCGGCCACGCCGACGATCTCGCCAGCGCCATCCTGCTCGCGACCAACCGAAAGATCCTGCTGGCGCCGGCGATGAATCCGTTGATGTGGAACAACGCCGCGACCCGCCGCAACGTCGCACAGCTTCAGCGCGATGGCGTGCTGCTGATCGGTCCCAACTCCGGCGAGATGGCCGAAGCGGGCGAAGCCGGCGTCGGCCGCATGTCCGAGGCGATCGAGATAGCCACTGCGGCCGAGAAGCTGCTGCGGCCGCCGGTGCCGAAGCCGCTTGCCGGCAAGCGCGTGCTGATCACCGCAGGTCCCACGCACGAGCCGATCGATCCGGTGCGCTACATCGCCAACCGCTCCTCCGGCAAGCAAGGCTTTGCGATTGCTGCCGCCGCGCAGGCCGCGGGCGCCGAGGTTACTCTGGTCAGCGGCCCCGTGGATCTCGATGATCCCGCCGGCGTCACCGTCAAGCACGTCGAATCGGCACGGCAGATGCTGGAGCAGGTGCAATCAGCGCTTCCCGCCGACATCGCCATCTTCGCCGCCGCCGTTGCCGACTGGCGCGTCGTGAACGAGGGCGAGCAGAAGCTGAAAAAGACTTCCGCCGGCATGCCGCCGCTTCAGCTGGTCGAAAACCCCGATATCCTCGCCACGGTCTCCAAGCTCGCCGACAAACGTCCGCCGCTGGTGATCGGCTTTGCCGCCGAAACCGAGCATCTCATCGACAACGCCAAGTCAAAGCTCGCCCGCAAGGGCTGCGACTGGATCGTCGCCAACGACGTCTCGCCCGCCACCGGCGTGATGGGCGGCGACCGCAACACCGTGCACCTCATCAGCAAGAATGCTGCGAACAACGGCGAGATCACAGTTGATTCCTGGCCTGTCATGACCAAGGAACAGGTCGCCATCGAACTGGTCGCGCATATCGCCAAAAGCATGACCGACACATCCGTCGACTAATCCGTCGACAATTCCTTGGAGCCGGCATCTTGAGCAGCAAAGTCACGGTCGAACTGCAGCGCCTGCCCCATTCGGAAGGCCTGCCGCTGCCGGCCTATCAGACCACGGAGGCCGCTGGCCTCGACCTGATGGCAGCGGTGCCGGAGAACGAGCCGATGACGCTCGCGCCAAGCCAATATGCTCTGGTGCCGACGGGGCTTGCGATCGCATTGCCATCAGGCTTTGAAGCCCAGGTGCGGCCACGCTCGGGTCTTGCCGCCAAGCACGGTGTCACCGTGCTGAACTCGCCCGGCACTGTCGACGCCGATTATCGCGGCGAGATCAAGGTGATCCTGATCAACCACGGCGCGGCGCCCTTCGTGATCAAGCGCGGCGAGCGCATCGCGCAAATGGTGATCGCACCCGTGGTCCAGGCCGCGCTGGTTCCGGTGGCAGCGTTGTCGTCGACCGATCGCGGCGCCGGCGGTTTTGGGTCGACGGGGCGGTAGCCGAGCCGCGAGTTGGGTGCACCTCTCCCGCTTGCGGGAGAGGTCGACGCGTTCCGGGCGATGCGAAGCATCGTCCCGCGCGGCGGGTGAGGGTTCTTTCCTCTGGGGGAGTGTCCCGATGTGGAGATACCCTCTCCCTCCCAACCCATTAACACTCAACAATCCCAACCGAATCACCCGCAGATCTACGTGGAGCGGAACTCGGCGCCCGGCATTTTTTTGGGACCGCCTTTGCGTTCACGATCTGGACTCTTACCGGTGGAGTCGCGGTGAGGGTATTGTCGTTTGATTCGCGCGCGACGGGGGTCGTTGCGCGGTTACTTCGTGCGGTCTTGGGGCAACTATGTCAGGCGTGATCGAGTCGATGCGTCGGACGCTGCTGTCGTGCACATCGTTGGTGCGCAACGGCTTGCTAGGAGGCGCTCTCGCAGCGCTGCTGCCGGCTGAGCCGGCTGATGCCGCCGACCTCGTCGACACACTCTCGATATTGCTGGATTTCAACCGGCAGGAACTCGCGGTGCTGGCTACCGCGCTGGCTCTGCTCGGCTTCACGGTCGTGGCCGCGATCCTCTTGATGCGCACGCGCGTGCGCACCGCCAAGAACGAGGCGGCGTTGCGCGGGCGGATCCGGGAACTTCAGCTGCAGACCGACCGCTTCGGCGCGCTGCTGTTCGCCGAACCGCAGGTCCTGATCTCCTGGCCGGCCGGCGACGACCGCGCGCAGGTCTCCGGCGACATCTCCATGGTGCTGCCGCGTGATCCGTCGCCGCAGCGCGTGCTTGCCTTCGGAACCTGGCTGCCGCCGGAACCGGCGCTGCAGATGGATCACGCCGTCGACGGCTTGCGCGAACGCGGTGACGGCTTCCAGATCACACTGAGCACGGCCAACGGCCATACACTCGAAGCGATCGGCCGCGCCATCGGCGGCCAGGCCATTGTGAGGATTCGCGAACTCTCCGGGCTGCGCCGCGAACTGGCCGAGACCAATCTTCGCTTCAAGGCACTCTCCGACGAGACCGAGATGCTGCGCGGCTTCGCCGCCGCGGCGCCATGGCCGATCTGGGCCAAGGGCGAGAACGGCGCGCTGACCTTCGCCAATCCGGCCTATGTGCGCGCAACGGAAGCAAACAACATCATCGATGCCCAGCAGCGCAAGCTCGAGCTGCTCGACAGCGCCGACCGCACCGCCATGGAGCGCGGCCTGAAGGAGGCCGCCAGCTTCACCTCGCGGCTGCCGATCGTCACCGGCGGCGAACGGCGCATCTACGACGTGCGCGCCGTCAATGTCGGCAGCGGCAGTGTCGGTGTCGCGATCGACGCGAGTGAAGCCGATGCACTGAGCGCGGCGCTGGTGCGGATGGCGGAAGCTCATCGCCGCACGCTCGACCAGCTCTCGTCCGGTGTGGCCGTGTTCGACGGCCAGCGCCGGCTCGCCTTCTACAACGATTCCTATCGGCGGCTGTGGGACCTCGACCGCACCTTCCTCGACGCCAATCCCGACGATTCCAGCGTGCTCGACAAGCTCCGGGCCGCGCGCAAATTGCCGGAGCAGCCGGACTTCCGCGCGTGGAAGGTCAAGCTGCACGAGGCCTATCGTGCCGTCGAGGCTGCCAAGGACACCTGGTATTTGCCAGACGGTCGCGCGCTGTCGGTCGTCACCACGCCGAATCCCGAAGGCGGCGTCACCTATCTGTTCGACGACGTCACCGAGAGCCTCGAGCTTGCCCGCCGCTTCGACGGCATGATCCGGGTCCAGCGCGAGACGCTGGACAGCCTCGCCGAAGGCGTTGCCGTGTTCGGCAGCAACGGCAAGGCGCAGCTGTTCAATCCGGCCTTCGTCCGGATGTGGAAGCTCTCGAACGACGCGATGCGCGAGGAGCCGCATATCCAGACCGTCGAAGGCTGGTGTCACCAGCTGTTCGACGACGCCGTGGTCTGGCGCCAGATCCGCGAAGCCATCACCTCGATCGAAAACCGCGCCGACGTCCCGCTCAAGCTGGAGCGCAAGGACGGCAGCGTGCTCGACGGCATGATCCGTCCGCTGCATGACGGCGCGACCATGCTGACCTTCCTCGACATCACCGACACCGAGAATGTCGAGCGGGCGCTGCGCGAGCGCAACGAGGCGCTGGAGACCGCCGACCAGATGAAGGTGGATTTCGTCCACCACGTCTCCTACGAGCTGCGCTCGCCGCTCACCACCATCATCGGCTTCGCGCATTTCCTCAGCGACCCCTCGACCGGGCCGCTGACGCCGAAGCAGGCCGAATATCTTGAATACGTCACCAAATCGACCAACGCGCTGCTGGCGCTCACCAACAACATCCTCGATCTCGCCACCATCGATGCCGGCGCCATGAAGCTGGAGCTCGGTCCGGTCGACGTCAGCAAGACCATCGAGCTCGCCGCCGAAGGCATCCAGGACCGGCTCGCCACCGATCGCATCCGCCTCAAGGTCGAGATCGCGCCCGATGTCGGCAACTTCATCGGCGACGAGAAGCGCGTGGTGCAGGTGCTCTATAATTTGCTCGCGAATGCCGTCGGCTTCTCACCGCAGGATTCCACCGTCGGGATCAGCGCGCGCCGTACCGACCGCAGCGTGGTCTTTATTGTGACGGATTCCGGACCTGGAATTCCTGCCGACATGAAGGACAAGGTGTTCAACTGGTTCGAAAGCCGCTCGCAGGGATCGCGTCATCGCGGTGCCGGGCTCGGGCTGTCGCTGGTGCGCTCCTTCGTCGAACTGCATGGCGGCAAGATACAGGTGGATTCGGTCGTCGGCAAAGGCACGGTCGTGATCTGCGATTTCCCGACCGACCAGGCGGCGCATCGCGACGCCGCCGAATGAGCGAACCGACAAAATTCTCCGTCGCGCTTCACAACGAGACGGCCACTGCGCAATTGATGGCCGATCTCGCCTTGCTGGTCGGACCCGGCGACACCATCACCCTCACGGGCGATCTCGGCGCGGGCAAGACGGCAGCGGCGCGCAGCCTGATCCGCTATCTCGCCGGCGACGACGAGCTGGAAGTGCCGAGCCCGACCTTCACGCTGGTGCAGGGCTACGATCTGCCGGCATTTGCCGTGATGCATGCCGATCTCTATCGCGTCGAGGACGAGAACGAGCTCGAGGAGATCGGGCTGTCACCGTTGCCCGACGCGACGCTGGTGTTGATCGAATGGCCGGAGCGTGCGCCGTCGGCGATGCCCGCGGATCGCATCGACATTGCGCTGACGCATCGCCCGGCGCTGGGCTCGAATGCGCGCGCTGCCGACATCACGGGTTACGGCAAGGCCGCCGCCACCGTCGCGCGGCTGAAGCTGCTGCGCGAATTTCTCGAGACATCGGGCTATATCGACGCAGGCCGCAAGCGCATGCCCGGCGACGCCTCAACGCGCTCCTATGCGCGACTGATCCGCGACGATGGTGGCGTCATCCTCATGAACTCGCCGCAGCGCCCCGATGGCGCCGCGATCTACAATGGCAAATCCTATAGCGCCGCGGTGCATCTCGCCGAGAACATCAAACCGTTCGTCGCCATCGACGAAGGTTTGCGGGTGGCAGGAATCTCAGCGCCCGCGATCCACCACTACGATCTCGACCACGGCTTTCTGATCTCGGAAGATTTCGGCAGCGAAGGCGTGATCGAAGGCGATCCGCCGCGCCCGATCGTCGAACGTTACGAAGCTGCGACCGACGTGCTGGCCGTGCTGCACCATAGGACATTGCCGGAGACGCTGCGGCTGCCGGATCAGACCTACACCATACCTGCCTGGGACGCCGACGCATTGCTGATCGAGATCGGCTTGATGCCGGAATGGTATCTGCCCGATCGCAACGCGCCGCTGAGCAGCGAGAAGCGCGCGGAGTTCTTCGCGATGTGGCGCGAGCTCTTGAAGAAGCCGCTGGCTGCGCCAAAGACCTGGGTCATCCGCGACTACCACTCGCCCAATCTGATCTGGCTCGCCGATCGGACTGGCATGCAGCGTGTCGGCGTGATCGACTTCCAGGACACCGTGCTCGGGCCGCACGCCTACGACGTGGTGTCGCTGCTGCAGGACGCCCGCATCGACGTCCCCGAGACGCTCGAGCTGACGTTGCTGTCGCGTTACATCAAGGCGCGCCGCGCAGGTGATGCGGGCTTCGATCCGGCCGGCTTCGCCGAGCTCTATGCCATCATGTCGGCGCAGCGCAACACGCGCCTGCTCGGCACCTTCGCCCGGCTCAACCGCCGCGACGGCAAGCCGCATTATCTGCGCCATCAGCCGCGGATCTGGACTTATCTGCAGCGCTCCCTGGCGCATCCGGCGCTCGAGAACCTACGCGACTGGTATCTCGCCAACGTCCCGCCGCCTCGCTCCTGAGCCAGAACCGGTTTACCGGCTGTTAGCCATCATACCGGTATCATCACCCGCGGGCTGCCGGACAAATACGGGGCTGGAGCAGGGCAGATGGCGGTCAAGACGGACCAGCGCGGGAACAGTCGGGTTGTTTTCGAACGTGGGATTGCAGCCCAGATGATGGGAATCGACGGCACCTGGCGTCGTGAATGCACCATGGAGGACGTCTCCGAGAGCGGCGCCAAGCTGACCATCGACGGCTCGGTCGAAGGCCTGCATCTGAAGGAATTTTTTCTCGTCCTGTCGTCGACAGGACTTGCGTACCGTCGCTGCGAACTGGCCTGGGTGAATGGCGACCAGATCGGCGTCAACTTCCTCAAGCAAGGCGACAAAAAGAAAAAGACGCGTTCCACAGCCGTCGGGGTGTGAGGGCAACACAATTCGTACAACCGTCACGGCGGCCGGTTAAGGCGGTTCAGATGCGGTGCGGCTGACCTGGGCTCGTGCTAGGCTGGGCTCGTGCTAGGGTTGCCGCGAAGCCAGAGATTTTAGAGGTTCGAGAAAGCGAAGGATGTCCGTCAAACCGACCAAAGCCATGGTGCTCGCCGCAGGGTTCGGCCTGCGCATGCGTCCACTGACGGACAAGATGCCGAAGCCGATGGTGCCGGTGGCTGGTCAGCCGCTGCTCGACCACGTGCTCGACAAGCTCGGCCAGGCCGGCGTCACCGAGGCCGTGGTCAACGTGCACTATCTGCCGGACCAGATCATCGAGCACACCGCGACGCGCCAGCTTCCGCGCGTGACCATTTCGGACGAGCGCGACCAAGTGCTCGGCACCGGCGGCGGCGTGGTCAAGGCGCTGCCGCTGCTCGGCGATGCGCCCTTCTTCCACGTCAATTCCGACACGCTGTGGATCGACGGCGTGCGCTCCAATCTGGCGCGGCTTGCCGAAAACTTCGACCCTGCAAGCATGGACATCCTGCTGCTGATGGCGCCGACCGCGACCAGCATCGGCTATAGCGGCCGCGGCGATTACGGCATGTTGCCCGACGGCGCATTGCGCAAGCGCAAGGAAAAAGAGATCGTCCCGTTCGTCTATGCGGGTGCGGCGATCCTGTCGCCGAAGATCTTCGAAGGTGCACCCGAGGGCGAGTTCTCGCTGACCAAGATGTTCGACCGCGCCAATGAGCAGGAGCGCCTGTTCGGCCTCCGTCTCGATGGCGTCTGGATGCATGTCGGCACGCCCGATGCTGTGCACGCCGCGGAAGAGGCGTTCCTGGAGAGCGTGGCGTAGGCCGCGAACAGCGGGGACGATTTCGTCTCGCCCCATATCCATTTGAGTCCGCCTCCCTATATTGGCGCCTGATCTTCGAATCAGGCAGCCCATGCGCGTTTTCAGCGTTCCCCTCTCAGTTCCGTTCCTGCGCGCCGTCGTAGCAAGTCTGCTTGACGGCCGGCTGGTCGAGGGATTCGAGGCGCGCAAGGAGCCGGCGCGGCTGGCGGACGCCACGCTCTATCTGCCGACGCGACGCGCCATGCGCGTCGTGCGCGAGATCTTCCTCGAGGAGATGAAGGCCGACGCTGTGGTGCTGCCGCGCATCGTCGCGCTTGGCGACATCGACGAGGACGAACTCGCCTTCGCCGACGAGGGCGAACAGTTTTCCGGCGCAACGCCGCTCGACATTCCGCCGCGGCTCGGCGAGCTCGAACGACGGCTGACGCTGGCGCAGCTCGTTGCCGCCTGGGCCAAGGGCCCGGTGCTGGCGCCGCTGGTGGTCGGCGGTCCCGCCTCGACGCTGGCGCTGGCCGGTGATCTCGCCCGCCTGATCGACGACATGGTTACGCGCGGCGTCGACTGGAGCGCGCTCGATGGTCTCGTGCCTGATATGCTCGATCGCTACTGGCAGCATTCGCTCGAATTCTTGCGCATCGCCCGCATTGCCTGGCCCAGCCATCTCGCCGAGATCAACCGCATCGAGCCTGCTGCGCGGCGCGATCTCCTGATCGCCGCGGAGGCGAAGCGCCTGACCGCACATCCGCATGGCCCCGTGATCGCAGCCGGCTCGACCGGTTCGATGCCCGCCACCGCAAAATTCCTGCATGCGGTCGCAGCGCTCCCGCATGGTGCCGTGGTGCTGCCGGGGCTCGACACTGATCTCGACGAAGAGGCCTGGCGGATCATCGGCGGCAGCAGGGATCTGCTGGGCATCACCGAAAATCCCACCTCGAACCATCCGCAATATGCGATGCACGGGTTGCTCGATCGCTTCGGCATCAAGCGCGGCGACGTCGAGATCCTGGAGCCAGTTGCACCGCACGGGCGCGATCTCCTTGCTTCCGAATCGATGCGGCCGTCCAGCGCAACCGAAAAATGGCACGACCGGCTGAAGCAGCCGGATGTCGCTGCGAAGATATCCGGTGGCATGAAAAACCTCGCAGTCGTCGAAGCGCCCAATCCGGAGATGGAAGCGCTCGCGATTGCCATCGCGATGCGCGAGGCGCGTCATCTCGACAAATCGGCCGCGCTGGTGACGCCGGATCGCGCGCTGGCGCGGCGGGTGATGGCTGCGCTGACGCGCTGGGATCTCGCTTTCGATGATTCCGGCGGCGACGTGCTGATGGAAACCTCCGCCGGCGTCTTTGCCCGCCTCGCCGCAGAAGCAGCGACCAAGGGCCTGGAGCCCTCAACGCTGCTGGCGATGCTCAAGCACCCGCTATGCCGGCTCGGCCGGCTGCCTGGCGTATGGAAGACGGCGATCGAGAATCTCGAACTCGCCGTGTTGCGCGGCACGCGCCCACCGGCGGGCACGGGCGGCCTCTTGCGCGAATTCAATCGCTTTCGCGAGGAGCTGGCAAAGCTGTGGCGCAAGGAGGTTTCTGCGCTGCACGCCGCCGAGCCGCGCGCGCGCCTCAAAGCGGAAGATCTCGACAGCATCCAGGTGCTGATCGATGCGCTCCGACAAGCATTGGCGCCGATCGAGAGTCTCGCGGCGTCAAAGTCATTTGATTTCGCCGAGATCGCGCATCGCCATCGCGAGATCATGATCGAGCTGTCGCGCGACGAGCAGGGCGTTCCACTCGCCTTCGAGGAGCGCGAGGGCCTCGCGCTCGCGAGCGCCTTCGACGATCTCCTGCGCGGCGGCACCACCAGCGGATTGATGGTGACGCTGCCCGACTACGCCGACGTCTTCCAGACCGCATTCGGCGATCGCGCGGTGCGGCGACGAGACAAGCCCGGCGCGCGCCTGCAGATCTACGGCCCGTTGGAATCGCGGCTCATGCAGACCGACCGCATCATCATCGGCGGCCTGATCGAAGGCGTTTGGCCGCCGGCGCCGCGCATCGATCCCTGGCTCAGCCGGCCGATGCGCCACGAGCTGGGCCTCGATCTGCCGGAGCGGCGTATCGGCCTCTCCGCACACGACTTCGCGCAGCTGCTCGGTGGCGACGAGGTGATCCTCACCCATTCCGCCAAGGCCGGCGGCGCGCCGGCGGTGGCTTCGCGCTTCCTGCATCGGCTGGAAGCAGTCGCGGGCGACGAGCTCTGGAAGGCTGCCGTTCGCGCCGGTGAAAAATACGTGCAGTTTGCGGGCGCGCTGGACCAGCCCAGCGAGGTCAGACCGATCAAGCAACCGGAGCCACGTCCGCCGCGCGCGACGCGGCCGTTGAAGATGTCGGTGACCGCAATCGAAGACTGGCTGCGCGATCCCTACACGATCTATGCGAAACACATTTTGCGGCTGGACGCGCTCGATCCTGTCGACATGCCGCTTTCCGCCGCCGACCGCGGCTCGGCCATCCACGACGCGCTCGGCGAATTCACCGAGACTTATGCCAAGCATCTGCCCGACGATCCCGCGCGCGTGCTGCGCGCGATCGGCGAGAAATATTTCGCGCCGCTGATGGAGCGACCCGAGGCCCGCGCGCTGTGGTGGCCGCGTTTCCAGCGCATCGCGCGCTGGTTCGGCGAATGGGAGACGGTGCGGCGCGAGGCGATCGAGGCGATCACCGCGGAGACGCGCGGCGAGATCTCGATCAGGCTCGACAACGAGCGCAGCTTCAAGCTCTCCGCGCGCGCCGACCGCATCGAGCGGCGCCAGGGCGGCGGCTACGCCATCCTCGACTACAAGACCGGCCAGCCGCCGACCGGCAAGCAGGTCCGCATGGGCCTGTCGCCGCAGCTCACGCTGGAAGCCGCGATCCTGCGCGAGGGTGGTTTCCCCGACATCGACGCTGGCGCATCGGTGAGCCAGCTCGTCTATGTTCGCCTGAGCGGCAACAACCCGCCGGGTGAAGAGCGCATCCTCGAGCTCAAATACAGGCAAGGCGACGAGCCGCAACCGCCGGATACGGCCGCCGCCGAAGCGCGGACCAAGCTGGAAGCGCTGATCCGCGCCTTTGACGACGAGAACCAGCCCTACACCTCGCTGAACCTGCCGATGTGGACCAACCGTTACGGCGCCTATGACGATCTCGCGCGGATCAAGGAATGGTCCGCGGCGGGCGGCCTGGGGATCGAAGAATGGTAAAGGCGCTACGCCCCATCCCCGATGCCGTGCGCGACACTCAGAGGCGCGCGTCGGACCCGACCGCGTCGGCCTTCGTGTCGGCCAATGCCGGCTCGGGCAAGACGCATGTGCTGGTGCAGCGCGTGATCCGCCTGCTGCTGTCAGGCGTGCCGCCGGAAAAGATCCTCTGCATCACCTTCACCAAGGCTGCTGCTGCCAACATGGCCGAGCGTGTGTTCACCACGCTAGGCCATTGGGTGACGCTTGATGATACCGGGCTTGACGCCGCGATCCGCGCCGTCGGCATCCCGCATCCCGATCGAAAAATGCGCCGTGACGCACGAAAGCTGTTCGCCTGCGCCTTGGAGACGCCGGGCGGTTTGAAGGTACAGACCATCCACGCGCTGTGCACCCGCCTGCTCCAGCAGTTTCCGTTCGAGGCCAACGTACCGGCGCGGTTCGCCGTGATGGACGACCGCGACCAGACCGACATGATGGAGCGCGCCAATCTGAAGGTGTTTTTGGAAGCCGCGCGCGACCCTGACAGCGTCACCGGCCGCGCGCTGCTGACCGCGATGGCGAGCGCTGCCGACGTCACCTTCAAGGAAGTCGTGCGCGAGGCGTGCCTGAGCCGCGACCATTTCATGGCCTGGACCGATGAGGCCGGAAACGCCGGCGCGGCAGCCGAGCAGATGGCGGCGGTGCTGGGCGTCGATACGAGCGAGCGCATCGAGGATGTCGAGACGGAGATTCTCGATGGCCCATTCCTGCCGCGCTCCCGCTGGGACGACATCGCCTTTGCGCTGGAGGATGGCAGCAAGTCAGACAACGACCAAGCGAGCCGGCTTCGCGAGGCAAAGGTGTTTTCCGGCGCGGCGCAGGTCGACGCCTATCTCGGCGTCTTCCTCACCGACGAAAAGCTGCCGCGCAAGGCGGTGCTGACCAAGAAGTTCGGCGAGAACAATCCGTCCGTCGCCCGCCTGTTCGAGAACGAGGCGTCTCGCCTGTGTGGCCTGATCGAAAAGCGCCGCGCGGTGACCATGCGCGACCGCACGGCCGCTCTCTTGCATATCGCAACGGCCGCCGCCGCAAACTACCGCCGCGAGAAGCAGGAACGCGGCCTGCTCGATTACGACGATCTCATCGACAAGACACTGGCGATGCTCAACCGCATCTCCTCGGGCTGGGTGCATTACAAGCTCGACCGCGGCGTCGATCACGTCCTGATCGATGAAGCCCAGGATACCAGCCCGCGGCAGTGGGACATCGTCGCCCACATCATCTCCGAATTCACCGCCGGCGAAGGCGCGCGCGAGGGGCTGAATCGCACAGTCTTCGCCGTCGGTGACGAGAAGCAATCGATCTTCTCGTTCCAGGGCGCCGACCCGCACGAATTCGACAAACGCAAGCGCGAGTTGGATCGCAAGTTCACCGCTGCCGGGCTGAAGTTCGATCCCGTCGCCTTCACCTATTCGTTCCGGTCCGGCGCGGAAATCCTGCATTCCGTCGACCACGTGTTCCGCGAACCGGAGATTTACAAAAGCATTCATTCGATCGACATCGGCCATCCCTTGCACAATTCGCTCAGCGATGCCGGTCCGAGCGTCGTCGAGCTCTGGGATCTCGCGGTCGCCGAGGACCGGCAGGAGATCGAAGGCTGGCGCGCGCCGTTCGACGGCGTCGCCGTCACCAGCCCCGAGGTCAAACTCGCCCGCCGCATCCAGACGGAGATCAAGCGGCTGGTCGAGAGCGGCACGCTGACGGGACACGAAGGCGAGCGGCGGCCGCTGCGCTATGGCGACATGCTGATCCTGGTGCGCCGGCGCGGCAATGCCTTCGACGCCGTGATCCAGGCGCTGAAGCACGCCAACGTTCCCGTCGCCGGTGCCGACCGGCTCAAGCTGACCGAGCACATCGCGATCATCGATCTGATGAACCTCGCCGACGCACTGCTGCTGCCGCAGGACGACCTTGCGCTTGCAGTGGCCCTGAAGAGCCCGCTGTTTGGTCTCGACGACGACGATCTCTTCGCGCTTGCCCATGGTCGCAAGGGCTCGCTGCGCCGCGCGCTCGGCGAGCATGCCGCGGACAACGAGAAATTCGCATCCGTGCTGCGGCGCCTTGAAGCCTGCGAAATCCGCGCACGCGAGGAAACGCCATTTGCCTTCTACGCCTGGCTGCTCGGCGGCGACGGCGGCCGCGCGCGCATCCTGCGCCGTCTCGGCCATGAGGCCAACGACGCGCTCGATGAATTCCTCGAGTTGGCGCTGAATTGCGAGCGCAAGGCCCCGGCCTCGCTGCAAGGCTTCATGGCGTGGCTTCGTTCGGCCGACACCGAGGTGAAGCGCGACATGGAGATCACGCGCGACGAGGTGCGGGTGATGACCGTACACGGCGCCAAGGGCCTCGAGGCTTCAGTCGTGTTCATGGTCGACACCACGTCGTCGCCCGCTGATTCGCAGCGGGTGCGGTTGATCAACGTGCCGCGTGGCAATGGCGGCGAGGTCGTGGTCTGGGCCGGACGCAAGGCTGACGATCCCAAGCCGGTGGTCGAGGCGCGCAAGGCGATGCTGGAGGAGACCGAGGACGAATATCGTCGTCTGCTCTATGTCGCGATGACGCGCGCGGCCGATCGCCTGATCGTCGGCGGCTGCATGCCCGGCAACATGAGAACAGTTCGCAAGCTGAGCTGGTACGATCTGATCGACACCGGGCTAGCAGGCTCGGGGCTGGAGAAGGAGACGATCGAGACGCCGCTCGGCAAGGTGACCCGATTCGCCCGGCCGCAGGACGTCGCGGCGCTCGGCACGCCGGCGACCTCTGAGGATCAAACGATCGTCTTGCCGGATTGGCTGCGGACGCCGGCACCGCGCGAAATGATCGAGGACGATCCTGTGCGCCCGTCCGGCCAGTCGGCCGACGAGGGACGCAGCGTGCGATCGGGCGAATCAGTGCAGTCGCGCGCATTGGCGCTCCAGCGCGGCACGCTGGTGCACCGGCTGCTGCAATCGCTGCCTGATATCGCCATCGAGCGCCGGCGCGAGGCCGCGCTTGGCTTCATGACCCGTAATGCCCCTGACTGGCTCGATGCCGACCGCGCCGCGCTGGCCGACAAGGTGCTCGCCTTGATCGCCGAGCCCCGATTCGCGACGGTCTTCGCCGCCGGCAGCCGGGCGGAGGTCGCCCTAGTCGGCAAACTCGACCGGCCCGGCCGGCCGCCGGCACTGGTGTCGGGGCAGATCGACAGGCTGGTGGTAACGCCATCAGAGGTTCTGATCGTCGATTTCAAGACCAACCAGACGGCGCCCAAAAGCGCGGCGGAAGCGCCGGCCGTCTATGTCAGGCAGTTGGCGCTGTACCGGGCGGTGCTTGCGCAGCTTTATCCCCAGACGCCCATCCGGGCCGTTCTGCTCTGGACCGAGGCCCTTGAATATATGGAGATTTCAGCCCCCGCGCTGGACGCGGCGCTGGCATCTCTTCATCTCAGTGTGAGCGTCCTTGACCCGGCAAGGGGGCGTTCATAGGTTGGGACCATGATCCCGGGCGCGATTCCACATCGCGCCGATTCTCTTTCAACCGAGTGAGGTGCTCCAATGGCCGTTGGCAAGGTTTCCGATACCGATTTCGAAGCCGAAGTGCTCAAGGCGAACGGTCCGGTCGTCGTCGATTTCTGGGCCGAATGGTGCGGCCCCTGCCGCATGATCGCCCCCGCTCTCGACGAGATCGCCGGCGCGATGGGCGACAAGGTCAAGATCGTGAAGCTCAACGTCGACGAGAGCCCGAAGACCGCGTCGAAGTACGGCGTGATGTCGATCCCGACCTTGATGATCTTCAAGGGCGGCGAGATGGCCTCCCGCCAGGTCGGCGCCGCGCCGAAGGCGAAGCTTCAGCAGTGGATCACCTCCGCGGTCTGATCCGCCTCGCGACACTCTGATATTCGACAACGGCCGGCGCTTCGCTGGCCGTTTTATTTGTCGGCCGCCTCAGCGCGCTCATTGTCCTCGACGAGCGTTTGAAACATCGCAACCAGCCGTTTGGTGTCGGCGCCCAGCGGCTCGAAGAACGCAGCGTCGGCCTCCTCGACCGCCACAACGGCCTTGCGAGCGAGATCGCGCCCTGCCTTGGTGACCGTGATCGCCTTGGCGCGAGGATCCCCCGGATGATCGACCCGCTGGACCAGCCCCGCCGCTTCCAGCGCCCGCAACACCTGCGACGTCGTCATCGGATCGACGCCGCAGAGCTGGGAGAGCCGTGCCTGCGTCAGCGTCTCGGATGCGCCGAACCAGGTTGCGGTTGCCAGCAGCACGAATTGCGAATGCGTGAGCTCGTAAGGCTGAAGCGCTGCACGCTGCCGCCGCTGCCAGGCGTTGGAGATTTTCCAGAGCAGAAAGCCCGGGCTTTCGGCTGGACCAGACAGACGGGTCGGGAGCGGTGGCTTTGTCATCACTGAATCCTTTTACTTGCCCGACCTCGCCTCCGCGAGCTTGGCGAGGCTCGCAAGAACGTCTGGAAAATCGGCGGACACAGCCGGACCGATCTCGGCGGCCTGCGGCCCCTGGGCATCGACGGCGTAGACGATGCGTGTCCGCGCCGGTCCAAGCGGCTCGATGCGATGGGCAACCTTGATGGCGAGATCGCCGACCCGCGTTTCATCGATGAACCACGCGTTCTCGCGAACATCGATCAGTTGCGAGCGCAGCGCCTCCTCGCCGGGCGGCGTCATCGTGAACCAGGTGCCTGATGCAAACGGCCCGTCGATGGCGATCTGCTCGATGCCGGCGTTCCAGTTTTTCCAGGCGGAAACATCGCGAAAGATGCTCCAGATTGTCTCCGGGCTTGCCGATGTCTCGATGGCGTATTCGGTGCGCCAGGTGATTTCGTCGCTCATGGCATGACCTCCTTATTAATATGCGCACTTATAATAAGTGCGCATATTATATCTGTCAAGCCAGCCACCCGGATGGAGCCGTCTACTTGATCCACCCCGTCGCCAGCGCGTTTGCCAGCTCCGGCTGATTGTTGCGGCGCGCGAGCGCAGCCATCGTCTCATGGTCGTAGGTGATCTGGCGGAACGTCACCTGCCAGGCATCGCCGGCAAGTTCGAGGATCGCATAGCGCGCGTGCGGCGTGCCGGCTTCGACGAGATGCGGGAATGGGTGCACGTCGCGATAGCCGGGGCTGCCGACACTGCCGGGATTGACGATCAACCTGTTGTCGCGAAGCCGCACGGCGCGGGCGAGATGGGTGTGGGCGCAGAGGATCAGGGATTGCGTCACGCCTTGCGCGAACTGCTCGATGCGGTCGAGCGGCGATAGCGCCACCGTGCCGTCGGGATGCACGGTGTCAAGCCAATAGACCTCGTCATCTTCGGGCGTCGCGTGGCAGAGAAAGACCTGCCCACGATAGACGCGCGTCATCGGTTGCGCGCGCAGCCAGTCGAGTTGCGCGGCATCGAGCGCTTCGTAAGCGGGGCGGTCCCACGAGCCCATTTTCTCCGGAGGGCGATCGAGCAGATAGCGGTCGTGATTGCCGAGCACGTGTACGGCATCGAGCGGCATCAGCATCTCGATGGTACGCCGCGCATCGAGCGGCCCGCTCAGCATGTCGCCGAGATTGACGATGTCGGTGATGCCCTGAGCACGGATATCGGCAAGCGCCGCCTCCAGCGCGAGATAGTTTCCGTGGACGTCGGCAATCGCGGCAAAACGCATATTTATCCCCACTCTCGTGCCCCGGACGCGGCGTAGCGCTTCTTCAGCGGTGCGCTGCAGAGCGGGGCCCATGTTGCGGCATTCTGGGTCCCGGATCTGCGCTTCGCTTGTCCGGGACAAGAGAACTTATGCAGGAGGCGTGCCGTTGAGGCCGAGCACGTGGCCGGCGAGATAGAGCGAGCCGGTAATCAGGATGCGCGGCGGCACTTCGTAGGCGAGCTTCGCTAGGGAACGCAGTGCTGCCTCGACGCCGGGCGCGATCTCGACGCGCATGCCGAGGCTGCGCACGGCATCGGCAAGGCGATCCACCGGCATTGCGTTCTCGACATCGGGAATCGGCACCGCGATGATGTGACGGGTCAGGCCGGCGAAATTGGCCAGAAACGCCTGCGCGTCCTTGTTGGCCATCATGCCGGCGATCATGACCAGCGGCCGCGACACCCGCTCCTCCAAATCACCGAGTGCGGCGGCTGCGACACGGCCACCTTCGGCATTATGCCCGCCGTCGAGCCAGATCTCACTGCCTTGCGGCCCCCAGGAGAGCAAATCGCCCGAGGTGAGACGCTGCATCCGCGCCGGCCATTCGGCACCGACGATGCCGGCCTCGAATGCCGCGTGGTTGATCTGGAAGGTCTGGATCGCACGCAACGTCGCAATCGCAAGGCCGGCATTGTCAAACTGGTGGCGCCCGAATAGGCGCGGGGCGGCGAGGTCCATCAGGCCGCGCTCGTCGGAATAAACGAGACGGCCATGCTCGACATTGACGTGCCAGCTTTCGTTCGCGGCGAACAGCGGCGCGCGCATGCGCTTGGCCTGCGCTTCGATCACAGCCATCGCCTCCAACGTCTGCTCGGCGCAAATCACGGGCACGCCGCGCTTGATGATCGCGGCCTTCTCGCCGGCGATCGAGGCCAGGGTGTCGCCGAGAAAATCCATGTGGTCCATGCTGACAGGCGTGATCACGCAGGCTGCGGGTGTATCGACGACATTGGTCGAATCGAGCCGGCCGCCGAGACCGACTTCGAGCAGCACGGCATCGGCAGGATTTTGCGCAAACAAAAGGAACGCGGCCGCGGTCTTCAGCTCGAACACGGTCGCAGGCTCGCCGGCATTGACGCGCTCGACCTCTTCGAGAGCTGCGCGCAATTCGTCGTCGGTGACCAGCACGCCGCCACCGGCGCGACCGAGCCGAAAACATTCGTTGATCCGGACGAGATAGGGCGAGGTATAGGCGTGCACGCGCAGGCCGGCGGCCTCCAGCGTGGCGCGCAAGTAAGCCACCGTCGAGCCCTTGCCGTTGGTGCCGGCGACGTGAATCACCGGCGGCAGCTTGCGTTCGGGATGGTCGAGCCGTTCGAGCAGGCGGTGCATGCGCTCGAGGCCAAGATCGATGCGCTTCTGATGCAGGGCCGACAGCCGCCCAATCAGTTGATCGAGCGACGTCCTTGCGCTGTCAGAGGATGCGTTCACGCGTGGGGCGCAGCCGGGGCCGTCTCAGGGGCCGACACGATCTGTGCCGGGCTGACGACCGGCTGCACCGGCACCGATGCGATCTCCGGCGCCGGTGCCCTGGTCAATAAGCGGCACAGCCGCGCCAGGATCGGACGCAATTCGTGACGATGCACGACCATGTCGATCATGCCGTGCTCTTTCAGGTATTCGGCACGCTGGAAGCCTTCCGGCAGCTTTTCGCGAATAGTCTGTTCGATCACGCGCGCACCGGCAAAGCCGATCAATGCGCCGGGCTCGGCGATCTGCACGTCGCCCAGCATCGCATAGGACGCGGTGACCCCGCCGGTGGTCGGATTGGTCAGCACGACGATGTAGGGCTGCTTGGCTTCACGCAGCATCTGCACCGCAACCGTGGTGCGCGGCATCTGCATGAGCGACAAGATGCCTTCCTGCATGCGCGCGCCGCCCGATGCGGCGAACACGATGAACGGGGACTTCTTCTCGACCGCGAGTTCGAGCCCGCGCACGAGCGCTTCGCCTGCGGCCATGCCGAGCGAGCCGCCCATGAAATCGAAATCCTGCACGGCAACGACGACACCAGCGCCTTCGAGCTTGCCGTAGCCGACCTTGACCGCATCATTCAGATTGGTGCGCGCACGGGCATCCTTGATGCGGTCGACGTACTTCTTCTCGTCGCGAAACTTCAGCGGATCGGGCGTGACGTCGGGCAAAGCCACATCGAACCAGGTCTCGTTGTCGAAGATCGACTTCAACCGCGCCACCGCGCCCATGCGCATGTGGTAGTTCGAGCCGGGGATGACGAACTGGTTGGCCTCGACGTCCTTGTAGAACACGAGCTGCCCGGAATCCGGGCACTTGATCCACAAATTCTCCGGCGTCTCCCGCCGCAGCATGTTGCGGATCTTCGGCCGGACCACATTGGTAAGCCAGTTCATGGTTTGCTCCGATGTGCTGACCCCATTTGAGGGCCGCCTGAAGTAATATATGGCGGCCGGGCCTTTGCCCGGCAAGCCGCCGTATCGCCCGCCCGCTAAGCGGAATTATGGCCTATTCGGCCTGATGTTTCGCAGCCCTTACGCCCTGGGCCAGGGCGGCGGTCAGCTCAGCCACCGCGTTAACTGTTTTGGCCGTCGCACGTCCCTCCGCATCGAGGCTGTTCTTGAGCGCATCGACCAGCGCGGTGCCGACCACCGAACCATCGGCCTTTTCAGCGATGGCGCGCGCCGCGTCCGGCGTGCGGATGCCGAAACCAACGCAGATCGGCAGCTTGGTGTGCCGCTTGATGCGCGCGACGGCGTCACCGACGACGTTCGCGTCCGCTGCGGCTGCACCGGTGATGCCAGCGATAGAGACGTAATAGACAAAGCCTGACGTGTTCGTGAGCACCGCAGGCAGACGCTTGTCGTCGGTGGTCGGGGTCGCCAGGCGAATGAAGTTCAGTCCCGCCTTCAACGCGGGAATGCAGAGCTCGTCGTCTTCCTCCGGCGGCAAATCGACGATGATCAGGCCGTCAACGCCTGATGTCTTGGCATCGGCCAAAAACTTGTCGACGCCGTAGATGTAGATCGGATTGTAGTAGCCCATCAGCACCAGCGGCGTGACATTGTCGTCCTTGCGGAAGTCGCGCACGAGATCGAGCGTTTTCTTCAAGGTCATGCCGACCTTGAGCGCGCGGAGCCCGGCGGCCTGGATCGACGGCCCATCCGCCATCGGATCGGTGAAGGGAATACCGAGTTCGATGACGTCGGAGCCTGACGTCGAGAGCGCCTTGACGATCTCCAGCGACGTCGCCGGATCGGGATCGCCGGCCATCACATAGGTGACGAAGGCCGCGCGGCCCTGCTTCTTCAGCTCGGCGAAACGGGTGTCGATACGCGTGGTCACTTGGTCTTGCCCTTCAGGATTTCGCCGACTTGCGGGACGTCCTTGTCGCCGCGGCCGGAGAGATTGACGACCATCAGGTGGTCCTTCGGCCGCTTCGGCGCGAGCTCCATCACCCTGGCGATGGCGTGTGCGGGCTCGAGCGCGGGGATGATGCCCTCGAGGCGCGTCAGCAACTGCAATGCGGCCAGCGCCTCGTCGTCGGTCGCCGACAGATAGTTCACGCGGCCGATCTCGTGCAGCCAGGAATGCTCGGGACCGATGCCGGGATAATCAAGGCCGGCCGAGATCGAATGCGCGTCCTGGATCTGGCCGTCCTCGTTCATCAGGAGATAGGTGCGGTTGCCATGCAGCACGCCGGGGCGGCCGCCGGCGATCGAGGCTGCATGGAGCTGCGTCAGTCCGTGGCCCGCCGCCTCGACGCCGAAGATCTCGACCGAGGAATCATCGAGGAAGGGATGGAACAGGCCCATCGCATTCGAGCCGCCGCCGATGCAGGCGACCAGCGAATCCGGCAGGCGGCCTTCGACCTCCTGCATCTGCACCTTGGTCTCGTTGCCGATGATCGACTGGAAGTCGCGCACCAGCATCGGATAGGGATGCGGACCTGCGACAGTGCCGATGCAGTAGAAGGTGTTGTGCACGTTGGTAACCCAATCGCGCAGCGCCTCGTTCATGGCGTCCTTCAGCGTGCGCGTGCCCGACTGCACCGGGACCACCGTTGCGCCCAAGAGCTCCATGCGGAGAACGTTGGGCTGCTGCCGCTCGACGTCGACCGCGCCCATATAGACCACGCATTCGAGCCCGAACCGCGCGCAGAGCGTTGCGGTGGCGACGCCGTGCTGGCCGGCGCCGGTCTCGGCGATGATGCGCTTCTTGCCCATGCGCCGCGCCAGCATGATCTGGCCGAGCACGTTGTTCACCTTGTGCGAGCCGGTGTGGTTGAGCTCTTCGCGCTTGAGATAAATCTTGGCGCCGCCGAGATGCTCGGTGAGACGCTCGGCGAAATACAGCGGCGACGGCCGGCCGACATAAGTCTTGAGGTAGCCGTTCATCTCGGTCTGGAACGCCGGATCGGCCTTGGCCGCGGTGTAGGCCTTGTCGAGATCGAGGATCAGCGGCATCAGGGTTTCGGCGACGAAGCGTCCGCCGAAAATACCGAAATGGCCGCGCTCGTCGGGCCCGCTGCGATAGGAATTTGGTTTGGCGATGTTCATCGTACGCTCAACTCTTGAGTGGCGCGCGCGGCGCGAATGAAGGCCTTGATCAGCTCCGGGTCTTTTACGCCAGGAGCGCTCTCGATGCCGGAGGACACGTCGACGCCACCGGCGCGGGTGATGCTCAGAGCCTCGGCGACGTTGTCGGCGTGAAGCCCACCCGAAACCATGTACGGGAGATCGAGCTCCAGGTTTTGCAGCAATCGCCAGTCGAACGGAGCACCGAGACCGCCGGGACGCGTCGCATCCTTCGGCGCGCGCGCATCGAACAGGATACGGTCGGCGATTGCGGCATAGCCGGGCAGCACGGCGAGATCGGCCGCGGCTGCGACCGGCACGGCCTTCATCACCGGGCGTCCGAACCGCTGCTTGATATCGCGCAGCCGCGCCACGCTCTCCTTGCCGTGGAGCTGGAAGATGTCGGGCGACAGCGCGTCCATGATGTTGTCGAGCGTGGCATCGTCGGCGTCGACCGTGAGCGCGACCGTGAGCGCGCGCCGCTTCACCTGCCGGCCGAAATCGCGCCCCGTCTCCAGCGAGACATGGCGGGGCGACGGCGGAAAAAACACGAACCCCACCATGTCGGCGCCCGCGTCGAGCGCCGTTTCGAGCGTCTCGGACGTGGACAGGCCGCAGATTTTGACGAGCAGGGACATGGTCTCAAAGCAAATGGAGGCCGCAAGTGGCGGCCAGGAAATGGGCTTTTTAGGTCGGGGCCGCTTCTACAACGTCGCGCGCTGCTTGTCTCGCCCGATAGGCCCGTAAAGGCCCACCCCGGAGGGCGCCGGCAGGCGCTGGGTCGCGGGCTTGGCCGCGGTGGCCTGAGCCCGGAGGCCGGCCAATTCGACCTGGGCGGCTCGGGCGTCTGCCTCATGCCGGCGTGCCGCCCGCCGCCAGTGCCGCTGGCCGAACCAGACGGCGCAGCCGCCGACCACGACGCCGAGCGCAGCCACCACGATCAGGATCAGGAACAGCGGCCACGTAACCGACAGCGCCGGATCGCTCGTCATGAGGGGATCGAAGGAGACGGTGACGAAATGCCGGTTGGCGACGGCGAAGGTCACCAGAACCAGGAACACCAAAATCCCGATCAGCACGGTCAGGAACTTTCGCATCGCGATCGCTCGTGTTGAATCAAGCTTGCTGCCGCATCATGCGGCTATCAGGTAAAGCCCGGACGATAGACCTAATCGGGCGCGCCAGGATCCGGATGATCGCGGTTGAGCCGCTCGCGCATTTCCTTGCCGGTCTTGAAGAACGGAACGCTCTTCTGATCGACAGGGACATGGGCGCCGGTGCGCGGATTGCGGCCGGCGCGCGCGGGGCGATGCTTCACCGAGAAGGCACCGAAGCCGCGCAGCTCGACGCGGTCACCGCGCGCGAGTGCTGCTACGATCTCTTCGAGAATCGCATTCACAATGTTCTCGACATCCCGCTGGTACAGATGCGGGTTGTGCTCGGCGATACGCTGAACAAGTTCGGATTTGATCATCGAGAGATAGGACCCGGGAGCGTGCGGATGACCATTTCCGTGAAAATGCCTTGATCTGTCAAGACGCTAAATGAAGATTGAGCGTCGTGAAAATGCGTGACAAATGCCGAAAAAGCGGGCTGCGCAGCTACCCGCAAGACGGGAAAAAGGTCATGGGCTCGCCTGGTTCCAGCCGTTTCCCGTCAATTCGAGGCCGCCGGCTGCCACAGGGCCAGCATTCCATCCAACCCGGCGCGATCGACGGCCTGCGCAACACCGGTTTGCTCGATTCGATGCGCAATCGCGCTGAATCCAAGCGCTTCCAGCGTCACTGACGCAGCGGTCTTGAGGAACGGCAGGTCGCCGAAACGAGGCTCGAGCTTGTAATCGCGCACCGAAAGTCCCTTCTTGACGCCCTTCTGCTCCTCCAGCCAGGTCACGGCAGTTTTCTCGTCACCGAGCTGATCGATCAGCTTGAGGTCGATCGCCTGGCGGCCGGTGAAGACGCGTCCGTCGACGACTTTTTCGAGCTGCGTGTCATCCATGCCACGGCGCTGCTTCACCAGATCCTTGAACCAGGCATAGGAATCCTTCACCAGCGCATCCAGCGCGGCGCGCGCTTCCGGGCTGGTCGGCTCAAAGCCGTTGGGCGCGGCCTTCAGCGGCGTGGACTTCACTTCCTCGACCTTGACGCCGATCGTCTTCAACAGCTCGCTGAAATTGGGAAACTGGAACAGCACACCGATCGAACCGACGAGCGAGCTCTGCTGCGCGATGATGTGGTCGCTGGCAATCGCGGTGATGTAACCGCCGGACGCGGCAAGACCTTCGACGACGACCACCAGCGGCTTCTTCGCCTTCAGACGCGTCAGTGAATCATAGAGCTGCTCGGAGCCGGCGGTGGTGCCGCCGGGCGAGTTGATGTGAACGATGACGGCTGCGGCCTGCGAATTCTCCAGCCGTTCCAGCGCGTGCGTGCGTTCGGAATCACTGCGGATCAGACCGTCGATCTGCACACGCGCGATCGCGCCGGCGGAAGCAAACGTGCCCCGCGCGCCAGGCGTCGCGATCAGCGCGAAGACCGCAATCGCAGCGATCGCGATCAGCGCGGCCATCACGCGCCAGAACGTCAGCTTGCGGCGGATCCTGCGGCGATCGACGATGATGTCCGAATCGAGCGACATCGAGATATCTCCAAATGAAAGGCCGCGGGCGTTGTGCCGGTCACGACGTGACCATCATCCTGTCTGGATACATCAATTGCGGCGCAATTTGAAGAAAACAAGGCCCTCTGGTGCGAGGCAAGAGCGTCACCAAACATTCGCTGTCGTCCCGGCGAAGGCCCGCCGGGACGACAGTAACAACAAAAAAGCCCCGGCTTACGCCGGGGCTTTGATGTCAGCGAAACCTGGGTTTCGCTTACTTGCTGTCGCGGTTCTTGAGCGCGGTGCCGAGGATGTCGCCCAGCGTCGCTCCCGAATCGGAGGAGCCGTATTGCGCGATGGCTTCCTTCTCTTCGGCGACTTCGAGCGCCTTGATCGACACCTGGACCTTGCGGGCCTTCTTGTCGAACTGGATCACGCGGGCATCGACCTTCTCGCCGACGGCGAAGCGTTCGGCACGCTGGTCGTTGCGGTCACGCGCGAGCTCCGAGCGCTTGATGAAGGTCGAGAAGTCGGTACCGGTGATCTTCACCTCGATGCCGCTTTCCTTCACTTCGAGCACTTCGCAGGTCACGACCGCGCCCTTCTTGACATCGCCCGGCTCGGCGAATGGGTCGCCTTCGAGCTGCTTGATGCCGAGCGAGATACGCTCCTTCTCGACGTCCACATCGAGCACCACGGCCTTCACCATGTCGCCCTTCTTGTAGTTGTCGATCACCTGCTCGCCCGGAAGCTTCCAGTCGAGGTCGGAGAGATGGACCATGCCGTCGACGTCGCCTTCGAGGCCCAGGAACAGACCGAACTCGGTCTTGTTCTTGACTTCGCCCTCGACCGTCGAACCGGTCGGGTGACCTTCAACGAAGACCTCCCACGGATTGCGCATGGTCTGCTTGAGGCCGAGCGAGATGCGGCGCTTGACGGAATCGACTTCCAGCACCTGCACGTCGACTTCCTGCGAGGTCGACACGATCTTGCCGGGGTGCATGTTCTTCTTGGTCCACGACATCTCGGAGACGTGGATCAGGCCTTCGATGCCCGGCTCGAGCTCGACGAACGCACCGTAGTCGGTGATGTTGGTGACACGGCCGGTGAAGCGGGCACCCAGCGGGTACTTGGCTTCGATGCCCTGCCACGGATCGTCCAGCAGCTGCTTCATGCCCAGCGAGATGCGGTGCGTCTCGTGGTTGATCTTGATGATCTTGACCTTCACGGTCTGGCCGATCGAGAGCACCTCGGTCGGGTGGTTGACGCGGCGCCACGCGATGTCGGTGACGTGCAGCAGGCCGTCGATGCCGCCGAGATCAACGAACGCACCGTAATCGGTGATGTTCTTGACCACGCCGTCGATGACCTGACCCTCTTCGAGGTTCTGCACCAGCTCCTGACGCTGCTCGGCGCGGGTCTCTTCGAGAACCGTGCGGCGGGAGACGACGATGTTGCCGCGGCGGCGATCCATCTTGAGGATCTGGAACGGCTGCGCGTTGTTCATCAGCGGCGCAACGTCGCGGATCGGACGGATGTCGACCTGCGAACGCGGCAGGAAGGCAACGGCCCCGTCGAGGTCGACGGTGAAGCCGCCCTTGACCTGGTTGAAGATGACGCCCGTGACCTTCTCGTTGTTCTGGAACGCCTTCTCCAGCTTGCCCCAGCTCTCTTCGCGGCGCGCCTTGTCGCGCGACAGCACGGCTTCGCCGAGGGCGTTTTCGATGCGATCGAGGAACACTTCGACCTCGTCGCCAACCTTGATTTCGTTCTCACGGCCGGGGCCGGAAAATTCGCGAAGTGCAACGCGGCCTTCGGTCTTCAGGCCGACGTCGATGACGGCCATGTCCTTTTCAATTGCAACCACCTTGCCCTTGACGACCGAGCTCTCCTGCAGGTTGCCACCAGCGAAGGACTCGTCGAGCATCGCGGCGAAATCGTCGCGCGACGGGCTATAGGTATCAGCGGAAGTCGAAGCCATTTGTTCTCCAGTTGCGGAATCTTGCCGGCCGTTGGGTTCATGGGCGTATCGCGCGCGCAGTGTCGGAAGGTCCGCAAGACCTTCGAACGACCGCTCGTTGCTCCGGCTTGGCGCCGAAACAGCGGAAGCGGGCCGGCAGAGGCCCGCACGTTCGATACGTGGAAATCTTTATGTCCGGAGCCGGGATCGCGTCGGTCCCAAACAGGGACCGAGAGTATCGACCTCAAAGAGCGGGAGCGGGCGCTTCCTCCAATGACGGCTGCGGCTTAACCCCGCGACCGGCCCGCTCGGACGGCCTCGATAATGTCGATGGCGGCCCGGACGCCGCCTTCTATATCCAGTTGGGAGTTATCAAGCAAGTAAGCATCCGCGGCCGGTTTTAGAGGCGCAATCGGCCGGTTCTTGTCCCGTTCGTCGCGCCGGATAATGTCGGCGAGCACCGCCGCCTCATCGGCCTGCTCGCCCCGCGCCTTGGCCTCCATGGTGCGGCGGCGGGCGCGGACCCTGGGGTCGGCCACGACGAAGATCTTCACGTCAGCATCGGGGCAGATCACGGTTCCAATGTCCCGGCCATCCAGCACCGCGCCGGGCGGATCGGCGGCGAATTGCCGCTGGAAATTGAGCAGGACCTCGCGAACCCTGGGGATCGCGGACACGACGGAGGCGCCCTCGCCGGCTTCCTGGGTCTTGAGGGCGGGATTACCGAACTTTTCGGGGTCGAGTTCCAGGGCCGCCGCGACCGCCGCAGCCTCGTCCCGCAGATCATGGCCCGACTGCATCAAGGCGTAGGCGACCGCGCGATAGATCACGCCGGTATCGAGATGACGGTAGCCGTAATGATGGGCAAGGCGCTTGCCCAGCGTGCCCTTGCCCGACGCCGCGGGTCCATCGATGGCGATGATCATGTTACTGGGTCTCGGCTACTTGGGGACCGCGCGCACGTCGCAGCGGCCGTTCGTCGGTGAAAATGTTACGAGAAGAGAATGCGGCAGGGCTCGCATAGGTCAGATATTCGCGCATAGCATCGGTCGGGGAGGTCGCTTTGAACCAAGGTTCGGCGAGCCTGCGCGCCGGATCGCACACCCAGGATGGCACCCGGCCGAGGCGGCGCTGTTTCGCTAGATACTCCGCAATGGCACCGACAAGTGCATCAAGCCGATCGTTCCGTGTCAGCACGGGCTCGTCCTCGATCGTCAAATATTGAGCGTCGCTCGTCGCCGCTAAGTCAAACGTATCGAGAAATTCAGCCAAAGCGGCGTCCTGCGCCGCACCAGCGCGAATGCGATCAACGGCTTCAGCAAGGGTTTTCGGACGCATCGTTTGCTTATTTCCGATCCAAATTCCACCGCTTCACAACGGCTCCGCTCATGGCAGCGGCCTCATGAAAAATCGGCCCCCAGCGACCGCATCATCGGAATGAAGTCAGGGAAACTGGTGGCGATGAAGGCGGTGTCGTCGACCGTCACCGGCTGGTCGGAGGCACAGCCCATCACCAACGCGGACATCGCGATGCGGTGGTCCATGTGCGTGGCGACAGTGCCGCCGCCAGGGACATGGCCACGGCCCTCGACGATCAGATCATCGCCCGAGACCGTGACCTTCACGCCATTGACGCGAAGCATCTCGGCGGTGGCTTCGAGCCGATCGGATTCCTTGACGCGCAGCTCCTGCAGACCGCGCATGATAGTCGTGCCTTCAGCGAAGGAGGCCGCGACCGCCAGCACCAGATATTCGTCGATCATTGACGGCGCGCGCTCCGGCGGCACCTCGACGCCGCGCAGCTTTGAGGCGCGCACGCGCAAGCGCGCCATCGGCTCGCCGGCGTCACCTCGGACTTCGCTCTCTTCGATGGAAGCGCCCATTTCGCGCAGTGTCGTGAACAGGCCGGTGCGTAGCGGATTGGTCATGACATCAGACAGAACGACATCGGAGCCTTCAACGATCAGCGCCGCGACGACCGGAAAGGCCGCCGAAGAGGGATCAGCGGGCACAATGACAGTGGCACCATGCAACTCGGGCTGGCCGACCAGCGTGATACGGCGGCCGTGAGCGCCCTCGGCAACCGATGTGATGTCGGCGCCAAAATGCTTCAGCATCAACTCGGTGTGGTCGCGGCTGGCTTCGTTCTCGATCACGGTCGTGGTGCCGGGCGCAGCCAGGCCCGCCAGCAACACGGCTGATTTGATCTGGGCCGATGCGACCGGGGTCTTGTAGGTGATCGGCAGGGGATCGCGCGCACCCTGGACGGTCAGCGGCAGGCGGCCGCCCTCGCTGCCGGAGACGACCTTGGCGCCCATCTTTTCGAGCGGATCGAGGATCCGGCGCATCGGGCGGCTACGGAGCGAGGCGTCGCCGTCGAACTCCGCCGAGATCGGGCAGCCGGCGACGGCGCCCATCACCAACCGACAGCCGGTGCCGGAGTTACCGAAATCGAGCGCCGCTTTGGGCTGGGCAAAACCGCCGACGCCCACGCCGTTTACCTTCCAGGCGAAATCGCCGGTGCGTTCGACCTTGGCGCCAAGCGCCTGCATGGATTTGGCGGTGTTGAGAACGTCCTCGCCCTCGAGGAGACCCGAAATCCGGGTCTCGCCGACCGCGAGCGCGCCCAGGATCAGGGCGCGATGGGAGATAGACTTATCTCCGGGCACCCGTACTTTTCCGGTCAGGGGACCGCTTGAGCGCGACTTCAGCGGCGTCGGCTTGTCCGAATGGGTCAAGATTGTGTCCTTGGATGGGCCCGATGAGGCTGCGGGCAGGTACCACATGGCCTCCCCGCCGTCACGAGCATGTCTTTCTCTCGTAATGCGCTATTGACAGCGGGCCGCCAACTAGCCAAGTGAAGCACCGCTTTTCAGACATTCCCAGGATTCCTCTGCCGTGGCCAAGTCCGAACTCGGAACCAAACGTATTTGCCCGACCACGGGCAAGAAGTTCTACGACCTCAATAAGAATCCGGTGATCTCGCCCTATACCGGCGAGGTTGTGCCGATCGCTCCGATCGCACCGGCCCGCGTGCCTCGCGGCGCCGAAGCCCGTCATGCGGCTGCCGCGGACACAAAGCCGGAGCCGGCCGAGGTCGAAGAGGTCTCGCTCGAGGAGGCCGACGCCGAGGAGAACACCGGCAAGGTCAAGGCCGTCGTCCCCGAATCCGAGGACGATATCGAAGTCGACGAGACTCTCGACGACGACGATGACGATGATTCGACCTTCATTGCCGACGAAGAAGAGGGCGATGAGGACGTGACCGACATCATTGGTGATGTCGGAGGTGATGAAGAGACTTGAGATCAGCCCTGATCTGTGAAAAAGGGTGCACCGCGCGAGTCGGAAGGCTCGCCGGTCGGGAGTGATCCCCCAGGATCATCCCAAGAGTTAAGGGGCCATAGCTCAGCTGGGAGAGCGCTTGCATGGCATGCAAGAGGTCGGCGGTTCGATCCCGCCTGGCTCCACCAGCCTTCGCGAGCTTCGGCTCGGCAAGCCAGCTCCGCTCTATCGTAGCGAAGCTAGCGAAGGCTGGCGCGGCGTAGCCCGCAGGGCGAAGCCGGGCCTCGGCACGTGTATACGTCCATTGCAGGCTGAGCGGCGGAGACGATCCGCCATGAAGTACGTCTACATCCTTGAAAGCCTCGATTCGCTCCACTTCTACATCGGCATCACCGACGATCTGCGCGCCGGCTTGCAAAGCACAATGCCGGCGAGGTGCCGCACACATCGAAGTACGGCCCGTGGCGCATCAAGACCTACATCGCTTTCAGCGACGAGAAGCAGGCCGTCGCATTCGAAAGGTACCTGAAGTCAGCGTCCGGCCGAGCATTTGCCAAGAAGCGCCTCTGACCGCCCCTACTCCCCAATCACCGCATTCAGCCGATCCCTCAACGCAACGATCTCGTCCTTCATCGTGACCAGTTCCGACACCGAGCAATCCGACGCGGCCAGGATCGACTGCGGCACGCTGCGCGCTTTCTCCTTCAGCGCGTGACCTTGCGCCGTCAGCGCGATCAGCACCTGGCGCTCGTCTTCGCTGCTCCGCGTCCGCTTGACCAGATGTGCGACTTCCAGCCGCTTCAGCAGCGGCGTCAGCGTGCCCGAATCGAGAAACAGCTTCTCGCCGATATCCTTCACCGGCACATCGTCGCGCTCCCACAACACCAGCATCACCAGATATTGCGGATAGGTCAGGCCGAGCCGATCCAGCAACGGCTTGTAGACGCGGTTGAAGGCATGCGCGGCCGAATAGACTGCGAAGCAGATCTGGTTGTCGAGACGTTGCGGATCGAGGGTCGATAATTTCCGGGCCATCAAGAATCTTTCGCGATTTGCCTCATTTTGGGGCCGGACGGCCGGACATTCAATTGCGAACAATTAAATGTGAGGCATGCGAATTTCAATTGCGCGCAATCTAATTGTTTGCGATACAGGCTCCACCCCAACCCGAAGCCCCCAAGGGAGACGAAAATGTCCGTGAACGTCCTCTACAAGACCAGCGCAAAAGCCACCGGCGGCCGCGACGGCCATGCTGCGACCCTCGACGGCGCGCTCGACGTCAAGCTTACCACGCCGAAGGAGCTCGGTGGCGGCGGCGGCGCCGGCAACAATCCCGAACAGCTGTTTGCGGCCGGCTATGCCGCCTGTTTCATCGGCGCGATGAAGTTCGTGTCCTCGCAGGGCGGCCCGAAGGTTCCCGCCGACGCCTCCGTGACCTCGACCGTCGGCATCGGCCCGCGCTCGGCCGGCGGCTTCGGCCTCGACATCGATTTGGCCGTCTCGCTGCCGGGCCTGTCCCGCGCGGACGCCGAGGCGCTGGTCGAAAAGGCGCACCAGGTGTGCCCATACTCGAATGCCACGCGCGGCAATGTCGACGTCCGCCTGACGGTCGTCTGATCCGAAGTGCCGATTGGCCGGTCCGGGATCCCCTCGGGCCGGCCGCTTCTGTTTGAATTCCCACGCCGCGGGATTGCGCGGCGACGCATACGCCTCCACGCAACAAGCCATTGCTGGCTTGGTCGATCCTCGCTAGGCCTGTGATCAATATCGACACAGGGGAAGCGAAGGCATGACTGAAGCCGCCAGTTCTGGACCAGCTTTGGGCGCAATGAGCGGACTGCGCGTCATCGACCTCACGCGCGTGCTCGGCGGTCCCTACTGCACCCAGATCCTCGCCGACCATGGCGCCGACGTCATCAAGGTCGAGCCGCCCGCGGGCGACGAGGTGCGCGACTGGGGTCCTCCCTTCCATGACGACGACGCGGCTTATTTCATCGGCATTAACAGAAACAAGCGTTCGATCGGCCTCGACCTCGCCTCCGAGGGCGGCCGTGTCGTGCTGCTGAAGATGCTGGAGACGGCCGACGTCCTGATCGAGAATTTCAAGCCGGGCACGCTGGAGAAATGGGGCATCGGCAACGATGTACTCAGCAAGAAATTTCCGCGCCTCGTGCATTGCCGGATCTGCGGCTTCGGCGCCGACGGCCCGCGCGGTGGCAATCCCGGCTATGACGCCATCATCCAGGCCATGACCGGCATGATCGCGGCGACCGGATCGGTCGAGAGCGGGCCGATTCGGATCGGCGTGCCGCTGGTCGACATCACCACAGGTCTCTATGCGGCGATCGGCATCCTGATGGCGCTGTCGGAGCGGCAGCGCTCGGGCAAGGGCCAGTTCCTGGAGACGACGCTGTACGAGACCGGCCTCGCGATCATGCATCCGCACACCGCGAATTATTTCATGCATGGCAAGCCACCAGGCCTCACCGGCAACGAGCATCCCAACCTCGTGCCCTACGCGATCTTCCCGACCAAGACCGACGACATCTTCATCGGCGTCGGCAATGACGGCACCTTCCGCAAGCTCGCCAAGGAGATCGGCAAGCCCGAGCTCGGCACCGATCCGCGCTTTGCCCGCAACAAGGACCGCATCGCCAATCGCGAGGCGCTGCGCGCCGAGCTTGCCGCCGTGTTCAGCCAGCACGAGGCCGAGCCGCTGTGCAATCGCCTGCTCGCGGCGGGCCTGCCCGCAGGCCCCGTGCAGAAGATCGACCAGGCGCTGACCAATCCGCACACGATCGCCCGCGGCGATGTCATCGAGAAGGACTGGTACAAGGGCGTGGCCTCGCCGATCCGGCTCGATCGCAGCAAGCCAAGCCTGCGCCGCCTGCCGCCGAAGTTCAGCCAGCACTCCCAGGAGGTGCTGGGCGAGTTCGGCTACTCAAAGGCGGAAATCGACGCGATGGTCGAGACGGGCGTGGTCTGCGGGCCCGAGCGCAAGCGCTAGGGCTCAGCCTTAACAGCGATGCCGCAGTGCGGCGCGGGCACGCATGTGCACCGCGAACGAAGGCGGCTGCGCACGGCGCCTTCGCCTATTTGATGGCTTCCCTTTTCCAGCGCTTGCCGCTTTCGTTTCGGCCGCTTACACAGTCATGTGAACGTCATACGGCGCTGCTAGCGCAAGCGCTTCTTTTGACGGCCAAGGGACGGCTAAGAGACGGCTAAGGGAGGTTTACTTGATGGCTCTTCGATATTTTGGAGCGGCAGCCGCGTTTGCGGTCACGGTTGGCATGACGGCTTCGCCGGCGCTCGCCGTGACCGAGATTCAGTGGTGGCACGCGATGACCGGCGCGAACAACGACGTCATCGTCAAGCTCGCCAACGACTTCAATGCGGCGCAGGGCGATTACAAGGTCATCCCGACCTACAAGGGCAGCTATCCCGACACCATGAACGCCGGCATCGCCGCGTTCCGCGCCGGCAACGCCCCGCACATCATGCAGGTGTTCGAGGTCGGCACCGCGACCATGATGGCCGCGACCGGCGCCGTGAAGCCCGTCTACAAGCTGATGGCCGATGCCGGCGAGAAGTTCGATCCGAAGGCCTATCTCTCCGCGATCACCGGCTACTACTCGACCTCGAAGGGGGAGATGCTGTCCTTCCCGTTCAACTCGTCGTCGACCGTCATGTGGGTCAATCTTGACGAGCTCAAGAAGGTCAACGCCGAGATCCCGAAGACCTGGCCCGAAGTGTTCGACGTTGCCAAGAAGCTGCACGACAACGGTCATCCGACCTGCGGCTTCTCCAACTCCTGGGTCACCTGGGTCAATCTCGAGCAGCTCTCCGCCTGGCACAATTTGCCGCTCGCCAGCAAGGCGAACGGCCTCGATGGCTTCGACACTGTGCTCGAGTTCAATGCGCCGCTCCAGGTCAAGCATCTCGAAAAGCTGGTCGAGCTCCAGAAGGACAAGACCTACGACTATGCCGGCCGCACCAGCCAGGGCGAAGGCCGCTTTACCTCGGGCGAATGCGCGATCTATCTGACCTCGTCGTCCTTCTTCGGCAACGTCAAGGCGCAGGCCAAGTTCAACTTCACCGCCGCGCCGATGCCGTACTATCCTGATATCAAGGGCGCGCCGCAGAACTCGATCATCGGCGGTGCCTCGCTCTGGGTCATGGGCGGCAAGTCGGCCGACGAGTACAAGGGTGTCGCAAAGTTCCTGACCTTCCTCTCCGACACGGACCGTCAGGTCTACATTCACAAGGCCTCGGGCTATCTGCCGATCACCAAGGCTGCCTACGACAAGGCCAAGGCCGAGGGCTTCTACAAGGACCAGCCCTATCTCGAGACCCCGCTGCTCGAGCTGACCAACAAGGAGCCGACCGAGAATTCGCGCGGTCTGCGCCTCGGCAACATGGTTCAGCTGCGTGACGTCTGGGCGGAAGAGATCGAGCAGGCGCTCGCCGGCAAGAAGACCGCCAAGCAGGCGCTCGACGCCTCGGTCGAGCGCGGCAACACGATGCTGCGCCAGTTCGAAAAGACCGCCGTAAAATAAGGCGAAGGCGCCGGCGGACCGCAGCATCAGCGGCCCGCCGGCGCCACCCCATCATGCAAAAGCAAGCCATTTTCCAATCAAAGCTGTTGCCATATTTGCTGGTTGCTCCGCAGCTGGCAGTGGTGCTGATTTTCTTCTATTGGCCGGCCTTGCAGGCGGTGATCCAGTCGTTCCTGCTGCAGGACGCCTTCGGTCTCTCGTCCAACTTCGTCTGGTTCGATAATTACATCGAGCTGTTCAAAGACCCCGCCTATTTCGAATCGATCGTCCGGACCTTCTTCTTCTCGTTCGCGATCGCGGTCTCGTCGCTGTCCTTTGCGCTGTTGCTCGCCGTCATGGCCGACAAGCCGCTGCGCGGCTCGATGCTCTACCGCACGCTGCTGATATGGCCTTACGCGGTCGCGCCGCCCGTGGTCGGCGTGCTCTGGATCTTCATGCTGCATCCGTCGCTCGGCGTGCTCTCGCGATATCTGCGCGCCGCCGGCGTCGACTGGAATCCGCTGCTCGACGGCAACCAGGCGGCTGCGCTGATCATCCTCGCCGCCGCCTGGAAGCAGATCTCCTATAATTTCCTGTTCTTCCTTGCCGGCCTGCAGGCCATTCCGAAGAGCGTGTTCGAGGCCGCCGCGATCGACGGCGCGCGCCCGATGCGGCGGTTCTGGACCGTGACCTTCCCGCTGCTGTCGCCGACCATCTTCTTCCTGCTGGTCGTCAACATCGTCTACGCCTTCTTCGACACGTTCGGCATCATCGACACCATGACCCGCGGTGGTCCGGGCACCTCGACGGTGACGCTGGTCTACAAGGTCTATTCCGATGGCCTGCTCGGCGGAAATCTCGGCAGCTCGGCCGCGCAATCGGTGATCCTGATGGTCATGGTCATCGTGCTGACCGGAATCCAGTTCCGCTTCGTCGAACGCAAGGTGACCTACTGATGGTCGAAGAAGAAGGCTTTCGGCGCTACGTCGCCCACATCATCCTTTGGATCGGGATCGCGATCGTCGCGTTCCCCGTCTACATCGCGATCGTCGCCTCGACCCAGGACAACGCGCTGATCGCCAACGGGCAGATGTCGCTGCTGCCGGGCGGACACTTCTTCGAGGTATACTACCAAACCATCTTCGTCGGCACGAGCGGCTCGACCCGCGAGCCTGTGGCCAACATGATGCTGAACTCGCTGGTGATGGCGCTCCTGATCGCGGTCGGCAAGATCGCGATCTCGATCATCTCGGCCTACGGAATCGTGTATTTCCGCTTTCCGTTCCGGATGCCGATCTTCTGGATCATCTTCATCACGTTGATGCTACCGGTCGAGGTGCGCATTTACCCGACCTATAAGATCGTCGCCGATCTGCACATGCTCGACAGCTATGCCGGTCTGGCGCTGCCGCTGATCGCGTCAGCGACCGCAACGCTGCTGTTCCGCCAGTTCTTCATGACCGTGCCGGACGAATTGCTGGAGGCCTCGCGCATCGACGGCGCAGGTCCCCTGCGCTTCTTCTGGGATACGCTGCTGCCGCTGTCGCGCACCAACATGGCGGCGCTGTTCGTGATCCTCTTCATCCTCGGCTGGAATCAATATCTCTGGCCACTCCTGATCACCACGCGCGACGACATGCAGACCATCCAGGTCGGTATCCGCAAGATGATCACCACCACCGACGCGCTGACCGAATGGCCGATCGTGATGGCGACCGCCGTGCTGGCCATGCTGCCGCCGGTGTTCGTCGTCGTCGCCATGCAGAAATTGTTCGTGCGCGGTCTGGTCGAGACCGAGAAGTAGAGAAATATGGCCAACGTCACCCTGCGCAACGTTCGCAAGACCTATCCCGGCGGCTTCGAGGCCATCAAGGGCGTCAACGTCGATGTCGGCGACGGCCAGTTCTGCGTGCTGGTCGGCCCCTCCGGCTGCGGCAAGTCCACGCTGCTGCGCATGGTCGCAGGCCTGGAGACCGTGACCGGCGGCGAGATCGACATCGGCGGCAAGGTCGTCAACCAGATCGAGCCCGCCGATCGCGACATCGCGATGGTGTTCCAGAACTACGCGCTCTATCCGCATATGAGCGTGTTCAACAACATGGCCTATGGCCTGCGCAACCGCGGCATGAAGGAGGCGGAGGTCAAGTCTCGCGTCGAGGAAGCCGCACGCGTACTCGAACTCGGAGCCATGCTGGAGCGCAAGCCGCGCCAGCTGTCCGGCGGCCAGCGCCAGCGCGTCGCCATGGGCCGCGCCATCGTGCGTCAGCCGAAAGTATTCTTGTTCGACGAGCCGCTGTCGAACCTAGATGCCAAGCTGCGCATCTCGATGCGCGTCGAGATCCGCAAATTGCAGCGCCGGCTCAACGTCACCTCGATCTACGTCACCCACGACCAGCTCGAGGCGATGACGCTCGCCGATATCCTCGTGGTGATGAATGGTGGCCAGGTCGAGCAGGTCGGCAATCCCCTCGCGATCTACGAGAAGCCGCTAACGACCTTCGTTGCGTCCTTCATCGGCGCACCGCCGATGAATTTGATGTCGACGCGCGCGGACGAGATCAAATCGCAGCTCGGCAACGCAGGCGATGCCGGCATCCTCGGCATCCGTCCGGAAGATTTCGTGATCACCGACCAGACGCCATCAGGCGGCGTCGCGTTGCCTCTCACTGTGGAAGCGATCGAACGTGTCGGCGCCGAGACGTTCATCTACGGCTCGCGCGCGCAGGACGCACAGCGCATCGCGGCCACCCCGGGCGAACTGCCGCCGGGCGAGATCATCGTTCGCATCCCCGGCTCCGAAGCGCCGCCGATCGGCCAGAAGATCCGTGTCGCCGCAATCCGTGCGAAGCTGCATTTGTTCAGTGGTGACGGACGCACGCGAATCGAGGCCTGACGGCTTCCGAGAGAGCCCGTCAGCCAAGGCCGCGAAAACAACCCCATGCACAGTAGACGGGGCGCTGTTTTCATTGGGATAAATCGGTTCGAAAAATTCACCATCGCGGCGCGATGCCGCAAGCAGTGAATCCACGTCCCCTGCTACCTGCTTGAACCCACACGGGGATATGCCCATATTGCTGACCAAGGGGCGCCATCCCGGGCCCTGAAATGCCAAAGTCGCTTCGAGAGGACTTTGTAAACTATGTCTCGTGTTCCCACGTTATCCAGTCCGTTCCTTCTGGGCTTCGACGAAATCGAGCGCGTGCTCGATCGCGTCGTCAAAGGCGCCGACGGCTATCCTCCCTACAATATCGAGAGGTGCGGCAGTGCGGACAACCAGCCCGAGCGTTTGCGCATCACGCTGGCGGTCGCCGGATTCACCCGCGACCAACTCGATGTAACCATTGAGGAAAACCAGCTCGTCATTCGCGGGCGGCAGCAGGACGACAAGACCCGGCAATACATCCATCGCGGCATCGCCGCGCGCCACTTCCAGCGCACCTTCGTGCTGGCGGAGGGGATGCTGGTGCTGGGTGCGGATCTGAAGAACGGGTTGTTGTCGGTCGACCTGGCCCGGCCTGAACCGGAGAGGATCGTTAAGACAATCGCTATCAATGAGCACGAATAATGGAACGAGTAGCGGACTCGACCGCTTAGTTTCAGTGAAGGAGTCGAGACCATGAGTGAAGGTCACGTTGTATTCGAACACGAAGCCAGGAACGCCTCGCCCGAGACGCTGGCGAACCTCGGTGAAGGCCACATCGCCTATGTGAAGCAGATCCGCTCGGAGGATGTGCCCGGCCTGTTCCCCGAAGCCCCGAAGATTGCACCCGGCCTCAAGCTGTTCGCGCTCCACGCCGCCGACGGCACGCCGATCATGCTGACCGACAGCCGCGAAGCTGCGGTGGCGAATGCCTGGAGCAACGAGCTGCAAGCGGTGAGCGTGCACTGAGCGCACGCGCGCTTTCCGCACGGATAGAGTTTTGAGCGGGCATGTCTTCTGACGAAGGCGTGCCCGTTTTGATTTGGCCGCAGAACCGCTAGTGTCTCCAGTCGAAAGCGAGGGGCAATGACGATTGACCCACCGGGGCCGCGCCGTCTCAACAAGGAGCAAGGGAGTTGCATCCATTGCCTGCACCCCCTCGGCTATCACCACCTTGAGGGCGAAAGTTGCAGCTGCAAAGATTGCACATGCCCCGGCTATGAAGCTAACTCGCGTCCAGAACGTCTTCAGAATCCCTCAAGCGGCCGCGATCTCGTGAATATCCTCGTGGAGTCTCCCTTGGCAGACGTCGAGTTCGACCGACTCACTGTGAAATCCAGCGTTCGGGATATCGAACCATGAAAGAAGGAGCGTGCTCCTTCTCTGAGACATAACTTCCCGGGAAGGCGTGCCGGTCTTCATTTTGAGCGACGAAGGATCAGCGTCATTGCGAGGAGCACTTGCGACGAAGCAATCCAGAATCTCTCCGTGGAAAGATCCTGGATTGCTTCGCTACGCTCGCAATGACGGAGTGTAAGGCGGCGACGCGCCGAAATCTCGTGTCCCGGACGCGCTGCAGCGTGCAACGCTGCTGCGCAGAGCCGGGACCCAAGGCAACAAGGAAGCGCAGTGAACATGGGCCCCGGCTCTGCAGCGCACCGTTGAAGAAACGCTTCGCTGCGTCCGGGGCACGAGAGCGAGTTATGACGCTCACTCTCTGCTCGCCGGCAATGATGCGAGAGATCAAGCCGCGGTCGCCGGCGGCAGCGCCAGCATCGACAATGGGAGCAAGACGGCGCGCTATCTGACACGCGCCCTCTAGGCTAAGGCGTGGACTCATAATCCGGCATCAGTCTGTTTCGTCTCCAAAAGCAGACATCACGGCATCTAAGGCCGAGGGCAGCTAAGGGCCAATAGACGACACTGCAGGTATTGTCTGATATGAGCACGCCGATGGAGATAAGCTAGGGTCTGATCGTATGTTCCGCGAACTGCTGCGCGACGTTCTTCATTTGCTGATGTTTGCGGACTTTGGATGCGCTGTCGTAGTTTTCGCTCTTGGAGTCGGGACCGCGTTCTTCAGAGCCGGCGAGTGGTGGGATCGGCGCGGCAGCCTGTTTTCACTCCGGCACCCTCTCCCTAGCCAGTTCTCAAGAGAGTATTACGCTTCGTGGCGCAGATCAGTGTGGCTGGGCTTTGCATTCCTAGCGTTGGTGGCCGTAGGGGCATTCTTGATATGGCTCGACATGCTTATCGCAGCTTAGGCAGGATGCAGACAGGCCTACACATATCAAGGTTGCCTAGGGCCGCTCGTCCTCGCAGCTGAGCTTGGGCGTTCCGCCGCACGTTGTATCGGCGCCTGAGGTCCGCTTTGGGTCATGAGCGCCCTTCGGAGGGGCGGCCGGTTGCTTCCGGTCTTCCCCTATGAGCCGACCACCGGGGACGCCGCCTAGACTTCGCATTCGGGCCACTAGCGGAACTGCGGCTGGCAATTTACACAAGGTTAGCGCTCGTGGTTGTACAACCGATGGATGTCGCCTCCTCGGTGGTGGCTAGAAATCAAGCGGGGAGTAGCGCTCATGCACCCGAAGTGGTTAATCATCATCGTTCTGATTGTTATGTTCTTCGGGCTTATTTCGTCTAAGTCATGGCTGTTTATACCTTGACGAGCGCCTTCCAAGACGACTTGGCCATTTGCGCTAAGGCTCCTTAGTTGGGAGAGCCACTCATGCTGAAAGCCATCTTCTATCTGGGCCTCGGTGGTATAGTACTGTGGTTGGTTGCTGAGCTTGTTCCCATGATCTCGAATGATGGATGCGAGCAGCGATGGAACAAGGCCGGCCTTTCCGCTCGCTATGTGATCGGAACCGGATGCACGGTGAACGTCGATGGACGTTGGGTGCTCGAAGGCAACCTCCGAATTAACGTAATCGAACAACGACGCTAAATTCGGTTCAGCGAACACACGCAGAGTTGTCTCGGATGGCAAATGACCGCTTCGGGTCAATCGCGTCGGGTCGGCGCTGAGCGTGAAACTTCCGGTCCGCTCCCATCAGCGGACATGTAGTTGCATCGCGTCAACGGAAGCGATGGGCCCAGAAGCAGACATCGGGCCACCCACTAGCGTGCCCACAGGTGTCTAGCTAGAAGTGACTTTGCGATCTACTCAATCATCTCGTCAGCGAGCGCCATTAGCCGCGCTGGAATTTCGAGACCGAGCGCTTTCGCCGTCCTTGCGTTGATACTCAAAACCAGCTTGGTGGGCGCTTGTACCGGCATCTCGGCTGGCTTCTCTCCGGCAAGGATACGATTGACGTACCCCGCAACTTGTCTGAGGAACTCGTCCGTGTACCCCGCATCGGGACCGTAAGATATGAGCCCACCGGCGACGACAAAATCGCGCCAAGGATAGATTGCCGGAAGGCGCTGTCTTGCGATCAATTGGACGAGTTCATTTCGACGCGCATACGTGACAGCATCCGGGAGAAAAACCAAACCGCGGTGGGACGTGCTCCCGAGGTCGACAATGGTGGGTTCGATGTCCGCGCTGCTTCCGTGGGGAGTGACGATCCCCTGGATGGCGAATGATGGTGCGGCACTTTCGATAGCTCGCAAGAAGCCCATGGAGTTGTTGCCCGGCTCAGGATTGAAGATGACTCCCAAGCCTTCAATCGAGGGCGCCAGCTCCTTTAAGGAAGACAACCACTTGCTGCCCATCGACGGTTCGAACGGCGTGGCGCCGGTGACGCTACCTCCCGGGTGAGACAGGCTTTCGACATATCCCATTTCTACAGGATCGCTGACGTTGACAAATACAACAGGAATAGTCGTAGCTTCGTGATGCAAAGCCGCCATTGACGTATTTGTCACGGCAACAATGACAGACGGTCGCATCTCTATTAGTTCTCTGGCGCAGGCCCGCGTTGCGTCGGTGTCTCCACCTGAAAAACGATACTGGATTATAGCGCCCGACGCCGGGCCACGCTGGTCTTCCAGCCGCTGGGGAAACGCAGCCGTGAACAATTTGGCGAAAGGGCTTTCGGCGCTGTCGGCGAACAAGACGCCAATTAGGGGAGGACCCGCCGACTGGCCCGCCCGGATGGATAGCGGCCAGCCTGCCACGGAAACCGCGATCATTGTGATGAAATCGCGCCGTTTCATTTTCTCTACTCAAATGCTCCCAGCGGGTAACAGCATGTTGAACAAAGGCGGATACTAACGGACTCTAAATGAGTTCAACGATGGACGATATCGTACAAAGGTTCGATGACCGCTCTGGGTCACTAGCAGGCATCCAGGCTTGCCCAAGCCTGGTCCCCTCAAGGGCCAAAAGCAGACGCTCGAATTTATGAGTACGCCCGCAGCGCGTTCGCGACCTCCATCGAATAGACGTTGACCGGCGGCTATCTCCCTCATTGTCTGAACAGACCATTGCGCAACCGACCAGCGGAACGCAGGGACCTCTTCGATTTGGGCCAGCCCCGCCTTCATGCGTGCACCCGACCGTCATCGATCCGTGATTTGACATTTCGCTCACATTTGTCAAATCTGACAAAATGCAGGCGAAGGCCCCTCCCCAGGACCGTATCCTCGACGCCGCCATGCGCGTGTTCGGGCGCCACGGCTTCCGCCGCTCCTCGATCGAGCAGGCGGCGGAGGAAGCCGGACTGACGCGGCAGGCGCTCTATCATCACTTCGCCTCCAAGGAGGCACTGTTTCGGGCCGTGATCGAGCGGCTCTACGCGCAGGGGCTCGCTGCCGAAATCGCGGCGGCGAAGGCGGCGGAAGAAGCGGGCCTCGAGCTTGCCGACATCCTGGTCGCCGAGATCGGCGCGCGGATGCAGTCGCTGCTCGCGTCGCTCAAGGACTCGCCCCATACCGAGGAACTGTTTTCCGAGCACCTCGCGCAGGCGCGCGACCTCTACCAGAGCTATTCAAACCGTTTCGCCGACGAGATCGCAACCACGATCGCGCGGGTGTGCCGCAAGCGAAAGCTCACGCTCGAAAGCGGCGTCAGCGTGCGCGAGCTCGCGCGCTGCGTCGAGATGGCGCTCCACGGCACCAAATCCGCTTTCCCGTCCATGCAGCCGGTCGACGCGTTCCTGAAACAGCTCGGGACCATGCTGCGCATGCTGATCGCCGGCGCGATGGCGCCTCCTGCGAAGAAGTCCCCACGCAAAACGGGAGTTCGAAAATGACCACCACGACCATCAATGGACGGACTCTGGCGCTACCCGACGATCCGGATGCGCTCTTGATCGACGTGATCCGCGATGGCGGCCTCACCGGCACCAAACTCGTCTGCGGCTCCGGCGTCTGCGGCGCCTGCACCGTGCTGCTCGACGGCACGCCCGTCGTGAGCTGCCTGTTGCCGGCGCAGGCGGCCGCCGACAAATCGCTGACGACCATCGAGGGCATCGGAGCCGCCGGATTGCATCCGGTGCAGAAGGCCTTCATGGCGCACGACGCCCTGCAATGCGGCTTCTGCACGCCCGGCTTTGTCGTCGAAGCCACCGCCTTCCATGACAGCTGGCGCGCGACCAAGGGCACGGCGACACCCTCACGCGAGGAGATCGCCGCCGCGCTCTCGGGACATCTCTGCCGCTGCGGCGCCTATGAAGGCATTTTTCGCGCGGTGGCGGAGGCTTGTTCGGGCCGCTTCGACGGCAGCGATCCGGTCGCGCCGCGGCTGGAAGCCCGCGACAAGGTGACGGGACAGGCCCGCTACACCGTCGACATCCACCATGACGGCCAGCTCGAAGGCGTGATCCTGCGCGCGCACGTCGCGCATGCGCGGATTACCGGGCTTGATCTGGCGGCGGCGCGCACTATTCCCGGTGTCGCCGCAGTCGTTCCGCTGCTCGACGATGACAACATGATCCGCTTCGTCGGCGCGCCGATTGCAGCCGTCGCGGCCAGGGATCGCCGCACCGCATTGAAGGCAATCGCCGCGATCAGCTTCAAGCCCGAGCTTTTACCCGCGGTGATCGGACTCGATGCAGCGCGCCGCGACGATGCGCCCGTCGTGTTCGACAAGAAGGCCCGCAAGCGTGCCGGCAACGTCTCCGAGGGCGCCGGCGGCGCTCCGGTCTCGTGGAAGGGCAACGTGCGCGGGCCTTCGGCGCCGTTCTCGCAGAAGGCCAAGCAGGCCAAGAGCTGGCTTGACGAGGCGCGGGCGCAACGCAATCCGCTGCTGGTCGAGGAAACCTTCCGCGTCTCGACGCAACAGCACGCAAGCCTCGAACCACATGCCGCCGTCGCCAGGTTCGATGGCGATCAGCTCACCGTGCACATCTCGACCCAGGCCATTCACGAGAGCATGGAGAAGATCGCCAAGCGTTATGGCCTTCCGCACGACAAGGTGCGTGTGATCGCCGATCATGTCGGCGGCGGGTTCGGCTCCAAGGGCAGCGTTGGGCTGGAGACCATCGCCGCGATCGAGCTTGCGCGCGCCGCGAAGGCGCCGGTGCGTGTCGCGTTCGATCGGGAGGAGGAGCTTTCCGTCGCCGGCTATCGTCCGGCCGCCGAGCTGAAGCTGTCCTTGCTGCCGTCGACGGAAGGCCGTCTCAAGGCGCTGTCGCTCACCGCGCATGCCGACACCGGCGCCGCCGTGAACTCGCTGATCGCTGGCCTCGCGCGGCTGATCTATCCGGCCGAAGCAAAAGAGCTCGTCGACTTCGACGTGCTCAGCAATTTGCCGCCCGGCGCGCCGTTCCGCGGCCCCGGCGGTCCGCCGATGGCGTTTGCGCTGGAGCAGGCGGTCGACGAAGCGGCGCTCAGGATGAATGTCGATCCGATCCAGTTGCGCAAGCGCTGGGATACCGATCCCAACCGCCAGCGGCTTTACGACTGGGCCGCCGGCCTCGACGTCTGGAAGAACCGCAAGCCGGCCGCTTCGCAAACCGGCCGCTACCGGCGCGGCGTCGGCGTCGCCACCGGCTACTGGCTTTATCTCTGGCAGACCGGCTCCTCGGTCGAACTCGCGGTGAAGGGCGGCCGCATCGTCGCAAGCTGCGCAGTCCAGGATATCGGCACGGGCACGCGGAGCGTGATCGCGAACACCGTCGCCAAGGCGTTCGATCTCGAGCCGCAGGATGTGGAGGTTCGCATCGGCCGCTCCGACCTGCCGCCCGGACCGGGCTCCGGCGGCAGCCGCGTCACCGCCTCGGTGGTGCCGCCGACCTTGCTCGCCATCGACAAGCTGAAAGCGGAAATCAAGCGCACCGCGTCTCGCGCACCTGCTCCGGGCTCGAACGCGCCGTGGCGCGAGATGATCGCGGCTTCTCCTGATATCGCCGTGTCGGCAAAACGCCCGGAGGACGGCAGGCCGCCCCCCGGCGTCAGGCCCGCGCTGCACGAGGCGGGCATCATGGGCCGGGTGTTCGGTTGGGTGCTGCGTCTGATGAACCACATGGTGGTCGGCGCCGGCGTGCCGAGCTCGGTGCAGGTGATGGAGGTCGAGGTCGATACCTGGCTCGGCCATGTGCGGGTGCTCAACGCCTATACGGGCCTTGCGATCGGCAAGCTCGCCGCGCCGATGCTGGCGCGAAGCCAGGCCGCAGGCGCGGTGATCCAGGGCATCGGCTACGCACTCTATGAGACGCGAGAGACCGATCCCTCGAGCGGCCACATCCTCAGCGGCAGCATGGAGGATTATCGCATTCCGGGGATGGCCGACATGCCGAAACTGGACGTGCATTTCGACGAGGCCGGTTTCGAGCATGTGCCGGGCGGCAGCGTCGGCATCGGCGAAGTCGCCACCGTGCCGACCTCGCCCGCGATCGCCAACGCCATCCGCGATGCGATCGGCGTGAGACTGACCGAAATTCCGTTCCGGCCCGATCGTCTGGTGGCCGCGCTGAAAGGGAGGGATGCAGCATGAGTGCCGCCGTCACGACCGCCAACCCCACGCCCGAATTCCGCGCCGGAGGCACCGACTTCAGCGAGCGCCGCCGCAGCGGCGTTTCGCAGGGAACGCTGATCGATATCTCGGCCACCGGCTCGAAAGCGATCGGCTGGGACGCCGATGGAGCAGCCCAGATCGGCGCGTTGACTACCATCGCCACCATCGCGACGGACGCGCGCATCGCCGCTGCCTATCCCGGGATTGCGGCGAGCGCGCAAGGCCTCGCCACGCCACAGGTGCGCCAGGTTGCAACGCTCGGCGGCAATCTCGCGCAACGTTCGCGCTGCTGGTATTTTCGCCGGGCCGACATCGATTGCCTGAAAAAGGGCGGCAGCACCTGCCCGGCCCGGTCTGGCAATCACCTCTACGGCGTTGCCTTCGATCTCGGGCCTTGCGTCGCGCCGCATCCCTCGACCATGGCGGCGGCTCTGCTCGCCTATGATGCGACCATCACCACGGACCAGCGCAGCGGACTCTCGATCGCGGATCTGCTCGGCGATGGTTCGGTCTCGCATGCCGATCATACACTCGCAGCAGGCGAGATGATCAAGACCATTACGCTTCCTGCTCCGCTTGAGGGCGAGCGCGCTTCCTACAAGCGCGCGATCAGCCGGACCTATGCGGAATGGCCGCTGGTGGAGCTCTGCGCCCGCGTCGTGATCGCCGGCGACAAGTTCCAACTCGTGCGTCTCGCTGCAGGCGGCATCGCGCCCGTGCCGCTTCGCCTCACCGCCGCGGAAGTCGCGCTCAGTGGCAAGATTGCCAATGCAGCATCGATTGCAGAAGCGGCGAAAGCGGCGACCTCGGGCGCCAAACCATTGCCGATGACGGCCTACAAGCTCGATCTTCTGCAAGGCCTGGTACGCGACGTGCTGGAGCGGCTTTCGGACTAGCTGGGCGCGAGCGCGGTGCCTGCACCCATCACGCTCTAACCGCCTGAGCGATTCGACAGCCGCGCGCGGATATCCGGCTTCAGCACCTTGCCGACCTTGGAGCGCGGCAGATCGTCCCACACTTCGATCTGCTTCGGTGTCTTGATGCTGCCGATCCGCTGCTTGACGAAGTCCGGCGCCTGCTGCCAACGGTCTGCTGACGCGCGCAAGCGGGGCCGCGCTCTCCTCGTCATTGCGAGCGCGGCCCACTCTCGCATCACTTCAAGAACCCAAGCCCTTCGCGCGCCGTGTCCATGGCCCATTTGTCGGTCGGCGGCAAAGCGAGCACGCTGTTGAAATCTTCGCGCGCATGCTTGGGGTCGGACATCATCATGTAGAGGAGGCCGCGATTGACCAAGACATCCTGGTTTTTGGGATCGAGCCGAAGCGCCTCCTTGTAATCGGCGAGCGCAGCTTCGTGCAGTCCCATGTCCCGATACACACCGGCGCGATCCTTGTAGACCTCCCAATTCCCCGGCTGTAACCGAATCGCTTCGTCGAAATCGGCCAGGGCACGTTTGTCGTCGCCCTTCTGGTGCAGAACGACGGCTCGAACGAGATAGGCCCTCGCGAAAGACGGCATGATCCTGGTGACGTCATCCAGCTCCCGGATGGTGCTGTCGGTATCATCCTTTTTCAGGAACACCATGGCCCGGCAATAGTGGCCACCGGCATTTCCGGGCTCCAGACGGATGGCGCTGTCGCAATCATCGAGAGCTGCATCGATCTCGCCCTTGATGCTATGGATGGTGCTGCGCAGCTCGTAGGGCCGCGCGGCCGCCGGATTACGCTGCATCGCCTCGGTGTAGTCGGCGAAGGCGCGATCGTTGTCGCCCTTCGCCGCATATGCCTCCCCTCTCATGACGAGCGCACGGTAGGCTTGCGTGGGACTGCGTTGGACCGCCTCGGTGAAGTCCGCGATCGCAAGATCGAAATCGCGCTGGTTGAAATATTCCTGCGCCCGCGATACGTATGAAGCTCCGTAGTTCGGATCGAGGCGAATGGCTTCGTTGTAGTCGGCCATCGCGTGATTCCGATCGCCCTTGGCCGAGTAGGACCGGCCTCGGCAGTGGTAGGCCCGCCCGAAATTCGGATCGATCCGGATCGCAGCGCCGCAATCCTCGAACGCATGATTCCAATCGTGCTTGAGGTAGTAGGCCTCGCCACGCAGTTCATAGGCCGTTGCGTTGGTCGGATCCGTCGCGATGATCTCGGTCTTTTCGGCGATCACGCGGTCGTTCGACGCGTCGTCAGCGCGGGCCACGGCCGTGGCCGCGCCGGTGACGGCGCACAACAGACCGAAGACCCGGCCGATCGAACCGTAAATCATGTCGCAAGATTCCCCCGCCGAAGCCGTACCGGTCGCAGGTGGAATCACAGCGCCCGGCTGCGACATAAGTCGCGGACGGAGCGGCTCGGGTTCGATCGGGAAAGAGCGATCAGGCCGCGGTCGCGGGCGGCAGGGCGAGCACCGAATAGATCGCCTGGGCATCGCGCGAGGCGCGGAGCTTCTTGGCGATGTCCTGGTCGCGCAGCAGGCGGGCGATGCGGGCGAGCGCCTTCAGATGATCGGCGCCGGCGCCCTCGGGAGCGAGCAGCAGGAAGACGAGATCGACCGGCTGGCCGTCCATCGCCTCGAAATCGATCGGACGATCGAGACGGGCGAACAGGCCAAAGATCTTTTCGAGCTTGGGCAGCTTGCCGTGGGGAATGGCGACGCCATAGCCGACCGCGGTGGTGCCGAGCTTCTCGCGCTGGAGCAACACCTCGAACACCGCGCGCTCGTTCTGGCCGGTCAGTTCCGCGGCCTTCGCCGCGAGCTCCTGGAGCGCCTGCTTCTTGCTGTTGACCTTCAATGCCGGGAGAATCGCCTCGGGTGCGACCAGATCGGTAATCGGCATGGAGGTGTTCCGAGGTGAATTAAACCGTCAGGTTCCGAAATGGCCGTCTCGATCAGATCGAGTCCGGCCGGCGTCAAGAAGATCAAGCAGAAGGGGCACTTAGCCCCGGTCTTGATGTGGGGCGCTTCTACTCCAACGCAATCCCGGTGCCAACTCCCGCGTGCGGCTTTGCCACGGTCATTGTTAAGACCTGTGGTTGATACGGGGTCGCCCCCAGGTGTGGGGCCTAGCCACCTGTTTTGGCGCCCGGCGGGTCGATCCAGCCGACATTGCCGTCGGCCCGGCGGTAGATGATGTTCACCCGGCCCGAGGAACCATGCTGGAATACCAGGCAGGGCGCCCCGCTGAGGTCGAGTTCCATAACGGCCTCGCTGACCGACATCTGCTTCAGCGACGTCGTCGCCTCGGCGATGATCACGGGGCTGTAGCCGGTGACCTCGTCCTCGTCGTCGCCCTCGCCGGGGGCCTCGAGCACGTAAGCCGTGGCGTCGAGCGCAGCCAGCGCGGCGGAAGCGACATGGGCCTTGCGGGCCGAGCGGTCCTTGAGCCGGCTCTTGTAGCGCTTGAGCCGCTTCTCGATCATGATCAGCGCCTGGTCGGCGCTGGCATAGGCATCCTGCGCGTTCGAATCAGCTTCCAGCGTAATTCCGGAATCGAGATGCAGCGCACAGTCGGTGCGGAAGCCGAAGCCGTCCTTGCTGAGCGTGATGTGGCCGGAATAGTTGCCGTCGAAATATTTACGCAGGACCTCTTCGGTCCGGTCGGTGACGCGGCCGCGAAGGGCCTCACCGACACTAACGCTCTTGCCCGATATCCGAAGAGTCATGTGATGCCTCGCTTGGTTCAATCGGCCTAGCTTGGATCGGTCGCGAATGGAGAATGAGAGTAGCGCGATTTCGCGCCAGCGCAATCAGGCCGGTTCGGTGTTACGGGAGCGATCGGACATTGCTGTGGAGAGAACGTTACCAAGAGCGCTCTGTTTGTCGCGACGGCGTTGCACCGAGGATGGAATGCGCATGGCTTCGCGGTACTTCGCGACCGTGCGGCGGGCAATATCAATGCCCGAGGCGCGCAAGCGTTCCACGATGGTATCATCCGACAGAATAGCGGACGGCGCTTCCGAATCAATCAGCTGCTTGATGTGGTGACGCACGGCTTCGGCCGAATGCGCCTCGCCGCCGTCGGCCGAGGCGATCGACGCCGTGAAGAAATATTTCAACTCGAATGTGCCGCGATTTGTCGCCATGTATTTGTTGGCGGTGACGCGCGACACCGTGGATTCGTGCATCTGGATGGCGTCGGCGACGGCCTTCAGATTCAGCGGCCTCAAGTGGGCCACACCATGGGTGAAGAAGCCGTCCTGCTGGCGCACGATTTCGGTCGCGACTTTCAGGATGGTGCGGGCGCGCTGGTCGAGTGCGCGCACCAGCCACGTCGCATTCTGCAATGCGTCGGTGAAATAGGATTTGTCGCCGTCCTTGCCGATCTTCTTCGAGAGCTGGGAATAATAGGTCTGGTTCACCAGGACGCGCGGCAAGGTGTCACTGTTGAGCTCGACATGCCAGCCGCCGTCCGGACCCGGGCGGACATAAACGTCAGGCACCATGGTCTGGAGTCGCGCCGAGCCGAACTTCATGCCGGGCTTGGGATTGAGTCGCCTGATCTCGCCGATCATGTCGGCGATGTCCTCGTCATCGACACCGCAGAGCTTGCGCAGGGTCGCGATGTCGCGCTTGGCAAGGAGGTCGAGATGCTCGACGAGGGCCTGCATTGCGGGATCGTAGCGGTCGAGTTCGCGGAGCTGGATCGCCAAACACTCACTCAGATTGCGCGCGCAGACGCCAGGCGGATCGAATTTTTGCAGCACGGCAAGAACGTTCTCAACGTCCTCCTGCGTCGCGCCAAGACGCTCGGCGGCGCTGCCGAGATCGGACGGCACGTAGCCGGCTTCGTCGACGAGATCGATCAGATACTGCCCGATCATGCGCTGCGCCGCACCGGTGAAGGCAACCGACAACTGCTCGGCGAGATGGTCTGAGAGCGTCGTCTCCGCGGCGACGAAGGCTTCGAGATTGTAGTCCTCGTCACCGGAGGCGCCGCCGCCCCATTCGGTGTAGGTGGTCGGCGCCACGTCCTGGGCGTTGCGCGCGGCGGTCTCGGCGGGCTCCTCGGAGAAGACGTTGTCCAGGCCCGTGTCCAGGGTCTGCTCGATCTCGGCGCGGGTGCCGAGATCCTTGCTCATCCATTCTTCCTGGCCGGGTTCGAAGGCGTTCCCGCTGCCGCCAAAGCCGTCATCAGCGCCCGAACTGCCTGAATCATCGCCATCGTGGTCACTGAACTGGCCAGCCTCGGCCGGGGCCTCGCCGCCGGGGGCCTCGTCATTGGCCCGCTCCAGCAGGGGATTACGCTCGAGTTCCTCCTCCACGAAGGTCGTGAGATCGAGATTGGACAATTGCAGCAGCTTGATCGCCTGCATCAACTGCGGCGTCATGACCAGCGACTGCGATTGCCGGAACTCTAATCTCTGCGTAAGCGCCATCTAACAAGAACCGTCCCGAAAATTGGTCCGATTCTTGCTTATCTTAGTCCCGGCCCGATGTACACGCCTTGACGAGACCGAAAAAAGGGCTAGAGGCGGAATTCCTCGCCAAGGTAAAGGCGGCGAACATCCGGATCCGCGACGATCTCGTCCGGGCTTCCCTCCGTCAGGATCTCACCGGCATAGACGATGTAGGCGCGGTCGGTGAGGCCGAGCGTTTCGCGCACATTGTGGTCGGTGATCAGCACGCCGATGCCGCGGTTGGTGAGATGGCGGACGAGGTCCTGAATGTCGCCGACCGCGATCGGATCGATGCCCGCGAAGGGCTCGTCCAGCAGCATGTAATTCGGACGCGTTGCCAGCGCACGCGCGATCTCGACGCGGCGACGCTCACCACCTGATAGCGCGATCGACGGCGATTTCCGCAGGCGCGTGATGTTGAATTCGTCGAGCAGCGAGTCGAGTTGCTGCTCGCGCTTCTTGCGCGACGGCTCGACCACTTCGAGCACGGCGCGGATGTTCTGCTCCACGGTGAGGCCGCGGAAGATCGAGGCTTCCTGCGGCAGATAGCCGATGCCGAGCCGCGCGCGCTGATACATCGGCAGCTTCGTGACATCGTGGCCGTCGAGTTCGATCGCGCCGCGATCGGCCTTGATCAGGCCTGTTATCATGTAGAACACGGTGGTCTTGCCGGCGCCGTTCGGACCAAGCAGGCCGACGGCTTCGCCGCGCCGCACATAGATGCTGACGCCGCGCACGACCTGCCGGCTGCCAAAGCTTTTTTCCACGCTATGCACAGCCAGAAAGCCCGGCCGCCGCAACAGCTGCGGTCCGCCCGTGCCGTTGGACTTGGCAGCAGGCTTGGCTTTGGGCGGTTGCGCGGCTGCCGGCCGCGCGCGCGGCGGTGCCTCGACGCCATAGGGGTCCGAGGCCTGCATGGGCTGGTCACGGGCGATCGGTGGCGCGTCCCTGACCGGGCTCGCGATGAGACCGCCGACGCTGTCACCGAGCGCGGTGATGTCCTGACGGGCAAAGCCTGGCCGTCCGCGCTTGGCGGGGCGCCGTCGGAACATGCTGAAAAGATCGACCATCCCCGCCTTCTAGCTTTGCGCGGTGCTCGCGCGGTCTGCAGCGCCGGCCTCTCGATTCGCCGGCACAGCATGAATGAAGGGATGTCTCATGCCCAGTGAAACACGCCCGAAAAGCGGCGGACCCCGCTTCGAAAGCCCTGCGCGCTAGATACAGTCTCACCACGCAAGCTTCAACCTCGGATCGGCCGCGTCAGAGCCAAGCATTTGAATTTGCGTCTGGAATTTACTTTGGCTTGGTTCCGCCAGGCAGTTGCAGGGGCGAGCCCGCACCCGGAGTTGCGGGGGTCCCGCATTTGCCGCTCGTGCCGCCTTGGGACTGGATGAACAAGCCCTGCACCCTGCCGGTGTCGGATTCCACCCGCGAGACGCCGGTGGTCATGTCGACCAGCAGGCGGTCGCCGCGCAGCACGTTCTGGCACTGGGTCAGGACCACTTGGCCGCCGGACCCGCCAAGCATGGTGATGAGGTTGGTCTTGGTATCGAACACCGCGGTCTCGCCTGTGACCACCTGGTCCTTCTGGGTGACGACGACATTGCCGCGCGCTTCCAGCCGCTTGATCGAGGAGGCGCCGCCCGGTCCCGGTGTCGCCGATTGAATCGGCGCCGCCGCCTTCGCGCCTTTTGCAGGGGCGGCCTGGGCCGGTGCAGCCTGCGGTGCGGCCGCCTTGTCGCTGCTTGATTCGTAGAACACCACCAGCGTCTTCGAGGTCATGGTGGTGTCGCCCTGCACGACCTTCACATTGCCCGAGAAGGTCGCTTCCTTTTTCTTGTCACGCATCTCGAGCGTGGCGGCATCGATCTGGATCGGCTGATCGCGATTCTGCGAAAAGCCCTGCATCGCGTTCGGTACGCCCTGCATCGAGCCTTGGGCGCGCACCGCACCCGTTGCGAGCAACGCAACACCAACAGCAAGCGCGACTGCTGCGGCGACGGCGCGACGCCTGCTGTCGTTGCGCGAGAAAAAATGGGCCATGAAAATCACTTTGAGTTTGTAGATTTGGTCTTGGACTTCGCCGGCGGTGGCGCGGGCTGCTCGACCGGCGCAGGCACAGCGTCATCCGTGCTGATCTTGTCCAGATGCATCACGACATTGCCTTCGAAACGAATGACGGCGCCGCCTTCGGTGATGCGCAGCTTGTCCGCGGTCAGCGTGCCGTTGGTCAATTTGACGTCGACATGCTCATCCGAGGAGACGGTGCCCTTGTTCATGTCGACAAAGGCCGAGTTCAGCCGCGCCTCGTAGCCGGTCGAGGTGCGCACGAAGACGTCCTTGTGCAGATCGAGCTGCTGCTGCTTGTTGTCGAAGCGACCAGTGCGGGCGTCGAGGAACACGGTCGACTGGTCTTCCATCAGCACCTTTGAGCGCAGATCGGCCAGGTCGACATGATCGGGGTCGGTGATGTCCTGCGTCGCGGTCTTGGCCCAGAGCTCGTACGGCCGCTGGTCCGGCGTGAAGCCGGACATATGCGGCGATTCCATCGTGATCTTGGTGCCTGAGACCACCATGTTTTCGACCGAGACGGGCAGATTTGGAAAGTGGAATTTGTTGAAGTACGCGATGTAAATGATTACGGCCATCGCCAGGACCACCGTCACCGGCACCGCAATGCGCAGAATCCGTACCAGGCGGCTGTGGCGCGCCGCGCTGGCAAACTTCGCCGCAAGCGCGGCGTCGTAGGTGGAAAACTGGGCCGAATTCACCTGAGCTCCAGGGTGTGACTCGCCTTGTTCGGTTCAAGCGCGGGCCATTGTACCCGGCGCCGCCCCAATATGCAGCCCGCGACTGGCCGCAGGAAAGTGTCCGAAACGCGGCGGCAACGTTAAACTTCGCCGCATCCCGGGGCTCAGGAATGGGCGAAAATGTCCTCTTCCTCCCAGCCCTGCAGGTCGAGCAGGCAGCGGGTCGGCAGGAAGTCGAAACAGGCCTTGGCGAGCGCCGTGCGGCCTTCCCGGACCAGCATGGCGTCGAGCCGCTCGCGAAGTGCGTGCAGGTGCAGCACGTCAGAGGCGGCGTAGGCGAGCTGCGGCTCGGTCAGGCTGTCGGACCCCCAGTCGCTGGACTGCTGCTGCTTGGAGAGGTCGACATTGAGCACCTCGCGGACGAGGTCCTTGAGGCCATGGCGATCGGTATAGGTGCGGGTCAGGCGGGAGGCGATCTTGGTGCAGTAGATCGGCCCGGTCATGACGCCGAAGGTCTGGTACAGCACCGCAACGTCGAACCGCGCGAAATGGAAGATCTTTGTGTTGGCGGGATTGGCCAGCAGGGCCTTCAGGTTCGGCGCGTCGGTGTGCCCCTTGGGGATCTGCACCACGTCGGCGCTGCCATCGCCTGGCGAGAGCTGGACCACGCAGAGCCGGTCGCGGTGCGGGTTGAGACCCATGGTCTCGGTGTCGATCGCCACCGCGCCGGTGTAGCGCGAGAGGTCAGGCAGGTCACCGCGATGCAGGCGTACGGTCATGGCGTTTCAAACCCTCAATCGAATCGATCCGTCGGCAGCATAGGCTAAGCGGATTGCCCGCGCTTTAGCCACTGGGACCGCGCCGCGCAAGCTGCGGCGGGCTCAGATCGCCGCCAGCATGATGCAGACCATCGCCGCCACGGTGGTGCGGCTGGCGCTGTCCCGGAAGGCGTAGATGATGGGGTCATCAGGCATCTCGCGGCGATGCGCGATCATCAGGGCCCGGCCGAACCAATAGAGCAGCAGGGGCGCGAGCAGCCACAGCATCCAGGGCCGGCTGTAGAGCGGCGTCACCGCGGAGGACGAGACGTAGAGCGCAAACACCGTCACCGCATTCATGGCGCTTGCGGCCGCCATCGCGGCGATGATGTTGAGATCGCTGATGCGGTAGTCGCGATTGGAGGGATCGGCGAGGCCCTCGCCCTGGCGCATGCTGAGTTCGCTGAAGCGCTTGATCAGCGCGAGCGAGGTGAACACGAACAGCGAGAACACCATCAGCCATTCCGACAGCACGACGCCGGCGGCAACGGCACCGGCGACGATGCGCAGGCAATAGAGCCCGGCAAGCGTGACCACGTCGACCAGCATCTTGCGCTTGAGCACCAGCGAATAGGCGATGGTGGTGGCGAGATAGGCGGCGAGCACGCCAAGGAAAGTCACGGAGATGCAGAGGCTGGCCACGAGCGCAAACGCCCACAGCATGGGGATCGCCGACAGCGCCGAGGAGATCGGCAAATCACCCGCGGCCAGCGCGCGGTGGCGCTTGGTCGGATGCTGGCGATCGGCGGCGAGGTCGAGCAGATCGTTCATCAGATAGGCGCCCGACGCACAGGCCGAGAACGCCAGGAAGGCCAGCAGCGCCGAGCCGAGGGTCGCGATATTGACCTGATGCGCGGTGAGCACGGGCACGAACACCAGCGTGTTCTTGGCGTATTGATAGAGCCGCAGGGCCTTGGCCCAGGTCCTCAAGGTCGCACGGTCATCAGGGCGCATCTCGATGCGCTCGATCGCGCCGCGATCAAACGGCAGGCTGTCGCCGGCCACGAGATCATCAGGCGTCACGACGCCGTCAAAGCCGAGATGCGCCGCGATCCCGGCGGCATGATCGGCAAAGCGGCCAGCCACCAGAAAAATCTTCTCACCGCGCGCCCGTGCCGCCAGCGCCTGGTTCAGCACGCCGGCATCGTAGGGCAGGTGGGCATAGTCGAGTTCGGCGCGCGCCAGAATATCCGTGAGGGCCGCCAGCCCGGCGCGGCCGCCCGCGCCGAAACGGGCCAGCATGCGGGCTGGGCTGGAGAACAGTGCCTCCATCAGCAGCTCCGAGCGCAGCAACGCGCCTTCGAGATCGATCACGAGCGTGCGCGCCGGCGCGGGCGTTGCCTGCGGCACGGCCTCGCTCCGATCGACCTGCCAGACGGGCTGCTCCATCCGAAAACGCTCTGACTAACTGCGTACGGCCGGCCCAAGAGCTGAGGGGCGTTGGGGAGGCCGGGGACGCGGGAAAATGGACGGCCGCGAGCCTAGGCAGCATTGGCTAAGGGCGGCTTAATCTGGCGGGAGAAGGCAGCTGTTGCAGGGATCCCACAATCCGGCACGCGCTGGATATACCAGCGGAACTCGAGGCCCGCGCCCGTGGACATCGGCCGCGCCCACCCCATCTGAGACCAGCCTCCCAACACGCCCAGGTGCCATGACAGACCAGACGCTCGCCGCGCCGATCGACGATCATCAGGAACGCCAGCGCGGCTTTTCGCGCTACCAGTCACTCCTGGTGGCGCTGCTCGCGTTCGCCCAGTTCACGATCATTCTCGACTTCATCATCATGTCGCCGCTCGGCGCCATCCTGATGCCCGCGCTCGACATCACGACCGCGCAATTCGGCGTCGCGGTGTCGGCCTACGCATTCAGTGCGGGATTGTCAGGCATTCTCGCCGCCGGCTTTGCCGATCGCTTCGATCGCAAGCGCCTGCTGCTGTTCTTCTATGCCGGCTTCACGCTCGGCACCCTGCTCTGCGCGCTGGCGCAGAATTACCAATTGCTGCTGTTCGGCCGGATCGTGACCGGATTGTTCGGCGGCGTGATCGGCTCGATCGTGCTGGCCATCGTCACCGATCTGTTTCCCCTGCATCTGCGCGGCCGCGTGATGGGGTTCATCCAGACGGCGTTCGCCGCCAGCCAGGTGCTCGGCATACCCACAGGTCTGTTTCTCGCCAATCACTGGAACTGGCAGGTCTGCTTCTTTGCGATTGTCGGCCTGTCGATCCTCGCGATCGGCATCATCGCCTTCGTGATGGAGCCGGTCGATGCGCATCTGAAACTGAAGCATGACCGGAATCCGTTCCACCATTTGGTCGCGACGGTCACTGAGCCGCGCTATACGCTGGCCTTCGCGGTGACGACCTTGCTGGCGACGGGCGGCTACATGCTGATGCCGTATTCAAGCGCCTTCACCGTGAACAATATCGGCATCGACATCGCGCATCTGCCGACGATCTATCTGGTCTCCGGCCTGTTCAGCATCGTCACGGGCCCGATGGTCGGCCGCGCCAGCGACACCTTCGGCAAATATCCGACCTTCGTGTTCGGCTGCGCCATGACCGTGTTGATGGTGCTGATCTACACCCATCTCGGCCACGTCTCGCTGGTCACAGCGATCATTGTCAACGTGCTGCTGTTCGTCGGCATCTTCTCGCGCATGATCCCATCGCAGGCGCTGATCTCGGCAATCCCCGACCAGACCCAGCGCGGCTCCTTCAGCGCGATCAGCGCTTCACTCCAGCAACTCTCCGGCGGCCTCGGCTCGGTCCTGGCAGCCGCGATCATCTCGCAACAGGCGGATGGTTCGCTGCTGCATTTCGAGCGGATCGGCTATGTCGTCGTCACGACGACGATCATCACAATGGTCGCGATGTATTTTGTGCAGAAATCGGTGGCGGATAGGGCGGGGAGGAGTGTGGTGTGAGGGCGAGGCGCTGGAGAGGTGGCCAGCGTTGATCGCTACGAACAGCCCTTCCGGACGGCCTCGGCGAGGTGTGCTCGCGCCGCTCGGGCAAATAGAATCTTGACTACTTACCGCGACCGGCGATCAAGCTCGTTGTCGATATCTTCCCACGAGATCGCTTCGCGGCGGTCGGCGTCAAAAGTAACAAGCCGACGCTCCACTTCGGCCTTCTGTGCAGGAGTCAGCCGCACATCGGCGACGGCGAGACTGCCCCAAAGCTCGCCGATGAGGTCGAGCCGCTCCTTGGGAGTCAGATTACTGATGTCGAGCGTTGCCATAGTCCTAAATTCCTTTGGCGCTTCCACCAACGAAATCACAATGCTCGCGAACCCGTCGAGACCAATATCGCTATTGGGACAAACAGTGGAAAGAGGGCTGTCTGAGCTTTGTTACACAGCTTGGTAGCAGACCAAAACGAATTTACAGTGACTTCGCAAGCTTAGAAACGGATTTAAATACCCCCTTCGATTGATCGAAATGCTCCGACCAAACCATTTTTAGACCGCGGCTCGCGCAGGTTTTGTCGTACTGCTCAAGATTCTTCAGCAAACGCTTTCTTGTTTCCGGCGAGTACATAAACCTCGGTCGGGAGGATTGCTGAAAAAAGCTGCTGCGCCATGCTTGATCCTCGGCCAGTCGCTCGACCAGGTCGTTAAAGACGAACCAAAGCTGGGAGAATATCTCGTTCTCCTTAGGAGCCGGGCTATCGCTATGAGCAAGATGCTCAACCGCGCTATCATCGAGGCGCGAGAAAATTGGCTCCAAGTCGGTTTTTGTCAGAAGCTTTGGGGCCACTGAGTAAAGCTGCGTACCCAAGCTTCTAAACAGGACAAATCCGCACAGCTCGGTGAAAAGCATTGGTGCCGCCGACCTAATTAGACCCGCCAACCATAGCGTGTCGTCGTTCAACGCTAGATCCTGCTCTTCTCTCGTCTTTCCCCCTAGACCCAAGCGGGCGATACACTGCTGCCTGTGCTCGCGACTGCTCGGTATCAACGAATTGGCCAACCGATACGTAAGATGACTGATTATTAGGGCGGACACCGCTGGCGCCTCGGGGCTAGCTTCATCGTCTATTTTTGAGCTACCCCATTGAAATTCGTAGTCGTAACCGTGCTGATTGATCCTCGACTTGAATACGCGGTCATAAAAGCGGTCTATTACGAAGAAATCGCGCCTGCGCTGAACTGCTTCGTTCACAAAGCCACAAAACGAAAGCCATGTTTGCATAAGGTCTTGATTATCAATCAGCTTCGTAATGGGGCGGCCCTGCACGAGTTTGACTTGGAAATTCTTCTTCCTTTTATTTTTAAGAGTCGGCCAGCTTGCTTCATCTTGAGCGAACGCGTCCCACGCAAATTGTTTTCGTTCATAGAACCAACCCTGCTCAGCAAACAAACGCTCGAACACTATTTGCTCGTCATCATTGGAGCGCAGGTTTCTCGGCTCCATTGGATTTTGATTGTTCGTGGCCTTCACTAAAGACGGAACTGATATCTTATCTTTGAAGTACAGCCTTACTAGGACATGACAGTCATCATCAAACGTATGCTTCAGCTCCGCGCTAAGAGAGCCGTATGTTGAGGCCAGGGTGCTCACCGTTTGCAATCCGTTGACCACACCGGGTCGCTTTACTCTTATGGAATTTCCATTCTTGCTGCGCGTCTCGCATACAATCGTGACGCCATTGTTCAGGTGTTTGAAGTCCTTAATTCCCTTTAGAGTCTTCACCTGCGCGGAAATCTCACGATTCACGGAAGAACGTCTAATCTCGCAACGCACGTTGGGCTCGAATATTCGGTATCCAAAGCGAGAGTAAGCATCTACGAGGTCAATGGCACGAGTGTAGAAAACCATGCCGGCCCGATCCGAGATTGCGGGCCCCTCGATTCGCAAGCTGATGTTGTCGTCGTTCTTGCCGCGGCTGTCACGCCACGTGACGTTCTGCGTCTTCCAACGCATTGATAGAAAATCGTCCAACGTTAGTAGTCGGATGTCGCACAGCACGTCAGTCCCGCAGACGCTGAGCAGAGCGTGCTTGTGCCGCAGGCTTTCGAACTCCTCCCGAGCCTGAGCGCTTAAACCATTGGCGAGGACGGCAAGCGTCAGCACTACTGTGAAGGTACGCTGCTCGATATCGTTGGCCTCATCTATAGCTTGCTCAGCCTGCTGGAATGTCCTCATCGCCCCTTGCAGCTGCTTTACGAACTGCTTGATCTGGCGATTGGCTTCTTTCAAGGGCTGATTGGCAGTGCTTAGGAGCGTCGCTATGCGGGGCACATCGGCGAGCATCCCAACGCCCACATTCCCGGCCACGCAATCGACGTCGGATAGGAAATCCTGCGACTTGAACTGATAAATTTCGAGCGCATCGTTTGAGAACCTATAGCAGTCGATGCCGCGATCTCCCGCGCCGTCTGTCTGATAGGTTTCATCGTCAGCCGCCACACCAAGCCATTCGAGTGCCTGCTGTCGAAACGCCACATTGTGAGAGATGCCTTCGGTCTCAGCGAACCGCGTGAGTTCGCTCAATAGCCCCCGAAGCAGATTCGTCCGCTGTCCTTCCGGATATCCCGGTTCCATCGTTTCCCCCTCGCCGTCTGCCTAAACTACGGGCCCTCTCCGTCCGTGCAAGCGTCGGTTGAGCTGCGGGGACAACCGCCCTCCCGTTGCACCCGGCCGCCTGCCCGGTCACGCAGTAAGATTCCGTTAAGCATCGTAGCGCCCTCGGATTCCGATGCCTTGACTCGGACTCCGAGTTTCTGGTATTCTGCCAGCATGAATCCGCTAAAGAACTTCATCATGGACCGCATCCGAAAGCTTGAGGACTCGCTAGTCCCCATGCTCGAAGAACAAGTCAAAATCAACGCAAAGGTCACAGCCGCTCAGTCGGAACTAGACGACCTCCGCAACGCCGCCAAAGCAATCGGAATAGCTAAGGGACTCCCAACGGCGACACGACCCATCAGCCGAAGAACTCAAGCGGAGGTGACCATTAAGCAAGCTGCGGTGTCGATCCTAGCTGAGTTCCCGCAGGGTCTGATTGCGTTGGACCTACTCGCAAAGATCAACGAACGATTCGACCTGAAACTCGTCCGATCCAGCCTCAGCCCGCAGCTCAGCCGGCTCAAAAGAGACGGCAAAATCATCAACCGCGGCAGTCTTTGGCTGCTTCCGCGGCCCCCAGACCTATTCTTAGATACAGATAAAAACCCTAAGTGACTGACCGATCGCAGTTTTCCCAAAAACTGCTGGCTATGCCAGATGCCAAGAGCGATCTCGCCTTGGAACGCGTAGCCGTCGCCAAGAGCCGCATCCAGTCGATCCTTGACCGCGACACCGTCTGCAACCAGAAAACCCTCGAACAAAAGATCGCCGAACAGGGCCCGAAGCCCATGCGGGTCGACCCTCATCTCGTCGGCCTGGCTTTACTTGATCTGCTGCAGCTCAACCGCCTCAGCTCGCACACTCACGAATCAACGAAAATTGCGTGGTTCGCCAATCCCGGAACCAAGGCGGCTCTCGTAGCGGAACGCCTCGCCGAACTCGCTCCTTTGTACGCCCAAATCACAGGAAACGGCTTCGGCAACCTCACTGGCGACGCTCTCGAACTGGTCGTCTGGAAATGCCTTGAAGAGCAATTTTCCGCCAAACGACGGTTCGCCTACCAGGGCCACTTCGATCTAACGAAACCAAAGAAGAATGGTCGCTACTCGCGCGTTGCGCCGTCCAAAACCTTAAACGGGAAAACGACCACGGGCGAAGCCGACTTTTATCAGTTCGGCTACGACGAGGGCGCTCTTTTCATCGAGTGCAAGAACTATCGCGAATGGTTCTATCCGCACCAATCTCTCATCAAAGAGCTAATCATCAAAGCCGACGCTCTCGACGCCATTCCAGTTCTGATAGTTCGCCGGCTTCATTACACAACGAGGACAAACTTCTTGGAGCCCGCTGGAATTATCGCCCACGAATCCCTGTTGCAATATTATCCAGCCGATCAGGCCGCCCTGGCTGAGCAAGTCAAGCATGCCCGAAAGCTCGGCTTTACAGACGTCACCGCTACTGAACAACCGCACGCCCGCACCCGAAAATTCTTCTCTCAGCTTCTGCCTACTTTGGTGCCCAGGATGGCCGCCAACTGGTTCGCCAATAGGAGCGCTCTCGTTGCCTATGCGAAAGACGAGCTAAATCTCGCGCAGCTTTACACCGAGATCGGCAGTCCCGCCGGAGGCAAATGGGAAGAAAAATCCGCGGCCGAGAATTCATCAGCGCTAGATGATCCGCCGTTTTAAGCGGCGCTCCGGAATTTCTCGATATCCAAAAACGTATGGTGCCCAGGAAAGGACTCGAACCTTCACGGCCGTTAAGCCACTGGCACCTGAAGCCAGCGCGTCTACCAATTCCACCACCTGGGCATGCCGTTTGGGGCACGGAGGCGGTTACTACGGTTCGGTGACGCCGTTGTCAATTCATGGTTCTGGATGCCGATTGCGCATTGCACACCACCCCGATACAAGCCTGATATTACGCACTCTTCCCGCAGGAATGGACGCAGGATAGCTCCCATGGCATCGAATCTGGAAACTCTCGTCACGGTTTTCGGCGGATCGGGGTTTTTGGGCCGGAATGTCGTCCGCGCGCTGTGCCGGCGAGACTATCGTATCCGGGTCGCGGTGCGGCGGCCGGAGCTGGCCGGATACCTCCAGCCCTCGGGCAAGGTCGGCCAGGTCCACACCATCCAGGCCAATCTGCGCTACCCTGGATCGGTCGAGGCGGCAGTGCGTGATTCGGACGTCGTGATCAATCTGGTCGGCATTCTGACCGAGGGCGGCGCCCAGACCTTCGACGCCGTCCAGGCCAAGGGCGCCGAGACCGTCGCCAAGGCGGCGGCCGCTGTCGGCGCGCAGCTGATCCATGTCTCGGCGATCGGCGCCGACGCTGATTCGCCCTCGCACTATGCAAAGGCCAAGGCCGCCGGCGAGGCCGCGGTGCTGGCTGCCGTGCCGTCGGCCACGATCGTCCGCCCCTCCGTGATGTTCGGCCCCGAGGACCAGTTCACCAACCGCTTTGCGGCGCTGGCGCGAATGTCGCCGGTGCTGCCGTTGATCGGCGGCGACACCAAGATGCAGCCGGTCTATGTCGGCGACGTCGCCACCGCGATCGCAGATGCCGTCGACGGTAAGGCCAAGGCCGGCGCGACCTATGAGCTCGGCGGGCCGGAAGTTCTGACCATGCGCGAGATCATCGAGGCCATCGTCGCCATCGCCGATCGCAGGCCGATGCTGGTGCCGCTGTCATTTGGCCTCGCCCGTCTCAAGGCCGCCTTCCTGCAATTCGCACCCGGTGCGTTCAAGCTGACGCCGGACCAGGTGACGCTGCTCGAGCGCGACAATGTCGTGTCGGATGCGGCGAAGGCTGCCGGGCTGACACTGGAAGGCCTCGGCATCACGGCCGATTCGCTGGAAGCGATTGCCCCGCAATACCTCTGGCGCTTCCGGCCGCAGGGCCAGTTCCAGCGCAAGAGCGCGTAGGGTCTCTTTCTTCACCTCGCCCCGCTTGCGGGGAGAGGTCGGAATTCGCGCGTAGCGCGGATTCCGGGTGAGGGTACAGGTCTCTCGAGGACCGCTCGTGCGGAGCCCCTCACCCCAACCCTCTCCCCGTAAGAACGGGGCGAGGGAGCAGACCACCGTCGTGGCTCAAAACTTCAGCTTCTTGAAGATCGCCTCGGGCAGCGTCTTGATGATCAGCATCACGAGACGCCAGACGCCGCTGACGTAAACAACGTCGGTCTTCTTCTCGACCGCGTTGAGAATGGCATCGCCAACGACCGGCGCGTCGACGGTGAGCGGGCCGATCAGCTTCATGCCTTCAGTCATTTTCGTACGCACGAAGCCTGGCTTCACCGTGACGACATGCACGCCGCTGCGGCTGGCGCGGGCGCGCAGGCCCGAGAGGAAGGCGGAGAAGCCTGCTTTCGCCGAGCCGTAGACATAGTTCGACGCGCGGCCGCGATCGCCGGCCACCGACGAGACGCCGACGATGGTGCCCTTGCCGCGGCCCAGGAATTTCTCAGCGAACAGGCCGAGGATCAGTGACGGTCCCTCGTAGTTGGAGCGCATGATCGTCGTGGCATGCGCGACATCGCTCTCCGCATTTTGTTGCACGCCCAGAAGGCCGACGATCGAAATGACGACGTCAGGCAACACTGGAAGGCCGGCGACAAAGCCGTCGAACGAGGCGGTGTCGAGCACGTCGAATGCGCAGGTGCTCGCTTCGATGCTGTAGCGCGCGCGCAGATCGGCAGCATCAGGCTCGAGCGCGGCGACATCGCGGCCGGCGAGGCCGACATCGTAGCCGGCCTTGGCAAAGGCGCGCGCGGCAGCGCGGCCAATATCGGAGGAGCCACCGAGCACCAGAACTGACATGCGTGACGTCACGGCTTAAACCTCATCGAACAGGCGTTGTGATAATCTCGAGCGGATCAGCCCGTCGGGGTCGAGCGATTTGCGGATCGCGTTGAAACGCGACAGCGCGGGATAACCGGCCTCGAAGGTCGCGCGCGACTGGCGCGCATCCTTGGCGAGATAGAGCCGGCCGCCGGCCGCGACGACGAGACGATCGATCTCGTCGAGGAAATTCAGGATGTCGCCCTTGACGGGAAAATCCAGCGCCAGCGTGTAGCCGGGCAGCGGGAACGACAGCAGGCCGTCGCCCTGGCCGAGTTTCTTCAGTACCGCGAGGAACGAGGCATCGCCGCGCCTGGAGACGCGATCGAGGATGTCGGCGAGCACGGCGCGCGCGGCGGCTTGCGGGATCACGCATTGATGCTGGAGGAAGCCGCGTCGTCCATAGATGCGATTCCAGTCCGCGATGCTGTCGAGCGGAAAGAAATAGGGATAGAGCGAGACCACATGATCGCGGCCGGCGCGCCGTGCGCCCATGCGATAATAAAGCTCGTTGAAGGCGCGGATGCTGAAGCGATTGAGCGTCATCGACGGCAGGTCGATGGGCACGGCGAGCCCTGGAGTCTTGCCGACGGGAAATCGATCGGCGCCCTCGCCAAGCTCATCAGCGCGGGCGTGCTCACCGAGATAGATCAGCGAGCGGCCAAGGTCGCGCCCGCGCGCGACGCAATCGATCCACGCCACCGAATAGGTCGCGGAATCACCGGCCTCGAGCGCGCGCATGGCGGCATCGAGATCGGACGCGGAAATCACCCGCTCGCGAATCCAGCCTGTTGCGACGGAGCGTAGCCGCATCGTCGCTTCCAGGATCACGCCGGTGAGGCCCATGCCGCCGATGGTCGCGAAGAACGCATCGGAATTCTGCTCACGCGAGGCTTCGATGGCCTCGCCCTGCCCGGTGCGCAGCAGGATGCTGTCGACATAGCGGCCGAAGCCGCCCTCGCCATGATGGTTCTTGCCATGCACGTCGGCCGCAATTGCGCCGCCGACCGAGACGAACCGCGTGCCCGGCACCACGAACGGTAGAAAGCCGCGCGGACCAAACGTGTCGATGAGATCGGAGAGCAACACGCCGGCTTCGAGGCGGATGCGGCCGGTCGCGGGATCGAACGACCTGACCCGGTCGAACCCGGTCATACCGATGGTCCTGACGGCGCCGATCGCGGCATCGCCATAGGCGCGGCCATTGCCCCGCGCCACCGAGCCGGCGACGACGGCGTCAGACACCGCCTCGAACGAGCGCGGCCGCAGCACTTCGCACTCGACGACCGGGAAGCGCCCCCAGCCGTTGACGAGGGTCATCGTTCAGCTCCGTCCACGGGCCATCCCGCTCCGGACACTGCCTAGCCGTGAAAAGCTGATATTGCGTTGAGGCTCGTCAGCAGATTGTCAAAGGTTAACGCCCCAGCGCCAGCGCGATCAGGCCGAGGGTGCCGACGACGACGCGCCACCACGCAAACACCACGAAGCCATGGCGGGTGACGTATCCGAGGAACGCCTTCACCACGATGATCGCGGTGATGAACGACACCACGAAGCCGATCGCGACGATGCCCATGTGGTCCATCGTCATCTCGGAGCGGTTCTTGTAGAAGTCGTAGGCGAAGGCGCCGATCATGGTGGGGATGGCGAGGAAGAACGAGAACTCCGCTGCTGCGCGCTTGTCGGCGCCCAGGAACATCGCGGCGACGATGCTGGCGCCGGAGCGCGACACGCCCGGGATCATCGCGATGCACTGCGCGATGCCGATATAGAGATACATCGGCAGCGGGAATTTGGTGGCGTCATGCTCGCGCGCCTTGAGATCGAGCCGATCGACCCACAAGAGGATGGCGCCGCCGACGATCAGCGAGAAGCACACGACCCACGGATTGAACAGCATGCTCTTGATATATTTGCCGGCGACAAGGCCGACGACGACAGCGGGCAGGAACGCCACCAGCACGCCGATCACGAAGCGGCGCGCATAGGCATCGCCCGTGAACATGCCGATCGCAACGTCCCACAATTTCTTGAAGTACAGCACGACGATCGCGAGGATCGCGCCCAGCTGGATCAGAACCGTAAACGAATCCCAGAAGGCGCCTTCGCCGAGGCCGAAGAAGCGCTCCGCAAGCAGGAGGTGGCCGGTCGAGGAAACGGGGAGGAACTCGGTTACACCCTCGATGATGCCGAGGATCACTGCCCGTATTGTATCTGACATATTTACGGTCCATTTCCGCTGGAAAAGCGGGGCTCTTCTCGCCTATTCGCCCCCATGCCGCAATCGCAAAATGCGCCACCACGCCCTTGCCTCGTGGTTTTGAAGGACTAGTGTGGCGCCGCACAAATATTGATGGATTCTTAAGCACCATCAAATAGTCAAAGGCTTCATGTTTACGCTGTTTCATCATCCGTTCTGCCCACATTCGCGTTTCATCCGCCTGATCGCGGGCGAATACGGGCTTGAGCTGAAGCTCGTCGAGGAGCGCAGCTGGGAACGGCGCGAAGCATTTCTGCTGCTCAATGCGGCCGGCACGACGCCTGTTCTGGTGGACGACGAACAGCCGCCGATTCCCGGCGCGGCCATCATCGCGGAGTATGTCGACGAGGCCTATGGCGTCGAGATGGGCCCCAAGCGCCTGATGCCGGAGACGGTTGCCGAGCGCGTCGAGGTGCGCCGGCTGATGGCGTGGTTCAACGAGAAATTCTTTGAGGAAGTCTCGCACCCGCTGGTTACCGAGCGCATCTACAAGCGCTTCATGAGCGAGGACAATGGCGGTGGGCCGCCCTCGGCCGACGTGATGCGCGCGGCCAAGGCCAACGTGCGCTATCATCTCGCTTATATCGGCTGGCTGGCACAGACGCGTAACTTTCTCGCCGGCGACCGGCCGACTTACGCGGACCTCGCCGCCGCGGCGCATCTCTCGGCGATCGACTATCTGGGCGACGTGCCATGGAGCGAGGACGACGCGGCAAAGGCGTGGTACGCGCGGGTGAAATCCCGCCCGTCGTTCCGTCCGCTGCTGAGCGAATGGCTGGCCGGCGTGCCGGCGTCGCGGACCTACGTGGACCTGGATTTCTGAACTCCGCTTCCATTGAACTGAAGGCGGCGCTGACGCGCGAGGCGCGCGCGCTCGGCTTCGATTGCATTGGCATCACCGAGCCAGGAACGATCGAGAAGGCGGGAGCGCATTTTCTCGAATTCATCGCATCAGGCGGCCATGGCGACATGGACTGGCTCGCCGCGCAGCCGGAGCGGCGAGTCGATCCGCGCGGGCTGTGGGCCGACGTGCACTCGGTCATCATGCTCGGCGTCAATTACGGCCCCGACCAGGATCCGCTCGCGATCCTGAAGCAGCGCACGCGCGCGGCGATCTCGGTCTATGCGCAGGGCGACGATTACCACGACCTCATCAAGAAGCGGCTGAAGGCGCTGGCACGCTGGCTGGTCGCGACTGCACCGAGCGAGGTGAAGGTGTTCGTCGACACCGCCGCCGTGATGGAGAAGCCGCTCGCGCAGGCCGCGCATCTCGGCTGGCAGGGCAAGCACACCAACCTCGTCTCGCGCGAATTCGGCTCATGGCTGTTTCTCGGCGCGATCTACACCACGTTAGAGCTGCCGCGCGACGGCGCCGAGATCGATCATTGCGGCTCGTGCCAGGCCTGCCTCGACATTTGCCCGACCGCGGCATTCCCAGCGCCCTACAAGCTCGATGCGCGGCGCTGCATCTCGTATCTGACCATCGAGAACAAGGGACCGATCCCGCAGGAATTTCGCAAGGCGATCGGCAATCGCATCTACGGCTGCGACGATTGCCTCGCGGCGTGCCCGTGGAACAAGTTTGCGCAGGAGGGACGTGAAGCAAAGCTTGCTGCACGAAACGAGCTGCGTGCGCCGGGCCTTGCTGAACTCGCTCGGCTGGATGACGCCGCGTTTCGTGCGCTATTCACGAAGTCGCCAGTCAAGCGCATCGGCCGCGATCGCTTCTTGCGGAATGTGCTGATCGCGATCGGCAACTCCGGCGAGGCGGCGTTGGCCGATGAAACGCGGCGATTGCTTGATGATGCGAGCCCGCTGGTTCGTGGGGCCGCGGTGTGGGCACTGGGGCAGTTGGTGGCGCGGGATGAATTTGTCGCCATGAGGAGCGCTGCGATGAGCGGCGAGTCCGACGACAGTGTGCGTGAGGAGTGGCAATCCGTCTCCTGACCCTCCGCTGGATTCCCCGCGAAAGCGGGGAATCCAGTACGCCGCGGCTTCTCGGCCCAATTACTACTGCCTCGGAGTACTGGATCACCCGCTTTCGCGGGTGATGACACCGTTTTTGTGGTCACGTTGCGCGCGTCTCACCACCCTTGATTTCCCCGCGCGTTCCCGCAAAGTCGCGCACCATGACAACAAACATTCCGTTCTTCACCCGCGACGGCGAGACATTCCATCCGACGGAAGTGGCCAACGGCCCCTGGGATCCGAAATCGCTGCACGGACGCGTCATCATCGGCCTGCTCGGCTTCGCGATCGAGGAGCGCCATTCCGGGCCTGAATTCGTGCCGGCGCGGCTCACGGTCGACATGTTTCGGCTGCCGACCATCGACAAGCCGATCGAGGTGACGACGCGGCTGGTGCGCGACGGACTACGCATTCGCGTGGTGGAGGCAGAGTTCCTCTCAGGCGGAGTCGGTATGGCGCGCGCCTCGTGCCAGCTGTTGCGGCGAACGCAAAACCCTGATGGCAATGTCTGGTCGCCGCCAAACTGGGACGTGCCGAAGCCGTCAGACATTCCCAAGCCCACCGATCCCAGGCTCGGCATGAACGGCAAATGGGCGACGCGGCCCATCGTCGGCCATATGGGTTCGCTCGGTCCGCGCCGGCTCTGGATGAGCGAGGTGCGCGAGCTGGTGGCAGGCGTGCCGATGACGCCCTTCGTCCATGTCGCTGTCGGTGCGGACTTCGCAAGCCCGTTTGCGAATGCCGGCGACAAGGGGCTCGGCTACATCAATAGCGACGTGACGATCTATCTGCATCGCTTGCCGGTGACGAACTGGATCGGCTTTGACGTGGTGAACCACCAGGCCACTGATGGCGTGGCGATCGGCGAATGCTGGCTCTACGACGAGCAGGGCCCGATCGGCACAGCGACCGTCGCCGCGCTGGCGCAACGCAAGCCGATGGTAAAGCCACCGCCGCCGTAGCGCTCTCTCCTTCATTCCGGGGCAGCCCAGAGGGCTGAACCCGGAAACTCGAGATTCCGGGTTCGATGCTTCGCGTCGCCCCGGAATGACGAGAGCTACGCCAAATGCCGCTTCATCTCACCCCGCGCCTTCAGCTCGGCACCTTGCTTGCCAACGATCTTCGCAATCCGTTCAGGCGCGAATTTCAGATCGACAAATGCGGGTGCGGTATTGGCGACCTCATGATAGCTAACGATCTTGCCGTCACGCAGCGTCATGATCGCAACGCCCTCGAACATCGCCCGCGCGCCGTTCGCTTCCGGCAGGGTTGATCTGTAGCTGAAAGTGTAGCGCGCATAGAGCGTGGTGCCGTTGCTGACGGGATCATGCATATCCCAGCGGAAATCAGTCGCCGTGCGATAGAACCAGTCGTCGATCATGCCTGCGATTTTTGCGCGGCCCGCGAACGCGCCGTAGAAAACGTCGTGATAGACGCCGTCCTCGGTGAAGAGCTCAGCGAAGGCACGGCCGTTGCGCTGTTCGACAGCGTCGCAAAAGGCGCGCAGCATGGCGGTGGTGGTCATTGGATGGCCTCCCGGCGTTTCCTGTCGTGCGCAACACTTTCACCCGATCTCCGCCACGGCGGCAAGAATGCGCGCGATGTCTTGCGGGCGGGACAGGCGGTGATCGCCGTCCTGAATCAACGTGAGCACGACGTCGTCGGCCGGCAGGCGATGCGTCAGCGCGAACGCATGCTGCCACGGCACATCGGGATCCCTTGCGCCTTGCAGGATGCGGACGGGGCAGCCGAGATCGATGGCACTGCCGAGCAGGAGATGATTGCGGCCCTCCTCGATCAGTCTGCGCGTGATCGGATAGGGCGTGCCGTCGCCGTATTCGGATGGCCTGAGCCAAAAGCCCTTGGTCTCGATCTCCTGCTTCACCTCCGGCGAGAAATTCTTCCACATCAGCTCTTCGGTGAAGTCGGGCGCCGGCGCGATCAGCACGAGCCCCGCGAGCGAGGCCTTTCCCGATCGCTTCTTGATCTCGCGCGCGAGCAGCAGCGCCATCCAGCCGCCCATGGAGGAGCCGATCAGAATCTGCGGACCGGTGCAGAAGCGCTCGAACACCGCCACGCTGTCCTCGAGCCAGCTACCGATGGTTCCGTCGGCGAAATCACCGCTGGATTCACCATGACCGGAATAGTCGAACCGGACGGCGGCGCGGCCACGTTCCCCGGCCCAGCCGTCCAGCGCCACGGCTTTGCCGCCCTGCATGTCCGACTTGAAGCCGCCGAGCCAGACGACCCCGGGACCCTGGCCAGACCCTTGGTCGCCGCGGTGGCGCACCGCGATTTTGCGCGCCGACGGGCCCTCGCCCACGTCAATAAAGTCCAGCACGGCATCTGATATCGCTGAGGTCATGGAACGTTTACTCCGGCTGTACGGTTTGAGGTGTCCGGGCGCGTTCCGCGAAGCAACCCTATATTGCTATTGACCCTTAGGGACGCTTGCGGAACAGGGGCAAGGTGTCTATGTCGTGCACCGTGCCGATAGGCGTGGCCAAAATGCCTCGCATTTGAGGGTTTTTCGCTGCTCGCAACAGCGACTTGCTTGCCGGCATCAGCATCTTCCTGCAAAATAGCCGCTTCCTTCCACAATCCTGGAGAACCACCCATTCGCCGTCCCAATAGAGCCCCGCCCGTTGCCAGCAAAGATGGGCCGCGCATCAATGATGATATTCGCAACGCGCAGATCCAGCTGATCGATCAGACCGGTGACAACAAAGGCACGGTCGAGACGATGATGGCTATCAAGATGGCCCAGGAAGCTGGAATGGATCTGGTCGAGATCTCGCCAAATGTCAGCCCTCCCGTCTGCAAGATCATGGACTACGGGAAGTATAAGTATTCCGCCCAGAAGAAGGCCGCCGAGGCCCGCAAGCGTCAGAAGACCGTCGAGATCAAGGAGATCAAACTCCGCCCGATGATCGACGACCACGACTATGACGTGAAGATGCGCGCGATGCTGCGGTTCTTCGAAGAGGGCGACAAGGTCAAGATCACCCTGCGCTATCGCGGCCGCGAAATGGCGCACCAGGAGATCGGAACCAAGCTGCTGGACAAGATCAAGACCGACGTCGCCGAGCTCGCCAAGGTCGAGCAGGACGCCCGGTTCGAAGGCCGCCAGGTCGTCATGGTGCTGGCGCCGCGCTGACGCCGGCTCGCGTTTGCCTTAGTTTTAACGGCCCGTCCGGATCTCCGGCGGGCCGTTTGTGCTTTCAGGTCCGCGACGCCTGCCAGGTGCCGCTGCACTGGTCGCCGGAGATGACGCCCTTCCAGGAACCGGCGCCCGCTGCACCGCCGAGCCGGCCGCCGCCGGTCGCATGCGAGGCGCCCACCGACACCTGGACCGCAACGGCACCGCCGCGATTGACGGTCCCCGAGACCCGGCCGCCACCGGCCGATGTCACTCGGGTTCCTGATACGGTGAAGGGGACGCTGTAGCCCGAGCTGCAGGCGCCGCGGGTGGTGGCGAAGGTGACATTCCAGGTCCCGTCATAGCCAGCGATGCGGGCATCGGCAGTCGACGGGATGGCGGCCGCGGCCATCAAGGCGGCGAGTGCAAGGTGGCGAGGACGAGAGAAAACGCACAAAATCGAGTGGGTATAATGGGCCATTTTGGTCCTGCTCCGGACGGGACGGCGTGAACAATGGGGTCGCAACCCCCAATAGTCGGCGACAGCATTCCCGCGGTTCATCGTTGCCTTCCGGCCTTTCCTCTGTCATAAGCCCAGCCTTCATCGCCCGGCTGATTAAGGGCTGCCGTGGCGGTGTTTCGTGCGGGTTTCGCGCTTGTTCGCAAAACCTGAGCACAATCAACGCTCTAACGAGCATTTTTGACGGCCAGCCGCCTTTGCGGGCGGAATTCTGTGGCCATTAGGAGAGCAAAATGCCCAAGCTGAAGACCAAATCGGGCGCTAAAAAGCGCTTCAAGGTGACTGCCACCGGCAAAGTGATGTTCGCTCATCGCAGCAAGCGTCACGGCATGATCAAGCGGACGAAGAAGCAGATCCGTCAGCTTCGCGGCACCGCTGTGCTGTTCAAGACCGACGGCGACAACGTCAAGAAGTACTTCTTGCCGAACGCCTGATCGAGACCACGATCATTGCCATCTCTGCCGCGCCTCGCGCGGCAATCCGAAAACCAAGTCATCTCTGAAGGATTTTTGTCATGTCTCGCGTCAAACGCGGTGTGACCGCCCACGCCAAGCACAAGAAAGTCTACAAGGCCGCCAAGGGTTTCTACGGCCGCCGCAAGAACACCATCCGCGCCGCCAAGCCGGCCGTGGAAAAGGCCCAGCAGTACGCCTTCCGCGACCGCAAGCGTAAGAAGCGTACCTTCCGCGCGCTGTGGATCCAGCGTCTCAACGCGGCGGTCCGTCCGTTCGGCCTGACCTACAGCCGATTTATCGACGGTCTCGCCAAGTCGGGCATTACCGTCGACCGCAAGGTGCTGTCGGATCTCGCGATCCACGAGCCCGCGTCGTTCCAGCTGATCGCCGAGAAGGCCAAGGCCGCGCTCGCGGCCTGATCAGGCCAGCAGCGCTAGCGGGCCTTCTGGCCCGCAGCCTTCAGCACGCGTTGCGAGTAGCGCTGGGCGACCTCCGCCCGGCAGAATGCCGTAAACGAGAGATACATGGTGCCGGACTTGTTCCGGTACTTGATATCGCATGCGTGCATCTCGCCTTTGTACGCCTGCGTTTGTGCGGCATTGAGGCCGGGCTTGAAGTCCGCCTCGCACTTCTTTTCGACGGCAGCACCAAGCTGGACATCGCCGCTCGCGGTCAGTTCGCAATCCCTGAAGACCTTCATCGCGCTTTCGCAGCCCTTCTGGCTGCTGATGGTGTCGACGACCTCGTCCAGCGTCATGGATGCGTCCATGCAGACCATGGCGCGCGCCGGGCCGGCCACCGACAGAACGATGGCCGCGGCGGCCAGAATGGATTTCGAAAGCATCGCACAGGTCTCCTCGTATCCTGTCTTGGTGCCCGGCCCCCGCGCGAGGTTCAACCCAGCCGCTCAAGCGCCGAAATGACCGGCTTTTTGCTTGACGTTACGGCCTTCGGGCGGCGACAACCCAGCCGAATTTAGAGCCAAGGATTTGACAGTGTCCGACCTCGCAACGCTCGAAACATCCATCCTCGACCAGATCGCCACCGCCGGCGACGAAGCCGCGCTCGAAGCGGTGCGCGTCGCAGCCCTCGGCAAGAAGGGCTCGATCTCGGCGCTGCTTGCCACGCTCGGCAAGATGTCGCCCGACGAGCGCAAGACACAAGGCGCCGCGATCAACCAGGCCAAGGACAAGGTGACGGAAGCGCTCGCCGCGCGGCGTGACCTGCTGAAGTCGGCGGCGCTCGATGCGCGGCTCGCGTCCGAGACGATCGACGTGACGCAACCATTGCGCGATGCGCAGGCCGAGGCCGGCCGCATCCATCCGCTCAGCCAGGTCTGGGACGAGCTGACCACGATCTTCGCCGACATGGGATTCTCGGTCGCCGAAGGTCCCGACATCGAGACCGACGACTACAACTTCACCAAGCTGAATTTCCCGGAAGGCCATCCGGCGCGCGAGATGCACGACACGTTCTTCTTCCACCCGAAGGAGGACGGCTCGCGCATGCTGCTGCGGACCCACACCTCGCCGGTGCAGGTACGCACGATGCTGACCCAGAAGCCGCCGATCCGCGTGATCTGCCCGGGCCGCACCTACCGCATCGATTCGGACGCGACCCACACGCCGCAATTCCACCAGGTCGAAGGCCTCGTCATCGACAAGCATTCGCATCTCGGCCACCTCAAATGGATCCTGCACGAGTTCTGCAAGGCGTTCTTCGAGGTCGACCACATCAACATGCGCTTCCGCCCGTCGTTCTTCCCGTTCACGGAGCCGTCGCTGGAAGTCGATCTGCAGTGCCGCCGCGACAAGAACGAGATCCGCTTCGGCGAGGGCGACGACTGGATGGAGATCCTCGGCTGCGGCATGGTGCATCCGAACGTTCTGCGCGCCTGCGGCATCGATCCCGACGAGTACCAGGGCTTCGCCTGGGGCATGGGCATCGACCGCATCGCCATGCTGAAATACGGCATCGCCGATCTGCGCCAGCTGTTCGACAGCGACGTCCGCTGGTTGTCCCATTACGGCTTCAAGCCGCTCGAAGTGCCGACACTCGCGGGGGGACTGAGCTCGTGATGGCAGTGATTGGCCGTACGAAGACTCTCTCCGTTCCCTCCGCAGAGAGAGCCCCCACCCCAGCCCTCCCCCGCAAGCGGGAGAGGGAGCAGACCGTCTCCGTGGAGAAAAAGCAGCCATGAAATTCACCCTCTCCTGGCTGAAGGATCATCTCGACACCGACGAGCCGTTGGAAAAGCTTGCCGACAAGCTCACCATGATCGGGCTCGAGGTCGAGAACATCGAGGACAAGGCGAAGGCGCTGAAGCCGTTCACCATTGCAAAGGTGATCTCGGCCGAGCAGCATCCCAATGCCGATCGCCTGCGCGTCTGCATGGTCGACACCGGCGACGGTGGCGCGCCGGTGCAGGTCGTGTGCGGTGCGCCGAATGCGCGCACAGGGCTCGTCAGCGTGTTCTCGCCGCCCGGCACCTACATTCCCGGCAAGGACATCACGCTCGGCGTTGGCACTATCCGCGGCGTCGAGAGCCGCGGCATGCTGTGCTCGGCGGCCGAGCTGCAGATCTCCAACGACCATGACGGCATCATGGAATTGCCGGCGGATGCGCCGATCGGCGCTGGCTATGCCGAATGGGCCGCCCTCGGCGATCCCGTGATCGAGATCAATTTGACGCCGAACCGGCAGGACTGCACCGGCGTGCATGGCATCGCGCGCGATCTCGCGGCTGCCGATATGGGCAAGTTCAAAGACCCCTCGATCAAGCCGATCAAGGGCGAATTCCCTTGCCCAGTGAAGGTCACGGTCGAGGACGCCACGCTGTGTCCGGGCTTCGCGCTGCGTCTCGTGCGCGGCGTCAAGAACGGCCCGTCGCCGGAATGGCTGCAGAAGCGGCTGACCGCGATCGGGCTGCGCCCGATCAACGCGCTGGTCGATATCACCAACTTCATGACTTACGACCGCGCGCGCCCGCTGCACGTGTTCGACGCCAAGAAGGTGGTCGGCAATCTGGTCGTGCGCCGCGCCCGCGAGGGCGAAGCGCTGCTCGCGCTCGACGGTCGTGCCTACAATCTCGATCCCTCGATCTGCGTGATCGCGGATGAGCACGGCGTCGAATCGCTCGCCGGCATCATGGGCGGCGAAGCCTCGGGTTGCGACGAGAACACCACCGACGTGCTGATCGAATCGGCGTTGTGGAACGAGATCAACGTCGCCCAGACCGGCCGCAAGCTCGGCATCAATTCCGATGCACGCTATCGTTTCGAGCGCGGCGTCGATCCGGCCTTCATGGTGCCCGGGCTCGAGCTCGCCACCAAGCTGGTGATGGAGATGTGCGGCGGCACGCCGTCGGAGAACGTCGTGGTCGGCAACGCCTTTGGCGACGACCGCATCATCGATTTCCCGCTCACCGAGGTGAAGCGTCTCTCCGGCATCGAGGTGCCACAGGTCGAGATGAAGCTCATCCTGACCCGTCTCGGCTTCATGATGGCGGGGCCGGGCCCGGTCGTGAAGATCGCGGTGCCGTCATGGCGCACCGACGTGCACGGCAAGGCCGATATCGTCGAGGAAGTCGTTCGCATCTACGGCGTCGACAAGGTGCCGATGACGCCGTTCGAGCGCGGCGAGGACGCGCGCAAACCGGTGCTGACGCCGCTCCAGCTCCGCACCCGTCGTGCACGGCGCGCGCTCGCGAGCCGTGGCATGACCGAGGCCGTCACGTGGTCGTTCATCACGAAGCCTGCGGCAAAGCTGTTCGGCGGCGGGCAACGCGAACTCGAAGTCGCGAACCCGATTGCCGCCGATCTCTCGGACATGCGGCCGAGCCTGTTGCCGGGCCTGGTTGCAGCCGCGCAGGCCAATGCCGATCGCGGCTATGGCGATGTCGTGCTGTTCGAAGTCGGTCAGGTCTTTAGGGGCGATCGCCCGCAGGATCAGTTCATGACCGCAAGCGGCGTGCGCCGCGGCCTCGCATCGTCGGACGGACTGGGCCGGCACTGGTCCGGCTCGGCGCAGGCGGATGTGTTTGACGCGAAGGCCGATGCGCTCGCGGCGCTGGCTGCGGCCGGCGCGCCGATGCAGGCGCTGCAGATCGTCGCCGGCGGTCCCACCTGGCTGCATCCGGGCCGTTCCGGCACGATCCAGATCGGGCCGCAGAACCTGCTCGGTTACTTCGGCGAGATGCATCCCCGCGCGCTGGAGGCGCTCGGCGCCGACGGCCCGCTTGTTGTCTTCGAGGTCACCCTCGATCGCATTCCCGAAGCCAAGAAGAAGCCGACCCGCGCCAAGCCGTTGATCGAGCTCTCGGCCTTCCAGCCTGTTACGCGCGACTTCGCCTTCATCGTCGACCGCAACATCAAGGCCGGCGACATCGTGCGCGCCGCGCAGGGCGTCGACAAGAAGCTGATCACCGGCGTCAATGTGTTCGACGTCTATGAGGGCAAGGGCATCGACGACGGCAAGAAGTCGATCGGCATCGCGGTGACGATCCAGCCGCGCGAGAAGACCCTGACCGACCAGGAGATCGAGGCTGTCGCCACGAAGATCGTGGCGGAGGTCACGAAGAAGACCGGCGGCACGTTGCGGGCATGACGCTCACTTTGCGCTAATTGCCCTACTGCCGCGGCGCGCGGCGGCGTTTGGTCGATTGCGTCGGCACGTCGGCAGGCTCGTCCTTCAGCGCGCCGATCTTGCGGAGCGCGGCATCGGCGGCGCGCTCGCCGCTGTCCCAGGCCCCGTCGACGGTGCCCCACAGCGTCTCGTGCGTGGCTTCGCCGGCGAGGAACATGCTGCCGATCGGCTCGGTCAAAACTTTTCGCGAGAGCTGCCCACCGGGTGAGGCCGCCGACATCGCGCCCATCACATAGGGCGATGCGTTCCAGCGTGTCACGGCCGTCTTCTGCACGGCCGCTGCCGCCTCGCTGCCAAACAGCTTCGTGATCCACTCCTTCGCGAAGGCCGCCATCGCCTTCTCGCCCTGCTCGGTGAGATCGCGGCCGAACGAGCCGCCGACGTCGATCGAGCACAGCGAGGAGCCGCCGATATTGGCGTACATCAGCGCGGTGCGAGTCGAACCGCTTTGCTCGATCAGGATGTCGTCGCGCGAGAGCCCGAGCGGATTGCCCGGCAGCTGCAGCACGATGTGATCGTAGCTGCCGAGCGTGAGCTTTGACGCCGCATCCAGCGTGCGCTTTGGGATATCGGGCGCAAACTTAATCCCGCCTGACGTGAGTACATTGGTCGAGACCGTGATGATGGCGGCGCGCGCGGCGATCTTGCCGGCTTGCGTCTCGACACTGACATCGCGATTGCTCCAGACGATCCGACTGGCCGGCGTCGAAAGCACCGTCGGCACCTGCTCACCGAGCTTTGCGATCAGGGTGCCCAGGCCCTGGCGGCAGGCGATCGGAGCATTGCGGTCCTGCGCGCGTGCCTTGTCGATCGCCGACAGCTCCTTCAGATCCTTCCCCGCAAAGCTCGCGCCGAGCACGAATTCGGCGGCGCCCGCCCAATCGCCGAGGTCTTTCGGCAGCACCGACGCGCAGGACGTATCGAGCTTGCCGCGCGAGGCCTCGTCGATGGTCCTGTTGGCGCGCACCAGCGCCGCCAGAAACTCCTCGGTCTCGCCCGCGCGCGCATTGCGCCGGCCGATACGCATCTTCTGGCCAGAAGGGGCAGGCGACACATCGAGCCCGGCGCTGCGCGCGAGCCGGATCATCGGATTGGTATCGGGATTGTGCATCCAGCGCGCGCCGCGATCGAACGGCACGTCGAAGGTAGAGACATCGGTAATGCAGCGCCCGCCGATCTGCGACGCCGCTTCGACGATGACCACCTTGCGATTGGCCGCCATGACGCGCCGCGCTGCAGCGATACCGGCGGCGCCCGCACCAATCACGACAATGTCAGCCTCACGCGGCAGGGGCGCGGCCGTTGCGCGCAGGACCGGCGCTGCAGCAAAGGCCGCCGACGCCGATAGGAAGCTGCGGCGCGTGATTGTCATGTCATGGTTTCCGGGGACTTGCGACCAAAGGGAACAGCCCGCGAACCTTGCCGCATCTGATGTTGCGCAGCAACCATCATGGTGAATCAATCGTGCGCGACCTCACAGACCCATGAACCGAATTGCAACAGGTTTCGACCATGATACAGATGGAAAAAAAGCCGGCCAGAAAGGCCTGGGGGAGTTCATGGGGACGGTCCTAGATTCAGTCGGCAAGTTGATAGCCGCGTACCTCTCGAAAGAGGTGCCGGGCTACGAGCCGTTCACGCCAAGCGACCCTGAGCACCTCCGCGGCGTCATCCAGCCCGGCGACGTGATGCTGGTCGAGGGCAACAACCGCATCTCCGGCATCATCAAATATCTGACGCAGTCGACCTGGTCGCATGCCGCGCTCTATGTCGGTCCGGTCGAGGGCGCCGTCGAGCCTGACGGCGAACCGCATGTGCTGATCGAGGCCAATATCGGCGAAGGCGTCACCTCGGCCCCGTTGTCGAAATATTTTCCCTATCACACCCGCGTCTGCCGTCCGGTCGGGCTGTCCTATGAGGACCGCACCACGGTGTGCCGCTATGCGATCAACCGCATCGGCTTCGGCTACGACACCAAGAACATCATCGATCTGATGCGCTTCCTGATCCCGCTGCCGGTACCGCAGCGCTGGCGGCGGCGCATGATCGCGATCGGCTCGGGCGATCCCACCAAGATCATCTGCTCGGCGCTGATCGCGCAGGCCTTCGACGCGGTGCGCTACCCGATCCTGCCGAAGATCACCAAGGCCGGCAGCCGCGCCGCCCGCCGCGAGATCCTGCACATCCGCGATTCCTCGCTCTACATGCCCCGCGACTTCGATATCTCGCCCTATTTCGAAGTGGTCAAACCCACCATCGTGCACGGCTTCGACTACACAGCCTTGCACTGGGCCGACAAGCAAAAGCCGCTCGAGGAGGTAGCCGGCTCATTCGGGGTGTTTCCAGAAACGGTCAGTGCGCCGCCGCTCGTTCCTGAAGCGGCTGACGAAGAAGCGCCGGCTGAAGTTCCGGCTGAGCAAGTAGACGCGCAGCCAGCAGAGCGCGTCACAGAGCGCGAACATGTCCCGCTGCTCAAGAGGTTAGCGATGTATCGCCCGCGGCGCCGTAGGCGGGCGAGGGAGCAGGCGGCTTAGCCGCCGTCTCCTGGCGAAGAGTTCTACCGCTCCGCCCTTCCGATCACCGCCATCAGCTCCGCGATCTTGTCGCGTTGATCCGCCTTGTCGCCGCTGGCGATTGCGTGCTCGACGCAATGGGCGACGTGATCCTTCAAGACTTCTTCCTCGACACGGCGCAGTGCGGCGCGCACCGCCGCAATCTGCGTGACGATGTCGATACAGTAGCGCTCTTCCTCGACCATCTTCGAAAGACCGCGAACCTGGCCCTCGATCCGGCCGAGACGTTTTCCGACGGATGCCTTGATGTCTTTGCGCATGGCGCCTATATACCCCTACCGGGTATAGGTTACAAGGCCGGAGTGCAGGAATGAGCGACGCGGACCACAACCATCATGACCACGGGGACACTCCGTGCGGCTGCTCGGCCAAGGCCGCGGCGCCCGCCCCCAAGCCTGCTGCCTCATCCTGCTGCGGCGGACACGGCGATCATGCCGGTCACGCGCATCATCATGACCATGGCGCAGCCGCGACAAAGGTTCTCGATCCCGTCTGCGGCATGACGGTCGATCCCACGACCTCGAAACAGCGTTTCGACCATCACGGCGAGACCTTCCATTTCTGTTCGGCCGGCTGCCGCACCAAATTCGCTGCCGATCCCGCAAAGTATCTGGCGAAGGAAAAGACGCCCGAGCCGGAGATGCCTGAAGGCACGATCTACACCTGCCCGATGCATCCCGAGATCCGTCAGGTCGGCCCCGGCAGCTGCCCGATCTGCGGCATGGCGCTGGAGCCTGAGGTCGCGAGCCTGGAGACCGGCCCCAATCCGGAGCTCGCCGACATGACGCGGCGATTCTGGATCGGCGGCGCACTGGCGCTGCCGCCGGTGGTGCTGGAGATGGGTGGCCATCTCGCAGGTCCCCACAACTGGGTCGACCCTGCTATCTCGAACTGGATCCAGCTGGTCTTTGCAACGCCTGTCGTGTTCTGGGCCGGCTGGCCATTCCTGGTGCGCGGCTGGCAATCGCTGCGCACGCGCAATCTCAACATGTTCACGCTGATCGCGATGGGCACAGGCGTTGCCTATGTCTACAGCCTGATCGGCACCATCGCGCCGCAGATTTTCCCAGAGACCTTCCGTGGCCATGACGGCGCGGTGGCCGTCTATTTCGAAGCGGCTGCCGTCATCACTGTCCTCGTTCTGCTCGGCCAGGTGCTGGAGCTGCGCGCCCGCGACGCAACGTCGGGCGCGATCAAGGCGCTACTGCAGCTCGCGCCGAAGAGCGCGCGACGCGTCGATACTGATGGCAGCGAGCATGAGGTCGAGATCGACACGCTGCACGCTGGCGATTCCTTGCGGGTTCGTCCCGGCGAGAAGGTTCCGGTCGACGGCATCATCCTTGAGGGTCGTTCTTCGCTCGATGAGTCGCTCGTCACAGGCGAATCCATGCCCGTCACCAAGGAAGCCGGCGCAAACGTCATCGCGGGCACGCTGAACCAGTCCGGCAGCTTCATCATGCGCGCCGACAAGGTCGGGCGGGAGACGCTGCTGTCGCAGATCGTCCAGATGGTTGCGGACGCCCAGCGCTCGCGCGCGCCGATCCAGCGGCTCGCCGACCAGGTCGCCGGCTGGTTCGTGCCGACGGTGATTGCTGTCGCCATCGTTGCCTTTGCCGCCTGGGCCTGGTTCGGGCCGGAGCCTCGGCTGGCCTTTGGTCTCGTCGCGGCCGTGAGTGTGCTGATCATCGCCTGCCCCTGCGCGCTGGGCCTGGCGACCCCGATGTCGATCATGGTCGGCGTCGGTCGCGGTGCGCAGGCCGGCGTGCTGATCAAGAATGCCGAAGCGCTGGAGCGGATGGAGAAGATCGACACGCTGGTGGTCGACAAGACGGGTACGCTGACCGAGGGCAAGCCCAAGGTGGTCGCAATCGTGCCGGCGTCCGGCTTTGCCGCGGATGACATCCTGCGGCTCGCCGCCAGCGTCGAGCGCGCCAGCGAGCATCCACTGGCCGATGCGATCGTGCGCGCATCAAAGGAGAAGCAACTTGCGCTCGCCCCGGTCGAAGCGTTCGATTCGCCGACGGGCAAGGGCGCGACGGGTAAGGTCGATGGAAAGACCATCGTCCTCGGCAACGTAAAATATCTATCGTCGATAGGCATCGACACGAAAGCGCTCGACGCAGAAGCCGAACGCTTGCGCGGCGATGGCGCGACCGTGATCAACATGGCGATCGATGGCGCGATCGCCGGCCTGTTCGCGATCGCCGATCCAGTCAAGGCTTCGACGCCGGAGGCACTTGAGGCGCTCGCCGCCGAGGGCATCAAGGTCATCATGCTGACGGGCGACAACCGCACGACGGCGGAAGCGGTAGCGCGGCGGCTCGGCATTGCCGATGTCGAAGCCGAAGTGCTGCCGGATCAGAAGAGCGCGGTGGTGACCAGGCTGCAAAAGGCCGGGCGCAGCGTCGCGATGGCCGGCGACGGCGTCAACGATGCGCCAGCGTTGGCGGCGGCCGAGGTCGGCATCGCCATGGGCACCGGCACCGATGTGGCGATGGAAAGCGCCGGCGTCACGCTGCTGAAGGGCGACCTCACCGGCATCGTGCGCGCGCGAAAACTGTCGCAGGCGACGATGAGCAACATCCGCCAAAACCTGTTCTTCGCCTTCATCTACAACGCCGCCGGCATCCCGATCGCCGCCGGCATCCTCTATCCGGCCTTCGGTGTGCTGCTGTCGCCGATCATCGCGGCCGCCGCGATGGCGCTGTCCTCGGTGAGCGTGGTCGGCAACGCGCTGCGGCTGCGCGCAACGCGGCTGTGAGGCCGTCAAAATCCGTGTAGAAAAGGTCCATTCGGCAGTACCCGCGGAGAGGAACCTGATGCAGCGGATTACGATCACGATCGAGGATGATTTGCTGGCGGAGATCGATGCCGCGGCCGAGGCGCGCGGCTACCAGAACCGCTCGGAGATCATCCGCGATCTCGCGCGCGCCGGGCTGCAGCAGTCGAGCGAGGATACGGCGCAGTCGGGCCCCTGCGTTGCCGGTCTCGTCTATGTCTACGACCATGCCGCGCGCGATCTGTCAAAACGGCTGGTGCAGGAATTCCACGGCCATCACGACCTCGCGCTCGCCACCCTGCACGTCCATCTCGACGACTCCAATTGCATGGAGATGACCGCGCTGCGCGGCGACGCCAGCGAGGTCAGGCATTTTGCCGACCACATCATCGCGGAGCGCGGTGTGCGCTATGGACGCGTGGTGATGATCCCGACCGGTGAAGCGAAACCGGGAAAGGCGCGGAAACACGGGCATCGGCACGAGTAAGCGCGAGCCTCTCCCCGCGAACGGGGAGAGGCAAACACTCGTCACGCCGCGAGCAGGTTCTGCAGCGCCGCACCGTTGGGAACGCCGAGGCCGGAGCAGGCATCCCAGCCGGGGCCGGCCTTGTACATGCCGTGCAGCGAGCCGGTGATGTCGTTGTTGCCATCCGTGATGTCGCGGAACACGCCTTGCGCGTGCGAGGCGTAGATCAGCGGGTTGATGAAGCCGACGGTCTTGCCGAACTTCTTGGTCGTGGCCTCGTTGATGCGGGCGATCAGCCCGGCCATCAGCGGCGCCACCGCGCTGGTGCCGCCGATCGTGGTCATGACGCCATTGAGGAAGATCTGATAGCCGGTCGCGGGATCCGCGTCGCCGGCGACGTCAGGCACGCCGCGGCCGCTCCGATGGGCAGGCGATTTCGGCACATGCACGTTGGCCTGATATTTCGGCTCCACAAACATCACGCTGACGCCGCCGCCGCTGGCGCCGTCCTGCGGACCGCCGTTCCAGACCACTTCCTCGATCTTGCCGTTCGACGCCTTCAGATTGGTGCCGCCGCAAGCCAGTGCAAACGGGCTCGAGGCCGGGAAATCGGCGTGCGGCTTGCCATCCCATCCCTGCGCCATGTCCGCGGAGCCGTTGTCGCCAGCAGCGACGCAAACGGTGACACCCATCGCAGCGGCATCGCGGATCGCTTCGTTGAGACCGTCGACGAATTGCTGTGAGCTCTCGGGATCCTCGGGTCCACCCCAGCTGATCGAAATCACCGACGGCTTTCGGGCGGTGTCGTGGACGGCGGCTTTCACCGCATCGATGAAGCCGTTGGTGGTGTTCGGCGCGAAATAGACCACGATCCTGGCGCCAGGCGCGATGGCGCCGGCAACCTCGATGTCGAGCACCACTTCGCCATCAGCCTCGGAATGGCCGGGCTTGTTGGCGCCGCCATCGACACTCGCGGGCGCGATCTGCGGCATCGGGATGCCGGCCTTCTTGAAGAAGGTTTTCAGGTCCGAGGTCTTGTAGCCGGCGCCCGTGGGATGGCCCCTGGTGTCGATGTCGTTGAGCTCGATGATGGCGATGCACTGGCCGGCGCCGGTCTCGCCGCCCGGGAAGTTGTAGAGCTGGGCGATCTCTTCGACCGAGAAACTGCCGCCCTGACCCGCGTGCGCGGTGGCACCCTTCTTCGCAGTCTTGCCAGCGATCCTGCGCCGGAAATGCGGCTGCGCCACGGGCCGGTTGTCGAGGCCATGCACGCCGACCACGATGCCTTCGAGCTCGGCCGGGATCTGCACATTGCCTTTGCGCATGCGATAGGTCGCGCCGTCATGCTTGACCTTGTTGAGCTTGACGCCGAACGCCGCGCTCATCGCCTTCACCGTGCCGGTCAGCTTGATCGTACGGGATGCCAGGTGCACGCTCTTGACGTTGAGCTCGTGGTGATGGGCGAAATCGTCGATCTTGGCGACGTCGGCGGAATTGGCACCCATCTGCTCGGCGAACTCGGCGCGCGAAAGATATTGCCGCTCGCGCGGCGGTTGCGCACCCAGCGCCATCACCTGCTCGTCGTCGGCGCGCTTGGCCCGGAGACGAACGCTGATCTCGATTTCCTGTTTGGGATCGGCCGCGCCGACGAGCTTGGCTCCCTTCGGCAATTTCCGGGCGCTGTTTACCAGCGCGACACGCTTGGTCGAGCTTGCCATGACTTCCTCCGTTTGTGATTGGAAGGCAGATTGATGCACCTCAACTATAGGTGTAATCTCAATCCCGAATTGGTTCAGATGATTGTTTGATTATTTTTCAGAAGAGCCCTTGTTTTACAGGGAAAAGCTCTGCCGTCTCAAATCGACACGGAATTGGTCAATAGCCCCGACCATTCTGTGATTACGTTTTCGATCTAGGATTGCAACCGTCGGCTGATCTGGCCGACCAATGAAAGATGCTTGTCAAAATCAATTAGCGGAGACGAACAGATGGCTGCTGACCGCAAATGGGTTGAGAAGAATCTCGGGTTCGATCCGATCACGACACCGCCCCCACGCGAGACCTTCGTAGTGAAGCGCATCGCCGATGCCGCCGTAAAGAAGACCGCGAAGGTCGCGCCCGAGGACTTCCAGCGCGAGATCATCGATTTCGATTCCGAATCGACCGAAGGCCGCGCGTTCTTGGCCTTCTCGACCGCGACAGGATTGTCGCGCTTCACCGACATTCCCTGGCCCAAGGGGCTCGCGCCGCAGACCGGGCCAAAGCCGGGCAACGGCCAGGGCCCGCTGCCGCGCGCCGACGTGCTGGTCGTGACCTGGACCGTCGACGAAGGGCACGCAACCAGCCGCGTCCTGACGCCGGGCAAAGACTCCCATAACGACTACGTGCCCTACACGCACAATTACGCAACGATCTCGCAGAAGATGCGCAACGGCTGCCCGGCCAAGGAGCTGAAGCGGCTCGGCAGCTTCTGGACCACGACGATCGGCAAGAAGAAAGTCGTGGTGTTCAAGTCAGACTCGCACATGTCGCAGGACGGCCCGCAGCTGCCGAACATCGACGTCTGGCGCCAGATCATTACCGAGGTGCAGCCGACGCTCGTGATCACCACGGGCACCGCCGGCGGCATCGGCAAGCAGGTCGAGGTCGGCGACGTCATCGTCAGCCCGATCGTGCGCTTCGACTGCCTGTCGAAATTCAAGAAACAGCCTTTTGCGCAGGAGCATTTCTCCAGCAAGCCGGCCAAGACGACGAAATTCGCGACCTGCAAGACGCTGTTCAAGGCCAATGCCGGGCAGTTGCCGAAGACGAACACGAGGCCGCCGAAGATCTTCGTGGTCAAACCGAGCGAGCTGTCGTCGTCCGTCGTCACCACCGATTTCTTCGGCTTCGACACCTCGGACAACCATTTCGGTCTTCAGGGGCTCGGCGACGTCTCCGAGATGGGCGACGCCATCCTCGGTCTGGTCGCGCAGGACATGGGCGCCAAGGCACCGCGCTGGCTCGCGATCCGCAACGTTTCCGATCCGCAGATCAAGGCCGAGGGCACGCTGAAACAGCAGGAGCAGGTCGCCGCCCAGATCTACAAGGGGTTCGGCCGCTGGAGCACGGTTTGCAGCGCCATCGCCTGCTGGGCGAGTATTGCCGCGGAGCCTTAAGCCGCACGGACTTGCCGAAGCGGCCTGCCGTGTCTACCTCTCGCTGATGATTTCGTGAGAGGTTCCCATGCTGGATGCCGCCATCAAGGCGCTGTCGCAAATGATGTCGCCGCCGATGCGTTCGATCCTGTGGCGATCGATCGGGCTGGCGCTGGTGCTGATCGTGGTGCTCGCGATCGGGCTGCAGCGGCTGCTGAGCTGGTTCGCGACCTCTGGTGAAGCCTGGCTCGAGGGCTCGCTCGGGCCGAGCTGGCACTCGTCGCTCGAGGTGCTCGCCTGGATCATCTCGATTGCGGCCGGTTTCGGCGTGGTGTTCGGCAGCGTGTTCCTGATGCCCGCGATCACCTCGCTGGTGGCGAGCTTCTTCGTCGACGACGTCGCCGACATCGTCGAGCGCGAATATTATCCGGCCGAGCGGCCGGGCACGGCGCTGCCGTTCAACCAGGCCATCCTCGAGGGCGTCAAGACCGCGCTGCTGACGATCCTGGTCTATCTCGTCGCATTGCCGCTGGTGTTTATGGCCGGCGCCGGTTTCCTGGTCTTCTTCCTCGCCGCCGCCTGGCTTTTGGGCCGCGAATATTTCGAGCTCGCCGCGATGCGCTTCCGCTCGCCGGAGGATGCCAAGGCGATGCGGCGCGACAACGCCGCGACCATCTTCACGGCCGGGCTGTTCATCGCGGCCTTCGTCTCGATCCCGGTCGTGAACCTAGCGACGCCGATCTTCGGCATGGCCTTCATGGTCCACATGCACAAGCGCCTGTCCGGACCACGGCCCGAGCTGATCGAGCCGGCGCGGCAGATGCGGTGAGGATCTTCACCTCACCCTAGTCTGAACACGCTTGCGGGGAGAGGTGACGCGAGACCGCCGCTCTGTCGCGAGCCCCGGCGGTCATTTCAGTCTCATTCACCGGCACGGCATTTGCCGCAGCGCCGTCTTGGCGAAGCCGAACGGGGCCGGCGTGAATGGCCCAGGCGCCATTCTCACACCGTCTTCTCCGGCCATCGGCAGAGATCGTTGATCAGGCAAACCTCGCAGCGCGGCTTGCGCGCGAGGCAAGTATAGCGGCCGTGCAGGATCAGCCAATGATGAGCGTGCAGCATGAACTCGGACGGGATCACCTTTTCGAGACCAAGCTCGACTTCGAGCGGCGTCTTGCCGGGCGCCATCCCCGTGCGGTTGCCGACGCGGAAGACATGGGTGTCCACGGCCATGGTGTGCTCGCCAAACGCCATGTTGAGCACGACATTTGCGGTCTTGCGTCCCGCACCGGGCAACGACTCGATCTCGGCACGCGTACGCGGCACCTCGCCGCCGAAATCGCTGAGCAGTTTTGCCGACAGCGCGATGACGTTCTTCGCCTTGGTGCGGTAAAGGCCGATGGTCTTGATGTAGTCGCGTAAACGCTCTTCGCCGAGGTCGAGCATCTTCTGCGGCGTGTCCGCGATCTCGAACAAGGCCCGCGTCGCCTTGTTGACGCCGGCGTCGGTCGCTTGCGCCGACAGCACCACGGCAACCAGCAGCGTGAACGGATTGACGTGCTCGAGCTCGCCCCTCGGCTCGGGATTAGCCTTTTGGAAACGGCTGAAGACTTCGCGAACTTCGGCCGGCCTCCACGGTTTTGTCGCCTTGAGCGATTTCTTCGCGGCTATGGGCTTCGGGCTCGCTGCCTTTGCCTTTTTCTTCGGCACCGCCGCTTTGCGCGGGGCCGGCTTGCGGGTGATTTTCGCCATGATCGGGATATACTGAGGGACGATGAGCACAGGCAACGAAATTGGAGACAGCGAGCAGCAGATCTTCTCCGCGCTGCTGACGCCTCATCGCTCTCTGAACCGCACCGGCTTCCTCGCCGTGATGCTGTTCCTGAGCGTCGTCAGCTTCGTCACCGGAATTGTCTTCCTGATGAAGGGCGCCTGGCCGGTGCTGGGCTTTTTCGGCCTCGACGTGCTCGTGGTCTGGTGGGCCTTCAAGGTTAATTTCCGCACTGCCCGGGCCCGTGAGGAGATCACCGTCACGACGTCGGAATTGCGTGTGCGGCGCATCAGCCATCACGGCCAAGTCGCCGAATGGACCTTCAATCCGCTCTGGGTCCGGCTCGACATGGAAGTCGACGAGGACTTTGGCATCGAGCATCTCTATTTGATCTCGCGTGGCCACCAGATCCAGATCGCAAGATTCCTCGGGCCTGACGAAAAAGCCAGTTTCTACAAAGGCTTGGTGGAAGCGCTGAACGCCGCCAAGCGCGGCCCGACCTACAATCCGATCACCTGATTCCCAGTCGGGAATCGGGTGGTTTCGAAGCCTGCCCTCTCCTACATTCTGGGTCATGATGACACTCGCCATACATGACCAGCGCCTGGCCAGGCCAGGCACCCAGAACGCCGCGATGCGCGATTACGATTCCGTGCGCCGGGCGATCGCCTTCATCTCGGAGAACTGGCGCGCGCAGCCCACCATCGAGGCGATGGCGGATGCGGCCGGCGTCACGCCGGATGAGCTGCACCATCTGTTCCGCCGCTGGGCTTCCATCACGCCGAAGGCCTTCATGCAGGCGCTGACCCTCGACCACGCCAAGGGGCTGCTGCGAGACTCCGCAAGCATCCTCGACGCGGCGCTCGATTCTGGACTCTCGGGTCCGGGCCGGCTGCACGATCTCTTCGTCACCCACGAAGCGATGTCGCCGGGCGAATGGAAGAACCGCGGCGCTGGATTGACCTTGCGCTACGGCTTCCACCCCTCGCCTTTCGGCACCGCGATCGTGATCGCGACTGATCGCGGCCTGTCGGGCCTTGCCTTTGCCGATCCCGGCGAGGAGAAGGCCGCGCTCGCCGACATGACGCGACGCTGGCCGAACGCCACCTACGTTGAGGATCACGAAGGCACCGCGCCACTGGCGCAGCGTATCTTCGACACTAAACTCTGGCGGCAAGACCAGCCACTGCGCGTGGTCATGATCGGCACCGATTTCGAGGTGCGCGTCTGGGAGACGCTGTTGAAGATCCCGATGGGACGCGCGGTGTCCTATTCGGACATCGCCTGCAACATCAACAGCCCGAAGGCCTCGCGCGCCGTCGGCGCTGCCGTCGGCAAGAACCCGGTGTCCTTCGTCGTGCCCTGCCACCGCGCACTCGGCAAAAGCGGCACGCTCACCGGCTATCACTGGGGCATCACCCGCAAGCAGGCGATGCTGGGCTGGGAAGCCGGACAGCTGGGGATGCAGTAAGAACCACAAGCGCTACCGCCGTAGGGTGGGCAAAGCGTAGCGTGCCCACCACCTCAGTTAGCCGTTTCCAAGAGATCGTGGGCACGGCGCTGTGCGCCTTTGCCCACGGGCTCTGCCCGTGTTGCGAAAACCTACCCCGCCAGATCCAGCTTCGACGCCACCGTCGAATCCGCATTCAGCCGGTAGATGATCGGCACGCCGGTCGCGAGCTCGCGCTTCAAAATGCCTTCAGGGGACAGCTTCTCCAGCACCATGATCAACGCGCGCAGCGAATTGCCATGAGCGGCGACGAGGGTGCGCTTGCCGTTGAGCACGCCAGGCAGGATTTCCTGCACATAGTACGGCAACGCGCGCGCCAGCGTGTCCTTCAGGCTTTCGCCGCCGGGCGGCGGCACGTCGTAGGAGCGGCGCCAGATCAGCACCTGGTCCTCGCCCCATTTCTTGCGCGCGTCGTCCTTGTTGAGGCCGGAGAGATCGCCGTAGTCGCGCTCGTTCAGCGCGAGGTCCTTCGAGGTCGGCAGGTCCTTCTGACCAAGCTCACCGAGGATCAGATCGAGCGTGTGCTGCGCGCGCGTGAGCACCGAGGTGTAGGCAACGTCGAACACGAGGCCGTGGGCCTTCAACTTGCGGCCGGCCTCGGAGGCTTCCTTCACACCGAGTTCGGTGAGGTCAGGATCCTTCCAGCCGGTGAACAGGTTCTTCAGATTCCATTCGCTCTGGCCGTGCCGCACGAGCACGAGAAGACGTTCGCTCATTGACTGCTTTCCGTTCAGGTTAGTCGTTAGATGTCAGCGAGGCCGAGCACGTCGGCCATGGAGTAGTGCCCCGGCTTCTTGCCATGCGCCCACAGCGCCGCCTTCAGCGCACCGTGCGCAAACAGCATGCGGTCTTCGGCGAGATGCGACAACGTCAACCGCTCGAACGGGCCGAGGAAGGTCACGCTGTGCTCGCCGGCGACGGTGCCGCCGCGCAAGGAGGCAAAACCGATCGCACCCGGCTTGCGCGCGCCGGTGATGCCGTCGCGACCGCGCTCCGAATGCTCCTCGAGCGAAATGCCGCGACCAGCCGCGGCCGCCTGCCCCAGCATCAGCGCGGTGCCGGAGGGCGCGTCGACCTTCATGCGGTGATGGGATTCGACGATCTCGATGTCGAAGCTCTCGTCGAGCGCCTTGGCGACACGCTTGACCACAGCCGCGAGCAGATTGACGCCCAGGCTCATATTGCCTGACTGCACCACGACCGCACGGTTGGTGACGCTCTTGATGACGGCGTTGTCCGAAGCCGAGAGCCCGGTGGTGCCGATGACATGGACGAGCCCGCGCTCGGCCGCGATCGCGACATTGGCGATGGTTGCGGCCGGCACGGTGAAGTCCAGAATGCCGTCGGCATCCTTCGACATCGCCCAGAGATCGGCGGAGAGCTTGATGCCGTTGGCCGGGAGACCTGCGAGCACGCCGGCATCCTTGCCTAAGAGCTCCGAGCCCGGCGCCTCCAGGGCGCCAGCCAGCACCGCGCCTTTGCTGTCGGCAATCGCCCGTGTCAGGGCGCGGCCCATCCGGCCGCCGGCTCCAGCAACAATCAAGCGCATGTCTGACATGATGTGATCCTCTCAGGGCCGTTGTAGCGGCGGGATGCAGTTCCGGCAACCGAGGGGGATCGCGCGCGGCCATCCTTCGAGACGCCCGCCTGCGGCGGGCCCTCCGGATGAGGTCGGAGTACGTGGCAACAGGTTCGACAGGCGCCGATGCTGCTTAGCCTCATCCTGACGAGACCGCGGAGCGGTCGTCTCGAAGGACGAGGCGTGCGCGCGGACCCAGCCTCAGCCGTCCGACGGCTGCGGGCCGTCGTAGCCCTCGATGATAATGAGGTCGGCGATCGAGTGCGGCGCGCGTACCTTGATGTTAGCCTGGTACTCCGGTGAGTTGTAGCAGGCGATCGCGGCCTCGTAGTTCGGGAATTCGATCACGACGTTGCGGCTGCGGCTGGCGCCTTCAACGGTGGTGAAGCGACCGCCGCGGACGACATAACGGCCGCCATGCTTCTTGAAGATTGCGAGATTGGCGACGGCGTAGGGCTTGTAGCCCTCGTCATTGCTCACGTCGACGCGTCCGATCCAGTAGCCTTTTGCCATTGTTCTTCTCCCTGGTTGTTGTTTTTGGTTAGCCGAGCGCCTGCGCCATCTCGGCCTGAATGGCTTCCGCGATCGCCCTGGGGTCGGAGGCTTCCACCACCGGTCGTCCAACGACGAGGTAATCCGCGCCCTCGCTGATCGCGCGGCCCGGGGTCATAACGCGCTTCTGGTCGCCGCTCGCAGCGCCAGCCGGGCGGATGCCGGGCGTGACGAGATGCATCTGGTGGCCGACAATCTTGCGCAGGCTGCCGACTTCTTCAGGCGATGACACGAGGCCATCGACACCAAGCACCTTCGCCTGCTGCGCGCGGGCTTCGACGAGCTCGGAGACGCCGAGCCGGAAACCTGCGGCGTGCAGATCGTCATCATTGTACGAAGTCAGCACGGTCACGGCGAGGAGCTTCAGCTTCGACGAGCCGCGACCTTCGACGGCGCCCTTCATGGTCTGCGGATAAGCATGCACGGTGAGGAAAGTTGCACCCAGCCTGGTGATGCTCTCGACGCCTTGCGACACCGTGTTGCCGATGTCGTGCAGCTTGAGATCGAGAAAGACCTTCTTGCCACTGTCGGCAAGCTTGGCGACCAGCGGAAGACCGCCGGCGTAAGCGAGACGATAGCCGATCTTGTAGAAGGTGACGCTGTCGCCGAGCCGATCAACCATCGCCTCCGCGGCATCGACGCTGGGCAAATCGAGCGCAACGATCAGGCGGTCTTTCGGGGAGATTTCGGCTGGCGTCATGTCACCTCACATCATGCGTTGGGAAATATCGATCAACTGCCGCACCATCTCCTTCAGCCCGTCGCTATCGGCCTGGCTCTTCAGCCTGTCCATATCGTCATAGGCCTGGTCGGCAAAGGCGAGCGTGAATTGGCTGGCGATCACATTGGCGTGGCACGACGTCAAAATCAGCCGCAACGCCTGCAGCGCGCGCGCGGCGCCAAGTCGGCTCTGCGACGCACCGGCGAGCGCGAAGGCGCGATTGCGGAAGACCTCGCCGCGCGCCTCGTGCGGATCCTGCACGCGGCTGACCCAGTCGATCGCGTTCTTGAGGAGCGGCGGCACCGAGGCGTTGTATTCGGGCGAGACGATCAACACGCCATGATGCATGCCGATCATGCGCTTGAGATTGATGGCGTGCTTGGGCACGCCTGACTTGGCCTGGAGATCGCCGTCGTAGATCGGCAGCGGAAAATCGGCGAGCGAGATGCGGGTGATTTCGACGCCGGCCTGAGCGAATTCATAAGCGGCGACCGCCGCCAGCTTCGCATTGTGCGAGCCGGTGCGCAGCGAGCCGGGAATGACCAGGATCTTCGGGGCTGACATCCTCTTCCAATACGTTCGGCGAAACGAGCCCGCCGCGCATGAGAGGAAGCCGGCGGAATTAGTCCTTGCGATACACCCAGACGCGGGCCGGCGGAAGGTTCATCCAGATCCGTTCCGAGGCCTCTGTGGACACGCCAGGCAACGATTTCGGGATCGGCGGGACCACCGCATAGGTGAACTGAACGAACGGCGCACCGGGCGCGAGTGCCAGGAAGGCATCGCGAACGAGCCGCAGCCGGGTCAGCATCGGTTTTGTGACCAGCGGCAGGCCGGAGACCACGGCGGAAGCGGGCGCGCTCAGCACGTTCCAGAGCGTGTCACGCAGGCGATAGGCATCTCCCTGCACGACAGTCGCCTGAGGATAGCGGTCGCGCAGCAGCGCGCAGAAACCGGGATTGTATTCGACGAGGACGAGACGCTTCTGGTCGACGCCACGCTCGACCAGGGCCGAGGTGATGGCGCCCGTGCCGGGTCCGAGCTCGACCACCGGCGCGTCCGAATTGATGTCGACGTAATGGGCCATGGTCCGGGCCAGCAGCTTGCCGGATGGCATCACCGCGCCCATGTGCAGCGGCTTTTCGATCCACGATCGGAGAAAGCGCACCTCGTCATCAAGACGAGGCTTCTTCAACGCACGCGCGGACGACGGCAATGGCATGTCTGGACCGGACGGGACGAGACCGCGTGACCGCGGCGTGTCAGAAAATGGTCATAAACAGGTATAGGCCGAACACGATACGGTCAAGCCGGGTCAGTTCGCCCGATTACCGAAGAAATCCTTGACCTTGGCGAAGAAACCCTCGGATTCCGGCTGGGTGTTGCCGGAGGAGAGTTTTTCGAACTCAGCCAGCAATTCCTGCTGCTTCTTGGTGAGGTTCTGCGGGGTTTCGACCACGACCTGGACGTACATGTCGCCCATCTGCCGGGAACGCAGCACCGGCATGCCCTTTGACGCAATGCGGAAGCGGCGGGCCGACTGGGTTCCGGCCGGCACCTTCACCTTGGCCTTGCTCTTGTCGATGGTCGGCACTTCGAATTCGCCGCCGAGCGCGGCGGTGACCATCGAGATCGGCACACGGCAATGCAGGTCCGCGCCGTCGCGCTGGAAGAATTGATGCTGGACCAGCGACAGGAAGATGTAGAGGTCGCCCGGTGGCCCACCACGGACGCCGGCCTCGCCTTCGCCGGCGAGCCTGATCCGTGTGCCGTCCTCGACGCCCTGGGGAATGTTGACGGACAGCGTCCGCTCGCGGGTGACGCGGCCCTGGCCCGAACAGGACGGGCAGGCATCCTCGATCATCTGGCCGCGGCCCTGGCAGCTTGGGCAGGTGCGTTCGAGGGTGAAGAAGCCCTGCGACTGCCGTACGCGGCCGGCGCCGCCGCAGGTCGAGCAGGTCTTCGGCTTGGTACCAGCCTTGGCGCCGATGCCCGAGCAGGCCTCGCAGGTGACCGAAACAGGAATCTCGATCTGCGCGGTCTTGCCGCCAAAGGCTTCCTCGAGGGTGATTTCCATGTTGTAGCGCAGGTCCGCGCCACGCTCGCGGCCGCCGCGGCCGCGCTGCTGTCCGGCCATGCCGAACAGGTCTTCGAAAATGTCGGAGAAGGAGGAGGCAAAGCCCGCGCCGAAACCAGCACCGCCGCCACCGGGACCACCTTGCTCGAACGCAGCATGGCCGAAGCGGTCGTAGGCCGCGCGCTTGTCCTTGTCCTTCAGAACCTCATAGGCCTCGTTGATTTCCTTGAACTTGACCTCGCTGCTGTCGTCCCCGGGATTACGGTCGGGGTGAAACTTCATCGCAAGCTTGCGGAAGGACGATTTCAGGACGGAATCGTCAGCTGAGCGTTCGACTTCGAGGGTTTCGTAATAGCAGCGCTTGGTTGACGTGGACATGTCTGACTCAGGTCTATCCGATCGCGATTCAAGTCGGAGCGAAACAACGTCGCCATGCGACGATATAGTCAGCCTTCTGCATCGTGGCAGCAGGCTGCATGGCAGCATTGATCATAGCGGCTGGGAATTGATTGATCGTAACGGGTGAACCCGTCGAGCCCGACACGAAAGCCTCCCCCCTGAGGGGGAAGGCCATTTCAGCGTGGGGGGTCCAATCCATCCGCATCATACCCTCTTGGGGCTTATGCGGACTTCTTGTTGTTCTTGTCGTCGTCGACTTCGGTGAATTCCGCGTCGACGACGTCGTCCTTGGCCGCATCCCTCTTGGCGTCGGCCTCGGCCTGCTGCGTGTACATGGCTTCGCCGAGCTTCATCGACGCCTGGGCCAGCGTGTTGGTCTTGGCCTTGATCGCTTCGGCATCGTCGCCCTTCAGCGCTTCCTTGAGGTCGCTGACGGCGTCCTCGATGGCGCGGCGCTCGGGCTCGCCGACCTTCGAACCATGCTCGGCCAGTGCCTTCTCGGTGGAGTGCACCAGCGCGTCGGCGTGGTTCTTGGCATCGACCGCCTCGCGGCGCTGCTTGTCGGCCGCAGCATTCGCTTCGGCGTCCTTGACCATCTTGTCGATGTCGGCTTCCGACAGGCCGCCGGAGGCCTGAATTCGGATCTGCTGTTCCTTCGCAGTCGCCTTGTCCTTGGCCGAGACGTTGACGATGCCGTTGGCGTCGATGTCGAAGGTCACCTCGATCTGCGGCATGCCGCGCGGCGCCGGCGGAATACCCATCAGGTCGAACTGGCCGAGCATCTTGTTGTCGGCCGCCATTTCACGCTCGCCCTGGAAGACGCGGATGGTGACCGCGTTCTGGTTGTCCTCGGCGGTCGAGAACACCTGGCTCTTCTTGGTCGGGATCGTGGTGTTGCGGTCGATGATACGGGTGAACACGCCGCCCAGCGTCTCGATGCCCAGCGACAGCGGGGTCACGTCGAGCAGCAGCACGTCCTTGACGTCGCCCTGGAGCACGCCGGCCTGGATCGCGGCACCGATGGCCACGACTTCGTCCGGGTTGACGCCCTTGTGCGGCTCCTTGCCGAACAGCTGCTTCACGACTTCCTGGACCTTCGGCATGCGCGACATGCCGCCGACCAGAACCACTTCACCGATCTCACCGGCGGTGAGGCCGGCGTCCTTGATCGCCTTGCGGCAGGGCTCGACGGTCTTCTGCACGAGGTCGTCGACAAGCGCTTCGAACTTGGCGCGTGTGAGCTTCATCGTCAGATGCTTCGGACCGGTCTGGTCCGCGGTGATGAAGGGCAGGTTGATTTCGGTCTGCGTCGTCGACGACAGCTCGATCTTGGCCTTTTCAGCGGCTTCCTTCAGGCGCTGCAGCGCGAGCTTGTCGTTGCGCAGGTTGATGCCCTGCTCCTTCTGGAACTCGTCCGCGAGATAGCCCACGAGGCGCATGTCGAAATCTTCGCCGCCGAGGAAGGTGTCGCCGTTGGTCGACTTCACCTCGAACACGCCGTCGCCGATTTCGAGAATGGAAATATCGAACGTGCCGCCGCCGAGATCGTACACGGCGATCGTGCCGGTCTTGGTCTTGTCCAGACCATAGGCCAGCGCAGCCGCGGTCGGCTCGTTGATGATGCGCAGCACTTCAAGGCCGGCGATCTTGCCGGCGTCCTTGGTGGCCTGACGCTGGGCGTCGTTGAAGTAAGCCGGAACGGTGATGACCGCCTGGTCGACCTTCTGGCCGAGATGCGCTTCCGCGGTCTCCTTCATCTTCTGCAGGATGAAAGCAGAGACCTGCGAGGGCGAGTAGGTCTGGCCGTCGGCCTCGACCCAGGCGTCGCCGTTGGAAGCCTTCACGATCTTGTACGGAACGAGCTTCTTGTCCTTCTCGACCATCGGGTCGTCGTAGCGGCGGCCGATCAGGCGCTTCACTGCGAAGAACGTACGCTCTGGATTGGTCACGGCCTGGCGCTTGGCAGGCTGGCCGACGAGGCGCTCACCGTCGTCAGTTACGGCGACGATCGAAGGCGTCGTGCGCATGCCTTCGGAATTCTCGATAACTTTGGCGTTCTTGCCATCCATCACGGCGACGCACGAATTCGTGGTGCCGAGGTCGATCCCAATGACCTTTCCCATGGTCCCGATATCCTTGTTTTTGCGGCAGGCTGGCTGGGCCCAGAAGGCACCCGAACCGAAACCCCCTAAGATCAAACATCCGCGATATTGCGATGATTGAGGCTCATATAGGAGGGGGGGAGGGGCCCGCAAGGACCGAACGCAAGTTTCGGCCGTGAAAACATTGGGTTTTGGAAGATCCTATCCGGGCTTCACCGTACTTGCGGGTGAGGAATTATTAACAGGTTCAGACCTCAGCCGCCGAGGCCGGCCCGGCCCTGTTACCCGAACGCCAAACCCGCTAAAAGGCGGCCGGCCGGACAGCTTCGTCATGGGGCTGCTTCACGCGACAAAGCGGCCCAATGACCGACCATCGTACGGCCTCAATGTGAACCAATCAGAGTGCCCATGAAGCTGACCCGCCCCCTCGCTGCGCTCGTCCTCCTCGTTGCCACGGCATTTCCGGCGTTCGCCGCCGACGCGGTCTACCCGCCCGGCTTGCGCCTTGGCATGGTGCCTCTGGTCGGCCTCAGCAAGGCCAAGACCTTCCCCGGCTTCGAGAACGAGGACGGCAGCGTCAAGGTGCTGATCACCGAGCTGCCGCCGGCGGCCTACAACGAAGTCGTTAGCGCCTTCAACGCCAATCCGGCCGGGGCCAACGGCGTCAAGCCTGACAAGATCGAGACATCGGCGGGCCTGGCCTATTTTACCACCGAAAGCGGCAAGGCCGGCGACACGCTGGTGAAGCGCTATTCGATGATCGTGCCGGGCACAGGCTTCTCCGGCTATGTCGCCGTGCAAGTCCCCGAGAACGCCTCGAAGATCTACACTGACGATGCGGTGCGGCAGATGTTTGCGACCGCCGCCATCCGCAAGGAGGTGTCGGCTGACGAGCAGATCGGGCTGTTGCCGTTCAAGATCACCGATCTCGCCGGCTTCAAGGACATCCGGACGCTGGTGCCTGGCTCGAGCATCATCATCGCCGACGGCAATGAAAGCTCGGGCTATGAATCGAAGCCGTTCATGATCCTCGGCCTGATCGGCGCCACCCCGCAAGCCGCCGAGGACCGCGCCCGCTTTGCCCAGGAAGCGGCGCTCCAGATCCCGGGCTTGCGCGAAACCAGGGTCACCATGTCGGAGCCGATCCGCATCAACAGCCAGCCAGGCTTCGAGACCCGGATCGACGGCGTCAGCGGCAAGGACAAGACCCCGGTGACGGTGGTGCAGTGGATCCGCTTCGGCGGCGGCACCTCGCTGCGCATCATCGCCAGCGCTCCCCGCGACCAGTGGTCCGACGCCTTCACCCGCTTCCGCGCCGTGCGCGACGGCATCCAGCCGAAGGGTTAGGCGCGCTCGTCCTACCTACTCGGCGTCGTCCCGGCGGAGGCCGGGATCCATAACCACAGGGAGTGGTTGTGGTGCGAAGCGGTAACTCCGAGTTTTCGCAAAACTATTGCTGCGGAGTATGGGTCCCGGCCCCCGTGCGCAATCGCGCACCAGGCCGGGACGACGATTTGAGTTGGCAGCCCAACCCCTCATCAATCCCGGCTGCATTTTCGGGCTTTCGTTTGTACACGAACGGAATTAGGCTTCCCTCCATTGTATCAACCTGGAGGGGAGGCGGACGATGCTTGATCGACGACAAATCTTGGCGGCGCTGGGGACCACCGCGCTCGCGAGTCTCGCTCCGACCGCGCTGTTTGCGGCGGCTTCAATCAAGCCGGATGATTCATCCGCGCTGCTCGTGATCGACGTGCAAAACTGCTTCCTGCCGGGCGGCAGCCTCGCGGTGAAGGAAGGCGAGCAAGTCGTGCCCGTCATCAACAAGATGGCGAAAACGTTCTCGAACGTGGTGATGACGCAGGACTGGCATACGCCCGGCCACGTCTCGTTCGCGTCAGCGCATTCCGGCAAGAAGCCGTTCGAGACCGTCGATCTGCCCTATGGCAAGCAGGTGCTGTGGCCCGACCATTGCGTGCAGGGCACCGACGGCGCATCGTTGTCGAAGGACCTGTCGATCCCGCAAGCCGAGCTCATCATCCGCAAGGGCTTTCACAAGGACGTCGACAGCTATTCGGCCTTCCTCGAAGCCGACGGCAAGACAACGACAGGCCTCGCCGCCTATCTGAAGTCGCGCAAGATCAAGCGCGTCTTCGTCGCGGGTCTCGCCACGGACTTCTGCGTCGCCTGGACCGCGCTCGATGCGCGCAAGGCAGGTTTTGAGGTCTATGTCGTGGAAGACGCCTGCCGCGGCATCGACAATCAGGGTTCGCTCGCAAAGGCCTGGGCCGACATGGCCAAGGCCGGCGTGAAGCGGATCCAGTCTGCGGATATCGCAAGCGCGTAAGATAACGATCGCCCGTTCCGGGGCGGTGCGAAGCATCGAACCCGGAACCTCGAGATTCCGGGTTCGGCTCTGCGAGCCGCCCCGGAATGACTCCAACACTCAATTCGCTTCGTTGCTGTTCGCAGCAGGCGCAGCCTTCGCACCGCCCTTGGCGACGCCGACCAGCGCCGGGCGCAGCACGCGCTCGCCGATGGTGTAGCCGGCCTGCATGACCTGCACGACGGTCCCCGCGGGCACCGAGGCGTCAGGCACCTCGTACATCGCCTGCTGGAAGTTCGGATCGAACTTCTGGCCCTGCGGATCGAACTTCTTCACGCCGTGCTTTTCCAGCGCGTTGAGCAGCGAGCGCTCGGTGAGCTCGACGCCCTCGATCAAAGCGGTCATGCCGGGATCGGCCGCAGCGCGGGTCTCGGCCGGAACGGCATCGAGCGCACGCTGGAGATTGTCGGCGATGTCGAGCACGTCGCGAGCAAAGCCGGTGACCCCATAGAGCTTGGAGTCAGCGACCTCCTTGGCGGTGCGCTTGCGCAGATTTTCCATCTCGGCCAGCGTCCGCAGCATGCGGTCGCGCGCCTCGGCGGCTTCCTTCTGCAGCAACTCCACCGAACCGGGCTCGGGATCATCGGGCATGATGTAGGGCTTCGACACCACGGGTTCGCCGGTCGGCGCAGTCGTGTCTTCGGGTTGCCGGTCTCGATCGGTCATCGGCTCTCTTTTCGAACTGGTCTTACGGGATTTTGCTGGCCCGGATATCGTGCTTCGGGCGCTGAAAATCAAGCGGCCGTGATCGGCTCAAATGCCGGTCAGCCCCCCAGCAGGCGACTGACGATGCGGGCCGCGTAGTCCACGGTCGGGATCACGCGGGCATAATTCAGCCGGGTCGGCCCGATCACGCCCAAAACACCGACGATATGGCCGGCGGCATCCCGATAGGGGGAGATGATGGTGGAGGAGCCCGACAGGGAAAACAGCTTGTTTTCGCTGCCGATGAAAATCCTCACGCCTTCGGCGGTTTCTGCGCGACCGAGCAGATCGACCACGCCGCGCTTGGTCTCGAGGTCATCAAACAGCAGCCGGACCCGTTCCAGGTCCTCCAGCGCGTGCAAATCCTCCAGCAGATTGGCGTGGCCACGCACAATCAGCTGACGATTTTCGTTCTCGCCGCCGGACCAACTGGCGACACCGGCTGCGATCACCTTCTGGGTGAGCTGGTCGAGCTCGGCCCGGGCTTCGCCCAGTGCTGTTTCAAGCTCGAGCCGGGCCTCGGCCAGCGTGCGGCCGCGAATCCGCGCATTGAGGAAATTGCCAGCCTCGGTGAGCGCCGAGGAGGGAACTCCCGGCGGCAAGGTCAACACGCGGTTTTCGACCTGACCGTCCTCGCCGACGAGGATCACCAGCGCCTTCTCGGGTTCCAGCCGGACGAATTCGATATGTTTCAGGCGCGAATTGGATTTGGGTGTCAGCACGACGGCGGCGGCGCGCGTGAGGCCGGACAGCCGCGTCAGCGCTTCCGACAGCGCCGCCTCGACTGATTGGGCGTGGCCTACCGACGTCAGCTGGCTCTGGATCGACTGCCGTTCGGCCTCGTTGAGGTCGCCGACCTGCATCAGGGCGTCGACGAAGAAGCGCAGGCCGAGTTCCGTCGGCAGCCGGCCGGCAGACGTATGCGGGGCATAGATCAGGCCGAGCTGTTCCAGATCGGCCATGACGTTGCGGACCGAGGCCGGCGACAGCGGCATCGCGATCAGGCGCGAGATGTTGCGCGAACCGACCGGCTCACCGGTCGCGAGGTAGCTTTCGACAATTTGCCGAAAGATGTCGCGGGAACGCTCGTTGAGCTGGGCGAGGCCCGCGCGCGGCGCGATCAGATTGATCGGATCGTGATGGGCCACAGACGGTAACTCCTCTCAAGTACTTATAATTTGTCCATCCCGGAGGGTTCTGACAAGTCTCGCGTTTGCCGGGTGGAAAACCCGGGGTGAAAAAGCCTTGCTGCCCACCCTCACCCCACCTACAAGCACCGCGAACAGCCTAACCCCGCGAGTTCAGGAGGATTTCCCATGCGGCCAAGCCGCCGTGCGCCCGACGAATTGCGCCCCGTGACGCTTGAGCGTGGCGTGGTCAAATATGCGGAAGGCTCCTGCCTCGTGAAATTCGGCGACACCCATGTGCTTGTTACCGCCACACTGGAAGACCGCCTGCCGCCGTGGCTGAAGGGCCAGGGCCGTGGCTGGGTCACCGCCGAATACGGCATGCTGCCGCGCGCGACCTCCGAACGCACCCGCCGCGAAGCTGCCGCCGGCAAACAAAGCGGCCGCACGGTCGAGATCCAGCGCCTGATCGGCCGCTCCTTGCGTACGATTGTCGATCTCGAAGCGCTCGGCGAGCGCCAGATCACCGTCGATTGCGACGTGCTCCAGGCCGATGGCGGCACCCGCACCGCTTCGATCACCGGTGCCTGGGTCGCGCTCGCCGACTGCATCAACTGGATGAAGTCGCGCAACATGGTCAAGGCCAACGTGATGCGCGACAACGTCGCCGCGATTTCCTGCGGCATCTACAAGGGCAAGCCGGTGCTGGATCTCGACTATGCCGAGGATTCCGAAGCCGAGACCGATGCCAATTTCGTCATGACCGGCGATGGCCGCATCATCGAGGTGCAGGGCACGGCGGAACGCGAGCCGTTCACGCAGGACGAGTTCCTGGCGCTGATCGCGCTTGCGCAAAAGGGCATCGCACGTCTCGTGGACTTGCAGAAACTGGCTGTCGCGTAGTCAATAGACCCATGCACCGCCGAATCACCGGAAAGCTCGTCATCGCGACCCACAATCCCGGCAAGCTCGCCGAGATGAAGGAGCTGCTCGCGCCGCACGGCATCGAGGTGGTGTCGGCCGGTGAGCTCGGCCTGCCCGAGCCTGATGAAACCGGCAACGATTTCCGCAGCAACGCCGCGATCAAGGCGATCGCGGCGGCGCAGGCGACCAAGCTCCCGGCTTTCGCGGATGATTCCGGCATCGTGGTCGACGCTCTCGACGGCGCACCCGGCATCTACAGCGCGCGCTGGGCTGGTCCAGCTAAGGATTTCGCCGCGGCCATGGCGCAGATCGAACGCCTGTTGCAGGAGCGCGGCGCCACCACGCCCGACAAGCGCAAGGCGCATTTCGTCTCCGCGCTCTGCGTTGCCTGGCCCGACGATCATCTCGAAGAGGTCGAGGCGCGCGTCGACGGCACGCTGGTGTGGCCTCCGCGCGGCACCGCCGGCTTCGGCTACGATCCGATGTTCTTGCCCGACGGTCACACCCGCACCTTCGGCGAGATGGAAAGCATCGAGAAGCACGGCCTGCCGCCGCTTGGCCTCGGGCTGTCACATCGCGCCCGCGCCTTCGTGAAACTTGCGGAGATCTGCCTTGAGCCGCGCTGATAAGGATGCGTTCGGCGTCTACGTGCATTGGCCGTTCTGCCTGTCGAAGTGCCCCTATTGCGACTTCAACAGCCACGTCCGCCACGCCGCAATCGACGAGGCGCGTTTTGCCTCTGCTTTCGCGCGTGAGATCGAAACCACAGCACAGCGTTCACCGGGCCGCGAGGTCACCTCGATCTTCCTCGGCGGCGGCACGCCGTCGCTGATGCAGCCGGCCACCGTCGGTGCCGTGCTGGATTCCATCAGCAAGCACTGGAAAGTCGCAGGCGACGTCGAAGTCACGCTGGAAGCAAATCCGACCAGCGTCGAGGCTACAAGATTTGCGGGCTATCGCGCCGCCGGCGTCAATCGTGTTTCGCTCGGCGTGCAGGCGCTGGACGACGCCTCGCTGAAGGCGCTCGGCCGCATGCATAGCGCACGCGAGGCGCTCGATGCGGTTGCCATCGCGCGCCGCTCGTTCGACCGTTATTCGTTCGATTTGATCTACGCCCGCCCCGACCAGACGCCGGCGATGTGGGCGGATGAACTGCGTCTCGCCATCGATGAAGCGGCCGAGCATCTATCGCTCTATCAATTGACGATTGAAGAAGGCACGCCGTTCTTCGGCCTGCACCAGGCCGGCAAATTGAAGACGCCGGATGAAGCCGTCGCGCGTGCGCTCTACGACGTGACGCAAGAAACCTGCGACAAGCTTGGCCTGCCCGCCTACGAGATTTCCAACCACGCGCGCCGCGGCGCCGAGTGCCGGCATAATCTCGTGTACTGGCGCGGTGAGGAATATGCCGGCATCGGTCCGGGCGCGCATGGCCGCCTCGATATCGACGGTATCAGGCACGCCACCGCCACCGAAAAGCGTCCCGAAGCCTGGCTGATGCGGGTCGAAAGCAGCGGCCACGGCGTCGTCACCGACGATCTCCTCAACAGCGAAGAACGCGCCGACGAATTCCTGTTGATGGGATTGCGTCTGGCCGAGGGCATCGATCCCGCGCGCTACAAGGCTCTGTCCGGTCGCCCGCTCGACCCCAAACGCATCGCGTTGCTGCGTGAGGAAGGCGCGATCATTGTCGATGCGACGGGACGGCTGCGCGTCACGAGCAGTGGATTCCCGGTGCTCGATGCGGTGGTCGCAGACCTCGCGGCGTAGCGAGATCTCGTAGGGTGGGCAAAGGCGCGCCCTTCGCGCGCCGTGCCCACCATCTCTCTCGATCACGAAAAATGCGTGGGCACCTTCGCTTTGCCGACCCTACGGCACCGTCGTTCGGAGCTACGCGCCAAAACTCTTCGGCGAACCCGCAACCGCCACACCACCACCCGTCGTCACCTTCATCACCGCGAGCCCGCGCTCATTGGTGCCGTCGGCGCGGAAGCGGAACAGGCCGTCGATGCCGGCAAAGCCGGAGGGGTTGGTGAGCACGTCGGGCGAGAAGCGCGTGGTGCCTTGTGTACGCGCGAGTGCTGCGACGAGGGCGACCGCGTCGTAAGCGAGCGTCGCCGTGCGAATCGGCTCGGCGCCGTATTTGGTGCGATAGCGGCCAGAGAAGGCACGAAAGCCGGCCGGATCGGGAGCTGCGTAGAGGCCGCCCTGCAACGCCGGGCTCGCATAGACGCGCGGGCTGTCCCACAGGCCGGTGCCGAGCAGCTGGATGTTGCGCAAATTGGCGCCGGCCGCGGTCATTGCATCCGCGACCGAGACGACGGCATCACCATCATCGGCAATGAACAGTGCATCGGCGCTGCCGAGCTGTTGCGCCACGGTCCGCGCCGGCGTGGCACGGTCGGCGCCGTATTTCTCGAACGCGACGATGCGTCCACCGCGCCTGGGCACCGCCGCTTTCACGGCGGCTTCGACGACATTGCCATAGGCATTGTCGGGCACGAGCACGGCGACGGAGCGCTTACCGATGCCGGCTGAGTATTCGATGATGCGGTTGACGTCGGACTCCGGCAGGAAGCTCAGGAGATAGACGCCGCGGCCGGCGATGCTGGAATCGGTCGAGAACGCCATCACCGAGATGCCGCGCGTACGCGCGACCTGCGCAACGGCGGGGACGGACTGCGCGAACAGCGGCCCCAGGATGATCTCGGCGCCTTCGTCGACCGCCTGCTGCGCACCGGCTTGCGCGCCCTGCGGGCTGCCAGTGTCGTCCTTGATCAGGAGCTGGATGTTCGGATTCTGGAACTCGGCCAGCGCCATCTGGGCGGCGTTGCGCATGGATTGCGCGGCGAGCCCGGCATTGCCTGCGGCCGAGAGCGGCAGGATCACCGCAACCTTGACGCCGCCGTTGCCGGCGGTGGTCGCCTGCTGCGGCGGGCCAGCCGGCTGGGCCGGTAGGTCCTGCGCCGACTGCGACGAGCTGAACGGGTTAGAGAACTGGCTGAGGCTCTGCTGCACACCGGCGCAGGCCGACAGCAGGGGTGTGCCGAGCAGCAGGCCAAGCGCACTCCGCCGGGTCGCCCCTGACATCAGGGGCCCCTGGACGGGAGACTTCAGATCACGCGGGCCCACCATCTCAGCTTCTCTTCTGACCGGCCGTATCAGGCCAGTCACAGCACTCTTCACAGCACTCTTGCCACGACACAAACCGCGGATTCAGGCATATTGTCGGCAAATAGTTAACCAAAACAAAAGGATAATGACCGCTTAACGCGATCGTTCCTTAAAGCCCTGGCCAGCTGTCCGCCGTCGGTCACGAAAGCATCAAGGCGGGGTTTCCGCCGCGAATATGGCGCTGATGCTCCCTTCCCTCGGGAATGTGATGCCGAATGGATCACATTCCAGTCCTTCCTCGCTCCGATTCACTTGGCCAAGCACGATCTTTTTCAGGGGAACGGTTCCCAGCCCCAGGGATCATGCCTAAGTTCGGTTCATTATGCGCGCAAAGCCGGCCCCGATAAATACGACTGAAGCCACGGACGCCGCCCCGCGCGGTTTCTCGATCGACGCCGTCAGGCTCACGGCGCCGAAGGCGGCGGCCGGGCTCCATCTGGTCGCGACGCCCATCGGCAATCTCGGCGACATCACGCTCCGCGCGCTGCAGACGCTCGCCGGGGTCGACGTCATCGCCTGCGAGGACACCCGCATCACCCGGCGCCTGACCGAGCGTTACGATATCTCGGCGCAGCTCAAGCAATATCATGAGCACAACGCTGAAGCAGCGCGGCCCAGGATTCTGGAAGCACTGGCGGCCGGCGGCTCGATCGCGCTGGTGTCTGACGCCGGCACACCGCTGATCTCCGATCCCGGCTACAAGCTGGTGCGCGAGGTCTGCGCCGCCGGCCATGCCGTCTACGCACTGCCCGGCCCGTCCTCGGTGCTGGCGGCGCTGTCGGTCGCCGCACTTCCGACCGACCGCTTCTTTTTCGAGGGCTTTTTGCCGGCGAAATCCGCTGCGCGACGGTCGCGCCTCACTGAACTTGCCCGTATCGATGCAACGCTCGTGATGTTCGACTCCGGCAACCGCGTGCAGGACACACTCGCCGAGCTCGCCGAGATCATGGGGACCCGCGAAGCCGCGATCTGCCGCGAGCTGACCAAACTGCACGAGGAGGTCTCGCGCGCGACGTTGAGCGATCTCGCGCGCGCGGCCCACACGCTGGAGACGCGCGGCGAATTCGTGCTGGTGATCGCCCCGCCTGCCGCGGACGCCGACATCCTGACATCGGACGCGGTCGACGATCTCCTGCGCGCGCAGCTCGCTACAAACAGCGTGAAGGACGCTGTCGCGCACGTTGTTGCACTCTCAGGCCGACCGCGCCGCGAGGTCTATGCCCGCGCGCTCGAACTCGCCAAGAATCTGCAGAAGGATTTGCGGGGCGGCGATGGCGAAGACTAAGGACGCAGCGGAACCGAAAGTGGCCTCGCCCGAGCGCGTCGCCGCGTTCCGCACCGGGATCTCGGCCGAGAGCCGCGCCGCAGCCTTCCTGATGGCCAAAGGCTATCGCATTCTCGCCAAGCGCTACCGCACGCCACATGGCGAGATCGACCTCGTGGCGCGCCGCCGCAACCTGATCGTCTTCGTCGAGGTTAAGGCGCGCGCCAGCCTCGACGAGGCCGCCTATGCGGTCACGCCGCGCCAGCAACAGCGCATCGTCAATGCCGCGCAGGGCTGGCTTATGGCGCATCCCGAGCATGCGGAATTCGAAGTGCGATTCGACGCCATGCTGATTGCGCCGCGGTCACTTCCACGCCATGTGTTGGCGGCATTCGACGCCTCGACCTGAAAGGCAGACCATGAAACTGAACGTCGCCGTCCAGATGGACCCCATCGCCCGCATCAACATCAAGGGCGATTCCACCTTCGCGCTGCTTCTGGAGGCGCAGAAGCGCGGCCACGGCCTGTCCTATTACACCCCCGACAAGCTCTCGATGGTCGGCGAGGAGATCGTCGCGCCGGTGCAGCTGCTGACGGTGCGCGACGAGCCCGGCAACCACTTCACGCTCGGCGAGCCCAAGCGCGAGGCGCTGAACGGCTTTGACGTCGTGCTGCTGCGCCAGGATCCGCCGTTCGATCTCGCTTACATCACCTCGACGCACCTGCTCGAGCGAATTCATCCGAAAACGCTCGTCGTCAACAATCCGGCCTCGGTGCGCAACGCGCCCGAAAAGCTGTTCGTGATGAATTTCCCGCAGCTGATGCCGCCGACGCTCATCTCGCGCGACCTCGACGAGATCAATGCGTTCCGCGACAAGTACGGTGCTGTCGTGATGAAGCCGCTGCACGGCCATGGCGGTGCGGCGGTGTTCCGCGTGATGCCGCAGGACATGAATTTCGGCTCGCTCTACGACATGTTCTCGGTGACGTTCAAGGAAGCCTGGGTGATCCAGCAGTTCATCCCCGAGGTGAAGCTCGGCGACAAGCGCATCATCCTGGTCAATGGCGAGTTCGCGGGCGCCGTGAACCGCGTGCCGGCCGCGGACGACCTCCGCTCCAACATGGTGCGCGGCGGCGCGGCCAAGGAGACCGAGCTCACGCCGCGCGAACGCGAGATCTGCGCGACCGTCGGACCGGCGCTGCGCGAGCGTGGCCTCCTGTTCGTCGGCATCGACGTCATCAACGGCAATTTGACCGAGATCAACGTGACCTCGCCGACCGGCATCCGCGCCATCGCGCGGCTCGGCGGCCCCGACGTTGCTGCCAAGGTCTGGGACGTGATCGAGCAGAAGCGGGCGAAGTAGGGCGGCTCTCGTCGTCCTGGCGAAAGCCAGGACGACACTTGTAATTAGGCGCACTGCTCTCGCCTCATCGCCATGGCGATGCCACCCCGCGCTTCACTAACCACCCGTTCACCATGACCCCCACGTCTCGTGCGAACGCGTGAGCGGGTGTGCGTGAATCTACGGGGCCGGCGCCGTTCGGATAACGCGGCGTTCACCATCTGCCCAGAACGCGCGCCATCACTGGGCATCACACTCGGCCTCGCAACACCCCTTATACTTTTACTCCCTACTCATCGATGCGGGGGAACCCGCCACGTGCGGTCCGAGTGCCCCGCGTAAGAGTAGAAGCGTATGAACACCGCACGGATTGTCGTTCTCGTCATCGCGCTGGGCGCCGGCGGCGTCGCTGCGTATCTGGCCAGCGGCTACGACAACAAGCCCGCACCAATTGCCCCGGTGGCCGAAAAGCTGCCGACGGTCGAGGTGCTCGTCGCCAAATCCGACATTCAGCTCGGCCAGGCCGTGAAGGCCGATGATCTGCTATGGCAGACTTGGCCACAAGCGACCGCAAGCAGTGCCTTCATCCGTCGCGACAGCAGGCCCAACGCACAGAGCGAGATCGGCGGTTCGATCGCGCGCGTGCCGTTGATGCAGGGCGAGCCGATCCGCGAGCAGAAACTGGTGAAGGCCGACGGCTCCGGCTTCATGGCCGCGATCCTGCCGTCGGGCATGCGGGCCGTGTCCACCGAGATCTCGGCCGAAACAGGCGCCGGCGGCTTTATCCTGCCGAACGACCGCGTCGACATCGTGCTGACGCGACGCCTGAAAAATCCTGACACCAGCGGCCCGACCGGCGGCAATGATTTGATCCTGTCCGAGGTCGTCCTCACCAATATCCGCGTGCTCGCCATCGACCAGGCGCCGAAGGAAAAAGACGGTCAGACCACGGTGATCGGCAAGACCGTCACGCTCGAGCTGAAGCCCGAGCAGGTCGCCACGCTCTCGGCCTCGCGCCAGGGCGGCACGCTCACACTTGCACTGCGCAGCATCGCCGACGCCAGCGCCGCCGACGGCTCGCCCGACGAGGCGCTCAAGCAGCGTCAGAGCGCCGGCGTGAACGTGATCCGCCGCGGCGTAGAGACACGACAAATGACGTCACAGAAGTGATGGGGACATGATGAACCACGGGGACTATCGGATGGGCCTGCGCATTCGGGGGAAGCGCGCCGGCTCGTTCTGGGCAGGGGCAATGCTAATGCTGGGGCTGGTCGCAGCTCCCGATTTCGTCCGCGCCGCGGATGCGCCGGTCGGAGACCAGGCGCCGATGCAGGCGCCTGACCTCGGCGTCTCGCCGGTCGCGACCATCGCGTCGGCACGGACGCGTTCGCTGTCGCTCGGCATCGGCAAGTCGGTCGTCATCGACCTGCCGCGCGAGGTCAAGGACGTGCTGGTGGCGGATCCCAAGATCGCCAATGCGGTGATCCGCTCGGCGCAGCGCGCCTACATCATCGGCGCGCAGGTCGGCCAGACCAACGTGGTTTTCTTCGGCGCCGACGGCCAGCAGGTCGCCGCCTACGATATCGCGGTGAAGCGCGATCTCAACGGAATGCGAACGGCGCTGCGCCAGACGCTGCCGGGCGTGCAGATCGAGGGTATCGGCGACAGCGTGATGCTGACCGGTTCGGTGTCGAGCCCGGTCGAGGCCCAGCAGGCCGGCGACGTTGCCGCCAAGCTCGTCGGCGGCGCCGACAAGGTCGTCAACAACATCGTCGTGCGTGGCCGCGACCAGGTCATGCTGAAGGTCGTCGTCGGCGAAGTCCGCCGCGACATCATCAAGCAATTGGGCGTCGATCTCAGCGCCAGCCTGAATGCCGGCACTGCTGTGGTGAATTTCAACAATTCCAACCCGTTCACGGCCAGTAGTGGACCGCTGGTCGGCAACAATGGGCTTGGCCTCACCGGCCTCGCCAAGGGCGTCGCCACCGTCAACGCCACGATGCGCGCGATGGAAAGCGCGGGCGTGATGCGGACATTGGCCGAACCGAGCCTGACGGCGATCTCGGGTGAATCGGCGACCTTCATCGCAGGCGGCGAATTTCCAATTCCCGGCGGCTACGCTTGCGACCCGGTAACCCATGTTTGTACGACCCAGATCACCTACAAGAAGTTCGGAATCTCCCTGAACTTCACCCCGGTCGTGCTCAGCGAAGGCCGCATCAGTCTGCGCGTGATGACCGAGGTCTCGGAGCTGTCGAACCAGAACGCCATCACGGTGTCGCAGGCGCTGTCCTCTGGCACGACCAATTCCGTCACGATCCCCTCGGTGCAGACCCGCCGCGCCGAGACCACGCTGGAAATCCCCTCGGGCGGCTCGATGGCGATGGCCGGCCTGATCCAGCAGCAGACCAAGCAGGCCGTCAACGGACTCCCCGGCGTCGATCAGATCCCGATCCTCGGCGCGCTGTTCCGCAGCCAGGACTTCGTCAACAACGAAACCGAGCTGATGGTGATCGTGACGCCCTATGTGGTGCGCGCGGTCGCCCAGAAGGAATTGTCGCGGCCCGATGACGGCTTCGCACCGTCTTCTGATGCGCAGTCGGCGTTGCTCGGCCGCATGAACCGCCTCTACGGCATCGCGCGCCGTGTCGATCCCATCGAGGGCGACAGGGGCGATTTCGGCTTCATCATCGACTGACGCGAAACGGTTTGGGGACCGGGGCGAGAAACGGGGCAAGAGGGGATCAGGCGATGACGAAGACATCATATCGACGTCGCAATTTGCGTATCGCGCTCGCACTGACGGGCCTTTCCGTCATGCTCGGAGCCTGCAATACCACCGGCGACGTCGTCACCACCGAGACGGTGCCGACCGACTACCGCATGCGCCACCCGATCGCGGTGCAGGAAGGCAAGCGCTCGATCGTCATTTTCGTCGGCAAATCGCGCGGTGGTCTCTCGGCCCCGCAGCAGGCGGACGTGATGGGCATTGCGCGGGACTGGGTGCGCGAAGGCACCGGCTCTGTCGTCGTCGACGTGCCCATCGACGCCGCCAATTCGCGCGCGGCTAACGCGACCTATCACGAGATCCGCGCCGTGCTCGGCAGCGGCGGCGTGCCCTCGCGCGCCATCGTCCAGCATTCCTATCGCCCCGATGATCCCGGTCTGTTGCCGACCATCCGGCTAAGCTATTCCAAGATGACGGCGGTCGCCGGTCCCTGCGGGCTGTGGCCGGAAGACATCGGACCGTCCATCGTCGACCCCGGCTATAACGAGAACAAGCCCTTCTTCAATCTCGGCTGCGCCAGCCAGCGCAACCTTGCGGCCATGATCGACAACCCCGCCGACCTCGAGCAACCGCGTGCTGAGACACCGGCCTACACCGCGCGGCGTGACATCGCCTTCGACCGCTACCGCAAGGGCAACGCGACCGCGACCACCTATCCCGAGGCTGAAAAAGCCAAACTGAGCGATACAGGCAAATGACGGGCATCCACGACGAAGCTGCGGACGATCCGCAGCATCCCGACGAACACATTGCGCCGGTTCCCCGCATCTCGGTGCAGGCCTTTTGTGAGACCGACAAGACGCTCGCCGCGATAACCGCGGCCGGCCAGGACCGCCGTCTTGCCAAGGCCCATCTCACCGCGAAAAGCGGCGGCCTTGCCGCGGCGATCGACGTCTATGACACGATGCCGACGCCGAACGTGATCGTGATCGAATCCGACGGCACGCGCGACATCCTCGAGGGCCTCGACGATCTCGCCGGCGTCTGCGATCCCGGCACCCGCGTCGTCGTGATCGGCAATCCCGGAGACACCGCGCCCTATCGCGAGCTCGTGCGGCGTGGCGTCAATGACTACGTGATCGGACCGGTCGAAACCATCGACGTGGTACGTTCGATCTGCAGCCTGTTCTCGGCGTCCGAAGCCATCATCACCGGCCGCATCATCGCGGTGGTCGGCGCCAAGGGTGGCGTCGGCGCGTCCACGGTCGCGCACAACGTGGCCTGGACCATTGCGCGCGATCTCGCGCTCGATTCCGTCGTGATCGATCTCGACCTCGCCTTCGGCACTGCGGGCCTCGACTACAACCAGGATCCGGCGCAGGGCATCGCCAATGCGGTGCTATCGCCGGACAGGCCGGACACGGCGCTGATGGAGCGCCTGCTCGCCAAATGCAGCGAGCATCTCAGCCTGCTTGCCGCGCCCGCCACACTCGACCGTGTCTATGATTTCGGCGCGGAAGCATTCGATGCGATCTTCGACACGCTGCGCATGACCACGCCCTGCATCGTGCTCGACGTGCCGCATCAATGGTCGGCCTGGACCAAGCGCGCGTTGGTGAACGCCGACGACATCGTGATCGTGGCCGAGCCTGACCTCGCGAACCTACGCAACACCAAGAACATGCTGTCGGTGCTCAAGGCAGCACGGCCGAACGACCGGCCGCCGCTCTATTGCATCAACCAGGTCGGCATGCACAAACGCGCCGAGATCGACGTCAAGTCGTTCGCCAAGACGATGGAGAGCCAGCCGCTCGCGGTGATCCCGTTCGATTCGAAGCTGTTCTCGACGGCAGCCAATAACGGCCAGATGATCGCGGAGGTGTCCAAGAGCCACCGCACCACCGAGCTGTTCCAGAACATGGCCAACCGTCTCGCCGGGCGCGGCGAGGTAAGGAAGCCGAAGCGTTCGCTGCTCGGACCGCTCCTGAAGAGGCTGAAGGGCAGGGCCGGACGCGGGTCAGCCCCGCATCGCAAGGCGTCGTAAGGACAGCAATCGCGAAGACCGGAAAGAGGGCGGTCTATTTCTCCGCCCGCTGCTGCTGCTTCTTGGCCAGCACCTGGCGCAGCGTCGCGACCTTGGCCGCGGCCTCGTCCGGCGGCAAATCTGCCTTCACAAGGATCTCAGCCTCGGTCTCGCGGCCCTGCAATCCCAGCACGAGCGCGAGATTGGCGCGGACCCGCGCATCCTTCTGATTGCGCTGATACGCGCGGCCGAGGACCTGTTCGGCCTTCGGCAGATTGTTCTGTAGCATATAGGACAGGCCGAGATTGGACAGCACGGTCGGCTCCTCGGGCACGATCTTCAGCGCTGCGGCGTAATATTGCTGCGCCTCCTCGTTGCGGCCGAGCTGATCGAGCGCCGCGCCCTGGGCCGACAGGATGCGCCAGTCGGGATCCTCAGGCGTATGCGCGCGGCTCAGCACGTCGAAGGCCTGCTGGAAATTGCCATTGTCGGCGAGCGCACGGCCGTATCCGGCGAGCAACGCCTTGTTGTTGGGGTGGGCGAGCACCGCCTGCTCCATCACCGCAACCGCCTGGGCGCGCTGGCCGGTCGCGCGCAGCGCCTTGACATATTCGAGGGCGACGTTGGGATCACCAGGCTTGGCGCGATAGCGCTCACGCAGGACGTCCATGTCGGACTTGGCGTCGGCCGCGGCGACAGGTTCGGACTTGCCGCCAAGCGCACCGGTCACGTCGTCCAGGCCCGTGGTCTGGCAACCACCGAGGGCAAGCGCCGCGATCGCGGGAAGCAGGAATCTCGCCGGGGACGAGGCTAGGGACGAACGCTTGGACATACTCTGATCACCGCCGGCGGACTGATCAGAGATGCTTTGCCGATTAACGCTAAAGTCCCGTTAAGAAACCGGCCAGTCCGGCTCAGTCCGTGAATTCCGCACCGAATTCGCAGCCGATGCGCCAGCGCAGGCGGCATTGGCGCGAATAGTCAGGCGCGAAGATGATCGTGAATTGCGGCGGCACTTCCAGGAATTCCGCCACCACTTTCACGCCCCCGGCCGAAATATCCGTGATCGTGCAGTCCCGTGGCAGCGAGCCCGCGCCAAAATGAATCTTGGCAAGCCGAGTGCACACCCGTCGTTCGCTTCTGCGGCGATTTGCAAGCATTTTGATTGTTCACTTGTTAGATCACGGCCCATCCCGCAGGCTTAGGAGTAGCGGACATGTGTTGGGATGTGCTGAGCGCAGCCGTGCGCATTCGAGGCGTAGTCGAAGCTTAATGTCGTCGTCCCGTTAACGGGTCGTTAGGGGATGATGCCGCCCTCAGCGGCCGTTCCCGTATTGTTCTTGTCAAGGCGACCCGGCTCTGCTACCCCTGGATGTGCGAGGGGGCAGCATGGTTCAGCGGGTTTCGACAGTCGCCTTTGAGGGGATCGAGGCCCGCGCGGTCGACGTGCAGGTGCAGGTCGCACCCGGGCTGCCGGCGTTCGCCATTGTTGGCCTGCCGGACAAGGCGGTGTCGGAAGCGCGCGAGCGGGTCCGCTCGGCGCTGATTGCTTCAGGGCTGGCGCTGCCGGCGCGGCGGATCACCGTCAATCTTGCGCCTGCCGACGTCCCGAAGGAAGGCAGCCACTACGATTTGCCAATCGCGCTCGGGCTGATGGCGGCAATCGGCGCGATCCCGCCGGACGCGCTGACCGGCTTCACCGTGCTCGGCGAACTCGGTCTCGACGGCTCGATCGCGCCTGTCGCCGGCGTTCTTCCCGCTGCGTTCGGTGCCAATTTGCGTGAGGAGGGATTGATCTGTCCGGCGGCCTGCGGCTCGGAAGCGGCCTGGGCGAGCCCTGATATCCAGATCGTCGCGGCACAGTCGCTGATTCAGATCGCCAACCATTTCAAGGGCACGCAAGTGCTGTCGCGGCCTGTGCCGAAAGTGCATGAAGCAGCCGCCTCGCCGCTCGATCTGCGCGACATCAAGGGTCAGGAGAGCGCCAAGCGCGCGCTGGAGATCGCGGCCGCGGGCGGACATCACCTGCTGATGATTGGCGCGCCCGGTGCCGGCAAATCCATGCTGGCGGCGCGCCTGCCCTCGATCCTGCCGCCGCTGTCGCCAGGCGAATTGCTTGAGGTCTCGATGATCGCCTCCGTCGCCGGCGAGATCGAGGGCGGCGCGCTGACATCGCGGCGACCGTTTCGCTCTCCGCATCATTCCGCCAGCATGGCCGCGCTCACCGGCGGCGGCGCGCGCGCAAAGCCCGGCGAGATTTCATTGGCGCATCAGGGCGTGCTGTTCCTCGACGAGTTGCCCGAGTTCGATCCGCGCGTGCTGGATTCGCTGCGCCAGCCGCTGGAGAACGGCGAGGTCTCGGTCTCCCGCGCCAATCACCGCGTCACCTACCCTGCCCGCTTCATGCTGGTCGCCGCGATGAATCCGTGCCGCTGCGGCAATGCGTTCGAGCCCGGCTATGCCTGCAAGCGCGGCCGCATCGACCGCTGCACCGGCGACTACCAAGCACGCATCTCCGGTCCGCTGATGGACCGCATCGATCTGCGTATCGAGGTTCCCGCCGTCACCGCGGCTGATCTGATCCTGCCGCCGCCGGCAGAGGGCTCGGCCGAAGTCGCCGCGCGCGTGGCGGCGGCGCGCGACATCCAGCGCGCACGCTACGCAGCTGCAGGTCTGCCGCAGATCCGGACCAATGCCGAGGCACCAGCCGCGGTGCTCGAAGACATCGCCAAGCCGGATACCCAGGGACAAAAATTGCTGCGCGATGCCGCCGAGACCATGCGGCTGTCGGCGCGCGGCTATCACAGAGTGCTGCGGGTGGCGCGCACGCTCGCCGATCTCGACAACGCCGACAAGATCGGCCGGCTGCATCTCGCCGAAGCGCTGTCCTACCGGGCACTCGCAGAGGATGTGCGCCAGCTCGCGTGATCATCCCGCGCATCAACTTGGCGGTAACGAGTTTCCTTTACGCTCTGCAAACCATAAGGCCCACAAGTTCCAGTCCGGCCTTTGGCGTGTGCTTGGCGAGTAGAGTGTCATGTTGCGTTTCAAGATCCTGGCCTCAGTGGTTCCCCTGTTGGCGGCTGCGGTGTTCGCCCGCAGCGAGATCGGATCGGTCTCGCATCCCTGCATCGCCCTCGGCGACACCTCGGTCGAGCTGACATCCCTGTTCTGGAAAGCCGGTGTCCACGTCGCCTTCACCGACGATCTGTCGCGGGCCACGGTGCGGGTCCAGATCACCGACGATGCTGACGCCGCTGATTTCGCGGTCGTGGACGACGGTTCCGGCTCCGAGACCGAGTCCTGCCAGGCCAATTCGGCGTCACGCCTCATCACCATTGCCGCGGAGCCGGTCGACGGCGGCCCGGTGATCTATCTCTCGACCGAAGGGCCGGCCGATTACCGCATCTATGTGCGCTCGAAGACGTTCTCGCAGCGCGAGGCCGCGGCGCTGATCGTCGGCGCTCATGGCGACCGCCCGCTGCCCCTCCACGCCGCCTCGCTCTGATCAGTTAACACCTCGTCAACCCTGTTTCGAGGCCGCCCCAGAGCCTCAAGCTGTTCGCAAGGTCGGCAGGACATCGTCGCGCACGGCGGTGGCAGGTTTTCGAGTCGGGGTCGGTGGCAATGGGTCGGACGTTCCGGATCAAGGTGCGCATGCGCCGCTTCAGGCGACAGCATCCCCGCATTGCCTTCGCGATCCGCTCCTTCATGATCTTCTCGGCGACCTTCGGCGGCGCCTATGGCTTCGTCACCGGCAGCCGCACGGAAAATTCCGGCTACGATCCCAACACGTTTGCGATCGGCGCGAGCTTCCTGTTCGCGCTGGCCTGCCTCGGCCTTGCCACGCTCAGCATGCGGCTGCGTTTCGTCAACAAGCGGATGCGCAAGCTCGCGGCCCACAACGAGGCGCTGATCGATCGCAATTGGGAGCTGAAGGAAGCCGAAGAGCGCGCCCGAAGTCTCTTCGAATCGCAGGGCGATTTGATCGTGCTGCGCGACCATCAGGGCCGGATCACCTTCGCCAACGACGCCTATTGCGCGTTGGCCGGACAGCAGCGCAGGGCGCTGGTCGGCACGCGGTTTGACTTCGACGTGCTCGAGCAGGGCGACAGCGCGCGGGAGAGCAACGGCACGCGCATTCACGACCAGCGGATCTCCACGCCGCTCGGCGCGCGCTGGATCGCCTGGCGCGAAGGCTTTGTGCGGCTCGATGCCGGCCAGCCCGCCGAATTGCAAAGTGTCGGACGCGACGTCACCGATCGCACCGAGAGTGAGCGCGCGTTGTCCGAAGCGCGTGACCAGGCCGATGCCGCCAACCGCGCCAAATCGCGCTTCCTCGCGATGGCCTCGCACGAAATCCGCACGCCGCTGAACGGCATCATCGGCATGGGCGGCCTCTTGCTCGACACCACGCTGACGCTGGAGCAGACGACCTACGCGCGCGCCGTGAAAACCTCGGGCGAAGCGTTGATGGCGCTGATCGAGGAGCTGCTCGATTATTCCAAGATCGAAGCCGGCAAGCTCGATCTCGATCAGCGCCCCTTTGCGCTCTCGACCCTGATCGAAGAGGTCACCGAGCTGCTGGCGCCACGTGCGCAAGCCAAGAATCTCGAGATTGCGGCCTATGTCGACGAGCGGCTGCCGCTCGAGGTCACTGGCGACGCCGCACGGCTGCGCCAGGTGCTGCTCAATCTCGCCGGCAACGCCATCAAGTTCACCGCCTCCGGCGGCGTCGCGCTGATCGTCGAGCCCGGCATCTGGCCGAACGAAATCAGCTTCCTTGTCCGCGACACCGGCATCGGCATCGCGCCCGAAGCGCAGTCGCGTATCTTCCGCGAATTCGAACAGGCCGACGACCGCGTCGCCCGCACCTATGGCGGCACCGGGCTTGGCCTTGCCATCAGCGAGCGCATCGTCAAGCGCATGGGCGGCCGCATCACGCTGGAAAGCCAGCCCGGCAAAGGCTCGACCTTCGAGGTCGCCATTCCACTCGCGCCTTCGCATGGCGACGCCGGACGAACCGCGTTTCCGAGCCCTGATCTCACCGGCAAGTCGATCCTGCTGGTGGCCGACGGCATCGAAGCGTCGCTGATCGCGCGGCGCCTGGAGCGCTGGGGTGGCCAGACCTGCCTGGTCGCGGATGCCGCGGTCGCCGAGGCGCTGCTGCCGGAGCGTTCGTGGCACGCCATGCTGGTCGACCGCGCGCTCGGCGCGGCCATCGTCGATCGTCTGGGCGATGTCGCCATCGCTCATGCAACGCAACGCCTCGTGCTGCTGACGCCGAGCTCGCGCCACGACAAGCTCTCGTCCGCCTTCACCGGCTTCCTTGTGAAACCCTTGCGTGCGGCCTCGCTCGCCGCGCGTCTGGCGCTGACGCCGGAAGTGGCTTCGCCCGATCTTGCCCCCGAGCCCGTCGAGCCGGCGCCGATCAGACAGCCTGCGGGCGGCCTGTCGATCCTCGTCGCTGAGGACAACGAGATCAACGCGCTGCTGATGCGTTCGCTGCTCACAAAACTCGGCCACCGCGTCGTCATCGCGGTCCACGGCGAGGCCGCGCTGGAATCCTGGCTCGCCGCGAACTCGGCCGGCACGCCCTACGATCTGGTTTTGATGGACATCCAGATGCCGCAGCTCGACGGCATCGAAGCGACCAAGCGTATCCGCGCGCATGAGGCCACCATCGGCGGCTACCACACGCCGATCCTCGCGCTGACGGCGAACACCCTGGTGGAAGATCGCTACGCCTGCTTCGAGGCCGGCATGAACGGATTTCTGATCAAGCCGCTCGATCGCGAGAAGCTGGACGAGGCGCTGGCGGGATTGGCTGCAGCAAGACAGCTGGCGGTGTAAGCCGCGCTCTATCCCCGTCATTGCGAGCGCAGCGAAGCAATGACGATTGTTGAGACAGACGTGCGTCAAACGCCAATATCGTAGGGTGGGCAAAGCGCAGCGTGCCCACGAATTCCATCCGATCTACGCAGAGATGGTGGCACGGCGCTGCGCGCCCTTACCTGCCCTACGAGACCTTGCCTTAGAGCCGCCTCAGCGCCACGCTCTCCACCACGTGGTCCGCGCCCTTCTTCAGGATCAGCGTCGCACGCGGGCGGGTCGGCAGAATGTTGTCCTCGAGATTGGCGAGGTTGGTGCGCTCCCAGATCGCGATCGCCGTGGCGGTCGCTTCGTCGTCCGACAACAGCGCGTAGCGGTTGAAATAGGACTTTGGATTGGTGAACGCGGTGTCGCGCAGCGCCAGGAAACGCTTGATGTACCAACGCCGCAGTGCCGCCTCGTCGGCGTCGATATAAACCGAGAAGTCGAAGAAGTCGGAGACCACGGGCACAGCCTTGCCGTCGCGCGGTAGCTTGCCGGTCTGCAGGACGTTCACGCCCTCGACGATCAGGATGTCGGGCTGGTCGACCTCGGCCCACTGGTTTGGCACGATGTCGTAGGTCAAATGCGAATAAACAGGCGCACGGACGTGGCGGCGTCCGGACTTGATGTCGGACAGAAAGTTCAGCAGCAGCGGCAGGTCGTAGCTCTCGGGGAAGCCCTTCTTCTGCATGATGCCCTGCCGATCGAGCACGGCATTGGGATAGAGGAAACCGTCGGTGGTGATCAGCTCGACCTTGGGACGCGGCGACCAGCGCGCCAGCAACGCCTGAAGCACACGGGCGGTGGTGGATTTTCCAACCGCGACCGAACCGGCGACGCCGATGATGTAGGGTACCTTGCGATCCCTGATGTCGAGGAACTGGCGCTCCGCGTAATACAGGCGCTGCATCGCATCGACATAGATCGAGAGCAGTCGCGACAGTGGCAGATAGATGTCCTCGACCTCCTTGAGATCGAGGCGGTCGTGTAGCGAACGTAGCCGGTCGAACTCGCCCGGCTCCAGTGTCATCGGCGTATCGTCGCGCAGACGCGCCCACTCTTCGCGCGAGTAGACGCGGTATGGATTATATTGCTGCTCGGGTGCGCGGACATCCATGACGCGACCTTTCCGTAGAGAGCACCATTAGCTCTTGCGAGACGATTTCTCTTCCAACCCTGACATATTCGTACGCTTGTCGAGCGCGGCTTCCACCTCTTCCAGCTTTACGCCGCGGGCCTTGAGCAGCACAAGGAAATGATAGAGCAGGTCGGCGCTTTCAGCGATCAGATGCGCGCGATCGTTTTCGACTGCTGCGATTACGGTTTCGACTGCTTCCTCACCGAACTTCTTGGCGCAATGTTCGGCGCCCTTGTCCAGGAGCTTGCGGGTATAGGAGCCTTCGCCACCCGAGGCGGCGCGGGTGTCGATGGTCTCGGCGAGATCGTGGATGGTGAAACGCGGCATCGGAATACTCAGAAACACACCAAGGGACAATTGCGGGCCAATCGCTCTGGCCTGTTTAGCATTTTTAGGGTCGGGAGTCGTCAGGCATCCAGGCGCATGGGCAGCCCGCGCCGGGACATATGCTCCTTGGCTTCGCGGATGGTGAATTCCCCGAAGTGGAAGATCGAGGCGGCCAGCACGGCGGTGGCGTGCCCGTCGCGGATACCGTCGACGAGATGGTCGAGATTGCCGACCCCGCCGGAGGCGATCACGGGAACGGGAACGCTGTCGGCGATCGCCCGGGTCAGCGGGATGTCGAACCCCTGCCGGGTGCCGTCGCGGTCCATCGAGGTGAGCAGAATTTCACCAGCGCCGAGCGAGACCACTTCCTGGGCATATTCGATGGCGTCGATGCCGGTCGAGTTGCGGCCGCCATGGGTGAAGATCTCCCAGCGGTCACCGCCCGGGCGCTTGACCCGCTTGGCGTCGATCGCGACCACCACGCACTGACCGCCGAATTTTTCGGCAGCTTCCTTGACGAACTCGCGCCGCGACACCGCGGCACTGTTGATCGAGACCTTGTCGGCGCCGGCGCGCAGCAGCGTCTTGATGTCGTCCACCTTGCGCACGCCGCCACCGACGGTCACAGGCATGAAGCAGGCCTCTGCCGTACGCCGGACTACGTCCAGCATGATGCCGCGGTTCTCGTGGGTCGCGGTAATGTCGAGGAAGGTCAGCTCATCGGCGCCGGCGGCGTCATAGGCGATCGCAGCTTCGACGGGATCGCCGGCATCTCTGAGATCGACGAAGTTGACGCCCTTGACGACGCGGCCGTCCTTGACGTCGAGGCAGGGGATCACGCGCACCTTGAACATGTGTCAGCTCCTGCGCGCGTCGCGGATCAAGGTGAGGGCGGCGGCCGGATCGAGCCGGCCGTCATAGAGCGCGCGGCCGGCGATGGCACCGGCGAGCTTCTTCGCACACGGCGTCAGCATCGCCCTGACGTCCTCGATCGAGGCGAGGCCGCCCGACGCAATCACCGGGATCGAAATCGCGTCCGCCAGTGCAATGGTCGCATCCAGGTTCAGGCCCTTGAGCAAGCCGTCGCGCGCGATGTCGGTGAAGATGATGGCGGCAACGCCGGCATCCTCGAAGCGCTGCGCGATTTCCAGCACCGTGACCTGCGAGGTCTCGGCCCAGCCTTCGACGGCGACCTTGCCGTCGCGGGCATCAAGCCCGACCGCGACGCGGCCGGGGAATTTATTCGCGGCAGCTTTCACCAGCTCCGGATCACGTACCGCAGCGGTGCCGATGATGACGCGGGTGATGCCTTTTTCGAGCCAGGCTTCGACAGTCGCGAGATCGCGAATGCCGCCACCGAGCTGCACGGGGATCTTGATCGTCTTCAGCATCGCCTCGACGGCTTGCGCATTCACCGGCTTGCCGGCGAAGGCGCCGTCGAGATCGACGACGTGGAGATATTCAAAACCCTGCTCGACGAAGCTCTGCGCCTGTGCCGCGGGATTGAGATTGAACACGGTCGCGCGCGCCATGTCGCCTTGCTCGAGGCGCACGCATTGGCCGTTCTTGAGGTCGATGGCAGGAAAAAGAATCACGGTTTCCATCGCAAAAAGTTCGAGATGAGGGCCAGGCCGAAACGCTGACTCTTCTCGGGGTGAAACTGCGTGCCGATGGCGGTGTCCTTGCCGACGATCGCGGTGACAGGACCGCCGTAATTGGTACGCGCGAGCACGTCCGCCTCATTGGCCGCGTTGAGATGGTAGGAGTGCACGAAATAGGCGTGCTGGCCCTTCTCACCGAGCGGCAGCTTGTTCAGCACCGGATGCTCTCTGAGCACCTCGAGCGTATTCCAGCCCATGTGCGGGATCTTCAGGCTTTCATCGCGCGGCGTGATCTTCTCGACGTCGCCGCCGATCCAGTTCAGGCCTTCGGTGATGACATGCTCCTTGCCGCGGCTCGCCATCAGCTGCATGCCGACGCAGATGCCGAAGAACGGCCGCGCCTTGACGCGCACGGCTTCGGTGATTGCCTCGACCATGCCGTTGACGGCATCGAGACCCCTGCGGCAATCGGCGAAGGCGCCCACACCCGGCAGCACCAAGCGATCGGCTTCATAGGCCTGATCGGGATCGCTGGTGACGAAGACTTTTTGCGGGTTTTCCAGGCTGCGCGCGGCGCGCTCGAAGGCTTTCGCGGCGGAATGCAGATTCCCGGAACCGTAATCGATGATGGCGACGCTCATCTTGACCCTCCCGGTTCTGGAAACAATCCAATGATGCCGCCGGCCGGAATCGGCGGCGGGTTCGAAAATGGCTGACCCGGCACGCCGCGGGTCGGAGGCGGACCGCCGCGATCGACGGCCCATTGATCGTTGACGATGCCGCGCTGTTTCTGGCTCCAGCGCTCGAAGAAACGTCGCTCGGCGGTGTCTTCGTCGTCGGCAACGACGACGTCAAGCTGACGCCAGCTGCCGCGCGACAGCGTCCAGCGGCGCAGGCTCGACGCCTCGAAGCCCATCAGCAACGCGACGATGAAGTTGGCGACGAAGATCGAGCTGCGGCCAACGCCGAGGCTGTGCAGGGCGGCATCAAACGCGGCGAGGAAAACAATCCAGCCGATCAGGGCCAGCCAGAGCCTGTTCCAGGCCAGCCAGAATGGACCGAACACCATCGCCCAGAAATGGAAGCCGTCGCGCACGAACACGAACTTGTCGGTCGCCCGCAGATCGGCCCCGCCTGGGGAGGGAGCATGAACTGTGTAGACAGGCATTTTCGATGCCCCGTATTCGAGAATTGAAGTCGATGCCGCCGGTGGCCTTGAGCCACCGAGACGGCGAGGTCAGCCGCCAAGCGAGCCCTTGGTGGACGGGATTTCACCCGCCGTCTTGGGATCGATCGCGACCGCGGTGCGCAGCGCCCGCGCCAGGCCCTTGAAGCAGGACTCGGCGATATGGTGGCTGTTATCGCCATATAGGGTCTCGACGTGGAGAGTCACGCCGGCATTCATGGCGAAAGCCTGGAACCACTCGCGCACCAGCTCGGTGTCGAATTCACCGATCTTGTCGCGAGGGAAGTCCGCGTTGAACACCAGGAACGGGCGGCCCGAAATGTCGATGACCACGCGCGACAGCGTCTCGTCCATGGGCATGTGCACGCCGGCATAGCGGGTGATGCCCGCCATGTTGCCGAGCGCCTGCTTGACCGCCTGGCCGAGCGCGATGCCGGTGTCCTCGGTGGTATGGTGATAATCAATGTGCAAATCGCCCACCGCCTTGACCGTGAGGTCGATGCGGGAATGGCGGGCGAGGAGATCGAGCATATGGTCGAAAAAGCCGATGCCGGTCGCGATATTGGCCGCGCCTGTGCCATCGAGGTTCACAGTGACCTCGATATCGGTTTCCTTGGTCTTGCGCTTGATCGTCGCGGTGCGCATTGAAAGCTTTCGCTGTGGTTTTGGCCGAAAACGCCAGTCTCTTAACAGCCAAATGACGCCTTCGCTACTGCGGGAACGGCTGGCCGAGGCTCTACTTCCGCCTATGGTGAGCGAATTCGGCCCGGAACGGCCCGTTGTGCGCAGGTTGTCCCTTTGGCCCTGACCGCCTAAATCAGGCCCGACAACGAGGATTAAGATGCAGGATTCCCAGAACAGCTCGCCGGTCTGGCACGGCACCACGATTTTGACGGTCCGCAAGGGCGGCAAGGTGGTGATCGGCGGCGACGGCCAGGTCTCGATCGGCCAGACCGTGATCAAGTCCAACGCCAAAAAGGTCCGGAAACTCGGCAAGGGCGACGTCATCGGCGGCTTTGCCGGCGCTACCGCCGACGCCTTCACCCTGTTTGAGCGGCTGGAGAGCAAGCTCGAGCAATATCCGGGGCAGCTGACCCGGGCGGCTGTCGAGCTCGCTAAGGACTGGCGCACCGACCGCTACCTCCGCCGGCTGGAGGCCATGATGATCGTGGCCGACAAGGACGTCTCCCTGGTGCTCACAGGCACCGGCGACGTGCTCGAGCCCGAGGCCGGCGTGATGGCGATCGGCTCCGGCGGCAATTACGCGCTGGCCGCGGCCCGTGCCCTTGTTGACACCGACAAGGACGCCGAGACCATCGTCCGCCGCTCCCTCGACATCGCCGCCGACATCTGCGTCTACACCAACCGCAACGTCACCATCGAAGCGCTGACGGCCGGTTGAGCGAATGACCTCGGCCCGCAGCGTCAGCCCGACCCAACCCGCGTTGCCGCCGCTCGCCTGGGTCGGCATCGCGCTGCTGTTGCTGGCGCTGCAGGCCTCGATCCTGTTTGCGATGGGACGGGTGCCGATCTGCACCTGTGGCTACGTCAAGCTCTGGCATGGCGTGGTGAACAGCTCGGAGAATTCCCAGCACATCGCCGACTGGTACAGTTTCTCGCACGTGCTGCACGGCTTCCTGTTCTACGGATTGACGTGGCTGTTGTTCTCGTGGCGCCTCACCTGGCCGGCACGGCTGATCATCGCGATGCTGATCGAGGGCGCCTGGGAGATCGTCGAGAACTCGCCTGTTATCATCGAACGCTACCGTGCCGGCACGATCTCGCTGGATTATTTCGGCGATAGCATCGTCAACTCGGTCTCGGACACCATGTTCATGATGCTGGGGTTCCTGACCGCACGCGTGCTGCCTGTTACGGCAACGGTTGCGCTCGGGCTCGCCTTCGAGATCATGCTGGCGCTGCATATTCGCGACAATCTGACGCTCAATGTCCTGATGCTCATCCATCCGGTCGAGGCCGTGAAGCAATGGCAATCCGGCCCGCCGATCATTTGATGACCCAAAAAACCGGCTTGTCCCCGCCGGTTTCCAATCCTAGCTAAGGTCCCATGACAGACTTCTCTCCCCGCGAAATCGTTTCCGAACTCGACCGTTTCATCGTCGGCCAGGCTGACGCCAAGCGCGCCGTCTCGATCGCGCTGCGCAACCGCTGGCGCCGGCAGCAGCTCGAAGGCTCCTTGCGCGAAGAGGTTCTGCCGAAGAACATTCTGATGATCGGACCCACCGGCGTCGGCAAGACGGAGATCGCACGGCGATTGGCAAAACTCGCGAACGCGCCGTTCCTGAAGGTGGAAGCCACGAAGTTCACCGAGGTCGGCTATGTCGGCCGCGATGTCGAGCAGATCGTGCGCGACCTCGTCGAGGTCGCAATCGCCCAGGTGCGTGAACGCAAGCGCAAGGACGTGCAGGCGCGGGCCCAGCTTGCCGCCGAAGAACGCGTGCTCGATGCGCTCGTTGGCGCCAATGCCAGCGCAGCAACGCGGGAATCTTTCCGCAAGAAGCTGCGCGCAGGCGAGCTCAACGACAAGGAAATCGAGATCGAGACGCAAAGCGGCGGCAGCGGCATGCCGATGTTCGAAATCCCGGGCATGCCGGGCGCGCAGATGGGCGCGATCTCGATCGGCGATATCTTCGGCAAGATGGGTGGCCGCAGCAAGACGCGGCGGCTGACGGTAGAGAATTCGCACGAGATCCTCGTCAACGAGGAATCCGACAAGCTGCTGGATACCGATCAGCTGACGCTGGAGGCGATCAGCGCCGTCGAGAACAACGGCATCGTGTTCCTCGACGAGATCGACAAGATCTGCGCCCGCGACGGCCGCGTCGGTGGCGACGTCTCGCGCGAAGGCGTGCAGCGCGACCTGCTGCCGCTGATCGAGGGCACTACGGTTTCGACCAAGCATGGCGCAGTCAAGACCGACCACATCCTGTTCATTGCCTCCGGCGCCTTCCACGTCGCAAAGCCGTCAGACCTGCTGCCGGAATTGCAGGGCCGCCTGCCGATCCGCGTCGAATTGCAGGCGCTGACCCGCGACGACATGCGGCGCATCCTCACTGAGCCGGAGGCCTCGCTGATCAAGCAATATATCGCGCTGATGCAGACCGAGGGCGTGACCCTCGACATCACCGACAGCGCTATCGATGCGCTCGCCGACGTCGCGGTCGCCGTCAATTCCACGGTCGAGAACATCGGCGCAAGACGGCTGCAGACCGTGATGGAACGGGTGCTCGACGAGATCTCCTTCACCGCCCCCGACCGCAACGGCGAGACCGTCCGGGTCGATGCCGATTTCGTGCAGAAGCACGTCGGCGACCTCGCCAAGAACGCCGATCTGAGCCGGTTCATTTTGTAATTCGGGCTTGCCGCGCTATTCATTCCAGCGTCGTCCCGGCGAAAGCCGGACCCATAACCACGACCGGTTATTGTTGGAAAAAGATAGCGGCCCCAGCCTTGGCTCAAAACGAACATGCGTGGTTATGGGTCCCGGCCTTCGCCGGGACGACGGTGGAGCTTTGTGCGCGTCGAGTGCCACATGCTCGCTAACGTCAAGAAAAACCCCTGGCGCCTCCTGCTCGCGATCAACGCGGCGGTCATCGTCGGCGTGTTCGTGCACAAGATCCAGCTGCCGCCTTACGTTCCCTACATCCATCTCCTCGTCGATTACCATTTCGGCTTCATCAAGCGCGCGCTGATCGGGGCTGTTGTCGCGCTGTTCACCGACAAGGTACCGGTGTGGCTGGTGTTCGCGCTCGGCGGGGTGACGTGGCTGGTGACATCGGGTCTCTACGCAAGACTGTTCCAGAAGACGTTCGGCTTCACCGCGAAGACACTGCCGCTGTTCGTCTTCATCGCGGGCTCGCCGTTCTTCCTCAAAAACTTCATGCATACGCTCGGCCATTTCGACATCTATGGCTGCGCGTTCGCGATCATCCTGCTGCTGATGCCGGCGGGCTCACTCATGTTCGTGGCGACGGCCGCGCTGTTCTCGATCATTCTCGTCCTGATCCACCACATCCATCTGCTGATGTACGTGCCGACGATCATCACCATCGTCGTCACCAGGCACTACCTCGCTTACGGCTGCAATCGCGGCAATGTCGCGTTCGGCATCGGCGCCCTCGCAATCGTCTCCGCGCTGTTCTTCGCCGCGCAATTCCTGGGAACGATGCCGATCCCGGAAGCGGATTTCGTCGCCTATCTGAAGACCCGGATGGCCGATCCATCCCGCACCGACCTGCTGCAATTCGCCTACATCTGGTATCAGCCGCTTGCGAAGGAGATTTCGGACACCTGGGGCCGCCTGCCGCACAACATCCTCGGCATCCCCGTGTTCGCGCTGCTGATCTGGCTGCACACGCCGCTGTGGCGCTATTTTGCCAACCTGATCGGCAATCTCGCGAACGAGATTCACCGCCGTCTTGTGATCGCGGCCCTGATCGGCGTCAGCTTCGCCTATCTCGTGATGTTCGCGATGGTGTTCGATTATTCGCGCTGGATCTCGAACTGGGCCGTCTGCATGTTCCTGATCCTGCATGCGGTGAAGATGCTGCCGGCGCGGCAGGGGACGGCGTTGATCCCGGCCGAAGACCAGAAAACGAATATCTTCGGCCTGATCATCACCCTGATCCCGCGCGTCGGGATCGTCCGGCCATTCTAGAAGCGCGCCCGGCGGATCCGCACGTAAAGCGCGCCCTCGCCGCCATGGCCGATGGCAGCCTCCTCGAAGCCGACCACGAAGGACCGGAATTCCGGCAGGCTCAGCCATTCCGGCACATGGCGACGCAGCACACCGCTTTCGCCACCGCTGCGGCCCTTGCCGGTGATCACGAGCACGAAGGTCAGTCCATCGTGATGGGCGCGATGGAGGAAACCGGTGAGCGCACGATGCGCGCGCATCTGGGTCATGCCGTGCAAATCAAGCCGCGCCTCGATCTCGCTGCGGCCACGCGACAGTTTTGTCCGTTCGCGCTTGCCGAGCGGGGCGAGCGGCGGCATCGCCGGTTTTGATGGACGTGACACCGCTGCTTGAGCCAATGGCCGTGGCGATGGCGTCGGTTTGGCAGCCGCGCTCGGTGCAGGCTCCGCGCGTGGCGCGGCGTGCACCTTGATTGCCCTATGCTTCCGCAGCGGCTTGACCTGCTTTGCGACCAGCTCCCACAGCTCGCGATCTTCCTCGGTGAGCACACGACGGCGCGACGAGGGACGCGGAGGATCCAGCACGGGCGGACGGGACGATCGCTTCATTGCTGGTGGGAACGGTTTTTCATGGGCCTGCGCGGTTCGCGGGCAGGTTCTATCACAGGACGCGGCGCCGGAAGCGGCACGGGGCTCACGACCGCAACGGTCTCGTCCTTGCCTGATGTTGCGGCGGATACAACCGGCTTTGCTGCCGGTGGCTGCGGAAACAGTCTTGCGATCTTCTCCGACGGCCGCGGATCCGGCACCGGCAACCGTGCTGCGCGAACGGCGGGATCGAGGCTCTTCGGCACCAGCATCACGAAATGCATGGGATGGCGCAGCCGGCCCGAGACACGGCCAGCATCAGCCCCCGCGCCAAAATAGAGATCCGCGCGGGCAGGCCCGATAATGGCGGAGCCGGTGTCCTGCGCGATCATCAGCCGATGGAACGGCGTCTTGGCGCGGTCGGACTCGATCGGCAGCTCGCCCTCGATGAAGAACGGCGTGCCGTAGACGTGCAGCGATTTGTCGACCGCGATCGAGCGGCCGGCGGTCAGCGGGATGCCCTGCGCACCGACCGCCTCGTCCTTGTCGGACAGATTGACCTCGTGGAAGAAGATGTAAGAGCGGTTCTGTCGCCGCAGCTCCTTGGCGCCATCAGGGTTCTGCGCCATCCACTCCCTGATCTTCTGCATCGACATCTCTTCCCTCGGAATGATGCCGCGCTCGATCAGAACGCGTCCCACGGCTGTGTAGGGATAACCGTTATAGGAATCGTAATTGAGCCGGAGGGTTGCGCCGTCGTCGAACTTGATCCGCGCCGAACCCTGGATCTGGGCGAACAGCAAATCGGTCGGGTCCTTCAGCCAGGCGATCTCCAGCCCGCGGCCGGCGATCTTGCCGTCCTCGATCTCGCCGCGGTCGTAATAGGGCACCAGCTTGCGGCGGCCGATCTTGCGATAAACTGATCCCTTGTTGGGCAGGCTGACGGAGGCCTGATTGAAGCCACGCACGAACAGGTTCGAGGGGCGGCGATAGACCGGCACGTTGTAGACATCGGTCTGCGTGCGCGATCCCTCCAGCACCGGCTCGTAATAGCCGGTGACGAAACCATCGGGCTCGCCGAGGCGCGAGATGCGCAGCGGCGAAAAATTGTTCTCGAAGAAAGTCCTTGCTGTCGCGTCGTCGGTCGGGTCGAGCGACTTGGCGACACGGCAGGGTTCGATCAGCGAGCCACCAAGCGCTTTCGCTTCGGGAACGCTGGTCTGCGCGTTGATCGAACGGCAGCTGGCGCGAAAGGTCTTGTAGGCGGCGAGATGATCATCCTCGCTCCAGCCCTTCACGTCGGCCCAGGCCAGCGGCAGATATTGCGCGCCGGGAATCTCGAACGGGAGAGGGAGCTGCGGATAGGGTAGTGCGCGCGGAGGGATCGCGGCGACTTCGGGGAGACGAGGATGATGGCTGCGGTAGTGGCGCCGGGCAGCTTCCGCGCCAAGCGAAAACGAAGCCAGCACGACGAGGCCTGCGCAAAGCGCGGTCGCGCTGGTCTTCAGAAAACTCTTAATTCGCGCTTCCGGTGCCAACCAGCTTCCAGTTCGGATCGCGAGAGGTGGTGTCGCGGGCGAAAGTCCAGATGTCGGTGATGTCGGCGACCGTGTCGGCGCTGCCGTCGACGACGTTGCCGCTCTTGTCGCGCGTGGCCGAGATCATCTGCGAGACGAAGCGGATCGTCAGCTGCGCCGTGCGATCGCGCAGTTCAGCACCAACAAGCTCGGCCTTGTCGATGGAGACGAAGCGCGTCTCGGTCTTCTGCTCGTTCTTCTCGCGGTCCTTGATCGCGGCATCGAAGCTCTCATAGACCTCCGACGACAAGAGGTCGCGCAGCGCGCGGCGGTCGCCGTTGGCAAAGGCCAGCACGATCATCTCATAGGCGCCACGGGCGCCGGAGATGAAGTGGCGCGGGTCGAAGGTGGAATCCCTCTCGACGATGGCGTCGAGACCCTGGGCCAGCGAGGTACCCGGCTCGGTCAGGCCCTTCCAGCGATCGGAGGGCGGGGTCGGCTCGACCGTTGGCGCCATCGGCGGCTGGTCGATCACCTTGCCAGGCATGGTCACGACGTTCTTGTCAGGGGCACCGCCCAGCGCATTGCGCGCCGTGCGGTCGAACGGCGGCCGCTCGCTGCCGGTCCGCTGTCCCAGCACACTGCGCAGCCGCAGAAAGATAAAGACCGCCAGCGCAAGGAAGATGATGGTGTAGATGTCCACGTCGTACCGCTTTCTGGTCTTTACTCAGGTCTTGGGATCGCTGCCGGGAAAATCAATCCGGCCAGTAGACCGTTCCATACCGGAACGGCAAGATGACATCACCATTTTAGGCCCGCGCGTCACGTCCGTCGGATGTAGGCACGAAATTTGGCCCGGCCAATGGCGCCTTTTGGCACAGCGCGAATTGTAGCGCGTTTTATGCTTAAGGGGAAACCCGATCCTGGGCGGAAATCGCGCATCTTCAAGCGTTTAACGTGCCATTTCGTCTCCGGGACGGGTGAAACGTCACAGTTGCGGGTGCGAACCGGATCGACCCTCCGGAGCCGTTCGTCCTTGTGGAATGAGGCGGCCCTATGTTAGCCAACCGCCGCGAAATTCAGCCCCAATCGGGTAAGGAGATACTTCGATGACCAACGGTAACGGCACCCCTCCCGAGGCGGCCCAGGCTCCCCAGCTCAACGTGCTGGCGCAATATACCAAGGACCTCTCGTTCGAAAATCCGAACGCGCCCACCTCGCTGCAGCCACAGACCCAGCCGCCCCAGATCAACATCCAGATCAATGTCAACGCGAACAACCTCAGCGATCAGGAGTTCGAGGTGACGTTGTCGGTCGAAGGCAAGGCCGAGACCGCGGGTAAGGTGATGTTCTCGTTCGAGCTCGCTTATGCCGGCGTGTTCCGAATCGCCAATGTGCCGCAGGAGAACCTGCACCCGCTGGTCATGATCGAATGTCCGCGGCTGCTGTTCCCGTTCGCCCGCGAGATCATCGCCACCGCCGTGCGCGATGGTGGGTTCCCGCCGCTGATGCTGGACCCGGTCGATTTCGTCGGTCTCTATCGCCAGAACATGGAGCGGCAAATGGCCGCCCAGGGCCAGGCCGGCAAAGCCTGATAAGCAGGCTTAGCCAGCAGGAGGAACGACTGGAGCGGGCAAGTACTCGTTCCAGATCGCCTTCTCGCCCATCGTTGCGATGAAGGCCCGATGGGCCTCTCGCTCCGCATCCGACACTCGCGGTGCGAGCGGCACCGGCCGCTGCCGCCGCGGTGCATCGCTACCGGCATTGACGCGAATGTTCTGGGCGTCTGACGCCAGCAGCAATTGCGACTGCCGCGCCCCGACCAGATCGACATACACTTCTGCAAGCAGTTCGGAGTCGAGCAACGCGCCGTGCTTGGTGCGCCGTGAATTGTCGATCGAATAGCGCGAGCAGAGATCGTCGAGCCGGTTCGACACACCCGGATGCTTGCGCCGCGCCAGCAGCAGCGTATCGACCAGCCGCTCGCGCGGGATCGGCGCACGCTTGATCCGGTCCAGCTCGGCATTGATGAAGCTGATGTCGAACGAGGCGTTGTGGATCACCAGCGGCGCATCGCCGATGAACGCCAGGAAATCGTCGACCACCTCGTGGAACAGCTGCTTGGTCGAGAGAAACTCGGCCGACAGCCCGTGCACCGCGAAGGCTTCCGCCGGCATATCGCGCTCGGGGTTGATGTAGACGTGATAGGTCTGCCCCGTCGGCATGCGGTTGAAAATCTCGACGCAGCCGATTTCGACCAGACGATCGCCGCGCAGGGGATCGAGGCCGGTGGTTTCGGTATCGAGAACGATTTCACGCATGATTTTGAGACGCCGTGCAGGAAGCCGCAAAAGCCGGCGAATCAGGCTCGCCGCTGCGGCATCTTAACGACCTCGGCCAGGATGTGCGTGATTTGCGCCCGCACCGGCTCAAGTCCGTGTGAGGTATCCACGACGAAATCGGCCCGCTTGCGCTTTTCTGCGTCGGGCGTCTGCTTGGCAATGATGGCGTCGAGCTTGGCCTCGTCCATGGTGCCGCGCGCCAGAACCCGCTCACGTTGCATTTCCGGCGAAGTCGAGACCACAACGACCGCATCGACCCGTTTCTCGCCTCCGGTCTCGAACAGCAGTGGAATATCGAGAACCACGACCGGCGCTTTGGCGGCTTCCGCGTCAGCAAAGAATTTCTGCCGGGAGGCACCGAGCATGGGGTGGACGATCTGCTCGAGCTGCTTGATCGCCGCGGGGTCGTGCACGACGCGTGCAGACAGTTTGGGCCGGTCGACCTTGCCGTTCGCGGTGGTGCCGGGGAAGGCGGCCTCAATCGCCGGTGCAGCCTCGCCCTCGTAGAGCTGATGGACTGCGGCATCAGCGTCGTAAACGGGCACGCCGGCCTCCGCGAACAATTTCGCGGTGGTGGATTTGCCCATTCCGATCGAGCCGGTCAGTCCGAGAATTCGCATCAGCGCAAAACCATCCTTGTCGGTCACACCGCAATTAGCTGTTCGCGCCGCAGGAACGCAAGCAACGGCAGCAACGGCAGGCCGAGAATGGTGAAATGGTCGCCTTCGATGCGCTCGAACAGATGAATGCCGAGGCCTTCGAGTTGATAGGCGCCAACGCTCGTGGTGACAGCATCGCCGGCCGCATCGAGATAGGCTGATAGCTCGGCGTCTGACATTGACCGCATCGTCATGCGGGCGACCGACACGTCCTCAAAGACAATCTTGCCGTCATGAGCCACGGCGACGGCGGAATTCAGCTCATGCGTGCCGCCGGCCAGATCGCGCAATTGCGCCAATGCCTGCGAACGACCAGCGGGCTTGTTGAACAAACGATCCCCGAGCGCCAGCGTCTGGTCGGCACCAATCACATGGCTTCCCGGACGATTGACTGAGACTGCTTTCGCTTTTTCGCGTGCCAGCAGCAGGCCGATCTCGCGGGGGTTCGAAAGTTTTGACGCGGCCTGAATGCCACGTTCGTCGATATCGGCGGTAACAGCCTCGAATTCGAGCCCGGCATTCGCAAGCAGCATTTTGCGCGCACTGCTCTGCGAAGCCAGGATCAAAGGAGAAGTGCCGCGCCACAGACCCATGTTCGAAAACTATTCAGAGGGTCGGTTACGCTGGCGATCGCTGTAGAGCTTCATGATCGCGGCTGCGGTTTCCTCGATTGAGCGCCGCGTCACGTCGAGCAGTGGCCAGTCGTGCTTGGCGCTGAGCTTGCGCGCAAAATTGACCTCCTCGGTGACCGACTGCCTGTCGGTATAGGTGTCGCTGCCGGATTCCGCACCCATGGAGAGCAGGCGGTTCTGGCGAATCTGGATCAAACGTTCCGGTGTCGCATGCAGGCTCACCACGAGCGGCCGCGTCAAACTCTCCAATTGCGCCGGCACCGGAATCCCGGGAACCAGCGGCACGTTGGCGGTGCGGATACCACGGTTGGCGAGATAGATCGACGTCGGCGTCTTTGATGTACGGGACACGCCGACCAGCACGACGTCGGCATCCTCGAGCCCGTCGACATGCTGGCCGTCGTCATGGATCATCGTGTAGTTCAGCGCGTCGATACGCTTGAAATATTCGGCATTGAGCACGTGCTGAGCACCAACGCGGCCCGTGGTCGCAGCGCCGAGATAGGCTTCGAACAGCTGCATGACCGGGCCGATGATCGAGAGGCTCGGAACATTGATGTTCTTGCACTTGTCCTCGAGCCTGGAGACCAGGTCCTTCTCCAGCAGCGTGAACAGCACGATTCCAGGCGCTTCCTCGATCTCGTCGAGCACACGATCAAGCTGCTTCTGGCTGCGCACCAGCGGATAGACATGCTCGACCGGCGTGACGTTCGCGTATTGCGCGGCGACGGCACGCGCGACCGTGATCAGGGTCTCGCCGGTGGAGTCGGAGACGAGATGCAGATGGAAATAATTGTTCGAGGTGGGCACAAAAACTCTTTGTATGAGCGCGGTGTGGTTTGTGGATTTCTGTGGAGCTTAACCCCTCGGAAAGGGATGCGCGACACCAGGGGCGGGATAAGTGCCGATTTTCTTCACAACCGTGCCCGTCAGAACAAGTCCGGCGGCCTATCGAGAGAGAAGCGGGATTACGCTGACAACCCTTTTGATAGGCTGCGGATCAAAATGCGCAAGCCTTTGAGCCCGGACCATTTATCTGGCTGGACGGGAACCGGCGGGGACATGTTGATGGTTGTGAACAAATGCTCGCGAACGCGCGGATGGCATTGCGTGAGTCCAATCCACCGTCACTTAGACTCAAACTTTAAGAATCTAAGATTCTTTATTGGAGAAGGGCGCTCCAGAGAGATATGTGTGCGCCGGAAGATCTTAACGAGTTCTTACTATCCCCAGATCGCCTGACGGTCTGGGCGACAAGGCGGACGCCAGACATGTTTGAAGACGTCTATCTCTGGATCAAGGCGCTGCATGTGATCGCGGTCATCGCCTGGATGGCCGGCATGCTCTATCTGCCGAGGCTGTTCGTTTATCACTGCGAAGCCGAGATCGGCTCAAAGCAGTCCGAAACCTTCAAGGTGATGGAACGCCGGCTGTTCAAGGCGATCATCAACCCCGCCATGATCGTCACCTGGCTTGCCGGGCTGTATCTCGCCTGGGCCGGCCATTGGTTCACGTTCGGCTGGCTGCACGTAAAACTGGCAATGGTCCTGGCGATGTCGGCGGTCCACGGCTTTTTTTCCCGCTGGCTCAAGGATTTCGCGGCCGACCGGCGTCCCCACAATCAGAAATTCTTTCGGATTATCAATGAGGTGCCGACCGTCTTGATGATCATCATCGTCATCATGGTGATCGTGAAACCGTTCTAGGCAAGATTTCAGGCAGGAACGTGAACGATCGCTCAGCGCTTCGGCTTGCGGAGTGGAAAGCGATTTTCTATATTATCGATATCCCACCCAACGCAGGCGGATGTGGTTGTGTCTGAGCTCTGAAGGCCGGACACCGCATCAGGTTTGAAGCCCCCACCGGCACTTAACCTTGCCAGACCTGCGGACCTTACCTTCTCGCGTCCGCATTTCAGAGCCTCCTCGCACCCCCTCTCCCTAGGTACCCCACAGGACCACCCCAATGCGGGAAATTAAACTCGAAGACCTCAAGTCCAAAACGCCGGCCGAGCTCGTCTCGTTCGCGGAGGAGAATGGGGTCGAGAACGCCAGCACGATGCGCAAGCAGGAACTGCTGTTCGCCATCCTCAAGCAGCTCGCGCTCGCCGAGACCGACATCGTCGGCCAGGGCGTCGTCGAAGTGCTCTCCGACGGCTTCGGCTTCCTCCGCTCGCCCGATGCGAACTATCTGCCGGGCCCGGATGACATCTACGTCTCGCCCTCGCAGATCCGCCGTTTTGGCCTGCGCACCGGCGACACCATCGAAGGCCATATTCGCAGCCCGAAAGAGGGCGAACGCTATTTTGCGCTGCTGAAGGTCAACACGCTCAATTTCGAGGATCCGGAAAAGGCCAAGCACAAGGTCAATTTCGACAACCTCACGCCGCTGTTTCCGAATCAGCGTTTCCGCATGGAAATCGACGATCCGACGCGGAAAGACCTGTCTGCTCGCGTGATCGATATCGTCGCGCCGATCGGCAAGGGCCAGCGCGCGTTGATCGTCGCGCCGCCGCGCACGGGTAAAACCGTGCTGATGCAGAACATCGCGCACTCGATCGCGCACAACCATCCCGAATGCTATCTGATCGTGCTTCTGATCGACGAGCGTCCGGAAGAAGTCACGGACATGCAGCGCTCGGTGAAGGGCGAGGTCGTGTCGTCGACCTTCGACGAACCAGCGGTGCGCCACGTGCAGGTCGCCGAGATGGTGATCGAGAAAGCAAAGCGCCTGGTCGAGCATGGCCGCGACGTCGTCATCCTGCTCGATTCGATCACGCGCCTTGGCCGCGCCTACAACACCGTCGTGCCCTCATCCGGCAAGGTGCTGACCGGCGGTGTCGACGCCAACGCCCTACAGCGTCCGAAGCGGTTCTTCGGCGCCGCCCGAAATATCGAGGAGGGCGGCTCGCTGACCATCATTGCGACCGCGCTGGTCGATACGGGCAGCCGCATGGATGAAGTCATCTTCGAAGAGTTCAAGGGCACCGGTAACTCCGAGCTGATCCTCGACCGCAAGGTTTCGGACAAGCGGACCTTCCCGGCGATCGACATTTCGCGCTCCGGCACCCGCAAGGAAGAGTTGATCACCGATCCGCTGGTCCTGAAGAAGATGTACGTGCTCCGCCGTATCTTGAACCCGATGGGTACGATGGACGGAATCGACTTCCTGCTCGACAAGCTGCGCTCGACCAAGAGCAATTCGGAGTTCTTCGACTCCATGAACACATGAGCCAGGGTGCAGCAAAAGATCAAAGGGCGCCTCCGGGCGCCCTTTTTCGTTGTGCGGCTTTGCTGCGGGGAAAGCGCAGCATAACGGACGTCCGGGTGCTGAATCCGAATGTCTCGTAAGCTGTTGATATATCTAGATAATAATTGACTTCTGGCCTGCTGAAAATGCCTCAGGCCAGGAATATTGCAGCAAAAGCCGAGGCTCATGTTGCGTTGCAATATAGATTTTGTTGCGGGTCAGGCCGCAGCAAAATCGTTTCGAGTGGCCCGGAAGGAGCCGTTTGCCTTTTCTTGGCCAGCCGGACAAATAGGCCATGCACCCGCGAGACCAGACCATCTTCGCACTGTCGTCCGGCCGCCCGCCGAGCGCGATCGCCATCGTGCGCGTCTCGGGTCCACAAGCCGGTCAGGTCCTGACGGCGCTCTCAGGCAGGCTGCCGGCACCACGGCAAGCGAGTCGCAGGCTGCTCCGTGACGGCGTGGGCCACCCGATCGACGAAGCGGTCGTGCTTTGGTTTCCGGGACCAGGGACGGCAACGGGCGAAGACGTCGCGGAACTTCACGTCCATGGCGGCCGCGCAGTGCTTGCCGCGCTTCTCGCTGCAATTTCGGAAATTAAGAATACAAGGGTGGCTGAACCCGGCGAGTTTACACGGCGCGCGTTCGAAAACGGCAAGCTCGATCTCACCGAGGCCGAGGGCCTCGACGATCTCATCCATGCCGATACCGATCGCCAACGTCGCCAGGCGCTGCGGCAGTTGCAGGGCCTGCTCGGCGATCGCGCACGCGACTGGCGCGAGCGTATCATCGAGGCCTCGGCGCTGATCGAGGCCGGAATCGATTTTTCCGATGAAGGCGATGTGCCGGCGGAATTACGGGCGCCAGCGGTGAAAGCGATCAAGGCTCTGCATGATGAAATTGCAAAAGTCCTTGCGGCACAGGGACATTCGGAGCGCCTGCGCGACGGCCTCGTGGTTGCGATCGCAGGCGAGCCGAATGTCGGCAAGTCGACCCTGATGAATCAGCTCGCCCGCCGCGAGGTCGCGATCGTCTCGCCGCATGCCGGGACGACGCGGGATGTCATCGAGGTGCAGCTCGATCTCGACGGCTATCCGGTGACGGTGATCGACACGGCCGGCATCCGCGAGACGGATGATCCGGTCGAGCAGGAGGGCGTCCGCCGCGCGCGGGCACGGGCTGAGGATGCCGATTTGGTGCTGTGGTTGGTGGAGGGGGAGCGCGTTGCCGATCCGGGTACGATTTGGGCACTTCGGAAAACCGGAGGCGGTGATGGGCCGGCCGGCTCGGTCTGGATCGTGCGCAACAAGATCGACTTGGGGGCAGCCGGGCCTCAGGGCGAGTTCGGGATCTCGGCGAGCCGGGGCGACGGCATTCCTGAGCTGGTCGATGCTCTCGTAAAATTTGCCTCGGAGTTTTTCGGAGCCACCGAGGGCGCGATGGTGACGCGGGCCCGGCAACGGGATCTGTTGAGCCGGGCAGCGGACAGCTTGCGCCGGAGTCTGGACCTTGTAGAAGAGGGCGAAGAGCTCGCGGCTGAGGAGCTGCGGGCCGCCGCCTATGCTCTGGGCCGGCTGCTTGGCCGGGTCGACGTCGAGGACGTCCTCGGGGCCATCTTCCAGAAATTCTGTATCGGAAAGTAGCGCTAGTTCTTCAATGTAGAACTAGCGCTTGTTCCATTGTTTGTGTTTCACGTGAAACGAGCCGAATGGAACAGGCTCCAGCCTGTTTCACGTGAAACACTTGAGCCGGCTGGCCTCGCGGCCGGTTCCGGATCCGCTCCGTGAGACCGGACGTCCTCCCCGGATTTCGCGACCCTCGTCCGCGCCACACCGCCAACTCTCGCTGTTTCACGTGAAACAGCAACGCATTCCCTACTGTGCATGGGGTTGTTTTCACGAACCCATCCCTGCGCCCATCCCCCCCCGTTTCACGTGAAACATCCGCCTCACCCAGTTTCTACTTCCGGCTTTCCTGCCTCTGGGATAGAAGTCCGCCCATGCGACCAGAGCGAGAGAATTTCGACGTCATCGTCATCGGCGGCGGCCACGCCGGCTGTGAGGCCGCGGCTGCGGCCGCCCGGATGGGAGCGTCGACGGCTCTGGTGACGCACCGTTTTTCAACTGTCGGCGCCATGTCCTGCAATCCGGCCATCGGTGGTCTCGGCAAGGGCCATCTGGTCCGTGAAGTCGATGCGCTTGATGGTCTGATGGGCCGGGTCGGCGATGCCGGTGGCATCCAGTTTCGCGTTTTGAACCGCCGGAAGGGTCCCGCGGTCCGCGGTCCGCGCGCTCAGGCCGACCGGAAGCTCTATGCCGCCGCCATGCAGGCCGCGATCCAGGAGACCCAAGGTCTCGTCGTCATCGAAGGCGAGGCCGACGAACTGATCGTGGTCGATGGCCGGGTCACTGGACTGCGCCTGGCCGATGGCCGCGAGCTGCGGGCAGGGGCCGTTGTCGTCACGACCGGCACCTTCCTGCGTGGTCTGATCCATCTCGGTGAGAAGAACTGGCCCGCCGGCCGGGTCGGAGAGGCCCCTGCGATGGGTCTTTCGGCTTCCTTTGAGCGCGCCGGCTTCACCCTCGGGCGCCTCAAGACCGGCACGCCGCCGCGCCTGGATGGTTCGACGATCGACTGGTCCGCGGTCGAAATGCAGCCCGGAGACGAACCGCCCGAGCCGTTCTCGGTGATGACCGAGCGGATCACGACCCCGCAGATCCAGTGCGGGATCACCCGGACCACATCAGCCACCCACGAAGTGATCCGGGCCAATGTCCATCGCTCCCCGATGTACTCCGGCCAGATCAAGAGCTCCGGTCCACGCTATTGCCCCTCGATTGAGGACAAGATCGTCCGCTTCGGCGATCGCGATGGCCACCAGATCTTCCTTGAGCCGGAAGGTCTCGACGATACGACGGTCTATCCCAACGGCATCTCGACCTCGCTGCCGGAAGAGGTCCAGCTCGCGATCCTCGCCACCATCCCCGGCCTCGAGCAGGTCAAGATGGTCCGTCCGGGCTACGCCATCGAATATGACCACATCGATCCCCGGGAGCTTGATCCGACCCTTCAGACCAAGCGTCTGCGTGGTCTCTTTCTGGCTGGGCAGATCAACGGGACGACCGGATACGAAGAGGCCGCCGGTCAGGGCATCGTGGCCGGCCTCAATGCGGCCCTGGCGGCCAGCGGTGCCGCTTTGACGGTTTTCGACCGTGCAGACGGCTATCTCGGGGTCATGATCGACGACCTCGTCACCCGAGGGATCAGCGAGCCCTATCGGATGTTCACCTCGCGGGCCGAATACCGACTGACTCTGCGGGCGGACAATGCCGATCAGCGCCTGACGGAGAAGGGGATCGCTCTCGGTTGCGTGGGAAGTGCCCGGATGCAGCATCACCGGTCCAAGATGAGTGCCCTGAACGCGGCCCGGACCCTCGCGAAGTCTCTGACCATCACCCCGAACGAAGCGATCAAGCACGGGCTGTCTCTCAACCGGGACGGCCAGCGCCGCTCTGCCTTCGAACTGATGGCCTATCCTGATATCGGCTGGAGCCAGGTCCGTGCGATCTGGCCGGAGCTCTCCGCCGTCGATCCCGTCATCGCCACCCATCTCGAGATCGACGCCAAATACGACGTCTACCTGGAGCGCCAGAGCGCCGACGTCGAAGCCTTCCGGCGGGATGAGGGGATGGTGTTGTCGGAGGTCGACTATAGCCTGGTCCCCGGTCTCTCCAATGAGGTCCGCGCCAAGCTGGAGAAGGCACGCCCGTTCACGGTCGGCCAGGCCGGCCGGATCGACGGCATGACGCCGGCAGCACTCGGCATTCTCGCGGCCTATCTCCGCCGCGAGGCACGAAAGTCATCCAAAGCAATCGCATAGGCGTTTCACGTGAAACAGCGCGGATCGGGCGGCGACAGACCGCTAACGCGACGACCCGGAGCGGGCGAAGGCAGCGCGCGTCGATCTGAGCCGGCGCCGGCCAAACCGAAGATCGACAAGGCCAGCGCCAACGATCAGGCGCTCGACTCCGTCATCGCCGCCGACAAACGCGAGGCCCTGAAGCTCGCGCCCGTTTCACATGAAACGGAGGCACGGCTCGATCGCTATATCGCGCTGCTCCGGGAGTGGCAGGCCAAGACCAATCTCGTCGCGCCTTCGACCCTGCCAAACCTGTGGACCCGGCACATCGCCGACTCGCTTCAGCTCGTCGATCTCGCGCCGTCGGCCAAACGCTGGGCCGACCTTGGCTCCGGCGGCGGCTTCCCCGGCATCGTCTTGGCTTGCGCCATGGCGGGGACCTCAGGAGCCAGCATCCACCTCGTCGAGCGAATCGCCAAGAAGGCCGCATTTTTGCGCGAAGCTGTTCGCGTCACCACATCTCCGGGGGTCGTACATCTCGCTGAGATCGGGGATAATGTGGATAGAATCACCGGCCCCGTCGATTGCGTCACCGCCCGTGCGCTGGCTCCGCTACATCAACTCATCGGCTTTGCGGAGCCGCTGATGCGCCAGGGCGCAAAGGCGCTGTTTCTCAAGGGTCAAGATGTAGAGGCTGAATTGACCGAAGCCGCTAAATATTGGAATATTCAGCCGCAGCTCCACCAAAGCCGCACAGGCGATGGGTGGATCGTCGAGCTGACTTCAGTTGAACGGCGCGAGTGAGACGTTCAGGGGTTGAGTTGGGGAATTTCGATGACCGTGATTGACGAGCCGCAGCAAGACCAGACGGCCCAAAAGACAGATCAAGTCCCGCATGGTCACCCGCGCATCCTGGCGCTGGCGAATCAGAAGGGCGGCGTGGGAAAAACAACCACAGCGATCAACCTTGGCACGGCACTCGCGGCGATTGGCGAGCGTGTCCTGATCGTCGATCTCGATCCGCAGGGCAATGCCTCGACCGGCCTCGGCATCGATCGCCGCAATCGCTCCTGCTCGACCTATGACGTGCTGATTGGTGAGGCCCCTCTGCGCGAGGCCGTTGTCTCGACTGCCGTGCCGCGTCTGCACATCGCGCCCTCGACCATGGATCTCTCCGGCCTCGAGCTCGAGCTCGGCACCACGCCCGGCCGCGCCTTCAAGCTGCGCGATGCGATCGGCGCGCTCAACAACAACGTCTCGCCCGAGTCGGATTACACCTACGTGCTGATCGACTGCCCGCCTTCGCTCAACCTGCTCACGGTGAATGCGATGGCCGCATCGGATGCGATCCTGGTGCCGCTGCAGTGCGAGTTCTTCGCGCTCGAAGGCCTGTCGCAATTGTTGCAGACGGTGGAGCAGGTACGCTCGACGCTCAATCCGAACCTGTCGATCCACGGCATCGTGCTGACCATGTTCGACTCGCGAAACAACCTCTCGAACCAGGTCGTCGCCGACGTCCGTCAGTTCATGGGCGAGAAGGTCTACAAGACCATGATTCCGCGCAACGTGCGCATCTCGGAAGCGCCGTCCTACGGCAAGCCGGTGCTGGTCTACGATCTCAAATGCGTCGGCAGCGAAGCTTACCTGCGGCTCGCGACCGAAGTGATCCAGCGCGAGCGCGAGCTGCGCGTGACGCATTAGCGGTGCCGTAGGGTGGGCAAAGGCGTCTTCGCCGTGCCCACCATCTTCCGCACATAACGAATTGGTGGGCACGCTCCGCTTTGCCCACCCTACGATAATTCAGTTCTGGAGTGCTGCAGCGTGAATCCAAGGGAGCTGGCGATGGCCGACGAAGCGCGTTCGCGACTGGGCCGGGGTCTTGCAAGTCTGATCGGTGACGTCGGCGGCGAGGCTCAGCACGTCGACCGGCCGCGCGCGCAGCGCAAGGTGCCGATCGAATTCATCAAGGCCAATCCGCGCAATCCGCGCCGGACCTTTTCGGACACCGAGCTCAAGGAGCTCTCCGAGTCCATCAAGCAGCACGGCGTGATCCAGCCGATCGTGGTGCGCCCCGTGAAGGGCGCGCAGGATCGCTTCGAGATCATCGCCGGCGAACGGCGCTGGCGTGCCTCGCAGATGGCGGGCCTGCATGAAGTGCCCATCGTGCCGGTCGACATCAGCGACAGCGACGCGCTGGAATTCGCGATCGTCGAGAACGTGCAGCGTGAAGACCTCAACCCGATGGAAGAGGCGCTCGGCTATCACGCGCTCGCCAACGAGTTCAAACGCAGCCAGGACGATATCGCCAAGGTCGTCGGCAAGAGCCGCAGCCACATCGCCAACATGATGCGGCTGACCAAGCTGCCGACCGAAGTGCAGGCCTTGATCACCTGCGGTGATCTGACTGCCGGTCACGCCCGTGCGCTGATCGGCGTTCCCGATCCGCTGGCTGCTGCGAAGCGCATTGTCGCGGAAGGCCTCAACGTTCGTCAGACTGAGGCGCTCGCGCATGAAGAGGGCGTGCCGGAGCGCAAGCCGCAAAAGGCGCGTGCTACCGGGGCTAAGGAAAAGGACCCTGACACGGTCGATCTCGAGAAGCGCGTCAGCGACGCCCTCGGCCTCAAGGTCACCGTCAATCACCGCGATCCCGGCGGCTCCGTCCAGATCAACTACCGCAACCTCGATCAGCTCGATGAGGTGATGAAGCGGCTGGCGAAGGGCGGGCTGTAGCCCGCGCTGGCCCTCTATCACCGTCGCCCTGAGGTGGCCGCTTCTTCAGCGGCCCTCGAAGGGCGACGGCCCAACTGTATCGGGGCCGTTCATCCTTCGAGGCTCCCGACGCAATGCAAAACATTGCGCCACTCGCACCTTAGGATGACGGATTGGGCGCTTCGCTTCGCTCGCAATGACGGTGGTGAGAGCGGGGGCTCTACCCCCGCCGCTTCGCATTGGCAGCGATCGCCATCAGCGTGCGCTGGGCGATGGCGGCGGCCAGCGTCGATTGCTTGCGGGTGTCGAGCGCGGCGGTCGCGAGCTGCTCGATGATGCCGGCGAGCCGGGCCACGCTGAAATTGCGCAGCGCCGTTTCGACCATGGGCTTTCGTGAAAAATGCAGCCGCGGAAATCCGCCGTCCAGCACGGTGGACGCCGGCGTACCGTCGGCAATCGCGAGCGCGGATTTGTGCAGCCACGCGGCCTGGCGCTGCGCGGCGGAGATGATCACGCCGGGATAGGTGCCGGCGATCATGGCTTTCGCGAATTCGGTCTCGACGATATCAGGCCGGCCGGCAAAGGCGCCGTCGACGATCGGATCGAGTTTCAGCTCGGACGCATCGGCGACCACAGACATGACGTCATCCAGCGTGATCTCGCCTTTGCCGTGGGCGTAGAGGGTGAGCTTGCGCAGCTCGTTACGCGAGGCCTGCCGATCGCCGCCGAGGAACGACATCAGAGCGGCGCGGGCATCCTGCGCGATGCGCAGATTTGCGATGCGAAGCTCCTCTTCCATCAACTTCGCCAGATCGCGCTCGGTGTCGGGATAGCAGCCGATCGCGACAGCCGTCTTGGCCTTCTCGCAGGCCTTGCGCAGCGGCGATTCCGGGCGCAGCTCGCCCGCTTCGATCACGATGCGGCAATCCTTCACGCCCATCTCGGCCAGCGTGTCGACGCCGGCAGCAAAGCTGCGCGAGCCTGCGCGAATGCGAATGGCGCGGCGGCCACCGAACAGCGGCACGGTCATGGCCTCGTCGACCAGGCGTGACGGCTCGGCAGAAAGCTCGTCTCCGTCGATCTTCACCAGCGAAAAGGGATCGTTGGGGTCATCGATGGCGGACGCAATCAGCGCGTCGGCGCGCTCGCGCACGAGGCCGGCATCGGGCCCATAGAGTAGGATGATCGGGCGGCCCGCGTCGGGACGGGAGAGGAAGGCGTCGATCTCTTTTCCGCGCAGCGCGACCATGACCTAGATTGTCATTCCGGGGCGCGCGTAGCGCGAACCCGGAATCCAGAGGTTGGGAATCGAGATTCCGGGTTCTCGCTTCGCGAGCCCCGGAATGACGGGACTTGAATCAGGTCCCCGCGGTGAAGAACGCGGCGAGCCGGGTGTTGATGTTGTCGGCGATCTCGTTGGCGGCCCGATCCTCGGCGTCACGCACCGCGCGGTTACGGGCGAAGCGCTGGTAGGAGCCGGGCAAATCATAGGACACGCGCGAGAACGTTGTGCCGGTCATCACCGACTTGCCGGTCACGACCTCGATCAGATTGTACTGGCAGTCGATGCCGTAATTTTCGGTGTTCGGCAGGCCGGTACTGGGGTCGACGATCAGGGACGTCTTGCTGGTATTGAAACGGATGTCCAGCCGGTGGGTCGGCGGCATGCCGGTTGCCGAGCCGTAAAGCTTAAAGGCAAGGGCGTTGCGGACCTCGACGCCGACACGGGCTTCACGGGAGGCGTTCGCCTTGGCGATCGGAGGAAGCTCGACCCCCATCAGCTTTTCACGCAAGCCCGGGGTGCCGTCGGTATGCTCGGCATACATCGGCTGGAAGCAGCCAGCCGTCGTCGCCGCCAAAACGGCAACCGCGAGCAGGCGGGCTGCGATGCGGATCCTAGCCGACAACATTCACGATCCTCTTGGGGACAATGATCACCTTGCGGACGGCCTTGCCGTCCAGGGCCAGCTTTACAGCATCGAGGGCCAAAGCGGCAGCCTCGATTTCCGGATTCTGGGCCGCTGTTGCAACCGTGACTTCGCCTCGCTTCTTGCCGTTGACCTGAACCACCAGGGTCACACTGTCTTCAACCAGCAAATCGCGTTCGATTTGGGGCCAATTGGCCTCGGAAACCAGCCCGGGCTGACCCAAAACCTGCCAGCATTCCTCGGCCAGATGCGGCATCATCGGGGAGAACAGCTGGACCAGGATCTGGCTGGCTTCCCGGATCGCCCAGCCGAGATCGGCCGCCGGCTGGCCGGGGCGCTGCAGCACCTCCGAGAAGGTATTGGTGAATTCCCGGATATGGGCGAGGCAGACGTTGAAGTGCAGCCGTTCGACGCCGGTCGTGACCTTGTCCAGCGCGCCGTGAGCGGCCTTGCGCAGGAGCAGCGCGTCATCGCCGAACGCGGCCGGCCGGGCCGCGGGCGCAGCCTTGCCGAGTTCCACGGCGTCGTTCACCAGACGCCACAGCCGCTGCACGAAGCGCGAAGCGCCCTGGACGCGCTCGTCGCTCCAGATCACGTCGCGGTCGGGCGGGGAGTCCGACAGCATGAACCAGCGGGCGACGTCGGCGCCGTAGGTCGCGATGATGTCGTCGGGGTCGACCGTGTTCTTCTTCGACTTCGACATCTTCTCGATCGGGCCGATCGCGACGTCCTCGCCTGTGCTGAGCAAAGTCGCGCGACGTCCATTGTCGCCGACCTCGATTTTGACCTCGGCCGGCTGAACCCAGCTGCCGTCGGCCTTCTGGTAGGTCTCGTGCACCACCATGCCCTGCGTGAACATGCCGGCAAACGGCTCATCCAGTGCGATGTGCCCGGTCGCCTTCATCGCGCGGGTGAAGAAGCGGCTGTAGAGCAGATGCAGGATCGCGTGCTCGACGCCGCCGATATACTGGTCGACCGGCAGCATCCGGTTGGCGACCGCGGGCGTCGTCGGCGCGGCCGCATTCCAGGGATCGGTGAAGCGTGCAAAATACCAGGACGAGTCCACGAACGTGTCCATCGTGTCGGTTTCGCGTTGCGCCTTGCCGCCGCACTTGGGACAGGTGACGTGCTTCCAGGTCGGGTGATGGTCGAGCGCGTTGCCCGGCTTGTCGAAGCTCACGTCCTCCGGCAGCACCACTGGCAGGTCGGCATCAGGCACCGGCACCACGTCGCATTTCGGACAGTGGATGACGGGAATTGGGCAGCCCCAATAGCGCTGGCGCGAAATGCCCCAGTCGCGCAGGCGGAAATTGACCTGGCGCTCGCCGACCGGCGCGTTGCCGCGCAGCTCGTTTTCCAGGCGCTTTGCGACTTCGTCCTTGGCCTGATCGATGGTCATGCCGTCGAGGAAGCGCGAATTGATCAAGCGGCCGTCACCGTCATAGGCGGTGTCGGTGATGACGAACGATTTCGGATCCTGGCCCTCGGGGCATACCACAGGCGTGTTGCCGAGAGCGTACTTGTTGACGAAGTCAAGGTCACGCTGGTCATGCGCGGGACAGCCGAAGATCGCGCCGGTGCCGTATTCCATCAGCACGAAGTTGGCGACATAGACCGGCAATGTCCACGTGGGATCAAACGGATGCACCGCGCGAATGCCGGTGTCGAAACCCTGCTTCTCGGCGGTGTCGATGATCGACTGCGCGGTGCCGATCTTCTTGATGTCGGCAATGAATTCCGCAAGCTTCGGGTTCTTCGCGGCGGCAGCCTGCGCCAGCGGATGATCGGCCGAGATCGCCATGAACTTCGCGCCGAACAGCGTGTCCGGCCGCGTCGTGAAAATCTTCAGCTCGCTTTCGCCGGCAGGTGTCGTCGCCTGGTCCAGCGCGAAACGGATCAACAGGCCCTCTGAGCGGCCGATCCAGTTGCGCTGCATCAGCCGCACCTTGTCGGGCCAGCGGTCGAGGCCATCCAGCGCGGACAGCAATTCCTGCGCGTACTTCGTGATCTTGAAGACCCACTGGCTCATCTCGCGCTGTTCGACAACAGCGCCCGAACGCCAGCCGCGGCCGTCGATCACTTGCTCATTGGCGAGCACGGTCATGTCGACCGGATCCCAGTTTAGCTTGCGCTTCTCACGCTCAGCCAGACCGGCGGCGAGCATGTCCAAAAACATCTTCTGCTGGTGCTTGTAGTAGCTGGGATCGCAGGTCGCGAATTCGCGGCTCCAGTCCAGCGACAGCCCGATCGAGCGGAGCTGCTTCTTCATCGCGGCGATGTTGTCGTAGGTCCAGGCCTTGGGGGCGACCTTGCGCTCGATGGCGGCATTCTCGGCCGGCAGGCCGAAAGCGTCCCAGCCCATCGGGTGCAGCACGTTGAAACCCTTGGCCCGCATGAAGCGGGCCAGCACGTCGCCAAGCGTGTAGTTGCGGACGTGGCCGATATGGATGCGCCCGGACGGGTAGGGGAACATCTCCAGCACATAATATTTCGGTCGCGAATCGTCGTTCTTCGAGACGAAGATCGCCTGCTTGTCCCATTGGCGTTGCCAGCGCGGTTCGGCGTCGCGGGCGTTGTAGCGTTCGGAGGTCATGGAATCGTTTGTGTTTTCGTGGTTTCGGCAGCCTGAAGAGGCCGGACTAGGCCATAGAAGTCCTCGGGGGGTCAATGGGTTGCCGCTGACAGCGGAGCCCCGCAATGCTGCTCCGCAGAAGTACGGAGGAGGGCATTGGGATCGGATTAAGGGGTCGGTGCGAGCTTGGCCGTCAATAGTGTACCCCGCGTCAGGCAATGGCCTCAGATTTCGATGATCCCGATTACGACTATGCCGCGTCCATCGCCGGACGGGCGGTGCGGAGCATGGCCGAACAGCGCATTCCGCCGACCCCGACCAATTTCGCCATCTGGTTCCAGTACTATGCCGGCGGCCAGGACGATTTGCGCAACGCTATCGACCTCCTGATCGATCACAACCGCCCGTTCGACGGCAGGACCAATCAGGACCTGTTCGAAACCTATATCGCGCCCCAGGTGAGCGCGTATGTCGTGCATACGTCCGAGCGGCTGCACGCCCTGATGGGGACGGCAAAGGAATTTCTGGCCAGCGCGATCGCCGACAATCAGTCGCAGATGCAGGCGATCAGCCAGGTTGCCGACCAGGGCAAGGCCGGCGTCGATCCGAAGACCCTGGTCGCCCAGCTCATGAACGAGCTGGCGCGGGCTGCCACCCGCGCGACGCGGCTCGAGGCAGGATTTGAGGAGAAGACCCGCGAGCTCGATGTTATCAGGGATTCGCTCTCCAAATCAGAAGAGCGGGCCCGGACCGATACGCTGACCGGCCTTGCGAACCGGCGGGCGCTGGACGAATTTCTGCGCAAGGCGACGACGATGGCGGAATGGGGCGAGCCGCTCAGCGTACTCTTGCTCGACATCGACCACTTCAAGACGTTCAACGACAATTTCGGCCACGGCGTCGGCGACCAGGTGCTGCGCCTGATGGCCAAGGTGTTGCGCGAAAAGGTGCGCCCGCAGGATCTGCCGGCGCGCTATGGCGGTGAGGAGTTGATCGCGGTGCTTCCGGACGCCGACCTTGCCGCTTGTGCTGCGGCAGCAGAACGCATCAGGCGCGCGCTCGCGGACTGCACGATCACACGCCGCTCGACCGGCGAGGTCTTGCCGAACATCACGGTTTCAATTGGTGTGGCGCAGTATCGCCCTGGCGAAACCACCGCCGATTTGATCGAGCGCTGCGACCGCGCGCTCTATCTCGCCAAGGGCGGCGGTCGCAATCGCGTGGTGACGGAAAACGAGCTCGATCGCGCCGAGGCTGCGGGGTAGCGGCCGATGTAGGATCGTTTCGCGAAGCGTTGGAAGACTTGTCAGCCGGGCCCGATGCGTGTCGCATATTCACATCTGAATCATTTTACCTTAGGTTGTGCGGGATTGCTCCTCAAGCGAGCCGGGCCGCCCAATGAACATTTTCGGCGCCGTCACTTTCGGAAGCCTGATCAAGACGTTCCTTCCGGGCTTGGTATGGCTGTGCGCGTTTGGCATCGTCGAAGCCGACATCGCCCAGTGCAGGGGCTACGAATCATACGTTTTGAAAATCCTCGGCAGCAAGGAGCAGGCGTCGACGTTGCTGATTATCGCATTTCCGGCGTCGATCTTCGTTGGGCTGCTATCCAACGTGATCGTCTTTATGGGCTTGAACGACTGGCTTGTTCGCAACCCTTTCAAGACCAACAACAGAGATCTGTCCGAGCTCCACGCAAAGCTGTCGCAAATGTTGCGCGACAAGAGCTGGACGGCGCTCGGTCTGAACGACGATTCGTTGAAGGCGAGCTTCAACCAGTGGACAGATCCCGAGATCATCCTGGTCGAGAGGATTGGTCCTGAGAAGCTCGCCTACGTCCGGGAGCAGTACTGGTATCATCTGGAGTTTCAGCTCAACCTCTTGATTTCGTTCTTTGCCGTTTTTGCCGCGCTCGTGGCCTCAGCCTACATCAACGGCGTCTTCGATTCGGGAGGCGGCTTCGGGCGCTTTCTTGTCGTGATCGTCGCCTACCTTCTGATCAGCTTCTGGTTGCTGTGCGCCGCCCGCAGGAATTACGAACGGCACGTCGCCAAGATGGCGAGCCTGCTAACTGCCGTGCTGACGCAATCGGAGGACGAGGGTGACTAGCCGGACCATCAACAGCTCTTGGAGCAGCCTTTGAACTGGCCGGTTTCGGAGCGTGGCCGGATGACCTATATTGGCGCCATGCAGGCCTATTTCTTCGATCTCGACGGCACGCTGACCGACTCTCGGGCCGGCCTTTATCCTGCGTTCCGGCGCGGTCTGGAGACGATCGGCGTCCAAGAAGTGGCTGACGCCCAACTCAAGACGTTCCTGGGAACGCCGCTTCCGCAGATATTTCGGACGATGCGGCCGGACGTCAGCCAGATCGAGATTGACCACGGTATGGCGGCCTTTCGCGCCCTTTTCGAGCGGACAGGCATCGTCGCCAATGAATTATATCCGGGCGTAATTGATCTGCTTCATAGCATTCAAAAGCGTGGCTCTGTCATCTGGGTTGTGACCTCCAAGCCGCAGAATCAGGCCGTCGAGGTGGTGCGCTATCTCAAGCTCGATAAGTATGTGGCTGGCGTGATCGGCGCAGGCCTGGCCGAAACCGATACGAAGACCGATCTGGTGGGCCGCGCCCTCGCGGCCGCGCGTGTTGGCAGCCGCGAGGCGGTGATGGTCGGCGACCGCTCCTACGACATTATCGGAGCGATCGAGAACGGCGTGTTACCGGTTGGTGTGCTCTGGGGTTACGGGTCCGAGGACGAACTCAGGACGGCCGGGTGCCGGCATTTCGCGAAATCGCCCGACGAGTTTCGCGTAGCCTATGTCGAGACGAGAGCCGGCTTTGTCGATTCCGGCCTAGGCCCTGCCGCCGGGCGGGCGGCATTAACCCGCTAGCATCATATCCGCGGCGCCATTCTCGATCGTCTGCACGCCGTGCTCGACGACATTGTTGCGACCGCGATGTTTCGCGGCGTAGAGCGCAGCATCAGCAGCTTCGATCAGATCGCCGGGACGCAGCGTCTCGTTCGGCTTCGTTGCGGCAACGCCGATCGACACCGTGACCACCATATGGGCGGAGGTGATGTGCGGCAGGCACAGCTTCAGCACGGCCGAACGCACCTGCTCGCCGATCTCGACGGCGCGGTTCACGTCGGTGTTCGGCAGCAAGAGGCAGAACTCTTCGCCACCATAGCGCGCGGCAAAGCCCATCGTGTCGGCCGCGATGCCGGACATCGATTCGCCGAGCCGGGTCAGGCAGGAATCGCCTTCGAGATGGCCATAGGTGTCGTTGAACAGCTTGAAATGATCGACGTCGATCATCAACAGTGCGAGCTCGCTGCCATATTGCTGCGCGCGCATCCATTCGAAGTCGAGCCGGCTCTGGAAGCCGCGGCGGTTGGCGAGCCCCGACAGCATGTCGATCGAGGCCATTACCGTTAGGCGATCATTGGTTGCGATCAGTTCGCGCTCGCGCTGACTGAGCTGGGCGGCCATCCCGTTGAAGGCGCGCGCCAGTGGCACGAATTCGGACGGCAGCCGGTTGCGCGCGGCGCGGGCGGACAGATCGCCCTCGCCGAGGCGCTTGGCCATGTCGGCGAGCATTTCGATCGGCTTGATCACGAGCTTTTCGGCGGCGATCAGCGCACCGAGCAGCACGAACACGACGACGAAGGCGAGCTGCAGGTAGGCGGTACGGATGTCGCGGTTGACCGCCGCGGACACCTTGTCCTCGTCGATGCTGGCGATCAGGCGGGCGTTGGTGCCGGCGATACGCGTGTAGCTGACCGCGCGGCGCGAGCCGTCGGCGGCGAGGAACGACAGTGAGCCTTCGTCCTGGTCCGATCGCAAGGCCTTGTCGGCAATGGCCGACATCAACGGCATGTTGTCGAGCGGACGGCCGACCACGCTGTGCTGGTCGGCGGGCGCGGCCAGCACGGTGCCGGCGCTGTCGACCAGCACCGCCGTGATGCCCTCGCGGCCGCCCAGATTGTTCATCACCTTCGACATCCAGTCGAGGTTGACCGTCGCGAGCACGACGGCGTCAGCGACGCCGCTGAACGCGGAAACTGGATAGACCGCCATCACGGTCGGCGACTGCACCGGCCGCGACAGGATGAAGTCGGACAGCACGAAGCGGCCGGTCTCCTGTGCCTGCTGGAAATAGGGCCGGTCAGAGAGATCGAGGCCGACATACATATTGTTGGTCGCGCACTGGATGCGGCCGTCCTGGCCGGCGATCAACAACGTGCGGATCCAGGGAAGGCTGGTCGGCAGGCTCGCGCGCAGCACGTCGCAGCTCTTGCTGACGCCGCCGGCGGACGCGCGGATGAACGCTTCGGATTTGAGAATGGTCTCGACCGACGAGATCACCTCGCGCTGCGCATCGGCGCTGTGCTTTGCGACGGTGTTGAATTCGGTAGTCGCTTGCGCGATCTGCTTGGTGCGGGTGTCCTCGAGCGAGCGGATGCGCTCGAGCATGAGCGGCGCGACAAGAATGACCGCGAGCAATGCAAGCCGGGCCCTGATACCGAGGACCTGCTTGAGTTTTGCTCGTTTGCGGTTGAAACTAACGTTTGCCATCTTCGCGACCCACCCCACGGGCAAGGTAAAGCGAAGGGTTCAAAAACTCTTTCTTGAACTCGGTAAAATTGGACCTACCTCCGTTACGATCACAGACAATCGACGTCATGACAGATGAACACGCTGCGCCGGTAACCGGCGATTCACCAAATGCGCTCGCCGCAGTCGAAGCCGAGATTGCACGCGCCTGCAAGGATGCGCGGCGCGATCGTGCCTCCGTGACGCTGATCGCGGTGTCCAAGACTTTCACCGCCGATGCAATTATCCCGGTAATCGAGGCCGGACAGCGCGTGTTCGGCGAGAATCGCGTGCAGGAAGCCAAAGGCAAGTGGCCGGCGTTAACGTCTGTCTATCCAGGGATCGCGTTGCATCTGATCGGGCCACTGCAATCCAACAAGGCGAAAGAGGCGGTCGCACTGTTCGATGCGATCCATTCCGTCGACCGTCCGAGCATTTGCCAGGCGTTAGCCAAAGAAATCGAATCCCAGAACAAGCACCCGCAGCTCTTCGTCCAGATCAACACCGGCGAGGAGCCGCAGAAGGCCGGTGTCGCGCCCGGCGAGGCCGACGCCTTTCTCGGGAGCTGTCGCGATACCTACGGGCTGACGATCTCAGGCCTGATGTGCATCCCGCCTGTGGACGAACCGCCGGCGGCGCATTTCGCGCTGACCGCCAAGATCGCGGCGCGCAACGGATTGCAGAACCTGTCGATGGGCATGAGCGCGGACTACGCAACCGCCATCATGCTGGGCGCCACGCATGTCCGTGTGGGGAGTGCGATCTTCGGGCACCGGTGATCGGTAGGAGCCGTTGGCGAGGGCCACGCCCAGCAATTGCTCTTGAATTCGTCATTGCGAGCGAAGCGAAGCAATCCAGAATCTTTCCGCGGAGGAATTCTGGATTGCTTCGTCGCATCAGCGCAAAATTGCTACGCAATTTTGTCGCGGGCTCCTCGCAATGACGGCGGAGGGCGAGGCCGCCTACGCGAACCCCGCCGACACCTGCCCCAACATCCCAAAATCCGCGACAAAATGATCGCCGGCCTGGATCGGCAGCGGCGGATGGCAGGTGCCTGTGGTCACGACCTCCCCTGCCCGCAAGGTGATGCCGAGCCCGGAGAGCTCGTTGGCGAGCCAGGCGAGCGCAACGCGGGGATCGCCAAGCACGTTCTTGCCGTGACCGATATAGCGCTCGCCGCGCAGCGTGATCTGCGGTCGCTCCTCGACGAGATCCATCGCGCGCCAATTCGCCGATGTTGCCGGCCCGAGCACGAACAGATGCGCGCAGGCGTTGTCGGCAATGAGCTGCGCCTCGCCGGCGCTGGCGAAATCGGCGAAGCGTGAATCCGGAATTTCGATGGCGGGATGCAACGCATCGACCGCGGCCAGCACCTCGTCGGCGGCATATGGCGTCGGCCGCGGCGGCAAATCGCGTCCCATCCGGAAGCAGAATTCCGGCTCCCCGACGCGCATCGCGTTGCCCTTCATCGACGCAGTGCCGCCATCGGCGATCACAGTATCGCTCATGATGCGACCGGCCAGCGGTCCCGCGACATTGATGTGCTTCTGTCCGGCCGCGCTCGTCGCCGCGATCTTCCAGCCGAACAGCTTTCCGAGCGATTGCTTTTCGAGCACAGCCTGCACGGCGTAACCGTCGGCCCGCGATTGCGGCCGCAGCCGCGTCTCCAGCGCGTCAAGCTTGCTGCCGTCACGCCAATGTTGAACCAGGACCTGCGAAGTGGCGGCGATCTGATCCTTATCGAGCATGTGTCCTCACCCGATGATGATTCTTGTTCTTGGTCCTATCAGCCGCAGCAATTGCAGCATCGCAGATTTCGTCATGGAGACGCAGCCCGCAGTCGGGCCAAAATTGTCGCGCGCCAGATGCAAGAACACGGCGCTGCCGCGGCCGGCGATGCGTGGCTTGGTGTTGTGGTCGATTTCGATGATGAAGTCATAGAGATGGTCGGCGCGCTTGAGCCGGTCACCGCCCTCTCCCTCTCCGCGCCGGATCCACTTGTTGTAGTGGCGAGCACCGGGATCCTCGCACCAGGCGTCCGTGTCGCCGATAGTCCGTGCCGGCAGCAAGGTCTGCGGCCGACTGTGCCGATCGCCCCGCCACCACAATTGCCTGGGACGAAAGCTGCCCCTGGGGGTGCCGCCGTCGCCCTCGCGTTTATTGGCCAGGATGCCGCCGCGGCCCAGCGCAACCGGAATTGTCAGGCTGCCGGCCGTCAACCAGCCCCTGCGTGGATTCCCGGCGGCAGGCTTAACGCGGATCGCGGAAAGCGGTCCTGACCCCCGATTTCTGGTATAACTGGCTGACACGGCTTTGCTTTTCATGTGAAATCGCGATGTCGAATTCATTACAGGACATTCATCAAGACGCCCTGCTATTCTGGGTTAGAGTGTTTCTGGCTTGTGAATCGGTAACAGCCCACTACCTCAACACGAACAACAATAAGAACAGCGACCCCTAAACTTCCCATCGCGGCTGGGTGCGGCATGCATGCGCGCCTCGCCGGACTCCAAAAGGATGACCCCCTATGGCCAATGCCCGCAAGATCCTGATCGTGGATGACGATACCGATCTGCGCGACACGTTGGTGGAGCAATTATCGCTACACGAAGAATTTGAAGCCTCCGCCGTCGATACCGGCGCCAAGGGCGCCAGCGCCGCGAAGGCCAATGCCCCCGATCTCGTGCTGATGGATGTCGGTCTTCCCGACACCGACGGCCGCGAGGTGGTTCGTTCCTTGCGCAAGGGCGGCTTCAAGGCGCCGATCATCATGCTGACCGGGCATGACACCGATTCCGACACGATCTTGGGCCTGGAATCCGGCGCCAACGACTATGTGGCCAAGCCCTTCCGTTTCGCGGTGTTGCTGGCCCGCATTCGCGCCCAGCTGCGCCAGCACGAGGCCAGCGAGGACGCGGTATTCTCGGTCGGTCCCTACTCCTTCCGACCGGGCTCGAAGATGCTGACCGCGGCCAATGCCCGCAAGGTCCGCCTCACCGAGAAGGAAACGGCGATCCTGCGCTTCCTTTATCGGGCTGGCCAGATGCCGGTCTCGCGCGAGACCCTGCTCCAGGAGGTCTGGGGCTACAATTCCGGCGTTACCACCCACACGCTGGAAACCCACATCTACCGCCTCCGCCAGAAGATCGAGAAGGATGCCGCCAACCCGGAAATCCTGGTGACGGAAGCCGGTGGCTACAAGCTGGTGCCGTGATACGTTCCAGGAACGCGCGATTCGTCGTAAATTAGCGCGTTCCACGAGCCACGGACCGGAATGTCAATCGACGACGACGTAGCGCTGCTCGAGCGTGTCCCGACACTGCGTCTGTTGGGAGGCGCCTCGTTGCGCATGCTCGCGATCGGCTCCGAGCAGCGTGACTTCGTCCGCGGCGATATTCTCTTCAATCTCGGTGATGATGCCGACTCTGGCTTCGTGGTCCAGCGCGGGGCTTTTCGCGTCGATGACGGCGCCGGTGCCGAAATGATCGCAGGGCCCGGCACATTGATCGGCGAGCTCGCGCTGGTCGTGCCGATGAAACGGCCGTCCGGCGCTGTCGCCCTGGAGAATTCCTCCGTCATCCGCGTCGCGCGCAGCCTGTTTCAGCGCGTGCTCGAGAGCGACCCCGCCGCTGCGGTCCGCCTCCGCGACGAATTTGCGGTTCGCGCCAGCCAGATCGCGAGCGATATTTTGATGGCGGGTTCGAAGCTCAGCACCTAGCTAGCCGGATCAAACGTCCAGCGTCACCGTCACGGGCACATGGTCCGACGGACGTTCCCAACTCCGCGCATCGCGTAAAATCTTGAAATCCTGGACCGCGCCTTTCAGCGCGCGCGAGACCCAGATGTGGTCGAGGCGGCGGCCGCGGTCGCCGACGGTCCAGTCGGCCGAGCGGTAGCTCCACCACGTGTAGACTTTTTCCGACATTGGAATGCGGTCGCGCGCGACATCGACCCATTCGCCGGCTTCGAGCGCGGCCCTCAGCTTTTCGGTTTCGACCGGCGTGTGCGAGACGACTTTCAAAAGCTGCTTGTGCGACCACACGTCGTTCTCATGCGGCGCGACGTTGAGATCGCCGACCAGGATGTGCCTGTCATCTCCGCGTGGGTGCAACGGTTCGCAGGCTTTCATCTCGTCGAGAAAGCGAAGCTTGTGGTCGAATTTTTCGTTCAGCGCGGGATCGGGAATGTCGCCGCCGGCGGGCACGTAGAAATTATGCAGCACCAGCGGCTTTGCGATGTTGGCTTTCTCGCCGAACGACACCGAGATATGGCGCGAATCCACCTTGTCGCAGAAGGTGCGGATGTCCTGTGACTCGAACGGAATCTTCGAGACGATGGCGACGCCGTGATAGCCCTTCTGGCCGTTCAGCGCGACGTGCTCATAACCGAGCCGCTTGAAGCGCTTCAGCGGAAACGCGTCGTCGATGCACTTGGTTTCCTGCAGGCACAGCACATCCGGTCGCGCGCTTTTGAGAAACTTCGCGACCAGATCGATGCGCAGCCGCACCGAATTGATATTCCAGGTTGTCAGGGAAAGACGCATGAGAGTTGCGTCTTAGCATGGATTGGCGTGGGGAAAGCGCTTGTCCACAGGTCGGTGCCGCAGCGTGCCTACCCCGGCGACGGCACGTTGTAATTGGTGAAGTCGATCTTGAACATGTTGGGATCGAGCTTCTTGCTCGTGTCCAGATTATAGACCGCGAACGTGGTGTCGTAACCTTGCGGATCGGTCACCGTCCATTGCTTCAACTGGCCGTCCTTGGCGCCGAGCATCAGCAGGAGGCGACTGGTGCCGACCAGCGCCTGCTTCTCCTCGATGGTGACGCTGATGAAGAGGTCGTCGGCTGTGACGCTGACGACGTTGGTGTCCTTCATCAGGTCGATGCGGTCGGACAGCAGGAAGCGCAACGGTGTCTGTGACAGCGGATAGACGTCCTGCGTGGCGAGCTTGCGGTCGCGCACCACGACGGAGGATCCATCGGCAACGATGTCGATCGGGCTCGGCGGATCATACTCGACGCGCATCTTGCCGGGCTTCTGGATGTAGAAATCGCCTTGGGTCTTGCTGCCGTCAGGGCCGACCTGGACGAAATTCCCGACCAGCGTCGACAGCGACGACAGATAGGCGCTGACCTTGGCTGCCTGCGCCTTCTGCTTGTCGTCGAAGGTCTGGAAGATGCTGCTGGGGACGTTGCGGCGCGGATCGGGAATGATCGGATTCGGCGGCGTCTGCGTCGCGCCCGTCGTCGCGGGCCCTCCGCCTCCGGTCTGTGCATCGCGTCCCTTCGGCGCAGGCTTCGGCACCGGCACGTTCTGCGCAATTGATGCTGTGGTCACCATGATTGCGGTGACGAGAAGCACGCCCGCGACGCGCGCGCTTCGCGCAGCGAGAGAGGCGGCGAATCCAATGTCCGGATGTCTGGTCAACGCGTCGTCCTGTGTGGCTGGGCGTCGTTTTAGCGTGATTTCGGGCAAAAGCAGAGATCGATTTTGCGTGAGAATGGCATTCCGAGGCGGGGTGCCTCACATATGGCTGTCTTCTTCCTCGACCAGAATCTCGCGTTTGCCGGCGTGATTTGCGGGGCCGACGATGCCTTCCAGTTCCATGCGCTCCATCAGCGAAGCGGCACGGTTATAGCCGATTTGCAGGCGGCGCTGGATGTAGCTGGTTGAGGCCTTGCGATCGCGTTTGACGATTGCAACGGCCTGCTGGAACAGATCGCCGCCGCCGTCCGCGCCCATTCCACTGGCGTCGAACACGGCGCCGCCGTCTTCGTCCTCGGTCGGCTCTTCGGCGGTGACAGCTTCCAGATATTCCGGCTGGCCCTGCGTCTTGAGGTGGCGCACCACCTTCTCGACTTCATCGTCCGAGGCAAACGGTCCGTGCACGCGGCTGATGCGGCCGCCGCCGGCCATATAGAGCATGTCGCCCTGGCCGAGCAGCTGCTCGGCGCCCATCTCACCCAGGATGGTGCGGCTGTCGATCTTCGAGGTGACCTGGAAGGCGATGCGGGTCGGGAAGTTCGCCTTGATCGTGCCGGTGATGACGTCCACCGACGGACGCTGTGTCGCGAGGATCACATGCAGACCCGCGGCGCGCGCCATCTGCGCGAGGCGCTGCACCGCGCCTTCGATGTCCTTGCCGGCGACCATCATCAGGTCGGCCATTTCGTCGACGATGATGACGATGTAGGGCAGCGGATCGAGCGAGAGCTTCTCTTCCTCGTAGATCGCCTTGCCGGTTTCCTTGTCGAAGCCGGTGTGCACGGTGCGCGTCGGCTCTTCGCCCTTGGCCTTCAATTCACCGAGGCGCGTGTTGTAGCCGTCGATGTTGCGCACACCGAGCTTGGCCATGTTCTTGTAGCGCTCTTCCATTTCGCGCACGGCCCATTTCAACGCGACCACCGCCTTCTTCGGATCGGTCACGACGGGGGTGAGCAGATGGGGAATGCCGTCATAGACGGAGAGCTCGAGCATCTTCGGATCGACCATGATCAGCCGGCACTGGTCCGGGCGCAGCCGGTAGACCAGGCTGAGGATCATGGTGTTGATCGCGACCGACTTGCCCGAGCCGGTGGTGCCGGCGATCAGCATGTGCGGCGTGCGGGCGAGGTCGATGATGACGGGGTCGCCGCCGATGGTCTTGCCGAGGCAGAGCGGCAGCTTTGCCACCGTGTCGATGGTCTCCTTGGCGACCAGCAGTTCGCGCAGATAGACCTTTTCACGATGCGCGTTCGGCAGCTCGATGCCGATGGCGTTGCGGCCGGGCACGACGGCGACGCGCGCCGACAACGCGCTCATCGAGCGGGCGATGTCGTCGGCAAGGCCGATCACGCGCGACGATTTGATGCCGGGCGCAGGCTCCAGCTCGTACAGCGTGACCACCGGGCCCGGATTGGCCTTTACGATCTCGCCGCGCACGCCGAAATCTTGCAGCACGCCTTCGAGGGCACGCGAATTGGCCTCCAGCTCGGTCTTGCTGAGCGGCTGGCGATCGCCGGCCTTGGGCGCGGCCAGCACGGACACGGAGGGAAGTTCGAACTTGTCGGACGATTTCCTGGAAGCGGCTTTCGGTGCGGCCTTTTTGCGCGGGGCGCGCGCGGCGGGCTCCTCCTCTTCCTCCTCGTGTTCTTCCGCTTCCTCCTCATGCTCGGTCTCGTAGTCCTCGTCTTCGGACTGTGGCGAGATCGAAGGCGCGGCGCGGCGGCCGCCGAGATTGGGTTCTTGTCGGCTGAACGAAATGGCCTTGGGCTTCGGTCCGCTCGAGACCAGCGAGCGATAGGCGGTGCCGAACAGCCAGATCAGCCGCGCCTTGGTGCTCATCAACGCGTGGAACAGCCAGCCCAGCGACACCGAACCGCGATCGCTGTCCTCGTCGTCATCGAGCGGCTTGTCTTCGTCCTCGATATCCGCGAGCTCGTCGTCATGCGCACGTGCGCCGAGCCCGCACGCAATCAGGAAGGTCGCGGCCAGCGCGACGAACAGGATGGCGCCGAGCACCATGCGATAGATGGCGCCAGGTGGCCCGAAGATCACCGCAGGTGCGCGCACCAGCGCATCGCCGACCACGCCGCCGAGCCCGGTCGGCAGCGGCCATGCGCCGCCATGCGGCCAGCAGCTGACGAAGCCCGCCGCAATCACCGTGCAGAGAATCCAGGAGCCGAGCCGCAGCGCCTCGCGATCGAACGGGCGGTGGGTCATCATGCGCCAGCCCCACACCGCGACCGTCAGGATCAGCATGATGGCGCCGAGCCCGAGGATCTGCATCGCGAGATCGGCGCCGATGGCGCCGGCATAGCCGAGGATGTTGTGGATCGGCCGCGAGGTCGCGTGGCTGAGGCTCGGATCCTGCACCGACCAGGTCATCAGCGCGGCGGACGCCACGCCCGAGAGCGTAACGAGGCCGAAGCCGGTGAGCTCGCGCACGCGCCGGCTCAACGCCTCGCGGATCGAGGGCGGCAGATGGCCGACCAGGGGAATCACACGTTCGATTGCCGACATGCTCATGGGCCCCGCCTAACCCAGAGTTTCGACCAACCGGTGCAGCGCCTGCGCCGTGGTCTCACTATCCTGCACCAGCGCCAGCCGAATGAAGCCGGCGCCGGGATTGAAGCCATCGGGCTGAAGCCGCGCCAGATAGGAGCCGGGCACCACGCGCACGCCGGCCTCCTTGAACAGCTTGAGAGTCACGGTGACGTCGTCGCCGATCTCGGACGTATTGAGCCAGACGCAGAAGCCGGCGTCGGGTCGGCGATAGCCGTAGCGATTGCCGATGATCTGGTCGGCGAGATCGAACTTGATCCGATAGAGCCTGCGGTTCTCCTCGACATGCGCTTCGTCGCCATAGGCAACGGTCGCGACATGCTGCAGCGGCACCGGCACTTGCGGCGCGGAGATATTGCGCAACTCGAGGAACATGCCGATGAACCTCTTGTCGCCGGCGGCGAAGCCGACGCGCAGGCCCGGCAGGTTCGAGCGCTTCGACAGCGATTGGAACGCGGCCACGCGGGTGAAGTCGGGACCGGCGCATTCGAGCGCGCTGCCAGGCGCTTCCCGGGTGTAGATCTCCGAATAGCACTCGTCGCTGAGGATCATGAAGTTGTAGCGATCGGCGAGGCTCTTCAGACGGGTGAAGTAGTCGCGCGAAGCGACCGAGCCCTGTGGATTGGCGGGTGAGGCCAGATAGAACGCCACGGTACGCGCGAGCGTCGCTTCGTCGATGGCGTCGAGATCGGGCAGGAAGCCGTTGTCGACCGTTGTCGGCAGATAGACCGGCTCGCAGGCCGCGGCGCCGGCGCCGGCACCATAGACCGGATAAAACGGGTTTGGCATCAGGATGGCCGGCTTGCCGGGCTTCGGCCCGACATAACGCGCTGCCGCGATCGCAGCGAGGAACAGCCCCTCCCGGCTGCCATTGAGCACGAGAATCTCGGACTTGGGGTCCAGTGCGCGCGGGAGCTTGAAGCGCGACGATAGCCAGGCGCTCGCTGCCTGCCGGAACGGCTCGGTGCCCTGGTTCATCGGATAGCGGCCGAAATCGGCGATGTGCTTGGCCAGCACCGGGCCGACGAAATCAGGTACCGGATGCTGCGGTTCGCCAACCGCGAGCGAAATCAGGGGTTTGCCGGGTTGATGCGGCGCCAGCAGCTCGTTCAGCCGGACGAAGGGCGAGCGCGCGTTTTCGGAGCTTCCACTTGCCTGCGGCGCACGGGATGAAGCGGTCATGACCATTCTGGGCGCCAGTACTCTTGGAACGGCCGGTCGCGCGCGAGCGCCGGCGGGAAACGGTTCAGTTCACCATAGATAGGGCGAGGTTAAGACGCGATTAACCATCGGCCGGCGAGCCCGTCCAGAGCCGGAATAATGAGGCCGGATAACAACGGGATGCGGGTACGCCAGGCTCTCCGTCACGGCCGGGCAGAAGCGCGTCTTCGCGCTTCTGCCCGGGCATGACGAGCTTCGCGATATCAGGCGCCTTTAATGCCCCGGGAGCTTCTCGAACGTCGCCATGCCTGCGGGGATCGCGTGGAACTCCTGCTTGTCGCAGGTGTAGATCGCCATCTGCGGGTGGAATTGTTTCGGCTCGTCCAGCGTGCCGACCTTTACCACCGCTGCCGGCAGCCCCGGAACTTTGGTCACCAGATGGGTGCCGCATTCGGCGCAGAATTCCCGCGTCACGGCGCGGGCGAGGTCCTTGCGTGTGAACTGCTTGGGTTGCCCGGTGATGTAGGTGAAGCCGGCCGCCGGCATGGCGATGAAGGTGTTGGGCGCGCCGCCCGAGATGTACTGGCACTCACGGCAGTGACATTGGGCCTGCATCATTGGATCGCCCTCGGCCACATAACGCACTTCGCCGCAATAGCATCCGCCTTCCAAACGCATGACGACCTCCCATGTTGTTGTTCGTTGTGGTCGTTATTTCTGCGCCGGCACTCTGGAATGGCAATCCCTTTCTTCCAGGCCAGTCAAAAAGGATTCCGCCAAAAAGACCAAAAAGAAGGGGCTCCAACTTGCGCTGGAGCCCCTCAACGGTCGGAGCATTGCCGGGTATGTGCCCAAACCGTAGGAGTGGACGCGATCCCGAGGAGAGATCGCGTCCGGGAGGAGAGGTTACATATTGTAAGCGCGCTCGGTGTGGTCGGTGATGTCCAAGCCTTCACGCTCGCTCTCGACATTGGCGCGGAGGCCAACGATCACGTCGACGACCTTGTAGAGGATCGCCGAACCGACGCCCGACCACACCAGCGTGGTGCAGACGGCTTCGATCTGGGAGAGCAT
>Ga0207695_10000108_pt1 | contig 252306 bp, 199 predicted proteins | sample KBSC54metaG_FD_184354 | JGI IMG/M metagenome (GOLD analysis project Ga0207695, IMG submission 184354) | Corn rhizosphere microbial communities from Kellogg Biological Station, Michigan, USA - KBS C5-4 metaG (SPAdes) (version 2) | ecosystem: Host-associated > Plants > Roots > Rhizosphere >...
AAGCGGGAGTAGCTCAGTGGTAGAGCATCGCCTTGCCAAGGCGAGGGTCGCGAGTTCAAATCTCGTCTCCCGCTCCAATCGCCCTCCGGCGCCAGCCGGGTTGGCTACGGCGATTTGGAGCGACATTCAAGACAGCCCTGCCAAAGGCGCGGTACCCAAGTGGTAAGGGAGAGGTCTGCAAAACCTTTATGCGCCGGTTCGATCCCGGCCCGCGCCTCCAATTCCTCCGAAATCCGTCGAGAACAAGACTCTACTTGTGTCAACCGGATGTGTTGGGCGGGACGGTCACGCGACTCTTGATCAGCCTGAACGAACTCTTTCGACTGAGGCAGCAACTAACTGGTTGGAGCTCGGCACCAGAGGTCCACGCCGATTCTTGGTCGCTTATGACCTCAATGAGACTCGCGGCAAATCGATTTCTTTGAGGATCTTAGCGTCTTGAGCCTTAGGTAATGGAATTTTGCCGTAGCTAAAGTAATCTACAACGTGAGGTCGTTGTAAGTTGTTTAGTTATAGAGCGCTACTATTTTTTCTTTTTGAGCAATAGCAGTTACGAAGATTTGATTCTAGGTACGTTCGCGACTCTGTAACCGTAACTTTTCCTGAGGAATGATAATATCTGCGGAGTGGTGACGAGCGTCTAAGGACATTGAGGCCGCGAGGTTGCGTTAAGGTAAAAATTACAGACTACGGCTATCTTGTCCCCCGCAGTCAGCCCTCTGTTTCGTTCCGGCTGTGGTTCACTACATTTCATTCAGTACGTTTCCTTGCCGCGGAAATACGCACGCCAAATGACTAGAGCTTCACTTAACCGAGAGGGCAAATTGGCTACGGAATCGTTGATTAGGCAAGCTTTCAGAACTGAAAGTGAAACGATACAGATTGCTAAGCCAGCACCAACGCCGCGTTTTGAGAAAACCAGCGTCGTGTATGAGATTTCGTCGGATCACTGGTCGCTCTCTCGAAAAAAGCGAGCCTTCGATGCCGTGAGCGTGGTGCTCACGATTCCCTTTCTCCTTCCTGTATTCGTGGCGATTGCCATTGCAGTCCGTCTAACTTCTTCTGGACCTATCCTATTTGCGCAGCGACGCATAGGGCGAAGAGGGCAGCCATTCACAATTCTGAAGTTCCGGACCATGGAGCACGCCTGCCACGGAACACACAGATCCGTCACCACTTCGGATAATCAGCGTTTTACGCCCGTGGGCCCTTTTCTACGCAGGTGGAAACTGGATGAATTGCCTCAGCTGATCAATGTACTCAGGGGAGATATGAGCCTGGTGGGGCCAAGACCGAAGCTGCCCGAGCACCAGGTTGCCAACTTCGCATGGCGCCCCGGGATCACAGGTGCGGCCACGTATGCATTCGCGTGCGAAGAAGAGTTTCTTGCGACCGTTCCTGCTCACCAACTCGACATCTACTACCACCGACGCATACTTCCTGCTAAGCACAAACTGGACACCGATTACATGCGGAGAGCGAGTTTTCGTTCTGACCTACGGCTTCTTGTGGACACAATGCTACGTCGGTGGGGCAAATCAATCGCCGAAGATCACCTCGGAGATTGCGAGGAAGAGCACTATGTCGAAACCACGATTAGATGGCGGGCGATGAAGTAAAGGGAAGACACCTGCGTGCCTCCGTGATCTGCAAAGATAGGGTTCTCCCCAATCACCAATACCGAAAATCAACCCAATTTCAATAACCATGCAGGACGCGTACATAGCGGACGGAAGATAACCAAGCGCTGCAGACCTTCTGCCGTTGCCAATGTGGATCTTTCCGCAATCTCCAGTACTTCTGCGAGGCCCTCAAAAACTTTCCACATCTTCGGCATCCATTATTGAAAGGCTACATGAAGGAGAACGCGCTGAATTCCCTGGACACAGCATCATGTCCTCAGTGCGGGAACGTATCAAAGTGGTTCATTTCCTCCTCAGATGTAAATCGTCGAATAAGTCCAGAGAAATTCACTTACTTTCGCTGCCCTGCGTGCGAGTTGATCTTTCTGTCGCCTATTCCATCCGATCTTTTCAAATACTATCGGGGTGGATATCAAAAAATTCCCAAATCGCTGAGTGAATTGCGAGTCATTGCGAACAAGGAGAGATACAGACTCGATCCCATTTTGAAGTATGGAAAAACGGGCAAATTACTTGAGGTCGGCCCTTGGATGGGCATCTTCAGCTGCAACGCGAAAGACGCCGGGTTCGACGTTACCACGATCGAGATGGATGATGAGTGCGTTAAATTTCTGCGGGAAACGGTCGGAGTTAAGGCGATTCAGTCACAGGATCCCGCGGCAGCCCTCGACGGGCTGACCGAACGGTTCGACGTCATCGCAATGTGGCATTGCCTTGAGCATATGCCGCGACCGTGGGAGGTACTTCGCAGCGCCGCTGCACGACTGCTGAAGGGTGGAATTCTGCTTGTGGCTATCCCCGACATCGAAAGCTATGATTTTGAGACTCTCAGGGAGCATTGGCTGCATCTGGATGCGCCGCGCCATCTATCTTTCTACACTGCGAGCACTCTTGAGAGAGCTTGCAGTCAAAATGGATTGTCAAAAATAGAAATCACAACATCTGACCGTTTGAGTTCGATACTCAGCTGGAATGCGTGGTCAGATGTCGCCAGCCGTAGACTTCCCATAAGGCTTGCTCGAAGATTATTAGCGCATTATCTGTATTCCGTCGCTAAGCGAAAGAGCAACGGGCATGGGTCTGGTCTTACCGGCGTATTTCTCAAGGGTTGAATGCAGGCGTGCGGTTCTGCCGCTTATGTCCGGGCGTTCGACCACAACGACAGCCGAGTGATCCCACTCCACATCCTGTGCCGTTCTGATTGCTTGAGTCCGAGCAGCCATGCAAGAGCAACAGTCGTTACAATCCAGGCAAGCAGAGCGGGAAGAGGAGCAGGCATAGACGCGTATCTTCTCCAAAAAGGAAGAAGAATCAGTGAAGGAAGAATGCATACAAGCGGACGCAGGAGCCCCTGTTTAAGAAATTCTGCACGATGAATGGATATTGCGGACCTTGTGAAGTGCATGCTGACGCCTATATGGAGAGCGATACTCACAACCGCTCCTGCCACTGTTCCAATTGCCACACCGAGAGCTCCTATCCGTTGAATCAACCAAATGCTGAGGGCGAGATTCACAACGGCTTCGGCTACCGCGGCTATCGTCGCCAGATGCTGGCTGCCCGTCGCTACAACCGCTAGAGCATAGGGGTAGCCAAGCTGGCGAACGATGTTTCCTACCAAGAGAACGACGAGGTATGTCGCGCTTTGCGACGCGTAATCCTTGCCCACCCATAAAGAAAGCAGGGCATACGATCCGAACAGGACAGGTAGACCGCAAAGATAGAGGATCAAGGCGTTATATCGAGTAGTGTTAACAGCAACATCTCCAATTTGCTGAGAGCTACCGACTGACTGCAGCGAAGAGATCGCAGGAATCAACGGGCCAAATGCACTAGCCACCGCGACCATCAAGAAGTTCGTGACACTACTTGCGATCGCGTAATAGCCCGTGTTCCGAAAGTCATAGTGCCCAACAATCACTGTGTCGAGGCCGCTGATGAGCAAAGATGAGAGGCTCCAAATAGTTAGCACGCCACAGTACTTCATGATCCTGATCGCGAATGCTGGCTCGTATGCAGCCCAGGAGAAATCCACCTTATCCTTGCCGAATCGTCTCCACCCGACAAACTGAGCGATTGCGGTTCCTATGTTGAATGCAGCGATTACGGAAGCTAATTGCAACAGTGTCGGCCGCATCAGCAACAAGGCCACAAGTGTTGCCGAAGATAGGACCTTGCTGATCGTCAACAGGATTGTGGGAAACCCGTATCTCTGTAGACCGATGAAGACCGCGAGGAATGCATTGAAAGGGAGACTCACCGCCACTGAGACTCCGATCAAAAGAAGAGCGCCTCGGACGTCTCGAATCAAGGCGACAGGCATTTGATGGAAAAGTCGCGGCACTTGCCACGTCAAGACGGCGATCTGACCCATGCCTGCCAGCGCCGCGAAGGAAAGGATTCGGAACGACGTGCTCAAGACTCTGCTGCATCCAAGGCCGTTGCCGGCAGAATCGTACTCCGCTATGAATTTGGATATAGCGGTTTGAATTCCGAGGTCGAGCAAGCTGACATAAGCGCTGAGCTGCAGGATAAGCACCCATGCGCTGTATTCCGGGGCGGACAGGTGACGCACCAGGAATGGGGGAAGTGCGATACCAACAAGCGCCGAGAGAAATACTCGGATGAGATTTGAGCCCGACCCTTGAAGTATTTTTCTCAGTTTCAAGGTCAGTTACCTAACTCCGGAAGGATGTCTCATTCTGGACACCGTACAACGGTCTCCTGAGTCTTCGGGTTCCCCAATCTGCATGGTCTCCTCGAATTGTCTTCTTCCGATGGTTTCTCGGTCGATCGATAAACCCGGCATTGCCTTGAAACGGGCGTACGGTACCCGCCGTTTGATGTGGGCAAAAGATACCCTGCTTTAAGAATGATTGTACGCTTTGCCACGAAGCGTTTTACGAGCGAAGCGAGCTCGATTAGGCCAGTGCCGGGGCTTCCCGTGTCTTAAGACTCGGGACGCGCTAGTCGACAATTTTGATTGCATCCGACGATGGCGGTGTTTCTCAATCGAGTCTCTGCGCCTTGCACCTTCCCCGCGTCGTTTGCCACACTAGCCTCTGCAAATGCTTTCAGCGCACCACAGTGCGCAAGGATTGACTTTCATGGGACTAGGACTTAAGGCATGGCTCAAAAGACATGGAATTCGACGGCCTCTCAGGTTTGACTACCATGCAGACGGACTTGCTGTGAACGGCAAGAATCTGTCCGCATTGAGAGATGATGCGTTCGACCATGCCTACGACACGGCTGTAAGTTTGAATGTGACCGGCTGGCATGGCAATGTGCCAGACATTCGATGGCGGGCTCATGTCTGCTGCTGGGCCGCTAAAAATGCTCTCTTGCTCCAAGGAGACTTTGTTGAGTGTGGAGTACATACCGGACTGCTCTCGCTAACCGTCGCTCACTTTCTCGGCTTCGAGAAGCGCGATCGAACCTTCTGGCTCTTTGACACTTTCGAAGGGATTCCACTGGAGCGAGTTTCAACAGGCGAGAAAGATCATGCGGCAATGTTGAATGACGTGCTGTATTTCGACTGCTATGACGTGACAAGCCGTAACTTCAGTCCTTTCCCGAACGTCAAGCTGATACGCGGGATACTGCCCGACAGTCTTTCAGACGCATCGGTCGAGCGTATTGCGTATCTCTCAATTGATATGAATAACGCAGACGGAGAAATGGCCACTATCGAGCGTCTATGGCCCAAACTTTCGATCGGGGCGATCGTAGTAATCGACGACTACGCGTTCACTGGGTATGAAGCGCAGTTTCGAGCTTGGAACGCCTTTGCAGAAAAGAAGAATTCGATGATTCTTACGGTTCCTACCGGCCAGGGCATACTCATCAAGTTGAAGTAGCTGATCTCGGAGGCGCTTGTGTAAACAGGTAGCTCAATCTGTGGAGATCATCACGTGGTGCCGAAAATGAACCGCGTGATTTCAGCCTTAAGTGAGTCGTGTTCGTGGGGGTGTCTGTAGGAGGCGAGATGCCTCACTTTTTCGCATTCCTGGGCTGCATTCTTGAAGCCCTCAAGGTCGGAGTACAAGAAGGTGAATGCATCGCGCTGCTCCCGGAAAGGGGCGATTGAAGTCGCAACGACAGCACCTCCGCAGAACCTGGCTTCAGCGATGGATCGACCGTAACCTTCTTTTCTTGAGTGCACCCAGATCCATGAGGCGCTCTGGTAGGCCTTGATCACGTCCGCATCACTCATCTCCGGAAGAACGGTGATTTGCTCCGGTGGGATTGACGACCGTTTGCGGAAGTCATCTACGATGGCATTTCTTCCCGCTAACCCCAGGATCTGCAGGCTCCGGTGCTTGTACAAGTCCGACCGGGAATACAAATCCAGTGCGCCTTCAAGGTCTTTATTCTTGCCCCACCCGGAGCAGAGCAAAACGTGTTTCCCCCGCTCCCCGGAAGGCTCTGTTCGCTTTTCGAGGAACCGGTAAAAAGCATTTGGGAAATAAAATGTACGAGCTTTGCGGAATATGCGAGACCCTCTCCCGATCCGCTCAGTACTTTTGGAAACGTAGATCACGTCCCGGCCGAGAATGCTATGAATCCGCTGAGTTGCCCGGATGTACCGCGCCGCAAAGGAAGTGTTCCGTTGGTTTACTGATATGAAGTCGTGCACGACGATCGCTGTGCGCCTGCTGAGGCACCCGAGGAATGACACTGAATTCGAGGCATGAATCACCTTGTCAAAACGAGCACCGAGCACCGGCATCACAACCTGCTCGGTGAGTACGAAAAGCAAATTCAAGACTGATCTCGGGAGCCCTCGAAGAATCCGTGGGCATCGGAATTGTCTGCATTCGATCCCGCATTCTTCAAACGCGCAGCAAAGGTTATCCACGTACAACGGGATTCCCCTCGAAAGAATTCCGCCAAAAAAGTTGAAGATAAGAACCCGTTGAGGCCTGCCGCGCTTGGTTGGCAGATGTGTTGCGGATCGATCAGTTTTCAACTGCCTTCCCCTTTGCTCATCTCCAAATCTGCTCTTCCCTCAGACGGTCCAGACAAGACTTTCAGGAGCCGGGCGCAAAGATCAAACGCAATAACGAATGCGACCACCGCCGAGAGTCCGACGCAGGATTTAAGCAGAACTGCCAGAGGGTTGAACATTTCAAGACGGGGCAAGTAGATTACAGGCGGCAGGATAAACGCCATCAGGAGAACGCCAATACTTCTCGAACTCAAGCGATGCAAGAAATTGAGGCAATACCCGATCAACAGAGAGCCGATAGCTACCGCAGTGATGCCACCGAAGAGATACAGTTCTGCAAGATAGGAAGAAGCTGTACCGAAGCCCATATTACTTGAGATCGGGTTCAAGTAGACGCTCAAGTCCCCTGACCATAAGTGAAGACCGGAAGCCGCGGTTGGCGTGAGCCCATTCACAAATCCTCCCCAGAGATATTCCCAGCCATACGGGGAGAAGGTGCCATAGTACTTCACAGCGGCCTCCGTGACGTTCATCGACACGCCCTGCATCACAAGGAAGCCGATCGGGCTCACCATTTCGAAGGTATTGTCTTCGCGGAAAAACCCGACCAGGACTGCGCTGACGCTGATCACGGCGGCGCTCGCAACCAGCATAGGCAACCTGAAACGACGGCCGGTCTTGAGGTTCATCAGAAACCACAGACTGAGGATGGTTGAGAAAAACTTGCCTCGAAAGCCGATCAGCAGATCGAGAAACGACAGGGCTCCGAACAGGGCAAGCACTGCCATGAGATGACGGCGGCGCGTTTCAACAACGAAAAGAACAAGGATGGCGGTGATATTCACCATCGACAACGTTCGTGCAAGTACACCGGCACTCTGAAGCACCTCGGCATTATCCGTGTAGACAACGAGGTAGCCCCCGTGGGTGCGGATATACCAGAGATACATCAGGTTCTTATATAGAGAGAAGGGAAGAGTAAGGAGCACCAGGGAATAAAGAGCGGGGAGCCAGCGGCCCGTATACACCTGGCATAAGTAAACAGGTCGGAAGCTGAGGCGGCAGGGCGCGTAGATCAGTATCGCAGAGAGCACAATGATGAGCAGCGTGATCTCCGCGTAATGAGGCTCAACACTGATTGGGAATCTTGTCTGGACGTCAATATACATCGGGTCTTTCTTGGCGCCGAGAATATAGCCCGCGAGCCTGCCGCCCTGAAAGACGAAGAGCATTACCATGAACAAAAAGCACGGATGCCGGCCGCCATCGAACCGATACCACGACAGCCAGACGATTGTTGAAAGCAAGATGACGCTTAGCCAGATACAGCCGCTCTCAGGCAGGACCCCGGCCGCGACCAGCAGAGATGATCCGGCAACGACTGCCAATAGGCTGGAGATCTCGACGAACGCTGTCAGTTTTTCCGGCATAGATGGAGAGTGAATCGCTAGTTTGTACGGTCGTTCGTGCGATTGATCGGAACAAAAGCGCCATCGAAGGCACCTGACATCAACCTCCCGAAACTTGCTAGCCTGCCCGTCGCCAACCTGTATGCGGCGCTCGCAAGGATTGAGGGGATGACTGAAATCAGCGCAATTGGATGGTGAATTCGCGTGTACAAAATGCGGCTTCTCGGCCCGTATATTCCGGAGACATTGTCTGAAGCCTCAATTTCAGAACCTTCACCTGTGCTTCTGCCTTGCTTGTGGTAGACGATGCTTTGGGGGCTATAAGCGAGCTGAAATTGATTGTTAGCCCTGGTAATCCAGTCTATCTCTTCAAAAAAGAGAAAGTAACTCTCGTTCATGAGGCCCACACGTTCAAGAAAAGCGCGGCGTACGAGCAGTGATGCGCCTACGACATAGCTCAACTGTTTTTCTACCTCACGCCGTGGAGGGGCAGTGTCCACAGTGAGACCCTCTCCAATGTGGTGTACGCGAGCGGTCCACTTGGAATATCGAGCGCCCCCTAAAGCCTGCACCGTCTTTCCGTCGTCGTAGTAGAGGAGTGTGGAGCCGCACATTCCCGCCCGAGGCTCCTCTTCCATTCGCAAAACGAGCTCGGCAAGAGCATCGGGAGCGACAGCTGTATCGTTGTTGAGCAGCCACGCATATTCAAGGTCGCCCGCCTTCATGGCGAGCCGCAGGCCTACATTATTTGCTCCAGCAAATCCTAAGTTGCGGCCGGTCTGGATCAAAAACAGGCGCTCTTTGCGGCCATGGAAATCGGCGCTCTTATTTGCACCGAGTTCTAAGTAAGGAATCGGCTTAGGATGCGGCGGATAGCTCAAGTGCTTCAGATCCGCGCTCACAGAGGAAGCCTGGATCGCTCCCTCTGCCCATTCGGCAATTCGAGCCAGCGAATCGTCTGTAGAGCCGTTATCGCAGACAAGAACACAGAAATTGTCATATTTCAGACAAAAAACGGACTCCAGGCACTCAATGGTGTCTCGCCACCCGTTCCAGTTCACGAGGATGATGTAGACCTTAGGCATCGATAAACCCCGCGGGCATCTGGGGAGTTACCGGACAAGAACGGAACGCCGCATAAGCTGATTCCATTATAGATGGACGATGAATGATGTCCTCTCGCGTTGGCTGTCAACTCCGCTCAGTTTCGGCTCGTATCTCCTCGAAAGCAACTAGCTATAACTTCTTGGTGATTCTCAAATGCAATCCCCAAAAATTCATTCACGAATCTTGGAGATGGTATTCCGGCAGCTCTGGTCGAGCTTGGGCCTCAGATTCTAGGATCAATAAGCATGGTTGAACGCTGTCCGACCTCCAGGGATCGAATACTGGTACTTACACCACGTTTTCCATATCCACCTCTTGGAGGAGACCGCCTCCGCATCTACCAGATCTGCAGGCAACTCTCAACTCGATTCGACCTGTCCCTGCTCAGTATGTGCGAATCGGATGAAGAGATGGACGCTCCCATTCCGAATGATGGAGTCTTTGCACGAGTGGAGCGAGTATTCCACGGCAAGTGGGGACGCGTAGTGGGCAGTTTACGCGCCATTCCGTCCCGAACTCCAATTCAGGTTGGCTATTATCGAAATCCTGACTTTGAGAAACGGCTGCGCCATATGGCTTCCGAGCATGACTGCTTGCTCGCACACCTGATTCGCACGGCGCCCTATATAGCGCCCTTCCACTTACCGAAAGTATTAGAAATGACGGATGCCATTTCCATGTCGTATCTGCGCACTGCGCGTCACTCGCGATCCATAAGCGCCGCGCTGCATTTCCTTGAAGGACGGAGATTGGTGAACTTTGAACGAGAGATGGCTCTCAAATGCGACCTCAACGTACTTGTATCCGAGGTCGATCGCGAATTCCTTTTTCCTTCTGGCGAAGCTCGCAACGTACTAGTTTGTTCCAATGGCGTTGACGCGGGTGCTCTTCCCTTTCAATTTGCGCCCGACGGCAAAACGATAATCTTTATCGGCAAGAATTCAACTCGACCCAACATGGACGCAATTCTGTTTTTTCAGGAAGAAGTGTTTCCATTGGTGCGGGCACGGCTCCCCGAAGCGCGATTCAAGGTCATCGGGCAAATCGAGACTGAATTCAGACGAAAGCTAGAAGCGCGCGGAGTTATCGTTACAGGGACCGTGCCGAGTGTTGCCGATGCTGCCGCAGGTGCTTCTGTCGGCGTTTGCCCTCTCCGCATTGGTGCGGGTATTCAGAACAAGATCCTGGAGTATATGGCCTTCGGTGTTCCAACCGTCACCTCCCCTGTTGGACTAGAGGGGCTCGCTGCTGTTTCAGGCGTCCATCTGATGACTGCTGACCATCCAAGCGAATGGGCAGACAGAATCGTGGAGCTTTTGGTCGACCGCAGCATCTCAGCGCCAATGGCTTTTGCAGCCCGGCGGTTTGTCGAGGAGCACCACTCCTGGTCAGCACACATCGCATCGTTGGCCGATTCGATTCATGGTCTGATCCGCAGCTCCGGAACAGGCAGTTTTCGGGGAGCAGCGAATCTTATCCAGTAGGCCTGCAGAACACACGTCTGAACGAGGTTCAGGTCGTGGTCCTGTAAACTATTGAGCATTGCCGGAATCTGAACCAGTAGGATTTCATGCCTTTAGACGTTTCCTCCCAAGAACCGCAGGCTCCATCCAAAGCGACCGTCGCTCCTCAATCGTCCAAGTCGGATGATTTGACTTTCCTGGATGTCCTGATCGTTCTGGCTGAACGCAAAACGACAGTCGGGTGGGTCACTCTGGTCTTCACCGTCTTGGCAATTATCCTGTCTTTGCTTTTGCCTAAGCGGTACACCGCAACGACAGCACTTTTGCCGCCGCAGCAGAACTCCTCGTTGGCATCGGCACTCTCTTCTCAACTAGGCAGTCTGAGCGGAATGGCATCGCTTGCGGGCGGCGGCCTTGGCTTGAAGAATCCTAATGACATGTATGTCGGCATGCTCAAGAGCCGCACCGTTGAGGACGCAATGGTGCAGCATTTCGAGTTGATGAACGAATACCACAAGAAATTCACTTCCGATGCACGCCACGAGTTTGAAAATCACACCAAAATAGATGGCAGCGGGAAAGACGGTCTCATCCACATCTCAATCGATGACCGGGACCCCAAACGAGCTGCAGAGCTTGCGAATGGATATGTCGACCAGTTTCGAAAATTGTCCGAGCACATGGCCATCACCGAAGCGTCGCAGAGGCGCTTGTTCTTCCAGCAGCAGCTGGAAGAAACCAAAGAGAGCCTTGCAAATGCGGAAGAGGCTCTGAAGGAGACTGAACAGAGGACTGGCCTCATTCAAGTTGACGCTCAGGCAAGAGCTCTGATCGAATCCGCCGCCCTCCTTCGCGCCCAAATCGCGGCCAAAGAAGTACAAATTGAGTCTCTGAAGACTTTTGCGACCGGTGAAAACTCACAGTTGGTCCAGAGCCAGAAAGAACTGGATACGCTTCGCGGACAACTGGCGAAACTTGGAGGGTCGGCCAACATTGACGAGGGGCTAATCGTTCCCAAAGGGCAGGTCCCGACCGCTGGACTTGATTACGTGCGCAAGCTTCGCGATGTCAAATACTACGAGACGGTGTTCAATATCCTGGCACGCCAGTTCGAGATCGCCAAGGTGGATGAGGCAAAACAAGGGTCACTCATTCAGGTTGTTGACGCGGCAACCGTTCCCGATAAGCGGTCGTTTCCCAACAGAGCCCTGATCGTTATCTGTTCGATGCTTGCCGGCTTCTTTGTAGGCATCGTCGTAGCACTGCTCCAGGCGATCACAAAGCGTGTGAAGAGTGAGCCAAGATTGGCAAGACGCTACCACCTCTTCAGAGACGCGCTCTCCTTCAGGAAGCGCACCGTATAGAAAGGCTACGCGGGGTCGGGAGAGGCTGAAGGCTTGGCATTGTAGTTACTGGGCATTCCCTGCTTCTTTCCAACCGTCCTGGTTTTTCAGTTGAGCGGAAGTTTGCCATTCTGCCAGCCGGATCTTGCGTGACTCGAACAATCGCCGGAACATTTCCCTGCGGATTATACGGAGAAATCTTGAATCCTCCCTTTTCAATGTCCGTGTACAAAACAGTGCCAACAGCTTCATGGTCAGAAGCAGGCGATCAACGGGACTTTTGTAAAGATCGTTGAAAGCTGACTCGGCTGCGAGAATGTTCTGGAGGCGTTCTGGACTCATCCTGTCTTTCCAATTCGCCAATGACAGTTGATGTTCAACCCTGATATCGCCGGCTACGTAGATCTTCCTTCCGGACCTGAAGGTTCTGTGGCACATGACGTAGTCGAGATAGTCGAGCCAGAAGTCCCGATCGAACCCACCTATTTCCATGAGATGACGAACGTTCCACATCGTACAGGAGTTCATGACCGTGATCTCGGATTCCGGGAAACCGCAATAGCCGATCTGCATTCGTCGCCTATGCCGTCGCTGCACGTAGAGAGGCGATTGCACGATCTCCCTTTCAATCAATTCGGGAACAATTGCAGCGACATCCTCGCGGTCTTGAAACTGCTGCGCTAGAGCAGTCAACCGCGCCAAGGCGTGCATTGGCAATGAAGTGTCCTGGTCAAGAGTGAGTAGCCAATTACATCCTTCTGCCTGGGCTAGTTCCAACGCATAGTTGTATGCGTTTGCGAGGCCCGCGTTGCGCGTGGCGCGAAAGATGCGGACGCCATTCGGTACGTCATTGTCGTCGGAAGCCGCATTGGGCGAATTGTCATAGAGCAATACCCGAAGATTCAAAGAGTCGCCGCGAACTTGAGATGCAGATTGCATCAGCGTTCGAAGGCTGATTGAATCAGTTGGCCGCGTTTTGTATAAAACAACGACAGCGAGCAATGAGACCGGCGTTGCGGGCGTTTTGAAAGTGGTATCCATGAAGGACAATCTGGAGATCGATAGGGACTGCTGGATCTGAAAGCAGGGTGACTTCAGTCTAAACGCGAGCTTTGAACGCATTTCCAGGCCGCGAACTTCGCGCCCCTGGCCTCGTATATGGAAGGCTGCAAGTCCAGCAGCCGCAGCGCTTTCAGCCACGGTCGAGCGTTCTGAACGGCACCTCAGAAAACCTGCCTTGTGCTCCAGGCAATCCGCCCGGTTTCGCGGAATTCTGCAAAGGACCATCCCTCAAGTTTTAGTCGGCAAAAGACGGTTTCAAAGGCTCTAAGTCGTTGGCGACGCTCATGCTAGACTCGTGCCATATGTGTTCTCGAAACTGCGGGAACGACCGGGGTATCCCTTCAGGCGAGAGGGTGCACCGGCGGCCCGCGATGCGATTGAAGATCGTCAGCTTAGCCACGGCAGCGGTGCTCGTTTTTGGGGGAAGTGTCCGCGGGAGCGCGCAAGAGGAATATCCAAGTTACGACAGCAGCGGTAGTGGGTTACAAACACAAGGCTCCTCCGACTGTTCCGACCCGGCATTTGCCGCCTCGCCAGGATGTTCTCGGCAGAACACAGGGCAAAATGCCAATCAACCCGGGCAGAACCAGTCAAATCAGACAGGTATCTTCGGACAATCCAATCCGAATTCACAAACCTTCTCCAGGCCCGATAGAAACTATTTTGATGTTGATCAGTATGGTCGTCAGCTAAATCGGCCTTACAGAGTCAATCAGCCTCCGCCTCTTCCTGAGCACCTGACGGAATTTCAGAAGTTTATTGCCTCAAGTACGGGACAGGTGTTGCCTATTTATGGCTCGAACCTCTTTCGGGAGGTCCCATCAACCTTTGCGCCGGTCGATATGTCACCAGTACCGTCCGACTTTGTGATCGGCCCGGGTGATGAGCTGCGTATTCGAGTCTGGGGCCAGCTCAGCTTTCAGGCAAACGTTCGAGTTGATCGATCTGGCGAGATTTACCTTCCGCAGGTGGGTCCAATACACGTCGCGAGTATTCCGTTCTCGGGGTTGGACAAACAGCTGCGCGACGCAATCGGCAGAGTTTATAAAAACTTCGACCTGACCGTGGATCTTGGACGAATTCGATCGATCCAGGTCTACCTGTCGGGTGAAGCTCGGACGCCCGGTCTCTACACGGTGAGTTCGCTTAGTTCTCTGGTGGATGCGCTTTTTGCCGCAGGCGGCCCGCGAACCTCCGGTTCCCTTAGACGCATCGAAGTGCGTCGAAATGGCGAGAAAGTTGCCGATTTCGACCTCTATGCTCTGCTCATTCGCGGAGACAAGTCCAAGGATGTCAAGCTCCAGTCGGGTGACGTGATCTTCATTCCCCCGGCGGGTGGACAAGTCGCAATCACGGGAAGTGTCCGGGTACCCGCCATCTATGAATTATTGCCGGGCGAGTCAGTATCAGAACTGGTTGCTGACGCAGGCGGCGTTTCCGCAGTAGCGTCGCAGGCACGCCTGTCGATCGAGAGGATCGAAGAGCACAACAGCCGCCACGCGATGGAGGTAGCTTTTGACCAGGCAGGGCTCGCGACCGTTCTGTCAGATGGAGATCTGGTTCGTGTTTTCTCGATCGTTCCTCAGTACAAGAAGACCGTCATTCTCCGGGGGAATGTGGCGAATCCAGGACGATTTGCATGGCATCCCGGAATGCGGGTAAGCGAACTGATCCCGGATAAAGACTCACTGACTACGCGAAACTACTGGTGGAAGCGTACTCAACTTGGATTGCCCGCCCCGGAATTTGAACCCACTGCAGATTTTCGCAAACTTCGCCAACCCAAAGACAACGAGGCTTTGACACTCAGGCCACAGGGGGATTCTGCAAGCGTCGATCAGCAAGGTACGCAAGAACAGGGCCTTTCCGATCAGGCCAACTCGCAGCAGAACCGGACGTCGCAGGATCAGGCTCTCGCGGCGGGCGCTCAGGATCAGCCGGATTCCACAGCGCTCCCGAGTCGCGGTGCAAACAGCTCCCTGGCGGCACAGGGAGAGACTGCATCGCGAAGAGGCCTTGTCAATCAAGCACCGCAAAAGACTACAGTCAGTATTCTGGCGCCGGACATCGACTGGAACTATGCGGTGGTGGAGCGAATCGATCAGGAAACGCTGAAGACAACTCTGATCCCATTCGACCTGGGCAAACTTGTTCTGCAGCACGACTCCTCCCATGATCTCGAGCTTCAAAGCGGCGACGTGGTTTCAATTTTCTCGGAAGCTGACATTCGTGTACCGACTGAGCAGCAAACTAAGTTCGTAACGCTCGATGGAGAGTTCGTCCATGCTGGGACCTACAGCGTTCGATCTGGCGAAACGTTGCGCGATTTAGTGTCACGTGCGGGCGGATTCACATCGAAAGCCTATCTTTACGGCTCGGAGTTCACGAGAGAGTCAGTCCAAAAGGCGCAGCAGGCAAGAATCGATGAATACGCCCGCACTCTCGAGGCTTCTATTCAACGAAGTAATCTCGCGCTCGTTTCAGCGGCGGCAACCTCTCCCGAGAGCGCTGCGAGCAGCACAGCCGCGCAAGCGACAGAAAAGGACCTTCTTGCTGGTGTCCGGGAGATAAAGGCGACAGGTCGCATCGTATTGGAATTTAAGCCCGGTAATCGGGACCTTGCATCCATACCGGCTATAGATTTGGAAAATGGGGATCATTTTGTCATTCCCCCGATCCCTGCAGTGATCAATGTAGTAGGTGCGGTATATAACCAGAATTCATTTCTGTTCAGGCCTTCCCAAAGAGTTGAAGGATACCTGCTGCAGGCTGGCGGACCCAATAGGAACGCGGATAAACGACACGCCTTCGTCATCCGCGCAAATGGCAGCGTCGAGAGCCGGGACCGCTCAGGGAGTCTCTGGACTTCCGATAAGTTTGGCCAGTTGCATTTAAATCCAGGCGACACAATCGTCATTCCAGACAAGACGTTCAAGCCTTCCCTGCTTCGTGGCTTCCTCGACTGGTCGCAGCTATTCTCCCAACTCGCGTTCGGGGCAGCAGCCATCAACGTTCTTCGGTAAACACGGATCGCAATTGACTGTCCTGATCTTCCTGGCGGAGAGCGAGGGTGGCGGCTCCGGTACGGTCGGCGACCTCGAGTTTGGCACTGATGCGTAGCGGGCTGACTCGCTCCAGTTCAACTGGCTGCGGATCGTTGTTGGTCGCCAGTGGGCTTTACGGGTTCAGGCGAGGACGCCTCCTGGATGGCGAACGAAAACCTCCGGATCATAGATAGAGGCAAATATCGTCGCCTCCCGCCGAATGCGCGACCAGGTGGCATCGGCTTCCATCATGCTCTCCATCACGCCGAGATACTTTCCTTCTTCGATGTTGCCGTATTTGAAAAAGCAATCCGTGATGATGATTGTTCCCTTGGCGGTATCGATCGCGACAGCCATTGAGGAACGATGATGAACGCCGGCCCAGAAGACACGGAGCCCCGGCAGCAATTCCTCTTCATCGGCGAGGAGGCGCACCTTCTCCCAGCCATCATTCTGCAGATAGTGATTCACGTCTGGAGGCACGCGGAGATGGCGAGGAACATGGAGGTGGTAGTAGGGCGCTTGGAAGTCTTCGATCCAGCCGCGGCGCGAGATGCCGATGTTGGCATTCCGGAACAGCGGGATGTTCGCTGTGGCGTATGCCTGCAGCGGAGTGACAAGAACAAGCGAGATGTCCTCTGGCGCTAGACCCTGCGAACGAAGGATGTTCTGGGGAAGCTGAGCTTCTGGCCGGACAATCTGCGCTTCTGGATAGCCGAAGAAGTTTAGCCACGCCTGGTTGATGATGGTCAGATCCTGGGGCGGCCCAGTGTTGATGAGAATGTTGTGGCCTTCGGCGCGAACGAGATAGATGAGAATATTCATCTCCTCGCGACGGTTCCATGCTTCCATCCAATAGACTTCAGGACCGGGAACCCAGAATGTTCCGGCGTTGAACGCCTGCACGGTAAAGTTCATCGCGCCTGGCCCTCCTGGGTGACGTGGGTCTTGAACCTGCGGATGCCGTCGAGAAAAACACTGATATCGCTGCCCAAACTGATCATTCGATATCCCTCTGCAATCCAGTGAGCGGCGGACTCCTGATTGGGCGGAAGAAATCCGGGAGCCACCCCGTATTTCCTGCAGGTTCGTACGAGTTCATTCATTGCATCGATGAGTTGAGGATGATCGAATTGCGCGGGAATCCCCATTGAAACCGTCAAGTCATAGTGGCCGATCCAGGCGACGTCAACTCCAGGTACAGAGATGATTTCCTCGAGATTCTCAAACGCCCTCGCAGTTTCCACCTGGATGATCACAAGGTTGTCCTGGTTCGCTTTGGCGAAGAACTCAGCGCCTGCCGGACGGTAGAGATCGTGAGCGATGCCTAAGGCAACGCCGCGCCGGCCCTCGGGAGCATATTTAAGCTGGCGAACGATTTCTTCCGTCTGCTGTCTCGTCTCTACGCGAGGGACCATGACTCCTCTTGCGCCGATGTCGAGAATGCGGGAAAGCGGAGCAAAGTTAAGGTCCGGGACTCGAGCAATGGGCACGATGCCGCTGCCCCGGCAGGAGGCAATCAGCATCTCGAGCATGCCGATATCGCAGCGCCCATGCTCCATATCGAAGATGACGAAATCGAGACCGCATGAATCGAGCATCGCGCCGATGCCTGGCGTGAAAAACTCGAGGAGCAGCTGGCCGAGCAGCAGTTCTCCATCGCGAACGCGCTGGCGAAAACTGTTCATCTCGCCTCCGGCAATTTCGTGATTACTTTTCGGCGCTCGAGTTTCTCGAGGAACCTCGGGTGAGTAAGCACTTTGGGATTGACGACATGCTGCGGGGGCTCACCGCGATAGACTGCAAGCGCACCCATACAATCCATGCGGCCCATATCCCTGAAAAGCTCCTCGGTCCAGGCGATGGAGTGGGATGTCAAAATCACGTTGTCCATGGACGCCAGTGGAGATTCGGCGCTGAGAGGCTCTTTCTCGAAGACATCGAGTGCGGCTCCTGCGATTTTCCGCTTCTGCAGTGCATCGATCAGCGCAGCCTCGTTAACGATTGGTCCGCGCGCTGTGTTGATGACGACGGCATCGGGCTTCATCAGCAAGAACTGCTCTTCTCCAAGAAGACCCCGGGTTTCAGGCGTGAGCGGGCAATTTACGAGAACGTAGTCGGACTGTGCGAGCAACTCGGCGAGGGAGACCATCTTGACCCCGAGCTCCGCTGCTTTAGGTTCAGACGCATACGGATCGAAACCGAGAAAGCTGCGCACGTCAAGCGCGCGCAGCAGCCGAATGGCTTCAGAAGCAATGTTGCCCAGGCCAATGGTGCCGACCACGCGATCGCGCGGTTCGCGCCCCAGGGGCTGCGTGCTTTCAGCCCAGGAACCTTTGCGAACGAGCCGGTCTTTTTCCAGCAGACGATGCGAGAGCGCCAGGATGAGAAGGAGGATCGACTCGCCGACGGGACGGACGACTGCCGTAGGCGTGATGTAGACGGCGATTCCGTGCTCGGTGCAAGCGTTGAGGTCCACGTTGTCATAGCCAACGCCGCAGCGGCCAATCGCGCATAGCTGCTCGATTCCTTCAAGGGATTGTGTCGTGACGCGCGGCTTCAGCGAAATCAAAACATCGCAGTCCGCGAGCTGTGCAGGGGAATACTCCGGCAGATATTCACTCAGGAAGCTGTATGCAACCGACGGGTTCTCGTCGAGTAACGACAGGCCGATATCCGGGAACGCGAGAGATCTATCGGCGCGGCAAAAGTCAGCCGAAAACTTCACCCGGAATAAATCTTTCGAATCCGCGTTTGTAGTTCCGCCGGAAGGAATCATGCCTTCCTTTCAAGAACGACAACCCAATCCTGGAAGATGGGGACCTCAGCAATCTTCCACGATCCGTCAGATTCTGGAGTGACCGCTCCGATGTTTGTTTCGACGCCGTCGACCGGGTTGAAAAAGAACGCCCGGTACGATCCTGCCTTGAGATTGCGGAAGGTCGCGCCCGTGTACGAAGCGGGTATGAACGCGATGACTGCCTCGCCGGGAACTTCGGCAGAGAATGGCTTCCAGTAATCCTGCTTGCTCCAGCGCGGATCGATCAACTCTGGCTTCGGCTCGAGTTTCCACCACGAGTAGCGCAGCAGGAGCGACTTCGCCAGGCCGAGCTGGCCTGATCCCGGCAACGCCGCGGCAATATCCCATGCCGGGCCGCCCCAGGAGTGCCCGTGAGGAGAGAGGCCGTAGGGCTTCTCGCGCGTGTTCAGTTGCCAGATGCCGTTGGCCCCGTAGGTGTGGCCGCCCGTGCCACTCAGCAGAGCCGACCAGAACATGAACCGCTGCACTTCCTGCCGGCTCGCTTCCTGTATGCCTTCGTAGCAGACCTCTCCGATGAGCACCGGCATCTGCGGCGTGGCGGCGAGCGAGCGATTCACTGTTTCGATCGTGTCGGGCACGCTCTGCCGGTCACTGTGGCCTGTCTGGAGCATGTCAAAGTCCAAGACGGAAGGATCATCGACGCATTCGCGGGCACTACTGGATGGATGGATGGTGATGGGGTGTCTGTGCGGGTCGATCGATCGCACATAGCGTGCCAACTCGGTGAGGCCGTGCTTCTGTGTTGCAGCGTCTGCTTCAGGAGTCTTCGAAAGGTAGTAGGGCATCGTGCCTTCGCCAGCCAGGCACCAGACGACTGGATAAGCGCTCCAGCGGGCGACAAGGTACCGCCAGTGTTTCTTGACTTTGTCCATCCCCATTCGCGGAATGAAGTATCCCCAGAATCCCACGATGCAGGCAGCGAGGCCATGGTCAGCGAGGTAGCGGATCCGTACGTCGGCCGTATCGAAATAAGCGGGATTGATCTTGGCGAAATCGCGCTCCCATGGGTAGCCCGCCTCATTCGCTCCGCGCTCGTCAAATGGCTCCATATCGGGATACAGGCCGGCGACGATCTGAACGATGGTGAAGCCCTTGTGCACGCGGTCCGCGGTCAGCGATTCGAAGCCATCGGGCCACGCGAGGCGTTTGCATAGCCCCATCCACCACGTATCGCCAAGCCAGAAGAATGGAGTGCCGTCCGCATGCTGAAAGTGACGCTTATCCGGCGCGACCTTCAGAGAGCCATGTTTGTAGTGAGGATTTGCTCCTGCGTACGGTTGAACCTCCAGAGTCAGAGACTGACCGTGAAGGTTGCGATTGCCCGTGTCGTTGCAGATCGATCGGACCGTGTAGCGCCCTGGCGCTGCGGGCGCATATCGGACGCACCACGTTGACTCCCCGGCCCAAAATCCCGGGACACGTTCTTCGGAGCCAGAAGGAGTTGTGATAAGCGCGTCGACTTCCACCTGATTGAACGGGTCGGCATATTGCTTGTCGCTTTTGTAGCACCACTCGGTCGCCAGGCCTGCCGTTGCCGTCATCGCTTCCGCGAATCCATACTTGCCAGCAGAGGCCAAGGCCCCGGTTACCGCCACCGACTTCACAAAGTCGCGTCTCGACATGCCGTCAGACATCTTTTCACCGCCAGGCAACAAGGACCTCCCCCGCTACTTCAGTAACGGAAAACTAGAGCAGTGATTTGGCTCTGTCAAGCATTTGAAGTGTCGAGTCCTCTCGTCACCGAGCCGGGCGATGGCCGGGAATCTGCTTGACAGTGCAACTTGGGCGACTTTAAGTTGACCACTCACCGGCAGGTCGGCCTGACGCTGAGGAACACCCAGATGAACCATTTGAATGAGGAGGGCTGATGAAGGCCTTCGACAATTTCATCAACGGAAAGTTTGTCCGCTCCAGCGGAGAGAAGCGGATCGAAGTCACCAACCCCGCGACTGGGGGCTGATCTGTACCGTCCCGGACAGCACGGACCAGGATGTGAACAACGCCATCGCTGCAGCGAAGGAAGCGCAACGCTCCTGGGGCGCACTGCCTGCGGCAAAGCGGGCCGGACACCTGAAGGCACTGGCAGCCAGGATCCGGCAGCACGTCGAACCCATTTCGAGAGTCATCACGGAGGAGCAGGGAAAGACGTTGGGTCTCGCGCGAGTTGAGGTCGAGTTCACCGCGGACTATCTGGATTACATGGCGGAATGGGGTCGCCGGATAGAAGGCGAGATCATTGAGAGCGATCGGGAAGGGGAGACGATCTTCCTATTCCGCCGGCCAATTGGGGTGATCGGTGGAATCCTGCCCTGGAATTTTCCTTTCTTTCTCATCACGCGCAAAGCCGGCCCGGCGCTGATCACCGGAAACACGATCGTTATCAAGCCCAGCGAAGAAACTCCTCACAACGCGGTGAAGTTCTGCGAATTGCTTGCCGAGATGGATTTTCCGCCCGGACTGATCAACGTCGTCCACGGAAAAGGGGCCAATGCAGGGCACGCGGTTGCTTCCTCTCCCGATGTCGGAATGATCAGCTTCACTGGCAGCGTAAATACCGGATCAGCGGTGATGGCTGCGGCCGCGAAAAACATCACGAAGGTCAATCTCGAGTTGGGAGGCAAGGCACCGGCAATTGTGATGGCGGACGCGGATATTGACCTTTCAGTAAGAGTGATCAAGGCTTCCCGCGTGATCAACAGCGGCCAGGTCTGCAACTGTGCGGAGCGCGTGTATGTGCATCGGTCGATCGCGCAGGAGTTTGTCGGAAAGCTGACCAGCGCAATGCAGGCCACTCATTATGGTGATCCCCTCAAAGACGAGACGGTGGAGTATGGCCCCCTGATCAACGAAGCCGGATTCAAAAAGGTGGAGCGTCTCGTTGGCAGCGCGGTGGCGGCCGGCGCCGAGCTGCGTACCGGCGGCAAGCGCGCAGAGCGGGCGGCTGGATATTACTACGAGCCGACAGTGCTCTCCGGTTGCACCCAGGCCATGGACGTGATTCGCCAGGAGATCTTCGGCCCGGTGATTCCGGTTGTTGAGTTCAGCGATCTGGATGAGGCGATAGCCTTTGCCAATGACTGCGAGTACGGATTGACTTCATCGATCTACACCCGGGATCTGAACGTAGCCCTGCGTGCCTGTCAGGAGATCCGGTTTGGCGAGACCTATATCAATCGAGAAAACTTCGAGGCCATGCAGGGATTTCATGCCGGCTGGCGCAAGAGCGGTATCGGCGGCGCAGACGGCAAACACGGTCTGTATGAATTCATGCAAAGCCATGTGGTCTACATGCAACGGTACTGAGGGGCCGGAGAAACCTTTCCTTTGAAACTCAACGGAAAAGTTGCAATCGTAACTGGCGCCGCAAGCGGAATCGGCCGCGCGAGCGCGATTGCTTTTGCGCGCGAGGGTGCGAGAGTCCTGGTTGCGGATCGATCGCAGAGCGGAGCTGAAGAGACGGCTCGGTGCATCAGCGCGGATGGTTTTGAAACAGAGGCCATCGAGGTGGATGTTTCCAGCGAAGCAGATGTCCAGCGAATGGTGAACAAAGCCGTTGCTCGCTGGGGGCGAATCGACGTTCTTTTCAATAACGCCGGCGTCCTGCTGGTGAAGTCCGTTGAGCAGATGACGGAGGCAGAGTGGGACCACGTGCTGGCGGTGAACGTGAAGGGAGCGTTCTTCGCCGTGAAGCATGTAGTTCCGCACATGCGCAGGACCGGAGGAGGCTCGATTCTCAATACAGGTTCGATTGCTAGCCTTGCCGGCCAGGTCGGCACTCCGGCGTATTCCGCATCGAAGGGCGCCATAGCATTGCTTACCAAGTCGCTCGCACTTGATCTTGGCAGGGACCGGATTCGCGTGAACTGCATCTGCCCCGGCATAACCGACACGCCGATGCTTCGCGAGCATCTTGGACATGGGGCCGAAGGCGAGGCTCGCATCAAGGCGCGGCTTTCTCGCGTTCCTCTGGGAGAAATCCTCAGGCCGGAAGATGTGGCCAGGGCGGCACTCTACTTGGTCTCAGACGATTCAGCAGGGATCACTGGCGTGCTTCACGTGGTTGACGCTGGTCTGACGGCGGCCGCAGAGTTTGATGAGCCATTGCGGTGAACCTTCTCCGATCGTTTCAAGAAGCCCCTGGCGGGGATTTGCATTCATCGAGGTGACATTTGGGCGGAAATCCGCTGTTGGGCGTTTTCTTGCACTGGCTGGGAGGACTGGCCTCTGCCAGCTTTTACGTTCCATATCGCCGCGTGCGCGGGTGGTCATGGGAGACTTACTGGCTCGCAGGTGGCGTAGTGAGCTGGATCATCGTTCCGTGGATCCTCGCGGGAAGCCTGACTCGGAATCTTTTTCACGTACTCCACATGGCGCCGCTTTCAGCAGTCTTCTGGACATATTTCTTTGGGGTGCTGTGGGGACTGGGCGGCCTGACGTTCGGCTTGACGATGCGGTATCTCGGCCTGTCCCTGGGTATGTCTGTCGCTCTCGGCTACACCGCGGTGTTTGGAACGCTTGTGCCACCTATCTTCCATGGCGAATTCATGCAACTGCTCGCGCAGCGATCAGGAGTGATCATTCTCATAGGTGTCGGAATCTGCATTGGCGGGATTGTGCTGGCAGGAGCAGCCGGAATTTCCAAGGAGAACGAGCTCTCACAAGAGGAAAAGCTTGCGAGCATTCAGGAATTCAGCTTGAAGCGGGGCCTCGGCGTAGCGACGTTTTGCGGAGTGATGAGCTCTTGCTTTGCGTTTGGTCTGGATGCGGGGAATCCCATCAAGGCGCTCACCCTCGCGCAGGGAACATCTGTGATGTGGCAGGGACTGCCCGTGCTGGTCGTGCTGCTGGCGGGAGGCTTCACGACAAACTTTATCTGGTGCGCAGTTCTCGCCATACAGAACAAAAGCTACGGCGAGTATCTGCGCATTCCGCAGTTGTCCGGCAACAAGTCGATATTGCATCCGCCGATCGAAAATCCGACGGACGCGGCATCCACGGAGATGGCTATTGAATGGGATCTCCATTCACGCGGCAGCGAATCACTCACGATGAATTACGCTTTTTCGGCTCTGGCAGGCGCGACCTGGTATATGCAGTTTTTCTTCTACACCATGGGCGAGACGCAAATGGGGCAGTACAAGTTCTCCAGCTGGACTTTGCATATGGCCAGCATCATGATCTTCAGCACGATCTGGGGCATCGCGTTGAAGGAGTGGCGTGGGGTAAGTCTGCGTACGAAGGTCCTGGTCTTCTTCACGCTGCTGACTCTTGTGGGCTCCACAGTGGTCGTTGGATATGGCAATCTCCAGGCTTTGCGTCCGCAGTGATGCGACGTGCGGCTGACTTATCCGCGGCCGATGAACGGCATTTTGGTCGCCATCACCGTCAGGAACTGCACATTGGCTTCGAGTGGCAGGCCGGCCATATAGAGTACTGCATCCGCCACATGCTTCACGTCCATGGTGGGTTCTGGCCTCGTCTCGCCGTCGGGTTGCAGCGCTCCCTTTTCGATCTTGCCCATCATCTCGGTTTGCGCGTTGCCGATATCAATCTGACCGCAGGCGATGTTGAAGGCGCGGCCATCGAGCGAAATGCTTCGGGTCAGCCCGGTGATAGCGTGTTTGGTCGCGGTGTATGGCGCGGAATGAGGCCTGGGCGCATGCGCCGAGATCGAACCGTTGTTGATGATGCGGCCTCCGCGCGGCAGTTGCGACTTCATCATCCTGATCGCTCTTTGCGCACACAAGAAAGCGCCGGTCAGGTTCACGTTCACCACCTCGTTCCATTGCGCGTAGGTCAGTTCGTCAATCGGAATCGAAGGAGCGCTAATGCCGGCGTTGTTGAACAGGAGGTCTAACCGTCCAAACGTCGCGTGTGACTTTCCGAACAATTGATCCACCGAGTCAGGCTGGCTCACGTCCGCCGTCACCGGCAGCATGGGCGTACCTACCCTGTCAGCCAGCGCTGCGGTCTCTTCCAGGCGAGTCTTGTTTCGCCCTGCCAGAACAACGGAATAACCAGCAGCGTGAAGCGATAGCGCAACGGCGCGCCCGATGCCGCTTCCAGCGCCTGTGACCATAGCCACCCCGCGTTGATTTGCATGCGTGTTTTGATCCACCATCCTGGTCTCCTGTTCGCCCACGGTCTGGTTCCTGACTACGATTTGCTCTTTCCATTTGTATTTCATCGAGCGACGTGTCTTGCAGGCATTCTAAAATCAACAGCTGCACTGAAGGGGAGTTCATGGGTATCTTTGAGAGGTTGAGCAGGAGAGCGCTATTGAAGTCGGGGCCTTTGGCAGTACTGGGGCTGTTAGTGCGCGATCGACTGCAGGCAATGGCGCCCGACAACAGTCATGGCGAGTACGCTGCGTTTTTGGATCCCCCTGACAGTGCACGGCCGTGGGTCTACTGGTACTTCATGGACGGGCATCTTGAGCCGGCTGCGATGAAAGCCGACCTCGATGCGCTGAAGAGTGCGGGCCTCGGTGGCGGCGTGTATCTCGAAGTGAATATCGGGATCCCTCCCGGGCCGGTCAAGTTCATGAGCGAGCCGTGGCAGCAGATGGTGGCAGATGCATTCGCGCATGCGGATGCACTTGGTCTTGAGATGGCTTTGGGCGCAGGGGCAGGCTGGTGCGGCGCTGGTGGGCCATGGGTAAAGCCGGAAGAGTCGATGCAGTTTCTGGAGACGAGCGTGACTCGAGTGCACGGTCCCGGAAAGTTTCAGGGCGCGCTGCCCAAGCCGAAACCGCGAACGCCGTTCTTTGGTGAGGAAACGTTGACGCCGGAACTTCGCAAAGTCTGGGAAGAGTTTTATCTCGATGACTATGTTCTGGCGTTTCCGGCCATCCAGGGAGAAGGAGAGATGCCGGACCTCGAAGAGAAGGCGCTGTATACACGCGGTTCTTATTCCTCGCAGATTCTCGGGCCGTTCACCAGGGTTCCCTGGGTGAGGCCCGCTCTGCCCTCGCACGCGGAGTATCCCGAAATTGCACCGCAAAAGTGCGTAGCCGCGGCGAAGGTGCAGGATCTGACCAGGCTTTTGAGAAAAGGTGGCACGCTCGACTGGGATATCCCCGAGGGCGAGTGGATTCTCATGAGGGCTGGCCGGCGGATCACGGCACAAACAACGCGTCCCGCACCGAATCCCGGCCTGGGGTGGGAGACGAACAAGTTCGATCCCATTGCCGCGGAGCATCACTTCGATGCATATTTCCGTCCTCTTCTCGACAAGATTGGTAATCGCCGCCACAGCACGACTGGATTGACGACCCTGCACTACGACAGCTGGGAGATGAGTTCGCAAAACTGGAGCGCGCAGTTTGCTGCCGAGTTCAAACAGCGGCGCGGTTATGAGCTGACGAGTTTTCTCCCTGCTTTCGCGGGATTCGTGGTGAAGGATCGCGCGACCACTGAGCGCTTCCTGTGGGACGTGCGCCAGACCGCGCAGGAACTCACAATCGCAAATCAAGCTGAAGCGCTGAAGGAAATGGGCCGCAAGCATCAATTGCAGATCGCGCTGGAGCCTTACGACCTCGATCCATGTTCAGACCTGGAGCTCGGCAAGGTGGCGGATGTGCCGATGGCCGAGTTCTGGTCGCATTACGGACAGATCAACACCGACTGGAGCGTTGTCGAATCCACGTCGGTGGGGCACACCAACGGCAAAAAGGTGATCGCGGCAGAGGCCTTCACTGCGGAGTTTCCGGAGCGCTGGCTTCAGCACCCCGCATCGATGAAGAGTCAGGGAGACTGGGCCTTCTGCGCGGGAATCAACCGGATCGTCTTCCATCGTTTTCAATCGCAGTCGGGTACCGATAAGGCGCCGGGAATGACGATGGGCCCGGATGGCGGATATGGAGTGCACTGGGACCGAACACAGACTTGGTGGGAGATGTCGGGCGCCTATCACCGTTATGTCACGCGTTGTTCTGCGATGTTGAGACGCGGCGTATTTGTCGCCGATGTTCTGTATCTGGCGGCGGAAGGAGCTCCGAATGTGTTTCTGGCGCCGCCATCGGCGTTCCAGCCTGGCGAGTTCCATGACCGTTGGGGACACAACTTTGATGGATGCGCGCCGGGCACGCTGATGGAACGAGCTTCTGTCAAAGACGGAGAGATCGCATTTCCCGATGGCATGCGCTACCGGGTCCTCGTTTTGCCGCAGGTCGAAACCATGACACCGGAGTTGTTGAAGAAACTCTCGGAACTGGTGCAGGCCGGCGCCACCGTGATGGGGATGCCGCCAAAGGCCTCACCGAGCCTGGTCGCTTATCCCGGCTGCGATGAGACGGTGCGCACGATTGCAAAATCATTGTGGGGCGAAAGCGAGGCCGAGCACCACGAGGGCGCGAGTCACAAGGTTGGCGGGGGGACGGTGGTGTATGACTCAAGTGCGCATCGCTGGGCGAGCGAAAATCCGCTGGCCGAGGCGCGGTGGATCTGGGGAGAAGGCTCGAATGCTCCTGAAGCTAACCATGGAGTCCGATCCTTCACGCGGAAGTTCCGTGTAGAGGATGCAAGTGATATTGATATCGCGGAGGTGCTGATTACAGCGAGCCCGGCGAGTGAGGTCGCGATCAATGGTTCGCGAATCGGTGGCGGAGGCGTTATCAACCAGGTGCGACGGCTGGATGCAACATGGCTGATACATGACGGCGACAATGAGATACGCGTGACGGTGAACTGCGATAGCTCGAGGTCATCAACGCCACTCGGCGTAATTGCATCGTTGTCCGCAACTGCTGGGTCGGGTAAGCAATTGCGAGTGATCACGGATAGCTCCTGGACGGTGAGTACGTCCGCGGATGCCGCTGGTGAAGCAGCCGTCGAGCTCGGCGGCTTTCTTTCATCGCCATGGAACTTGACCGAGGCGAGCTTGCAGGCGGCATCGCTCTATCCGCCATATCGCGTAACATCGCGTTTGCTCTTGGGTCTTGGCGTAAGGCCGGACTTCGAAGGCGATGGGATGCGTGCCATTCATCGGCGCGACGGCGACGAGGATATCTACTTCGTTGCCAATCGCGACGATCGTGCGCTGTCGGCATCGTGGGCATTCCGGGTAACGGGAAGACAGCCAGAGTGGTGGGATGCGGTAACAGGCAAGCGTCGGATGCTGCAACAATTTGAGGAGAGAGAAGGACAGACGCATCTGCCAATGCGTCTGGAAGCCCATGAGAGCGGTTTCGTCGTGTTCAGCAGGAGTGCAGGGGCGAACTCCGGAATTGAGAATTTTCCCCGCCTTCGGCCAATGCTGACTCTGCAGGGCTCATGGGAAGTAACATTCGATCCGAAGTGGGGAGGTCCCGGCCCGGTTCGCTTTGATCATCTTGAGGACTGGGCAAAAAGATCTGAAGATGGCATCCGCTACTACTCAGGAAAGGCCGTCTACAGAATCACGTTTGACGCAGAGGACATCGGCAATCGAGATCTGTCGCTGTCCTTAGGCGATGTTCGCAACATGGCCGAGGCGCGGTTGAATGGGCAGGACCTGGGTGTCGCATGGTGTGCGCCCTGGCGCCTGGCGCTACCAGAACGCGCGCTGAAGGCCCGCGGCAATGAGCTGGAAATCACGGTCGCGAATCTGTGGTGGAATCGGCTGGTAAAAGACAGCGCCTTGCCGGAAGCGAAACGCCTGACGTGGATTCCTGGAAAGTATCCGTTTAGCGGAAGCGAACAGCTGCAGCCTTCCGGTCTGCTTGGGCCGGTCCAGATTCTTATGCAGGATGTTTAGCCGCTGCGGCTCCATTTGCTTATGATTGGGTTGCTCTACCGACAGGAGAGATCGTGCATATTCTCGGGCGAACGCCGCGACGCTGTTTGCAACTGCTATCGGTGCTTACCGGCTGCATCCTGATCTCACTTCCTGCCCTCGCTCTTTCTGCTCAGGGCGCCCGATCCGGAAGTCTTGTCGCATCGAACCTCCGCTGCGATTCTCGTGAGAATCCGCTGGGTGTTCAGGAGAGCACTCCGACGCTGAGCTGGGTTGCAACTGCGCAGGACGCAACTCTTCGCGGCCTGAACGTGACCGGATATCGAATCATCGTTGCGTCATCTCCAGCCAACCTCGCGCGCAACGATGGAGATCTCTGGGACACCGGTAAGGTACAAGCAAAAGATGCCTTTCAAGGCCGCTATTCCGGCAAGCCTCTGCGATCAGGCAAGCGCTATTGGTGGAAGGTGCGGGTCTGGGATCAACACGAAGCGGCAGGGCGATGGAGCGAATCCGCAGCCTTCACGATGGGATTGCAGCCCGGCGACTGGACTGCACGCTGGATTACGGCGGACGTCAAGGTTCTTGGAAAAGATCCGCAACAAGATGCGGCTGCCCTACCAGTTTTCCGGCATATCTTTGAAACGCACGGGGCAGTAAAGAGGGCGACTCTCTTCGTTTCCGGATTGGGGCAATACGAGGTCCTTATCAACGGACAGCCAGTCACCGACAGCGTATTGAATCCGGGCTGGACGGACTACCGCAAGACGATTCTGTATAACGCCTTCGATGCGACACGCGTGTTGAAGACGGGCCGGAACGTGATCGCCGTGCTGGTAGGCAACGGAATGTACAACGTGCCGCGCACTCCCAATCGCTATCAGAAGCTGCAGGGCACGTTCGGACCACCGAAGCTCATCGCGCAAATGATTCTGACTCACGCCGATGGAAGCGAGGAAACAATCGGCACGGACGACACCTGGAAGACGTCGAAGAGTCCGATCATCTTCTCATCGACCTACGGTGGAGAGGACTACGACTCGAGGGTGTCTCCGGGGCGGGAGCGCGCGGGCTTTGATGATGCAAGCTGGGCGCCGGCAAAAGTCACCAGTGGGCCGGGCGGCACGCTTAAAGCGCAGCAGATTCCTTCGATCAAGCTGATGCAGACCTATAAGCCTGTGAAGGTGGCAACTCCGAAACCCGGCATCAACGTCTACGACCTGGGCCAGAACTTCTCCGGTTGGCCTGAGATCTCCGTTAGCGGTGCTCGCGGCAGTTCTGTAAAGCTGATCCCGGGAGAGTTGCTTACGGACGACGGTCTGGTCACGCAGCGAAGCTTCGACGGTCCGGTGTGGTTCACATACACTCTCCGCGGCCAGGGTGTTGAACGCTGGCATCCGCGTTTTACTTATGGCGGCTTTCGCTACGTGCAGGTGCAATTGATCCCGGCTCCTGACTCGCAAGCGCCGCCGCGAGTTGTCGAACTTACGGGAGCCTTCATCCACTCTTCAGCACGCCCGACTGGCATTTTTCAGACAAGCAATCCGCTCTTTAATCGAATTCACCGGCTCATCGATATCGCCGTCGAGAGCAACATGCAGAGTGTGCTCACAGACTGCCCCCATCGCGAAAAGCTGGGATGGCTGGAGCAAACACATTTGATGGGCCCCGGAATTTTCTATGGATACGACGTCCACAATCTGTACAAAAAGATGAGCGCAGACATGGAGGATTCCCAACTCTCGTCGGGGCTCGTTCCTGAGATTGCTCCGGAATACGCGGTCTTTGAAAACGGCTTTCGTGATTCGCCGGAATGGGGAAGCGCAGTGATCCTCAGCCCGTGGACCGACTACCGGTTTACGCGCGATCTCGATCTGCTCAGGAATCACTACGGCCAGATGCAGAAGTATCTCGACTTTCTTCACACCGAAGCGAAAGACGGCATCCTGAGCGAAGGTCTGGGAGACTGGTACGATATGGGGCCCAAGCCGCCAGGTTACGCGCAACTCACAGGAATGAAGGTGACCGCGACGGCGATCTACTATCGGGATCTGGCATTGATGTCGCAGATCGCAGTTCTGCTCGGCAAGACTGACGATGCGGCCCGGTACAGTTCTGTCGCAGACGCGGTTCGCACGAGCTATAACCGGGAACTCCTGCATCGTGACACGAATCAATATGGCACGGGGAGCCAGACTGCCAACGCTATCTCCCTGGCGGTAGGCCTGGTGCCTGAGGAACGCCGACAGGCGGTGGTCGACAATCTCGTCGCCGATGTCCGCTCTCATCAGAATCACGTGACCGCAGGCGACATCGGTTTCCACTACGTGCTGGAATCGCTCAATGAAGGCGGCCGCAGTGATGTGATCTGCGATATGCTCTCGCGCAATGATCCGCCGAGCTACGGCTATCAGTTGAAGATGGGAGCCACGGCGCTGACAGAGGCATGGAACTCTGACCCTACCAGTTCGCAGAATCACTTCATGCTCGGTCACGCGGAGGAGTGGTTCTATCGCGGCCTTGCCGGCCTGGATTTCGATTTGTCCCGGTCGGAGGATGAGCAACTTGTTCTGCGGCCAGAGATGGTCTGCGGCATAGCATCGGCGAGTGCTTCGTACGATTCTGTCAAGGGGCGCATCTCCATCTCCTGGCGTCGGAGTGGAAAAAGTACGGAGATCGATGCCGTAGTTCCTCCGGGGATGACTGCGCTTGTCCGAGTACCGGGCGCGAGGAAAGAAGATGTCCGGGAGTCGGGAAATCCGGTTACGACAGCGAAAGGTGTGTCGTGGCTGAGGAGTTGTGGCGGCTACCAGATGATTCGCATCGCATCCGGCGCCTACCATTTTGTATCGAATGCCTCTCCGGCTTCTGCCGCAGGCGCGGCAGTCCCAATCCAGCATTAGTAGCGCGGAATTTCCGAGGGCGCCCCGCTCGATTTCGGCAGCAATATCTCCGAAATCTCGAGAAGATTTCCTATGTGAAATTATTCTCCTTCCGAACTTGTAGCTCTGAATGCTATTGTTTTTGCGCTGCCGTTACCTGGTCGGACGGATCGGCTCAGCCAGCAACCCAACTTGCCTCATTCGGAGAGAAACATGGTTCTGAGGACGAGATTGTGTCTTCCCGCATTCTTCTTGTTTATCGGGGCTCAAGCAGCTCTTCTGTCCCAAAGCGGCTCCAGCGGCCTTAAGTCAGGATTCGAGAATCCGCCCGCCAGTGCTAGACCACGCGTCTGGTGGCATTGGATGAACGGCAACATTTCGAAAGAAGGCATCAAGCTCGACCTCGACTGGATGCACCGGGTCGGCATCGCCGGCTTCCAGAACTTTGACGCCGCGCTCGCGACTCCGCAGGTTGTAGACAAGCGTCTTGCCTACATGACGCCGGAATGGAAAGAAGCATTCAAATACGCAACCACGCTGGCAGACCAGTACGGAATGGAGATGGCGATCGCCGGCTCTCCGGGATGGAGCGAGACCGGGGGACCGTGGGTGCCGCCCTCGCACGGCATGAAAAAGTATGTCTGGAGCGAAACCGCCGTAGAAGGAGGAAAGCCCTTTCACGGGCAGCTCAACCATCCCCCGGAGAACACCGGCGCATTTCAGAGCGCCCCCTTCCACGCACGAGCCGGGAACGAACAGCCGGCGACACCACCGCCGCAGTTTTACGGCGAAGCGGCTGTAGTTGCTCTCCGCCAGCCGGGGACGAATGCTGAAGTGCCTCAGGCGAAGATAACCTCGAGCGGTGGTGCTCCTGACTTTGCCTCGCTTTCTGACGGCGATATTGTGAAGACCACCGAAATTCCGATCGCGAATGACGGCCAGCTCGCATGGATTCAGTGGGAGTATTCCAGTGCTGTCACCATTCGCTCGATCACTCTCGCAACTTCGCCTGGCGGAGCGACGACGTGGAGAAGTGGCGTAGGTGTGCCCGAGAAATCGCTAGAGGCCAGCGATGACGGAAACAGCTTCCGTGAAATCGCCAAAGTGATTGAGGGCCGTGCTCCACAGACTACGGTTTCGATTCCCGAAACCACTGCGAAGTTCTTCCGGATGACGTTTAAAGCCATGCCTCCTCCACCGCCCCCAGCCTGGGCGCAAGGCATCGAGATGCCCGGTGCATCGCCTCGTGCAGCGCAAACCTCGTACAAGATTGCGGAGCTGGCGCTGCACGCGGAACCACGCGTGAACCACTTCGAAGAGAAAGCAGCGTTTGCGCTCACGCCGGATCTCTACGAATACGCCACGCTGCCGGCAGCATCGGGACAAGCCATCGCAGGTTCTGATGTGATCGACTTGACGTCGAAGATGCAGGCTGACGGCATCCTCGACTGGACCCCTCCGCCCGGAAAATGGATCGTCCTGCGGTTTGGATATTCCCTGCTGGGAATCACGAACCATCCCGCAACCAAAGAGGCGACCGGTCTCGAGGTCGACAAGCTCGATCGCCGCTACGTGCGCGACTACTTCGAAAAGTTTCTGGAAAGCTACAAGGAGACGGTCGGCCCCGAGCTGATGGGTAAGCGCGGCATACAGTACGTGATCAACGACAGCTGGGAAGCCGGCTCGCTCAATTGGACCGACAACATGATCGCGCAATTCACGAAACTGCGCGGATACAGTCCTGTTCCCTGGATGCCAGTCCTCGCCGGTTACGTGGTGGAGAGTTCCGAAGCCAGCGACCGTTTCCTTTGGGATCTGCGCAAGACTATTGCCGACCTGGTCACGGTGGAACACTACGAAGAGCTTGAATCGATTGTCCACGAATGGCATTTGGGTCACTATGGCGAGTCGCATGAAGTAAACCGCGCCATTCCAGCCGACGGCATGGAAGTGAAAAAGATGAATGAGGTCCCCATGGCAGCGATGTGGACACAGGTGCCGGGCGGCCCGTTTCACGAGCAGTTTGGGTTCAACGCTGACGACCGCGAGTCGGCATCGGTGGCGCACATCTACGGCCAGAACCTGGTTGCAGCTGAATCCATGACTGCCGCAGCAGGGCCGTGGGCATGGTCTCCGGCAACGCTCAAGCCGACCGCCGATCAGGAATTTCTGAACGGCATCAATCGCTTTGTCATTCACGAGTCAGCCCATCAGCCGTTGGTGGGCAAGGGACCCGGACTTACGCTTGGGCCTTTCGGGCAATGGTTTAACCGCAACGAGACCTGGGCGGAAGAAGCCGGGGCGTGGATGGACTACCTGGCTCGAACAAGCTTCATGCTGCAACAGGGGCACTTCACCGCCGACGTTCTCTATTTCTACGGCGAGGATTCGAACCTGACTGCGATCTTCGCGAACAAAGCACCGGATGTTCCCGCCGGTTACGGCTTTGACTACGTGAATGCGGATGCGCTGATTCACGAGTTCAAGGTGAAGGACGGCCAGATCACAACCGCAAGCGGGATGGCGTACCGTTTGCTTGCACTTGACAACTATGCAAAACACATGTCCCTTCCTGTTCTCAAAGCCATTCGCGCTTTGGTGGCGGAAGGTGCCACAATCTGCGGTTCTAAGCCGGCGGACGATCCATCGCTCTCTGACGATCAAAAAGAGTTCCGGAAGATCGCCACGGAACTCTTCGGTGAAGGGACGGGAACAAAAACTGTCGGCAAAGGAAAGGTCTACGCGGGACAAAGTGCAGCGGATGCTTTGACCGCGATGCATCTTGCAAAGGATTTCGACTTCACAAAGGCGGACGGTTCGACAAGGCTTGAGTTCGTTCACCGCAAAGTCTCGGGCACGGATATCTACTTCATCGACAACCGAAGCGACAAGCGCATTACGGCTGAAGCCACCTTCCGGCTCGACGGTAGAGAACCCGAGTTCTGGCGCGCCGAGACAGGAAAATCATCCCCGGCATCGTTCTCCATCGCAAAGGGCTCAACTACGGTGCCGATGAGTCTTGAACCGTGGGGAACTGTCTTTGTTGTTTTCAGCAAGCCGACGAGTCAGACCTCGCGAAAGATACAGACTGATCAGCCGGCTCAGTTGCTATCGCTTGAGGGCCAATGGAAGGTTTCTTTTCAGCCCGATCGCGGAGCGCCTGCATCGCTCACGCTCGACAAACTGATCTCCTGGCCGGAGAGCGATGACAAAGGCGTGAAGTATTTTTCAGGTACCGCGACATACACGAAATCTGTAGACGTGAAGCAGGAGTGGATCGGAAAAGGCAAGCATCTCTGGCTTGACCTCGGCGACGTCCGGAATCTGGCGCAGATCGAGGTAAATGGAAAACCGCTGGGGATTGTCTGGCACGCGCCCTACAAGGTCGATATCTCCAATGCGGTGAAGTCCGGTCCCAATCAGCTCACCGTCAAAGTCACCAACGCCTGGGTGAATCGCCTCATTGGCGACCAGCAACCGGATGCAGAGACGAAGTACACCTTCACTGCTGTGAAACCCTACAAGGCGAATTCGCCGCTCCAACCGTCCGGGCTGATAGGGCCGGTGACGATCAGTTCAGGGGGCAGCGAGTAGAACCAGCACAACGATGGATGCCTACCGGGAGACGATTCAGCAGGCACCACGCGTATGTATGGATAGGTCGCTTCACCATTCCAGCGGTATCCAGGCTCGTTCCCGCATGGAACGATAGCCGGCGTCGAGAATGCAATTTACGATGTAGCCATCTTCGTACGTTTCCCGTGGCTGGCGTCCATGGCGAACGCATTCGACGAAATGCTTCATCTCGGCCTGATATCCGTACGTGAAGGCTTCTTCCGGAAGCGGCCTGGTCCAGCCGAGATCGATGTCCGCCTTCTCGATCACATAGCCCGCTGCCTTTGTGGTGAACGACGTGATGGGAGTCATGCGCGTTACATCGGTGAAGACACTTCCTTCTGAACCGTGAATCTCATTGCGAAGGTCGAGGCCGCCCTTCGTGGTCCACGACATCTCGCAGTGCGCGATTCCTCCGCTGGCGAATCGCATCACCAGCAGCGCATTGTCCTCGCCTTTAGTGCGTTCACCGTGGACCAGGGTGGCGCCCCACGCAAGCACCTCAAGGATTCGATCTTCCTTTCCGAAGAAGTATCGCGCCGCCTCAACGCAATGACATCCGAGATCGAGCATGGCGCCACCGCCAGCCACGCCTGCGTCCCAGAAGTGAGGACTGTGCGGGCCGCTATGCGATTCGCGCGATCTTACCCAGAGAACTTTCCCTATCCCGCCGCTTTCGATGGTCTGTCTTGCCTTGACGACGGCGGGCGCGAAGACTTCAGTCTCCGCATACCCGTGAATCGCACCCGAAGCCGCGGCAGCATCACGCAACTGCCTCGCCTCATCGCGATTTCGTCCCAGCGGCTTGGTGCAGACCTGATTTTTGCGCGCTGTTGCAAGCTTCAGCCCAACCGGCAAGTGTTCCTCGTTGGGCAGAGCGATTACATACAGATCGATGTCATCGCGGGCAACCAACTCGTCCAGATTCGTCGACCAATGCTCAATATTCCACCGACGCGCAAACGTCTGAGCGCGTTCACTCGAACGAGAGTAGTTCGTGACGACGACTTGACCCGGAACGTCACCCAGTCCCTGCATGTAGAAGTCGGCGACAAAACCTGACCCAAGCATGGCAATTCTTATAGATTTCATTCATTCCTCGTAAAAGGTTCTGCTATTTCGGCAGCGCTGAAGGTTACGAGCTTTGCAGGGGAGGGAACAATCAAGTAGTGTTCCTGAGTGAGCGAATCGAGAAAAGCGAATTATGTCATATTCCTGGGCTGCACCGCCGCCCTGGGTGGCTTGCTCTTCGGATTCGACATCGCCATCATCACCGGCGCAGGCCCCTATCTCGCAAAGGAGTTCGCGCTTAGCGATCTGGGCCTGGGTTGGGCATTCAGCTCTCTTTTGTTTGGCTGCGCGCTGGGATGCGTGATTGCTGGAAAACTTTCAGACCGGTGGGGCCGCAAGAAACTTCTCCTGCTGATCGCGCTCCTTTTTGCATGTACGTCCATTGAGACTGCTCTGGCCCCAAATTTCACGGCCTTTGTTACGGCTCGTTTCCTCGCAGGGATGGCGGTAGGCGGAGTTTCGCTGCTATCCCCGATGTACGTAGCGGAGGTTTCTCCCGCCAGCATGCGGGGTCGATTGGGAACGACGTACCAGATGTCCATCATCATCGGAATTCTGATTTCGTATGCGCTGAACTATCTGCTGCGAAACACGGGCGGCAATAACTGGCGATGGATGTTCCTCACGGGCGTCGTGCCATCAGCGGTCTTTTTCCTGTTTGTATGCATCGCTCCTGAGACCCCTCGCTTTATGGCGATGAAGGGAAGAGAACGAGAGGCGCTGGAAGTCTTGGAACGCATTGGAGGCAGGGTCGAGGCGCAGGCTCAGCTCGATGCGATTCGGCGGAGCCTTGCGGTAGAAAGCCGCAGCTGGCGCGGGCTCCTGCGGCCGGGGGTGAAGCGCGCGCTGGCGGTCAGCGTGGTTCTGGCGATCCTGATTCATGTTTCGGGCATCAACACGATCATTGACTATGCTCCTGCGATCTTTCAATCAGCTGGGTGGAAGATCGACAGCGCGTTGGCATCAACCTTCATCGTCGGAGTGACAGAATTTCTGTTTACACTCGTCTCGTTCTGGGTGATCGACCGATACGGACGCAAGCCGCTGTATATCATCGGCTCGTTCGGTATGGCTGTAGCGCTGATTGGCCTTATCGCAGCAGTGTTTGCCAATAGTTTTTACGGTCCAGTCGTGCTGACATTGATCCTTACGTACATCGCGTTCTTCGCTGCATGTATCGGACCAGTGTTCTGGACGCTTGTTCCTGAGATTTTTCCCAACGACATGCGCGGTCTCGCGATGACGTTTCCAGTATTGACTCAGTGGGTTGCCAATGCTCTGGTCGTCCTGCTGTTTCCGTACGCGTTTCATGTAATCGGCAAGGCGGGAACGTTCGGTTTTCTCGCAGCGATGGCCTTGGCACAGGGGATTTTCACCTGGCTGTGCGTGCCGGAGACACGCAACAAGTCGCTTGAAGAAATGGAAGGCGCCTGGGCGGCTGCGGCCGAGGCCGGCTCAGATACCTCCGCCTGATCGGAGGCGTGGGAGCCGCCTTCCCGTCCCCTGGATAGATCAATGTTCGGCATGGTAGCTTACGGGAACGCGACGTCGAACGTTCGGCATCTAACTCGGCGGGCCTGCGATTGGCGGAGGTGTGTATGAATTCGAATCGCCTGACGGATGAACAGTTAAGAGCTTATGCCGAAGATGGGTATCTGCTCGTGCGGGGGATGCTGAACCGGGACGAGGTGGAGATGCTGGGCAGATGCGCGCGGGAAGACCGCGTGCTCGACCAGCACTCGTTCGGCAGGGCGGATGGCGAGGGAGGAACAGTGCGCCTCTCGCTCTGGAATCATCCCACCGACACGATCTACGGAATGATTGCGCGGAGCAACTCGCTCGTTGGCTGCGCAGAGCAAATCCTCGGTGGCGAGGTCTATCACTATCACTCGAAGATGATCATGAAGGATGCCAAGGTCGGAGGTGCATGGACATGGCACCAGGACTACGGCTACTGGTACCAGAATGGGGTTTTGTATCCGGACCTGACGAGCGCCTTCATCGCGGTGGATAAAGCCACAAAGGAAAACGGCTGTCTTCAGGTCATTCGCGGCTCCCACAAGCTAGGCAGAATTGATCACGTCCTGACTGGCGATCAGGCGGGTGCCGACATGGAGCGAGTCAAGAACGCTCTCGAGCGGCTCGAGCTGGTCTACGTCGAGATGGAGCCGGGAGATGCTCTCTTCTTTCATGCGAACCTGCTGCATCGAAGCGATCAGAATCGATCGGAAAATCCGCGATGGTCGATGATCTGCTGCTACAACTCTGCACGCAATGACCCGTACAAGGAATCGCATCATCCGCGCTACACCCCGTTGAAAAAGGTCGCCGATGCGGAGGTTCTCAAGGCGGGAAACAAGCGCTTCGCGGAGACAGCGGAAAGCGACGCGGCATGGCTGGTCGCAGAGAAAGATGCAAGCGCGGCTGGCCTGAAGAAGCAAGCTTCGTGATCTCAAGCTCAACTCAGCGATAAGGGTCGTCTGCTGTTCAGGCGCGTTGCAGTTCCAACACCTCGGCTGGCAACGCCAGCGGCACGCTCACGCCTCGGATCCACGCCGCTTGATCGAAGACGCCGAGCTCTTTGCCGGACAGGATGGCTCTTGTGCGATAGCGTCCTTCCGGAATAAGAGGAAGCTTGACGATCGCGCTAGTAGCGTCCGACTTGTTGCGGAAGACAGACACCACACCTTCGCCGCTGCGCGCCAGCCGGGCAAAGCCATCCCACTCAGCAGGAGAAGTAGTTCGCCAACTTCCCAAGGCGAAAAAGCTCTCGCTCAACTTGACGCGGCTGCGCAGTTGCTTGAACCAGCGAATCTTCTCTCCGTACCATGCGCGATCGGCAGCAGTGAGTTTGCGCAGATCGCCCAGCAGTAACGGCGCCGAGCCAATGGCAGTCGCGAAGCTCTCCTGAATCGTCGGCAGCTCCGCGTGCAGGTTTCCGATCAGCATGGACTCGACCGGCATTGAAGCAGCGCGCGAATATAGCAGCTGCCGCGCCTGTCGCGGGCCTGCCGAGTCAGGATGCCGATCGTCTACATTACTCATCCAGTCAAGATCTCCAGCCGCCAGCAATCCCGCATCGATGATGTGCTTTTGTCCCCAGAGCTCGAAAGTCAGATCGAGCAGCACATCGGGGTGCTTTGCGTATACGCCAGCGGTGGTCTCGCGAATACCCTCATAGATGCGGTTCAACGACTCTGCCCAGCTCGCGTGATCATGTCCTTTGGCCCAGCAGCCGGGCGCTTCCCCATAAGCGTTGAAGATCGTCGTCAGATCCAGCTTCACGTAGGAGAGCCGGAACCGCTCGATGGCATCGTTGATGCGTTGCGTGGCCGTGGTTCGAAAGGGTGAAGCCATGCACATCACGGCCTTTTGTCCAGCCATCGTCGAGGTCGTCTTGACAGTTCCGGTCATGTCCTGCGTGGCCCACTCCGGATGCGAACGATAAACGTCCGTCACTGTCCCGATGGCGGCCAGCGGGATCCACAGGCCCAGTCGCATCCCGCGAGCTTCGACAGCTTTGAGGATAGGATCCAGTCCATCCGGAAATGCGGTCGGGTCCACGGCGTTGTCTCCGTACTCCTTCTGCCATCCGTCGTCGATGGTGAAGACATCCATGCCCATCGTGCCGGCCGCATCGATCAGCTCTTTCGCAATCTCTTGATTGATGCCCCGCTCGAATGGTTCCCACGTGTTGTAGATCCATGGCGGCCCGGTCTTATCGACTCGCCTTTCGAGCACCGCAGCGGTGTATGCTGGGACCCTCCACTGCGGATCGTTGAAGCCATCGCCTCGCCGGAAGGGCACAATTGAGACGCTCGCAGTCGCAAACTCCTCTGACGCTGCAAGCCGCCGCTGAAACGGCATCAGATCGGTGTCGTACATTGCGCTGACACGCGCGTTGTCCGGAACATCCCATCCCGCGATTTCGGTACGCTTCATGTAGCCGGGTGCTTCGTTCAGTATGGCGAGTCCGATGCCGGTCCGGCCGTTAGTCAGCATCAGGCCGCAATCTTCGGAGCGGCCCGTGTAGAAGATCTCGCGGGGAACGGTTCCGTATTGCGTGAACAGTGTCAGTTCGTTCTCCGGCCCGAGCCCCACTGCGAGTGAGTCAATCGCCAGATGAGAAATCTCAAGTGGTGCTGTCCCAGTGTTCTTCAACAGCAGATGCTTGCGGCAGGTTGCATGCCCGTCGTACACGGAATAGACGGCCGCAACATCGAGCGGCAGTTTGCTGTGGCGAAGCCGCACAATGCGTCTCCGGCCTCCGGGAATCTCTGCTTCGGTGCTCTCGACGAGCTCGAAGACGCCACCATTGCTGCGGCACTCCTGCCCATTGCATACGAACGAGAACTCCGGGAGTGATTTGCGCGGATCAGGCGGGTTGTGGACTAGCGTGCTGTTCGTTCCGAGGTCTTGAAGCTGTCCGGTATGGAGACCCACTCCCGCAGTAAAGACCAAGTCGCGCTGGATCAGGGCGTTTCGGATGCTCCAGGCTCCCTGATTTTTCGTCTCCGCGAACAGCGATCGGCTGCATGCGAGGTTCGCACCCAGCACTACTCCGGCTTGCAGAACGTTTCTCCTGCTGAACCCGTCTCCCATCGTTGTGACCTCTCCGTTACGTCTTTGAAGGCTCGACTGAATCCTACATCGCCGACGGCTTTTGGCGGCAGTTATCCGGAAAGATGCTCAGAGTCCGCCAGACGTGAAAAAATCATTCAGGGCGGTTGGTAGGCCGCATGAGGGCAATGTTTTCTTACTGCACCTCATTGGCATTCCTGGAGTACGACTGGCTTCGCCCGGGGAGAACTAACAAGATGCGGAAAGGGTTCACGAGAAGGCCGCAACCAGACGACCCGGCGGTGCAGGTTAAGAACTACATCACCCCGAGCGGCCTGCAGCGCCTCAAAGACGAGCACCAATTTCTGCTCAAAAGGGATCGCCCGGCGGTCGCGGAGATGGTGGCGTGGGCTGCAAGCAATGGCGACCGCAGTGAAAACGCCGACTATCAATACGGAAAGCGGCGGTTGCGGCAGATCGATGGGCGCATTCGCTTTCTCACCAAGCGCATCGAAGCCGCAGAAGTGGTAGACCCGGAGGCTCCGAGGTCGGGACAGGCGAGAGCTAGGGCATTCTTCGGGGCCACCGTACGCTATGCCAATGCAGAGGGAGTGGAGCGAGAGGTGAGCATCGTCGGCACGGACGAGGTCGACCTCAGCCGCAACCACATTAGTTTTGTGTCCCCTCTAGGGCGCGCGTTGATGAGGTCGGCTGAGGGTGACAGCGTCGTTCTTCAAGCGCCGGGCGGAACGGAACATCTGACTCTGCTGGAAGTGCGCTACGAGCGTATCCCCGTGGAGCCGTTCCGCGAGCCGCCTGGCTCCGTAGCTTCGGCAAGGGAACACGCACGCCCATACTCATCGGAAGAAGAAGAGACGCAACGGCAAGGTTCGTGAAGACAAGCTATGTTATGAGCTCGCCAATCAAGGGAGATGCGGCTGAAACCGGATCGTCCGCATCGCTGCCTTAATGGCTGCCGATGATTCCCTGGCGGAGAGCGAGGGTTGCGGCTTCAGTACGGTCGGCGACCTCGAGTTTGGCGCTGATGTGATTGATATGATTCCGGACCGTGTAGTGGCTAATCTGGAGCGCGCCCGCGATTTCCTTGTTCGTGAGACCTCGCGAGACCATCTCGAGTATTTCGATTTCGCGAGCGCTCAGGCTCGAGCGATTATCCCGTTCCAACATCCACTTGGATAGCCGCTCCGGGAAGTATGTTCCGCCACCGGCGACGGTTTCGATGGCCGCGACGATCTCTTCGCGAGGAGCGTTTTTGGAAAGATACCCTCTCGCGCCTGCTTTGATGGCCCTGTATAACTCTTCTTCCAATTCGTAGCTGGAGAGGATGATCGACTTCGGCGGGCTGGGTTCAGCACTGAGGATGTTCAACAGATCGATCCCGTTGATGGATGGCATGCGCAGGTCGAGCAGGATTACGTCCGCAGGGCTGCGTTTCAGAAGCTCCAGAGCCTCTTCCCCTGAGTGGGCAGCACCAGAAAGTTTCACGCCTGGCTGCCTGCGAAGCAACGATGCCAAGCCGGCGCGAACGACGGGATGATCGTCCACGATCAAAACGCGGATACAGGTTTTAAATTCTAGCGTGCTCATCTTTGCTTTCCCTTGAACGAATCAGCCGCTTCACTGAAAGCGCCCGCAAAACGGACGGAGGCAGAGGCGCCACCACATGAACGCTGGTTCCGCTTCCCGGAGCGCTCTCGACTCTGAAGTGCGCCGAAATACTGTCGGCTCGCTTGTGCATTCCACGGATTCCAAAGCCGGCCGATTCACTGGAGATAACGAAGCCAATCCCATTGTCTTCGATGATCATTTCAACGTTCGATCTACCATACACGAGGGTGATGGTCAGCTGCGAGCATCGGGCATGCCGCACGGAGTTGGCGATGGCCTCATAACCGATTCGAAGAAGCGTATCGGAAACGCGCAACGGGATGTTCTGTACGGCTCCGTGCACTCTGGTCGAGATCTCGACCGAAGAACTCTGGCAGACCATGCGTCGCGCGCAATCCTCAAGTGCAGAAAGCAAGCCGATCGACTCCAGGTGTTCGGGACGCAACGCCGAGATACTTCGCCGCGCCTCTTCGTGACTGTTGTGAACCATGCCCTGGGCTAGCTCGAGTTGCGGAGTGATGTCGATTCCGTCTTCGACATCGTCGCGAATCGCCTGCAGCTGAAATCCGAGGCCTGCAAAACTTTGCGCCAAAGTATCGTGCATTTCGTGGGCAAGGCGCTGCCGCTCATCCAGCACGGCCTTCATGCGCCAGCGCTCTACCAGAATGAATCCGGTTATCACGGCGAGCGAGAGGAGCAGAGTTCCGATCGCGACTTCAAGGATGTGAGCTGTGTTCCACCATGGCGGCCCTTCGAGTACTTCGATATCTCCCGACGATGGAAGCAGCAAAGCGAATGCTGTGAGGTCATGGGTGTACAGAGAGTCCGTGACGCAGACACCGCGCAGGCGCAGTTTGCTTTTCGGCTTCAGGCTCCTCAATTGCGGTCCGCGTCCAGTGCCATTCACGAGCGCCACGAAAGCCTGGCTCTCGTCTTCGAGAGTCAGGCTCGTCAAACTGCCACTCTCCTCGTGCTTCTCCGCTAACCGCCCTTCGACTTCGACGTACTGCGCATCGAATGCACCTGTCGCGGCCTGCGAGGCAGCAACTGCAACGGGCGAGACAGGCGTGTGCGACCACAGGCGGCGGATCTGGGCGTTGTGCAGCTCCGAGCTGAAATCGTGCAGGTACGCATCTCCCTTGACTTCGATTTCGTCGCCGATCTGCAGCGGAGCGTGCGGATGGCTGCTGGAGATCGCGATTCCGCCGGTCGAGTCCTGAAGGTACAACATCGGAGATGTCAGCGTAACCACGCCCTGCACTGTTACCGGGGTGGGCACATCGGGCGACAACAGGCGAAGGCTGCTGATTGCCTGCGCGTCGACCTGCGAACGATGCGCCTGCAAATCGCGCTCGATAGGTTCAATAAAGCGGTCGTACTGCGAGGGCTCCATCCCGGTGGGGAGTTTCTCGGGAGTAGCCAATTCCGGCTGCAGCGACCCGACCATTGCTGAAAAATCGGCATGAGTCGCGGGTCGGATCATCAGGTTCCGCCATTGCGCGCCGGTGTTGTAGGATTTGACTCCGAACCGTCCGGACTTGATGCAGCTGGGATCGCGAATCGCGATGGTGGTCGCTTCACCTTTCTGAGAGGTGGCGCTGACCGCGAAGTCGCAGGCAACAGCCATGAATTTGATGTGGTACCACTCCTCCGCGAATACACGCGGCGTCACTCGTTTGGCGGCGTATTCCTTCCAGCCGTAGTCCGCTCGACCCATCATGAGCGTGTTATCGAGATCTCGCAGTCCAGCCATATAACCGTGATACGCGTCGACACCGGTCTCCTCGTCACTGGCGCGGATGATCAGGCCCGCATCGCCATATTGGCCGAGCAGAAGAACATCGGCCTCAACCGAGTAGTCAGACCAATGCGCGGGTCCGGTCATCAGCTTGGCGCCGCGCTCGTCGGAGTTGTTCGTCAACACCCCGCCGGCGTATTGCCACGTGCCTCCGAAAGCCTGCCAATCGTCCTGATTCTCAAGAGAGACGGCGACTGGTTGAATCGGCCCGGTTCGAGACACCGAACGATAGAGGATAGCGCCAGCTGCAACGAGCCCTATGGCCATGACAGCGAGGGCAAGTATCAGCCAGAGCCGTGCTGTGCGAACGGAACTCATTGCGGGCTCCACCAGGACATGTTTTCGATCTGACGAATCTCGGCTGAGTCAATGTTTTCTCGTGTCATGAGCACGGGCTGGATCTTGAGTTGGGCAGGGCTCGTGGAGCCGTGCATCTGGCGGTTCATGGACTCCATCGCCGCACGGCCCAATTCGTATGTGTTCTGAACAACGACGGAATCGATGCCGCCGTCCCGAATGGGAGGGATCAGGTCCTGATCGAAGCCGATGAGCTTGATAACTCCCGCTTTGGAGAATTCGGCGAGTGCGTAGTAAGTCCCTCGCGTGGCAGCAAGGGAGAGCGCTACGATCGCATCGACAGAGGTCGAGCTTGAGAGAAGTTCCTCAGCGCTGTGCTGTTCCTGCGGCACGCTCGCAAGACCCAGTCTTCGGATCACAACGTGTATTCCGGGGAATTCACGGTTGAGGGTCGATTCAAAGCTGCGCTCGCGGATCGTGTTGCTCTTGAGCTCTGGTTGAATTCCAACAATGGCAATGTTTCCCTGGCCGTGCAAAATCGAACCCAGTCGTTGAGCGGCGATGCGCCCTCCGGATTCCTCATCGTTCAGGACGTAACTAAGGTTGGGCCCCGAGGGGATGCCGAGCTCGGTGTCGATCACCACAACCGGTATTCCTTTTGCGATCACGCGGCGGATAGGAGTTCGCAGAGGCAGAGTCTGTATTGGAGAGACGATGATTCCGGCCATTCCGCGTTCGACAGATTTCTCGATGAGAGAAATCTGGGTGCGGATATCATCTTCGCGCATGGGCGCATTCCAATAAAGATTCAGGCCAGCTGAACGCGCGACCGCGGCCGCACCGGCATGCTCAGGCTCCCATAGGGCCGTGCCGCAGGTGCGTGGAATGACTGCCACCGTCGGCGCGGGCCTCTTGCAACTCTCGGCCACGAATGCCATCACTAGCACACCCCACGTCAACGCTCTTCGAGATTGGGAATGGGCGAAGAGCAGCAGAGAGGCATTCATGGCAGATACTTCCTTAACTTCCAGACCGCTGAGCATCCCAAAACCGGAAGAGCGTCCGTTGCAAGGGAAGCAGCATGGTTCATTTGACCCACGATGCGCAGGAACGGCAGCAGCTTCTCGATGGGTGTTGAACCGGCCCGGCAATTATACGGCGCAAGCAGGTTGACTGGCTCAGGCCAATGCTTTGCAGGCGATCAGGCGGTAGACTACTCAGCAAAGGGCAAGCAAAGGGGTCGGCGGCGCTGATGAAGTCAAGGTTGTTTTGGCAGGGCGTTTGTTGGATACCGCTGCTGTTCTTGTTGCTGCAGATTGCCTCCTACGGACAAGCAGCAAGTGAGTGGAACTCAGAGATAACGTCAGCTCTTCGTTCTGGCGAATTCGACAAAGCGCTGGGGCTGCTGCAACCCGCGATTCGCCAATCTCCCAACAACCCCCGGCTCTGGATGTTTCAGGGCCTTGCGTTTTCCGGCAAGCAGGATTCGCGGTCGGCACTCGAGTCTTATCGGCATGCGTTGAAGGTGTCTCCGGATTACCTGCCTGCGCTGGAAGGAGCGGCACAGATCGAGTACGCGGCAGGAAGCGCGGATGCCATTCCTCTCCTCGAACACGTGTTAAAGATCCGCCCGGATGACGCCACCACTCATGCCATGCTGGCGGTGTTGTCGGAGAGGAAGGGCGATTGCGCAAATGCAGTGATGCATTTTTCCCGCGCAGAGTCGGCTCTCGAGTCCAATCCTGAGGCTCTTCAGGGGTACGGGTTCTGCCTGATGAAGCTGAAGCAGACGGATGGCGCGATCAAGGTGTTCCAGCAGCTGCTGTCATTGCGCCCTGAGGATGCCCGTTGTCGACGAGCCCTCGCGGCTGCGCAACTCTCAGGAGACAAGACTCAGGAGGCACTGACGACGGTGCAGCCTTTGCTGAATGTAGATGCCGAGGCTGACACCATGCGTCTGGCGGCGGCGATTTACGAGGCGAACAAGGACACCCCGAATGCGGTCAAGGTTCTGCGCGAGGCGATCGTAAAGGAGCCGTCGCAGACAGCCCTTTACGTCGATTTCGCTCAACTCGCCATGGATCACCAGTCCTTTCAGGCGGGCGTGGAGATGGTGAATGCCGGGCTCAAGTTGCAGCCTGATGCGGCGCAACTCTACATGGCGCGAGGCGTGCTCTATGTGCAGCTCGCGGATTACGAGAGGGCCGAGAGCGACTTTGAAAAAGCGGAAAAACTCGATCCGGCGCTGGGGATGAGTGCGGCCGCCCAGGGAATGCTCGCGAACGAGCAGAATCAGAACGATCCTGCCCAGGCGCTGGCAGCGGTTCGAGCCAAGCTTGCCAAAAAGCCCAACGATGCATTTCTGCTCTACCTGCAGGGAGCAATTCTCTCTAAACTGGGCGCGGAACCGGCATCCCCCGAATTCAAGCAGGGCCTTGCCTCGGCGCAGCGAGCAGTGAAGTTGCAGCCTTCGTTAACGGCTGCCCACAATCTGCTTGCGAAGTTCTTTCTCGATGCGGGAGACAACGCGCGCGCGGCAGCGGAGTGCCGTATGGTACTGCAGCAGAGCCCCTCCGATCAAAGTGCTTTGTATCATCTGGTCATTGCATTGCGGAAAAGCGGAAATCAAACCGAGATCCCGGACCTGTTGAAGAGACTCGCAAAGGCTCGTCAGGATGCGACCAGGCAGGAAGGCGAACGCAACCGCTACAAACTCGTGGTCGCATCCGAAGGCGAATCGAAGTGAGCTCTCAGCAATATCCCGTAAACCTTTACTTGGCAGCTTCTCAACAGGGATAATGACACCCGTTAAGCTCCGCTCTGATGACAATTACTCGCCGTTCTTTTGTCGCCCTGTCGCTATGTGCTTCCGCGCAACGCCTGCTCTCCCAGCAGGAAGGGGGAATCGCATCCCGGGGAGTGAAGGCGCAGGCAAAGCCGGCTCCCTCCGGCCGTCCCTTCAACGCGCAGTTCACTGACGTGGCAAAAGAAGCCGGTCTGCATGCTCCCGTCATCTACGGCGGGATAGACCAGAAGAAGTACATCGTCGAGGCGAATGGTTGCGGTTGCGCCTTTATTGACTACGACAACGATGGATGGATGGACATCTTCCTGCTTTCCGGAACGCGGCTCGAAGGCGCGCCACCCGAGGCAACAAATCGCCTGTACAAGAACAATCGCGACGGCACGTTCACGGACGTCACCGAGAAGGCAGGGCTCACAGCTGTAGGGTGGGCGAACGGAGTCTGCGTCGGTGACTACAACAATGATGGCTTCGACGATATTTTCTGCACTTACTTCGGCCAGAATCGCCTGTTCAAAAATAATGGCAACGGCACCTTCACCGACGTAACGAAGGAAGCGGGCCTGTGGCAGCCGGGGCCTGCGCGATGGGGAGCAGGATGCGCATTTTTGGACTACAACCGCGATGGGCACCTCGATTTATTTGTCTCGAATTACATCAACTTTTCGTTTGAGAATGCTCCCGTTCCGGGTGAGAAGTCGACCTGCAACTGGAAGGGAATCCCCGTCAATTGCGGGCCTCGCGGCCTTCCGCCCGGACGTCATCTTCTCTACCGCAACAATGGCGATGGAACATTTACCGACGTGACGAAGCAGGCCGGCATCGATGTCGCGATAGAAAGCTACGGCATGACGGTGGTCGCGGCCGACTTTGATGAAGACGGGTGGCCGGACATCTTCGTGGCCTGCGACTCAACGCCCAGCCTGCTGTTCATGAACAATCATGATGGAACCTTTCGCGAGGAGGGTGTCACTCGCGGTGTTGCTCTGAGCGACGACGGCATGGAACAGGCCGGCATGGGAGTTGGCATCGGCGACTACAACCTCGACGGGCATCTCGATCTGTTCAAGACGCACTTTATCGACGATACGAGCGGTTTCTACAAGAACGATGGCAAAGGGAATTTCGATGAGGTGACCCGGGCCGCCAGGATTGGTGTCGAGACGCGCTTTACGAGCTGGGGAGCCGGCATCGTCGATCTCGACAATGACGGCTATCCTGACGTGCTCTTCGTAACAGGCAGCGTGTATCCCGAAGTTGAGAAGAAGCTTCCCCAATATCCGTACAGGACGCGGCGGGTGCTATTCCGGAACCTGGGCAACGGTACCTTCGAAGAACTTGAGACCCAGGGAGGAGAAGGGATCTCGGGCGCGCATAGCAGCCGGGGATGCGCATTTGGCGACTTCGACAATGATGGCGACATGGATGTGCTGATCGTGAACATGAACGAGCCTCCATCCCTGTTGCGAAACGATCTGAAGGTCAAGCCGAACTGGCTGAAAGTGAAACTGGAAGGCGTGAAGTCGAACCGTAGCGCGATCGGCGCGCGGGTCATTGCACGGTTCGCGGGCAAGAGCCAGGCGCAGGCTCTGGTGAGTCAGTCGAGCTACTACTCCTGCAACGATCCACGCCTTCATTTTGGACTGGGTCCAGCAACCGAAACAGATCTGGAGATCTATTGGCCGAGCGGTCTGCATGAGCGTTATCCCAAGGTTGCAGTCAATCGGCTGGTTACGATCCGCGAAGGCAAGGGATTCGTGCCAAATCGCGGTTGGGACCGGTAAATCTTCCTTTCTCGGAAATCGGCGCATAGTACATAGAACCCATTGACACTCGTTCTGAGCATCTTCTACAAGGTTGTGAAATCGGGGAAACGTTTTCCGAGCACGCACAATAATACCCCGACACGTGTTTCAGGAGGTGTTCATGTCACGACGCAGGGTGCTCACCCTTGCCATCTCGCTGTGTTCCTTAGTGGCTCTCTGGGCCGCCCCCGCGTTCGCGCAGTTCACCGCGAACATTCAGGGAGTGGTTCAGGACCCCACCGGAGCAGGCATCGCAAAAGCACAAATCGAACTGATGAACGTCGCCACGGGCGAGCGGAAAGCTTCGGCATCCGACTCTTCGGGCAACTACCGCTTCGTCAGTCTCGCCCCCGGGAGCTACAAGGTAACGGTGGAAGCCACCGGCTTCTCGAAGACAGAAACGTCTGTCACGGTTCTCACCGAGCAGAACGTCAATTTGCCGATTTCGCTCCGCGTCGGTTCTGCGAGTGAATCGGTAGTGGTGAGTACTGAGGCTCCCATCATCGACACCGCTGACAGCCGCACCGAACTCACTCTGGATAACAAGGGTGTGGCTCAATTGCCGATCGTCGGCAGAAACCTGGTGACGCTCGTGACAATGGCGCCCGGCGTTTCCGGCCTTGGAACGAGCACCTCAGGCAGCCCGGCGTCCGGCGTGGACAACTTCTCGACAGAAGAGCAGGTTGACGCCAGCGCGAACGGCCAGGGGCAAAACAACAACCAGTACGTCATCGACGGACTCGACGTCACCAGCGGCATCCGGCAAGGCGTTCTCAATCTCACTCCGCAGCCTGAATCCATCCAGGAAACAAGCGTGCAGGTGAACACGTTCTCCGTGGAGCACAGCCGCGCAGCCGGCCTGCAGACAATCTTCACTACCAAGTCAGGAACTGATGCTTTCCATGGGTCCGCGTCGGACTGGTTCAACTACCAGGGGATGTATGCCAATCAGCATTTTGTGTCGACAAAGGACAGCCCTTACAAGCCGTTCCACTCGAACAATATGGACTTTGCGATTGGCGGTCCGATCATCCCGCACCACAACAGCTTCTTCTATTTCGCACTTGAGCCTCTCCGTTCGTCTGCGAGCGCCGGCGGCTTCGTGACATTCGCGTCGCCCGATTTCATCTCCTTTGCGCAGACGAATTATCCAGGCACGGTGGGAACAGGAATTCTCACCAAGTACGTGCCCTCCGGAGTGGGATCTGTCACTGTGCAGCAAACCGCGGCGGATGTCTTCGGCACAGGTTGCGGAACGGGGGCTGGCAAGAATGGGGTCCCATGCGACCTGGCGATGATTAACCAGGGTTCGTTTGGCGCCACTCAGATCCGCAATGGCACCCAGTACTTCGCCCGCATCGACCAGGCGTTCCACAAGGAGCGCATCTATGTCAGTCTCTTCCGTACCCTGCTTGAGACCGGCGCTGCGTCTCCGATGCCCGACTTCTCGGCGTTGAACCACACGTGGCAGGTTGCAGGCCAGGCGTCATGGACGCACACCTTCTCCTCCAACACGCTGAACGAAGTAACGGCCGGTCAGAGCCGGGTTGAGGGCGTCCTCGGCAGCGGCGCAAAGGACTACACGGTGCCGTCGATCTCTGTAAACGGCATTAATGCTGACGGCGGCCAGGCTTACGGCGTTGGTTTTGCTCAGGGCGACTTCATTCAGCACAATTGGCATTGGCGCGACGTGCTCACTCATGTGAAGGGCGCACATACTTTGAAGTTCGGATACGAGGGCTGGTATGGCGACGACGTGGAGCCATTTCAGGGTCCGTGGTCCCAGCCGAAGTTCGCGTTTGACAACCTGCTGAAGCTCGCTCAGGACGCACCGACCAACGAGAGCGGCATCATGTACAACCCGCAGACCGGCACACAGCAGTTGTGGAACTGGGATGCTGCGGCGAGAACCTTCGGCCTGTTCGTCGAGGACACCTGGAAGGCTCGCAAGAACCTGACCCTTACCCTCGGATTGCGTTATGACGACAGCGGCAATCCTTGGTCGAAGAGCGATGCCACAGTCTTCGGAAACTTCTACCTGGGCACTGGCACTTCAAAGCAGGAGCAGATTGCGAACGGGTATGCGAAGCCGACGCACAACGCTTTGCTACATTCAGTCGACAACCTGTGGAGTCCTCGCGCAGGCTTCGCGTGGGATCCAACCGGCAATGGCGACTGGGTGGTGCGCGGCGGATGGGGTCTGTACGCGAACTGGCTGACATCGGCCAACGTGCAGGAAGAGTTCCGTGGCAGCCCTCCGGGACTAGTGCTCGCATCGTTCACCACCGGCACCCCGACGCCGCCCATCTTCCAGTTGGGAACCGGCAACAAGCCGCCGTTCGGATTTACCTTCCCGACCTTCCAGGGCGGACTGGACACCAAGGGCGGAAAGGTTGGCGGCAACTTCGCCATTGGAGCTATCAACCCGCTGCTCAAGTCACCGTGGGCGGATATCTGGTCCCTTAGCGTTCAGCGAAGGCTCACACGCGACATCGCCGCGACGGTGGGTTATAGCGGATCGCACTCCTGGAACATCGTTGGCAATGGAAACTCCATCGGCAACGTCTCCTATGGTGTCGATATCAACGTGGTTCCGGGTGACCTGATTGCGCATGAAAGTCTTGTGCGGACAGGTCTCAACACCAGCTTCGGATCGATCGGCTATGCGGATAACGATCGATACGGTAACTACCAGGGCGTCTACTTCGACGTAAGAGGGCGCTTCTCGCGGGGATTCATCGACGCCTCCTACACGCGTTCGAGTTCGAAGGACGATGGTCTTGCCTATCCGACTCCGGACAATCCGGGTCAGTATTACGCCTCGTCAGTCTTTGACGTGCCGAACCGGTTCTCCTTGAGCTGGAACTACTCGCTGAAGGGACTGAATCAGGGTAAAGGCGCTGTGGGAAGAGTGACCGGCGGGTGGGGATTGAGCGGTACAACCATCTACCAGTCGGGTTATCCGTTCACGGCCACGAACTTCAATGGCTTTGCACCAATCTGCGCGGATACTTCCTCAACTGCTCCGGCGTGTCCGTCCTTCGCAAACCCAGCCGTTGGATTGCAGTCGTATAGCGGCGACTACAACGCGGACGGCAATAACCTAGACTATCCAAATGCCGTGAGCTACAAGCAGTTGAGCGGGAACAAGTCATGGCTGACGGGAACGGTTCCAAAGTCCAACTTCACCATTCCAGGATTGGGTGAAGAGGGCAATGAAAAGCCGATGCAATTCCGTGGTCCGAACTACTTTGAGACGAACACGAACATCTACAAAGACACTCCGATCACAGAACGCATCAACTTCCAGATCCGGTTTGAATTCTTCAACCTGTTCAACCGGGCAAACTACGCGAATGTCGATACGAACATCGCAGACGGCAGCTTCGGCGCGGCAACGGGATCCCATGAGCCGAGGTTCTGGCAACTGGGAGGAAGACTGTCGTTCTGATGTGACCCGGGCTCCTCCTGTGTGGCCGGCTAGCTCTTTGAGTTGGCCGGCCTCTTCTTTTTGAGTAACATCGACTTCAAAACTTCGCGCTTGTGCGGGGTGACGACTTTCACTAACAGCTATGCTGCTTGTTCCTCATCACCGCCGGATGCTTCTTGTTTCTTTCGTTCTGATAATGCTGCTGTCAATGCTGCATGCGCAGAACGCCGACTATCGGGTCGCATCTATCGCCGCTGCCCTGAGGGATGAAAACTATGAGCGAGCTTTGCAACTCGTTCATGCCGCGCTGGCGGACTCTCCCGGAAATCCAGAACTGTGGACCATGCAGGGCGTCGCATACAGGGGCTCGAACAAACCCAAAGACGCACTCGCGTCCTTCAAAAGAGCGCTGAAACTGTCGCCCGACAATATCGTCGCTCTCCGAGGCGCCGCTCAGATTGAAGTCGATGACGGAGACCCTGCCGGCATACCGATCCTGCAACGAATCTTGAAACTCGATCCTCGCGACCTTACCAGCCACGCGATGCTCGCGGTTCTTGAGTATCAGCAGGGCGACTGCAACACGGCTGTGCCACACTTCGCGAAGGCCGTATCCCTCTTTGAACGGCGCCCCGCCGGGCTGCGTGCGTACGCCGCGTGCCTCGTCAGGCAGAAGAGATTTGACGAAGCGATAGAGGTGCTCATCCGCACCATGCAATCGGATCCGGAAAATACCCAGGGCCGCAGAGTGCTTGCCGCCGTTCAGCTGATGGGCAAGCATCCGCAAGATTCCATCAATACGCTTTCGCTGCTGCTCAGTGCGACGCCTGACGCTCAGACGCTGGAACTCGCGTCGCAGGCTTACGAGCAGGCTCACGAAACAGAGAAGGCTGTCGATGCTCTGCGCCGGGCGATTCTGCTCGATCCAAATGACGTGAACCTGTATCTCGAATTTGCCGCGATCGCTGAGAAACATCAGTCTGTTCAGGTCGGCATCAACGTGGTGAATGATGGCATCGCGTTACAGCCGAATGCCGCCGCTCTCTATTTCGCGCGTGGGATGCTGCTAGTACAGCTTTCCGAATATGAGAAAGCTCAGAGCGACTTCGATCGGGCCTATAAGCTCGATCCGAAGTCATCATTGTCGGCCGCCGCCCAGGGCCTGACGGCTGTGCAGCAGAATGATTTTCACAAGGCCCTTACCGGGATCGAGGAGAAATTACGCGAGCGCCCGGGCGATCCGATTCTTCTGTATATGCGCGCGGATGTGCTCACCGAGCAAGATCCGAAGCCGGGATCGGTCGAGTTCGATACGGCCTTGAATTCGGCAAAACGAGCCGTCTCTCTGAAGCCCGGACTTGGCCCGGCGCATACGGTTCTTGCAAAGCTCTACATGTCGGCGGAGCGCTATCCAGAAGCGGCTGCCGAATCGCGTAAAGCCCTGCAGGCCGATCCTGCTGACCAGACGGCTCTGTACCATCTGGTCCGTGCGTTGCGGAAAACCGATCAGAAGGGCGAGATCCCGGCTCTGCTGAAGCAACTCGCAGTCCTCCGCCAACAGGCCAACAGCAGGAAACGCGAAGAGAACCGCTTCAAGCTCGTCGAGGGCGATTCGGAACCACAATGAGTCCCGGCCCGTGCCTCATGTAAGCCTTATGAGATAAACACATTTCGTCCCGCCGCGAAGGATCGACTCTTCGAGTTCAGCTTTGACCGGGCGGCCGAGAATTTCTGAGTAGGTCTGTTCCTGCCATCCCAGGGTGCAGTCGCAGAAGCTGGCCGGGGTCGTACCCACTTGTACCAGCGGGCAGCTGCACGAGGGTCCCTTGTCGACAATGCGGATTGTGCTATTCGCCTTGTCGTAGGTGGCCTCCGCCATCCAATTGCGCCGCCCTTCTGCCAGGAAGCCCTCGATGTCATTTCGAAAGCGGTCAATCAGGGCTGTCCGATACGTGTCAGCGCATCTGCCGCCGAGAGTGTGAAGGATCTGTCTCCGCTGATCCTCAGGCAAGCGAGCCTCGATGATCTCGATCAACTTCGAAAAGCGAAGCCGGGCTGCGTCGGTTCGATCCTTCCACTCGGACGCTTGGCCGGAACCGCATTCGCCAGGCTTGTCGGTACTCTCGTCAGCATCGGCAATCTTTGCAGAACAGCAGATCCCGCTTCCGCAAAGCGCAACTGCACACCCTCTTACGAATTCCTTCCGGTTCATCCTCGCTCCGTTCGCCTTTCTGCGTGATCCGCGCTGATTGCTCTGGACATGAATCAAGCAGAGCCTGATGACCTCCTGGTATCGCAAATCTGTTGTGCGGGGATTCAGCTCTTGAGCTGCACGTAAGTGCTGTAGCTCTCCTTGTCGATTGACATGAAGGGACGCATTGTTACTTCGCTGCCGCTGGTGGAGGTCGCGGTCCAGTCGCCGCGATCATTCTTGATCGGCTTCGCGCGGAGAAGTGCTTGAGAATCGAATGCCGGTTGGGATTCTGCAATCGCCATCAGTACAAGAGGGCCTTGAACAAGCGCTGCGATATTTGGGTGATTTGCGTCCACTACTTCGAGGCGAAGCGGCATCGGAATCTCGAGCTGGATGCGGTCTCCATCCTTCCAGGTCCGTCGAATGGCGGCAAACGATCCAGGCTCGACCGTGCTCTTGACTCGAGCTTCGTTCACCATGACGACCGGATCAGATTTTGCCCAGGCAGGGATACGGACGTAAATTGCCTGCTCATGCGGCTGCGATGCGAGGACTTGAATTTCGATCTTGTTGTCGAATGGATATCGGGATGTCTGCGTGAGCTGCAGTCTCGTTCCGCCATCAGTCCAGTGAACGCTCGACGGCGTGAAGAGGTTGACATAGACGCCGTCATGAGAGCGCAGGTACGTGCTGACGTGGTAATCAGCAGCGAGCTGAGGAAACGTTCCGGAGCAGCATGGCCACTTGTCCTTGTACCAGGCCTTCTTTCCCGTGTTGGCATAGTCAGAGTAGTAGAAAGATGTGCCATCGGCTTGAATTGGCCACGCACCGAGAATTGTGTTGTAGAGTACGCGCTCCATGCTGTCGCCATAGCGCGCATCTTTGGTCACCCGCAACAGATAGCGCGTGATTTTGAAGTGGCCATATGCGCCGCACGGGGTCTCGAAGCTGGCGTGCGTCTGGCTCAAGCTGTCGCCAAGCTGCCCCACTCCCGGTTCTCCAAAGGCCTCGTTGGGGCCCCAGCCGCCGGTTGCAAAGCTCTGCGTCTTTTGGAGCATGTCGAAGCCATTCCTGGCTGCACGCAGGTGCTTCTCGCTTCCAAGCGTGATGTATGCCTGCATCGCGGAACTGAACGCATTCACGTGGCTGTATGCATGCTCGAATGGCAGTACGTTGTTGCCTTCCGCTAACGGATTGAGGTAGGTGTCGTCTTCCAGATATTTCTTCGCCATATCAAGATAAAGGGGCTTGCCGCTTCTGTGATATGCGAAGAAGAGGTTCTCTGGCAGGGTGTAGGTCTCGTCCCACGTGAAGGCCGTGTCTTTGTGCGGCCGTGAACGCTGTTCGGCCCGCGACAGCGCTTTCTCCGGCAGGTAAGCTGCAATCGCCCGCGTGAGCCTTTCATGAATATTCATTGCCAACGGATCATGTGCATACTCATGAGCATCGATCAGTCCGCACGACAGCTTGTCGTAGGTGTAGGCCGGCAAGCGGTAGTCGACGAAGAAGCTGGCCTTTGCATCGAGCGTTTCTCCGTAACCCTTCACCAGCCTGTTGATCTTGAGCCTTGTCGGCTCGTCACCGGTCACGGCATAGGCCCGTGCTAGACCGGAGACATACTGCCCGAAAGAATGGCCGGCAATGAAACCGTGAAAGTCGTTCCGTTCCAGGCTGAACCCGTTCAGGTCGTACCAGCCGCCCATGTCCTCTCCGGGAGCGGGCAGGCCGGCGACCTGTCGAAACACCTTGAGCATTCTGTCGTCAGCGAGGTTCAAAAAGCGGGCGTGGTTCTCATCAAACTGACGCCGCATCGGCCCGTCATGCAGTTGAACATCGGAATAGTTGAAGAGCGTAAGCGGCGTAGTGATGGCGGCCAGGCTTTTTTGCGTTCCCGCCAGGGCCGGACCTGGGGAAAGAGCCTGAACGCCCGCAATTGATGCAGCCGCTTTGACGAAATCTCTGCGATTGATTCCTTGTGCCACGTGCTCCCTCGCTGCTGAGTGAATCTTTTGGACGCAGCCTAGGTTTGTGCTTCGTGCACTGTCAATGGGTCATTGAGGCCATCATCCTTGTATGCGAACGTGCGCGACATGTGGTCTGAATCACAGTTGATCTACGACAACGCCGATCCTCGAAGCTGCTCTATCACCTTCGCGGATAGGGCCTCAGGTGAGCAGCGAAAGGAGAATCTATACTTGGGAATTGCCGGTGCTTCTAAATCCATTCAGGTGTCATTGAGGATTCGTAATGCTTAATCGTCGTGAGTTTCTTGCCGTGGTTTCAGCTGCTGCTGGTGCAGCCCTGATCGAAAAAACTTCTTCCGCCGAGACAGGAGCCCAGCAGGGAAGTGAATCCGGAGCACCCGAGGATTACACCCGCTACGTAAATGTATTCGTGGGTACGGGCGGTCACGGCCACTGTTTTCCGGGCGCGACGGTGCCTTTTGGCGCGGTGCAGTTGAGCCCCGACACAGGCATTCGCGATTGGGATTGGTCCTCCGGCTACCATCATGACGACTCCACGATCATGGGCTTCAGCCACACGCATCTCAGCGGCACCGGCGTGGGAGACATGCTCGACCTTCTTCTGGTTCCGCGAACGGGGGAAGTTGTGCTGAATCCCGGCGTCGATCCCGAAGCGCGAAGCAAGTCAGAAGGAACTTACCGCTCGCGTTTCTCTCATGCGGATGAAAAGGGAGAGCCAGGATACTACTCCGTGCAGACCGAAAGTGCGGGCGGAGCGAAGATCAAGACCGAGCTGACGGCGACCGAGCGCACCGGCCTGGCTCGATTCACCTTTCCTGCGAACGAGTCGGCCTACGTCATCCTCGATTTGCATCACGCATACGGCGAGGAGAGCCCGGTAAAGTCGGCTGAAGTCGCAGTGGTGAGTGAAACCGTTGTTCAAGGCGGCCGGCACGTGAGCCGTTGGGCGCCGGATCGGGAAATCTACTTCACGACCGAAGTCTCGATTAAGCCGATCAAGGTTGAGGTCTTCTCCGATGACAAGCCGGTGAGTGATAAAAATACGAGCGGGAAAAATCTGAAGGTTGTTCTTCATTTCGAGCCGGGCACCACGGTCATGTTCAAGACAGGCATTTCCATGGTCAGCACCAGCAACGCGCAGGGGAATCTCAAGAAAGAGCAGCCCGGCTTTGAATTTGACGAAACCAAAGCCGCGGCGCGGCGCATGTGGCAAAAAGAACTGGCGCGCATCCACGTCGAGGATCCCAGCGAAGAGCGTAAAACCGTCTTTTACTCAAGCCTCTATCACATGATGTGCGCGCCCACGCTGGCCGATGACTGCAATGGCGAATATCGCGGCCTGGACAAAAAGGTCCACACACTTTCCGCAGGCGAACACAACTACAGCACCTACTCGCTTTGGGATACCTATCGCGCTCTGCATCCTTCCTTCACGTTGTGGCAAGTCGATCGCATCGCGCCGCTCGTGAACTGCCTCATTCGCATGGCGGAGCAGAGCATTTATGGATTCCCCATCTGGCCGCTGCAAGATGGAGAAACATACTGCATGCCCGGTTACCACGGGGCGAGCGTGATGGCGGAGGCATGCGCCAAGAAGATCCCGGGGATTGATTGGAATCGCGCATACGCCGGTATGCGGAAGCGCAACATGGTCGACGATTACATGGGACTTGGCCTTTACAGGCAGATTGGGTACATCCCCGCCGATAAGGTCGACGAGTCGATTGGCAAGTTCGTCGAATATGCCTACAACGATTGGGCATGTGCGCGGGTTGCCGAGGCGACAGGGCATGCTGATGACGCAGCGATTCAGCGAAAGCGGTCTCAAAATTACCGCAACGTCTTCGACGCGAAAATGCAGTTTATCCGCCCCAAGCTGGCGAGCGGCGAATGGGCGCCAAACTTCGATCCCAAGGCGACTGGCCATGTTCCAGATCACCGCGACTACACAGAGGCAAATGCCTGGCAGAGCACTTTCTTCGTACAACACGATGTGAAGGGCTACATGCAGCTGTTCGGAGGACGCGAGCCGTTTGCGAAGAAGCTGGACCAGCTGTTCACAGAAAAACCCGGCGTGAGCAACGAGTCTGTCGCGGATATGACAGGCTTCATCGGTCAGTACGTGCACGGGAACGAACCGAGCCACCACATCACATATCTCTATACGTGGGCTGGTCAGCCTTGGAAGACGCAGGAGAAGGTTCGCGAGATCCTGCTCACGCATTACCGCAACGACTTCGACGGCTTGGATGGAAACGAAGACTGCGGCCAGATGTCGGCGTGGTTCGTAATGAGCGCGATGGGCATGTATGCGGTCGATCCCGTCAGCGCGACTTACGTTTTGTCCGCCCCGCTTTTCAAGCGTGTGTCGATACAACTTGGGAAGGGCCGCCAGCTTGTGATCGAGGCAGAGGGCAGCGAGAGTCCGGAAAAGAGCAAATATATCCAGTCGGTATCGCTGAACGGAAAGCCACTGGATCGCCTCTGGGTCCGGCACGAAGACCTTGCACAGGGAGGCCATCTGGTCTTCAAACTCGGTGCTGAGCCAAACATGAGCCTTGGGGCCGCCGTGCGAGAGATGCCGCCGTCGCTGACGGCTTAACTCTCAACCAAAAGGTGGACCGCTGCACCGGTTCGTCACACAACAGTTCGCTCCGGGAACTGCACAGCTACCTATTTGTTCAAATTCCGAATTATTCCCTTGACAGTTGCGCAGGGCCGATTCTAACGTTCGGTTCGAACTTTGAACTATATGCAAAACTGCCGGGTTCTACCTGGATTCTGGAGGCTTCAATGATCGTACGCACCCCCTGGAAAAGGCTGATCGGGATTGGTGTCTTCTCTCTGCTCATGTGGATGTCCCAGGTCGCAATGGGACAAGCGGTTACCGGCACCCTGCTTGGTACGGTGTCGGATACAACCGGAGCCGCAATACCAAATGCCAAGGTGCTCATCAAAGAGACCTCAACAAATTCAACCCATGAATCTCTGACCAACGGCAGCGGCAATTACACGTTCCCCGATCTGCCACCGGGCGCGTATATCGTCACGGCGGAGTTGACCGGCTTCAAGAAGGCGATGCAGGAAAACGTGCAGCTCCTGAGCAATTCTGCCATTCGAGTGGATATGACGATGCAGACGGGCAATGTGACGGAGACCGTCACGGTAACAACAGCACCGCCCGTGCTCCAGACCGACCGCGCTGATATCAGCACCAAGATTGACGCGGCCAACGTGATGGCACTGCCCCTCACAACGGGGCGAAATTTCCAATCGCTTTTGAACCTCGTCCCCGGCACCAGCCCTGCAACCTTCCAGCACTCGCAATTCTTCAACGCGCAGAATTCCTTGCAGACGCAGGCCAACGGCATGCCGCGGGTCAGTAATCTTTACCAGATTGAGGGCATCGACGACGACGAGCGCACCGGCCTGCTGCAAATCCTGATTCCTCCGGCTGAAGCGATTCAGACCGTCGATGTCTCTACGAATAACTATGAGCCGGAGCTCGGCCGTTCGGTCGGCGCCATCACCAATGTGACGCTCAAGTCAGGCACCAACGCGTTGCATGGTTCGGCGTTCGAGTATCTCCAGAACAACTATGTGAACGCTCGCTCCTACTTCGGCCCGAAGCTTGGACACCTGTCATACAACTACTTTGGCGGCTCAATTGGGGGCCCCATTAAGAAAGACAAGTTGTTCTTCTTCGGTGACTACCTCCGCACGATCGACAGCGAGAAGGTCAGCAGCACCTTCACCGTCCCGGATGCTCGCTGGTATACCAACGCCGGAGTCACTCCTGGCTGCACCGACCTTGCCGGTTGTGTGGACTTGAGCGGCGCTCTCGTCGGCACTACTGGCCAGATTTATGACCCGAACACCGGCGACGGCACTGCAGCACATCCGCGCACCGCGTTTACGAATAATCAAATCCCCATCAGCCGGATCAACCCCGTTTCGCTGAACATGCTGCAACAACTCAACGCGGCTTTTCCAAAATACGGAACGCTGGATTCGACCAAGCCCCTGAGCAGTCCTACCAATAACTACGCCACCACTCTTCCGTTTAGAAAAGACGCACACAGCTTCGACGTCAAAGTTGATTGGAGCCTCAACGAGAAGAACCACCTCAATGGCCGCTTCAGCTGGCAGCGCACCAATACCTTCCAGGCGGCGGCCTTCGGCAACTTTCTTGGCGGCCCGCAGGGCGGCGGCTTCGAGGCCCAGGGAAATCAGACTGCCTACAGCACCGGCGGCATCTATAACCATGTTTTCTCGCCCACGTTCTTAACCGAGGTTCGGGTCGGCGTAGCCCACCTCCGCAACACGGCACTGCCACTCGACTACGGGACGAACGACGCGTCAACGATCGGTGTACCCGGAGTCAATATCGAAGGCCAGCCCTTCACCTCGGGGCAGGTAGGCATCACCATCAACGGCGGCTTCTCTAATCCGCTCATCGGGTATTCAGCCTCGGTGCCATGGGTCCGTGCAGAATCGAACATCGATGCAGTGAACACCTGGACAAAGATCACCGGTAACCACACACTGAAGTGGGGTGTCGACCTACGCCGGGTCCGCGACGATCTCTTGCAGGACCAGACTTTTAGCCCGCGCGGCGCGTTTACCTTCAATGACCTCACGACCTCCACGACCGGCGCCAAGACAAATATCGCCAACTTCATGGGGAGCTTCCTGCTCGATCAGCCCTCGACGACTGGACGCGATCTGAACACGTTTGTCCCGCGCTACCGGCAGTGGTGGTTCTTCGCGTTTGCGGGAGACAAATGGCAGGCAACGCCCAAGCTGACCCTTGACTATGGTCTGCGCTGGGAATTCTATCCACCTGCTACGCCACCAGTCGCCGGCGGCTTTTCCAATTACGACCCATCGAACAACACGCTGGTTCTCGCCGGTGTCGGAGGCAATCCCAACAACCTTGGAATGGAGACTCGGTATAACTACTTCGCTCCGCGCACTGGACTCTCGTACCGCGCACACGATGCTACTGTGATCCGCATGGGGTTTGGCATGAGCTACATTCCGTTCACGGATAACACTTATGCGTACAATTTCCCAATCCGCGCCAACAACAGCTATCAATCAGCCACGGGCTCGCAATTCCTCCCTGCAGTCCTGTCTGATAACGTGACGGTTGCCTCGTTCCAGGCTGGCTTCCCGGCGCCGGTTCCGGTGGTGATTCCCGACAACGGGATCATCGTTGCTAATACCCCCCAGCTAATCAGTCAGGCCTATACCTACGTCCCGAAGAATTTTAAAAATTCCTACGCGGAAGCATGGAATCTGGCTCTCCAGCAAGCCTTCGGCCCCAACTACAGCCTTCAGATTGCATACGTCGGCAATCATGGAACGCGCATGAATCTGTCCCAGAACATCAATTTGCCAAACACGTATGGCGGTCCCTTGCCGGAAAACTCGACCGCATTCACTGGTGGCGCCACAGGCCGCACGGCAGCCACAAACGAATACTTCCTGGGGTACTCCTCGAACTACAACGGCCTTCAGGTCCAACTGACAAAACGGTTCTCTGCTGGCCTGACATTTACCTCCGCTTTCACGTGGGGTAAGGCGCTCACTTATGCAACCGGAGGAGACGACAACGGCAGCCTGGTCTTCTTCATCGACCAGCGCAGAAACTATGCTCCTGCCGATTTTGACCGCTCCAAGAATTTCGAGCAGAGCTTCACGTACGAGTTGCCGTCCGGACGTGGCCACCGTTTATTCAACTCAGGTGTCGGCGACGCAGTGTTCGGGGGCTGGAGGCTGTCAGGCGTGATTTCAATACTTTCTGGTTTGCCATTCAGCGTATACGCAAATCAAGGCGCCCTCAATACATCGGGAACAGCGCTGTTGGCAACTATGGCTGGCTCTCCAAAAGTTACGCACCAGATCGGAGCAGTCACAGCATGGCTGGATAAGTCTAATCTCACACAGCCAGCCGGCTGCACCGACCCAACGTGCAGCAATCCTGTGCTTGGTAACACTGGGCGGAACCAATTCCGGGGACCGGGCTATTGGCAAAACAACTTCTCACTTGCTAAGAAGTTTACGATGTTCCGGGAATTTGCGAGTGAGCTTCGTATCGATGCTGTGCAGTTAACGAATACTCCTCAGTTTGCCAATCCCGCTGCGGGCAGCGGAACAATCATTACAAACGCGAATTTCGGTAAGATAACTAGCACTCTGGGCAGCGGCCAGGGCAGTGTGAACGGCGTAGGCGGTGGCCGAAGCCTCCAGGGCTCACTCAGATTCTCCTTCTAGCCTCCACTCTGGCGGGCGAGGCAGAAATGCTTCGCTCCGCCACTATCCGCGGCGCAGGATGCACGCTGCTGCCCGCATGAGGATACCAACAATGAGTATTCACTCCCGCCGGACTTTTCTGAAGAGGTCCGCCGCGGCAGCGTCTCTGTGTGCCGTGCCGTCTTTCGCGCGGGCTGCAAAGTCGCCATTTCGTATCGCGGTGATCACCGACGAGATATCGCCTGACTTCGATCACGCGTGCCATGTTGCTTCGCAGGATATTGGAATGCAGTGGGTGGAATTGCGTTCCCTGTGGGGCAAGAGCCTGATGAGCCTCAAGGAAGATCAACTCGCGGATGCGCACAAGATTCTCGACAAATACAAACTGCAGGTTACGGATATCGCCAGCCCGCTTTTCAAAACCGACTGGCCAGGAGCGCCGCGATCGCAATACGGATCGAAGGGCGATATGCACAACGCTCCCGAAGCGACCTTCAAAGAGCAGGACGAAATTCTCGAGAAGTCGATTGCACTCGCGAAGCGATTCAAGACCAACAAGGTGCGATGCTTTGATTTCTGGCGTCTCGATGACGTGAAACCGCATCGGGAAGCCATCGACGACAAGCTCCGCCAGGCAGCCGAGAAAGCAGGCAAGCAAGGCGCTCTGCTGGTGCTGGAAAACGAATTCGAGTGCAACACAGCAACGGGACGTGAAGCGGCTCGGATACTTGGAGCGATCAAAGCACCATCGCTTGCGCTGAACTGGGATCCAGGCAATGCAGTCATGTGCGGCGAGATGGACGCCTATCCGACCGCATGGGAGATGCTGCCGAAGAATCGAATACATCATTGCCACGTGAAGAATGCAGTCAAGGACGAGCGCGGAAAGATAGTCTGGTCGCCGACGGGAAAGGGTGTTATCGATTGGACCGGCCAATTCCGTTCCCTGAAGGCGGCAGGATTTAGAGACGCTGTGAGCCTCGAGACGCACTGGCATGGAGCGGCGACGCCGGAAGAATCCAGTCGCGAGAGTTGGGCTGGGATGAAGAAGGCACTCACCGACGCCGGCGCGTTGTAAATCGATTGAGAACTTTAGATCTCACAGAGCCATCATTATCTTGGGAGGGTACGTGATCACACGACGTGAATTCATCGATACGCTTGCGACGGGAACGGCAGGACTGGCAATCGCTTCTACAGCCAAAAGCTATGGGCAGATCCTGGGATCTAACGACCGGCTGAATTTCGCGGTGATCGGTCTGCATTCGCGCGCATATGCACATCTCTCCGCGCTGAAAGCGAACAAGGCTTCCGCCAGGATCGCCTACGTCTGCGACGTAGACACGAACACGATGAAGAAGTTCGCTGCGGAAACCGAGAAGGAGATGGGCGAGGCTCCAAAGACGGACCAGGACTTCCGCAACATCCTCAAGGAGAAGGAAGTCGATGCGATAACGATCGCTACTCCCGATCATTGGCACGCCCCAATGGCAATTGCCGGTCTTCAGGCCGGGAAGCACGTCTATGTTGAGAAGCCCTGCAGCCACAATCCTGCTGAAGGAGCGATGCTGGTCCAGGCGCAGAAGAAGCACGGCAAGCTGGTGCAGATGGGCACGCAGCAACGCTCCAGCCCGCACACCATCGAGATCGTGGACCGCATTCACAACGGCGACATCGGCCACGCGTACATGGCGAAGGCCTGGTATTGCAACACGCGCAAGTCCATTGGAGTAGGAAAGGAAGCGCCCGTTCCCTCGCAACTGAACTGGGATCTATGGCAGGGGCCCGCCCCGCGCCGTGCCTACACAGACAACATCCAGCCCTATAACTGGCACTGGTTCAAGGTTTACGGTACAGGCGAAACGCTGAACAACGGTACGCACGAAATTGATGTGTGCCGGTGGGCGCTCGGGGTGGACTTCCCGCAACGCATCAGCGCGCAGGGAGGCCGGTACCACTTCAAGGACGACTGGCAGTTCTACGACACCTTGGTGACGAACTTCGAGTATCAGGACAAGATCATTTCCTGGGATTGCCGGTGCTGCAACGGGATGAAAATGTACGATCGCGATCGAGGTTCCGTGATCATTGGCACCAATGGTTCGGCGCTCGTCGATCGTGATGGATATGAAGTCTACGATCTCAAAGGAAAAAAGATCAGTGAGAAGAAAGCGGGCTCCGAGACTTCGTCCAACGACCTCATGGGACGGGACTCGATGACGGATGCCCACTTCGCCAACTTCATCGCGGGAGTCAAGAAGGGCGAAAAGCTCAATGCGCCGGTCTCAATCGGCAATGTGGCGGTCACGACGCTGCAGTTGGCCAACGTGTCCTGGGATCTCAAACGAGTATTGACACTCGACCCAACCGACGGAAAAGTTCAGCACGACCCTGAAGCCATGAAGCAGTGGGCACGAACCTACGAAAAAGGTTGGGAACCGCACGTTTAACCTGAGTAAATTTTTCGACAAGGCTTTGCCTTCCGGCGCCTGATTCGACTGAGGAGTCACTTCGTTATGAAAGAAAACGTTTCACGTCGCCGCTTCCTGCAGGGAAGCGCGTTGGCTGCGGCAGGTGCGTCGATGCCTCGTTCATCGCATGCGCTGGTTCCATCGCAGGAAACTGGAAAGCCGAGCCCGCTTCAGCTGGGAATCGCGACCTATACCTTTCGTGCCTTTCCGCGCGAGAAGATGATCGGGTCTCTCAAGCAGCTTGGTATCGACCAGATCAACGCCAAGGACATCAAGGATCATCTGCCGGCCGACTCTCAGCAGGAAGACGCGGCGATCAAAGACTATTCTGCGGCCGGCATCAAGTTGCACGCCGCGGGCGCGATCTACTTCCGCAAGGATGAAGATGAGGACATCCGGGCAAAGTTCGAATACTGCAAGCGTGCCGGCATCGGAGTGATTGTGGCGGGCGATCCAACTCCGGAGACTCTGCCCAGGGTGGAGAAGTTTGTGAAGCAATACGACATCAGAATTGCCATTCACAATCATGGACCCGAAGATCCGGTGTGGCCGTCGCCGCTGGACATTTTGAAACTCATCAAGAATCTCGATCCGCGCATCGGCTGCTGTATCGACGTTGGACACACGGTGCGTGCCGGAACCGATGTTGTGGAAGCGATCAATGCCGTCGGCCCGCGCTTGTTCAACATGCACGTCAAGGATCTCGCCGATTTCAAAGCCAAGGAGAGCCAGGTAGCCGTGGGCCGTGGGCATATGCCGATCCGAGAGATTTTCTCGGCGCTGACCAAGATTAACTACAAGGGATTCGTCGATCTCGAATATGAGATTCACGAAGACGATCCGATGCCTGGTGTGATCGAGAGCATTGCCTACATGAGGGGTGTTCTGACAGGAATGGGATATCTGCTGAATAGCTAGATGAGTTGGTGTCTGGATTCAGATCAGATGTAGTCGGCCATGAACACGACCGACTATCGTGGACAAGAAGGATTTGAGGAAGATGCTCTTACATCCAGATCGTCTTTTTCCGGCTGACCCATGTGCGCGGAGCATTGCGCGGCAACTATATGCGGAGATTGCTTCGCTGCCGCTGGTGAGTCCACATGGACACACACAAGCGGGATGGTTCGCGCGAAATGAGCCATTTCCGGATCCAGCAACTTTGTTCGTGCAGCCCGACCACTACGTCTTCCGCATGCTCTACAGCCAGGGCGTGTCTCTTGATGATCTCGGAATCGGCAAGGCAAAGATCGAGGATCCGCGGAAAGTCTGGCGCCTGTTCGCGCGACACTACTACCTATTTCGCGGCACTCCGACACGCATGTGGCTTGATTATTCCTTTCAGGAAGAGTTCGGGCTGTCGGAACGGCTATCAGAGAAAAACGCGGATCATTATTACGACGTGATCGCCGAGAAGCTTCAAACGCCGGAGTTTCGGCCCCGCGCGCTCTACGAGAAATTCAATCTCGAGGTGCTTGCCACCACTGACTCGCCTCTGGATTCACTCGAAGACCACCAGAAGATCCGCGAATCCGGGTGGAATGCGCGCATCATCCCCAACTATCGTCCAGACTCAGTCGTGGATCCGGACTTCCCGGGATTCGCAGACAACGTGGCCCGTTTGGGCGAACAGACTGGAGAGGATACAACCTCGTGGCGGGGATACCTGCATGCCCTACGCAAGGCTCGCGAGCGCTTTCGTCAGGCGGGATGCACTGCGACGGATCACGGCCATCCGACAGCTCAGACCGCGGATCTGGACGAGGGCGAAGTCAAGAAGTTGTACTCCGAGGTGCTTTCTGGAAAGGCCGACGTTGATAGGCGCGAGCTTTTCCGTGCGCAGATACTGACCGAAATGGCGGCTATGAGCCTGGAAGACGGCCTGGTGATGCAGATTCACCCGGGAAGTTTTCGAAACCACAACGTCGCATTGTTCGGTCGATTTGGCCGCGATATGGGCGCCGATATCCCCAAGCCCACCGACTACGTGTCAGCATTGCAGCCTCTCCTGTCGCGGTTCGGCAACGAGAAGAGGCTCACTATCATCCTGTTCACCCTGGACGAGTCGACCTACAGTCGGGAACTGGCGCCGCTCGCAGGCCACTATCCCTGCCTGCGTCTCGGGCCCGCATGGTGGTTCCACGACAGCCCGGAGGGGATGATGCGCTTCCGAGAGCAGGTTACGGAGACCGCAGGGTTCTACAACACCGTGGGTTTCAATGATGACACTCGGGCATTTCTTTCCATTCCCGCTCGTCATGACGTGGCACGGCGCATCGATTGCGCATTTCTGGGGCGTCTGGTTGCTGAGCACCGTATCGACGAAGATGAAGCGCACGACGTAGCCCATGCGCTTACTTACAGGTTGGTGAAAGAGGCCTACAAACTCTGAAACGCGGCGGCGCGGCCGCACTTGTGCCATCTATACTGAAGTTTCCCGATTTCTGAGCGGTGTGTTCAGCGTGCCCTGAGAGGTAACGGCGCGCGGAAGGATCTCTACCCGATGATGCCGATGCTTTTGTTGGAAGAGAAGCAAAGCGCGTCCAACCGAACACCGCGTCATATCAATCGCAATCTGATCTTCAACCAGATTCGGATCCGCCAGCCAATTTCGCGAGCCGACCTTGCCCGAACGTCCGGTCTGCAGCGAAGCACAGTCTCGCTCATCGTGGAGGAATTGCTCCGGGAGCGATGGATAGTGGAAGGGCTGATCGGCGATGCGCCGCGAGGCAGGAAGCCCACCGGCCTGATCGTAAATGACAAGCGCACGGTTCTCGCGGTCGATGTTCACCCTTCACAAACCACGCTGGCCGTTGCCGATCTTTCGGGCCGCATCACCAGTCAAAAACAACTCCTGCTGCCGAGCGATCCCAAGAAGGTCATTCGCGCCATTGTCAGCGCAATCAAAAAGATCATCGCGGACCATGCGGACTGCTCGTTTGAAGGCATCGGCCTCACGGTTCCAGGCCGGTTCAGCCACCAGTTGAAGAAAACGGTATTCGCGCCGAACGTTGGCTGGCCGATCGGCGAGATCAAATCTCGTGTCGAAGAGGCCACGGGTCTGCCGGTGGTCGTGGATAACGTTGCCAACGCCTGCGTCCTCTCTGAGGTGTGGTTCGGAAATACAGATGAAACCCACGACATCGTCCTCGTAAACGTCTCGGAAGGAATTGGTACCGGGATCTTCGTGAATGGCGGGCTGGTGCGGGGTTCCGGAGAGATGGCTGGCGAGTTCGGCCATGTGCAGATGGACCCTGAGGGAGTCCCATGCGGTTGCGGCAGCCGTGGCTGCTGGGAGACTCTGGCATCGAACCGGGCGGGCCTCAGGTACTACAAGGAAATCACCGGGGAGTCTCCGGCATCGATCGATGTACTTCTCGACCTTCTGGATCGAGACGACCCGTCCGCGCTTGAGGCAATTACGAAGATGTGCCGGGCCCTGGGGCGCGGGATGCACATGATCTGCAGGACCCTTGCGCCTTCTGAGATCGTGCTTGTCGGAGAATTCACGCGCGCCTGGTCGCGGGTGTATCCGATCGTCTGGGATGAATTGAGCAAGTTTCCCCTCAGCGCCCTTCCGACTCTCCGCATGGCGACGGAGCCCGATACCGCCCGGCTTCGAAGCGGCGTGGCCCTGGTGATGAGCGAAAAGCTTCTCTGAAGCGCAGGCTTGCGACTTTCTTCCCCTCCCTGGGGCAAAAAAATAAGTCAGAATATCGAAAACTTGAAAACGGATGGGCCGCCTGATTCGTCTATCGGCATAGCAGTCCCAACCTGACTCATTCCCCCTGACCGGAGTTGGTTCCTCTGCACGTCCGGCGCTATATTGGGTCCATCATTTTGTTGCTGTAATCAGGCGTGCGTTCACATATTGCTGGGAGCAAGCAGAAGTGAATAGCGAATTAGATCCTCCGAAACCGGAATCAGAGGTCCAGCACGCCGATGACCCTCGCCGAAAGCCCATGCGTCTCCGGTCGTGGAGTGTGGCTGCCGCTTTAGTGTTGCTGGCCGCCGCTATCTTCTATTTCGCCAGGCACACCCACTCCGCCAGCGCCTCTTATCTGCCCACGCCTGCGTTCGCAGGCCAACAGACCGGCCCTTCGCAACTCCGGCTGACAGGCAAGACTCAGGCGGCGATGTCCCGGTCGATCCTCGCGCCCTTGCTGTCTGGTCAGCAGTTCAGCACTCTTACTGTCGTGCGCATGATCCCTAGCGGAAGCCGGGTAAAGAAAGGCGACATCCTTGCGGAATTCGACAAGACGGCTCAACTACGGGACTTTGTAGACAAGCAGGCGCAGCTTGAGGATCAGAATGGAAAGGTTCTTCAGGCCCAGGCCGCCGAGTTGGCAGCAAAGGCGAAAGACGAAACGGAACTCGAACAGGCCGAGACTACGCTCAATAAAGCAGAACTCGATATGAAGAAGATCGAGATCGTATCGCGAATCGATGCTGAAAAGTCTCAGGAAACTCTTGAGGAAGCCAGGGCCACTCTTGCGCAGTTGAAGCAGACATTCGTACTTAAGCGCAAGGCGGGAGCCGCCTCCATCCGCATGCTCGAGATTCAGAGAGATCGCACGCGCGAAACCATGGTGCACGCGCAGGCCAACGCCGCGCTGATGCAGGCGCGCTCGCCGATCGAAGGCATCGTTGTCTACTCCACCATCTGGAAGGAAGGAACGATGGGTGAAGTGCAGGAAGGCGACCAGGTGCGGCCCGGCGTGTCCTTTATGCAGGTTGTCGACCCATCGGCGATGGAGGTGCACGTCCAGGTAAACCAGGAGGATCTGGCAGCTCTTCGCGTGGGTGAGAAAGCGCGAGTGCATCTCGATGCATATCCGGATCTGGCATTCGCAGGCAAGCTGGAGTCCATCGACCCACTGGGAAAGAGAGGGGATTTTTCTTCCAAAGTTCACAACTTCGCTGCGACCTTCAGTATTGAAGGGAACGATCCGCGGCTGATGCCCGATCTATCCGCTGCCGTAGATCTCGAACGCACTGCTATCTCTGACGGGCAGGCGACGCCATGATTGGCCCGGTCCAGCGCCTGTTCAAGGAGCACCGCAGGTTCGCTGTGGCGGGGCTCATTCTAGTCGGCAGCGCCGGGCTGTTTGGTTGGGTTCACTCGGTGAAGAAAGATCCGATTGAGCCGGTATTTCAGGTACAAAGATCCGAGTTTCTCGACGTGTTGCAGTTCCGCGGGGAATTAAAAGCAGCGCGCACCGTCTCCATCTCAGCTCCTTCTGACATCGGCAGCGTGCAGATCGTGAAGCTGGCTACAGACGGAAGCACGGTGAAGAAGGGGGATGTAGTCGCTGAATTCGACCCCTCGAAGACAAAGGTGGAGTTGGACCAGGACCGCTCCATACTGAAATCGGCAGATGCTCAGATCAACCAGGGTTTGGCCGAAGGCAAACTGGCCGAAGAGAAAGACACAACCGCGGTCGTCAAAGCTCGCCTGGATCTCGAAGCCGCGAAGCTTGACGCCAGCAAGGGCGAGATTCTTTCCGAGATTGAAGGTGCTAAGAATCGTCTCAAGGTAAAGGATGCGGAGCGGACACTGCAAGAAGCCGAAGACACCTTGAAGTCCGATCATGCGAAAACAGAAGCGACCGTTGCCGCATATCGTTCGGCCAGTGCCAAAGCCAAATTCGATGCTGATCGGGCGGCGCACTCGCTTGAGCGAATGGTAGTGACGGCCCCTGCCGATGGAACCATTCGTCTAATCCCCATCTGGCACGATGGGGCGGAAACCCCGTTTAAATCTGGCGATCGAGCGTGGCCCGGATCGGAAATCGCGGAACTTCCCGACGCGACCTCTCTGCAGATCGTGGCGCACGTCGATGAAACCGAGCGTGGACGTCTCACCCTCTCGCAAACCGCCACCGTTCAGCTCGACGCGATCGCTGACCGGCAGTTCACTGGGAAAATACAGCGCATTGGAACAATCGCCAGCACGGATTTCTCTGCTGGGTGGCCCTTCCCACGGGCCTTTGATCTGCAGGTTGCCATCGACCAGAGTGACGCGAGATTGCGAGCAGGCATGAACGTGCAGGTTACGGTAATTGTGGATCGCGTTCCCAATGCAATCTCCATACCTGCACAGGCTTCATTCATGAAATCAGGCCGTACGGTAGCTTACGTCTGGAACGGTTCAGGCTTTTCAGAGCGTGCCATTCAGATTGGTCGGCGAAGCAGGGATCGCTGTCTCGTCGCCAGCGGGCTGCAGCCTGGCGATCGAGTAGCGCTTAAAGACCCGTCCATGAAGGTCGAGTAATGCGAAAAAGCGTTGGCCTCACTATCGTGATCGCAGCGGCCGCTCTGGCTGCTGTTGGCGGGTTGATCGCGATGAGCCGCAACCGTTCGGTTGCTGGACCAGACTCGGTCCCGGCCGCTGAAGTGACGAAAGGCGACCTGAGCATCGAGGTGCGCGCTACAGGCGAATTGAACGCGACGCAATCCATGATGCTCGCGGCCCCCGCGGTTGGCGGCGATTCTCTCCAGATCACTCGCTTATCCCAGACCGGAGATTCCGTTCATAAAGGCGATGTGGTCATCGAGTTCGACCCCAGCGAGCAGAACTACAAACTGGATCAGAGCCACTCTGAGCTCTTGCAGGCAGAGCAGGAGATCATCAAGGCCAATGCCGACGCAGACGTTCTCACTGCAAAGGACAAAGTTGATCTCCTTAAGGCCCGTTACGACGTCCGCCGTGCGGAACTGGAAGTGGGCAAGAACGAGCTTAAGAGCAAGATAGAGGCACAGAAGAATGAGCTTCTTCTACAGGGTGCAAAGCGCGCTCTGGCCCAGCTTGAGAAGGACATTGAATCGCACCATGCCTCAGGCCAGGCCGCAGTGTTTCTGGCTCAGGAGAAGTACAACAAGGCCAAGCTGGCGATGGATCAGGCCCGGCAAAATCTCGATCACATGCACGTGGTCTCTCCAATGGACGGCCTTGTCTCCTTACAGAAGAACATGACGAGTGGGATTATGTTTTCGGGGATGTCTATCCCTGACTTCCATGCCGGTGATCAGGTGCAGCCGGGAAATTCGATTCTTCAGGTGTTGAACCCGGCCAGCATGAGTCTCGTCGCACGTATTCCAGAAGATCAAAGCGCCAATGTTCAGCAAGGGGAACCAGTCACGGTGAGGTTCAGCGCGCTTCCCGGGCGCGAGTTCAAAGGGGCCGTAAAGATAGTAGGCGGAATGAGTGTCGCAGCAATATTCAGCGGTCCTTCGATGCGCGGCTCTGATGTGACCGTACAAATGCTGGAGACCGATCCGCGCCTGCGCCCCGGACTCACAGCCGACGTTGTCTTTCATGGGCCGCAGCAACACTCGATTCTGTCTGCGCCTCGCCAGGCTCTGTTCATGAAGGACGGCAAGCGCGTGGTCTTCGTTAAGAAAGGCGGAAGTTACGAGCAGCAGGTGGTCGCCGTGAAAGGCGAGAGCGAAAGCCGGGTCATTATCGAAGGAGTACCGGAGGGGGCTTCACTCGCGCTTCTTGATCCAACGATTCCACAAAAGTCCTCAGGCAGTCCTGCGGCCGGAACGGGAGCGATTTGATGTCTGTGCTTGCGCCTGAGCGCCGTGCTGTATTCATCTCCATCTCGCAGGCCTGGGGAAGGGATGCAGAGCTTGGCCTGAACAATCTGCTCGTCCATCGCACACGATCTCTGCTGACGATGCTGGGCATGATCTTTGGTGTCGCGGCGGTCGTCGCCATGCTGTCGATTGGGGCTGGCGCGCGGCAGAAGGTCATGGCTTTGATTGAGCAGATGGGCGTTCGGAACCTCATCGTTGAGGCTAAGGAGACGCTTGACTTCCAGGCACATAACAAAATGCGAAAGACTTCTCCCGGACTAACGATCTCGGATTATCGCGTGATCGAGGCCGATCTGACCGACGTAATCACGTCGACGCCGCGCAAGCGCATCGTGCCATCGAAAGTAATTCCGAAGCCGCAGCAGGAAACCCCCACGCTCTTTGGAGTCAGGCCTGCATATCAGCAGATCTCAAGACTCGTACTTCTCGAGGGCTCATTCTTCAGCGAGGAGGATGAAAAGACAGGCGCGCCTGTCTGCGTGCTTGGATCAGCAGCGAGATGGAGCATCTTCGGGACTTCGCGGGCCCTAGGCGAATACGTCAAGGTCAACGAACAGTGGTTTCGAGTGGTGGGTGTGGTGAGCCCGCAGCTCAGTTCTTCTGCTCCTGTGGCTGGCGCACCCGGCGTTGACTCCAACAACGTCATTTATGTTCCGCTGCAGGCCGCGCTGCTGAGGATGGAAGACAGTTATAGCGAGTTTCGTGATGAGATCGACGGAATCTACGTTGAACTCGGCGACGAATCCAAAATACCGGCTGCAGCGCAGTTGACGCGAGCGATTCTCGATTCTTCGCATCATGGGGCCGATGACTTCAGCATTGTCGTTCCGGCTGAACTGCTCGCCGAGCAGAAGCGTACCGAACACCTCTTCAATATCGTCATGGTTGCGATCGCAGCCATCTCACTTCTGGTCGGCGGCATCGGCATCATGAACATCATGCTGGCCAGCATCCTCGAGCGTACACGCGAGATCGGCCTACGCCGCGCTGTGGGCGCGCGACAGTCGGATATCGTGCGTCAGTTTGTCGTAGAAGCAACCATGATTTCTTTTGTCGGCGGAGCGATTGGCGTGATGCTGGGTTTTATCATTTCGCGCGCGATTGCGTGGTTTGCCGGATGGTCGACAGTTGTGACCTTCGGCTCGATCGCGCTTGCATTCCTTGTGTCGCTTTCGGTTGGACTTGTCTTTGGAATCTATCCTGCAACAAAAGCTGCTCGCCTCGATCCAGTGGAGGCAATTCGCTACGAATGATGCGGGGCTATCACAGTACCGCACGCGTCAATAAAGCGGCACTGGTGACTCGCGGGTTTTGCGGAGAACGGATGAATTTCAGACCCCTTGGTTTGTTGTTGATCGCTTGTTGCGCCACGATCACTGCACCGGCTCAGTCTTCGGAGAGCTATCACGGCCTGCTCACCCCTCGCGTCCGCTCAGACAAGCTTCCTGCGTCTGACCGGCTTAAGACGTACGTTAGCGACGGTAAGCTTCGGCTCAGCCTGCGCGACGCAATCCTGCTCGCGCTCGAGGCCAACAGCAATATTCAGATCGGCGAAACGCAGATCGAAACCAGCAAGTTCAGCCTCCTGGGTGCGTTTCAGCCATTCGACCCATTTCTGCTGAGCAGCTTCCAGATTTCGCGCTCATCGACGCCCACCTCATCGCAACTGCAGGGCGTCGGGGATACAAGCAGCTCAACACTCAACGTGCTGACTCACGGGGCTGCCATCAACTACACGCAGCTGTTCTCGACCGGCACCAGCGTCTCCGCCGGGATCGTCGGTAGCCGCTCTTCGACAAACAGTGGCTTTCTCTTTCTGAATCCGAACTACATCACCAACCTGAGTTTCCAGTTCACCCAGCCCCTGCTGCGAAATTTCGGCCGTTCTGCCAACACCGCGCAAATCAGGATCGCGCGGCGAGAACTCTCCGAGTCGCGATCGGTGTTTGCGGCGGAGGTCAACGACACCATCCAGCAGGTGATTCTTTCTTACTGGAGCGTCGTTCAGTCACGCGGCACACTCGATGTGCAGCAGCGGGCACTCAAGCTGGCTGAAGCCAGCTACAACCGCAACAAGCGATCCCTTGAACTTGGCGCTCTGCCGCCGCTCGATATCAGCCGTTCTGAATCCGAAGTTGCCGCGCGACGCGTCGATTTGATTCAGGCGGAGTACATTTCACTGCAGACGGAAGAAGCCCTTCGTCTGATGCTGGGCGTGGACCAGGATCCGCAGCTCAAGTCGATCGGCATGGAACTGACCGAGAGCGCGCAGCCAAACGGTGACCTGGAGAATGTTGATCCGGATCAGGTTCTAACCGCCGCTTTGAGTTCACGGCCAGAAGTTTCAGCCGCGAAGGACGCGCTGGCGATCGATGAGACGGGTATCCGATTTGCGCGCAACCAACTTAAGCCCGACTTGAGCTTGGGTGGGCAGTACGCTTCCTACGGAATCGGCGGCAACCAGTACGACCTTGTCACAGGCCAGTTAACGTCGCAGGGTGGCCTCGGTTCATCATTCGGACAGACCTTTGGCTTTGGATTTCCCACCTACCAGGGATCTTTGACCCTCAACTTCCCTGTTCGAAATCGCGGAGCGCAAGCCAGGCTTGGCAACGCGCTCGTAAATCGTAAGCGCGATCTTTACACCAGTCGTCAAACCGACGAGACGATCACGCGCCAGGTGAGGGATGCGGTCAATCAACTCAATGCAGCCAAGCTGTCTCTCGCTGCGGCAAACACCTCAGTGGACTTGGCCAAAAAGACCCTTCGTGCTGAACAAAGAAAAGTGGAGATTGGGGATGAAAACGACTTCTTCGTCCTCGATGCCCAGACGCGCCTGGCCGCAGCGGAAACAGCTCAGCTTGCGGCGCAGATCAGCTATCAAGTCGCGCTTGCGGCGATCCGGCACGCTACGGGCGATCTGCTCACTCCGTATCAAATGCAGATTGACGCAGCATCCAAATAGCGCACTTTGCCTGAAATGCTACCTTCTGCCCTCATGCTTGCTGCGGCATTGGGCGGCGCCCGATCGGCCGCGGACCGCCTTCGGAGTCAAGAAACGCAAGCCACGAATGATTCTGGTCAAGCATGGTGGCAAGCTCCTTTTCAGTAAGCACCATGCATGCAGTGGACAGCGCATCCGATTCGGCAGCGGTGTCGGCAAGAATCCATGCGCGTAATTGGCGCGGCGCAGGTTGCCCGGTTCGCGGATCGAGAATGTGCGCGCCCTTTACAGCAAGGCCCGAACCGCTCAACGAAGCATGCGTCAGGAGAACACGGTGCGGGGAGTCATCATCTCCCAGGCCGCATGACCACCCCAGCGCGTTAGAGGGTGAATCTCCCGTTAGGATGCTGCTTCCGCCAGAGACCAGCAAAAAGGCGGGGCATTCCCAGTCACGAAGCAATTCCGCCATGCGATCGAGCGCGAAGCCTTTGCCGATCGCACCCAGATCAAATTCGAGTCGCCCTCTGACGCACAGGACCGCATGCTCATCCTCCAGCAGGCTCCACTCCGGAAGAGCGGCCTGTGTCTGCATCGCCGCCGGTGTGGCACAGAACGCACGTTGCGTGGCCGCTTCCATCTGCTTCGAAATCTGAAGACAGGCAAAGGCCGGTTCGCTCACTCGAACCTTCTCACCCTCGTTGAGAAGCGCCAATTGCGAGATATCGCTATTTGGGCGAAAGCGGCTTAATCGGGCTTCGAGCCTGTCCAGCAGATCGAATGAGGCTTGCGCAGCCTGTGCGGCGTACGTCTTATCTTGATCGGCGATGCGCACCTCGATGTGCGTTGCCATCGCGCGATGGTTGAAGGAATGGATCTCGGCCATGGACCTCATTTCGGCGCCGGCAGCCATAGCAGGATGAGCACGCCCGGCCGCTCGCCGAAAAAGTCCGGACGGAAATCTTTGAGCTGTGAGTGGTACTGCTCGGCAACTTCAGTCGACGTGATGTAGAAGTCTGCTCTGTCCGGCTGCTGGCCGGGCTGCCAGAAACCGATCTGCGAGAAGCGCCGCAAGTACCAGGGTAGCGGCCACGGGTCAGAAGCAATCACGGCAATACGCGGATTGGAAATGCCGTCGCGCTGCGCGAGCTCCATGATCTCCGTGGGAAGTCCGAGTATGTCATCGGTTGTATGAGCGTAAGCGTAGGGATTATTTTCATCGGCAGGTTGAAGATAGACTCGTTGACGCGTATCGCGCGCGATGAGAGTTGCCGCCAGAATCACGAATATACCGAAAGCTGGGATTGCGATCCGTACAAATGCGTGTGAAGTTGCCGCTTGCCAAAGGAGACTCACTGCTCCTCCCGCGAACAACGCGATCGGCAGCCACAGATTCAAAGCGAGCCAAGGCGTCTTGTAGGGAATGAGGCTGTAGATCGCGGCGATCAGAACGAAATAGATTGCAAGGAAGCGATAGGGCGCAGGACCGCGTGGTTTCAGTGCCGCTAAAAAGCCAAGGCAGGTAAGCGCGACGAGCACTCCGCCGGAGCGGCCGCTGGCGAGGAGTTGAGCAAAATACCAGAAAGGCTTTTCGTGACCCTGGCCCGCCGCACGCGATACGAGATGCGGCGTCGCGTGCAGAAGTGCCGGCAGTGCTCTCCAATTCTGACCGAACCAGGTGAACAGCAGCGTGCTGAGCGCGACAAACATACCGCTGGCGATAAGCAGTGTTCTGGGCGAGATGCGAGTACTCGCAGCGGTTCCGCTACGGTTCCACAGCCAGAAGACAACTACCGATGCCGCCAGAGCGAAGAAGTGAAGAACGGCGGTCTCCTTGGATGCGAGCATTATTCCGGCGCTCACGCCGGCCCATAATGCGGGTGCAAGTTTACCCGTCGTCGCGGCGCGCCAGCCCGACAAGATCAGGCCGAAAGTCGCAGCGCAGAATAGAGACTCATGGATGAAGTACCGGTCGTAGTAGACGGGAAGCGGAGCAAAGGCAAATAGCCCAGCCGCGATCAGGCAGGGAACAAAGCCGAACATCTCGGCCGCAGCGCCGAAGAGAAGAATCGTAATCGTCCCGGCGATCACAGAGGTGAGCCGCAACTGCGCTTCCGTCAGATCGGCGAAGGAGCGGTCTCCCTGGACCCGCGCAAGCGGCAATGCCAGTGCTGAAAGGGAAGGGCCGTGCCGATCCTGCGGATCATACAGATAGGGTTGTCCGGCAAGTAGCTGGCCGACGATGTAGCCATTGATGGCTTCGTCAGTGTGCATCGGCCGATTGCCAAGTTGTGGAAGACGAACAGCCAGACCAAGCAGCGCCAGAAGGATGAAGGGGAGCGAGCGAATCCAACGCGAACTCAGAATCGCGCGCTCCATCAGAGCATTGCCGCCTTGCGAAGACCTAGGCAGCCGGCTTGCCCCACACCTCAACCTCGATATAGTCGTTCAGCTTGTTGGTCGTGTTTCCGTTGCTGTAAAGGCGGACGTAGCGGCCTTGCGCGCCCTTGCCGTCGATGAGCTTGCCTTGGTAAGTCTCGACGTAGTTCTGGTCTTTGCCGGCTCCGGCGCCAACTTCATTCTTGAAGTCGTTGTTGAAGATGGTCGTGACACCCGACTTGAAGTTCGGATCGTCGGACACCTGCGCCACAACGTCACGGTAAACGCGCGCCTGCGAGTGATAGTGCCAGACGAGCACTGCATAGACCGTCGACTTCTTGGCGAGATCGATCTGCACCCACTGCTTGCCGGGCCCGAGCTCAACCCACGAACCTTCATCCCCGGCTTTGTCGCCATCGGTTACAAGGTCAAGGGTTCCGGTAACGGGGCTATCGTCGCTTGCCGTGACTTTCTTTCCTTTGGACAAGTTGATGGTGCCTGCGGGAACCATGAAATCAGCACGCTTGCCCTTGAGCGGCGGCTCTAGATTCGGAACGTTAAGCGGTACGGGCGTGCCGACGAAAAGCGGCTTTGGCAGCTGGAGCTTCAACGGCACTTTGTCCTGCGCCACCGCGACAGCGGCAAAGAGGAGGGCAGCGGCAATCGGGGAAACACGGGAAACGAATATTCTCATAAATTCAGGCTCTCACTTCTTCATCAGAGATGCTAATTTTCTTCTCGGCGGCTACCGCTTCATTGGCTTTATGGATGACATATTCACTCGAGAACGCTTCATCAGCCGGGCAATTCAGCTTCGCGGTGCCACGGATAGCGTTGAAGAAATTCTCAAGATGGGGCTGGTGCGGAGGCTTGTTGAAGAACACCGGAATCTCATACTCAGCCAGTGCAGCGGTTTCACGGACATCTACCTTGGCGGTATCAGCCGCGAGCGGCTTTGCCTTCACATAGCCCTTCTGTGCCAGATCATCCCATGACACAGCGGTAGCGCGAGCTTCGCGATAGATGGCGCAGATGGCCGGATCTTCGGACATCCTGATCGTACCGTCGTCGCCCATGAACTGCTCGTAGTAACCCCCGCCTGCGCTGGTCGTCGTTTGCACCTGGTAGAAGGCCCGTGCCACGGCCTGGTCTACCGGATACTCGTAGATCACCATCGCGTTGTCATACCAGTCGTGGTTCTTGTAGTAGTCCAGGCCACCGCTTGCCATGACGGACTTGGGCGTCTTACCGAGCCACCAATTGAAAATATCGATCTGATGCGCTCCCAGATCCGACAACGGGCCGCCGCCCAGACCCTTGAACCAGCGCCAATTGCGGAACTGGTGCATGTCCTTGTAGCCGTACTTGGCCAGCATGGTCTGCGGCATCTCGTACTTCTTCGGCCAGCCGAAGTCTTCCTTCACGGCGCGATTCCACTGCCCTTGGATCGCGGTTAGCTTGCCACAGAACTGAGCTTCGTGAAGCAGTCTGTTCAAAGTGAACAGGTAGCGCGGATTGCTGCGTCGCTGATGACCTATCTGCAACAGCTTTCCTGTGTCGCGCATGGTCTTCACCATGGAGCGAGCACCGTCGATCGTGTTGCTCATCATCTTTTCGCAGTAAACGTGCAGGCCTGCCTTCAGACAGGCATTTGTCATTGGCGCGTGCCAGAAGTCCGGCGAAGCGATCAGAACTGCCTGAAGGTCTTTCTCTTTCGCAAGAAGATCTTCATAGTTCTCGTAGGAGCGAACCTCATTGCCGAGCTTTTTAAGATACCGCTCACCTTCACCACGGTGGTAATCCCAGATGTCGCAAAGTGCGACCAGCTTCACGCCCTCGATGTTGAGAAAAGCTTCGAGAAGGACTTTGCCTTCTTCGCCGTAGCCAATGAGAGCCACATTGATGGTGTTCAACGAAGACTTTTTGACTACAGCCTTCTGTTCATCGGAATCGGACTTGCAGGCATCGATAAGCATCGCGGCGCCCGCCACCGCGGTCGCGCTCAGGAATTCGCGACGATTCAGTTTGTCTACCATTTTTTGAGAACCACGAATCTGTTGTGCTGGGCGAGCAGGAACGCAGCAGCGACCAGCCCGATATGAATGCCGAGATATGCCACACCGGCGTTTTCGTCGATCAGCACCAGGCCGACCGTCAGCGCAATGAACAGCAGCCCCTGAATAGCAAGGGACAAGCGCGTGCCGAGGCCGATGATGAGCATGATGCCGGTCAGGATGAACACCGGACCGAGCAGTTTGTCGAACAGTGTCAGCGCGAACTTCGGAAAAACTGGATCGTGAGCGAACTTGTCGCGAAGCGCCGTGGGCACACCTGCGTAGCTGGCCCAGGCGTAAGACTTGACGTTCACGTTCACCATCACGCCGCTGGCGTCGGGCTGACCGGTTGTAGGATCGATGAGCGGCTGAGCCACTGCCTTATAGACAGCATACTTTTGAATGCCAACGAACAGCGCGCGAGCGCCGAGCCAAAGGCGCAAAGCCCAGAATGCAAAGGTGTAGTCCCATGCGAGTCTCTGGACAGGAGTCACTCTTACTTCAGTTGTTGTAGCCATGTATCCTCAGGGCGTGCAATCCGCCTAGATGGTGAGGCCCTTCAGGTATGTCGCATCCACTTTGAGCGACTCCTGCCAGGGAATATCAAAAGCCTCCTGTTCAACGAAGGCATGTTTAACTTTCTGATTTTTTGCCGCCTGGGCAAAGACAGGACGATAGTCGATCGAGCCTCGACCCAGTTCTGTGACCTTCGCCTCGTCGTGTTTCGCAACCGAGATATCGGGCGGGAGGTGGAAGTCTTTCACGTGGAACATCGAGAAACGGTTTGGATATTTCTTCATCAGGGCTACGGGATCATGACCGGCGACCTTGACCCATCCGCAATCCATCTCGAAAGTGGTTCTATCAGGTTCGCACAGGCTTAGCAGTTCTTCGTAGGGCACCTTACCGCCGACCGGGGCAAACTCGACCCAGTGATTGTGGTAGCCGAACGCGATTCCCGCCTTCTTAAGCTTCTCGCCGGTCTTATTAAATTCCTCGGCGTTGTACTTCCAGTCGTCGATCGTTAGAGGCCCGCGTCCCGCACTTCTGCGTCCCGGGCCCGGGCAAACGATGTTCGACACGCCGATCGTTTTCTCGAACTCGGTTGTGGCATCCAGATTCTTGGTCACGTCGTCGAAGGAGCGATGTGAGCTGACGCACTTCAGGCCAGCCTGGTCAAGAGCCTTGCGGATATCGGCGGCCGATTTCTTCGGGAGCGCCGCCGATTCCACTTCGACGTACCCGGCCTTACGCACTGCGGCGAGTGTGCCTTCGAAGTCCTTCGCCATCTGATCTCGAACGCTGTAAAGCTGAATCCCCGGCTGCAAACCCAACGGAATTGCGAACGAGATATTTGACGTTGAAAGTGCCGCAATCGCTGCTGCTCCGCCAATAAATTCCCTGCGTGTAACGGGCTCCATTGTTCCTCCAATAATCAACCCAGATTTCGCCTATCGCTCCCTGGCCCGCATCACAACCTGCTCATATGCTGAGCCCAGCTGTTTTTGGATGCCAGCGTTGGGTGCGTGCCGAATCCCTAGCTCATCTTCCACGGCCCACGGTATTCGCGGGTCATTAGTTTGCTGGCTTCCGGATCATCGATGATCTTTTCTTCTTTCGCGTCCCAGCGAATCTTCTTGCCGGTGAGCATCGAGATGTGGCACAAGTGCCCGGGAATTGCAGAGTTGTGGCCCACTTCGACCGGCGTGACCGTCTTTTGGCGCGTCCTAACGCAATCAAGGAAGTTTTCCATGTGATCGGAAGACGTATAGAGTTTCACTTTGCGAAGCTCACGGGGCAGATACTTGCCCTGCTTCCATGCAGGATTGGATGCATTGAATCCGCCGCGATCGACCCAGACCCATCCTTCGCTACCGATCCATTTCACGCCGCTCTTGATGTCAGGATGGCCGCCGGCAAGGGTCATGGTCACGCCCTGCGGATACTTCAATTCGAAGCGGTATTTTGTAGCACTGTTCCAGACAGCGTCGTGCGGTGGAAGCTGGCCGCTGCCTTCCACTTCCAGTGGGCCGGTCTCGTCGAAGTCCAGGCCCCAGTGCGCGATGTCGCAATGGTGGCCGATCCAGTCGAGCAGCTGTCCGCCGCCTGTGTTGTAGTTCCAGCGCCACGATTTATGGGACCGCGCCTGGATGTAGGGCTCCATCTTGGATGGCCCGATCCACATCTCGTAGTCCAGTTCCTTCGGTGGATCGGTGACAAGCGCGTTCCATGCCGGGCTTCCCGGAACGATCTCTTCGAGGTGGCTGACCTTTCCGCCCGCGGCTGCGACCTTCGCCAGCGAGGCCTTGCCCACTCCATCGAAATCGGAGTTGCCCCCAGGCAGGCCGACTTCGACATGTGTGACAGTCCCGATGAGTCCGTTGCGAACGATCTCAGCAGCTTTATGGAACATGGGCACTGACCGCTGCCATGATCCCATCTGCCAGACGATTTTGTTTTCCTTGACGGCGCGAACAATGGACTGCTGTTCGGCGAGGGTGTGCCCCAACGGCTTTTCGCCGTAGATGTCCTTCTTGCGACGGGCAGCCTCAGTAGCCACAATCTCATGCCAGTGGTCGGGCACGGCGATCATCACGGCGTCGATATCGTCGCGGGAGAGCAGCTCACGAAAATCGTGATAGCCCTTGCAGTCTTCGTTCCCGTACGCAGTATTGATCTTCTTGACCGCTTCCTGCAGGTGGTTGGAATCGATGTCGCACGCGGCAACCACCTGGCAGTCAGACAAAGCCAGTAGATTTTCCGTGTTGCCTGGCCCTTGCCATCCCATGCCGATAACTCCGACGTTGATGCGGTTATTCGGCGAGGTGTTCGAGGTTTGAGCAGCATACCCACGAAGAACAGTGGGCAGGATGGCTGCGGTTCCTGCACTCTTCAAAAAACGGCGCCGATTGAAGGGGCGACCCAAGGCTCCACTACCAGACTTTTCAGGCATCATTCATCTCTCAAAAATGCTTCGTTCAGGAACGCAGATGATTTTAATCACTTTTCATCCCTAAGGTCGAACCCATTCCCGCCTCGTATGAGCTGGATCACCAAAGGACACGGAACCTGGGAATGAAATCCGCTCAGTAAGCGGATAACAGGCCTAGAATGGCTGCTTATTCTGGAGCGCACTTAGAGCGCGATCCAATTTTCCGTGCCTCGAATTCGAGGAACAGGGAATCAGGAGGTGGTACTTGATGCCGGACTATTCGATTTCCCGGCGGGAGTTTCTCCACGCGGCTGCGGGTGCGGCTGGGGCTTCCGTCGTCGGATCCAACTTGATGTTTGCCGAGACCACTCCCGGCGAGTCTGGCTTAAACGCTGCGAGCGATCGCCTCCGGTTCGGCATCATCGGTGTCGGAATGGAGGGCTCGGGACTCCTCACTACGGCGGTGCAACTTCCCGGCGTTGAGTGCGTTGCCGCAGCTGACCTGTGGGACCCGCGGCACGACCTAGCGAAGGAGATTGTTGGAAAGCCCATTCGCACCACACGGCGCTACCAGGACCTCCTCGAAGCCAAGGACATCGATGCTGTGATCGTCGCTGTACCCGATCACTGGCATAAGCAAATCGTCGTGGACGCGATCTCCGCGGGCAAAGACGTCTATTGCGAGAAGCCGATGTCGCATAGTGTGGCGGATGGCCTGGCCATGGTCGCTGCGGCAAACAAGTCCGACCGCATCGTTCAGATCGGCGCCCAGCGTACCAGTTCCGTGCTGTGCGCCAAAGCTCATGAACTCATCAAACAGGGCGCAATTGGCGATCTCGATCTGATTGAGGCAACGTACGGTCGCAACGACCCGAATGGAGCATGGGAGTATCCCCTTCCGCCGGACTTGAATGCCAAGACCGTCGATTGGGACACCTGGCTTGGAACCGCGCCGAAGAGAGCATTCGACCCCAAACTGTTCGCGCGCTGGCGCTGCTGGAGAGAGTTCGGCACAGGCGTAGCTGGCGACCTGCTGGTTCATCTGGTCAGCGGCATGCAAGCCGTCCTTGGAATCAACGAAGCTCCCGTTGAGGTTTCGGCTCTTGGCGCAATCTCTCGCTGGAAGGACGGGCGCGACATGCCGGACGTCCACATGGCTCTCTTCCAGTACAAAGACGTTCCCGTCTACATGCGTTTGACACTCGGCAGCGAATCCGCCGAGGTGACGCGGTTCATGGGTTCGAAGGGCGTGATCGAACTGCGGGAGTTCAGCCTGACACACTCCCCGCAGCCAGGCGAAGACACCGCCCCGAGCTATTACTCCGGGTCGTTCCCGCGTGCGATGCGGGACGCGTATGTGCAGCAGTGGCACCGTGAACACGATCCAGCTCCGGGAAAAGAGCCGGCGCCGGAATCGATCACGATCAACGGGAACGACTACGACGATCTTCGCCCGCACTTGTGGAACTTCTTCGATGCGGTTCGAACACGCCGCAAGGTCTTGCAGGATGCCACCTTCGGCCATCACGCGGCGCTCGCCTGCCACATGGCGAATGAGTCCTTCTTCCGCAAACGGGCGGTGCGATGGAACGAAAGCTCCAACAGCATCGAAACCGTTGGCTGATTCACTATCCGCGAGGGAAACACGAATGAGAGTTGAGATGAGAGCTTTCCGTTTTGCTTCGATCTTCTGCGGGCTGTTGATCGGTCCCTGCTTATCTTTGGGCGCCGCGCAACCAGCGGGCAATCCGGCCGCCGGCTCCGCATTCCTGGGGCGATGGGATCTGACGCTGCACGCTCCGGACCGCGAATACCCGTCGTGGCTTGAATTAAAACTGGAGGGTTCGGCTCTCAAGGCCCGGTTCGTGGGCCGCTGGGGAAACGCAAGACCATTGCCAAAGGTCGAGATCGCGAACGGTGCGCTGAGTTTCGTCTCGCCAAAGGAAGAGGAAGACAGCAAACAGGATCTGAGCTTCGTAGGCAGTCTCGAAGGCAATAGCCTCGCTGGCACCGTGAATGGCCCTGATGGCAAAGAATGGAAATGGACCGGAGCGAAAGCTCCGGATCTCAAGCCATCACATACTACAAAGTGGGGTAAGCCGATCCAGCTCTTCAACGGGAAAGATCTGTCGGGCTGGAAGCCGAGCGGCGCTGGTCCATCCTGGACGGTGCAGGACGGGAATCTCGTCAGTCCCGGGCACGGTCCGGAGCTCATCAATGATCAGCAATTCAAGGACTTCAAGCTGCATGTGGAGTTCAAGTGCGACAAGGACTCAAACAGCGGCGTGTACCTCAGAGGCCGCTATGAGGTTCAGGTCGAAACGGATTCGCAGGCCGAGCCCTCCAGTCACCACACGGGAGGAGTCTACGGATTCCTCGCTGCCTCGCCGGAGCTGCCTCGCAGCCCCGATCAGTGGCAGACGTTCGATATCACGCTGCTGGGCCGCATGCTGACCGTAGTGCACAACGGAAAGACCGTCATCAACCGGCAGGAGATACCGGGAATCACCGGCGGCGCTTTGAACAGCCACGAAGGCGAGCCTGGCCCCATCTACCTGCAAGGCAGCGAGAAGGGCCATGTGTCGTATCGGAAGATCGTGCTGACGCCCGCCGAGTGAACGGCTGATGCCGAAGAGGAAGTCTGGCGGGCTGGGGGCTAGCGGACTCCGGTGGCCTGGTCGTCCGAGTTCTTGAATCCCTCTTTGAAGATCGAGACCCAGCTGATCGCTACGACAAGCACACAGCCCGAGATCCCGACGAAGAACAGAACCTCAACAACTTTCGTGGCTAAAACCAGCAGAGAGTGAAACATAAAGAACCACCCGGATTCGCGGGAAGAGCGAAGTCCCAAGACTAAGGGTAGCAGATTCCGGGAGCCAACGCGCACCGCCGCATTCCGTGGGGTGGCCTGATGCCATCCCACCTTCTCCAACGATCCATGAGGCCCGATCGGTCAGATCCACACTTTCGAATCGACTGGTCCGCTATCTTCATGCTCACTCGGATACTCAGGCGGAGAGCCCGCTCGATTCTGGCGCGCGAAGTTGGGGATCGCGATTAGATCCGCCCCGTCCTGCCATTTGCCCTTGATCACGACTACACCGCCGAGCAAGTCGGAACGCCACTCCGTGGACAGGGGCGCGTCGCCAGGCTTGCCGTGGATGTTCTGGTTATCCACCTTCTCGACGTTGTAGATGAGCGGCCCGTACTTGAAAGCAACCCGGTCTTTGTCGGCTGCGATCCGTTCATCCGCAACGATGCGTTGTGGCTCCATGGGCAGTTCAAGCTCGATGCGATCCCCCGCCTTCCACTCACGCGTGATGACAGCGTAGCCTTTCCGGATCTCGGGCGTATGCGTCTCGCCGTTGATCGCGAGATGCTTCACGCCGCTAACCACAGGAGAATCTTTGTAGAGTTTGCTCGTGGTCCGGTTCGGAACCCTGACATAAACGGAAAACGTCTTCGATTCTTCGGGGTTGACGGTGATTGAGACCGCTCCGCGCCATGGGTAGTCAGTCTTCTGCACGATCTCGACACCCGTTCCCGCGACCTCGCCGACATGAATCTTGCTGCCGACGAACATATTCACGAAGAGACCATCTTTACTCTTCACATAAGTCCATGTCGGGATCATGAGCAGGGTACGAGAGAGATTGCCCACGCAGCAGGGGCACACGTGCCACTTGGCTCGCTCAGTGTTTACCAGCGGATTTGTGTAGCAGAAGCTTTTGCCGTCGAGCGCTACGCCGCCCAGCAGCGCGTTGTACATCGTCTGCTCGTAGAGATCGGCGTACTTTGCGTCGTGATAGGCGAGATTGAGCTTGTACTGGAAGAAGACCACACCGCAGCTGGAACAGGTCTCGCAGTAGGCCTCGTTGCGAAGCGAGTAGTTGGGTCCAAAGCCCTCTGAAGTCTCGCCGCTGCCAATTCCACCCGTCACGTAATACTTCCGGTTCACCATGTTGTCCCAGAGCGAAATGACAGCGCTCTGATAATCGCGATCCTGAGTTTCCGCTGCGATATCGGCCATTCCGGAGTAAAAGTACATGGCGCGAACAGCATGTCCCACAGCCTCGTATTGCTGTCCCGGTGGCAGATGGCTCTGGTCGTACTCGGAACCACCGCGGCGGGAGTCGAGCAGGAACTTGGCCAGCGCGATGTATGCGTCGCCGCGATGATGGCCTTCCTGATCGTTGACGAAGCGGCCAAAACGAACCAGAGCCTGCTCCATCTCCTGGTGGCCGTCAAACCACTCCTTCTTGCCCGGACCGATGTTCGCAGCCCAGCAGTCGGCAAGTTTCTTTGCGGCGTTGTAAAGACGTAGGTCTTTGCCGTCGGTCAGCGTGTAGTGATTGATGGCGGATTCGATGAAGTACCCCGAGACATATCCCTCGTGGTTTCCGCGATGATCGGGCGACCATCGTTCCGGCCACTCTTTTCGATCTGCCAGGATATAGGCCGTTTGCAGATATCCATCCGGCATCTGCGCGGCCAGGATGATCGGAATCCAGCGTTCGAGCGTCGCGCGCATCTGCTCCTGCGCCTTCAGGATTTCCGGATCATCTTGTGGATCGACCATCAGAGCGATGCACATCGATTCGACCGTCTGGTGTACCCACGCATTTGAGAACACGTACCCTTTGTGTTTGCCGTGAGGCTCGCCGCGGTTGGCTTTTGCAGCTTCGATGAAGTTGTCGATGCCGCCGTCGCCGCGCATCGGCGCGATGTCTGTGCGCTCGCACATATCGATGCAGTGAGGAATCCAATCGACAATCAGGGTCTTTGCCCGTGCGTTCCAAAGCGGGCTGTCGATCGAGTATTTGCGGGTGTAAACAACGTCGAGGCGATCGGCGGGCGGAGCCGGCTCCACATGAACGTTGATCGCACGCGGTGAGCCTTTGCTGCCGGAGGCATCGAGTTGCAATACGTAGTCGCCGGGTTGCGAGAACGCGGCTGTCGTTACGGGAGAGGCCGCGGCCGCAAACGAAACGGCGCCGGGCCCCGATGCTTTCTTCCAGGTCGCCTTGTTGCGGGGAGAATCCTGCAGCCATGAGACTTTGCCCGAGAGATACGTTTTTCCGTTGCTCACCACCGATCGGTCGACGCCGGCATCGACCACGGGTGGCAAGGCCGGGGCAGCTCCGTGGTTGAAGACTCGCCACTCGAGAATGCCTGCGGGCCGATCGGGTTGCGGAACCACTTCTAGCCGCAATTTGCTGGTTCTTATTGGCTCAAATGTCGTTGTGTTGAACGTATCCTGCGCGACGCCAAGCCCTTGGGGCTGGGAGACAGGAACAAAATCAGTCCCATTCCAGTAGAGGATTCGGCAACTCTCAGGCGTTTGTAACGTGGGCCACGCACTGCCTGGGATAGCACCGGGGCGGGGATGATCGACTGCCCAGTAGATCTCTACCTTGTTCACTTCGACCGGTTCGCCCCATTCATACTGCACCCAGCTGGCCCGTTCGTTTGCGGAACGGTCAGCCCAGAGTGAATAGAGCGCATGGGTGCGCTCATAAGAATCGGCCGGTACAAATCCATCGTTGAGAGCAGATATCTTGTTCTCACTCATCAACGAACGGCTGGACGGAACCGCGACCCGGGCGATATTGAGCGCTTCGGGACCCTTGCCGAAAGCGCGCCGTCCGGAGAACGCTGCCAGTGCCGCAACGCCTCCGACTCCGGCAAGGAACTCGCGTCGGCTAGGTTCTGTTGCAGGCGATTCGATTGCGGGATGAGATGCGAGGTCAGAGTCCGAAGAAATTCTGTTTGGCATGATCGTTTCCTGTCTTGCGCAAGATCGACGCTGGGCTATGAGGCGGTGTTTGATAACGTTTCCCCCGAAGACCAATACGATCGCAAATCGAGTAGAAATCGGGGCCGATGGACTGTCAAGAAAGGCTCAGCGCAGGCCCACCTGTTGAGGCTTAGACATACGATGAGCCCGTCTTCTGCAAATCTGCCGCTCATTGGAAATCGTTTACTCTAAACTGTTCACTGACTATCATGGGCTGCAAAGCTCCGCGCATGCCATGGTGCATTTGAACCAGAGTGTCGCCAGGGTCTCTTCCGCGCCGAACGAACGAGAACTCAGATGTAGCGCCCTTCGAATCCCCCTGTGCGGGCGTGAAGAAATTGTGACCTCAGGGTGAGTAGCTTAGACTGCTCCTACCGTAGCGGAAGTCATTGGAAGGCCGATGAAAAAGAAGGGTACCCCTCCCACCGTAAGCGAAGTGGCTCGCGCCGCAAATGTGGGTACAACTACAGTTTCTCGCGTCATCAACGGCGGCGACCGCGTGAGTCCGAAGACGCTGGCCCACGTGCGGGGCGTCATCGAGGCCATGGGGTATCGTCCCAATCAGGCGGCTCGGGTCCTGAAGGGCCACCGCACCAAGACCATCGGCCTCATCATCCCGAGCATTGCCGACCCCTTCTTTTCGAGCTGCGCCGAAGCCGCCCAGGCCGTGGCGCAGGCGAATGATTCCCTGCTGATCGTGACGGCTTCCCACAACGATCCACACAGTGAACTTGAGAATTTGAAGATCCTAGTCAGCCATCGCGTGGACGGGCTTATTCTGGCTCCGGCCAATTCACAGAGCGAAGGCCTCCGCGATCTGCTTAAGGGGCTTTCAATCCCCATCATTGCCGTGGACCGTCCAGTGGCTGACGGCCTGGTCCCGTCAGTGGTGTCAGACAATTTCAAAGGCGCTAGGTTTGGAACTCAGCACCTGATCGAGCACGGCTACAAGCGGATCGTCTGCCTCACAGGTGAGAGCACCCTGTTTACGATTCACGAGCGCATGCGTGGCTACCGCGCAGCAATGGAGTCGGCAGGGATGCCCGCCATCCTGAACACGTCCGTCAAGGATTACCGGTCGGCTGAGTACGCCATTCAGAGCATGCTGTCGGGGCCGAATCCTCCCGATGCACTCTTTACCTTGAAGAACAGCACCACCATCTACGCCTTTGAGGTTCTGCAGAAGCTCAACGTGAACATTCCCAAAACGATTGCCTTGCTTGGTTTCGACGACTTCGAGTTGGCTTCAACGGTGCGTCCTTCCATCAGCGTCATCCAGCAACCCGTAGAGGAGATCGGCCGCGTCGCCGCGGAGCTTCTCTTCGAGCAGCTGCTCGGCATCCGCAGCGTGTACACACCACCCAAGGTCAAGAGATCGAGGCTGGTCACGCTTGAAACCAGACTCATCCAGCGCAACTCCTGCGGATGCACTCCTGGGAACTGAACTCCGCACAAGCATTTCACTCGATTTCCGTGAGATTGGAAACGGTACCATCTCGTCTGCATTGCGCTTTAGCAGGCTCCATGCATTTTCTCGAGACTGACCCGGGTCACTCAATCCGTGATCTGTCTTGAGCTTAAACAGCTTATGTGTGGCTACTCATCGCCGGGCAGTAACTCGCGTCATGTTGACCGCAGTTTCGGATCATGTGGTATCGTTTCCAAGAACCTAGCGGAGGACGGATTGTTGAAATGTTTCACGCCTCCTCGAAGTCATAAGTGTGCCGTCCGGCTTCGGACAGCTCAGCTTCGGACAGCTCAATAGATAAGCGAAAGCATGTCGCATCTCCCGCTTTCCGCGGTGAATTGCAAAATGGCCTTGGATAATTCGAAGGTTCTAACCATCGGCGTCGATCTCGGCGGAACCAGCCTGAGGATCGCCGCATATACGCCTGAAGTCGGCATCCTTGAATCCGTAACCCTTCGCACCCGTCTTGAAGCGGGCCCGCTTGCGGTTGTGGATGACATGTGCGACGCCATACTCAAGCTCCTGGCGCAGTACTCAAATGGTCGCGAATGTGCGGGAATCGGCGTCGGTTCCCCGGGGCCTCTGGAACTGCCGGCAGGGCGGCTGCATCATCCGCCCAATCTACCCGGATGGGATGGATTTCCTCTCCTGGGGGAGATGGAAAAGCGGCTGCAGCGGCCGGTGATTCTCGAGAGCGACGCAAACGCTGCGGTGCTTGCCGAGTACGAGATAGGGCTGGGAAAAGAGCTCGGTGTCGACTCCATGTGCATGCTCACTCTGGGCACCGGCGTCGGCAACGGAATCATCTTCGAAGGAAAGTTGTGGCACGGTTCAGCCGGCATGGGTGGCGAAGCTGGCCATGTGACCGTGTATCCCGATGGCGCGCTCTGCGGCTGCGGCAATCATGGATGCCTCGAGTCATGCGCGTCCGCCACCGCCCTCGTGAACGCGGCTGAACGGATGATCGGTTCCGGCAAGGCTCCCGGCCTTGCGAAGCTGAAAGCGAACGGCGCGGGTTTGAGTGCGCACAGCCTTGCGGAAGCGGCGAAAGCCGGAGACGGGGATGCCCGAAAGATCTACGAGGAGACGGGCCGCTCTCTCGGAATTTGCCTCGCGGGGCTTGTGAACATTTTCAACTTCCCGCTGTACGTCATCGGCGGAGGAGTCGCGAACTCCTGGGATCTGCTCTCGCCTTCGCTCTTCGAGGAACTCGAGCGGAGGAGTTATGTCTACGCCCTGACCGCGCCCGGCAGAGCTGCCGCTTCGGGGATGCCGGGTGGCGGAACAAGAGTATTGCCGGCACGGCTTGGCGCCGAGGCAGGACTTATGGGTGCATGTATCCTACCCGTGTATTCCTCGAAGCCAACCTGGGCGCCGGCATAGATCTGCGCTGAATTGCCCGATGTAACTACGAAGATCCAGAGGAAATGCTGTATGAAGTCTTTGCTCCTGCGCGCCATCGCCCTCTCTGCGTTCACCTTCAGCATCGCTGCCAATCTCCAGGCCCAGTCAAAATCAAACTTGAACTTGCGGGCGCCCTCAACGCCACTCATTGTTCATGATCCGTATTTCAGCATCTGGTCCGACTCCGATCAACTGACTGGCGGCACAACAAGCCACTGGACCGGCGCACGCCAGGAACTGGCCGGCATCGTCCGCGTCGACGGCAAAAACTATCGCTATCTCGGAGACGCGGAAGACGAGCTTCCCGCGCTTGAAGAGACGCAGCGGAGTATTACTCCCACGCGCACAACCGTCACGCTTGGCAACGCCCAGATCGAACTTCAAATCTGTTTCTTCACGCCTGCGTTTGTAGAGGACATGGCGTTGATGGCCCGTCCGGTCACCTACTTGTCGTGGGAGGTCAAGTCACGCGACGGCGCGCAGCACGACGTCACGCTCTATCTGGATGTGGACGGAACGGTCGCAACCAACACCGCGGGAGAAAAAGTCGTATGGTCTCGCGACCGGATCGACGGGCTCGATCTGCTTCGCGTTGGAACCCAAAAGCAGGAGATGCTTCAGGAGTATGGGGACGATCTCCGAATCAACTGGGGCTACTTCTATCTCGGAATTCCGGACGGTCAGGGCAAGACCGTTGCGACTGCCGGCAACTGGTCCGATCGCCGCAGCTTCTTGGAGACGGGCAAGATTCCATCACAGGATGATCTCGAACAGCCGCGGATGCCGAAGAGCCAGCACCCTCCATCGCCGAAGCTGATCGTCACGATGCCGCTCGGAAATGTAGGCAGTGCGTCCGTGTCGCGGCATATTCTGGTTTCTTATAACGACATCTACTCAGTCGAATACATGCGCCAGCGGCTCCTCCCCTACTGGCGCAAGCAATTCTCCACGTTCGCCGAGATGCTCACTGCAGCGGAGCACGACTATTCATCGCTGACCAAGCGGGCCGAGCAGTTCGATGCGGAACTCAAACATGATCTCGAGCAGCAGGGCGGTGCGGAATATGCATCCATCGCCATCCTCGCCTACCGTCAGGCAATCGGCGCGCACAAACTGGTGGAAGATGACGCCGGAGTGCCGTTCTTCATGCCGAAGGAGAACTTCAGCAACGGATCGATCTCCACCGTCGACGTGTTGTACCCGTCATCGCCGATGTTCCTGCTGATGAACCCCAAGCTCGTCGAGGCGCAGCTTGAGCCGGTCATGCGCTACTCGGAAACTTCGCATTGGAAGTTTCTCTTTGCACCACACGATCTGGGCGTGTATCCGCTGGCCAACGGCCAGTTGTATGGCGGCGGCGAAACCAGCGAGGAGAACCAGATGCCGGTGGAAGAAACCGGCAACGTGATCCTGATGATCGCCGCTCTCTCCCACGCGGAACACGACACAGCCTTTGCGAAGCGCCACTGGCCGCTGATCACGAAGTGGGCGGACTTCCTTCTCGCCAAGGGATTCGATCCTGAGAAGCAGCTGTGCACCGACGACTTCGCCGGGCACCTCGCTCACAACACCAATCTGTCCATCAAGGCGATCGAGGCTCTTGCAGCCTACGCGCAGCTTGCGCGAAATCTGGGCGATGAGGCGACCGCGAAGAAGTACGAGTCAGCCGCGAAATCGATGGCCGACAAGTGGGGATCGATGGCTCTCGATGGCGATCACTACCGGCTTGCCTTCGACAAGAGCGGCACCTGGAGTCAGAAATACAATCTGGTCTGGGACAACATCCTCGGTCTGCATGTGTTCTCGCCCCAGATCGCTGTGCGCGAGATAGCGTATTACAAGACCCACATCAACCCGTTCGGGCTGCCCCTCGACAATCGTGCTACCTACACGAAGCTGGATTGGACCATCTGGTCGGCTACGCTTGCCTCAAGCGCGGACGATTTCAAGCTGCTTGTCAGCCCTATATTTCATTTCCTCGATAAGACACCCGAGCGCATACCGATGACGGATTGGTACGACACGATTTCCGCGAAACACCCGGGCTTTCAGGCACGTTCGGTTGTCGGCGGCGTCTATATCAAGATGCTGGCTGACCCCCAGATGTGGAGCAAGTGGGCAAATCGATCTAGCTCAACTCAGTAGCCCATGCATGCTGTCGGTCGGCTGCGCAATCTCTGCGTTAGACTCAGCAATGGAGGAGCGTATTGCCGTCCATTCGGCGCATTTCATGCTTCGCGCTAAGCGCCGTCGTGGTCGCCTGCATGTCAGCGGATGATGGGTGGAGTCAGGCCCCGCCAGATCAGCGGCCGAATTCCGGTATGCAGCACTACTCTCCGAACGGGCCGGCGGAGAAACGCGATCCCAACAAGCGTTCCATTACCGAGAGCGGTTTCGTAGACTCTGGTTCGATCGTCTTTGAGGACGCGACGAAAGCCGCAGGCCTTTCCGGCTGGAAAAATGTAATGGGCGCAGCCGACAAGCGGCTCATCATCGACACCAACGGTTCCGGCCTGGGCCTCATCGACTATGACAATGACGGCTGGCTGGACGTCTACCTGGTCAACGGATCGACATTCGCCGCGCTCGACGGCAAGGAAGAGCCGCCGCATGCCGCGTTATTTCATAACAATCACGACGGAACCTTCACGGATGTAGCCGCCAAGGCCGGTGTCACCAACGACCGCTGGGGATTCGGCGCCGCAATCGCCGATTATGACAACGATGGCTGGGCCGACATCCTCGTGACCAACTGGGGCAAGAACCGTCTGTATCACAACAATCACGATGGCACCTTCACCGATTTAGCGGAGAAGGCAGGCGTTGCACTGGAGAACTGGTCTGCCGGCGGCACCTGGGGCGATTACGACGGAGACGGCCGGCTCGATCTTTTCATCGCCGGCTACGTCCATTTCGATCGCGACAACCTGCCGTACGCAAAGACGAAGGCCACCGGATTTTCCTACTGCGAATTTCGCGGAGAGCCCGTGATGTGCGGCCCGATGAACCTTCAAGGCGAACCTGATCATCTCTTCCACAACAACGGGGACGGCACGTTTACCGACGTCAGCACGAAAGCCGGCGTAAACGACGAAGTGAACAAGTACTACGGCCTCACTCCGGTCTTCGTGGATGTCAATGACGATGGCAAGCCGGACCTTGTGGTGGCGAACGACTCGACGCTCAGCTATCTATATCTGAACCGCGGTGACGGAACCTTCGAGGATGCGAGCTACACATCCGGCTTCGGTCTCAATGCAGACGGCAGGGAAGTGGCAGCCATGGGAATTGCCGTCGGGGACTACATGAACAACGGACGGCTCGACTTTGCCGTCAGCGACTTCGAAGATGAGAGCAAGCTGTTATTTCGCAACGAGGGAAATAGCGGGTTCAACGAAGTATCAATGCAGGCCGGCGTAGGCAAAATCTCGCTGCCGTTCCTCGGTTGGGGAGACGGGTTCCTCGACTTTGACAACGATGGCTGGATCGATCTGATGTTTGTGAATGGCCATATCTACCCTGCCGCCGACAGGCTGGACTGGGGCTCGTCGTACGCACAGAAGGTGCTTCTCTTTCACAACGAGCACAATGGAAAATTCTCCGCCGTACCCGCGGTAAAGGGAACGGGGCTCGCGGATGTAATTTCAAGCCGCGGGGTCGCATTCGGCGATCTGTTCAATGACGGCAAGATCGATGCGATCGTCAACCAGATTGATGGACCGCCGGTGCTGCTCAAGAACGTCAACCCCGATAAGCATCACTGGGTGGAGTTGAAGTTGATTGGAGGACCCAAGAGCCCTCGGGATGGAGTCGGCGCAACGGTCTATCTCACTGCCAATGGCTTACGGCAGCGACAGGACGTGATCAGCGGCGGAAGCTACGTTTCAAGCAACGACCCTCGCCCGCACTTCGGGCTTGGCGACGCATCGGACGCCGGCATGGCTGAAATCCACTGGCGGTCTGGCGTGAAGGAAACCATCAAGCTCTCAGCAGTCGACCGCATCTACACCATCACCGAGGGGAAGGGGATTACATCCTCGATGTGCGCGGGAAAGCCGTGTGCCGACCCTGCTCCCTCGCAGCCGGGGAGCAAGCCGTGAATCGAAGACGAACGCGTTTTTGGAAAGTTCTCTTCGTCGCGGCGCTCTCTTCTAGTGCGGCTGTGTCCCTGTTCGCGCAACCGGCTCAACCCGCGGCTAAACCGTCACCGACTCCAACCCCGCTCGTCCCCGGAAAGTTCGTGGATGTAACAGACAAGGTCGGAGTTCATTTTCTACATCAGGCGCCGCACACTTCGCGCAAGTACCTCATCGAGACAATGGGTTCAGGAGTGGCGCTCTTCGACTGCGACAATGACGGACGCCTCGATTCATTCTTGGTAAACGGCGCGCCTTATAGCGACCCGACACCCAAGGGATTCATCCCGCAGAAAACCAGCCCTGAGTACTGGAATCGCATGTACCACCAGAAGGCTGATGGCACTTTCGAAGACGTCACCGAGAAGGCTGGACTGCAGGGCATTGGCTACGGAATGGGCGTGGCCGTCGCCGACTACGACAACGATGGCTACGAAGACCTGTACGTCACGGCATATGGTGGCAACCGGCTCTACCACAACAACGGAAACTGCACCTTTACCGATGTAACTGATAAAGCTGGAGTGGGTGGCGGAGGCTGGTCGAGTTCTGCGGCGTGGGTCGACCTGGACAACGATGGCCTGCTTGAACTTGTGGTCGATCGCTACGTGACCTGGGACTGGGAAGACGTTTGGTGCGGCGAGCATCGTGAGGGCTACCGCGGCTACTGCCATCCCGATGTTTTTCCGCCCATTACCATGCTGGTGTATCACAATGATGGCAAAGGGCACTTCACTGAAGTCGCAAAGAAGCTTGGGCTCGATAAGCCGGCGAAGGCCCTGGGCATCGCATTTGCCGACTACGATCGCGATGGCCGGGTGGACCTCTTCATCGCCAACGACTCAATGCCCGAGTTCGTCTTCCACCAGAAGAAGGACGGCACCTTCGAAGAAGTTGGCCTCGAGTCGGGTGCAGCCGTGAACGCCGAAGGTCAGACTTTTGCGGGGATGGGTATTGATGTCGCCGACTACGATAACGACGGATGGCCGGATATCGTCGTAGATGACCTGGCCAACCAGCGTTACGGGCTCTACCAGAACAATCGCGACAGCACGTTCAACTACGCTTCCGGCGAAAGCGGCATCGGGGCTATGACGCTGCTTCATTCCGGATGGAGCCTGCGGTTTCTGGACTACGACAATGACGGGCTGAAAGACATTCTGATCGCGCAGGGACACGATCTGGATACCATCGAGCGCATCAATCCTCAATTTCACTATCGGGAACCGATGCTGCTCGCCCGCAACACAGGCCAGAAATTCGTCGATGTCTCATCTGTTTCTGGCGACGTCTTCCGCCAGGCGTGGGTCGGCCGCGGGATGGCGATCGGGGACATCGACAACGACGGACGGATTGATGCCGTAGTGACAACGAACGGTGGTGCGGCCTACGTCCTGAAGAACGAGACGGAGCACTCGGGGCACTGGCTGACGCTGCGGCTCGTGGGGCACAAGAGCAATCGCGACGGGATAGGAGCGGTTGTCCAGGTCCAGACTCCGAGCCGCAAACAGTGGGCGACCGTGACAACCTCCAGCGGCTACCTGTCTGCCAGTGATCCCCGGGTCCATTTTGGTCTGGGCGAGAGCCCGACGGCCTCTTGCATTCAGATCCAGTGGCCCAGCGGGATCGTGCAGACGCTCGAAAACGTCAAGGGCGACAGTCAGATTCAGGTGGACGAACCATTGCAGAATCTACCTCCCAGCTCCGCAAAAGCTTCTGGATCATGTTCCGTTCCCGGACAGTAGTCGGCAACCGTCACATTCGGGACAGACGGCACCTCGGCGAAGGGCTCGAACCGGTTCATCCCGCCTTCCGGGATCTCACCTTATGAGGGCTGCAATTTGTCACCAAGTTTGTAGCAAAATTGCCGTTAACACCCGACTTGCCCATAAGGAATCAATCAGAATTTTCTTGACAGTCTAAATTTGGGAGACGTATATTTGCGCGGAATGGAATCGCTACCATTTTGTGGTATCGTTTCCATTTCCGGCCCCCGGATCCAAGGCCAAGTAGAGCCCTTCCGATGTCGTGACTCCCTAAAAAGCTACTGAGTTTAGACAAACTTAACTGGGTAAGACCAGGAGGCAAAGTGAAACAAGTTCCCGTTCAAACGGAGTGTGCCGTCCTATGGCGTCGCTCAAAGGCGGGCCTATGGGCTTCGGCCGTCCTAGCAATCGCATTTCTGATTTCTTTGGCGCCGCAGTCTGCGTTTGCGCAGGCAAGCGCCGGAATCACCGGTACTGTGACCGACCCTAGCGGGGCGGTTGTGCCGAATGCGAAAGTCACCGTCACCAACGATCAGACATCAGTCACGAGCGATACCACTACCAGCAGCGCTGGCACGTATGCGTTCAGGGGGCTGTTGCCCGGCAAATACGACCTGACGGTGGATGCTCAAGGCTTCAAGAAGGACGTCAAGAAGGCCGTCACCATCGAGGTCAGTACGACCTCCACGGTCGACTTCACTCTGACGACCGGTGCAGCCACTGAAACCGTCCAGGTCACCGCGGACGAAATCGCGCTCAACACCACCGCGCCGGAATTGGGCAGCACCATCGAGCCCGCCGTCGTCGCAGCCCTGCCTGAACAGGTTTCAGGCCGCGGCCGCCAGATCGATCAGCTGCAATTTCTCGCTCCCGGCACAACCGGCGACAACTTTTCGCACCGCGTCAGTGGCGGCGTCGATTTTTCTCAGGAAATCATCTACAACGGCATCCCGGTTCCCCAGTCGGAGACCGAAGGATACACCGTGAATTACAACCCGCCTTTCGACCTGGTGCAGGAATACAAGGTTGAGCGGTCTACCTTCTCGGCTCAATACGGCCTGGGACAGGGCGCTCTGACCTATCAGATGAAGTCGGGAACCAACAGCTACCACGGAAATCTTTTCGAGATCAACCGTAACAGCTTCTTTGACTCCGTTGGCTTCTTCAATGGTCCTCCGTGGAACTCGAATAACGTAGACAAAAAGCCTCCCGTGGACCACGAGAACAACTACGGCTTCTCGATCGGCGGACCCATCCGCATCCCGCACATCTACGATGGTCGAAACAAGACTTTCGGTTACTATGCGCAGGAGTGGTACAAGCAGAACACCGAAAACACCAACAACGGCACCGTGCCGACGGCAGCTGAAAAGGCCGGCGACTTCTCGAACTTCCTCGGTGTTGATGCCAACAAGAATCAGATCGTCATTCCGATCTATGATCCTGTGACAGGCGCACCGTTTCCTGGCAACAAAATTCCCGCGAACCGCATTAGTCCGATCGCGGCCAGCATCCTTCAGTACATTCCCGACCCTGACAATTCCGGTACTGGCGTGGGTGGGCACGACAACAACAAGAACTTCGTTCCCTATATCTCTCCGAACATTCAGCATGTGTGGGGCTTCACGGTCGACCAGACTCTTACGCCAACCCAGAGCATTCACTATACGGAGTGGCGCAACACCTTCCACAGCCAGGGATTCGATCGGAACCCGATTGTCGTTTTCCCCAACCCGCTGGAGAGTCTGCGTGACTACCCGAACGTAGGTACTGCTTTCCTGTTGAACTACAGCAATGCGCTGACGCCGCACCTGATCATGACAGCGGGCGCCGGATGGATTGGCGAAATCAACAACCAGTTCAACATCAACAAGTTCCCACCGGTCGATAACTACTTCGGCGTGCTCCAGGAAGACATCATGCCGGACATCACTTTCGACGGTCAGCATGCAACTACGAACTTCGGTACCGGTGGTTCGAACTCCGGATCGGTCAACCGCAAACTGGGTATCTCTCTCGTGAACAACTGGCTCTGGACGAAGGGCCGCCACACCTTCAACATCGGTGGTGAGCTCCGCCGTTCGTATCAGGACGACAACGAAGAGCAGAGAGAAGGCGGGCAATTCAACTTCAGCCAGAAGCAGACGTCGATTCACGACCGCAACGACGCCAACTTCAGCAATTATGGAAGCTCGTTCGCTAGCTTCCTCCTCGGCCTTCCGGATAACACAAACCGTTCCAACTCTCAGGAAGAAAGACTCCGCAACTGGGACTTCGCTCCTTATGTTCAGGACGACATCAAGCTGACTCCAAAATTGACGATCAATCTGGGAGTTCGCTGGGATATCCAGGTGCCCTTCACCGAAGAGAACAACCTGATCGTTTTCTTCGATCCTGACAAGCCGGGCATCAACCCAGTCGCGGGCATCCCCGGAGCCGCCACGAAGTTCGGTAACTGCGATGGCTGCGCAGGCTACACCCGCGCCGACACGCACTACACCCACTTCGGACCTCGTCTGGGCTTTGCTTATCAACTCAGCCCTAAGATGGTCGTTCAAGCCGGCTTCAACATTGCCTTCCTTAACGGTGGCGCCTATGAATACGGCACCAGCAAGGTTGCAGTCAACTATGGCAACCTCCTGACTGGTTCTTTCAACCGCAACAGCTCAGGCACATACACTTCCGCTCCCGGATCCTGGGATACAAATCCCATTCCGGCAACGGTCGCCACTCCGTTCAGCCCGGCTCTTGGCCTTGGCACACAGATCAACGCCTTCAGCCGCAAGAATGGCTATGCTCCATATAGCCAGCAGTGGAACGTCAACCTGCAGCGCGAGTTGCCCTACAACATGTTCTTCGAAGCAGCATGGGTCGGCAATCGCGTGATCCACCTGCCTAGCCAGAACAACAAGATCAACCAGATGGATCCGAAGTACGACGATCAGTACGGAAATGTGAAAAGCGTCTGCCACCCCACCGAGTCGGTGCTGGCGGATAGCTTCGCAGACGGATGCGCCCAACAGGCCGGTTTCACCCTGCCTTACCCGACATTCGTCGATGACTTCGGCGGATCTGCGACGGTAGCGCAAGCACTCACGCCGTACCCGCAGTACAGCTACATCTTCAACAACTTCGAGGGTTTTGGAACTACCTACTACCAGGGTCTGCAAGTCACACTGGAAAAGCGGTTCACAAGCGGCCTCTCGTTCCTGACCGGTTACACATTGTCCCGGCTCATGGATAACACCAATAGCGGTTTCTCGAGCTTTACCTCTGGCGGTATCAACAAGTACAACCAGAAGCCGGAATATACGATCTCCAACTCCGATACACCGCAGACTCTCAAGGTCTCCGGTACCTACGAGTTGCCGATCGGCCCCGGAAAGAAGTTCGTGAACAACCGCAAACTCGGCAACGTTGTTGGCGGCTGGCAGGTAGGCTGGATTCTCAACTACCAGGCTGGAACACCGATGTCTGGATGCCAGTCGAGCTCTGTTTGCGAAAGCGGCTCGCCCTTCCCGAACGGTTTCAACCGGCCTGACCGCAATCCTTCGGTCAAGCTCAAGACCGCTTCTTACAGCAAGGTACGTGACTACTTCACCGCTGGCGGCACGGGAACCGGTCCGTCGCTGTTCGACCCGGCTGGCTTCACCACGACCCCGACGCAGTATGTCATCGGCAACGCAGACAGAATCTACAGTGAACTGCGTAACCCGGCATACCTCATGGAGAACCTGAACGCCCGCAAGCACTTCTATATGGGCGAGAAGTTCCAGGCGATCCTGCAGGTTGACTACTTCAACGCATTCAACCGCACAAGGTTCAACGGGCCCGACGAAAATGCGAGCAACGGAACCTTCACGCAGGACACCTCAACTGGTTCGCAGATCAACAACAGACAAGGCCAGTTGAAACTGCAAATCTTGTTCTAAAGCTGATGGTCTCCTGAAATTGAAAGACTTGTGGCTTCCTTGCGCCGGACCGCTCTCATGTGGTCCGGCGTTTTTTTGACTCTTTCAGGCCCAACGGTCGTTATCGCAAAAACCTATAATTGAGGCAGTATGAAGTCCTCCCTCGCCGGCATCGCCCATCGCATCAAAGTGCCGCTATTGGCTGCCATGCTGGCGTTCACCATCAATCCCGCCGCTCATGCACAAGCGCGGCAGGACGAAGTAACACCTGAGGTCCAGCGCCTCTATGCCGAAGCGCATCAGGCCTCTCAGAGCGGAGACACAGCGGCCGCAGTTGAAAGATACCGCTCCATCATCCGGCTCGCTCCTCATCTCGCGGCTGCATATAACAACCTCGGAGGCCTTTATTTCGATCAGCAGGACTACGCGCACGCCGCGGAAGTCTTGAAACGGGGGCTTGAACTCAATCCAAACATGCCCACCGCAGCTGCCATCCTCGGCATGAGCTATGTGCAACTCGGAGAAGACGACAAGGCAGAGCCGCTGCTTCGAAAGGCACTGAAAGCAAATCCAAAAGACGACAAGGTCGAGATGATGCTTTCACGGATGCTCATCAACGACAAAAAGCCTGATGAGGCGGCGCGACACCTCAATGACTATCTCGCGCGTAATCCGAAGGATCAGCAGGCATGGTATCTGCTCGGCAAGACCTATCTGCGGCTCTCCGAAGAATCCTTAAAGAAGATCAACGAAATCGATCCAGACTCCGTTGTCGCTCACGAGATTGCAGGCGAAATCGATGAGAGCATGCACAACTACGATCTGGCGCTGGTCGAGTATAAGAAGGCCGTCGAAATGGCTCCCGACAAGCCTGGCACCCACATGCATATGGGCGACGCGTATTGGTACATCGGCAAATGGCAATCGGCGCAGACTGAATTCCGCGCAGAGCTCAAGAATGATCCCTATAACTGTCTGGCCCACTGGAAGCTTGCCAACGCGATTCTTGAAGCTAACGACTCCAATGACGAGGCATTGACTGAAGCCAACGCTGCGATTGAGAGGTGCCCTGCTTTGATGCAGGCCAGGGTCGACCGTGCTCGCGCGCTCGTGAGACTGGGACGGCAGCCCGATGCGCTGTCCGATCTGCTGATGGCGGAGAAAGACAGCCCGCGTGAGCCGAGCATCCACTTCCTGCTCGCCAGCGTATACCGGTCTCAAGGCAGGAGTGCCGAAGCGCAGAAAGAGATGCAAACCTATGGCAGGCTGCAACGTGAGGCCAGCGCCGCAGTCGCCGGCCAGGCGAGCGATTCAAGCGCGATCAAAAATGCGGCTCACTAGCGTGCATATGAAAATACTCCAGGGGAGATCCGCGGCGCGGGTTGCGACATTCGGTGTCCTTACGGCTCTCTTACCGTTTTTGGCGGCCGAAGCTCAACCCTCACCTGATGCTCTTGCGACAGCCCGCTCGCTTTTGGATCAGGGGAATTTGGCGGAGTCGGAAAACGTGGTTCGAAGCTTCCTCCAGCAGAAGCCCGATTCAGCAGATGCACACTTCCTTCTGGGATACGTCCTTTTTCGAGAAAAAAAGGCGCAGGAGTCCCTGGCGGAATTTACGGCGGGAGCGAAGTACCGGCGGCCCGGCCCCGAAGAGCTCAAAGCAGTGGCGTCCGACTATGTGTTTTTGGGTGATCTCGTCGATGCAGACAAATGGTTTTCCGCAGCTGTCGCGGATGCTCCCAATGACGCGAATGCCCACTACCTGCTGGGCAGAACCAAGTTCAATGAAAACGACTACCGTGGCGCGATAGATAGTTTCGAGCGAGCTCTTGCGCTGCACCCGAAGTACGTCGAGGCCGAGAACAACATTGGCCTCGCCTGGAGAGAGTTGAACGATCTCGATAAGGCGAGGGCCGCATTTCAGACGGCGATCGATTGGCAGGGAGAGCATCCCACAGACGCGCAGCCGTTCTTGAACCAGGGCCGGCTCTCTGCCGCGCAACACCACTACGACGAAGCGATCTCGTATCTCAATCGCGCCGTTGCGCTGGCGCCCAATAATCCGACCATTCATGAAGAGCTGAGCCACGTGTATGTCGCCCAGCCCGATCTGCCCAGGGCGCAGGCGGAACTGGAAAAGGCCATCGCCCTGGCTCCTAATGTTTCCAGCTTGCACTACCAGCTTGGTCAGCTCTTCAGAAAACAGGGACTGGCCGATCGTGCCCAGAAAGAGTTTGAGTTGACCGCAAAACTCAGCGGTGCGCATTCATCCGCCAAGACGCCAAACCCTCTCTCAATCAAGATCGTTCCTAACGAGCCGTAACAGCGGTCAGCAATTGCCACATAATAGGCGCGAAGACTCGGAAGCAAAGATGAAGGTCAAAGGTATTTTCGTAGGCCTTTCAACGATCGACATCATCTACACGGTCGCCGGGCATCCGGTTCCCAACCAAAAGATAGCTGCGGAATCGCAGCAGATAATCGTCGGCGGCCCTGCCACCAACGCGGCAATCACATTTGCGTTTCTTGGTGGACGAACAACCTTGGTCACACCCGCCGGCCGGCACGCGCTCGCCTCCGTTATCAAGGAAGATTGCAGCAGGTTTGCAATTGAATTGATCGACATGGTTCCGGATTCGCAGCAACCACCTCCCCTGTCGTCCGTGTGGGTTGATCACGAAGGTCAGCGGAGCGTAGTCTCTGCGAATGCCGTTGGTCGAATAATTCCTCCTGCCATCGTCGATACTGAACAACTCGGCGAGGCCTCGGTCCTGATGGTGGACGGCCATGCGATGCAGGCTTGCCATGCATGGGCTCAAGCCGGCAAAGCGGCTGGGGTCCCCGTAGTTTTCGACGGCGGAAGCTGGAAGCCGGGCACGGATACTCTGCTGAGAAATGTGGATGTGGCGATCTGCTCGGCAGACTTTCTCCCGCCGGGGTGCGCCAGCGAAAATGACGTGATGGATTATCTGGCTGACGCCGGAGTGCGCAGCATTGCAATCACTCACGGCGCTTCGCCAATCCAGTACTTATCGGTGTCCGCTTCTGGCGTCATCGAAGTTCCCAAGGTCGACTGCCTCGACACCACCGGTGCCGGCGACGTCCTTCACGGAGCCTTCTGTTTTCACTATGCCCATTCCAACGTGTTTGAGGATGCGCTTCGAAAAGCTGCAATCCTCGCCTCTAAATCATGCCGCTATCGAGGAACTCGAGAATGGATGCCGGCCTTTGCTGCGTCCGCGCCGGCTACGTCCAACTGAAAAGTGTTTCGATTTGATCTGTTCCCTCATTCGATGAGTTCGCTGTGGCCGCAGTTATACAAGTCGCCATGATAAGCTGCCCATCAGTCGATGAGTACCGCGCTTGAATTCCGAGATATTTCCGTCATTGCCGCGAATGAGCGGAGACTGCTCGACAGAGTCTCACTTGCCATCGAGGAGGGAACGGTCACGGCCATCATCGGCCGCAGCGGATCGGGAAAGACAACGCTGCTTCGCACCGCCAACCGCATGATCGAGCCGGCAAGCGGAGAGGTGCTTGTCGCCGGAGCATCAGAAAGAGATGTGGTCGCATTGCGGCGCAAAATTGGTTATGTCATTCAAGAGACCGGCCTGTTCCCTCATCTCACCATCGAGCGCAACGTAGGTATCATTCTCGAGGCGGAAGGCCGGCCGCGCGAACAGCGCTCCGATCGTGTCCGCGAATTGCTTCAGCTTGTTGGATTAGACCCTGCAAGCTTCGGCCATCGTTATCCGCATCAGCTCTCGGGCGGGCAACGGCAGCGGGCAGGTCTTGCGCGGGCGCTTGCAGCGGAAGCCAGAATTCTACTCATGGACGAGCCCTTCGGCGCACTCGATCCGCTAACACGTGCCGAGATGCAGGACATGCTGCGCGACCTTCTCAAGCGCGTCAAGACCACCGTGCTGCTCGTGACCCATGATCTCGATGAAGCGCTCTACCTAGCTGCGCGCATCGTTCTCATGAAGGAAGGGAAGATCCTCGTCGACGTACCGAGCGACAAATTCCTTCGCTCCGATCATCCTGAGGTCGTCTCTTATGCCACCGCTTTCCATCGCGGTACGTCTCGAAAGTCCGCGCACGAGGGCGGTACGGCATGAGCGAGTCTTTCTTGTCGCAGTACGGTGCGGACATCAGCACCCTCACCCTGGAGCATCTGTGGCTCACGGGCGCTGCGATGCTCTTCGCTGCGGCTGTGGCCATTCCTGCCGGTATCTGGCTTACGCGCTCGCCGCGCTGGGCCAAACCCGTCATTGGCCTGACCAACGTGCTGCAGACGATTCCGTCTCTTGCGATGTTTGGTTTTCTATTACCGCTTCCTTGGCTAGGCGAGCGAGCCGCGCGCATCGCCATCGTCGCACTCACTGCCTATGCGCTCCTTCCCATACTGCGCAATACCTATACGGGGATCCGCGGCATCGATCCGACTCTGATCGAAGTGGCAAGAGCAATCGGCCTCACCGGCAGCCAGCGTCTGCTCAAGATCGAACTGCCCCTGGCAGCGTCGTTCATCTTCGCTGGCCTGCGCACGGCAACAGTCACCTGCATCGGTATTGCAACCATAGCGGCCGCCGTAGGCGCGGGAGGACTGGGCGAGCTGATCTTCCGCGGCGTGGCTTCAGTGGACAACCGGCTTGTGCTCGCCGGAGCGGTACCGGCTGCGCTGCTCGCGCTCATTGCAGACGGCGCACTCGGTCTGCTGGAGAGACGATTCAAGGTTCCAGGGCCAGAGAGCACCCGCAGATGAAGCGTACTTTCTCGACTTGCTGCGCAACTCTTCTTTGCCTTCTGCTCGTCAGCTGCTCGCCGCCCCGTCCCGACCGCCCCGTCATCGGCGCGAAGAACTTCACCGAGCAGGTGATTCTCGGCGAGCTCCTCGCGCAGGAGATCGAAGCCAGAACCGGTTCGAGAGTTGAGCGCCGCTTCTATCTTGCCGGCAGCTACATCTGCAATCAGGCGCTGCTCTCCGGCCGCATCGACGCCTACGTGGAATACACCGGCACCGCGCTCACCGCAATTCTGAAGCAGCCCGTCAGCCGCGATCCCGATGCCGTCCTCCAGACCGTTCGCCGCCTCTACGCATCGCGAGGCAACATCACCGTGGGCGAGCCCCTCGGTTTCGAGAACACCTTCGCCATGGTGATTCGAGGCGACGATGCCAAGCGTCTCAATCTGTCCACGCTCAGCCAGGCAGCGCCGTACACCCCGAAGTGGCGTCTCGGCGTAGGCTACGAGTTCGAGCAGCGCCCCGACGGATTACCCGGACTGAGCGCGGCCTACAACCTGCACTTCTCCGGCCCGCCCCGCACCATGGATCTGGGCTTGCTCTATCGCGCGCTTAGCGCCAACCAGGTCGACATGATCGCCGCCAACTCCACAGACGGCCCGATTCAGGCTTTCAACCTCGTCGCGCTGCAGGACGATCGGCATTACTTCCCGCCCTACCAGGCCGTTCCCTTGGTGCGCAACGAATCGCTGCGGCGCTGGCCCCAGATTGCTCAGGCATTGCAGGCTCTAGCCGGCAAAGTCACCGCCGACGACATGCGCAGCATGAATGAAGCAGTAGACGGCCAGCATCGAGACCCTAAAGAAGTCGTGCGCGAGTTTCGCGCGCGCCATTCCCTATAGACACCAGCCGCGCAGCTCTCGATGCGATCCAACGCGTCGGCTCCCTTTCCAGATGCGTTGCCCTACGCAGTCGTGCATAGATCCCGTCCCGCCCCGAAATGACAAGAGCCACCCAAAGGTGGCTCAACAAAATACGAGCATCTTGGTGCCGAAGAAGGGACTCGAACCCCCACACCCTTGCGAGTACGTGGACCTGAACCACGCGCGTCTGCCAATTCCGCCACTTCGGCACGGGACACGAATCTGACTTGATCTATCAGACCGGCAGTACCTTTAAGTCTCGCAAAGCGAGCGGGTTGTGTCAAATCTCCCGCTCTGCGTCGACTCCTAGTGCATTCAGCAGCGTTATCGCACAAATCACGACAGAATAGCCGTTTACCGTCACTTCCGCTTTAACGCCTCCAACTCATCCAGCGTTCGCGGCCAATCTGAGCCGAGCAGACGAGAGAGGCTGCGATCGGCCAGCACCTTGCCTCCCGTCTGGCACTTCGCGCAGTAGTTCGTTTCGTTGTCGGCATAGCGGATCCGCTGAACCTTTTCGCCGCACCGCGGGCAAGGCAAATTGAAACGGCCGTGAACCGCCATCTCAGGCCGGAACGCCGTCACCTTTTCCGGAAAGCTCTTCTTCGCCTCTGCGCCCAGCCGATCCATCCAGTCCGTAAGTACGCGGCGAGTCTCCGTGAACAGACGCTCCCAATCTTCAGGCTTCAGTTTCTGGGTCAGCGTCACAGGCGACAATTGCGCCGCGTGCAGGATTTCGTCGGAAAAGGCATTGCCCACGCCACTGATCAAACGCGGATCCGTCAGCGCGCGTTTGAGAGTTCGATTCTCCGCCGAGAGCGCCGCGCGAAATCCATCGAGGTCTGTCGCGAACACTTCGACGCCTCCAGGGTCCATTGCGTGCAGCGCCTCATTCCCCCGCACCACGTATAAGGAAGCTCGCCGTTTTGTGCCCGCTTCGGTCAGCACCAATGACCCATTCGGAAAATCAAACGCGGCCAGAGCATTTCTTCCGGCAAGCTTTGCTCCCGCGACCTTCCAGTGCAGGCGCCCTGCGATCATCAGGTGCAGCACCAGCCAGATATATCCGGAGTCGCCGGCGACAGAATTTTGTTGCTGGGGCGGGCGATCGCCCTCTACACCGATCGCAATGCGCTTTCCGATGCGCCGCAGTTCGCGAACCGTCTTGCCCTCCGTCGCGCTCAATGGAGGATCAACCGTCCGCAGCAGAAACACCGATCCGAGTCGGACGCGTTCGAGGGGCTGGCCCAGAATTCGCGTCTCGAGCGCCGTGATGTACGCGGAGATGTCAGGGAGTTCGGGCACTTAGCAACCCAGCCAAAAGTCTCAAGTCAGAGTCCTGAATAGTAACCATCCGACAACGAATTCCTCAGAACTTTCGACACGCTTCCCACATGCTTGGTCCAGGCGAAACCCGGAGCCACACACTCAAATGTCGAATCATGAAATGTGAATATGAAGTGTCGAAGTTTCTCAAATCGTTCCGGCTTATGAAATCGATGGACACGATTCATTTTTTCAAGTCCCCGAACCCAGGACGATTTCCTTACTTCAAACACAGCATACGGCTGAAGGCCTCGGTGAGCCAGTGGATGCCCGTGGATAGCTTCATCATTGGGAGGCCCGAACATATAGGCGTACCAGACGTCGAACTTAACCAGCAAGCAGGCTTCGTCTTTCTCATATTCGCCCTCCTCCCTCGCAGATGCTAGTTCCTCTTCGTTCAGCGGGAATTGGCGGAAGTAGGCCAGAAGGAGTTTCTCCTCGGTGCAGAGGACCATTGGACAGGGCCCACCGACATCAGATTGCGGCACGTCAGTAAGCTCAACGATGGAGTCAAGTTCGTCTACGGTGTACATGGGGTTCATTGCATTATCACAGCCGCAGGGTCGATTCCCTTATGCCAGAACCGCGTTATCAATCAATCGCGTATTCCCCACCCACGCCGCAACGGCAAACAGCGCTCCCGGGCCGGCCGTCGTTGCTGGCAACAGCGTCTCCCAGTCCACCAGCTCAACGTAATCCACCCGAACCGCCGGCTCCTCGGCAAGCACCCTGCGCGCAGCATCGATCACCGCGTCCGATCGGCGCTCACCCTCGCGCGTCAGTTGCTCAACCCGCTTGATCGCCCGGCTCAACACCAGCGCCTGCTTCCTCTCCTCCGGGCTCAGGTAAACATTCCGGGAACTCATCGCCAGCCCATCCGGCTCGCGCACAATCGGACAGACAACGAGCTTTGTCCCCAGCCGCAGATCCGCAACCAACTTCCGCAGCACAGCCACCTGTGCGGCATCCTTCTGCCCGAAGAAGGCGAGGTCTGGCTCCGCTGCGATGAACAGCTTCGCCACGACGGTAGCCACTCCGCGAAAGTGTCCCGGCCGGGACTTGCCGTCCAGCCGCTCGCTCAGGCCTTCAACATCGACAATCGTCGCCGCGCCCGCCGGATACATCTCTTCCACGCTGGGCGCAAAGATCACCGTCGCGCCTTCACGCTCAGCCATCTCGCAGTCCGCAGCGAAAGTCCGCGGATACCTCGAAAAATCCTCGCTAGGTCCGAACTGTGTCGGATTTACAAAGATGCTCACCGCAACGCGCCCCGGACACTGCAGCGCTGCAGCGCGAACCAGCGACGCGTGACCCTCATGCAGCGCGCCCATCGTTGGGACTAAGCCAATCAAGCCCTCTTCGCTGCATCGCAAGCCGCGGCTCCAGGCGCGCAACTCCTCAACCGTGTGAAGAACCTGCATCACGCCTTACGCAGTTGCTTGAATGGTTCCACGGCGGTTCGCTCCGCCTGCATCTCCTTCTTCAGCGCGGAAGGCAGATGATAGCTCTCCTCATCGGAAGGAAATGCTTTGTGCTCCACGTCCTCGCGATAGTGCTCAATCGCCGTGCGGAACAGGGCTCCTGCATCCACATAACGCCGAGCAAACTTTGCCTTGGGCGCGAAGCTCAGATTCATCATGTCGTGGAAGACTAGGATTTGCCCATCGCACTCCGGCCCCGCTCCGATCCCGATTGTCGGAATCGTCAGCTCCGCGGTAATTTCCGCAGCAACCTCGCGCGGAATCCCTTCAAGCACGAGCACGCCCGCGCCTGCTCCCTCCAGTGCCTTCGCATCCGCCTTGATCTGCTGGACTGCTTCCTGTGTCTTTGCCTGCACGCGATAGCCGCCCATCCGGTTCACGCTCTGTGGTGTCAGGCCAAGATGTCCGATCACCGGAATCTCCGCTTCGGTCAGTGCCTGCACCAGCGCCACGCGCGGACCTTCAATCTTCACCGCTTCCGCGCCGGCCTCTTTCACGAATCGCACCGCATTCGCAACGCCGCCGCCCACGGTGCCGTGATAGCTGCCAAACGGCATGTCAGCGACTACCAGCGCACGCCGCACTGCGCGCCGCACCGCTCGCGTGTGGTGTAGCATCTCGTCCACCGTCACCGCCAGTGTGTTGTCGTGACCCATCACCACCATCGCCAGAGAATCGCCGACCAGCACAAGGTCGATTCCCGCCTCATCCACCAGGCGTGCAGTTGCATAGTCGTATGCGGTGAGCGCGGAGATAGGTTTGCCCTGGCGCTTCATCTCTGCCAGTGCAGGAATTGTCACTTTGGTGATGGAGGGATCGAGAGGCGAAGAATTCGCGCTTCCGGGGAAGTTGGTAAGGCTCATGGTGTCTCCAGTGCCGCTCCGTACACACAGGATGTGGCCCGAACACCATCAGTATACGCCGGGAAGGAAGGCCCCCTCTGTTACTGCTCGTCACACTCCGCTTGCCGTCCTGGCGCTCCCCGCCTCAGACTGTTAGCAGCAATGCTTCCTCACTTAATGGCGGGCGTCTACGGCGCGGTCGGTGTAGCTGGACTAGCGGGGTTAGGCATTGGCGGCTACACGTATGCCGCGCGCTGGCCGGGCTCGCAGCTCTTTGGCCGCACGCTTGTTGCGCCGCGCCGCCCCCGGGAGCTTGCCCTCACTTACGACGACGGCCCCAATCCTGCCTGGACCCCGCGTCTGCTCGACCTGCTTGCGGAGCACAACGTCCGCGCAACGTTTTTTCTGTTGGGCGGATTCGCCAAGTCCGAGCGCGAGCTCGCGCAGCGCGTCTTCGCAGCCGGGCATCTACTCGGAAACCACACCTGGAGTCATCCCAAGCTTTCCGCAGCTTCCGATGCTCAAGTGCTCGAACAGCTGACCCGCACCAACGACGTCCTTTCGCAGATCATCGGACAGCCGGTGCGCTTCTTTCGCCCGCCGTTCGGAGCGCGCCGCCCCTATGTCCTCAAGCTCGCGCGGCAGCTTGGTCTCGTTCCCGTCACGTGGAACGCCATGACCAGCGACTGGAGCGAGCCTTCCGCCGACAAGATCGCCACCAGCCTGATGAACAAGATCGATCGCAATCAGCGTCGCGGATACGCGAGCAACATCGTATTGCACGACGGCAACCACCGCAGTCTCGGCGCGGACAGAGGCCCTTCTGTCGCCGCCACCGGTCAACTGATCGAGCGCTACACCGCCACCCACACGTTCGTCACTCTCGACGCCTGGAGCTAGTAGCCGCTCTAGCGATCGTTTGGTCAGTTTGCCTCACGGCTTAGGCAGCTTTGCCGTCCCGATGAAAATGTCCCCGAAGAGAGTCCGATGTATTCCGCTGAAATCTCTCAGCCCCTGGCTTCGTAACTCGTCGAGAAACTCTGTTTCGCTGAAGCGGTTTTCCGACGGGTGCTCGAAGAACTTGCGATAGATCCAGCGTTCCAGGGCAGCACGTGTTACTTCCTCGAAAAAGAACGTGCCGCTCGGTTTGAGAACCCGGCGGATCTCCGCAATGCTCTTTTGCCACGTCGGCACGTGGTGTAGCGCGCCGAAATCGAATACCGCGTCGAAGCTCGCGTTCGCAAATGTCAATCGCTCCGCGTCCCCTTGCACGAGGCTGATCTGCCCAGCGTATTTGCGTTCAAGACGCTTCCTGGCCCGTTCGATCTGTGCAGGATCCAGGTCGAGCCCGCATACATGCGCGGCGCCGAACTGCCGCAGAATCACTTCAATTCCTGTGCCTCGCCCGCAGCCGACTTCCAGCACGGTTCCACCCTGCACAGTCCCGCCGAGTCTTCGTAGGAGCGGGCCCTCATAGAACATCTGCACGGCCGCACGCACGGGATTGTTGACCAGCAACTGTTCGGCAAAGTTGAGCTTCATGGCGCTGCCTTGCGCAACAGAAAGCACTTTACGAAAGGAGTGACGTCCGATTCTTGCTCTACGATGAGGCCGGCGTCATTGATCGAGCGAAGCCAGCTTCTTCTGGAGTGAAAATGCAGGAAGCCGGGTCCGAAGGCTATAAAGTTCTTCCAGTCCCGCAGGTGCTCCACCAGCACCACGTACCCTCTCTGCCGCAGAACTCGCGCGGTTTCGCGCAGCAGCAGTGTCCTGTTATCTGCGTCTCGCACTTCATGTGCGGCGAACAGTAGGAACACAGCGTCACAGTCACTCTCGGGAATCGGCAATAAGTCGTATCTACCTTGTCTATATGGTTCCGATGACGGGCGAATGCGCCGCGCTCGAGCGATCGAGGGCTCCGTCATCTCCTCTGCGTCATAAATGTCCACAGCGATGCCATCCGTTCCCGGGAACAGCCGTCGAAGAGAAGAAGTCGATTCGTCAAGGCCCGCGTGAATATTTACCCATCGATGCCGAGGCGCGGAAACGTGGTAACGCAGCCTTCGCCACCGGGTCACGCCGACATAGTCATACACATACCACGAAACAAGAATCGAACTCAGCGTCCAGAAGATGGCAACCGCAGTTCCACAGAAAGCCGCCGGTTCGAGCCACTTCGGCAAAAGCCTCAAGGCAAGAAGAAGACTCATGCCTGCGATCCCGGCAGCGCTCAAGGCATAAAGATGCCAGTTGAATCGGACGATTTTCACGACACCTGCGAAGCGATGCCGGGCATTGTTTTCTTTCATGGCAGCGGCTCTCGGATGCCTTGCTTCCAGGCATACGGAACATCTTCGAGATAGAAGGCATTTGCCAGTATTGGCCGGGCCGAGCGAAACGGTTCACCCTCGAGAAATGTATTACGGCCCACCTTCACCGATACCGGACGCGGGCTCCAGTCCTTTCGAACACCTTCCACGCGGATAATGGAGTGGCTCTCCCGCTCGTAGTCGAACGTAAAGGGGAGAGGTCCTGCAAATTTGCGCGCCTCTCGGAAATCGGGGAAGGGAGAACCCGGCGGCAGAGATTCAGGCTCTTTTGAAATATCGGCTTCAACTAGGAGATCGGCGTCTCCCTTCGGTGTGCGTATTTCAATGACGAGGTTGCTCTCTGTTCGCGAGAACTCGCAACGGGAAAGTTCATATCCGTAGTGGGTGAGCATGTTCCCGAACAGTTGCATCGATCTCCGGTCGGTATCGCTTCGCAGGATCCGCAGCCCACGCAACGTCCGTCCGGCTTGCGTCCGGTATCGCGCGAAGATGCGGTAACCGGCAAGAAAGAAGTTCAGTCCGAATGCGGCCGGCAGGAACGCAGGACGCAGGTCCGAGGTTTCTACCATCGCAATCGCCAGAAATCCGAAACCGCGGAAGGTATCCAATTGCAGTCCGGGAGCCAGAAGGGGCCTCAGCACATCTTCAGGCATCGCATAGGTCAGCACCAGGGACGCAGCCAGGTGCGCTTTGACGGGTAGTAAGTGGCGCTTGATCTGATGGAACAATGCCGAACCCCCGCGCAGACAGTATATGCAGGAAGAAGATCAACATCGCAGAGCGTGCAAATTCAAGGACTCGTGCGGATCAGTTCTGGCTGATTGATTGCCGCCAGCTCCGCCGCATTTCTGCTCAGGCAATGCGCCGCACAAGTCCTGCGAACTGCAGAGCGAGAGCCGCCGCCACGCACACCGCAACAGTGATCACCCATTGCACCTTCTGCGTCTCTACGCCTTGAAACGCAAACGAGTGCACTGCAACCAGCGCGAACACTGCATAGTTCCATCGCTGCAGCTGCTTCCACTTCTGCGTCCCGAATCTGCGCAGCGACAAGTCATTCGACGTTGCGAGCAGCACGATCAGCAGCAGCGTTCCCAGCGCCCCGGTGTAATTCGCCAGCCCGAACAGGTCGTGCCGCATCCCGTGATGATGCTCCCCGGGTCCGTAGATGTAATAAAGCCACGGGCGTCCGCGCAGATGCACGAACTGCCCTACACCAGCGTGCAGAATTCCCAGCAGCCCTGCCCAGATCCCGATGTCCCTGCGCAGATCGCTTGATACCGGATTTGGCCTGCGGGCCAGCAGATTCCACGGACCGATCAGCAGAGTGATGGCCAGCAGCGCCAGCGCCGGATATGCGGTTGCGAAACTCGCCCGGCTCAAAATGTCTGGATATGGCCGCGTCTGATACAAAGCTGCGACGCAGACAAACGACAGCAACAACAGCGGCAGGTGATGCCGCCAGATTCGCGGCAGCAAACGCCCCCGCCATCTCGACGTCACAGAGACTGAATTCATCTCGGATCCACTCCCCATGAAATGCTGAATTGAGTCAGCTGCGAAACGCCTCGCGCGCCGCATCAATCGTCGCCTGCACATCGGCTTCGCTGTGTGCCGTGCCGAGAAAAGCCGCTTCGAATTGCGATGGCGGCAGCCACACGCCACGCTCCAGCATGGCTCGATGGAATCTCCCGAACGCCGAGGCATCGGACCTCACAGCATCCGCGTAGTTTCGAACCGCCCCGTCCGTAAAGAACCACGTCCACATCGCGCCTACCCGGTTCGTGATAATTGCCACGCCGGCCTTGCGCGCTTCCTCGGCAACTCCGTCCGCCACGGCCTTTGCGCTTTTTTCCAGCAGCGGGTAGACCTCGTTTTCGTGCTCCAGCAAATATCCAACCGTCGCCAGTCCTGCCGCCATTGCCAGCGGATTTCCGCTCAACGTTCCCGCCTGGTATACCGGCCCCAGGGGCGCAAGCATATCCATGTAGCTCTGTTTCCCGCCGAACACACCCACAGGCAGTCCGCCACCGACAATCTTTCCCAGCGTGACGAGGTCCGGATCAAGCGAATACCGCTCACACGCCCCACCCAGTGCCACGCGGAATCCGGTCATCACCTCATCCACGATCATCAGCGCGCCTTCGCGCCGCGTCAGCTCTCTCACTCCCGACAGAAATCCCGGCGCCGGAGCAATGCATCCCGCGTTCCCGACCACCGGCTCCAGAATCACTGCGGCAATTTCATCCGGGTGTGCGTCAAACGCGGCTTCAAGCTCTGCCAGATCGTTGTACGGCAGGGGATGAGTCAGCCCCGCAATCTCCTCCGGCACTCCCGCCGATCCCGGAATGCCGAATGTCGCCACGCCCGACCCAGCCTTCACCAGCAGCCCGTCCGCATGTCCGTGATAGCAGCCTTCGAACTTGATGATGATCTTGCGTCCTGTCGCCGCGCGCGCCAGCCGTATCGCCGACATCGTCGCCTCGGTCCCGGAGCTGACGAATCGCATTTTTTCGATCGCCGGATAGCACGCAACAATCCGCTCCGCCAGCTCCGCCTCGCTCGCCGTCGAAGCCCCAAAACTCGCCGAATTCCGCGCCGCCCCTGCAATCGCTTCTACCACCGGCGGAAATGCATGCCCCAGGATCATTGGCCCCCAGGATCCCACATAGTCGATGTAACGGTTGTCATCCGCGTCCACCACATACGCGCCTTCGGCCCGCTCCACAAATGGCGGCGCTCCGCCTACCGCCCGAAATGCCCTGACCGGCGAGTTCACCCCTCCGGGGAAGAAGCGCTCAGCACGTTGCTGCAACTGTTGCGATCGCGTGTGCGACCGGACGGATTGGGCGTTCGTAGTCTTCGAGCTCATCTTGCCCTTCAGTATAGAAGTCCGTTCGACGCCGCGAACGTCATCTGTCACCCATCCCTTTCGTTCTCCACATTTTGAACACCCGGCAGAGGTTCGCACCGCAATTTTGGACCCTCTCGCCCTGTTAGAATCGACCTTTCCGACGCACATTGTTTTCGGAAACAAATCCTAGCCCCGGGCCATTCGCAGTCACCGGCGCCAGCCGGATCGTCTCGGGGAGCGAAGAGGCCGTGAAGTGCCCGAAGAATCCAAACCGAAAGCCGTATCCACCAAGCCCGCGGCGACGAAGCCCATCACCTACGCGGACGCCGGGGTGGACATTTCCCGCGGCGATCGCGCCAAGGACCGCATCAAGTACTTGGCGCAGAAGACTTTTACTCGCAATGTTTTGGGCGGTATCGGCGGCTTCGGAGCCCTTTACCGGCTCGACCTCCAGAAATTCAAGAGCCCCATCCTCGTCAGCTCCGCCGACGGCGTCGGTACCAAGCTGAAAATCGCCTTCGAGATGGGCCTGCACTCTAGCGTCGGCGCCGATCTGGTCAACCACTGCGTCAACGACATCGCCGTCCAGGGCGCCACCCCGCTCTTCTTCCTCGACTACTTCGCCAGCGGCAAGATCGATCCCGAAGTCACCGAAACCGTTGTCTCCGGCCTCGCCGATGCCTGCCGCGCCAATGGCTGCGCTCTCATCGGCGGCGAAACCGCCCAGATGCCCGGCTTCTATGCCGACGGCGAATACGACCTCGCCGGCTTCATCGTCGGCGCAGTCGACCGCGACAAGCTTGTCACCGGAGCGGAGATCAAGCCCGGGGATGTCCTCATCGGCTTTCCGTCCACCGGCCTCCACACCAACGGCTACTCGCTCGCCCGCAAGCTTCTCTTCGAGGTTGCCGGCTACAAGGCGTCGCAATACGTCACCGCCATCAAGGAGAAAGCCGGCGCCGCCCTCATGAAGACGCACCGCAGCTACCTCCACGTGATTCAGAAGCTGGTCGCAGCCGGACTCACCAACGGCATGGCCCACATCACCGGCGGTGGCATCACCGAAAACCTGCCGCGCATTCTGCCCAAGGGAACCGCCGCCCAGGTCGAGCTCGGATCCTGGCCGGTGCTCCCCATCTTCGAGCACCTGCGCGAACTCGGCCAGGTCTCTCAGGACGAGATGATGCGCACCTTCAATATGGGTGTCGGCCTCATCGCCGTGATTCCATCAGCGAAATTCACTCGCGCCAAGACCCTGCTCGATCGCGCCGAAGAAAAGTTCTTCGTCATCGGCCGCATCGTAAAAGGCGAAAAGCGCGTGCAATACACCTGATCCGTTCAAGACTTTCATCCTGAGCGGAGCCGGTTGCTCTGCAACCGGCGCAGTCGAAGGACCCGCGAGCGGGTTCCAAATCGATCCGTGAAGCCATCGACCTCAATCCCGCAAGGTGAAGGCGCGCAAAGCGCGCGCCCGTCCGTCCGGCCAGGACTCCGACTAGGCATCCTCCTCTCCGGCCGCGGCTCCAACTTCCTCGCCATCGCCCGCAACATCCGCGAAGGCAAACTCCCCAACGTCGAAATCGCCGTCGTCATTTCCAACGTCGCCGATGCCCTCGGCCTCTCTGCCGCCAAAGACCTCGGCCTTCCCACCGCCCTCTACGTCTCCAAGGGCCGCCCCCGCGCCGATCACGATCAGGACCTCATCGCCTGCCTTCGAGACCACAGAGTAGACCTCGTCTGCCTGGCCGGTTACATGCGTCTGCTCTCGCCGGCTTTCATCGCCGCGTTTCCCAACCGCATCCTCAACATCCACCCCTCGCTCCTTCCCGCCTTTCCCGGCCTCGACGCCCAGCAGCAGGCATTCGACTACGGCGTAAAAGTCGCGGGCTGCACCGTTCATTTCGTCGACGAGCACCTCGATCACGGAGCCATCATTCTGCAGCGAGCAATTCCCGTCCTCGAGTCGGACGACGCCCACTCGCTCTCCGACCGCATCCTCGTCGAAGAACACATCGCCTACACCGAAGCCATCGCACGCGTCGCCAGCGGCGACTACGAGATCCAGGGCCGCCGCTATATCAAGCGCAAAGTCGACTAGTCCTCTCCATGCAATACCTCACTGAAACGTGGTTGCATCAGTGCGGTTTTGAAAGGGCACGGCTTTAGCCGTGCCGCAAAAAAAAACCGTGGACATTGGGCTTTAGCCGCTGAGGGATGTTCCTCGCCAGATTCAAACTATCTATGTAACGCGCGCTAAGGCGCCGCATGAATCACCGTGTTGAACAGAAACGGATCCTCATACTCCGTCATATCGCCGGCCTTTTTCCCTGGCACAGGCTGCAGTCGCGCTGAGAGTGGCTTGTTCCACTTCACCGCCAGCGAAGCCACATCGCCGTAGATCCGCACCATCTGCTCAACGCTGATATCGCCTGGCAGCGGAATTGTGTCCAGCCCGGTTCCGCACACCGAAGAATATGCCAGCAGCGAGTCCACGTTGAATGTGCCCTCGGCCCAGCGCTGCGCCATCACCTTGTCTTCCAACACCGGCACCATCAGCCCCGAATACCCGATCTGCTTAATCGGAACCGATTTCACAGCCGCCGTAATGATTCGCGCCGCCGTCAGCGTTCCGCTCGACCCGAATTTCGCGCCCGTGAAGTTCTCAATCGCCGTGGCAATCGAAACATCGCCCAGCGGAGCAGGCGTTGGATCCACACCCACAAACTCCCATCCGGTCTGCGACGCAATCCTGTTCCCGATGCCATCCGCCACGCGCGCATGTTTCGTCAGGGCAGCCGTCAGATCGGTCGTGGCAACATCGGCATCGCCCTTGTCACGCGCGAACACCTCCGCCACCACGCCCGCTCCTTCATACCCAATCGCAAACTGCTTTCCTGCACCCGTGTGATAGGCGCCTGGATAAAACGGCCCGAGCGGCTTCAGCATCGCCGTCGCCGCAAAGTTGAATGTCCCCTGCGCGCGCACGCTATGCTCCGCGACAAACTTCACCATCTCCGCTGTCCTGTGAATCGTCTTCCAGTGGATCCCGGAGTCATCCGCGATGATTGCGCTGGCCTCGATATTTGGCAGCGTCGATAGCACGCGCTCCAGCACGCGCATCGGCGCCTGGTCGTCGCTGTCCTGCATCATTCCCGGCCCTACGTTCGGCAGAAACTTCTCCTTCACTGACAGCTCATCGATCTTCTTCAGCAGCGCAACCGCGTCGTCTTCCGAGAGGCCGTTGATCAGTTCCGGCAGCGGCTGCGTCACGATCCGCACGCTCTCCACCTGGTACCCATCCAGCTCGAATTCCTTCTGCGCCTTGCGTAACACCACTAGCGCCTCTGCGATCTGTTTCTCCCAGGTCGAGCGATCCAGACGCACAAAACCGGTAATTGCTCTCACCTTTGGCTTGACTGCCGAGGCTGGTTTTGATGCTGGATTCGAGGCATTCTGCGCAGCCAGCGGAAACGACACCAGTAGAGCAACGGCGAGGAAGAAGATTCGCCTCATCGGTAACCTCCGATTTGCGGGATTGAAACCCATCTTATGGCATAATTCCACCAATTTCATGCAGATCACTTGTCCTACCTGCCGCGCCAGGATCGCGACAGACGACATCAACGTCTCCACCGATGTGGCGCTTTGCCGCTCCTGCGGAAACACCTTCCATATCTCCGAAGTCCTCGGAGGCACCAGTAGCATCCTCGCTTCTCTCGTCAACAGCGTGGTTCCACCCTCTGGTCCGGTCGATCTGAACTCGCCGCCATCCGGCGCCTGGTACACCCCCATGGCCGACGGATTCACCGCCGGAGCCACCACCCGCAGTTGGAGCGCATTGTTCCTCGTACCCTTCACCTGCGTCTGGGCTGGCGGATCCATGACCGGTATTTACGGCACGCAGATCATCAAAGGGCAATTCAACCTGCCTATGTCCCTATTTGGCCTCCCGTTCCTGATCGGGTCGTGCTTCCTCGTATCCATGTGCGCCATGGTGGTTCTAGGCAAAGTCACAGTCTCGGTCCACGGAGACCGGCTCGCCATCTTTACCGGCGTCGGCCCATTCGGCATCACCCGAACAGGAAGCGTTTCCGAATTCAAATCGGTCACCGAGGGATTTGGAGTCGGCTCCATGAACTCGAATCGCACATCGCGTGTCATTCGCCTTGAGGGCACTCGTTCCATGGCCTTTGGCTCCGCGCTTTCCAACGACAGGCGTCACTTCTTGGCCGGAGCCCTCAAAACGGCACTCAGCGGGTACTCGCCTTCTCCGATCTTCGTCTCCCGCGGCTGACCGAAACAAGCCTGCGATCCTCAGCACTCCCGGGCAGCCGCCGCAGTAGTCGAAGACATCAACGCGGAGTAGGTGGCCTTTAACTTTTTGGGCTTCTGGCTGGCCCACGTCTGGCATTCCCAAAAACTCGCGGCCTTCGTTTTGCAGATTAATTCCGCCTTCGGCGCATACTGGCTTTATGTGCGGTTCGTTTGGATCATGGTTGAGTCGCGTGCCGGTGTCATGGATCACCCGTGGACAGTGTTCCAAATCACCCGTCAGGGCAGAAATCGCTCCAGACAGGTTCTAAGCTCAATCAGGAGATATATCTACAGCCAACTTTAAACAGGAGAAATACTTGGCGGCCCTGCAGTCTATAAACCGTTGAAAGTAGAGTTTTAGCTTGCAGAGATGGGGGGGAGGGGGTCTCCCACGCCGCGGCTCGCACGCCCACCAGACCGGAGAGTCGTTCCTCTCCAGCGGACTGTCAGCGTCTCCAGCCGGAGATTGGCTCAAGCCCATTGGCCTTAAACGGGCAATAATCCTCAGGCGATTTGCAGATCAATTCGCCGAATTGTCTAAGCTCAGATTCATAGCCCCGAAATCAAGCTCTCTCCCTTCCTGCGCAAATCGGCGCTGGCTGGAAAGACGCGTCTGGGCTTCCGCATCGCGGTGGCGAGTCTCAGAGCTTTTCGAGTCGTTCGCCTCGCAGTGCGAGATCTGAAAAAGGAACCATTGCAATGGCAAACATACTCGTCAATATCGAAAAGGGAATCGAGATAGCTGCAGAGGACGTTCTCAGGTGGCTTTCGGGCGCCAACAAGGCGCTCAAGGCCGCTCCGCATGTCGTTGCTGCACTTGCTACGCTCATTGCCGCCGTCGAAAAACCGATGGCCGAGCTGGCAGGCGCCGCCGCAAATCCTCTTAACATCGCTCTCGACATTCAGACCGCCAAAGATTTGAAAGCGGTCTGGCCCGAGGTCAAAGCCTTCCTGGTGACCCTCGGCGTGAAATTCTGATCAGAACAAAGCCCCATCCATCGCAAGAACCTCGAGCGGCGGATGGGGCAGCTCTACTCCCTATTCCCGATTACCTGACCACTGTCCCTACGTGTTCACAGTTTGAGCAGCGCCCAAAGTGATCTTTACCGTCATCTGCCGTCTGCCGCGCATCACCGTCACGCTGATCGTGTCGCCAGCCTGGTGCTTGTCGAGGACTACGGCGATGTCCTGCGGATCGGTGATCTGCTGTCCATCCATCGCTACGATTAGATCGCCGCCCAGCATTACGGGTTGATTGCCGACCCAGGCTTTCTCATTGCCTCCGTGCAGGCCCGCACGGTCAGCTGCCCCGCCGGGTACCACCCTCTGAATCAGCACGCCGTAATTCGCAGCCAGTCCCATCTGCTCTGCCAGGTCCGGACCAATTGCGTAAGACTCGATACCGAGTGAAGGCCGGCGCACCTGCCCGTACCGCGTCAGATCCGAAAGCACCGCCTTCGCTGTGTTGATGGGAATCGCGAACCCGATTCCGGAGCTTTGTTCCGCTCCATTGGACGCGATCATCGTGTTAATGCCAATGACCTCGCCACGCGAGTTCAGCAGCGGACCACCGGAGTTGCCGGGGTTGATGGCCGCATCCGTCTGGATCGCGTCTTCGATCGGAGCGCCATCTCCATTCCTGATGGAGCGGATCGAACTGATGATGCCCTGCGTCATTGTTCCGCTCAGTCCGAAGGGATTGCCGATGGCGTAGACCTTTTCTCCCACTGCGATCTGGCTTGAATCCGCCAGCGTGACGGGCTGCAGCTCCGGCGCATCGATCTGCAGCAGCGCCAGGTCGTGAATCTTGTCTGTACCGATGACCTTGGCCTTGAAGCTGCGCTTGTTGCTCAGCTTTACCTCGATGCCCCGGTTCGCACCCTCGACCACGTGAAAGTTGGTCAAGACGTGCCCCGACTTATCAAGGATGAACCCTGACCCCTGGCCTTCCTGAGGAACCGCTCCGTAGAAGAAGTTCATGATCACGGCACGCGAGGTGATGTTCACCACCGAGGGCAATACGCGCTTGTAAACCGAGATGTTGTTTTGCTCTTCGGAGTCAAACTCGGGTGCCGCGTGCGCCTCGGTCAGTTCGAGCGGCGAACTGGAGCCGGCGGCACCGGTCAGTGCCAGGCGATTCAAACCCGAGGGGAAATGCGTGGTGGCGAACCAGAACCCGCCTACCAGCGCAACGATCAAAACCAACTGGCGAAGTTTCATACGCTTCTTGGAAACCTTGATCACCTTTCAATACAGTTACGTTGCCGGCGCCAGACAGTTCCACCCGGAAGCGACGTGGCGGCCACGCGGCTGATGCATGCTGCTGCTATTTTAATGAACCGCCCGCTGGGCTTAAGTTGCTCAGTTGCTTCAGCTCCGTCCAGAGCTTCTCGACCTGCGGCCGCAGCGATTCCAGGTCGCTGCTGTTTTCAAGTACGAAGTCGGCCCGCGCGATCTTCTCTCGATCCGGAATCTGGTGCGCCAGCCTCGCCCTGGCATCGGCCTCGGCCTTCTCCATTCCCATTCCGCAGGTGCAGACCCGCGCCACATATCGGGCGATCTTGTCTTCATCCGATGCGGTCACCAGGACGATCCGGTCGATCCGCTTGCGCAGATCGGCGTAGGCTGCGGTTGCAGCCCCGCCCTCGCGGGCATCGCGCTCCACTTCGAATATCAGTGCCGAAACAACGACTGCAACTGCCTTCGGATCGCGCGTGAAAATCTGCTTCATCCAATCAGCCTGCGCCTCGATCACTGCCGGATGCACGATCGCGTTCAGCTCCTTCACCCGGTTCGCTTTGAACGCGAGATCAGCCAGCTTTGGTCTGTTCAGCCGTCCGTCCGCCCCAACAACCTCAGATCCGAAGGCAAGCACGATCGCGTCGTAAGTGGCATTTCCGGGCTCCATCAGCGCTCGACCCAGCTCGTCCGACTCGATTACCTCGGCGCCGAGCTGCCGCAGAATCTGCCCAACGGTGCTCTTGCCGCTGCCCAGCCCGCCGGTGAGCCCCACGCGCAGCATCGCTTAAAGCCCTCTCCGCATTTTGGCCGCACGAACTGTGTTTGCCATCAGCATCGCAATCGTCAGCGGTCCAACGCCTCCGGGAACAGGAGTGTAAGCACCTGCGATCTCGAATGCCTTCGGATGCACGTCGCCCACAATCGTCGATCCGCGTTTGCTGAAGGTGCTTTCCCGTTTAGCATCGCCTGAGAAGAACGAATCGAATTCCTCCCGGATCGTGATCCGATTTATGCCGACATCGATGATCGTCGCGCCCGGCTTGACCATCTCGGGCGTGATGAAGCCCGGCCTTCCGATCGCGGCGACCAGGATATCCGCCTCCTGAGTGATCGCAGCAAGGTTACGAGTCTTCGAGTGGCAGATTGTCACCGTCGCGTTCTCGTGAAGCAACAGCATGGAGACGGGCTTGCCAACGATGTCGCTGCGCCCCACGACAACCGCATGCTGCCCGCTGATCGGCAGATTGCTGCGCTTCAGGATCTCGATGACACCGGCAGGCGTGCACGGAGCGAGCGCGGGACGCCCAGCCTGGAGCTTGCCGGCATTCACCGGATGGAAGCCGTCGACATCCTTGTCCGGCGAGACGGAGTCAAGCAGGAACTTCGCGTCCACCTGTTTCGGTAGCGGCAGCTGGATCAGGATGCCATCGATATCGTCGCGGTCATTGAGAGCGCGAACGAGGTCCAGCATCTCCTCGGTGGTCACGGTGTCTGGAGGAGTGATCAGGTCGCTGTAGAGGCCGAGCTCGCCGCAGGTTTTTACCTTGCTGGCGACATAGATCTCCGATGCCGGCACATGGCCGACGAGCACCGCCGCCAACCCCGGCCTGACACCCTGACGGGCGAGGCCCATCACCTCTTCCGCAACTTCACTCTTGATAGCGGCCGCAATCGCCGCCCCATCGAGGACTCTCGCCATCCGTGATCTCCTCTTCAATCGTATCGCCTTGAGGCAGCCGCTCCCTGGAAGGGACTCAGCGAGTTTCTTGCCGGCGTATTTTGGCGTATCTTCGTGACGTGGACGACGGAGCGCCTTCCCAGCCGATCGATGAGTCGCTGAAGGTCGACATTTCTGCGACGGCAGTCGCCATGGAACGTGCTCTCCTGGACCGGCTTTGGGTTGAGTCTGGCTCAGCCTCCTGGGGACTGGAGCAGAGCATCTTCGAGCGCGTCGTCCTGGCGGCGGGGCTGCGACAGAACTTCGGCCTGACTCCAGGCGTACTAGCAGGCAGCGACGAACAGGCGGGTTTCTTTGAACGGGTAAAGCTCGCAGACCTCGTGCTCGCCAGTGCCTGCGCCGAAGGAAATGAACGCGCGTGGGAACACTTTATGTCCGCCTATGGCTCGCAGTTAACGCGCGCGGCCATCGCCATCAGTGGAAGCGAGACGGTGGGACGCGATCTTGCGGACGCCTTCTATGCCGAGCTTTACGGGCTGAATACGCGGGAAGGGAAGCGCAAGTGCCCATTGGAGTCATACCGGGGGCGCGGCTCTCTGCTCGGGTGGTTGCGGACGACTCTCTCACAGAGGTTCGTCGATCACTATCGGAGGACGTTCAGAGAGGAAGCGCTGGATGAACGCAAACATGACTCGCCGGTACGAGCGGATTCGCCTCAGCTAGATGGCGGGAACGCGACGATGCTGCGGGACGCGTTTCAGGAAGCACTAAGCGGCCAGCCTGCCGAAGAGCGCTTTGTACTGGCGGCTTACTATCTCGACGATAGAACTTTAGCGGAGATAGGGAAGCTCCTGCATGTACATGAGGCTACGATCAGCAGACGGGTGAAGAAATCCACTCAAGCGATACGCAAGCAGGTGTTGAAGTTACTGGAGACCAAAGGGTTGAGCAGAAGCGCGGCAGAAGAGGCGATGGGGACCGATCCTCGAGACCTGGAACTTGGGATGGACTTGAAAAAACTTCTGCAATATACCGGTTCAGAATCGTTCCACGAACAGGCAGGTTCCGGGCTGGCGATCAAGAGCGGGAGTGTGACCGGGGCAATGCTAGCCGATTCCTCGGCTTCCCGGGCAGGCGAGGCAAACAGCGAGAGATGAAGTTCACAACCCAACCCGGAACGCACCCTGACGCTGAGATCCTGGCGGCGTTTTCGGAGCAGCTTGTCTCCGAAACGGAGCGGGAGGAAATCCTCGCCCACATGGCCACCTGCGACCGGTGCAGAGAGGTGGTGTTCCTGGCGCAAATCGCGATGGAAGCCGGAGAGCCGGCTCCGGTCCTGCCGCAGGCTCCAGAAAGAAAGAGGTTCGGCAGCCGATTCGCGAACTGGAGATTCGCCTGGATTCCAGTGGCCGCAATGGCGGGAGTCGTGGGTTTTGCGGTAGTGGAACACATGCGTCATGCGCCGGCACCGGAGATGCGGATGGCGCAGAATGCAGCTCCTGCGGAAATGATCCAAAGGCAGGTTGACTCGAAGAAGGTTGAAAGTCCGAAACCCTCGTCACAGCGCTCGCGAGAAGAGCTCAAGTCGAAGTCGATTGCTCCAGCGCGCCGAGACCGGGACGCGGAGGAGGATCAGAGATCGCTGGATGCGAAGGACGCTCCGGCCGCTTCGCAAAAAAAGGACGAGATGGCGACGCAGGCTGATTCGCTGAAGGCGGCAGTTCCTCCTGCGGCCACGGGTGGCGCAGCTCGCGGGACATTTGAGGCGCGCGCCAAGTCGTCGAGTATCGGCGGACCTCTTGCGCAGAATCAGATGCAGGTACAGAACAGCGCACAGATGCAGCAGAACTACGCCAATGAGGCCAAGGAACGGTCTGCGCTCTCCGACTCTGCAAACAAGCCGACGGCACCCCCAGCCAAACCTGGAGCCGCAACAGGGACCGTCATAGTGCAGGCTCAAGGCGGGATTGTGCCCGCATCGCCGACCCCCGAGGCGAATGCAGCGCAGACGGAAACTGCGACGGTACTACTGTCCGAGAAGGGCCTGTCGAAGCAGAAGGCAGCCGAATCGGCGTTGCCGAGCAATCTTGGAGTGCTATCTGAGGCTGTGGTTGGGACGAAGACTGTTGCGATCGACACTGCCGGTTCGGTATTTGTGAGCAGAGACAACGGCAAGGGCTGGGAACCGGTTAAAACTCAATGGAACGGACGCGCAGTTCTCGTCAAAGTTAAGCCGCTATCGGGACAGGTAACCGGGAACGTCCTGAGCCAACAGCCTGCTCAGTTTGAGTTGCTCACTGACAAGCTCGATACCTGGATCAGCAAGGACGGCAGGATCTGGTCATTGAAGCCCCCGATCACAAACAAATGAAACCGTGAGGGGTGTCAACCTATGATGACATCGTCTTCCGGCGTGAGCGGCATGTGCCGCAGGCGAGTTCCGGTTGCAGCGAAGATGGCGTTGCCAATGGCGGGGGCAATACCCACTATCCCGGTTTCGCCGGCGCCAGCGGACGGCAGGTCCTTGCGGTCGAGGAGAACGACTTCGATCTGCGGCGTGTCGCTGAATCGCGGGACGCGGTATTTCGACAGGTGCGGATTTTCAATCCGGCCATTCGAGAAGAGAATCCGTTCAAAAAGCGCACCGCCCAGTCCCTGAACGAGCGCGCCCTGAATCTGATTGCGGAGGCCGTCGGGATTGATGATGGCGCCGCATTCCCAAGCCTGCACGGCACGGCGAATCTTCACTTTTTTCGAAGATGGATCGATTGAGACTTCAGCGCAGGTAGCAACGTAGCCGCCCTTGTCGGTTCCGCAGGCTATGCCGAACCCGCGTTCAGGTGAAGGCTTCGCCGCTTCCCACCTGAACTTTTCTGCGGCGGCTTGAAGCACGGATTTCAAGCGTGGATTGGTAATGTTCTTAAGCCGAAAGGCGACAGGATCCATGCTGAGCGCGTGAGCCATCTCGTCGATCTGGCATTCGCGGGCGAAGTGATTAAAGGTCGCTGCGAGGCCGCGATAGGAACCTTGCCGCAGTGGAGACTTTGCGGAGTGAAATTGAACGAGCTGGTTCGGGACTTCGTAGGGGGTTCCGATCGCGGCAGGACCAGAGTTGTAATTGTGGAACTCCCATGAGACGAGGGTTCCATCGCGGCGCGCGGCGGACTTGACTTCGACGAGACCAGCGGGGCGGAAATAGGCCCAGGTGAATTCCTCTTCGCGGGTCCAAACGACTTTGACCGGCTTGCCGGTGGCGCGAGCCAGGCGGGCAGCCTCCATCGCAGCTTCGCCGGTGTGTTTGCCGCCGTAGCCGCTACCCATATCCGGCTGGATGACGCGTACTTGCTTAGGTGATAACTGAAAAGCCTGCATGAGTTCTTCATGAACGCCGAACGGACGCTGCGTGCCCGTCCAGACCGTCAGCTTGCGGTCATTCCACTGGGCCACTGCAGCGCGGGGCTCCAGAGGAGTGTGTGCAATGTACTCGATGGTGTAACGCGATTCGACCTTCACGTCAGCCGAGGCGAACGTATCGGCGACAGAGCCCGACTGTTGTTCGGGATCGCTCTGACCCTCGGGATTGGCCTTGAGGTAGTCGAAGAGGCCATGGTTCGAGGGTTGGGGAGGAATGCTCCACTTGGCCTTGATCGCATCGAGAGCTTGATGCGCCGCGAACGCGCTCTCCGCAACGACTCCCGTGAAATCGCCATCGCGAACAACTCGCACGCCCGGGATTTTCTCTGCGGCGCTTGTATCGATGGACTCCAGCTTTGCGTTGTAGGCTTCGGGGCGAAACACTGAGCCGAAGACCATGCCTGGACGAACGACGTCGGACGGAAACTGGTGCTTGCCTGTGACGAAGGCACGCCCGTTGACCTTTGGCGTAGCCGTTCCTGCGATCTTCCATTGGGAAGCGGGTGTCAGCGGGGGATCGCCGGGCACAGATTTGACGAGGTTTTCGCCACGAGTCAGGTTCCCGTACGTAATGAATTTTTGACCATCGGGCGTCGTGATCTTGCCCGAGCTGACGATGAGCTTGGAGGCGTCAATGCTCCAGCGCTGGGCAGCGGTTTCCACAAGAAGCTCTCGAGCGGCAACTGCCATGTTCCGAAGTTGCGGAGACATCGTGGGGGTCGTGCGGCTTCCGAAAGTGCCCATATCCCACGGAACCAGGTCAGTGTCTCCCATGATCATGGTGATGGAGTCGAAGGAGACGCGAAGCTCCTCTGCGACGGCCTGCGCGAGCGAGGTACGGATGTTCTGGCCGACTTCGACCTTTCCGGTGAAGACCTTGACATGACCATCTGCGTCAATGTGGATCCAGGCGCTGATGTCGTTAGGGAGTTCGTGACGGTTCGACGCGCGACCCGACTCCTGTGCGATGGCGGACACCGGCGAAAGGCAAACGAGAAGACCGCCGCCGAGAAACTTCAGAAAGTCGCGGCGGTTCACGTCGCTGTCAGAAACTTGAGGTGTGCGAGTCGTCATCGGGCGCCTCCAGCTGTAGCTGAACTGGCGCGTCTTATTGCGGCGACAATGCGCGAATAGGTTCCACACCGGCATATGTTGCCGTTCATCGCGGTGATGATCTGCTCATCCGTCGGCGCGTGATTGTCGTGCAATAGCGCCGAAGCGCTCATGATCATGCCGGATGTGCAGTAGCCGCACTGAAAGGCTCCTTCTTCGAGAAAGGCTTCCTGAACAGGGGTGAGACGGCCGCTTTGTTCCAGCCCCTCAATCGTCGTGATCTTCGCGCCAGCAGCCGCAGTGGCGGGAATCTGGCATGAGCGCGTGGCAGAGCCATCCATGAGAACAGTGCAGGCCCCGCACTGGCCTTCACCGCAACCGTACTTCGTTCCCGTGAGGTTGAGATGATTGCGGAGCACTGAAAGCAGCGATTCGTCGTCCTGAGCTTCGACCGGATAGCTTTTGCTGTTGATGTGGAGAAGGAATTTGCTCATGGCGAGAGTTCCTCAGCGCCGCGCAAGCTGGCACGGCATACAGCATAGCGTAACGGAACGGAGCTTGTTCAGCGGGTCCGCGGCTTGCGGGGCTTGTTGCGGCGATTTCCTTCTGCGACAGCTGAGTGATACTTCCGGCGGACCTCTGCGATGTCGACTGAAGGCTGCGGAACCTGAAAATTCATCTCTTCCATGGTGGAAACGATGATCTCTGATATAGCGAGATCGCGGAACCACTTGTGGTCGGCGGGGATCACGTACCAGGGAGCTTCTTTGCTATTGCAGCGAGCGAAAGCATCTTCGTAGGCGCGATGATAGTCATTCCAGTACTCACGCTCCTTGTAGTCTGCATCGCTGATCTTCCATCTCTTGGCCGGATCATCAAGGCGCTGTTCGAAGCGTTGCAGTTGCTCCTCCTTGCTTATATGCAGAAAGAACTTGAGGATGTGCGTTCCGTTCAGGTCGAGACGGTGTTCGAAATCATTGATTTGATCGTAGCGACTTGACCAGACTGACTTGGGCACAAGGTTATGCACGCGGACAATCAGAACATCTTCGTAATGAGAGCGATTAAAAATGGCGACTTCGCCCCTTCCCGGAGTCGGGGCCTCAACACGCCAGAGAAAGTCGTGAGCGAGCTCTTCCTGGGTAGGCTGCTTGAAGTTTGCAACACGGCATCCGTCGGGATTCATCGAGCCTATGACATGCCGGATGACTCCATCCTTGCCGCCGGCATCAAGGGCCTGAAGAACAATGAGCAGAGAGCGCTTTCGTTCCGCAAACAGGCGCTGCTGAAGATCGCCCATCTTCAGTCGCAGGTCTTCGACTTTCTCCAGCGCTTCGTGCTTGTGGTATTTGCCCCTGTAGCCAGGATCGAAATCACGCAGGCGAACGTGATCTCCCGGAGCTACGCGAAAGTCTTTGACGAAACGCTTTCCGGTCATTAATTCTTCACCTTCATTTCTCCGAATCAGAAGGGCGCAGTTCGAATGTCAATCGGAGCTCTGGTATTCGATCGACCGGGTCGCACACCTGTCTGATGCTCATCAGTCAGGTACCTGTTTACTGGATGTTGCGGATCTCAATGTACTTTTCTGATCGAAAAATGAGAGCTTGAGAGCAACTTGAGGCGTCAAAGCCTCTTAGGAGGGGCCAGGATGCGGGTGATTGTCGGCCTTGGGATCTGGGTGTGCCTGGCGATCGCCAGCCCTAATTTCGCAGCGGGACAGCAGACACCTGTGCCTCCGCCGCCGACTGCAACACCCTCTCATCCGTTCTTCATTACAAAGACCTGGCTCATTGGAGGCGTAGGGGATTGGGATTACCTCACGATGGATCCGGCCGCAAGAGAGCTGTTCATCGCGCATGGGCCCATGGTGCAGGTGGTCAATGTGGACTCGGGCACCGTAGTTGGGAGCGTGAAGGGTTTTCGGCAGGCACATACCGTGGTGCTCGATGCTCAGGGCCTGTACGGTTTCGTGAGTGATGGGCAGGCGGACTCAGTCCGCGTTTTCGATCGTCGCTCGTTCCAGGTCGTGGCGAGTATTCCGACGGGGCCTGCTCCGCGATCAATGGTACTGGATGCGCCTAGCGGATTGCTGTTTGCGGTCGGTGGACAGCCGTCCAGAGCGACGCCGGCGACGAGAGCACCCAAAGGCGGGACAGGGTTGTCGCGGACGGGGGCCCCAAGGGCAAGTGCTTCGCGTCAGTCAGGCGCTCCCCGAGGGAGCCTCTCCTCTATCACGGTCATTGATGCGGGTTCACGGGTGCAACTGGCGCAACTGGTTTTACCGGGTGAGCTGGGATTCGCGCAAAGCGACGGCGACGGACACGTGTACATTACGGTTCGGGACAGCAATCAGATTATGCGTCTCGACGCGCAGGCGATTGGAAATGCTCTGCGTCGTTTCAGTGATGCGGCAGGGACAAGTCGACGCGATGCGAGACCAACGCCAGCTGGAAGAGCGGAGGTCGACAGTTCCAGGATGAAGAAGCCTCCAGTTCTGGATTGGTACCAGGGAGCAGCCTCAAATCCGCCGCCGGAGGCCCTGCCTGCTTTTGTGAGACTCGGCTCTGCCTGTGAGGGGCCGAGAGCGATGGCGATCGATCCTGATCATTCTCGGTTATTCGTCGCGTGCAGCAATTTCAGGCTGCTTGTTATCGACCCACAGTCAACGGGTGCGATCGCAACCCTGCCTATTGGTCCCGGTCCTGATTCGATTGCTTACGATGCCAACCGAGGCTTGATTTTCACGGCCAATGGACAGGGTGATGGAAGCCTGACCATCATTCGCCAGGATGTGACAGATACCTACTCCGTGATTCAGACGCTGCCGACCCGCCAAGATGCGAGAACGCTCGCGGTTGATCCTTCGAACGGGAACGTCTATTTGACCAGCGTGATGTATGGGGCGGCAATGAACACGCCGATGACGAATGGCACGCCTGCACCCTTGAAGGTGTCGCGTGTGGATAGCAGCTTTCAAGTGCTGGTGGTCGGGAACTGAGAACCGCTTCTTCCACGAGGTTCCCCGAGTGCGCCTGCTCTGGCTCCGCTTAAGTCGTTTGGATAGCAGTCAGTTCGTCTACTGATGCGATCCGAAACCGTCTCAACGAATGTTGACGGTGTGGATTGGGCGCCGTTGCCGCTCCTCGTAAATCTCCCTCGTCCAGCGTGAACTAGATCACATCGCTGCATTGCGGTCCGCTCCTAGAATTGCGGAGGTGGCGGACGGTTCAGTGGCACTTTCTTGCCAATGTACCGATCGACCGCACCGTTCCGGAAAGTGCGCCGGAACCGACGGAATCTATGGGAGCACGGATGGCGAAAGTGCAGGGAAGCTCGAAGGCAAAGAGCATGCAGGAGCGGATCGTCGAGCTTCGCGCGCGGCGCGCTGAGTTGGAGCTGGGTGGTGGCAAGGACCGCATCGAAAAGCAGCACGCTTCGGGCAAGCTGACCGCGCGTGAGCGCGTGAATGCGCTTGTTGACAAGGGAAGCTTCGAGGAGATCGGTATCTATGCGTTGCACCGCGCGACGCTCTTCGGCATGGCTGGCAAAGAGACGCCCGCGGACGGCGTGGTGACCGGTGCCGCAACGGTTGATGGCAGGCTCATTCACCTGGCCAGCCAGGACTTCACGGTATTGGGCGGGGCCGCCGGAGAGGTGCACTGCAGCAAGATCGTCGAAATGATGATCATGTCCCTGAAGACCGGTACGCCTTTCGTCTTTGTGAATGACTCGGGCGGTGCCCGCGTACAGGAGGGCATCGACAGCCTGGATGGCTACGCGCGGGTCTTCCATCGCAACGTTCAGCTCTCCGGGACTGTTCCGCAGATCGCTGTGATCTGCGGTCCGTGTGCAGGAGGAGCGGCGTACAGTCCGGCGTTGACGGATTTCGTAATTCAGACTCGACAGGCCCGGATGTTCATAACCGGCCCACAGGTCATCAAGCAGGTGACGGGCGAAGACGTAAGCGCGGAGGAATTAGGTGGTCCTCAGTCGCAAATGAATCGCTCCGGCGTCGTGCATCTCATCGCGCAAGACGACAAAGAAGCGCTTCTGCTGTGCAGGAAGCTGCTGAGCTTCATGCCTTCGAACAATCTTGAAGATCCGCCCCGAATGCCGTTCAACTCGCGCATCAAGTCGGATTCGGACATGAACTCGGTGGTTCCGGTCGATCCCAAGATTGCGTACGATGTGCGATCCATCGTGACTCGCGTTGTGGACTACAACGACTTCCTTGAGATCCAGCCAGGGTTCGCGCCGAACATCGTGATTGGTTTTGGAAGGTTGCAAGGTCGTCCGGTGGGAATCATTGCGAACCAGCCGAGCGTTATGGCTGGCGTTCTGGATATCAATGCTTCCGACAAGGCGGCTCGTTTTGTGCGGTTCTGCAACGCGTTCAATACGCCCTTACTGACTTTTGTGGATGTTCCAGGCTTCCTACCCGGAGTGGAGCAGGAGCGGGGAGGAATCATCCGTCACGGGGCGAAGCTTCTGTTTGCCTACTCAGCGGCGACCGTTCCGAAGATCACGGTTGTTCTTCGCAAGGCGTACGGCGGCGCGTACATCGCCATGTGCTCCAAGGGGCTGGGAGCAGACCGAGTCGTAGCTTGGCCTACAGCAGAGATTGCGGTCATGGGTGCCGAGGGCGCAGCTGAGATCGTGTTCCGCCATGAAATTGAGGCGTCGCATGATCAGGCGTTGCGGCGACAGGAACTTGTAGAGGAGTACCGGGAGACATTCGCCAACCCATACGTCGCCGCCGGCAGAAGACTGGTGGACGAAATTATCGAACCGGCAGAAACACGCAAATACCTTGCGCTCGCGCTGGAGTCGCTGCATGGCAAGCGGGAATTGCGGCCCGCCAAGAAACACGGTTTGATCCCGCTATGAGGAGGTTGCATTGACCCTGCAAGGAATTGATGTGATTGCCATCGCGGTGATGATTGCGGGCGGCTTTGCAGCATGCTACGTGCTGTTGACGCGCAAGCTTCACATGTTTGTGATGGATCGCCAGATGAAGACGGCAGAGCAGCTCGGCAAGCTCGACGACGCCATCCGTGCGCTGGAGACGCGGCTGGCTGAGCGCATCTTGCAGTCGACGGAGACAGGCAGACCACGAAAAGCTACGAGCATTGAAATCTCGGCGATGGCTAAAGATACCGAGAACTCTGAGGATCGCAGCGAGAGAGGCTCCGAGGTTGCTCCGGAGATTCACGCAGCAATTGCAGCAGCAGCAGTCGCGGCGGTGGGGCCTAATGCCGTGGTCAATTCTGTGAAGGCGGTGCCGAGTCCCTGGACACAGCAGGGGCGCGTTCTTGTGCAAGGCGGCCACAATTTGCGCGTGCAGCGATGAAGGAGGAAGGTTGAGGCTTCGGATCAAAATTGAGGGGAAGACTTACGAGGCCGATGTCGAAATCCTCGACGCGCAAGAGAGCGCACCGGAGTATCCGCCCTATCCGCCGGCAAAACCGACTTTCGTTCCTGCCGCTTTGCCGGAGCGGTCAACCTATGTGGAGCCGGAGCGGAATGACGAAAAGGAATGCCGCAGCCCGGTTGTCGGCATTGTAATCAAAGTCAATGTCGAGCCCGGTCAAGTGGTCGAACCCAACGCCGTGGTGGTTGTGCTCGAGTCCATGAAGATGGAAATGCAAATCACGAAGTCGCAAGGCGGCGTGGTGAAGCGCGTGTTGGTGGCGCCGGGAGCGGCTGTAAAGGTGGATGAAGTGATGGTGGAGTTTGCATGATAGGACAGGCGCGACTGGAAGATCTTGCGATTGCAGAACATAGTTCGTCATGGGTAGGACACACGTCAGGCATTGAGTTTGTCGACCACGTCGCGATCGCGGTGCGCCCGGGAGATCTAGATGGGCAGGTGAGGGCCTACGAGATGCTCGGTTTTCGAGTGATTCATCGCGAGGAAGTACTTGGATCGGATCAGGTACGCGAGGTCCTGCTGCAAGTAGGCAATGGTCCGAACCTCATTCAACTGCTGGAACCGCTCAACTTCGATTCTCCGGTTGCGAAGATGATTGCGAAGAATGGTGGACATGGGGGGCTGGCGCACGTTGCGTTTCGTGTCAAGAGTGCAAGGGACACCTTTGAATCAATGCGCACGGAAGGTTTCAGAATCATCGACAAAGCACCGCGGCCGGGGTCACGGGGCACAACGGTCTTCTTCGTTCATCCGAAGTCGAAGGAAGATAGCCCGTTCGGTGTACTGATCGAGATCGTTGAAGATCCGGCAGGGAAGTAACAATGGCAAGTACAAGCTTTCTGTCCGAGTTTCCGCCTGCATCAACCGCTGACTGGGAGCGCGCGATCCGTGAGACGGTAACCGAACCGGAGTACGCCGCAAAACTCATCTGGCGCCCAGAGGAACTGCTTGCCCTAAAGCCGTACTACACAGCTGAAGATCTGAGAGAGATCGACTTTCTGACATCTGCTCCCGGAGAGTTCCCCTACGTGAGGGGCAGCCGTGCAGAAGGCGCGTGGCGTGTTCGGGAGGAAATCAAAGTTTCAAACCCGGAAGGAGGAAACCGAACAGCGCTCGATGCGGTAGGTGCAGGCGCCGAAGAGATCTCATTCTCTAACGCAGTCATTGCGAGTCAAGCGGAGTTGAGTTTGCTGCTCGCAAATCTGGATGAGATCCCGGTTCGATTCCAGGGGCTGGATCTCGAGTCTGCGCCGACGATTGCGACTTGGCTTGGCACGGTCCGCAGTGGCAGCTGTGTTTCGGCCGATCTCGATCCACTGGCCGATCTTGATCTCTCCGCGCAAGTATGCCGTCGATTGCCGGGATCGCGCCTGCTGACTCTCTCTGCCGATAACTATGAAGAGAGGGGCTTGGGTGCGATAGAGCAAATTGCTTTGCTGCTCTCCGCCTCGGTTGAATTTCTGGAGGGAATGCTTGAACGAGGCCTGGACATCGCACAGGCTACGAAAGGCCTCGGGTTCTCATTCTCTGCAGGGCCCAAGTTCATCGTCGAGATCGCCAAGCTGCGGGCATTCCGGCTGGTCTGGGCCAAGGTAGTGGAGAGTTTCGGCGGGGACACGGAGTGCGCAAAAGCCGTGATCTTTGCGCGGACTACGCACTGGAATGAAACCGTCTACGACTCTCACGTCAATGTATTGCGGGCGACCACAGAGGCAATCTCCGCCATTCTGGGCGGGGCGGACTCGGTTGCGGTGGCGCCTTTCGTTGAGTGTTACCGAAGACCCGATGAGTCAACCCGAAGGCTGGCACGCAACGTACAGCTGATCCTGAAGCGTGAATCCGAATTCACGCGAGTAGTTGATCCGCTGGGCGGAGCGTATGCGGTCGAGGCACTGACAAGCACGATTGCGACCAAAGCGTGGAAGATGTTCCAGGAGTTTGAGACCGCGGGCGGCTATCGCAAAGTCAAAGCCGATGCGACCATTGAATCACTCGCAGATCGCCGGACCGCAGAGCGAGACGTACTGACAAGAAGCCGCCGACTCGTCCTGACGGGAACAAATCGATTTGCAAATCCCGGCGAGAGAGCTCTTAACCAACTCGAAGGCGACCAGTCGGATCGAAGGCCGCGTGTTGCAAGCGGTTTTGAGCAGATCCGATTTCGGACAGAACGGGCAGAGCTGGCAGGTAAACTACCACGCGTTTTGCTTGCTGAGTTTGGGGACCCAAAAATGCGCGGCCTGCGCGCTCAATTCGCCGCAGACTTTCTTGCCTGCGCCGGCTTGTCCGAGAGATCTCGATACGTTAAAAATCCCGCTGAAGTTATCCAGGAAGAAGCAGAGTTGATTGTTTTGTGTAGTGCAGATCCAGAGTACCTGCCATTTGCCGATGAACTCATGCCGTTACTGTCACAGGTTCACAGCAGCGCAGAGGTGGTGATCGCCGGAAAGCCAGACAATGTCGAACAGCTAAAGCGGCTCGGCATCGACGACTTCATTTATCTGGGATGCGACGCAGTGAAAGTGCTGGAGAAGATTCAGCTGAAGTTGAGAATCGAGGACTGATAATGCGTCCCCACTTTTCGAAGATACCGCTGAAGCTCCCGGTTACGAATGGAAGGCGGGTGCAGGATGAGAAGTGGGTCTCGCCCGAGCATATTTCCATAGGGCACGCCTACTCAGCGGAAGATCTTGCAGGCGTCGAGCATTTGGATTTCGCCGCCGGCATTCCACCGTATCTTCGCGGACCGTACAGCACGATGTACGTGCTCCGACCCTGGACGATCAGGCAATATGCAGGGTTTTCGACTGCCGAAGAGTCGAACGCATTCTACCGGCGCAATCTGGCCTCGGGGCAAAAGGGACTCTCGGTGGCTTTCGATCTTCCCACCCATCGCGGTTACGACTCCGATCACGAACGGGTGCGAGGCGACGTCGGAAAGGCGGGCGTCGCTGTGGATTCTGTCCTCGACATGAAGATCCTGTTCGACAAGATCCCGCTGGATCAGATGTCTGTCTCGATGACGATGAATGGCGCCGTTCTGCCGGTCATGGCGTTTTACATTGTCACCGCTGAAGAGCAGGGTGTTGCTCCAGAGAAATTGAGCGGGACGATCCAGAACGACATTTTGAAGGAGTTCATGGTCCGCAACACCTACATCTATCCGCCGGCGCCTTCCATGCGGATCATTCAGGATATTTTTCAGTACTGCGCCGAGAAGATGCCGAAGTTCAACTGCATTAGCGTGAGCGGATACCACATGCAGGAGGCAGGAGCCACAGCCGATCTGGAGTTGGCGTACACCCTCGCCGACGGATTGGAATATCTGCGCACCGGTATCAAAGCCGGGCTACGGGTTGACGATTTTGCGCCGCGCATCTCTTTCTTCTGGGGTATAGGCATGAACCACTTCATGGAGATTGCCAAGCTGCGCGCAGCTCGAGTTTTGTGGGCAAAGATCGTCAAGCGGTTCAATCCTCAGAATCCAAAGTCCCTGGCTCTGCGGGCGCATTGCCAAACATCGGGATGGAGCCTTGCGGCACAGGACCCTTACAACAACATCGTTCGTACCTGCGTTGAAGGCTTAGCGGCAGCGCTGGGACACACGCAGTCACTTCATACAAATGCACTGGATGAGGCGCTGGCGCTGCCAACTGAGTTTTCTGCCCGCATTGCGCGTGACACGCAGACCTTTCTGCAGCAGGAAACAGAGATCACGAGAGTGATCGATCCATATGGCGGCTCCTACTATGTAGAGCGGCTGACTCACGAATTGATGCAGCGGGCATGGTCTTTGATCGAAGAGGTAGAAGAGCTGGGCGGAATGATGAAAGCGATCGAGGCCGGGATTCCGAAGATGAGAATCGAAGAAGCCGCTGCGCGGAGGCAGGCTGATATCGATTCTGGCAAACAGATCATCGTCGGAGTAAACGCATATAGGACCGAGGAGAGTGCGGAAATACCAGTGCTTGCGATCGACGATGCTCAGGTCCGTAACACCCAGATCGGGCGCCTGGAGCAACTAAAGAGAGAGCGCAATTCGCAAGGGGTTGAGAGGGCGCTGTCGAAAATTGAAGAGTGCGCAAGATCTGGAAACGGAAACTTGCTGGAGCTGTCAGTCGCGGCAGCGCGGGAGCGGGCAACGCTTGGAGAGATTTCCTTCGCACTGGAAAAGGCATGGGGGCGATTCGAGGCGGTGACGCGGACGACCTCTGGAGTATATTCCGCAGCATCGGACGGCTCGGCCGAATTTCGACGAGCCTGCGCGATGATTACGGAGTTCGAGTCGGAGGAGGGCAGAAGGCCCCGAATCCTTGTTGCCAAGATGGGACAAGACGGGCATGATCGCGGAGCCAAGGTCATCGCGACCGCTCTAGCCGACATCGGCTTCGATGTAGATATCGGGCCGCTATTCCAGACGCCGGCGGAGGTGGCTCGATTCGCGATTGAAAGCGATGTTCATGTTGTCGGTGTGTCATCACTGGCTGCGGGGCACATGACGCTCGTGCCGGAACTCATTGGGGAACTTCAGCGCTCGGGACGTGAAGATATTGCGGTAGTGGTGGGAGGGGTGATTCCTCCTCAGGATTATCAGTCACTCTATAACGCAGGAGTTCTGGAAGTATTTGGTCCGGGAACCGTGATTCCGATCGCCGCACAACGCATCATGCGAGTGATCAGCTCAAGGTGCGTGGGAGGGCGGCGCTGATTTGGATGCCAAGGATGCGCGCGGAACGATAGTGCGACCGTCATCGGTGGTCGGTCGGAATGGATCGGCTCGAGGGGTGCTTTCCCCCCAGCAATACATCGAGGGCATCAAGGCCGGCGATCGATCGACCCTCGCGAAGGCGATCACACTGATTGAAAGCTCAAAACCAGCCGATTGCGAGTTAGGCGCCGAGGTTCTGGAGGCCTGCTTGAGCCAGGATCGCGACCAGATTGTTGTGGGAGTCAGCGGTGTTCCCGGAGCCGGCAAGAGCAGCCTGATTGAGGCCCTGGGAAGGCACATCATCCTGGAATACCAGCAGAAGGTTGCAGTTCTCACGATCGATCCCAGCAGCCGCATTCGAGGAGGGAGCATACTCGGCGACAAGACGCGGATGACATTTCTCGCGTCGAGCGAGTTGGCATTTGTTCGGCCGTCACCGAGCAGCGGCAAGCTTGGAGGGGTGGCCGCACATACGCGTGATGCGATCGTGTTGTGCAAAGCGGCCGGTTATCGAATTGTATTTATCGAGACAGTGGGGGTCGGACAGTCTGAGAGTGCGGTGCGCGAGATGGTCGACTTTCTCTTGCTGGTCGCTCTCGCAGGGGCGGGCGATGATTTGCAGGGAATCAAGCGTGGCGTGATGGAGATGGTAGACGCGGTAGCGGTGAATAAAGCGGACGGCGAGAACGTTATACAAGCGGAGAAGGCGCGTGCTGATACAGAGCGTGCACTGCACTTCTTCCAGTCGCCCGCACCAGGTTGGACACCGCCGGCAATTGCGTGTTCCGCGCGCACGAGTCTCGGTGTAAAAGAAATTTGGTCGTTGATACTCGAGCACCACAAAATGGCCGATGAAACGGGCTACCTGAAGCGGCTGAGATGCGAACAAAATCTAGGCTGGTTGCAGGAGAATGTTGAACGTAGTCTCATGCAGGCATTTGTGTCCGATCCGAGCGTGCGCCGGAGATTGACCGAGCTCGAGGAAGAGGTTGCAGGCGGGAAGACAACTCCCACTGCTGCCGCACGGCAGCTGATGGCCCTTCACGATTCAGATCGCCGGCGGCGTTGGGATCGCGAAAAGTAGCACCGCAACGGCTCCCAGACTTGTCAGCAACGTCAGGATTATCTCTGCGCGACCAGGCGATATCCGTCTCGCGTGCGCAGATGGTACTTCTGCAGATCCTTGCCAACGAGTCTCACCTTGATAGATCTCCATCCACGATTCTGGTTTGCCTGAGGGTAGTAGCTCAGGGTGTAGAGATGAACGAGGTCGTTGCGGATGGAGGCGAAAGCCTTCTTTTCATCAAGCCAGTTTTTGGCAAAGTATGCCTTCCCGCCGGAGACTTTGCTCATGCGTTCAAAGGCTGCGGCGGAGGCGGGGTCGTCTTCCGCCTGTCGGGTACTGATGATGTAGATGATGGTCCCGGTGGACTGAGCCAGTTCTGCAACGTCCTCTGGTGGTACAGAGCTCGCGTTGTCGGGCCCGTTTGAAAACACCACAATCGCCTTGCGGCCTTTGAGCGGCGCGGCATCCTTCACCGTCAACAACAGGCTGTTGTACAGCGCTGCATCATCTCCGGCGACGGTGCTGCGCACGGCATTGACGATGCGGAAGTGGTCAGAAGTCAGCTGCATCGCTCGGGAAAGATCACGGCAGTAGGAATAGAAAGCGACCCGGCTGGCATTGTCCATCGACCGGATGAAATCGGTGATTGCATCCTGAGCGAAGACGAACCCTCGGTACATGTAGTTGCTGGTGTCAAACAATACGAATACGCTGGCCTGGTTCCCATGCGGCTCCGGCGGCAGGGTGGACGCGCCCTGCACTTGAATGTCTCCTGGCTGACCATCCTTCGAAGAGATCGACTTTGCTGCGAGAGGTTGGTCGGCATCTTCGGAATCAGGGCCGGCTCCAGTCCCGCTTCCTTCCTCAAACGAAGAGACCTTTTGAGGAATCTTGTCTTCCGTAACTTCGAAATCCTCGGGGCGAAGACCGTTTACGTAGTTGCCCTTGCCGTCCGTGACCGCGACGCTTAACTGAACCAGAACGACGTTCATTCGCAAATGCGTAGAGTCGTCTTGAGGTACGGACTGAGTGTCGGCAGGATGAAGGAGGAAGCACGGAGCCAATCCAAAAAGAGCCAATGAAAATTTTCGCATGGTTTCAACCCATTGTTCGCTGACTTGTTTGCGTCTATTCCGCGGATTTCGCGATTGTTGCATCCGGCACGATTTTGCCCTTGCGGAACTCTTCGCCGGTCTGCAGCATTGCCCTTTGCAGAGCTGGCCAATCGTCTGTATTGCTTGCGAATATGTTGGTGATCATGTTGCGAGTCAGTTCCGGAGCGAGAAGGTTCAGCTCGACTGGCTGGTATCCCATCTCGTCCGCGATCCTTGCCCAGTAGAGATTGTTGGAGTCCCAGGACTCGGCGAAGATTCTTCCCGCGTTTCCGCCGTAGCTGGAGGCTGCTTTGAGGTTGAGGAGCGATGATGAATTCGTAACCATGAAAGAGGGATGAGGAACGCCGAAATCAGCGGAGAGTCTCTCCCAGGTTGAGTCGGAAGGAGCTTTTGAGCAGAGGCTATTCAACTCGCGCCCGGCTGTTCCCGACTTCTCGGCCAGATCCGGGTATTTATTCCGGAATGCGAACGCGAGGTAGAACAGATCCGCAGGCGGTACCGATGAGACTACTCGCTTAGCATCACCGCCGCTTTGCAGCGCAGCCGACACTTGCTCCAGACGCACGGGAGTGATTCGGTCCGAGAGCAGCTCGATGACCTTTACACGCAAGTCCGGATCATGCACCGAGGAGCTGACGAGCTCCTCGCCGGCTCTCTGATAAAGCGCGGCGATGTGCAGTTCGTTGGGGTTGACATCCCACCAGCGCGGCAGAGTCGCGCCGACGAGGAGGTTGGGCACTACTTCTCGCCAAATCAACGCCTGCACGTTTTTAGGAACGATGAAGTCTTCTTCCGTCATGGCCAGCGCGTAGGGCAAGTCTGCAAGAGAACCGAGCAGATACGCGCCTCCACCCGCAGTGACTCCGACGCCTACGAGACGAGGAACATCCCAGATTTCCGTTACGCCCTGAACCGACACGGACGAGAAATCGTGAGACCGCACGAAGAGAGGATTGTTGTGCAGAACCTCAGCACCCGGCGGTTCGTAGTATGCGTAGTTGAGCCCGACAAGCGTGTCGCGAAGGAACGGTGTGAGCTGTCCGCGGGCAGTCTCAACCTGGGATGGAGATGCCGGAGACTTCAGGATCCTGGTTAAATCTGTTCTCACCTGCAACTCGGCATGTCTACTGGTGTAGATGATGGGAGCCCAGGAACTCCGCTCATTGCCGCTGAATATCGGCCGAGGCATCTCGAATTCGCGAAGTGATTCCGCAAGGGGAAGCAAAGAGCTTCCCGCCGCGGCTCCATGGGCCATTTGAGTCAATCCGTCGTACAGTCCAAAAAGGGAATCCAGTGAGGCTAGCCTTTGATCTTCGAGCACTGCGCGGATCCTGTTCGCGATATCCCGATGGACGCGCTGACCATCTCGGTCCTGTCGAACCGGACCAGCAAGCAATTCAACAATCTGATCCTGATTGAGGTTTGCGTCTCCCGAAGCAGCTTTCAAAGTACCCTGCAATGCGCTGCGCGCAGCTTCGAAAAGTTGAGGAGTTGATGTCACCCCAATGAAGGGCTGAACGACGCTGAGCCATGACGAATCCAGCTGGTTCTCAGGGATCTGGTGTTGGTGCGCGAGTATCTGCCAAAGCCCGACATCAGCTTGAAAAGAGCCGAGCGCGTTTGCGCGCAAGGTTGTATTCGAGATACTGCCGATCTTGTCGGCCGCTACTACAAACTGAGCAATTGCATTGTCGGTCAGCGCCGGAAACTCCGCGAAGGTGCGGAACCAGCGACTGAAGTGAGGGTACCTGTGCGCGACCAGCTTCGCGGTGTCCGCCGACACTTGCCGGTCCGCGGGCCTCGCGGCATCAATCGCACTCAGCATCAGGAAGACCTGAATGGGCCCGTTTTCAGATCGATAATTCGAGGACCCGATCAGTGTCTCCAGCAGTCGTCCTGAGGTGTTCCACTCGTGACTTCGACCCAACCATGGGCGAACTTCGCGGGACTTGGCCATTTGCGCAAAGATTGCGTCCCACGTCGCGACGTCCCCGGGAATGGCAACGTCGCCGTCTGGATGCCATTTCAAAGAGGATAGAAGAATGAGGAGGTCGCCGTTTCTTGGATAGACCCCTTTGGAAGCGTCAGAGCGAGCGGCAGTCGATCGATAGACGCTGTAGAAGCGCTTCAGGCGGGAGCCCTCGGTGAAATGCGCTTGCTGCGATTGATTTAGACGGCTGAGCGCATCGAAATAGGACGCCAGCCATCCGCCGTCCCTGGAAAGGAGGCCCACCACGAATTGGCCGGGCGAGCGCGGGCTCTCTCCGGCAAGCTCTTCCCACGGCTTGTCGATGTTGCCAGGGACTATGACCCGCCCCTCTTTGATGCAGATCTGTCCGCCATATAAGTCAATTACCGCGGCTAGCGGCGCGAGCCTGTTCAGACCCGGTGCCCGGTTTAATGCAGTGCGAGTTTCACTGTCATAGCGCGCGAAGGCAGAGTAGAGCCGATCCAGATCCTGATCATGTAGAAGGACGTCAAGAAGAGTATCTGCCCCATTTCGCCGCCATTTTGATGTCGAAACCCAATTTTTTTCAGGGAGAAGGACTGGAACGCGTGTTCCGGAAAAATCATATTCAAAAGAGGTGTCCTTCTGAAGCGATCTCTCGAGTTCAGAAAGCGGGAACCCTGAGTCGATGGTGAGAAACGCTCGATCGGCATTGGCCGTCATCAGAGACGTATCCCGCTGACCGCAACCCTTCTCCAGCCTGTATCCCAAAGCATTCAGCAGTTCACCCGCATCTTTGCAGCCGCTGATTCGAAGCATGCCTTGTGAATCCGAGAGGCGCTGAACGTCTCGCGCCAGGTGAACATACCGATCGAGAAGAACGAGATACTCCTTCTGATTGCCTCCGCTGTAGCCATAAAGAGAAACGTTGCGGGCAAGCATAGGGAGCACTTGATCGGGCGTGACTTCCTGGCTGATGCCAGCCATACGCAGGAAAGATCGCAGAGGACCGGGAATGACAATCGACTCATCATCTGCCCGATTGGAAACGTTGGCACCAGGACTGGAGTGAGGATTGTTGAGAGAGCGCAGATGAAGCGGGTAAAAAAAAGCAAGACAAAGACACGCAAGTCGGAAGGTCTGGTGACGAGGGAACCTCATACCGATACCCCTTTTGAAGCAAGCGCCCTGGACGGTCGTTGAATCAACCCTTTTCGCATGCGAACGGGGCAAGGTCGGAGCCGGAGCGGGACCGAACTCCTGAGTTCCATGCGAGTTGAACAGAAGAGAAAGAGGGTTGATGACCTCCATCCGAATGCTAGCTTGGCTGCTTGTTGACCGAGAATACGCTATCTAATTCCGACGCGTCTCCGAGAATTGAGGGGCGGAGCCGACGTAGGTCAACCATCATCGCAAAACAATCGACGTCTCGCAAGTTGTATTGAACTTTGATCTTGAGGAGATCGAATTGCTGAGAAGCAACCAGAAGGCATCCGCGCAGAAAGCACAATTTGTTGTCGCGATTAGGGAGGCGAGGATCTGCCTGCGGACAGCCAGCACTTCAATTTCGAAGAAAGGCCCTTCCAACGCTCGCTTTCCAAGAGACCCAGACGCGTGGAAGAATGGCGTCAACGGCAGGGATGTTATATAGCGGTCTAAGGATTACCTCGAAATGCGTGTTGAAAGTTTGGGCGATCCTGTTTCCCGGGAACATGTGCTTTACATGAAATGTTTGAGAAAAATGGTTCGATTTGGCCGAATGATGTCTGTTTCCCTGGCAATTCTTGCTTTTCCTTGCGCAGGATTCGATCAGCCTGAAAGTCGCGGGACGTCAGCAATCATCGGCACAGTCCACGATAGTTCTGGAAGCGGCATTGCTGAAGCTTCTGTTCGTCTCCAGGCCCAGGGTGAAGCCCGCGCCGAAGAGCACAGGACGGATACATCGGGCAGCTTTGGCTTCTCGGAACTGAAGACCGGGGCCTATGTTTTAAGTGCATCGAAGGGCGATCGGCATAGCTCCGAGGTGACTGTGACGCTCACGACAGCGGGCGCTGTGCAGCGGGTGGAACTGACCTTTACAAATCCGGATGAGCATCAGAAGCCGCAGATGGAGTACTCTGATGCGCCGAATTTTACCGTTGCCGCGGTCACGGACTGGACCGCAGCTGGAGGACATGGATCGGATACCAGCCTTCGAACCAGCGAAGCCCTCACCCGCGATACTTTGCACCTCAAACCAAAGGCCGGGAATACGACCTTAACGAGTGCCGTCGGGGACGAGAACGAGCAGACGCTTCGGGCGGCTCTCGCGAAGGCGCCGCAAGACCTGAAAGCCAACGAGAATCTGGGCCGCTTCTATATTGGTGCGGCGCGATATGCAGATGCGGTACCGCCTTTAACGACCGCCTATGAACTCAACAGAGCTGGCGAGGGGAACGAGTATCAGTTGGCGGTGGCGCTGACGCGCAGTGGAAGGCTGGTGGACGCTCGCGAACACGTCACTCGGCTGCTATCCAAAGGAGATCGACCGGAATGGCATCGAGTGGCTGGTGAACTGGCGGAGAGGTCCGGCGACTCTCTGACGGCTGTTCACGAGTTTGAGCGTGCGGCGAAAGACGATCCCAGCGAGGATAACTACTTCGCCTGGGGTTCCGAGCTACTTGAACACCGCGCGATCTGGCAGGCCAAGGACGTCTTTGAGGCGGGTGCGAGGAACTTTCCAAAGTCGGAACGAATGCTGACTGCGCTGGGTGCAGCGCTATTTGGGGTAGCTCTCTACGATGATGCGGCAAAGCGACTGTGCGAAGCGTCGGATCTTTCACCGACAGAAGCTCAACCATATCTTTTTATGGGAAGGGTTGAGGCTGCAGCGCCGAATTCTCTGCCGTGCATTGAAACCAAGCTACAGAGGTTCGTGCAGATGCAGCCCGGCAATCCGATCGCAAACCTGTACTATGCGCTGTCGTATTGGAAGGAACACGGAAAGCGTACCGATCCAGAGACATTGGATCATGTGAAGACCTATTTGAATCGAGCAGTGAAAGCCGACTCTAGTTGCAGCGATGCTTATCTGCAACTTGGAATACTGGAGGCTACCGGGGCGAATTTTGAGATGGCGTCCGAGTTCTACCGGAAAGCACTTGCTGCGAATCCCCAATCTAGCGAGGCGCATTATCGACTCGGAATCGCATATGACCGCCTGGGGGACAAACTTAAGGCCGCTGAGGAGTTCCGACGACACGATGAGCTGGAGAAGGAACAGGCTGCGATTGTCGACCGGCAGAGAAAAGAAGTGAAGCAGTTCCTGGTGCGAGCAGGAGGAGATGGGCTAAACAAGTCAGAGCAGCCGTAGTTGCCGTTATGAAGGCGAATGTGCCGCGATGATTCCGTTACCCTCTCGAATCGTCAGTATCTGATTGGCTTTCACGTGTTCAAACCGCTCCACCTTCTGGGTCGTCGGCCATTTGACCTCAATTGCATCTACAATCTTGTTCGCGCCGAGGCCGAAATGGAGCCTGAGGTCGTTTTGCGACATCACACTGGCGCCGCTCTGGACCTCATCCATCTGAATGTGTTTTCCGGTTATTACTCGAGCCCGAGCGCCGATCGCGGTGCGATTGCATTTGGTTCCGACCAACTTTAGCTTGATCCAGTTCTGCTTATTGCCCCCCACGTTATGGAGGAGAGATGGGGGCTCGTTCATGTTGAGAATCAGGACGTCCATGCCGCCATCGTTGTCGTAATCACCAAATGCAGCGCCGCGGCTCGAGAACCGTTCCGTGATTCCTGGCCCCATTCCTGCGGATACGTCCTTGAAATTACCGGTGCCAAGATTTTTGTAAACGAGGCGCGGATTCTTGAAGTTCTCGCCGAAGTTGTACTTGTCGATTTCCGGATAGACGTGGCCATTGATCTGGATGATGTCGGACCATCCGTCATTGTCGTAGTCAATGAACCCACAGCCCCATCCGACATAGGTGTTGTTGATTCCCAAGCCAGAGTTGAAGGAAAGATCGGTAAAGGTGCCGTCGCCGTTGTTGTGATAGAGGTTGCTGGTGTCGTCAGCGAAGTTCGTCTTGAAGATATCGAACGAGCCGTCGCAGTCGTAATCGGCAACTCCAAGACCCATCCCTGCCTGCTCGTGGCCATCCGCGTTGTAGGCGCATCCGGAGATTACCGCGACGTCAGTGAATGTACCGTCGTGATTGTTCTGGTAGAGGATACTCGGCATCGAGTCGACCGCGACGTAGATGTCTGGCCATCCGTCGTTGTCGAAGTCACAACAGACAGAGGTAATCGAATAACGCGGTCCGGGCTTCAAGATACCGGCCTTTTCCGAGACATCTACAAAAGTTCCATCGCCGTTATTGTGGTAGAGGATGTTTGTGTCGCCCGGAAGGCCGCGAGGTCCGCACATCGTGGGCACACCCTTCCATTGGCAAAAGCTTGCGTCTTCGACGGACGGCGGATGATCGGGATCGAGATGAACAAAGTTGCAGACGAATAGGTCAAGATGGCCGTCGCGATCGTAGTCGACGAAGCTGCACCCTGTACCCCAGCGTCCCTTTTCCTGAGCCAGACCGGCTTTCTTTGTGACGTCAGAGAAAGTGCCGTTGCCGTTGTTGTGGAAGAGAATATTGTGTCCCCAGAAAGTGCAGAACAGGTCGTCCCAACCGTCGTTGTCGTAGTCTCCAACACAAACGCCGGTTTGCCACCCGCTTCGGCCTATGCCTGATTTCTCTGTCACGTCTGTGAAAGTTCCGTCGCGGTTGTTTTTGAAAAGATGCGTCGTCGGGGTGCCGCCGGCGGGCCATTTGGCTCCGAGCCGGCTGCCATTGGTGAGGTAGATGTCGATCCACCCATCGTTGTCGTAGTCGAAAAACGCGATGCCGCTGCCCTTAGTTTCAATAATGAGCCGCTTGTGCTCTGTGCCACCCCAGACGTTTGGGACCTTCAGACCGGCGCGCTCTGCCACGTCGATGAACTGTACTGGAGACCCCGGAGTAGACGCGACGGCTGTCTTTACCTGTGTGGAATCGACGGATCGGAAAAGAGGCGTAGCGAGGCGGTCAAGTAGATTGTTGCCGAGAAGGAGGGCGGTAGATCCTAGAAAACGACGACGTGGAATAATCATGCGATTCCGCGATTATAGAAAGTCCCGTGACGACAGGGAAACTTGATTTACCTGGGTCTCACTTTCGGGAAAGAGTGAGGAACAATGCCGGCGCCTTCCTTCACGGCAATAAGCGTATCGATCGGGACGTTGGCTAGTTTGTCGACTTGTCCACTGGGCCAGGTAATTTGAAGCGAGTCGATCTTGCTTCGTTTGCCGAGGCCGAAGTGGATGCGCGGGTCACTCGCCGACATGTAGCTGGTGCCGCCTTTGGACTGGTCCACCTGCGTGACGCCCCCGGAAGAGAGCTTGAGAACTGAACCGATACCGTCGCGATTGGACTTTGTTCCTATGAGCATGATCTCGACCCAATGGTTTGTTGAGCCGTCATTCCGGAGGACCAATGGCTCTTCGCCGCGACAGTTGACCGCAATCCCTTGTTGACCGTCGTTGAAAAAGTCGGCTGTAGCAAGGCCGCGTCCCGCCATCGGGCGATTGAAGTCAGGGCCCAGAGATTCCGAGACTTTTTCGAACTTGCCGCGGCCCAGGTTGCGAAACATCAGCAGCGGCTCCTTGTAGCTGACTAGGCTGTGGTAGAGCTGCACGTTGTCCAGCATCGCTCCATTTGCCTGAAGAATGTCGGGCCAGCCATCGTTGTCGTAATCCAGGAATTTGGCAGCCACACCACTCAGCAAGATAGCTTTATTCCCGATGCCTGAGCTGTATGTCGCGTCTGTGAAGGTGCCGTCGCCATTGTTGTGATAGAGACGGTTCAATTCGAAGTCGAGATGCGTGATGTAGATGTCGAGATTTCCGTCCCCGTCTACGTCTGCCGCATCGATGCCCATACCGGCTTCATACCGGCCATCTTCGCTGGCGGCGAGGCCCGATATCAGCGAGACATCATTGAAAGTACCGTCGTGATTGTTCTCAAAGAGAAAGTTCGGCCACGTGTCGTTTGCCACGGCGATGTCGGTCCAGCCGTCGTTGTTCAGGTCGGCGAGAACCATGCTCATGCCCTTAGACTCCGGGGTACCGACCCCGGATTTTGCGCTCACGTCAGTGAACGTGCCGTCATGGTTGTTGCGGTAGAGAGTAGTCTTCTGGCCGCGGTAGTTATTGGGGTTGCAGTAGGAGCGATAACCCGGCTTATGCTCTCCGCACCAGAGATTGTTCTTCGGCGACCAATCGATGTAGTTCGTGACAAGGAGATCGAGGAAGCCATCCTTGTCGAAATCGAACCATCCGGCGCTCGAGGACCAATTTCCTTGGTCCACCACTCCGGCATGCGCAGTCACATCTGTGAAGGTGCCATTGCCGTTATTGTGGTACAAGATCGCGCTGCCGTAGCCGGTTACATAAAGGTCGGGGAATCCGTCATTGTCGAAGTCTCCGACTGCAACACCCTGGCCATAGTGCCCCTCACCCCCTACGTGCGCTTTTTCCGTCACATCCGTGAAGGTGCCGTCTCCGTTGTTGTGAAAGAGAGCAGAGCGCAGCGGGTGAGCAGGTTTGTACGCATCCGTTGCCGCTGATTGAACGAGGTAGAGGTCCAGCAGCCCGTCCTGGTCGTAGTCGATCCACGCTACTCCCGTTCCCATTGTTTCGAGGTAGTACTTCTCATCGGTCTGCGTCGAGTCTTGAATAAAGTCAATACCGGCGGCCTTGCGAATATCAGTGAAACGCACACCAGTCGCGGAGTGAGTCATTTCTGGTTTGGAGGGCTTGCCGGCTTGCTGTCCCGAGATCCCTACGACGGAAGGGGGAAGTGCAATTGCGACACCCAGGGCCAGAGGGATTGCCGAGCTGATCCGCAGCTTCATAGAGTTCGATCCGATAGGGAAAGAGCAAATTGCAGGAGTTGCTGGCGGTTCTCAGCGGTGAGGGTGCCCTTTGAATTATCTGCCGGCGCTGTGGCGCGATCCAGAACCTGTTCGATGCGGCTGATATCGAGGCTAGGTCCAACACTGCTTTCCTTGAAACGGTTCAGGACCTCTCTGGCTTTCTCGATCTTGCCGATCTGGAAGTAGAGGACGCCCAGGGTCGAGTAGGCGCCGGCCCACTCCGGCAGAAGTTCTATCGTGCGCTCAAAACGGGAGGCAGCTTCATCCGTTTTGCCTTCCATCGCGGCGGCGAGTCCAAGTCCCCAATAGATCTTGCCCGAGCCAGGTATGCGCGACTGGCCTTTCGCCAATGTCTGCTGGGCCGCGGAGAGATCGTGCGAGCGCAGATCGATCAGGGCGAGCGAGAGGTAGTTCTGATCATTGTCGGGATTGCGGACGATCGCATCGCGGAAAATCTCGGCGGCTTTCGCAGCTTCGCCAATATGTGCATAGATGTCGCCTGTCAAAGTAAGACAGGCATCGTCCTTCTGGCCGGTCTCGGAGATCTGATTCACGAACTCAAGCGACTTGGAATACTGACGTTTTTCGAAATAAGCATTTGCCAGATTGAACTTCACTTCGTCTGAACCCGGATTCGCCTGCATAGCCAAGTCGAAATGTGCGATCGCATCATCGTAGAGGCGATAGCGGGTCAGCAGGACGCCAGTTCCGTTCAGGGTGCGGTAATCGCTCTGGCTCAGCTTGTCGAGTTCCTCGATCGTCTTTCGCGCATCGTCTGTTTTCTCTGCCTTCAGATAGGCCTCGGCAAGCATGTAGAGATTCTGTGGCTGATTCGGATGCCTTTGTATCTCGGCTTGAAGTTCAGTGATGTCGAGCTGCGTGCGGGCGCCTGCACCGAGCTCAGCCCGGTTATTGAGATAGTCGAAAAGGTGTTCAAATGGATAGGGTCCGGCCTGAGCGTTTTTCGACATCGTTTTGAAGACATTCAGATCACGGTTGGCAGCTTCCGTCTCGTGCAGGCTTCTCTCAACCATGGCGAGCTTGTAATAGCCATTCGCAGGATCGGGCGCCACTTTTACATACCTGCGCAAGAGCTCCGCGGCCTGAGAAAACTTTTTGGCAGCGCTCTGGATGTTGGCAAGTTCGAGCAGCGCATCTGAATACTTCGGGTTGTACTTGAGCGTTTCCTGGAAGTACCGCTCTGCCGATGCTGCATCACCTTGCCGCTCTGCAATGAAGCCAAGATTGAAAAGGCAAGTGGGACTGTGCGGATCGAGTGCGATGCCGCGCTGAAAATACGTTTTTGCCTCATCGAATCGTCCCAGGTTGCGATAAGAGAGACCAAGGAAGGCGTAGGAGCGCGCTGATTTCTCGATATCGAGCAGGCGATTGAATTCTTCGATTGCTTTCTCCGTCTTTCCGGCCATGAAGTAGCTTTGCCCGAGCGCCGCCAGTAAGTCAGGGCGTTTAGGAGCGATCCTCAGCCCGGATTCGAGGAGGGGAATGGCGTCTTCGAAGTAGTTTTGCGACATCGTGATCTGCGCCATTAACGAAATGATGTCGACGTTGTCCGGCGCCATCTTGTGTGCCCGGACGAGAGCGTCGAGCGCATCGAGAGGGCGCGACTGTCCGGAGTAACTCTGGGCAAGCAGGTAGAGCGCATCTGCGTTATCCGGCTGAAGCTTGGTGGCCCTGTTCAGAATGAGCTCGGCTTTTGCGTTTTCTCCAGTGCGGAGCAGGACCTGCGCATAGTTGTAGAGGATTTCCGGGCTGTCGGGCTGGAGAGCAGCAGCTCGATCGAGAGCGCGCTGTGCCACCGGATACTGATGCTCGGAAGCCATGAGCACGCCTAGCGAAAACTGGACTTGCACATTGTCCTTATTGTTCTCTGATAGGCTTTCGGCAGTCCGTATAGCGTCAGCTGTGCGATGCGCCTGCAGGTAAGCCCGCACCAGATTCAGCTGTGCCTGCGGAGATTTGACGCGTTGGAGGTAAGGGATCGCCCCGGCTGGGGCTCCCTTCATCATCAACAACACACCCAGGTTGTAATTGGCGTCGGCGTTCGCTGGATCTGTGCGAAGAGCGGCGCGGAATTGGCGTTCGGCCGGTTCGAATTGATGCTGGGCAGCGTAGACGTTTCCCAGATTGTTCAGTGTCTTGGGGAATCCTGGCTTGATGCGAAGCGCATGTTGAAATGATGCGATCGCAGCCCCAAAATCCTGCTGGTTTGACTGAATGATTCCCAGCAGGTTGTAGCCATCGACAGTCGGATGAGACTTGAGTTGATCGAGAGTCTCCGTGCGAGCTTCCGCGAGCCTGTGCTGCGCGAGCAAATCTTCAGCAACTCGAAAAGGGGATCCAGCTGGATTCTGTTGTGCGAAAGCTGTCGCGGTCAAAAATAGAACTGCGCTAGCCCGGCGTGCAGATGCCCGGCCAGATGCGAGCACTGCCTTCAGTGACATGCGGGAATTCACCTTCTGCACACCTGTGAATAACGTGCTTATTGGGCCGATTGTAGCACCGTGAGAGCTTCTTTAGCGTTGGCGTTGTCGGGTTGGATCGTGAGCAACTGCTGGAGCACTTCGCGCGCTTTCTGGCGATCCTCCTTCATTGCATAAAGGCGAGCCAGATTGAGATAGGACTGATCGTAGGCGGGTGCCACTGAGATAGCGGTTTGGAAATCTTCTTCTGCCTTAGGCAGGTTCTTCTGCCTTACGTGAAGTACGCCCAGATTGTTGAGGGCTTCTGGATAGACGGGCCGCAAAGCAATTGCTCGCTCAAGATATTGGGCAGCCTGGTCGAGCTGGTTCTGCTGAGCGAAAAGCATACCTAGGCTGTACTGGATATCCGGATCATCAGGGCGCAAGGCGAGCGCACGCGCGAGCGAGTCGTGCGCCTTATCGAATGCCCGCTGGCGGCGGTACAAGTTGCCAAGATTCATGTGCGCCGTGAAGTAGTTGGGACGGATGTCTACCGATTGCTGGAAATTCCGGATGGCTTCCTCTGAATTTCCCTGCTGGGCCGCGAGCATCCCAAGGTTGTTCCAAGCCTCTGCGAACTTTGGCTTGAGCTCCACGGTCTTTTGGAGAAACTGCTTTGCCTCGTCAAGACGATTCCGGCGTAGGTTCAATGTGCCGAGATTGTAATAGGCATCTGCGTTGTCCGGTTTGGTTGCAACTACTTGCTGGAAAGACTCGGAGGCCTGATCGAGAAATCCGTGCTGGTAGAGGGCGACCCCGTAGGTAAAGTCATTTCGCTCAAACGCGGCCTGAATCAGTATTCCGGGAAAGGGCAAAGCCAGACGGATCCGCGCCTGTTGATCTGCAGGAATCTTCGTGCTGTCTGTCAGGAATTGCGAGACGCTCGTGAAGCCCTGATATACCTTCACGATCATGCCTTCCCTGTCGATCAAAAAGGAGAGCGGAAATGGCATGTCCCGCTGACGGTCGAACATGTGCCGGTAGAGAAGGTTGTATATTCCGGCGACCTGTTCGGTCGCAAAAAGAACCGTGGCCGCCGACCTATAGGCCATCGCAGCCTTGCGGGCCTCGGCAAGGCGTTTTGAGTCATCCAGGTTGATCGCGATTACCTTCAGCTCGGCCTGTAACGACGCAGGTTTCAGCTGGTTGAGCTGGAGCAGACTTTCCCGGGACACGACGGACCAGAACGTGAGGAGGGAAGGCTCGCCCCGCAAAGAATCTAAGGCATGTTCGGCTCCTTCAAGATCGGGCAGGTTGAATGCCGGAGCTTTGAGCGGCTGAATTAGCCACGTCTCGGAGTTGAGGGGAATTTTTTCGTTGGCGTCTGCTCGGGAAGATTGAACGGAGTCTTCACGCGCTGAGAACGGCTCAGCATGAAAACTGGATTTTCCCTCTTCAATCAGTATGCGATTCGCTACAGGCAGACCCGCGAAGGTCTGCAAGGTTCCGGAGGGCCACCGTACCGTTGCATGCACGGTTTCCCGATGAGAGCCCAGACCGAAAAAGAGCTCTTTGGAGTGCTGCGAGAGGAAACCGGACCCAGCCTGAAGATACCTTGTCTGAGTCAAATGACCGGCAACAACCGTGATGGAAGCACCAATTGCGTCCCGGTTACTGGTCGTCCCGCGAAGGCGGAATGAAACTGACGTGCCGATCTGCGCAAGCGCGTTGTGAAGGATCTTAACCTGAGGTGCATTGCGATTCTTAAGGACTATCTCAAGGCGGCCGTCGTGGTCCAAATCTGCCAAAGCAAATGCACGAGAGTCCTCACGGCAATCCATGAGCAGCGCTCCGGATGCTTCGGTGAACGTCCCGTCGCGATTGTTCGCAAATGCGACGTTGCGGGCATGACCGTGCCATGTGTAATCGGAACGAATGAGCTCATTGATCGCATTCCATCCCCGTTCATATGCGGTGAGGGGTGTCGTGTCTTCTGGCGATTTGGCAACGACCTGACGCCAGAAAAAACCAGCGAGTTCGTCGTTCCTGGGGCCCGTCAGGTACCCATTTGTGACGTAGAGATCGCTGTAGCCATCGTGATCCCAGTCCCAGAAATCTGAAGACCACGACCATCTCCCCATCTCGACCGCAGCTGAGTGCCCGACATTTTCGAATTGACCATTGCCCAGATTCCTGTAAAGCACGTTTCCTCGGGCGTGGCGGCGGTAGAGTTCCCGGATACTGTCCGGAGCATCTTTGTGAAACTGCGGCTGAGCAGAAACACGCTGTCCAGCGGCTTCCCACATGCTCGGAACGTAGATGTCCTGGTGGCCATCATTATCGAAATCGGCCCAGCAACAGCCCATGCCGGCACCCACGCTTTCAATGTGTGCTTCGTTCGAGATGTCTGTGAAGCTTCCGTCTCCATTGTTCCGATACAGCTGGGAGCTGCCGAAGTCGTTGGCTACGAAAAGATCCGGCAAGCCCTTGCCGGTCGAATCTCCCCACGCGCAAGCGAAGCTGTAGCGGTCATTGTTGACGTGCAGACCTGACGCTTCTGTTGAGTCGATGAAGGTGCCGTCACCCTGATTGCGGAATAGGCAATTAGGCGGTCCATTCCGTGCGTCGTAGTAGGGAACGGGATAGTTGTACTGCTCCAATCCGAGGTAATACATGTACAGGCAGAAGTACACGTCTAGGCGTCCGTCGTTATCGTAGTCAGCGACTGCGGCGTGGGTGAACGAGCCCTGAGGGGGGCGCGCAAATTTGAAGGCGTCGCTCTTGAGCGAGAAAGTGCTGTTGCCGTTATTTAGAAACAGAAGAGGCCCAGTGCCGCATACAACGAGGAGATCTTGCCGTCCACGATTGAGGAAGTCCGCAAAAAGCGCACAGGCAGTGCCGTCGAGAATGCCAACACCGGCTTTTTCCGTCACGTCTTCGAAGGTGCCATCCCCGCGGTTGCGATAGAGGCGGTTGGGCAAGCCGTCCGGCTGGCAGATGTAGAGGTCCTCAAATCCATCACCGTCGAAGTCGCCCGCCGCCACACCGTTATTTCCGTAGATATCGACTCCGATCGCTCCATCCAGGACGGTCCGCCAGTAATCGGCACCATGAAGAAGCTGCGAATGGTAGGAGTCAATGGATCCAAGGGCCCTGCTGGTTGTGTCAACGTAAGCAGGGCTCTGGGCGGTACAAACTGTCTCGCTCATAAAGCGCCAGGCTCGTGCTATCCAAGCTGAAGAACCATCGCGAAACCACTCCATCTTCCAGGTTCCAACCCGTTCTTCTCGTTTTTGATCATGCAGAACGGAGACGATGTCGTAACGGACGTCGATCCTCAGGGTGAGAGGGACTGTTGCAATTTGCTCGATGTTGAAGATTTCGAACTCCGTAGTCTCGACCGAAGCTACGGACCCGAGCCACTTCTCAAGGCTTTGCAAGAATCCCTCGCGGGTAAGTTTTATCGGATCTGCGAAAGTTCGTCTGACGGAGTCGATACCGAAACCGGATCGGAGGACACTCTGATTCGGGGAGGCAGGATTCGAAGCCTCGATTTGATCGTCGAGAAATGACGGGAGGACGGTGAAACGGTCAGCCCTTTTCCGGAGCGTTTTACCCCAAGTTTCAAAAAGGCCCTCGATCTCAATCGCAAATCGCTCGAGCGGGTATTCATCAGAACCGGGAGGAACCATCCGGAAGATGTCCGACAGAGGGGAGTCGGTGGGGTAGTGAGGCGAAAGCCGGACCTCGTCCATGGCGAATTCGTTGAGATGGGGCGACTCCCGCGAGTCATGCAGGTAGAAGGGGTAGATGGGCGCTGAGCGAAACACGAGGGGTGCTGAGCCGAGCGATTTGAGGATGGTGCGCCTGGAGATATTCCGTGTTTGGGATTGTCTGGGAGACTTCATTCGGTCAGGTCAGGCGCGATGCTCGGAATCATAGCATCATGTGGGTTGACGCCCGGCGTTGCTCAAGATCTCACTCGCGAGTGAAAACCACGACCTCGTTTGTCGCTTGGTCTTTCGATTGGGTCAAAATTTGGCCTTTTTGCAGGACGAACTAGGACTCAGATACTTTCATTCACTAGCGGTTAGATATATACTTTATTTTCAATTACTTAACCGTTACATTTCTGCTCGGATGCATCTCAGAGAACTCACAGTGCCGAAGAGTTTAAGGCTGGTATTAGATCTAACTACAACTTTTGATTGACAAACATTGTGAGAATCGCATAAGTTTGCTCGCTAGTTATGAAATCGTTTACAGGAAAACGATTTCATTTCGCCCCTGTACCCGCAACAACCTTGCTCCACCGATAAGAAGAGTGTTCAAGAAGAGGAAACAGAGGAACGGAGGGTTATTCTCATGGGCCGTGACATCAGCAAGCTTCGAGTGACGAGAACAATACGGTGCGTAGTCTTCGCAATCGCGTGCGTTCTCCTCTTCCAAAGCAAACCTACCTTTGGCCAGGTGGATGAGGGTGCCATCACCGGCACTATCCAGGATGCAAGTGGCGCCGTAGTTCCGAACGCGGATGTCACTCTCCTCAACACGGACCAGGGCATCACCCTTCAAACGAAATCTAATTCGAGCGGTATTTACACGTTCTCGCCTGTACGCGCCGGGCACTACACGGTGACGGTGTCGGCGCAAGGATTTGCAAAGACCACTCAGAAGAACGTGACCCTCAATGTTGCGCAGACGCTCCAAGTGAACGTTTCTCTCAAACTTGGAGGTGCGACTGAAACGGTGGAGGTGAACACGACGCCTCCTCAACTGCAGACCGAAGAGGCATCGCTCGGCCAGGTAGTTAACGGCGCGGAAATCAACAATCTTCCCCTGAACGGGCGCAACTTCACCTTTCTGGCCCAGCTGGGAGCCGGTATGCAGACGCCGCAGGCAGATACCCGAGGCAATGCGGCTTCCGGTGCGTTCTCCGCAAACGGATTACGTCCGGCGCAGAACAACTACCTTCTTGACGGCATCGACAACAACTCGAACGCTGTCGACTTTCTGAACGGCACCAACTTCGTCATTCTGCCCCCAGTCGATGCCATTCAAGAGTTCAAAGTGCAGACGGCTGACTTCAGCGCAGAACTAGGACGCTCTGCCGGGGCCGTGATGAACGCAACCATCAAGTCGGGAACAAACTCGCTCCACGGAGCAGCATGGGAGTTCTTCCGCAACGACAAGCTGGATGCCGCCGACTATTTCGAAAACAATACCGGCATTAAGAAGGGCGAGCTACGCCTGAACCAGTTTGGAGTCTCGGCGGGCGGACCAATCATCAAGAACAAGCTCTTTTTCTTCGGCGACTACGAAGGGAAACGGCGCGTTCAGGGCACCGCGGAAAATGCGAACGTGCCGACTGCCGCTATGCGTGACAGCAATTACACAAACCTTGCTGACATCCTCGCACTAAATAACGGCTCTACGCGTACCGACATTCTTGGCCGCGCAGTTCAAACAGGAACTGTCCTAGATCCTTCGACGACGCGCTATGTTGCAGCCGGTGCGGTCGATCCGGTTTCTGGTAGGACGAACACGTCAGGTAGCGCCGGATACGCGCGCGATCCGTTCAGCGCAAATTGCGGCCCTGCGACAGCGAGCTTCACATTGGCGGCTTGCTCTGACTTGAATCAGCTTCCAGCGGGACGCATTGACCAGGCGGCGGTGAAATTGCTCAATCTGTACCCTGCGCCGAACTCTGGACTCCAGACTTATGCGGTCAGCCCGAACCTGTTCGAGCACGCGAACTCATTCGATACACGCGCAGACTTCAATCCGACGGAGCATAACCAGATCTTCTTCCGCTTTAGCTATTCCGATGACCCAATCTACATTCCGGGCATCTTCGGCGGCATCGCGGATGGAGGCTCCTTCCAGCAGGGTATTCAGACTGCGAAGTCGGATCAGGCCGTCGCTGGATTCACGCACGTGTTCAGCGGATCGACGGTCAATCAAGTGCGCGCCGGGTTTGCGCATCTGCACACCACGCGATTCGGGCCTGAGGGAACGGTAGATGGACTGCCCGATCAGTATGGAATTGCAGACATTCCGCAAGGTCAGGAAAACGGCGGACTGCCGGCATTTTCTATCGGCAACCTGCAGACCCTCGGAAGTAACTCGTTCCTCCCTTCGGATGAGGTAAGCCAGACGCTTCAGGTCACGGACGACTTCACCAAGATTTACGGCAAACACAGCTTCAAGATGGGTATCGAGTACCAGCACGTAAAGTTCTCGACGTTGCAACCAGCATGGTCGCATGGCCAGTTCCAATACAACGGCGGCTTCACGGATATCCCTAACGCCTCCAACACCACAGGGGGCATTGCTCAATTCCTGCTGCCCCCGACGGCAGCACCGGCAACCATTGCGGGAAATCCAAACCCCAACGGGTTCGGTTATTCGGGCGGTGCTGACGGCGTATTCGCTTCGAACATCAACAAAACCTACGACGAGAAGATGTACTTTGCGTCGTACTTCCAGGATGACTTCAAGATCTCTCCGAAGCTGACTGTGAATCTTGGCCTGCGCTGGGACTACTTCGGACCCATCAACGAAACGAACGGCGGACAGGCCAATTTCGTTCCGAGCGGACCGCCGGACGGCAAACCTGAGTTCATCATTCCTGCAAAGGGCAAGGATGATCGCACGCTCTCTACAAATGCGACATGCGTCGGAATCGGTTGTGTCGGGTTCGTCGACCTGCTAGCCCAGGATGGAATCGCGCTCAATTCGACCGACAAGTATGGGCAAGGGCTGCTGAAAACACAGAAGCACAATTTTGCACCGCGAGTAGGCATTGCGTGGGAGACGACGCCCCGGCTCGTTGTGCGCGGTGGATTTGGGCTCTTCTTCAACTCATTCGAGAACCAGGGATACGGGCCGAACATCGGCGAGAATTACCCGTTCGTGTTCAACCTCTCCTACTTCCCGCAGTCGAACCCTGCGGACCCCAGTGTTTCGTCTCAAGTTGCGCCTATTCGGTACAACTCTCCGTATGCAAACTGTCCGACGAGCGGTCCCGGAGGAACGGCATCATTCGAGTCGGGATTCTCGTGTATCCCTCTCACTCCATCCGCACTGAACGCGCTGGGTCTGGGACTTCAAGGGTTGCAGTTTGATTACTCGACGCCTCGAACCTACAGTGCAAACCTGACGCTTCAGTACTCATTTACAAATACGCTGTCGGCAACGGCTTCGTACGTGATGACGCATGGAGCTGACCTGCAGGGAGGCGTCGGCTACCAAAACGTGACACAGCTTCTACCTGCGGGAATGGATACAAAGAATTGCGACGCCTTCGCTAAATTCCAAGGCGGCAGCTGCGTTCCATTCAAGGACTTCGGCGGTGGCAGCTATCAGGCTACCTACGGCAAGAGCCAGTACCACGGTCTGCAGACGAAGATCGAGAAGCAATATGCGAACGGCCTCACGTTCCTGCTGACCTACACGTTCTCTAAAACGATGTCGAATGCCGGTGATCTTCTGAATGGGGGAACAACCGGTGGCTTGCGCGGCTACTCGATTCCAGGTCTCGGCCCGGATTTCGACTATGCTTTGGCCAACTTCGACATTCGCCACGTGGTGCATTTCAGTGGTGGCTACGAATTCCCGCTCGGCAAGGGCAAGCAGTATATGAATCATGGTGGTGTGGCAGACCTTGTCCTCGGCGGCTGGGCAATGAACTGGATTGTCACGCTCCAGGGAGGTCAGCCTCTGAATTTCACCTGTCCAACCGGAACAGCCGCGGGACCGCAGTGTAATGACATTCTCGTGGCAGGTCAGAGTCCCAAGCTTGGAATCAAGACGAAAACCGTTGATGGCGCCCCGAGGCCATTCTGGGTGAATAATGCCGCCGCGTTTAACCAGCCTTGCAAGCTGGGATGGGATGGTGTGAATCCAGGCAGCCTTGCCCCGATTCCAGATTCGCCATCGGGCTGCATTCCTCTAGACGGTGCTGCTTCGCTAGGCAGCAAGCCGGGTCAGATTTCGGGACCAGGCTTCCACCGGTTCGATTACTCCATGTTCAAGAACTTCAAGATCAATGAGCGGTTCTCAACCCAGTTCCGTGCAGAGTTCTTCAACATCCTCAATCATCCGAACTTCAATGCCCCCAACTTCGGCGGTAACGGCGTGGTGGCGATCGGAGGCTCGGGCAACTTCACAGATCCGCACTTCGGCGAAGTTGGATCGACGCGCGATGCACCATTCGATCCGCGGCAGATTCAATTTGCTTTGAAGCTGTACTACTAGGCTAAGATTGTCTACACCCCGGTTCGGGATTCCCCCGGCCGGGGTGTTTCAATCTGAGCGACGCTGCTCACGCGGAGGCGGATGGTGAGCGACCACTTTCGGCGGCCGACTCTGATCGCTGTTTTTGGCTTGATCAGCGTGGCCTGCACTTCTGCTCAGAAAAAAGACATCCAGAAACTCGATCAGCAGTATCAATCTGCCGTGGCTGATTACGAGGCAGGCCGATTTGCGCAGGCTGTGTCTCGCCTTGAAGCTCTAGCCCCATTTGCGCCAAAAAGTTTCGAAATCCATGAGCTGCTGGGGATGGCGTATGCGTCAATACCCAAGGCGGACAATGCAATTGAACAATTGAAAATTGCAGTTGAGCTTAATCCGGATTCCGGTGAGGCGCGAACCAATCTGGGTGCCACATTCCTTCGCTTTGGCAAGCCGGAGCTGGCAGGCGAGCAGTTCAAAAAGGCTCTCTCACTTCAGCCGACAAGTTATGACGCGAACCACAATCTGGGTGAGTTCTACATTCAGACTGGGAAGATAGCCGAAGCCCTACCCTTCCTCAAACAGGCATATCAGGCCAATCCTAATGCCTATGACAATGCCTATGATCTCGCCATGGCTGAGTTCATGCTTAAGAAGTTCGACGAGGCAAGAACGGTGATACAGGCACAGCTGAAGCAGAAGAATACCGGCGAGTTGCATAATCTGCTTGGCCTGATCAACGAGAAAGACGGGAAGTTCGTCGACGCAGCGAACGAATATGAAGCCGCAGCCCATCTCGATCCGAGTGAAGACAACCTGTTCGCATGGGGCAGCGAGATGCTGCTGCATCGCACCTACGAGCCGGCAATCGCAATTTTTCAGAAGGCTGCGGAGATGTACCCGAAATCTCCACGAATTCTAATTGGACTTGGTCTGGCTTTGTATTCACGCGGAATCTACGATAAGGCCGTTCAGGCGCTGATTACGGCATCAGACTTGAGTCCCAAAGACGAGCGTTGCTACCTCTTTCTGTCGAAGGCATACAACAGCTCGCCCCTGCAGGCCGATGAGGTAGTGGAGCGCTTCAAGCGCTATGCGGGACTAAAACCTGACAATGCCCTGGCGCAGTACTATTACGCAATGAGCCTGTGGAAAGGCAAACGGAACGGCGGGGCGGATGCGAATATGGAGTCGATAGAAGCGCTGCTTAAGCGATCGATTTCACTCGATGATTCGCAAGCGGATGCGCACGTACAGCTGGGCAATCTATATGCGGATCAGCACCAGTACGCGAAGTCCATTCCTGAATACGAGCGTGCTCTCGAACTGAACCCAAATTTATCGGACGCGCACTACAGGCTCGGCACAGACCTCGTACATGCTGGGCAGAAGGAGCGGGCACAGAAGGAGTTTGCGCTTTACCAGAGCTTACGCGCTGAGCATCTTGCCGAGGTGCAAAAGGAACACGACGAGGTCCGGCAGTTCGTGTATTCCGAGAAAGAGACGAAGACGGAAAGGCCATGAACGTGGATCGATCGAGCGTCCGGCGTGAAACTGCATCCCTTGTCAGCCGATCCAGGAGGGAATTTCTTCGCGATGCTGCTGGCCTGGTGGCGGGCGGTGCCCTTGTGCAGGGTAGCCCATTCATCCGTGCGGAGACCGTGCGCAAAAAGCGCAAAGTAGTTGTGGTCACGTTTGGCGGTGGTGCGAGAGATCAAGAGACCTTCGCCCCGGAAGGTCAGGAGAACATACCGCACATGCTGGGTGAGATGGCTCCGCAGTCGAGCTTCTTCACGCATGTGACGAATCAAGGCATTCTGGGCCACTATGTGGCTACAGCGAGTCTGGCCACGGGTGTCTATGAAACGCTGAACAACTTTGCGTCTGTCGCCCCAGAGCATCCCACTATCTTTGAATACTTTAGAAAAGAGTTGAGGCGGCCATCCTCAGACGCCTGGGTTGTTGCCCCGAGCAATGGGTTCCATCGGATCGGTGAGAGCGAGGTCAGAGGATTCGGTCCGGGCCAGGGCGCGCGCGTCATTTTGCCGAAGAGACTTCTCGGGCTTGCGAACTCTGGAGGCACTGCGGATTTAGAGCATCTGCTCCACGATAATTATGAAACCCCCCTATATACGCCTGCTTTGGCTGGCGGGGAGATCGAACTGCAACAGCTTGAGGCAATTCTCAAGCTTTCAGTGGGGGATTTCTCTTCGCATGCCCGCACTCTCTCCAGTCCCGATGAGCTCTCGCTGTACATCGCAAAGCGGCTGATGCGCGAGGAGGCGCCGAGTCTTCTCTGGATTACCATGCACGATATAGATGTGGCGCACTCCGGAGCCTATTCTCTTTACATCGAGGGAATCCGGCGAACCGACAGGCTCTGTGCTGAGCTTTGGAAGACGATTGAGACGGAGCCTGAGTATGCGGGCAATACAACGATGTTTGTGCTGCCTGATTTCGGCCGGGATTCCGATTTCGACGCGGGAGGAAATGGATTCCAACACCACAGGACTGGTGATGCAGCAAGCAGGACAACATGGATGATGGTGCTCGGAGCAGGAACACGTCGGGGAGTTGTTTATGACACGCCCATACAGTCGATCGACCTGGTGCCAAGTATCGGTGCGATGATGGGTTTCTCGCCTTCGCAATCGAGCGGAAAGCTCATCAGGGATTTGGTGTAGTGATGCTGCCTGGCGATCTGAAAGCCGAGAGCTTTGCAGGCTATCCACCGCAGGCACGGGCGATTGCGGTTGAGCACGTCGAGGCGCTGCGGCGACTGCCAATCGCATTCGCACCGAGTTTGCTGCGGGAGCTGATAGATTACGACTACAAATTTCCGATTGAGCGCTCAACGATCGAGAAAGAGCTACGGGCTCTGAATGCGCTGTCCGATGCTCAGCGCCACGAATGGTTCGGTGGTTTCGAGTCGATCTCGCTGTCTCCCAGCCTGGAGAATTTCAACTGGGTGAACCTTCCCGCGCAGTTTGTAGAGCAGGAAGCTGCTTATCTCTGGTCGACGCACCAGCTTGACGCGTTTCGAAAGGCAGCAAAGGACTACGGTGATCGCCTCAATCAATTGGCAAAACCTGAGTCTCGTAAACAGCGCAGACTTGGAATTGCGGTTGTGGGTGGCGGCGTGGCGACATACAAAGAGCCACTGTTCAGGATTCTCCGAAAGCACGGCACCTACTTTACGAACGTCAGTACCAAGGACGCTTTCAAGTCGATTGTCGATTTAGTGGAAAGACGAGCGGAGGCTGACCCGATTCCGTATGCGCATTGGTATGTGGATGGAGGCAGGCTACATCCGCATAGCGAACACATCACCTCGGTCTCTTATGAAGCTCTGGCTCCAGTTCGAGATTCTTTACTGAAGAGGATGCAATCAGAGATTAATCGCCCGGGGATGGGCCCGGAAGAGCTTCGCACCGTGCTGGCGCGATTGAATCCAGCCGATCTCGGAATAGGTGCGGATTTGGACCCCGTGCTCAGCCGGTTTCAATTGAAGCTATTCTCGGAGGGTTCTGGAACCCAGATCTACAGCACAACCTTTGCCCAGTGGGCGACACGCGAGGTGTTGCGCCGAGCCCAGGCAAACACGCTGCTTGTGCGGTATGCACCACGACAGCGGCAGCGCCCTATGAATGAACTGCTGGCGGGCGGTCGCAGCGAAGCGGAACTGGACCCCGTTGGCTCGCTCGTGGATGCTGAGATGGGAGCGTACTACCACTGGATCAATCAGCAGAGACTGCCTGGGTCGGACCGGTCGGGATTTGTCGCATGGTTTGAGGGTCATGGAGAAGCAATAGCAATTGGCCCTACGATGCCTCGAGGCACAGAATCGAACTCCGCGATTGGTTTACAAGAACTGTTAAGTCTGGTTTCCGCTTAACTAGACAATTGCGCTCCAAAGCTCCGTAACGACGGAAGGTATGGGGTCTCGCGTATTAGAAAAGCTCGAAAGGAAAGCTATGATTCGGCGTGATTTTATTAAATTGGCAAGTGCTACGGTCGCGACAGGCATGCTATCCAACTCGACTCTCGGAGCAGCCGAAGAGCGCGGTGCTGCACGGCGAGTTCTTCCGATCAATCGTGGCTGGCGTTTCCATCCCTCAAAGATAGAAGGGACAGAATCTTCCGATTTCGACGACTCGAAGTTTGAGCGGATCATACTTCCGCACACGAATATCAAGCTGCCCTGGCACAGTTTCGACGACAAGGATTACGAGTTTGTATCGACGTATCGCAGGCGCTTTCACTTTCCGAAGGGAGCAGAGGGCAAGCGAGTTTTCGTAGATTTTGAAGGAGTGATGACCGCATCCACCGTGTGGATCAACGGTCGCAAGCTTGGAGATTACCGAGGAGGTTTCACTCCCTTCTCGTTTGAGCTGACGAAGGATCTGCATCGTGATGGCGAAAACATCCTGGTTGTTCAGGTCGACTCTTCGGAGCGTGCCGACATTCCCCCGTTTGGGCACGAGATCGATTACATGACCTTTGGCGGGATTTATCGCGAGGTAAGTCTCCGCATTGTGCCAGACGTTTACATCGACAATGTTTTCGCTCGGCCCAAGGACGTGCTGAGCCATCCGTCGCTGGAAGTTAGTTGCTTTGTTGCTGGTGACGATCATCAGGGAACAGGGCTGTCGCTCGAGGTGGAACTTCGCGACGGCGATAAGCCAATAGGAAAGGGCTCGGGCAAGATTGAACATGCGGCTCAGGCGAGCCAGGATGCTGATCTTGATCCATATATAGACGCATCGCCGTATGCAACGACGCAGACTCTGAAGGATGTCGCACGCACTGTCGTGACGCTGACTGACTTGCACGATATAAAGCTTTGGGAACTTGAGGCGCCGACGCTCTATACCGTGCATGTGAAGCTTTTGCATGCCGGCAGCGTGATAGATGAAGATGTGCGACGCATTGGCTTCAGAGATGCTGCGTTCACAGACCAGGGCTTTTCTCTGAACGGCAAGATCGTCAAGCTTCGCGGCCTGGATCGGCACCAGACGTTCCCCTTCGTCGGCCAAGCTATGCCGGCCCGTGTGCAGAGGAAAGACGCTGACATTTTGCGCAAGGACCTGCATTGCAACATAGTGCGTACCTCGCATTATCCGCAATCACGGCACTTTCTGGATCGGTGCGACGAAATTGGACTACTGGTGCTCGAAGAGATTCCCGGCTGGCAACACATTGGCGACGAGAGCTGGCAGAAGGTTGCTATCGACAACGTCGGTCGCATGATTCGTCGTGATTGGAATCATCCTTCAATCATTCTCTGGGGCGTGCGCATCAATGAGTCGCGCGATAACCACGATTTCTACACGCGAACCAATGCCCTGGCGCATGCACTGGACGATTCACGTCAAACAGGTGGAATCCGATACTTTCAGGAATCCGAATTCCTCGAAGATGTATTTACGATGAATGACTTCGGATTTCCATTAAAACCGCCGAATCACCCGCGCTATCTGAATACCGAGTTTGTGGGCCACACATTCCCGACAAAGATGACAGACGACAATGAGCGGCTGCGCGAGCACACGATGCGACACGCGCGCATACACAATCAGCTCGCTTCCAATCCGCAGTATGCGGGAGGGATCGGGTGGTGCGCATTCGACTATAACACTCATGCGAATTTCGGGTCGGGCGATCGGATCTGCTACCACGGCGTCACAGACATCTTTCGCGAGCCAAAGCCTGCCGCGGGGTTCTACAAATCCCAGTGTGATCCAGCTGAGGAGGTTGTGCTGGAGCCCGCGTTTCACTGGGCGCGTGGTGACGAGTCTGTGGGCTTTACCAAGGCAGTATTCTGCTCGAACTGCGATCACTTGAGAATTCTTGCGAGAGCAGACAGTCTGGAGAGCAATCCTTGGGTGTTGATCGCGGAGCTTGATCCGGATCGCGAGGAGTTTCAGCATCTGAAATATGCGCCTTTCGTGCTCGATGTCGAGAAGGCGGACCTCAGGAAGCTGAGGATGGGATGGGGTGACCTGCGTGCTGAGGGTTATATCGGCGGAAAGCTCGTAATTACGAAGACGCTGTCAGGCAGCGGGGTGGATCGGAAGTTCGTCCTGATTCCCGATGACCATGAGTTAATTGCCGATGGAGCGGATACCACCCGTGTAGTGGTACGGGTCACAGATGAATTTGGAGCTGTTCGAACCTACGCCAACGACCCGATTGCCTTTGAGCTGGAAGGGCCGGCAGAACTGATCGGAGATAACCCATTTGCACTGGTTGGTGGACGGTGTGCTGTCTGGGTGCGAGCCAAGGAAGAATCGGGCACGATCCGGCTAAAGGCAAAACATCCCCGATTAGGTGAACAGACCGTCTCGTTCACGTTGAAGTCGGCTGAATCTGAGGAGATTTGAAGCGGAACATCGAACTTGAGCGTAGCAGGCTGGCGGAGAGAGGGGGACTTTAACCCCTCGCTTCTCTCATTACCTGTCCGGCAGCCAATTTTGTTCCCAACTGTCTCAATTCCCGGTGTTTGGCCCGTTTCGGCTTTAAGCCTCCCTAAACGAGCTAACGCTAGGTTATACCTCACAAACGCCAAAAAAGTATAGCCCGTATAGCCGAATCGCCCAGAAGGCAAGCTGCCCGCTGGGCGAGGAAAAGGTTAGTCTTTCTGAGTACACAAGACTGATCAGGTCTTGGCTCACGGGTCAGCTTGCGCTACCCTACTAATGGGATAACGACCACGAGCGTTTCATCGCCTGCGCAAAGGATGATCAAAACTGCTCTGGTCTGGACTAGGATTACGGTCCGCACATAGCTACTCCCTTCCGAACCGCCCGGTCTGCACGGGCGGTTCTTAGTTTGCAGAAGTCTTTTCAATTTCCACGGTCACCTTGATAGAGCGCCCGTCGGCGTCGCTTGCGGTGTACACGTAGTCGAAATTCATCGCGGCAGCCTGAAGCCACTTACGCCTTGCGTCGAGACCCCAAGAGTCGCCCTGTTTTGGTAGTGCGCGAATGAGGCCATCAATCAATGGGTGGTGCCCATCACCCCCATTGTTGCCGGCCCCGTTCTTATTCTTGTTTGGGTCGGTATCTGGAGTGTCCTCTTCCTTTTTCGCTGACTGTGAACCCAAGGCGGGATAGACGAGTTTGCCAGGGCCGTAGGCAAAGAAACCCGCCTCACGAGCTGATCGATGAAATGCTTGGCGAGCCTTGTCTTTCTGCTTTTCTGGCACTCCCAGAGCGACCATCTTGGCTTCGAGTCCAGAGGGAGGGGGAAGGGCCCCGTTCTTGAATTCTTCGTAGATTGCCTTGTACAGCGGAACGGTCAAGAAGGCTTCCACCTTCGCCGCCTTTTCCTGCGCTGAGTCTACGATCCTTCCCCCGAGCGCAGTGAGAGTCACCATCCCCTGAGACCCACTGCTCAACCCAAAGCACTTCGCGGCTGAAACTTTCTGGCGAAATCCTCCGCTGTTGGTAGTGTCATGTCCGAGTTCTGCGGCCAGCGAATCCAGTCGGCACTGGTTGCCGCCGAGCCTCTGCACTGCTTTGACAACCGTCACGGCATCATCAAGGCTGTTGTACGGGAATTCGATTCCAGAGCGTGCCCTTTCCTGCTTTTCCTTCTGCGGATTGGTCCAAGAGGGAGCCTCTTGCGTCTGTGCTGTATCTGTCATGTCTCACCTCGCATTCTGAGCATAATGAGGATTACTAAAATTTGCAAGAGGTGATTGTGGTAATCCTCATCGAAAAGTCGAATCGAGACTGCGGGTCGGTAATCGGTGTTAGGTAAAAGTCGGGTATTATGTGCAAATCTTCGCCTTTTCTTCTCCTATAATCCGAGCATGGGCTTGGACATTGGCGGGTACAACTCGCGCCCAGACTTCCCGAAGATGGGACCGTCCCTGCTGATTGCCTCTTGCCTGATCCTCGCCATCAGGACAGCTAGGTGGCTGCCCAACTGTGACCCAAGCCTCGCGGAAAAGAACCTAGAGGACGAGATTAACTTCGCGATTCGGACAGCAAACCGGGTGCTAGCGAACCTCGTTACCCATTATGAGAGCATCTTCCCGCAGCGGAAGGAGCCTTGGTATCAGCCAAATAACGAGGATGTAAGGGAATAGTGGAGGTTGGCAAGTGCGGCAGGCTTCTGGGAAAGTGTCCTGGGGGAGGGCGTGGAAAACCAAGCCGCACTTTATTAGACGCTCCGGAAGTCCCATCTCTTTACATTAGGTTGAAAAATAATTACCAGAGTTTGAGTGACGAAGATCACCGCTCGGGAGTAGATTGTTGGGCAATCTACCCAAAGGCTTCCCCCTTTCCAAATTCTAAGAAGGTGTTGCAAAGATGGATGGGATTCTGCGTCGGCTGAAGATCAACGAGCTTAAAGCACGAGTCGTGCTCTGTGAATTGGAGCAAGCAGCTCTTCTGAGAGAGCTGAGGACTTCGGGAACCTCTAACGAGCGAAGAGCGGAAATCTATCGACGAGCGCCGCGCTTAAAGCTTGAACTCGCCAACGCTGTGAATGACCTGACTTGGCTTCAGGCAGAGGAACGGTTAGGCCGTCCGGACACAGCTGCACAGTTGGTGGCTCTGGTTCACTGAGTGGGTCGCAGAATAAACGTAGCGGTGATGGACCAATCTGACAACAAACGGATTTCGGAGTTGAAAGAGAAAATCTTCCTTCTCCAGATTGAGGAGGGACGCCATTGCGCTCTTCTTGCCCGTGTTATTCGGAACGAGGAACTAAAGGCGAGGACCACAAAGGCGCTCAAGACTACGCGAACTACGCTCGCTACCTTGACGAAGGAATTGGCGAGCCTAGATGAATGGTCTAGGCATTGACCCCCGGGAAGTGGCTCAGAATCAGTAGCCGGGCAAAAAGATCCCCTGCGTGGGCAGGGGTCGCAAAGGTTTTTGAAGCTGGATCTATTCTCGGTCAACTTCTTGTATCGGGAAATCCAACTTCAGTAAGCCGCAGAAGGTTACCATCCGGCAATTGTGCGCCTCGATTTTTCAGGGCTATAAGTCAACCAGCGGGTCGAGGCTGAGAAACAAATGACCATGAACGGAAAATTCACTCATCGTTTCAATTCTGATGGCACAGTAGATTCAATCTGCCGCGAGTGCTTCAGCACAGTTGCCACCACACAATGGGAGTCTGAACTCCCAGCCAAAGAGGAAAGGCATGACTGCGATCCTCACATGGTCGAGTGGTACCGCCGACCTGTGCAAGAATGCAGGTGGCTTAGTCATGGAACCAAATTCGGTACCGCCTAATTCACACCAGTCTGATCAAAGGATATCTGTATGGCCCACTCCACAGATTTGAACGCTCTGGTAAAGAAGCTCGCGGCTGCTATCCCTGATCTAAACCTCGATGGCGAGCAGCAGGAAGAGTACAGCACGATGCTGCTCTGGCTTCAGAACACTGTTGAGACTGGCGAGCCGAGCGAGCGGATCGTTGAGAAGTGCCTGCGCTACTTCAAGCGGTTTGATTCGCTGGCAGCCTAAAGTGGGATTCTGAGCTGTCTCAATCGCTCGAGGTATTCCTTGGAGTCCGCAACATCGGCAGGATCAATCGGGCTGGCATAAGTCTTCCCGTCCTCGTAGCCCTCAACACACCTTTTTTGTATTTGAATGAGTCTGCTCAACCTCAGAACACGAACTGCGTAAGAGATGTTCTTGTCTAGAAACTCCGCAGTTTCACGGTTGAACTCTTGTTCCAGCCCAGGCCTCATTGAAATTCCCTCAGAAACATTTCCAAGTAGGAGAAATTGAATCACTTATGAGTTCATAGGTCTCCCGACTCATTGGCATTAGGTCGCTGTCGGAAAGCCCCGTAACGTTCCCGTTGGTGTCAACGATACGCGTCAACTTGAGCGGTATTGTAGTGAGTTTGAAGCCCTGCTTGTCTACCAGATCAACTGACATACTGCAAAGGTCAACACTGCTTAGGAAGGCCGAATCCGCCACATCGGTAGTTGGTTTAGCCTCAAACACCGTCACGATGTAGCGCAGGACACCCGTCTTCTGGTCACCGGGAATCCAAGAAGTGCGCACTGACAAGATCACTTCCCGAGGATTAGCGGGAAGCGGAGCAAACTGCTGATTACCGCGGTAGTGTGCGGCGGAGTAGTCAGGCAATGCGGCCTTGGCAGCCGTAGCCGGATGGATGTAGTTGCGCACGGCCATGAACACGCCATAACCGGCAAAGCAGAAGATGGCCGTGACGAGCCAGCCTAGAATGGTCCAACCGAATCCTGGAGATTCTTCTGACATAGAAACTTTCGGGAGGGATCGTTAAGTGGCTCAATTGTGCCACACAATCAGCGCAAAAACGCAAGCGGTTAAACCGCAGAAATACTTTTAGGTCACTTGAAAGATCGGAAGATTTGACCCAATCTAAAGCTACCCCGATGTTCGACCGTAAGTCACTTCCGTGAGAGAAAACACATGAGAGACCTGCTTTTTAGAGGAATGAAAGCTTTGAGCGCAAGTTTGAAGGAAGTTGCCGATGACATGGACCGGCGAGCAGGTGTGACGCGTGCCTCAGTTCCCAAAGTTGAGATTGAGAAAGTATCACATCCTCACCTAACCGAAGCCGTGCTCAAGTGCGTCTGCGGTCATGAGACAGATTTGATGAAAGAAATGTGCGAAGGCGAGATCATAGACATTGATGACGAATTTGAATGTTCTGAATGTGGCCGAGAGTATCGGGTCACTGGCCTGACGCCCTTTGAAGTCGATTACTTTAACTCAGAGGCAGAGGAGTACTTCAACAGAGAAGAACCCGACTTTTACTACGACGAGCAACACGAAATGGAAAAGGACTAAGACTTCCTCCACCACCTGCCCAGAGCAGACATCATGTCCTGAAGGATGCTCTCCACTTCTACCTCAGAATCGGTTGGAACTCTGAGGAGCTTCCGCTCCGCGCTCATCTCTTCCAAAACCTGACCGATGGCGCTCTCAATCACAGAGAGATGGTCCTCAGGGGCAATTTGCTTCGCCAGTAAAACGATCACCCGACTCTGAACGTAGCGAGCCTGTTCTACCGACATCATCCCGAATCGCTGTGGCATTGCCCGTGCCCCTGAAACCCTTGTCTTTCAGGGTGTGCTTTGTGTGACTGAGATCTCCGATGTGTAGCCCTTTACTGGATCGAGATTTCGTAAATGAACAACGAGCATGAGGCTCCGCCCGGTGGAGTACCAGCGGACATCGATGCTGTTGCGTTCACGGTAACCGTGGATAGGTTCGTCCCGGACGGAATCGTGAGTTGATAAACCGACTTGGCAAACGTGCCACCGAAGACGGCCAATGAGTGATACGTCCCGCCGATGTTCACACCGAGATTTGCCGAACCGCCAGTACCGGAGATGAATTCAGCCGTGACGGTGATCATCGTCGATGACGTTGTTGTGACGTTCGGGAACCCGCTCCATGTGCCGTTGCCGTTTGCCGTCTGTGCGGACCCGCCTATATCCGTCCACCACGTCGCATTGACCATCGCATACGTCGTCACATCGAGGTCATACGCACGGTTCGTTGACGTTGATGTCGTGGTGCCCGAATCCGTGAACGTCGAAGGCAAGTACGACTGGTTATAGGTCGGCGTCGTAATTGAGCCGATGACATACGCACCGGGTACACCCGTGTAGTCAGCTTGATTCTGCGTTGCAATCGGTGTGATTATTCCACCCAAGAAATTCGGGTCGAAGTAGTACACGGTGTATCGCTGACCCGTATTCAGTCCCGTGATGATGTTCGGTGACGGTGTGCAGCTTACCGTCAGAACACCTAGTGTCGAATCGAAGTTATCGACCGTGATCTGAGCGGCTGTAGGCGAAATAGCCTGAGCCGTGAGCACGTTCTGACCGAGGAACGGGTTCCCGACCTTGCCCGGCACGTGTGCGACCGGGGCACCGGAGAATACAGCCGAGACGACCGGGATGACGTTCACCGACGCTTCAACCCATTCACTCGGTACGTTTGCATGGTTCACCGCACGGACCTGAACGTTGTAGTCTTCTCCATCGATCACGGAACCGATGGACAGGTGGTCAACCGTTGCAGAGACCTTTGTTAATCCTGTCCACACCGTAGCGGTAGACAACTGGTACTGCACTTCAAGGTGTCCACCGAAGACCACGTTCGCGTCGTTGGGAACATCCCAACGCACGTAGATGGTGTTCGACACACGACCATCCGCACCTGTAATGACAGTGGACGGATAGACGATGCCGTCAATCGTTGCGCCGTATCCGGAGTACGCGACAACATTCTCAGGTGGAGCACACACGCTGTTACCGACCGACTGAGGTTCTTTGTAGCCCTGCGGCGTCAGTTGCTCCGTGACAAGCCAGTCATAGATAGACGAGTCCGTCTCAGCGAGGTCTAGCTCCACATATGGCGTGAGAGCGCCGTTGTCCTTCTGCTCGAAGCCGAGCTTAGACGAGAGGACTTCGAAGTTCTTGTTCACCCACGTGTAGCGAGGATGCGTCAATTGAATCACATCGAGAGCCACGGCCTGATATGCCTTCAACGTGAAGCGAGTGGTGAGCCGCATCTGATTGCGGAGCCTGAGCAAGGCAATCTTCGCCAGTCGCTGAGCTACGGCTGAGGAATTCGTACATGGGAAGTTCGTCTCAAGGAAGATTCGTTCTCCGCCGTCTTCGGCTAGGTACGGATCAGAGGCGTACCCGTGAGTGGCGTCCTGCATGTACGGCGGAATGTCCGCTTGCTGGTAATCATTTTCAGGGGACGACATTGCGCCTTTGACTGCATTCGCCGTGTCTCGAATACTCAGACGCGGCTTGAAGTGGATAGCACCGACAATGTCGCTGTCATTCAACTGAAGCGTGGGAGCAACCCAAGCGCCGGGGACGATGTTGTACGTTCCGCCCTGATACGAGATGCGCCCGGCACACGAGGACAGCAGATTCTTGAGAATGTTGCCGCGTGAGTCGTTCAACAGGAACGCCGTGTCACACGTGTAACGCTTCGTGAAGCCGCCCTGAGCCAGCGGTACGAGTTCGTCACAGACGTTTGCCGCCGCTATAAGCTGTGCGGTCGGGATGTCCGTACCGATAGTAAGACCGAAGCCGCCTTTAGACGTGGGCAGTGACAGGAAGTCAGCGATGCAGAGAGCCGGGTTGTTCGAGAACCCGCGAATCCCCGTGCGAGGGTCAAGGATGTCATTCTTGCCGTTGATGACGAAGCTGAGGTTAGGAATCGAGGATGGGAACACAGCATCGTCGTAGCCCATCTGAACGTACACCAGAGTGCGGCCTAAGCAGAGGTCGTTGTGTCCCCACGTGGTACCCGCGTTAAGCAGTGTCGAGAACGTCGTCGTGTGGTTGCCAGTCAGAAACGACACACGAATCTTGTCCTTATAGTCCGCGTAGAGCGTCCGCATGTAGCCACCGGATGTGGAGCCGTCTGTTCCGCCGCACACGTAGGTGAATGTAGAGTTATCAGCCGGGTTAGGCTGTGCGATGACCCACGTGCCGTTGTAGCTGTTGTCAGCAACGTTCGTGATCTGAATCTCAGTTCCGTCAAGATTAGGAACGCCGCTCGTGATCTGGAACGTCACGACGCCGCTACTCCGCGTCATGTTGATGATGTTAACCTTCAACTGAGTCGGCGAAAAGCTGACGTAGTCGGAGCCGGACGGAGTCATCAACACTTGCTTACCGTCAATGCGAAGTTGCCAGGAGCCGAGAGCACACGGATGAGCGGCTAGGCAATATACGCGGTGGAGTTGTTTGTCATTTGATGTCGAACCCGATACACCTGTGTTGTTGTTCGACTCTTCGAATATCTTGACGCCACCGACCTTCTGAGTGCCGTAGACATACGACCACGGAGCGATAGGGGTGGTGACTGCGACTGCGATTCCGCCCTGATTCTTCGCGAGTGCGGATGCAACTCCAGTTAGAACCTGTGAAGCTCCGAACGAAGCGAGAGCGCCAGCGGCTGCACCTTGGGACAGGTACAGTCCAGCGATTGCGATACCGCCAACCGGAACGACGAACGCGGCTCCAATGGCTGCGGCTCCGATGGCTACTTCTGCTATGGCTTTGCCCATTTAAATCCTGTATGCGTGTGTTGCGAGTGAGAGAGGAACGCGAAGCAAGCCGTGTCTGTACGGCGTCAATACTTCCGTTCCATGCATTGCGACGATGCCCAGAGTGGAGCGGCGTCCGGACTTGAGGACGACCGCATCACCACGTTGAGCACAGAGAACAGGTACTTCAAAGAAGCCGTGTTCCTCCGCGAGATGTTGAGCGACCGCTTCCATCGTCGGAAACCCACAAAGTGCTTTGATTTCAGCGAATGCCTCTGTACGAGTCGTGTACTTCCCTCGCAGGGAAGCTGCTACGTCAATGCCCGTCATGGACTCGATAGCGCCAGCGGCGAATAGACCGCAATCTAAGGTTCCGTACTTGAACCTCGTGTGAGCACAAGTGACGATGTAGCTGCTCAGCCGTGTTTGCCAGTCGGGAAGCCTAGACATTGTTCACAGACGATGGCATTCTTCCCCAGAACGTCACACGTTCAATCAGACCGGGCACGTGAGAGAAGCCGGTGTCCACCGTTGTCGATGGAAGGTGAAGCCGGGTGAGCGTGTCAGCCAAATCCATTTGCTGGTCGTCCGCCGTGAAGCGGCGATAGCAGGGTCTGTTCAAATCCACGAGGACGTTCTCCAGCGAGATGCTCACGGTGCAATGTTGCCCGTCGTCTGTCATCTCCGGTGCGTCCATCTTGCCTTGATACGACAGAATCGGGTCAGCGATGAGAGAACCGTCCGCGTTGTAACAGGCCATCCAGATGTTGCAAGTTCCGAGGAGCCTGACTTCGTATGCGACTTCGAGAACGAGCGCCGAAGGAATTCCGGACAACGACACGACGACATTCTTCGCTTCAACGTCCGAGTCTTCGCTAATCTCTGACACAGCACCGAGAGTGCCGACGCCAGTGAACGTCATCCCGTTCCATGTCATGTTTCCGATGCCAGACCACAGGTAGTAAGTGTTATCGCCGAATGTCAATTGAACGAACAGAGCGAGACGAACGTCCGAACTCGTGAGAGCGGCAATCATTGCGGGAGTCATCAGCCGAGGCATTAGAGCGCCTCCCTGATACGCAACGGTGACACCCCATACGAGCCTGGTGTCACGCTGGACTTGTTTCCGCTGCTCCCCACGAGTCGGAACAAACCCTTGCAGTTCCGCGTCTGGATGTTTGCTCCATCTGCGGGTAGATCACGGATGTTCGGCCATACAGGGATTGTCGCGTTGCCGTATCCATCGCAAGAGACGGACGCGGTGACGCGGTACATGCGGACGCCCACCTGAATGTAGTCGCCGGGCAGAAGTACACCGTAGGTGGTCACAGTGGGATTGCACGCGTTTACTTCGCTGAAGCACCACGCCGTTGAACTCGTGCTCGATGACACCGCGTAATCAATCGTGAAGTATGCGGTGAGCGGAGGAGCATTCACGGTCACGCTCTGTGCTTGCCAGTTTCCATTCGCGACAGCAAAGTTCGAGACCGTTGTGCTGAGCAGCGTGTTGGCGAATGTCCAGCAGTTGATACGGAGACAGGCAAACCCTGTCGCACCCACGAAGCCAATTCCCATACATGAGGCTGTGAGAGTGTTTCCGGGACTACACGGAATTTGTGCGCTGTTCACAATGGCTGCGGTACCGGGGCCAACGTATTTTGCAACGTACTGCTCGCCGCTTGGGCCACCGATGCCAGTAACGACGCTCCATCCTGTCTGAGGAGTCCATCCTGTTGAACCTTGCAGGAAAGAAGGATTCGTCAGCGGGTTCGGCCACTGCCACCCATCGGTGACAAGCTGGTAGCCAGTCTGACTAGCACCGTTCACCAGAGGTGAGCCGACCGCAGTTCCCTTCGGAATCGCAGCTTTTGGATCGCCCATCATGAAGCAGTTCACCGGGCCACGACACGACATGATGAACGCATTGATAGCGTCGTAGCTGTAACGGTTCATCGCCGGAAACGAGACTTCACCATCGAGGATGGAACACATCCAGTCGTAGGTCTGAGTCTGAAAAGTGAACGGGGACTCATTCACCGCGACAGACTCTTGAGCGTCCCATTCGATGGACGACGGAGCCGTAACACCGGGCTGAGTGTCCCACGGCGTAGCTACGATGTTCTTCCCGTTGAACGTGCCGATTGTGCCTGATAGATAGCTCATTGCAGTTTGAATACTTTCGTGATGTCCGAGACGATGTAGATGGACGCTGTGCCAGCGGTTGACGACACCTGATCTAGCTGGACTTGTACGTCGGGTCCCGCTGTCCACGAGGAGTGATTGACTGGGATTCCACCAGCGTTCCCGCCCGTCGTCGCGTCAATGCTGCGATATGTGACGGGAGTCTGACCTGCCGTCACGTCATAGAGCGTGAAGTAGTCGTACCAGTAGCAGTTTGACGAGTCGCCGTAGGAGCATCCCGGATCACGGTGCCCGTACATGATGACGTGGTACCAGTGATTTGAAGTCGGAGTCCACGTGCTGAGGTCGGTTCCGCCACGCATATCCTTAAAAAGGAACTTCTTCCATCCGCTACATCCTTGCGGGCAATATGCCCACATCAATAGACCGCGACCCCAGTGGAAGCCCCATCCGAAATATCCGCAGGGGTTGGTCACCGAGCCTGACGAGCATCCGCTCTGCGCATACGCGGTCGGCGAGGAGTTGTAGTTGACATCGTGTTCGTTGTCCCAAATCTTGCTTGCGTCCGGAGTCATGAAGTAGAAACTCCGCATGAACCAGTTCGCCGAATCGAGCGTTGTGGAGTTCGTTCCGTAGTCGGAAGGCCACAGCATGGAAGTGTTCGGGTGTGAGGATGAAGTCGTCTGCGAGAAGAACGCTGTTGCGCTCGTAGCACACCCAGCGGGGGATAGACCCGGAAACAATGTCGGGTCATTCGCGTGTGGATCACCGGAGCAGATGGTGTCATACGTGGTGGTGCCGTATTGATTCGTCTGAGCAGTGACGGAGTCGCTACCACCAGCACCGTGACCGTTGTCTACAGCCTGAATACCTGTGCCTGACGCAGTTGTCGTTACGACGCCGCGAGTCGCACAGCCAGCGGCTTCCGCGGATGTCTTGATGGATGACGTTGCCCACAGCTGTCCGGTGGGATCACCGGAAGGCTGCACTACGCCGCCTGAGCAGCCTGTGCCGAAGTTGCCCAACTGCTTACGCGACGGACTTACACTGATGCCCGTGCTGGTGGCGTTGGACGAGAGGTCAACGCTCATCACGACAATTGCAGTCGGATTGTTGCGGCTGCGTGTGTATCCGCCGTACTGAGCAGATGCACACGTCGCCATAAGCGCCCCGATGAGGAGCGCCGTGAATAATCTAGTCATTTTAATTTGCGCCTATGTTCCAGTTGATGCTTGAACCAGCGGACACTGAAGCGGTCGCTGAGGAGTTGCAGAGACGCCAGCCCATGGTTCCGGCTGAGACAATGCGAGTCGAGATATAGAGCGTGCCACCCGGCCCGAATCCTGACACCGTAGCCGGGTCAGAACCCGTTGCGGTCGGTGCGGTGAGGGTTGATGTGGTGAGCAAGCCTGTCATCGTCACGCTGGTCTCTGCTGTGCAAGAGAGAGCCGCTACAGACGAAGTCCCGGTCGTGATCTGAACGTTCGTGATAGCGGAACCTCCGCCGCCACCTGTGGTGCTATAACCTTGCGAGATTACCCACCCCTGCGTAGCGACCGTTCCGCCGCCCGCAGGGAGCGTCAGCGTACTGCTGTCAGCGGTGGTCGGTCCCGCAATCTTCGTGAACCCGGAGAGGCCATACACGTAAAGGCTTTTCGAGTACCAGTCGCCGGGTGTTGAACCACCGAGGTTCGCCCACGCTCCGGCACGTGCGGCATTTGATCCAATCCAAGTGCCGCTCAGAGTTCCGCTCAAGTCGGAAATCTGGTAAGGCATTAACCAGTTCAAAGCGTTGAACGCAGTACCAGCACCAGCCAACCTCCCGATTCCGTTGCCTGACCTATCCACCATGTAGACGGAACGTGCCGGGTTGACATTGAGGTCAGTCGTCGAAGTTGTATCCGTCTGAACTGTGTTGGTCTGCGTCGTGTCGATTTGTGCAGTGCCCGTCAAATGCGGTGAAGCTGCCAGAACGTGACTCCCTGTTCCCGTACATGTAACGGCTTGCAACGCGCCCGCAGAGGTTGTGTTGAGTCCGCACGCGCTAGGTAGTCCGCTCACGGTCGCTGCGGATACCGAGAGAGGCATGTTCAGGACTGATGAGCCGCCCACGGCACCTGAGCTAAGAACACGAGAGAATGCTGCTTCCGTAGCAGCGGTACCAGTCAGTCCGGTCATCACTTGCACGTTGGCGACAGAGACGACGGCACCTGCGGCGTCGTTTGGAAAAGCAACGAGCGTGAAGTTCGTACTCGCGGTTTGATTGCTTCTATACATCACCAGACGAGTCCACTTACCAGCCTGTAGCGGAATCACCGCGTTGCTGGTCGTTCCGAAGAACCCAACGAAGTAGTTCGTGTCCACTGAGGACTTCAGCATGAGCGAAACCATCACGTCGAAGGCTGAAGCCGGGGGTGATGTGACGATGTTGTTTATCGTCCAGCGATTCGTGCTGGAGCTTCCCGCTGACGCAGAGTGAGTGATGGTGTTGATTGGTCCCCACAGAGGGTCAGTTGTGGTTCCAGCGGTTGACCCGGACGATGCCGTTAATGCGGGTGCGCTGGCGTTCCCAACGAATTCGTTCGTGACTCCTCCCGCTGTGTAGATGGGAGTACCGAACAGAGAGAACTGTGAGACGGTTCTCAGACTCTGCGGCCAGCTACGAACCGAACCAGCGATTCCGATTGCTGCCTGACTCCCGGAGAAGCCGACGCTGCTCGTTGTGTCCGTCGATACGAGATTGCCGAAGGACTGACCATAGCCAGCGGCATTGACAAACTCGATGGAGGAGTGGTCGTTCGCAATCGCCCATGGGTTTGCTTGTGCGTCACCGTTGAAGACGTGATCGACGTAGACGGTCGCGTGACCCGTAGCAAAGATCGTTGCACGAGAAATCGTGTGACCGTCGATGGTCACAGATGAAGCACCCGAAGCATTTCCTTCTGGAGCGCCACCGACCAGATAGAGGTTCGAACTATTCGAGCTTCCGAACACGGCTACCGCAGCAACCGAGTTCGTGAGGAAGGCAGTGTTGTAGAAGTAGTTCGAACCTTGAAGCAGGTTTGGTGAGTACTGAATGACACCTACCGTGTTGCCCGTTATCTGACCGCCCATGAAGTTGATGCTGTTCGCACCGCCAGCCGTAGCGTCTGAGTAGAGCTTCGCGCCAACGTAGTTGTTGTAGAGGCGCGGGCTGACGATGTCAGCAAACTGAGTCGCGTTGAACACGATGCCAGCGGTACCGCAGTCATGGATGTTGGGAGCAATCAGTTCAACCTGAGCGTGATTGCCGATGGTTATTCCAGTTGTTCCGGTCTGGCTGCTTCCGTCAATCTCAAGACCTTCGATAACCATCTTGCCGTTGGTCTGTAGAGTTGCTCCACCACCGATGGTAAGCACCGTTTGGTTCGCGGCTGAAGGAATCAGCTTCGCTCCCCATCCCTGAATCTTGGTGTAGGTGGAGAGCGTCAGTCCGCTCACCTTGCAGGTTGAACCCTGCGGGAATACGACGATGCCTGACGTGCCCGCTGCGGTCACCGCGCTGGCAATGGCTGTCGTGTCGTCGTGTGATCCATCGCAGAAAGCGTTGTAGGGTGACGCAAGCGGGTTGATTTGCTTGTTGACGCTGGATGTAACGGTGGTCGATGCGACCTTAGATGTGACGGTGATACCGTTCGCGCCGTCACTGGCTAAGCCCGCGATTGATCCGACAGCCGCAGCACCAGCCGGACCAGTCGGTCCTGTGGCACCTGTCGGTCCTGTGGCTCCTGTTGCACCAGTTGGGATGCCGACCGTCAGTGCATACGGACCACCAGTCGGACCTGTGATCGAAGCTGTCGGCGCACTTCCAGTGGGCAGTGAAACCGCAGAACTGGTGATAGACCCGACAGGGACCACCGCCGTTGCCGGGTCGAACGTATCGAGCGTCCACGTCGAACCCGTGATGCTTGTCATTCCCCAGTCGCGTAGCACAGCGCCTGTGAGGCGATTCGCAGCCGTGATGTGGTAGTAGGTGCCGACCGGGTTTGGCACAACGACAAGACCGCTCTGAAGCACGCCATTGCTAATGAGGCCACAGACTGGCGTGGTAACAACCTGTACACTTCCGACCCTGAAGCCAGTAGCTGCACCAGTCGCATCGACAGGAGCGAAGCACAGCTTTGCTGAAGAGATAGGACGGCTAAAGGAATCCGAGACCGCCGACGCGGAGATGGAAGTCGAAGACTGAGCCGATGCTCCGACCGTGAGAGCAATGAGTGCTGCGAATGTAAGGAGTCTACGCATTTTATATGTCCGCTGCGGCTGACCAGATAGCAGCCCATGTCGTTGAAGTTGGCGAAGGGTTTAGAGCGAAGGGAGAGCCGAGAGGCTGTACTTCTTTGCCAGATAGCGAGTCGAACAGAATCGCCATGAATTGCGCATCCGGTGCGTCGAGTGAATCTGTGGTGCTGTCCACCGTGAATGACGGGATGGTCAGCGAACCGCTGTTCACGTTACACGCGACCAGTCGGTAAAATCCGCCGACCGACGCTGAGAGTGGGAATCCTCTCGGATACACGGTGCCGCTGGACGCGGTGAATGTCTTCGTCGCATACAGACGAAGCTGGATGCCGCTGGAGTTCCCTTGCCAATTCGACAACACCAATTGAGAAATAGTGATCAGGGCCATATTTATCCTTGTGGTCTACGCCTTGCTCTGTCTGCGATTTGTCGTTGGGCGTGCGCAGAGCCAATCTGTGCGCCTTGCCGAATCGCACGGGCGACAGCAGCGTGAACCATTGCGGCGTCTGTTCCGCGAGCATCGATGTTGTAGGTCGGTGACGAACCGGGACCACCATTCGGAACCACGTGTGAGCCAGACGGGAGATAGAGAGTTTCAGGCCCGAGTTCGCCGATGCGATAATTTCCGCCGACCCCAACGTCACCACCACCCGCGAAACCACCTAGGATGGAGCCAGCACCGAACAGCTTCCCGCCGAAGAGCTTGCTGAAAAAGTTGCTGTCATTGAACATTCCAAGAATGCTCTTACCGATTCCGCCTGTGACTGCTCCGAGAGGATTGGAGCCGGAAGGTCCGACGATATTCGGAAGACCAGCCATCTGGACATAGAGAGCGTCGGCTGCGCTCTGGCCTTTGCGTTGCGTACCGAAGCCCAATCCCTTGGCGAGCGAGCCCTCTACCTTCTCAATGCCAGTCTTTGCGAGCGACTCAGAGGCAGAGCGGAACACTCCCTCAAAGCTCGGACGCTGCCCGGTTATGCCCTTGGCAAGCTCGGTGTTAATCCCATCCACAAAGCGACTGGCAATCTGCTGAAGCTGCTGCTGTGTCTGATGAGAGCGAGCAATCAGCTCGTCAAAGACGCTGTCTACCATCCCTTTCCATGTGGTTGAGAGTGCGCTCTGAGCATCGGTCAGTGAGGTGATCTTCGCTTGAGCCTGTACCTGGGCAATCTGCGCACGAATCTGAGCCTGTTGCGCATGGTTCTGGGTGTCTTCACCTAACAGCGCGGAAGACCAGTCCTCCCCTCTCAGGCGCTCCAGTTCGTCATTCAGTGTTTTGAACTGCGCCTTGTATTCCGTAATGTGAGCGGACTGTGCAGCCAGAGCAGCATCATGAAGTGTGATTTGCCCGATCAGGACACGGTATCTGTTCGTTGCCTCCGTCACCTCGGCATTGAGCTTGGCTTGTTCCTCGGCAGCGCGGGTGCTGATTCTTCCCAGAGCATCCGCTCCTCTGGTATCGCCAACAGCAAAGAAGCCGGGTGCTGTGCCAGCGGTAGACTGGCGAATCTTTTCAAATTGCCGGGAGAGCTGTACGGAGCTAGTCGCGAACTTCTCCAGTACAGAGTTGTAGGCTCCGGTGCCCTCGTGGAGTTCCTTGAGTCGCTCTTCCCAGAAGGCTCGCTCACCAGCTACAGAGACTCCGTACATTTGCTTCTCGCGAGCGAAGGTTGCCTCAAACTGTTTGAGCCGCTTGGCGTCCTCCTGCTCTAGAGCTGCGTTGGCGTCCTTCTTGGCGGTCAGACGCGCCATCGTTGCCTTATCGGCCTCGTTCTGAGAGCGTAGCGTTAGGTAATCGGATTGGCCGCCAAACTCCGACAGCATCCCGCTAGACAGCGCAATGCGGTTGTCCATGTTGCCCGCGTTGAAGCCCGTGACACCCACACCGGGATACCGAGACGCGAGCTGGTCCCGGGTAAATTTACCCGACTGCCAATCGCGCTGATAGTTCCTCGCGGAGGTGGCACTGCGGTAGACGTCCTGCGCGAACCGGGAACCCTCGTCATAGAGCTTGCGGAGATTTTCATTCATCTCCTTCTCGGCATCGTCTACGGCTTCCTTAGAGCCGCTATCGCGAGCAGCGCGGATACGACCAGTGCCTTCGTTCTTCGCTTCGGTGATTCGCTCGTCAAGGTCTTTCCACTTCTGTTCAATGTCATCGGTGGAAGCAGCACCGAAGAGCTGTTGACGGAGCGAGCTCGATTGCGATTTGAGTAGCTGGGAGAACTTCTCAAAATCGGTGTCGAGCTTTTTGCCGAGTTCGTCCGCAGAGACCGCTGCCTCGTCAAGCATCAGCTTGAGATTGTTTTCCGGCTTGCCCTCGAGCTTGGCGATAGACTTCTCTAGCTCATCGTTGGAGACTCGGAGCTGGTCATTGGTCAGGACAAGACCGCCCGTAACCTCCGCCCAGGCACGTTTGTTCTTCTCGGCAGCTTCCGCGTTCTTCTGGGCGAACTCATAAACCTTTTTGCCAGCTTCAATCGCTACAGTGATAAATCCGACCACGGCGATGGCTGAGAAGGCAGCATTAATGGCCCGGGCGACAGCCTGATTCTCAGCGACCAGATTCCGCAGCTCACGGGGCAGCTTGACGCCGATCTCATCGCCCAAGAGCATGAGTGCGCCGCGAGCCTCATGGGTCTGAGCGCGCATTTCTGACGAGAACTTCTTGGCCTCGTTGGTGGCTTCCCCAAGAGCAGCCTTGAACTGAGCCGTCTTGGCCTGCAGCTCTACATAGATTTCAGCTACTTTTGCTTGGCTTGCCATTATTGAACCCTCACGAGACCTTTGTTGATGGCTTCTGGTGTGGCGATGGAGTTCGCCAGCCTGACCAGTGCTGCTTCATCGGAATCGTCTTCATCGCGTCCCCACCGGGACGGCATGAAGTCTGTAATCTGCGGGGTGTAGTCCTTGGGTCTACACATGCTGAAACTGACAACGTTTCTGTTGATCAAAGCGAGAAGGAACTCCTGCCGCTCTTGCTCCCGCTTGTGACGCTTAACAAGGTGCTGAAACTGTCGTGGCGTAAGGCTCATGAACTCGCTGTCTGAGAGCCGTAGGTCATACCGTGCTTGGGACCAGTGAAGAAGCCAGCGTTCTTGCCGGGTCAGGACTGGTCCTGCTGAGGGTCCGAAGGTTCCGGTTCCTCGTCTCTTTCCGCAGCGCCTTCGGTGAGCGCCTTCATTGAAGCCAACCATGCTTTGGTCATCGTGCTCACGGAGTGAATCAGTCCCTTCACCTGTTCGGTGGTCAGCTCAGGGTGACGAGGGCGAGCGAGAGCGAAGAACATATCCCGCACGAAATCAATCTTTGGTTTCTGCTGAACGTCGTAGATGACCTCCATCAGCAGAGTCTTGTTAAGAATCTGTTCAGCTTCGGCAATGCTGTTGTAGTCATAGAGAAGCTGGTACTCTTTCCCGCCCAGCTTCACTTTTACTGGCTCTGCGTAGGGTGTTAGCATGGTTCCTCAATGCAGGGATCACAGGAGCCTGCAATCATGGATGAGATCGAACTTAAAGTTGATAAAGGCGGCGTCATCACACATCCTGTTACGGGTTGGGGAACTAAACCTCTGGACGGAATGATGGTGCTACTGGCCATTCAGTACGTAGAGACCCCGGAGCAACTCGAAAATGGTGAGCGACTTCAGATACAGGCATTACTAAACGCTGACAAGGCTCTAGAGCTTGCAGAGGCACTGAAAAGGGCAGCGACAATTGCGATGAATCCACCGCCTTCTGGGAAGATGCATTAGTCCTAATTGCCATAGCTCACCAAACAGAAGTCCCACCCATTCCTATATGGACCTAGCTGCCAACCGTAACAGTGACGGCGGTCGTGATCTGAACAGTTAGCTTCCAAGAGAGGATTTTGGAGACATCAATCCCGTCGGGAAGAGGCTGCTCAAGAACGAAGCCGCTGAACGTGTACAGATTGCCCGTCGTGGTCTGGCTGAACTGCGCCAGCGGCGGGAACTGTACCTTGAAGTCGCGGATGGTGCTTGCTAGGAAGGCAGCGTTTGCGGCAGCCAAACCGGCGTCCGCAGGCAGGTAGATTGCGTTGCCCGAGAACTGTCCCGGCTCGATGACCGTGGGCAAGTACTCCTTGATGGTCGCCGCACCCAACGTGGGAGAGGACAAGCAGGATGCGTCCTCTGTATTGAGCTTGGGCTGGGTCCATGAGATGGAACGGATTTGAAGAATGGTCGTGAACGTCTCTCCGGTACCGGGGGTACCGATGGAAACAGTCACACCACTGCCAGTAGCGCCTTTGGTTGCCGCCATTGTGTTGTCCTCGCTGTGTTGGGTTTGGATTAATCCGCGTACTGTAGAACCGCGTGAACGGTAGTTCGGGAAATTCGGGAGCCGTCGTCAAACCCATCAACGAGGTTGACGATTTGAGACTCATAAACCTGTGGGCCACCGCCCGGAAGCATTCCCTGATAGCTAGACAGGACTGCCTTCACTGCTCTGGCTAACGAGTAGGCATCCCCATACCGAAGTCCGTAGCAGTTGAAGACGACTCGCGAGGTTGTGACCCCATCCGAATTCGTCAAGGTGTAGCCGGGGAGATCGGAGGCAACTTGGTACGTCACGCAGGGATACTGTGACAGGTCCTCGGGAGCGGGGATCGGGAGAATCCTGTCGTTCACAAACCCGCTCACAGTTCCATCATTGCGGAGGAGCGTGACTAAGCCGTTCACCAGCATCACTCTGCTCCTTCGTTGCTTGCCAAGCCTTCAGCGAGCTTCTGTACGAATGCGTCAACCGCTGCTTCGCCCGACTCGTCTACGGAGCCTTCCATAAAGAATTTGCCCGGTATCTCACGAATCTGCTTCTTGCCGTTCTTCGTCTTACGAGTCAGCATCCATCCGTTGTTCTGCCACCGAGCCACGTGTCCCGCTATCTCTGATGGACCAACCCTGAGCCGCGCTCCCTGCGTTGCGGAAACCGAAACCTGCGTGTGTAGGTCTTCCCTGAGAATCCCGGGAGGGAGCGAATCAGAACTCGGTGTGGGTTCGTCCGTCCGTTCTGGTGCCAGTGCCTTCATGGTCCCGAGAAGCACGTCGCCGCCAGCCTGAAGAGCATCGCGCATGATCTTCCCCGACACTTTCAGCGGGAGCTGCGCCAGCTTGGCGTCAAACTTAGATGTGTCAATCTTGAGGTCAAATTCCATCAGAGTGTCGTTGGCCGAACCTCGTAACGAACCTGAACTTTCAAAGTTGAATCGCCGACCGTCAGCACCCCCGGCTGGCGAAGCACGAGTTTAATCGGCTGGTTCTCTGCTGGAGGTGTGTCGAGCGCGAAACCATATCCACCCGCATCGGATGTAGGGAAAGCTAGAAATCCGCCTGAAGATGTGCGTGTGAGCACTGCCGATGTGCTGTTGCCTTCGCTTACTTGCATCGCATCGGTGGCGATACCAAAGTTCCCCGGCTGCGCCGGGTTGCCATAGCAAATAAACAGCCAGCGGTTGCCCGGTGCTGTGACTTCGGTTGCGGAGAATGCGACCGTTCCGAAGTTCAGGTAGAAGAACACGTCGTAGACCTGAACGTACTTGCCCACGCCGGGAGCCGGAACCAGAGTGATGTAAGTCGCAGCCAGATTCTTGATTTGCGCTGTCGTCAGAGTCGTGGTAGTTGACCGCAGAGTTTGCGCGTAGCCGTCCGTGACGTTCCACTGCGTTCCGTCGTCGGTGTAGACACAACCAGTATCCGTCGCGGTGAAGGTGCTGCCGGGATATCCGGCTGGCGGCATTTGTGAAGCGAGGCCAATGTGATTCATCAGTTCGTATCTCCGTCAATTACGAGGCAATACAGCTTTACCACCCGATTTCTTCGCAACACGTTGTCTACTGCCTGAACCAAGAGAATGTTGTCCTTGTACACAACGCGCATCCCTGGCTCTAAATCAATGCCGATCCCGGGCCAGCGGATCGTGACCACGTCCGAGGCTTGAGAGGCGATGGCGTTGTTCTGAATCAACTCTTTGTAAGCGAGCGAAGTGACGCTCTCAATCTTTGCCCTCGTGGTCAGAACCGGAATCCAGGTTGATGAAGTCTGCCCGAACGAATCTCGCGAGGATGAAGCCTCTTGAACCTCTATCGGGTGTCGGAGGTCTCCGGGTTGAAGCAGTAGCGGGTCGTATGGCATTTACACCCACCTGAACGAATCAAATGTTTCGCCAGCGAGCAGCGCGTCCACACCAATCTCAATCGCCTTTGGTACGACCATCTCCGCGGCATCGCGGTGGTTGTACCAGTAGGAGATGAGCAGAAGCATGGCCTGCTTGATGGTTGCGGGGCAGTTGTCCACGGTGACGCCGTCCCCGTAGGTTCCAGCCACGTAGGTCACACAGACTGAGCCGGGAAGGTAGGACTGCGAGTAAGGCCAGTAAGTTCCGGGGTTCGGCACAATCCTTGCCGGCTCGCTGTTCACATCCACGAAGTAGGCGGAGGGGTCTAGAGTGTGCGAGACCGCATTGAAGTCCAAGTACGTGATTGAGGTGACGGAAACGCAGGCAGGCTTGGGGAGTCTGATTGCTATCTCGTTCCAGAACTCACCGAACATGACGTGCCGATCGTTCGGATTGGTGGTCCCGCCATAGGCGGAGTACGGGAAGAAGTCCAGCCAGAGCTGTACCGTGCGGTTGTAAATGGCCCGGTTTGTCTTCTGTTCCACGAGCTGACGAGCAGCCGTAATCAGGGCAGTGATGAGGCTGTCATCGTCCGTGAACGTGGCCTCAACGACACACTGCTGACGAGCTTGGGCCAGCGTCACTGGCTCGGCAACTGGCTTACTTGTATCGCGGAAGCTGAGTGGCATGAGTGCTCACACACAACAAGGCATCGGGAAGGGTGATCGGTCCTTCCCGAGCCGGGTGAGTCTCGGGGTAGATTTACCCCGGGATTGATTACCGTCCGATTACGCAAACGATAGGAGCGGGTGAGCCGTTCACAGAGCCGGGATTTGTGATGCTTCCGCCCACACGAGCGAAGGCCACAAAGCCCGTCTTGTTGAGTTCGGCATAACGCTCGTCCAGACGACGAAGCATGATGGTCCCGAGTCCAGGAACCTTGCTCGGCACATCCGGCGAAGCCTGGACTTCACGCAGCGTGTAACCCGCTTCAAAGTTCCCGAAGTGAAGGTAGAAGTTGCCCACTCCGTTGTTGGGGCTGTACTGGTTGAGCTTCACAGGAAAGCCCAGCAACGTTCCCGTGAATCCCGAGACTGCGCCGTCATTGAAGGGCAGGAAGATGGGACGGCCATTGGTATCTGTGATGTTCATGATCTGGTTTGTCAGAGTCGCGTTGTTCATCACAAACGCAGCGCCGATTGCGTAGGCCGGGTCAAGAGCAGCGATTGCGCCGACAATGTCCGCATACTTCGTGACCAGAGTGGTGGCTCCGGTCAGGCCGGTAACATATCCACCTGTCACTGCGTACCCGGCAACATTGCTGGTATTGCCCACGGTGATCCACTTGGACATAGTGCGAAGGTATCGGGTCTGGCAGGCTGTGGTGATGTAGCCCACCAAGTCAAAGCCCACGTCCTGAATGAGCGAGTTCTCAATCAAGATTGGGTTCATGCGGATATCGTCCACCTGCGAGGTGACTCCGCCTGTCGCCGGGTCTGTCACGGTCACGGAAGCCGAATTCAGAACGAACAGGTTTGCCGTGTCGTTCAGGTAGGGAATCTTGATTCCTTCACCTGTCGTCGTCCTCATCTTGTTGACGAGGTCGTACACCGAGCCGTAGGACTGCTGAGCAATCCGGGGATCGCTTGTGCCTACTGGAATCATGACGCTGCCGTTGCTGCCAACGGTCAAATCACGACGCTCAAAGGTGCGCGACACTTCGGGGTCGGAAGAGAACCAAGTGCGCAGAGCGCGATTGGTCGCGACACGACGCTCTTCCCACGAACGGTGATCCATGTATGTGGGATTGTCGTTGCCGGGGTTGTCGCGGGGGACAATGCGGTTGCTGCTGGTGCGGGTTTCCGCCTCAATCGACTCCAGCCGCTCAATGTCCGCTTTGATGGTGTTGGATTCCGCCAGCATCGCGTCCACCTGGGTGCGGTGCTCTGCCGTGACGTTGGCTCCGCTCATAATTGCCTGAGCATCTACCAACAGCTTGTTGCGCTTCTCGCGCAGCTCCTTGATAGTCATTGGAATTCTCCGATTTGGATTTGGCGCAGGACAGGTCACCACGGCAGGTGGTGTCTTCTCAGCAGGTGGACAGACGAGTGCGATTGAACGCAGCTCTCTAGGAGCGCATCCGTCTACCGTGAAACTGAAAGTCAGTTCTTAATCAGCGAGTGCTAGACGAAGTCGCATTCTACGGTTCTCGTCTGCCTCGCGAAGAGACCTCTGGTTGGCGGTACAGTTGGGGTCGTCACACTCAGGGTCCGAGCAGTTGTCACAGTTGTCTTCTACACACTCAGGGCACCCGCAATAGCAGCCGTTGTCGTTTGCTTCCTCGGCTTCGTCGTCCTCGCTACGCTTGGCAATGCGGGAGCGAAGCTCTGCAGGTACAGCTAGGCCGCGCACGTCAACACGGGTTGCCGGATACGCGGGGAAGCTACACGGCGAAATCTCAAACAGATCAACCCGCTTCAGGGTACGGACCACATTGCCTGATTCGTCTGCTGCCCATGAGTCATCCAGCGTGACGAAGCCAAAGCTGTTTCCGTCTAAATCACCACGGTCAATGGACTCCGACAGGTCACGCGCCTGTGACGTCTTCGGCATTGCGCAGGAAAACTGTAAGCCATCCTTGCCGTCAACGAGCTTCAACGTCCCGCTCTTGGTCCTTCCAAGTAGGATTCCGGGATTATGATCCCTTAGCATCAAGACATCAGACTCAGGAGCGAGAGCGTCGGAAAACGCACCGGGAGCAATCATCTCGCGGAAGCCACCAAGGTCGTGACTCATCGCGTTGTACGGAATGATGCCAGTGAGGGTCTGACTATCGCCTTCAGACGAAACTCTCAACTCTGTCGTCTTCAGTGACCGCACTTCCTGTTTTCTCTTTGCCATCGCCAAGTAACCCCTTGATTGCGCTTGCTGCGCCAGCTTCCCGATTAATCCCAACCAAAAGAGAGCGAACCGAACGTGCCAGTTCCGCTCCCGTGATGTCATCTGCCTGAGCAGTGGTCCACAGGGACGCGCGTTTCTCCAGCGACTTCAGAACATCCTTGAGGATGCGCTCTTGCGATTCGTTCCAGCCGTCATTCAAGCCAAACCGGGCCGCAGCTTGGCGCTCAACCTCTTCCGCAATCGCCACTAGAACAGGCCGGAAACACGCTTGAATGGCGTCCGAATCACGCTTATTGCGTGTGGTAATGCGTCCTACAGCGTCCCTAAAGAGCCGAATGTAAGCTGCGGTCAGCTCACCCATCACGGAACGCTCTGCGGCCGTCGGCTGAGCTTGCGGCTCTGGTGCCTTATCGGGAAGAGCCTTCGCGTTGATCATGTTGACCGGAGCGAAGTATGCGTCTAGCTCCGAGCCGCCGGGATTCATTCCCAATGCGCGGCGGACGTCGTTGCCTGTGAGCCAGCCCCATTGACGACCAGTAGCAAATCCCGCCATCGTCGTTTGGAAATCCCCGCGCAGCCGCTCTGTCACGTCAAATGAGACCACGTACTTGTTCGCCTTCCGTCCCTGCGTCGGGAGGAGTTTGCGAACTATCTCTGCTTCAATGCGTGATAGGTATGGACGGAGTGTGTCCGTTACAAATGACAGTGATTGCTGTTCGTGATTGCTGTTCGACAGACGCGATGTGTCCCCGATGTAACTTGGTGGCACTCTGAACCAACCGCAAATCTCGGTCCTTTGGAACTGCCGGGTAGCGAGGAACTGTGAAGCTTCAGGTGACAGCGATATCTGGGAATAGGTCCAATCTCCCCAGAGGAACGCAGTCTTGCCCTGATTGATGCCGCCCTGATTTGCTTCCCATGATTCCTGCAGCTCCTTGCGGGTCTTAGGGTCGGGAGTCGTCTTGCTGGAGAGAATCCCACCGGGACGTGAACCGTTGCCGAAGAACCGAGCGCCGTACTTCTCCGCTGCCTTTGCCAAACCGAACGATTGCGCAGCAAGCTCTACCGGGCTGAGACCAAGAATGCCGTTGAAGCTGAATAGCGGACAGTGAAGCACGTCCTCAGCCGCGATAATCCGCTCCTGACCGTTTGGCGAGCCGTCCGTTGTCTTGTACGCGAGCGTGTTGTCCTTGAGCCGAAATGGAAGAGTCTTCTGCGGATGCAAAATCCAGAGAGCAGTGGGCTGGCCTACTCCGTTGCGTTCGATCTGCGCATAAGCATTCCCGCAGAGAGCAAGACACCCAACAAAGGTTTCAAAGAAGCCGAAGGAAGATTGTTCCGGATTCGGCGCAACACTGAGCAAGTAATACAGCGGAGCATCAACGGCTTCCTGCTTGCCGCTCGGTAGGAGTTCGTACAGCTTCAGAGGAAGCGAAGCAACGCTCTCAGCCAAGACGCGAACGCAGGCATAGACATCAGGAACTGTCAGCGAGTTCTGAATGTTGATGCGCTCGCCGCTGGCTGTCTCGGACCCACCAACAACCCATTGCCACGCAGCCGGACTGTTAATCGGGACAGAAGCATCGTTCAGACCACCCGAACGCAGCTCTCCCCAAAACGCGCGTAGCGCATTCATCATTCCGGCCATTCACTATTCCTTTTGGGCTACGCGAAAAACATCCCGACTGTTTCTTGCTGATAGGTCATCGCTCGTCCCAATGCGTTCAGTAGGGCGACAATTCCGTCAATCTTTTCGCGAGACTTTTCTTTATCCGGCTTCATCAAGCCTGTCGGGCCAACCTTGACGACTACGTTTCCCGCCATCCAACGCATGACCGGGTTGGCACCGTGGGCCAGCTCCTTGGTGAGCACCAGCTCTAGTAATCTCTTGAGCGGTGCGGTCATGGAGACGTCGCCTTGCCGGAAGTTCACCATGGTCATCCCGTCTGTCTGTAGCTGTGTGACGATCTGAGTTGCGTTGTATGGGTCAAAAGCGATTTCGAGAATCTGGTACTTCTCAGCGAGCTGGTTGACCTTGGCCCGTATGAAGTCGTAGTCAAGGATGTTGCCGTCGGTTAGTTGAAAAAGACCCTTGCGCTCCCAGACGTCGTAGGGAACCCGGTCACGTTGAACGCGCTGGGTGATGTTGTCCTTCGGCAGAAAGAAGTGAGGCAAAACACGCCAGAGCTTGTCTTCTCCGTAGGGCGGGAACAGTAGTACAAATGCGCTAATGTCCTTTGTGGTTGAGAGGTCCAATCCGCCGAAGCAGGGCCTTCGTTTCAGCGCTTCGCCATTTACTGGGTCGCTACACTGGTCCCATGCCTCCATCGGCATCCAGGCGGTTATGGATTCGGTCCAAACTGAAAAGTGAAATCTCAGGGTTTCGTTAAGTTCAGCGGGACTCTCTTTGGCTTTCTTCGCCTGTGTGCGCAGGAAGTCAAGGGAAACCGCAACTCCTAAACTCGGATTTGCTTTGATCCAATTACGCTCTTCATCCCAGTGCCCAAGATCTTCAACGTCAAGTCCACACACCCAACCAAACCAAGAGTCGTCGGGTACTGAGCCATCGAGCACGCGCGTGGTGTATTCCCGCTGCTGATAGCAAATGCTATGCCGATCCCAACCGCTGTTGGTGATGGCGAACATCATCGAGTTCTGACGCTTGCCTAATGCCGTAGCAAAAGTCCGCCAGACTTCATTCGTGTCGTGCATGTGCAACTCGTCCAACACCACGAAAGAAGGCCGGGACGCCGCGAAAATACTCTTCTTATCCGCCGAACACGGTTCACACTTTGAAGCAGTCTCCGTGATGAAGAGGCTGCTTCGGAAGGCTCCGATGCGCCGCTTCAGGTGAGGGGATAGCCGGACCTGCTGGGCCGCTGTGTCGAACACTACCCTTGCTGCTTTGGCATCGGTGGCCGCTGTGTAGACCGACGCACCTTGCGTACTTATCAGCTCGTACAGACAGAGGGCGGAGGCCAGTGTGGATTTGAGGTTCCCTCGGGAAATCTCAACGTAGGCAAATTTGAACCGACGCAAACCGGTGTCGGCCCAAGACCAGCCGTACAGAATGTACAGCAGGGCGGCAATCCAAGGCTCTACGATCCACGGTTCACCGGCTCTCTCGTCTTCTACTCGCGGGACGAACTGCTCAATGAAGGCGATCACTCTGAGGCCCATCTCAGGTGAGAACTTGATTGGCTTCTCGCGGAACGGACCTTCCGCTAAATCTCGAACATGACGCTCAATCGTTTGCCGAACCCATTTGCTGACAATCTGCTTCCCATTCAAGACATCAGCAATGTATTGCTCCGGCTTATTGCTTGGTTGTGACTTGCTGGTCATCGGCACCGGCAATGCTGTTCATGAAGGAAACGAACGGATCATCCTGCTTGCTGGGCGGGGCAACGCTGATACGGCTGCGGCTCGCCGGGGTCATGCCGAACTGCGAGCTGAATTTGTCTATCTGCGTCAGGCACTGATTGACCACCGCGATTGCTGGGTTGCTCTTTAGAACTCCGGGGACCGCGCTGGGCACCAGCAATCCGTGCTTCTTTACTTCGCGCTCGGCTTCTATCCAACGCCCGTATGCACAGCAGTATGCGGCGAGTTCTGCCGCATCGACTCCCGTTAACAACCCAAGCTGTTCAAGCTCCACGCTGACTCTGCGCCACTCGCGCTTCGCGAGAGCGGTGAGGTGAGACGGGCAAACTGCTCTGCTGGCAGGCTTCGGTTCGTGTTTGTTAAGCGGACGATGGCCGGGATTGCCTTCAAGGATCTTGAGATTGGTGGGTTTGGGGAGTCTGCCGTTCATAAGAACTTGTTTGTTTCCAGGCGTTGGCTGTTTTCGCGTTTGCGTATACGTTGCGGACATGCGGTTGATCGGGATTGCTTGTTTACGGACAAACACACCCTATCCCTGTGGCGGAGTTCCTATTCCCCGCGAGCAGTGCGACTAGAGTGATGGGGACGGCAGAGCGGCATGAGGTTGTCTTCCTGATACTTCGCTTCCGGATGCTCCGCCAGCTTGAGGATGTGGTGAAGCTCTTGAGCCACACTCACGACTCCTTCTGCTTGACAGTCTCTACAGAGCGGGAACCTTCTGAGGAAGTCGCGTCGGAAGTAGAACCACTGAGTGTCATATCCTCGGCTGCTCGGACTCCCACGGAACCTGTCATACATTCGCTCACTGCTCTGAGTCTGATGAGCGGAGCAGTAGCCATTCGCTACCAGTGCTCTACATCCTGTCTTCCTACACGGTCTCTTTGCTGCGTCGGGCATTCATGGCTTCCGAGTGACCGCAAACTCGTTATTCCGATATCGGAATGGTCTGCCACTGAGCACTCCATCACCGCTCGTCATCCACTTGGCGAGCACTTCTGCCTGCTTCTCGCGAGGAGTGTCACGCAAGAGGATTTCAATCTGCTCCGCAGTAGTGCGAGGCTTCTCTTGGCCGGGATTGGGCGAAGCAGAATGTGCCTTCTTGGTCAATGTGAACGGGTGCCCCTACCCTTGATTGCACAACTATTCGCTTTTCCGCCGCTGCGCTTGGCTGAGATTGTCGTCCCTGCGGTGCGGAGCATCCTGCGAGCAGTAGATTCCGGGATGCCTAAAATATTTCCTGCGTCCTGGATTGTATGACCTTCAAGAATTAGCCTTGCCAGCTTCTTCGTCTTGCCTTTCAGTTCGCGAATCACATCGTTGGCTGCGGTCTCTGCGCTGAAGTCATAGTCTACAAACTCATAGACGTCCTCACGAAACTCGCGAGTGTCTCGGTCGTTGATCTTCACTTCTTCGCCTTCTTCTTCTTGACCTTCACTTTCTTCGGCTTTGGATCAGGAGGTCGCTTGGTGCGCCAACTGGGCGGAGAGCCTTGCCAGTAGCTGACGATGAGCTTGGCCTTCTGACTGCCGCAAGCGAAAGACCACATCATGCTCACTCCCGGTCTGAGACTAGGCGCGGGTACCGGGAACTCATGAATTTGCTTTTCTACTTCGCGTACCTGGGCTCTGCTATTCATCCTGACCTTCCTTGGCAATTGGAATCATCAATTCACCAGCGCGGAAGTATCGTTGCCCGGTCGGAGCACTCACTATGTTTGCGGGCATGCCGAACGATGTTCGATTGGATTCGAGGCTGGCCAGGAATTGCTCCACGCTCTCAAGCCGAGAGAGGATTCTGAGCGGGATTGGTGGAGTGCGACATACAAGGTATCGCTGGCAGTGGTGTAGGTTTTCTATCGCAAGTGCGACGGTCATCCGAGTGTGCTCCTAAAACAACAATCGGAAGTTTGTTTTTGCTCCGGCACTAGCGATTTAATACTCGCTGTATACTTGCGCCCATGATCCGACGTGTTCTAGCAGTTGCCTGTATCCTGTTTGCTCTCCTCAGCCTTTTGGCAACTCTTCAAACGTGGGAGCGTGGCCCATCTATATCGGTCTTTTGAATCTCGCGTTGTTTGACGTTTGCGCGGCTGTGCTCCTATGGAAAGCAAAAGAAAAACCCGGAGCCACGTGGGCGTCCGGGTGTCTGAGGAATGTGAACTCTGATTTGTCTACCCGACTTTGTATGTGCCCTCAAAGCACTCGCGAAGCTCAGCCAAGCCGCAAGTACAGCGAGCACGGGGTGTGGTCAGGGTGCGGCAATGGTTGAGGTGCTGGCACTGTTCTAGAAATCGTTGAGCGGCGGTGAGCATACAAACTGATACTCGCAAGGCACGTGCGCGGCGGGTTCTGTCAGTGTTTTAAGAGAGGTCGGAAAACACTTGCTAGGCCATTTTTTCCATATACTCTGCCCCCCCAAAAATCTCATTAGGCTTTTACCCAGCCTAACGGGAGCCTAATAGAGCTACCTAATCCAGAAATGAGAAGACCTAACTATAAGAAATATATATATATAATTTTCTTTTTTATTGGGGGGCACACTATATCGGGAAAATGGCCTAATCCGACTCGGGTCAGAGAAAAGTGACCGGATTCGGAGCCTAATCGTAGGCTGTTTAGAAAGCGGAGCCTAACAGAAAGCCTAATCGGGAAAGCCCTCAAACGTCTCTCAGAGACTTGACGAGAACCCACACCGGAGTTTTCACAGCGATGCTTTCCTTCTGAGTTTTCGGGTCCCACTTTCCGATTGAACCGTCGTCTAGCATTGCCTTCTTTGTCTGATTGACGAGCGACGCACCGAAGCGATACGCACCGCAGCTCTGCGCCATCGTTGGCCAGTGAATCAGACGATGCGCAATCTTGGGATCATCACAGACCTGACTTGGCTGTGGCGCTCTGGGGAACACAACCTTGCCGCTCTTCTGGTCCTGATACACCTTCATGATCTTGCGTTGTAGACGCTCATAGCACTTCGCTGGCTTGTCTTCCTCGCTGCGACTGCTGCGGAACTTCCGACGAATCTTGAGCTGCCACTCACAGAACGCCATTGCGTGGTCTAGTGAGTTCTGGGAAATTTCCGGTTCGCCATTGAAGGACGACTGGATCAAAGCAATACGACGCGCCAGATTGCCCGCCCGGTTCCAAACATCAGAGCAGAGCAGGCTCTTGCCCCAGTCGTTCGTGATCTTGTAGGCGCTCTTTGGCACCACGCAGCCGCAGGGTTTCGTTTTAGGCTTCGGGTATAACTCGAACCCTTCAAAGTCTAATGCTGTGTCGGTGTACCCGAAGATTAGTCGATCTAGAAAGCCTGAGTTGGAGTCTTTGCCGAACAGCTCCGCAAAGTCTTCCTCAGTCTTGACGGCTAGACCACCGAGCAGACTTGGCTCGCCGCTACACGTGAGTTCTTTGCCGACTGGAGAGTACTTGAAGGACTTCTCATAGAACATCGTGCAGAGCAGTTCGCCTAGGATGGAACCTTCAAGGCGCATCAGCTTCAGCAAGCTCTTGAACTCATCAGCGACGAAGACTTTGGTGTCTCCCTGTTCGCCAATGGCGTTGATGAGACCGGGAGCCGACACTGGAAGTCCCGGGTAGACGTTCGGCTCTGCTAGACCAATACTCCTTTTTGCTGCGCTCATCACCGTGCTCTTACCCCCGGACACTCCCCCAATCAGGGCGCAGTACAGGTTTGTGTTCTCCGGCCATGGTGCGCGGTGCCATACGTCCGGCAGCGCAGCAGCACAGGTCAGCAATGATGGGTAGACCCAACCCAACGGGAGGTTCGACTTGGTCAGCTCCTCCGCAATCCTGCCCAATTCGCCATGGAGAGCATTCTCATCGAATTTGAGATCGTCGGCGGTCTCAGACTCTTCGTTCTCTTCCTCTGCCATCTGTGGCTCAGCAGTATCCTCTTCAGCTTCATCGTCGTCGAGCACTGCCACGCTGCTGTGGTGGTCATAGTCCGCCGGAAGCAGCAAACGACGCGCACGATTACCTAAACCAGCGAGGTCATCTTCTCCCACATGCTGCTTCAACCATGCGTGCTCTTCCGGTGTGAGCGGACTATCGGGGCTTCTCGTCTCGACGGCTGGCTCTGGCTTCTGCTCTGTCTCCGCATCGGGTTCAGCAATTTCTTCCCACGCCCATTCGCTATCGTCGTCTTCCTTCTCTAGGTACACAGGACCCTCGTACCGCTCGTATCCCGCTTCGTGTAGATGACGCAGAACATCCCCCATTGACCATTCCGACGCAGGGCAACTGCCGTGGTGACACTTGAAGCCCAGCCCCTCCTTCAGAATCAAGCGAGCCGGAGCGCCAGCGTGTGGTTTGCCCCAGCCGGGACATTCAGACAGATAGAAGACACCATCCTGTGAGCCGGGATACACGTTGAAGTCGTAGTGACGGCAGAAGGCTTCAAAATCAAATTCCGGGTCCATATCACGAGGAACCGCCACGGACTCCCGAGCATCCTGCGGAAGCAGATTCACAATCGAGTTCAGATCATCTAGCGATAGCACATCCGGTTGCTCGGGGAGCGTGATGATGTCAGACCGACGCCACGGACGACTAGGCTTCTCCGCTCCTTTACGCGCCCAGGTGCCTGCCAGCTTTGTAATCCTGCTTGGGTTCCAGACGACGGTGTCAATGTGGGCAGCTTCCAGATGTTTGAATGTGTGGGCCAAAGCGCGAAGCACATTTGACACCAGTACACGGTTCTCAGCAGTGTTCTCAAGATCGAGCTTGTAGAGCAGATGGTATCCGTTTCCCGAGTCTACGACGCCCGGTTTGGGCCAGCGGTGGTCACGGCGAAGCGTGCGCTCGACCTCAACCACCATGTCCCAACAAGCCTTCTTTTCATCGTCAGACGAATTGTCTTCGCCTTCTGGCTTGTGGGTGTCAAAGTCAATCAGCAGATTACGGTAGTGAGTGATTTGGTTATCGTTCACTGCGCTGTGATCGGGCATCACAAGCTCGTCCGTGAGCGGATTGAGTGTGATGTAGACAGCTTTAGAAGTGGGACGACAGCTGGCCTTATATGCGGCTAGAGCGGCTTTGTCTGGGCTCTCGTAGAGAGCAGGTCGCATACCCTTGTCCGAAGTCAGCAGCCGCATCTCAAACGTGCCAGTAGGGTGAAGCCACGTGATGAACTTCGTGATGTCCTGAACGATTTGTTCCTGACTCTTCTCCATTTTCGTTTACATACCTTCCGTATCCCCCAGCGAGAGGAGGTCGTCCTTCAGCTTTGATTTGGGCTTCGCTAGCAGCCGAGAGAGCTTTGCCACCCTCTCGGCGATGTAGCGGTCAATGCCTTCTGTGTTGAAACCGCGTTCTTGCGCAGTATCACGGCGGCATATAGCCGCTGTGATTTCCTGCTTCAACTGTTCGCGCCGTTTGCTCACAAGTCGTAGTCGTCCCACAAGTCCGGATCGATGATGTCCGGTAATGGAGTAGGAGTAGGCTTTGGCTTCTCAAGGTATTGGGCGGGGATAAACGGAAGCACACAGTTCGGCACGAAGAATGTGACGCCCTTAAACTTCGCGAAAACTGTGTGTGGCCCCAGCCCCACGCCAAGTGCGTAACGCATCCAATAGCAATCTCGTCTGGTCAGGCTGCTACGAAGAATTTGCATAAAGACTCCCTCAGGCTCCACGAGCCTGTGTTGCGCCGAATTGTTACGGGAGTCCTTTCAGGCTCCCACTCTAGCCCTGCGACCCAAGACACCTTCCAATTGGCCCTCAAACGAGATTCCCCACTCACTGTGCATATGCCGACCCCAAGAGGATTGGGGAGGGCCAACTCTGTGAGAAGAATTGACCCTGCTGAGGACCACTGGGCTTGGGAAGCCACGAGTGGGACATATGCCTTTCAATACTGGTTCTGTGAAGTGAGCAACTCATACTTCCTACCCATGAGTTGCGTATTCACATTCCGATTTCATTAGCGAGATTTCAGACTTCGACTTCCTCCTCTCCGAACAATGCCTCTTCAAGCCCTTGCCGAATTTCTTGAAGCGCAGTGCTCAGCGGCTCGTCTGGGATGTCGTTGGGGTTGCCGCCGAAGATGTTGCGGTCTTGCATGAGCTGTAAGGCGCACGCTGCAGCCAGTGGCAGCGGCATAGGGTTGAGAGTTGCTTGAAGGTAATCAAGCACCTCGTAAGCGTCCTTACCGCGAGGTTTGAAGTGTGCGGCAAAGTCGCGCACAAAATTCGAAGTCATTGTCCACTCCCGAAATACAAAACATCAGGGATGTACTAGACCACGGGAACAACGCGGACTTCAATGAGAATTTGCGCTACCAAAAATGTGTTTGCTGCAAGGATGAGGCAGCGATGAGGCAATTTTCCCTGTCCCACAGCGATTCTTCCGCCGTCACTTACTTTTCGCAATCTGAGACGAAAAATGTGATATGGACAACGCTTCGCGACCACATCTGGTGCTAGTCCGGCTCAGAGGCCATAGAGTGAGAGTTCCTGTGTTCCGCTACCGGAGTGAAGACCTCGCCGAAGCCGGGATCATTGACGTTCAACACCGACTGGCCCAAGCAGTCCGGCGATTTGTAAACGATATAGCCGCGCCTCGCTGTCTTCTTTTGCGTAAGCCCGGTCCCAGTCGCGCTTGCCTTGGCAGTCAGACCGCGAATGTAAGCCGCCAATCCCCGCGCCTGTCGATCGAATACGCTGAGCGCCTTATTGCCTCCAGCAGCACCGAGTATTTCGGCAGCGTGACGGAACGCTCGACGCACATCCGCCCGGTGAACGCGGTACGCATCAGAAATCGTCTGGTAGCTGCGCGATCTGGCGTACAGCTCAATGGCGGCGGACATCTCGACACCCGGCAAGATGTGCTCTGCGTTCTCGCGCTGAAGAATCACCGCCATCGCATCGCGTTTGGGCGTACTCATCAGAACGATTGCCCCTAGCTGCTCAACACCCTCTCGAATCGCGGTGCTACACATTGTCTGCGTCTGGCGATGAATCACCGCCAAAGTGTTCTGCGTCTTGCCAGCCAGATAGTAGGTGAGAAGGATTTCCTGACTCTCCTTGTCGATGTGGCGCAGGCTACGCAAGAACTGCGCGAAGTTCTGCTGGATGTAGTCGAGCACTCCATCCCGAGAACCCTCTTCCGTAGTTTCCAAGCTCACCAGCGAAGAGCCCGTGAGAGCTTGTTCTTCAGACAGCAATACAGAACGTTCGCTGATGACGAATTCAAAATAGGGACTGTTCTCCGGCATTACGCACTCCGTTTTGAGGTATTACTTAAAAGTGCGCCAACGTCCCGTGAAGCGCCATATCGTGCTACGGTTCCGCAGTTGTCAGCAGACTGATGGCACAGTGCGTCTCACCACCATCAAGCGCGATGTCATTCTTCCCCGAGTACCCGACATCGTGATTCGGAAAGCAAAGCGAATTGTTGTGGCGGTCTAATGCTTCTGTATGCCGGTGACAGGTCACTACTCGTTGACTTGCCTTGGTATTGCGCTGAACTCGCCAACTACGCTTCTGGGCGCTCTACTTTCGTGAGCACCATCAAACGTCTCGCTCGGCATCTTGGGAGTTTCCCAGTCGAGGTTTACATTCCCCAAGATCTGTCTGATGCAAACAAGACCTTGGCTCTGCGTACAGGAAACCTCATCTTCATTCGAGCGGAGACCTTGAGCAAAGTGAAGTCGCTCACAGCCGTTGCCGGAGTTCAGCACCTCGTCACCAAAGATGGAAATCCGAACTATCGGACTGCGCTCCGGATTGACGACGACTTTGTTCAGACCATGCTCGCTCAGGAGCAGAAGGAGAGAGCCGAAAGAGCAGCAAGCATCAACCTGGGATCGTGGGTCCGCATAATCGACGGGACCATGCGCGATTTACACGGGACGGTGACAGCACTTGGCGGAGGTACCGCTGTGGTCACCGTGAAGATGCTGACGCGCACTTTGCTCTGCGAGGAACCGCTCGGGAACCTTCTGCCGATGGATCATGTTCCGCAAAGCCAGAGAGTCTGGTTCTACTGCGACACCGTCAGAGAGTTTGATGAGAGTCGCAACTCCGAAAGCCCGTCTCTGATTGGTCTGAAGAACTATCACGACTCCGGGTCCGCAGCTTCGTTGAAGATGTGGGCCAATCTTAGCCTTGAGAGCCGCGAGCGTCATCGTCAGAAAACGCAAGCTGCTATGGCAAAGAACTGGGCGGGGGCTGGGCCGCGTCGTTCAACGATGATTGCCGCGATCCGCAAGGGGCGCGAAGCCTACTACTCTTCCATGGGCAAGCACCGACCAGACGACAGGACGCAAGCAAAGCAATGGTATCGACGCACGCCAGAACAGCAAGCTGCGCATACAGCCAAGATGGTGGCAGGTATCAAACGGTTCTGGGCGACTGCTTCACCTGAGAGGAAGGCAGAGATATCTGCTATGCATCGTGAGGTTCTGCGTTTGCGCACACCAGAGGAGCGCAAAGCTATCGGAGTGAAATCTGCGGAGACTTCGAGACGGAAGAAATCTGAAAAAGCCAGTCTCGCAGCGGAACTCACAGCCAACTCGCTAAAAATATTTTTACGAACGTAATGGCTCAGTAACTGGCCACGCTAATCCCTCCGACTCCTCGCTTCTATCTCAGATGAGTTCTCTGGAACTGCTGTCCCGCAGCGGAATTTACACCGCGCTGTGGTTTACGCGAGATGCGATCTGAGTTTCGATGAGCTTCGCACTCGCACATACGCGAGGCAAAGGAGAAGCTCAATGAACACACTCGTTACGATTCCCGTCGAACTCACCGAACAGCAAACCACCCTCACCAACACCATTTCGCAAATCGGAAAGCAGATAGCAGAGCTGATGACTCAGAAGTCCGACGCTGAAATCGCGCTGCGCCGGATTGATACCGCCGTCAGGTTTCTGCGCGGTGAATCTGTCGCGCTGGTAAAGCCCACGCCAGCCGGATCAGACGGCAAGCCGAAGAGGGCGATGTCAGACGAAGCGAAGCAGAAAATTCGCGAGGCGATGTTGCGTCGGAGCGGCAAGGCCGCCCAACCTACGATGGCCGCTCCGGTGCCGGAGAAGCACGAGACGGCATCAGTGGCACCCGCGCCCACCGCTTCGCTCACCGCAGCGAAGAAGGCCGCAAAGAAGGTGGGCAAGTGAAGCCGCTCCAGCTTGGCAGGACGCTTGCTACTCCCGCTGCGTTGGCGGTTTTAGAAGAGGCCGGAATTGATCCGGCCTCTCTGCTTTTCAGACACCAGTACGGAGACGACGGAGACGACTTGAGCGCCGCCGACCGCGCAGCAAACCTGATGGCTCACTATTCGGGTGCGCGGGTTCTCTCGGCATACAACGTGAACGGAGTCCGGCTATACGTGATCAGCGAGGCTGTTGGCGATGACGGTCATCGGGCTTGTACGACGATTTTGAGGTCCGACGAATACTGACCCGTGCTCACTGAGATTACACAAACAACGGCCAGCTTTGGGTTGGCCGTTTTTTATTTGAGTGCGCTTGACTAAACCTCACGCATGTTGAGGAAAAACCTGTGGAATTGTGACCGTCGTAAGAGTTACCGAGTCTGAGGTTTTCAGCCAACTCAGCTCAGTTAAAAACAACTGGGCCCAGCTACGTGATCTCGGCTTGTTTTTGCTGGGTAACAGGTACTGAAGACCTCAACTTTCGCGGTTACGGTAACCGATGGGATCTAGATGCATTTTCAAACCACAGATTAGGTACTTTCTGGGTCGCTAGCTGAGATACCTTAGCGAAGCTGTTAGGCACTCGCGCTCTGACAATTTCCGAGAGCGGAACCCAACGCAAATTCAATTGACGAAAAAACTGCTCAACAGAGCGGCACAGGAGAGCTGTGTCTTATTGGAGGACATTTTTGCCGAAGAAGCGTAGCACCCAGTACACACCCAATCTCTGGATGGAAAGATCGTTCGATCACTTGCTCGGAAAGCACAAAACGCGAGAGGGACTGCACCTCGCCATCGAGATGCTATTCGCTCTGCGTGATGGCGCAAAGGACGCTGGGGAACCCGATGACACCCAAATCAGCGCACAGAACATGATCGATGATCTCTGCAATGTGTTGTGCGGAACCTTTCACGAAGTCTAGAAGGAGACCCAAATGATCCGTCAGCAAAAACCAACTGACACCGTAGAAGTCAAGAAGCTGACCACTGAGGCTCTGGTCATGATGGGTTGGCGCAATGCTGGACATCGCTTCAACGCCGATGGAGTCACTCTGGAAACACGTCTGGCCAATCCGTTTGCTGCTTGATCAAAAGCCGCTCGATCACGAGAAACTTAACGCTCTCATCGATCCGGTGCTGGCAATGGGAACACCGACTGGCGGCTTCCTGGAGCGTCTGGGAAATGCTACGCGAAGCTGATAGGCAATACACCAACCTCACGATGGACCTTGAATAGTTCATTGCTGGTCCCGTTCACAGTCTTGATCGTGCGCAAATTTACGTATGAGGAGGCACCTTGACGGAAGACGCTAAACCAATCACCGCAATCGAACTTTCCAAGCTCACCACGGAGTCCCTAGTGATGATGTTCAACTTCATTCCGAAATATTGCGGTGAAGACTGCGAGCACCTTCTGGTCGCGGGGGTCAAAGAAGAGCTTCTTCGCCGCAGTGTCATCAAGGTTCACCCAGAGGGGACCGAATGGAGATTGGACCAAGATACGCGAGAGGAACTTCGCGACGTTTGGGAAGTGGACGAAATGCTAGAGAGATTTCTGCAGATCTGCGATGACCGCAATTACGAGAAATCGTAAGACGGCCAGTGGAGCACAGTGCAACCAAATGCGGCAGGGTCACTGCGCTCTGCCGCACAACCATGAAGGAGAACAAGCAAATGTTAGGTGGCAATCGCAAAGTCCAGGTCGCCTTGCTGGCCGTGGAGATTGAAGAAACGAAGTTGCTCAAGACAGGCAAGGGCCTGCTCTTTGAGAACGGAAACATGGACATGATGATGTTCGTCCGTTTTCTGATTTCACTGATCAGGCATATCCACTACAACTCCAAGGACTACCCCCGCGATCTGGAACGTGTAATGACCCCCGTCTCCTATGCGCTCGCAGTGCTGGGGGCAGAGGATGCTCAATTTAAACCATTCTGGGAAGCTGCTATTCGGTTGCACGGATCCTCCGCTGCGGCAGCCCAAGAAACAGAGCGCGGGCAAAGTGAGCAAGGCCAGTGAACATTGCGGCAGGAACTCTGCGCTCTGCCGCAATTCAAAGGTGGATAGTGAATCACTAGGCAGCCCGTCTCGTAAGCCAATCGGCTACCACATCCCCATCAAATTTCACCCGGTATCCAACTCTCACACAGGGTAGTTTTCCCTCGCGGACCCAAGCGTAGATCGTCATGGGATGCGATCCTAACAGCTGTGAGAGTTGGCGGACTGAGAGCAGTCCCTGAGCCGATTTCAGTTTCTCCGTAGTCGTCATGTTCCTTAATACTCCGGCACTGCTCTTATGTCTGATTAAGCAACTCCTACTAATTCAGGTCGTGGACGTACAATGCTCCCGAACATCTTGTTGGCCTGATTGCGCGAAGTCGCACTCCGACTGTCAGCCGCCTGCAAGTAAATCAAGGTTGTCTCGATATCGCTGTGTCCAAGCCATGTTTGAATCGTGCGCACAGGAACACCAGCTTCGTGGTGCAAGGTTGCGAACGTCTTTCTAAATTTGTGCAGCTCCCAGTCCTTGCAGACCGGATTTGTCTTGCAGGATTTTCCGACCTTGTTTTTACAGTGACCACAATTCAAGCCAGCTTCCAGAGCCAGAGTCTTCAACCTCCGAAGCATATGGCCGTCCGGACCACCCTGCCCGTTGGTGAAGATCAGCTTGCCCGTGGGGTCCAGTTTGCGACGCTCTTTGAGCATATCTAACAGGTCATCGGCCAGAGTGATCTCGCGCTCTTCCGAGTCTTTGGGCTTGAACCCGAACTCAGGATGATCACAGACTTTGAAGGTGCCGTCCTCGAATCGCACATCTCGCCAGCAGGCATACTGCACTTCTTTCTCTCGGCAACCTGTTCCGAGGAAGAACGCAAACAGAGTCCGCTCCTCAGTGTCAGCATCAGCCAACAACATGGCAACCTGATTGGGACTGTAGGCACTGACCTTCTTCTGCGTGTACTTGGGCCACTCCGCATTGGGAAGCAGCTTGGGAACCTTCACAGCTTTCAGGAACGTGTCCACAGTACAAATCCTGTTGTAGACAGTCCTGTCTCCCAGACCTCTCTCCTTTTGGTCGCGGATGAAGGTGAACATGTCAGCACGAGTCAGCTTCTCAAGGTACTGCTTTCCGCAAACTGATTGGAACTGACGCAGGACATACTCGTAGCTGTGCGCCGTCCTCAGGTTGCCGAGGGCAGCCTTCTCATCGAGGTAGGTGTTGATGGCTTCATCAAGCGACCTCCAACCCTCCGGTTCGGCTTCGTCCTCTACATGGAGACCCGTTGCTTTCGCGGCGAGCTCCGCGGACTTCCGACGCTGTGCCTGCACAGCAACGTCGAGCTGATCACCCACATCCTTGAAGACCAGCTTATTGCCTTGCTTGTACCTCAAGGAATAGGTCGAGCCAGGGAAGTGTGTCGGCACTCCCTGATACACAGCCCACTGGTGTTTGATCTTGTTTTTGTTTGAGACAGGTTTGAGGTATGAGCGTTTTCCGTCTGAGGTTTTCACTCTCAGCAGAAGACTGACTGTCAGATTGGCCATTTGCGTTCTCCACTTGCGTAATACCGGGAGAACTGAGGGGTGGGTGTATATCGTATAGCCGGACGTATAGCCGTTGTTCTATCGCGTTGATTCTAGAACACTGGCGGAGAGAGGGGGATTCGAACCCCCGATAGAGGTTTTAGCCCCTATAACGGTTTAGCAAACCGCCGCCTTCAGCCTCTCGGCCATCTCTCCGGGCTCAGTCTGGATTATAGCGGAATTCAGGGTCCATTCGGCCGGTTGCAAATAGAAAGGCCACGTTCCGTAACGGAGACGCGGCCTTTTTAGTTAACAATCTCGGAGTGTCTCGTTGAAGCCGGGTAGGGCCTACTTGGCTGCAACCTTCTGCTTCACCGCAACGGGTTTGAGTTTGGAGTCGTCGCTCTTGTGCGCTTCTTCGAAGAGTTTGGCTGCGCGGACGACACGGTCGCGGGCGTAGGCGGCGTCATGCCAGCCCTTAATTTCTACTCGCTTGCCCTCAAGGTCCTTATATATGGAGAAGAAGTGCGTGATTTCCTTGAGCATGTGCGGATAGATGTCGGTGTAGTTCCAGACGTTGGTGTAGCGGGGGTTGTTCTTGCCAACGGCGAGAACCTTCTCATCGAGGGTGCCCTGGTCGAGCATTTCGAGGAGGCCGATGGGGCGGACTTCGTGGACACATCCGGGGAACGTCGAGTGAGGGACAAGAACCAGGACGTCGAGGGGGTCGCCATCGTCGCTGAGCGTAGAGGGTATGAAGCCGTAGTCGCCGGGGTAGTGAACCGGTGAGTGCAGGTTGCGGTCGAGCTTGAAGACGTGCAGTTGCTTGTCGTACTCGAACTTGTTTGTACCGTCTTTAGGAATCTCGATGACAGCGCGAAAGACTTCGGGCGAGCGGTCACCGATGGGGAGTTCCAAATAATTAACCATTCTGTTTCTACTTCCTCTCGGGGTTGGGTTCGGCAGGTAGAGGGAACCGGAACTTTATTAGATGCGCTGAGGGTGTTGCGCTTTGTGCAACTTGAGGGGGACCTTGGAGAGTGCCATGAAGGAAGCGCCGAGCGGGCAAAGGCACTTACCGGGCACCACCTGAACTAATATAATCGCGGAAGATGAAGGCGCATGTCTACGTTACGCTGAAGACCTCGGTCCTGGATCCGCAGGGCCAGACCATCCACAATGCACTGCGTAAGATCGGATTCTCAGAAGTGGCAGCGGTGCGCCAAGGGAAATATTTTGCTCTTTCTCTCGCGGACGGGCTGGACCAGCAGGCGGCCCGGACCCAGGTGGAGCGAATCGCGCGGGAAGTGCTAACGAATCCGGTCATCGAGGAGTTCACTTACCGGATTGAAGACTAGCTGCGGGCTTGTTCAAGAGTTGTTTAGCCCGTCTACAGGCTTTCCAACCTTCCCTGTTTTTACCACCTAATAGATAACAGAGGCTTTAGCGGCGCCGTTCTTTTATCTGGTCGACTTGCGGCACTCGATAAACGGCTTGCTGAAAAGCTATTGCAAGCCGGAAACTCTCCTTCCGGGCTAGAGCATCTCAACTAATTCTGGGCAGTTCAGCGGCGAGGATCAATCCGTATCCTTTCAAAACCATGCTGGACCTCGACCGTCGAGGTAGCAAAGTCGTGCCCTGATATGTCGGCTCGAGTAAACGAATCCTGACGTCATATATCTCTTTTTTCTAAGATCCTCATTTCAGGACAGTTGGGCGTATAATCCTGCAGGATATAGACTTAGCTTTTTCCGGTTGGGAGTCGCTGTGGTTTTCTTTCTCTCAGTTTTTCCCAAGATCTTGATTTCAAATACTTTGACGGTAGATCGAATCCGAGACGATCCGCAAGTCGTGCCACTGATCAGGCGTGACTTCTGTCGTCCACCAAGCCAAGTGCGCTCTTCGCCGATTGCCTCGGTCATCCTCCACCGAGGTGGAGGACTCTGCGGAACTACATGCGACGCCTATCTGGACCAACTACGCCCTGATTCAAGCGTATACATTTCGGGGAAACAGTCTGCAAAGTGACCGGCTGTCTTTCTGCGATTGAGAAGACGGGCAGAGGATGGAGAGGAAGTGATCATGAAGCAGAAAGTTGAGTCTGGATACCGGAATTCATTCAACGCAGTCGGTGCTCGAGGTGGGCGCTAGAGAAGGTCCGGTCAATGACATCGCGCGATTCGGAGAAGTGCTTCCATCCCTCGAAGTTCACCGGAACGATGTCAGCCGTTGGAGCAGCCTGTGCGTGCCGGAGCGCTTCTTCCGCTGTGAAAGTGAGGTGGGAATCGACGATGGGAATGCGGGCCGCACCCATAAAAAGGATGGCCACGGAGATGGCAGGAAAACGACGGATGACCTCCTCGACTCCATCGAACCAGACGGTGTCTCCCGAGATGTATGCGGTTTGTGCGGTGTCTTCGAGCAACTGAAGAACGAAGCCGATCACCGGTCCGCGGTCTGCATTCGCGGGGCCGTGACGGGCCGGGGTGGCGGTGATTCGCACGACTCGATCGCCTGGCGTTGTGAGGTCAACGTGTTCCCAAGGTTGAAGACCCGATGCGTTCCCGCCAAGTTCCTGAGCTGCAGAGATGGTGGTGATGACGCGAGGAACAGACGGAAGAAGATCGTGGCCGGAGGCATCGAGATTGTCGAAATGGTGATGATGGCTGAGGAGGACAGCATCGATGTGGCCCAGGCTGGCAGTCGTCAGCGCGGGACCCTGGGTCTTGGTCAATGTGACCGGTCCATAGGAGATTTCGCTGCCTGAAGCATCGAAGGTGGGGTCCGTGATAAATCGCAACCCGGCAAACTCAAGAAGGAGGGTGGGACCGCCGATGTAGGTGAGTCGAGTGGGAAAGCGCGTGTCAGGCATTGAGCAATCTCCTATTTCAAAGATTCACCAGAAGTCCTGGCGATGCGCGGGTGACGCTCCAAATCTGACTGCGGTGAATTTCCCGCATTGCTGAGCCGTTGAGCGAGCGACATTCCGTGAATCTGTTGGCCCAGTGGGACCTGATTGAGGTTAAGATCTCAGCAGGATTTCTCATTAAAATGATTCCCCTAGCGGTATTGCAGATGGCAGTTTGCGCCTCGCGGTGTGTTCGTAGGGTGCGTATCGAATGCGGTCAACTCCTTTTGATTTGCCTGGCGGCAGCGAACGTGACGGCAGCCGTTTCAGCTCAGGACGTGACTACCTGGCACAACGATATTGCGCGGACGGGGACGCAGACTAAAGAGACCATCCTGACGCCTGCGAATGTGAATTCGCAGCAATTTGGAAGAGTCTTCAGCTTTGCTGTCGTTGGCGATGTATACGCGCAGCCACTTTATCTTTCTCAGTACGTCATGGGCGACGGTGTTGCGCACAACGTTTTGATCGTGGCGACAGCGCAGGATTACATCTACGCATTCGATGCCGACGGCAACAACCCCGCTCAGGGATACCTATGGCGGGATTCGCTGCTGGGTTCGGGAGAGACGTGGGCTCTGGCCTCCGACGTCAGCACGGTCGATATCAATCCAAACATCGGAATCATCGGCACGCCTGTGATCGACCGGACCAAAGGGGCCATCTATGTCGTTGCCAAGTCAAAGAACGTGAGCGGAGGAAGTCCGGTGTTCTGCCAGCGCCTGCACGCCCTCAACATCGCAGATGGCACGGAGATGCTGAACGGGCCGACGCTGATTGCGGCTGAACTGCCGGGCACGGGTAATGGAGGAACGACCGTCGCGTTCGATCCGATGCTGCAGAATCAGCGGGCTGCTTTACTACTTACGTCAACGCCGGGAGTGGGGAGCGGCAACTCCGTGTTTATCGCGTGGGGATCGCACGGCGACAAGGGCGACTACCACGGCTGGATTATGGCTTACGACGCCTCCGACATCTCGCAGCAGATGGGCGCATGGACCTCTACGCCAAACGGCGATGGAGGCGGCGTGTGGATGAGCGGCGGCGGAACTTCTTCCGATGGCAGCGGCAATATTTTTGCGGCATCTGGAAACGGCCTCTTTGATGCCAATGTGAGCGGAAGCGACTTTGGGGACAGCGCGTTTCGACTTACGCTTTCGGGGACGGGTTTCGCGGTTGCGGATTCATTTACTCCGGCGAACCAGTTGAGTCTCGACACCGGCGACCACGATATGGGCATGAGCGCGGTGCTCCTAATGCCAACGCAGACGGGGCCATTGCCGCACCTTGCCATGACATCGGATAAGAACGGGACGATCTATCTTCTGAATCGCGATGCGATGGGCGGATTCGACACGCCGGCCAATAGTTCGGTGCAGACGCTTGTCACGGGCTACCACATACACTCGAGTGCTGCTTTCTTCAACAACACACTCTATCTGGGACTCGACAATGGACCACTTCAGGCCTGGACGCTGGATCCGGCAACTGATCAGCTGGTAAGCAAATCTGCGAGCAATACGATCTTTACGACTCCGGCTTACAGCGGGGGCGGAGGAACGCCGAGCATTTCGGCGAATGGAACAAGCAACGGAATTGCGTGGATCATTCAGGACACGCAATACAACTCTGGCCCAGCAATACTGCATGCTTACAATGCCGCAGACCTGACGCAGGAGCTCTACAACAGCCAGCAGGCGGCGAATGGCCGTGACAATGCGGCCATTGCAGTCAAGTTCACGACACCGACGATTGCGAACGGAAAGGTGTATATGGGCGGACGCAATGCGGTGACGGTGTACGGAGGGCTGAGCGTCTATTCGCTTCCGGCCTCCACCCCTTCGATTCAGCCGGCATCGGGAACATACGCGGGTCCTCAGACTGTGACGATCACGGATGCCACGCCGAATGTTTCGATCTACTACACCAGCGACGGCACGACTCCAGGAACCAGTTCGATGTTGTACACCGGGCCTATCCAGGCCAACGGTTCACAGACGATCGAAGCCATTGCCATTGCTCCCGGCACGTCGCAGAGCGACAAGGCCGTCGCGAGCTACACGATCAAGCGCTCGACACAGACGCAGGTCTCTTTGTCGAGTGTGGCGAACATCACGGGTTTGTTCGCCGACAAGTCGATTGTGGCATCGAACGGTTTGGATGGCTCCGGGCATGCTTTCTCGGCGACCCAGATGGGCAGTTCGCTTACGCTCTTTGGAGTCAAATTTGTGTTGGGTACTCCCGGTAAGAACGACATGGTGAGCGGGGTGCGCTCGACGGCGATCCCGCTCCCGGCGGGGCCATTCAACAAGCTGCTGATATTAGGGACTGCTGTCCACAAGGACCTGAGTGGGGTGGTGTTCACCGTGACTTACACGGACGGGACTGTGGCGCGCTTTACGCAGAATATGAGCCCGTGGACGTCGTCTAAGAATCACTCAGGAGAATCGATCGCCTACACGGGCACTTATTACGACACCAAGTCTGGTGGCCGGGTCAACGCAAAAGTATATCTGTATCGCTACTCGTTCACGCTCAACAGCGGTAAGACGGTGAAAACCGTAACGGTGCCGGCGAATGCGGAGGTTGTGGTCGCGGCTGTATCGGTGCTGGTGAACTGAGCAAGGGCTAGCGGTGCGGATGGCAGGCGCAGATGATGCCGTAGCCGCCGTCGGAGAGCTTGTCAACCGCAAAGGCGCAGCGATGCGAGCCGGCGTAAATGTCGTTTTCGTTGAGACGAACGCAATCGATTGCAGCCTGCTCCCTGGTTGAGTAGCGGGAGTCTGGAGTTGGGTGCGAGCCGTACTGGATGTTCGTCTGGGAATTCAGGTCCAGGCCGTAGCTGATTGCGTATGCCTTCATTGCAGGGGCGCACCTCTACTTCATAGATGAATCCCGTTTGGAGAATCTTTACAAACGGAGACTAAATACTCTGAAAGACACTTTGGGAATGCTAATGATGATTACGAACGTTGCAGGGCTGTCGCACGGATTGCGGGATCCGCTACCGGATGGCGACTCGCATAGAATCATGGCATGTGCGGAATAGTTGGATACGTCGGGCGTAAGAAGGTGGTCCCGGTGATCATCGAGGGGCTGCGTCGGCTGGAGTATCGAGGGTACGACTCTGCAGGGATCGCGGTAGGCGGACCGAACACCGCTCTGCTGGAAGTTTGCCGCGCGCCGGGAAAGCTTGGAAATCTGGAAGAGACTCTCCGCGAGAAGCCGTTGGAGGGCACGTTCGGAATCGGGCATACGCGCTGGGCGACGCATGGGCGACCGACGGAAGAGAACGCACATCCTCACCGGGATTGCTCGGGTCGGATCGTCGTGGTGCACAACGGGATTGTTGAGAATTATCTCCAGCTCAAGCGCGAACTGACAGCGAAGGGGCATAAGTTCGTCACGGAGACGGACACCGAAATTATTGCGCACCTGATCGAGGAGATTCAGAGAGAGGCGGAGAAGGGCGGCGCGGCTATATCGCTCGAAGACGCAGTGCGCAGGGCGGTGAAGCATTTAACTGGCGCGTTTGCACTGGGGATTCTTTCGTCGGCGGAGCCAGACAAGATCATCGCAGCCCGGTCGGGTCCTCCTGTGGTGATCGGGGTGGGCGAGGGCGAGTACTTCGTCGCTTCGGATGTGCCGGGGATTCTGCACCACACGCGGGACATCTATTTTCTGGCTGACGGAGATATGGCGATTCTGACGCTGGATGGCGTGAAGCTGACAGACTTCAACGGGAAGCCAATCGAACGGCAGCTCCAGAGGATACAGTGGGATCCGATTCAGGCGGAAAAGGGCGGCTACAAGCATTTCATGCTCAAGGAAATCTGGGAGCAGCCGCGCGCGATCAGAGATACGACGCTGGGGCGGGTGTCGCTGGATTCGGGAAGTATTTTTCTTGGAGAGATGGAGATCGATGACGAAGAGCTGGCGGCAGCTTCAAGCATCAATATAGCTGCGTGCGGAACGAGCTGGCATGCGGCACTCGCGGGCAAGTACATGATCGAACGGCTGGCGCGCGTGCCGGTCGATGTTGATTATGCAAGCGAGTATCGATACCGAAATCCGATTCCTGACCGGAATGCGCTCGGGCTGCTGATTACGCAATCGGGAGAGACGGCGGATACGCTGGCGGCACAGCGGGAGATGAAGACGGTGGGCTCTAAGACGGTGGCGATCTGCAATGTGGTTGGCGCGATGGTGGCACGCGAGGCGCACGGCGCGATCTATACGCATGCGGGACCGGAGATTGGTGTGGCGTCGACGAAGGCGTTTACATCGCAGCTGACTGCGCTGTTTCTGCTGGCCGTCAAGCTGGGGCAGCTACGGGGACGGCTGAACAAGGAACGGTCGGTGCAATTGATCGAGGAGTTGAGTCGAGTTCCGGCGAAGATCGAGGAGGTGCTGAAGAGCTGTACGGGGCCGTGCGAGCAGCTTGCTTCGAGCTTTGCGAATGCGCGCGACTTTCTCTATCTGGGGCGAGGAATTCATTTTCCGATAGCTCTGGAAGGGGCACTGAAACTGAAGGAGATTTCATATATTCACGCAGAAGGATATCCAGCGGGTGAGATGAAACATGGGCCTAATGCGCTGATTGATGAGACTCTGCCGGTTGTGGTGCTAGCAACGCGGGATGAGGCCGACCCGGCTTCGAAGCTGCGTTATGAGAAGACGCTCTCGAATATTCAGGAAGTGACGGCGCGCTCGGGGCGAGTGATTGCTGTGGCGACGGAAGGGGATGAGACGATCGGCGGGCTCGTTGAGCAAGTGATCCACATTCCGCCAGCGTTCGAGTTGTTGTCGCCGTTGATTGAGATTGTGCCGCTGCAGTTGCTGGCGTACTACATTGCCGTGCGGCGGGGTTGCGACGTGGATCAGCCGAGAAATCTGGCGAAATCGGTGACGGTGGAGTAGCCGCTGCAGGGCGCGATGATGATGATGATGATGCCAATGCCCTGCAGTGACGTGATGATCGTTGTCAAAATAAACGTACTGTTACGCTGTCGTCGAAATAACGAGCGAAAGCAGAAGGCACTATTTTGTTGAGAGCACGAGAACAGTTGCGATCGGATCGAGGGCGCTGCCCGGCAGAGAGACATCGATTCCATTGCCTGACTTGGCGACCTTGAGAGGCGTGTGATTCTTGTCAGCCAACAAGTATGCGCGGGTGATTTCGCGCTTGACATTGTCGAGATGGAAGCTGCCCTTAGGCCAAGAAAAGAGCTCGATGTAGATCTTGTCTGGTGCGGTAGTAGAGCGCCAGTTCCACGCCGGAATGAACTTGGGCTTGCCGTCCTTATCTTTTTCGGTTTGGCTGAAGCTGCCAGCTTCAGAACCGAACGACGTGGGCTTTGTACCGTAGATTGCTTCTCCGTTTACATCGAGCCATTTGCCGACTGCGCGCAGTCTGTCGACTTCGGCAGCGGGAACGACTCCTTTTGAATCGGGGCCGATGTTGAGCAGATAGTTGCCGCCCTTGCTGGCGATGTCGATGAGATTGCGAATGAGGGTCTCAGTGGATTTGAAGTTCATGTCGTAAGACTTGAAGCCCCAGGTGTCGTTCATCGTCATGCAGGATTCCCAATCTCTTCCGGGATATCCCTGCGCGGGGATGTACTGCTCGGGGGTTTCGGTATCCCCCTTGTAGCCGCCACCTAGGCGATTGTTCCAAATCAAATTCGGATGCTGATTGAGCAACTCGACGATTTCTCCGGCGAGCTCGGGAGTCATGTCGTCTGTCGGAGTGTCGAACCAGATGACGACGGGAAATTCGCCGTAGTTGCTCAGCAACTCCTTCATCTGCGGGATGGCTTTTTTGTGGAGGTACTCGGCGAAGTTGCCATCCTGTGCGGAGTCCCAGTGGTGATTGGGACGGTCGTGATTGCCGGTCTTGTACGCAGCCCCGCCCGGTGCGGTCCAGTCCTGATCCTGGGAGTAGTAGAACCCAAGCTTGATGCCCTGCTTCCGGCACTCTTCGGCGAGCTCCTTGATTGGATCGCGGTGGAAGGGGGTTGCGTCGACGATGTTGAAGGGATCGGCCTTGGAGTCGAACATCGCGAAGCCATCGTGGTGCTTGGATGTGATGACGATGTACTTCATCCCCGCAGCTTTGGCCAGGGCAACGATGTCATGAGCGTTGAAGCCTGTTGGATTGAATTTGCTCGCGAGGGCCTTGTAATCGGCAACGGGAATGGTACCCCGATTCATGATCCATTCGCCGATGCCGGGCACCTGTTTGCCATTCCATGTGCCTGCGGGAATCGAGTAGAGACCCCAGTGAATGAACATGCCAAATCGCGCGTCGCGCCACCAAGCCATACGCGCATCATGCTGCGCCGGGGTTTCCGTATCCTGGACGGCTTTCACATGGTGTTGATCGGCCATGTTGTAGTGCTCGCCGGCAACCTGGGCATGTATCGCGACCGTCGCGGCCGAGAAGATCGAAAAAAGGATAGCGCAGAACTTGAGGGTCTTCAACGTGGGCTCCTTGGGAACTTGCGAGGATTCTTTGCTTCGCTGGGCGTTCGGTCGTTAAAAGAGATTCAATGCTATTACGCTGACATCCTGGTCGGGCGCGGCCTGCGGTATCTCGATGTCAACCTGGTTTTGATTTTGCCGGAATTTGAGAGGCATACCGTTGGCAAGCAGACGTGCCGATAGTACACGAACATCCATTCCCTTGATTGTGCATGCCGGGGGCTTCCAATCAAAAACGTGGATGAACAACGTCTTTCCATTGGATGTTGTGCGAATCCCTTCGGCGTTCTGGATGGGCCCATACGTCGTTCCATAGATGGAGTCGCCATTGAACTTGAGCCACGCGCCGATTGCCTTGAGCCGTTGCTGAAATTCAGGCTGGATCTCCCCGTCAGGCTGCGGACCTACGTTCAACAGGAAATTACCTCCGCGGCTGGCGGCCTCAACAAGACCACGAATGAGTGTTTGTGCTGTTTTGTAGTTTTGATCGTTCTTGTTGTAGGCCCAGGTGTTGTTGATCGTCATGCAGGTTTCCCAGAGACGAAAATCTTCGGGGCGGGGAACAGCTGCGCTCAGCTTGCTTGAGACCGACGGATCAATGCCGGTGAGTTTGATCCCTTTCGTCGGAATGGCTGTGGGGATGAACTGCTCAGGAGTTTCATAGTCGCCATCGACGCCGATTCGATCATTGGTCAGCGTGGCCGGCTGTATCTCGTGAATCATGCGCAACACATGGTCGCCGTCGTACTTTTCCTGGTTGTTCAAGCCATCGAACCAGATCAGCGCAACGGGACCGTAGCGGGTCAACAGCTCTCGAAGCTGTTGCTGCATATAGGCGAGATAACTTTGCCACTCCGGTCTTTCCGGTTGACCGTGCCAGTTCTCGCTTGAAGGTCTGGCTGTGTCGCGAAAGCCTGGATGGTGCATGTCTGGCGGCGAAAAGTAAAAGCCGATCGGCATCTCGTCTTCGTGACAGGCGGCCGCCAGCTGTTTGACGATGTCCTTACCATACGGCGAACTGGTGATCTTGTAGTCGGTGTAGGACGAATCGAACATGCAGAAGCCGTCATGGTGCTTGGTCGTAAAGACCATGTACTTCTGACCTGCCTGGCGTGCCAGGTCGATCCACTCGTGAGGATCGAACTTTGTCGGGTTGAAGGTCCTGGCCAGGGCACGATAGTCGGGCTCGGCTATGCCACCTGGTTTGGGCACCATAATGGGCCATGACGCCTCGACGCTTGCCTGCGAGTAGGGTCCCCAATGAATGAACATGCCGAACTTTGCCTGCCGATACCAGGCTGCTCGGTCAAAGTCGAGGGTTCTCTCCCACGAAAAAGAGGGCATCGCGCCGAGGAGAGGGCATGCTGCCGCGGCTTTGAGGAGGCTACGGCGGCTAATTGAATAAGCGCTCATTCGCAGGCAACCATAAAATCTGAGAATGCGGTTGTCAAGGGATGGAAGGCCGAAGCGACTTCGAAGGTGACTTTCGGGCGGCGGAAGATCCGGGCGGCATTCTCTTCTGCTAATCCGTGTGGAAGACTTCAGGCATTTCAGCCCACCACTCGCCGTCTTTTCGATTCTCCAGGGGCTCCTGCATGGGCTCCATAATGGCCCACCAGGACTGAGTTTTGGCGTCCGCCGCCATGCGGGCCATGTCTGCCTTGTAGTCGCTCCCGTGGTATTCAAAATAAGAGAACAAAGTATCATTCATGAGATAGATAGAGTAGTTACGGATATTGCACTTGCGAATCATGTCGAGGATCTCTGGCCAGACTGCGGCGTGATAGCGGCGGTATTCCTCCTCGCACCCAGCCTTGAGCCGGATCACCATTCCATATCTCGTCATTGAAGAAGCTCCAAGTTGATCAAGTTGATCGGTGTCTCTTGCGCGACTGCATTTGTGAGCGCGAAGCGAACGGAGATGAGGCTATCGAGGAGAAGTCATGCTGACAAGTTCGAAGTGAGTCTTGACCACTGAATTGCCGATGGTTAAGATCGACCTTGCCAAATTTAAGCGCTTAAAATGTCTTACTTCACTTCGTTTGCCACAGACGATCTGGTCAAGAACACGCTGGCGGAAAAGCTGCGCCAGGAGATTCTGGCCGGCAATCTCAAGCCCGGAGAACGGATTGTTGAAGGGAAGTGGGCATCCAGATTCGGTGTAGCCCAGGCGAGTATTCGCGAAGCGATCAACATTCTTTCGCAGGCCGGCTTTGTGACCAAAGCCTCCGGACGCAGCGCACGGGTGATCAATCTGAGCGAGATCGACGTGGCGCGCATCTATGAGCTTCGCGGAGCCATTGAGGGGCTCGCTGCGCGGACCGCGGCGCGCGAATCTCGAAGCGTCAGCACGCTGCAGGCGGCGATGGACAGCATGAGAACGTCCGCCAAAGCCGGTGATCTCGCGGGACTGATTGATGGCGACCTACTGTTTCATCTGGAGCTTTGCAGCCTGTCCGGGAATTCTTTTCTTGTCGAGCACGGGCGCCGGCTCCTGTTGCCTCTATTTGCGTTTGTGCGGATGCGAGTCTCGGCGAGCGGCCAATCTCCTTCAGCATGGGACAAGGATCTTGCGGCTCATCAGAAGATCATCGATCTGATCAGCGAAGGTGAGGCCGATGTTGCCGAGCACTACGTGAGAAGAGCGATGGAGCGGTTTGCCCAGACCGCCTACGACAACTGGGAAAAGCGAGAAGCAATTGGCAAATGAGCTGAGCGGAAATGTGATCGTGCTGACCGGGGGAGCTGACGGTATCGGGCTGGAGTGTGCCAAGGCTTACGCGCGTGAAGGCGCGCTGGTCGCAATTGTCGACCGCGACGGTGAAAAGGCGGAGCGAGCCGCTTCCGGGCTTGGGCCTGATTGCATGGCAGAGCAGGCGGATGTGGGCGATGGCGATGCGGTGCAGAAAGCTATCGCTGCGGTGCTGACGCGGTATGGCAGGATCGACGCGCTCCACAATAATGCCGGGATCGCGAGCCCTTCGAAACCGCTGGACCAGACTACGGAGCACGAGTGGGACGAACTGATCCGGATCAACCTGAAGTCGATCTACTGGACGACTCGATTTGCGGCAGATGCGCTGGTTGCATCACGCGGCATACGTGGCGACCAAGGGCGCCGTCATCGCGCTTACCAAGGCCATGGCGCTGGACTTTGCTCCGAAAGGAATTCGCGTGAATGCAATCTGTCCTGCCGCGGTGTGGACACCGATGCTCGAAACGTGGTGTGCGGAACAGCCGGAGCCGGATCGTATTCGCAGATATCTTGACGATATCCATCCCCTCGGAGCGTGCCCACAGGGAGATGTGATTGCGGATGCCGCGGTCTTCCTTCTCTCACGACGCGCGCGATTCAGTACTGGATGCATTCTGCCCGTCAGCGGCGGCGCCGAGCTAGGTTACAGACGATGATGGAGAATTCTTAATGTCGAATTGCGTGATTCGGTCGGTTCAGGCGGTCGATGCGCGCTACCCACTACCTCCAGGGGCAGGAAGCGACGCAGTTCACACAAACCCTGTGTATGCCATGGCGCTGACGCACCTGAAAACGATCGGCGGTCCCTCCGGGGCGGGATTGGCGCTGACGTTGGGCGAGGGTAACAGGCTGGTCTGCGACGCGATCGGAATGTTGGCCAAGCCGCTGGTCGGCAGATCAATTGATGAAGTGATGGCGCACTTTGGCGACGAGCAGCGCGGGATGGCTAACGATCCTACTCTGCGATGGCTCGGGCCGCATAAGGGCGTTGTGCACCTGGCGCTGGCATCGATCACAAATGCGTGCTGGGATCTTTGGGCGAAGAGCCGCGGCGTGCCTTTGTGGAAGTTGCTTCTCGATCTCGATGATGAGGCGCTGCTGGCTACGCTAGATCTGAGCTATCTGGAAGACATGCTGACGCATGGCGAGGCGCTGGATTTTCTTCGCGCGAAGCGACCTTCGAGACAGAAGCGAGAAGGGATTCTAGACAGCGGCTATCCCGGCTACGACACTTCAGTGGGATGGATGGGGTACGACGATGCCAAGGTCCAGGCATTGACGCGGCAGGCCATCGACCGGGGATTCAAGGCATTCAAGCTTAAGGTTGGATCGATCGATGATGAACGCGACCTGAGACGAGCGGCGATGTTGCGTCAGATGGCAGGCGAAACAGGAATTCTGATGTTCGACGCCAACCAGCGCTGGGATCCGCCTGAAGCCATGAGAATGTGCAGGGCGCTCGCGGAGTTCAAGCCGCTCTGGATTGAGGAGCCGACGCATCCGGATGATATTCACGCTCATGTGGAGTTGGCGCGCGCCATTGCCCCGGTGCGTATCGCGGCCGGAGAGCATATGCCGAACCGCGTCGTGTTCAAAAACATGATGCGGTATGGTGGAGTCCACTTTTTGCAGGCCGACTGTACGCGCCTTGCTGGTGTCAGCGAATTTCTGGCGGTGAGCCTGATGGCGAAGAAATTCGGGCTTCCGATCGTGCCGCACGTGGGAGACATGGGCCAGATCCATCAGCACTTAGTGCTGTTCAACCACATAGCGCTGGGCGATGAAGTGCACTTTCTGGAGCACATTCCCCATCTGCAAAAGCATTTCATTTTTCCGGCGAAGGTGAAAGAAGGGTGCTACATGCCGCCCCAGGAACCTGGAGCGTCAACCGATATGCGGGTTGGGCGGAAAGGCTGATCAAGTGCCGCAAACGTTCTGGCCCGGAATGCTGCTGATTGTCTTCGCGGGTGTGATGGCCGGCGACTGCATGCTTCCGCTCAAGTGGGCGAGGAAATGGCAGTGGGAGAATACATGGCTTGTGTTCAGCCTTGTGTCTCTTGTTCTTTTACCGTGGATGCTGGCGGTGACCGTTGTGCACGATCTGTTTCGAGCGTATGCACAATTGAGTCTCGTTCAACTTGGGATTCCAGTCCTGTTCGGCGCGGGATGGGGACTTGCACAGGCGATTTTTGGAATTTCGATTCGACGGCTGGGGATGGCCCTTGCTTATGCGATTGTTATCGGGCTCGGGACGCTGCTTGGCATTCTGGTGCCGCTGTTCGCCCAGCACGGGGCTCAGCTGGGAAGGTCACTGCTGGTCGAAGTGTTTGCAGGTATTGCAATCACGCTGGTCGGAATTGCTTTTTCGGCCTAGGCCGGTCATATACGCGAACGCGAACCTGCCGCAGACAGGGTGCCATCTTCGGGCAAATACGGTGCGGCGGTGATTCTGGCGGTGATTTGCGGTCTGTTGGCACCGATGCTCAACTATTCTTTCGCGTTTGGACAGGACGTCGCACGTGCAGCTGTGCAGGCTGGCAATTCTGATGCACGGGCGGCATATGCTGTGTGGCCGATAGGGCTCGCTGTTGGTCTGCTTCCCAATCTTGGATACAGCATTTTCTTTTGCGGAAGAATCGCACAGGAAAGCTATTCCAGTCCTTCTTTCCTGATGCGGGCTCGGCCAAGTAATCGGCTTGGAGTCTCTTCGACCTGGAGCAGCACTAATCACTGTCCAGTGCGCAAAGCCTTGCGGCGGGTGAGCAGAAAGAAGACCGGAACGAGGATCAGGACGTGAATCGTGGATGTGATCATCCCGCCGACGATTGGGGCGGCGATGGGCTTCATCACATCTGAGCCGATTCCGGTCTCCCACAGGATGGGAGCGAGGCTGAGAATGACTGCGGTCACGGTCATCAGCTTGGGACGGAGCCGCTGCACAGCGCCGTCGATAACAGCTTGTTCGAGGTCAGACTCCGATCGGAGGGTGCCCTTCGCAATGCGATTCTCGTAGGCTTCGTGAAGATAGACGACCATGACTACGCCTGTTTCCACAGCAATGCCGAAGAGGGCGATGTAGCCAACCCAGACCGCGACACTGAAGTTGTATCCCATGATCCATTGCAGGAGAAGACCGCCCGACATTGCGTAGAGAGTCGGGAAGATCAGAACCAAGGCCTCAATCGCTGACTTGAAGACCATGTAGAGGAGTAGGAAGATGACGAAAAACACGATGGGCACGATGACCTTGAGGCGCTCTTTTGCTCGCAACTGGAACTCGTACTCTCCTGCCCAGCGCCAGGTATAGCCAGCGGGCATGGCGACGTTGGAGTCAACAAGCTTTTGTGCGCGAGATACGTAGCCTCCGTAGTCATTTGTTTTTGGACTGAGATAGACGTAGCCAGTCAGTTGTCCTTCTTCGTCGCGAATCATGGCGGGGCCGCGCGAATACGAAACACGAGCGACAGTATTTAACGGAATCTGCTCGCCGGTCGGTGTGGGGATCAGAGCCTGGGCAAGTGCACTTGGGGTGTCGCGCGAGCCACGATCGTAGCGAACGGCCACAGGAAAGCGCCGGCGTCCTTCGATGTTTTCGGTGACATTCATGCCACCAATTTCCGATGAGACCACGCGTTGCACATCCGCGACTGTCAATCCGTAGCGTGCCGCTGTGGGGCGGTCTACATCGATGTTCAGATAGAAACCCTGAGAGACTCGCTCGGCGAAGGCGGAGCCTGTCTCAGGCATGGTGGACAGAGCCTGCTGCATTTTCGCTCCGAGGGTCTCAATAGTGGCGAGGTCAGGTCCCTGTATTTTGATTCCTACGGCGGTCTTGATGCCGGTCAGTTCCATGTCCAGGCGGTTTTGGACCGGCATGGTCCATGTGTTGGTGAGGCCGGGAAACTGCAGCTTCTCGTCCATCTGTGCGATGAGCTTCTGATAGGTCATGCCGGGCCGCCACTGTTCGCGCGGTTTAAGCATGATGGTGGTGTCATACATGTCCAGAGGAGCATTGTCGGTTGCTGAATCGGAGCGTCCGACGGCGCCCAGGACGGTTGCAACTTCGGGAAATGATTTTATGATTCGATCCTGCTGCTGCATCAGGGCAGTTGCCTGAGTGATGGAAATTCCTGGCAGCGCGCTCGGCATATAAAGAGCCGAACCTTCATAAAGCGCGGGCATGAATTGGCTGCCGAGCTTGAGATATAGAGGCACAGTCACCAAAAGAAAGACGACGTTCAGAGCAACCACTGTTTTCCAGTGCCGCAGGCACCAGCGTAAGACCGGAAGATACATCGCCTGGGTGATGCGGGCGGCTGGATTCTGGGATTCGGGACGCATCTTACCGCGGAGGAAGAGCGGCATCAGCGCCGGAACCAGTGTGATGGACAGCAGCGAAGAGAAGATCAGCGCCAGCGTCTTGGTCCAGGCGAGAGGGCGGAACATGCGCCCCTCCTGGGCTTCCAGGAGGAACACGGGCAGGAAGGAAACGACGATGATGATGAGCGAGTAGAAGAGCGCGGGCCCCACCTGTTGAGCCGCACCGATAAGGAGCGTTTTTCGCGTCGGCTCGTCCGGGGATCCGTCCCTTTCGGCGAGGCTTCGGTAGCCGTTCTCAACCATCACAATCGCTGCGTCGATGAGGACGCCGATCGCGAGCGCCAATCCACCGAGGGACATGATGTTCGAGCTGACATGCAGGAAGTACATCGGGATGAAGGCGGCGAGTACAGCTATTGGCAGTGTGAGGATGGGCACGAGAGCCGAGCGGAAGTGAAACAGGAAAGCAATGCTGACGAAGCTCACAATGACGGCTTCAACAATCAGATCGCGCTTCAATGTGTGAATGGACTCATCGATGAGGCCGGAACGGTCATAGGCGTTTACGATCTCAACGCCTGCAGGCAGAGAGGGAGCGATCTGCTTGAATCGCACTTTTACGGCGTCAATCACGTTGAGGGCGTTCATGCCATAGCGCATGACCACAATGCCGCCGACGGTTTCGCCCTGTCCCTGCCAATCGACGGCGCCGCGGCGAACATCGGGCCCGAATGCTACGGTCCCCAGGTCCTTCACCAGAACAGGTGTGCCGCTTTTCGTGGCGACCGGGACGTTTTCAAGATCACTCAGCGTTTTGAAGTAGCCCAGGCCACGAACCATATACTCGGCGCCATTCATCTCGAGCACGTCGCCGCCAACTTCGTTTGTGCTTTGGCGAACGCGCTCGGTTACGGTCTGTGCCGAGATTCCGTAGGAGAACAGCTTTGCAGGATCCAGATTGACCTGGTACTGCCGTACGAATCCGCCAATGCTTGCGACCTCCGCCACTCCGGGTACCGTCTGCAATTGATAGCGTAGATACCAGTCCTGGAGCGCGCGCAGATCCGCGAGGCTGTGCGTGTGCGAGCGGTCAACGAGCGCATACTCGAATATCCATCCTGCGCCAGTAGCATCCGGACCAATGGCAGGGTGCGCATCCTGCGGCAACCTGCCTGCAATTTGCTGAAGATACTCGGTGACGCGGGAGCGAGCCCAATAGAGATCAGTTCCATCGTCAAAGATGACGAACACGTAGGAGTCGCCGAACATGGTCTGCGCACGAACGGTCTTCACCTTGGGAGCTGCAAGCAGAGCAGAGACGATCGGGTAGGTTACCTGGTCTTCGATCAGGTTCGGTGGCTCGCCCGCCCATGGCGTGTGGATGATTACCTGAACATCGCTGATGTCGGGCAGCGCATCGAGAGGGATGCGACGCATCGACCAGATTCCGGCGATCAGCAACACGGTGGCCGCTATGAAGACGAGGACCGGATTTCGCGCACACCAATCAATCGTTCGAGCTATCATCACATGCCTCCACCGGTTGTCGCGCTCAGCTTGCTGGTTGCGACAACCTGGCCGGCACGCATCACTTCGACGGTCACCTGCCAGGTGCCGGCCATCGGGAAGTCGGCTTTGCCTTCGTAGATTCCGCCACCCCGATCGGTTAGCGAGGCATCTGAGTGCATTGCTGCCATTCCCATCTGGGGCATTGCAGGCATGAAGAGAACGACCTTGACCTGTGATCCACTGACCGGCTTACCGTCGGGTCCGGTGACTTTTACTTGTACGCCGTTGCTACCGACCCTGGGCGACGTGGGAGAAGTACTGAAATTGATGGAGAGCTTTTCCGCAGGCCTTGAACTACTGGCTACGGTCTCGGCTGGCGTTGCGGTGAAATTCTGCGAAGCTGCCTGGAGTTGTGCTTCGGAATCGATCAGGAAGTTTGCGGAACTCACGACGCGGTCGCCCGCTTTGAGCCCGGCGAGGATAACGATGTTGCCGTCGGCCTCCGGCCCGGTTGTTACCGTGCGTGGCTCAAGGTTTCCTTCTCCACGATCGAGGAAGGCCACCGAGCGCTGACCTGAGTGCAAGATTGCGGATGAGGGGACGACAAGCTGCCGACCGAGTTCTGCCGTTATGGCTACGTTGACGTACATTCCCGGCTTCAGCGCCAATCCGGAATTTCCCATCACAAGGCGAACGCGAACGGTGCGCGTTGCCTGATCCACTTGAGGCAGAATCTGATCGACACGCGCACTAAAGGATTTCCCGGGATAGGCGTCGAGGGTGACTTTGGCATGATCTCCGGGTCGTACGCGGCCGACGTCGTTCTGAGGGACATTCGCGTATACCCATACGGTGTTTAAATCGGCGATCGTATAGAGCTTTGTCTCCGGCTGCACGTAAGCATTTGGAAGGGCATTGCGTTCGGTGATGAATCCGCTCACCGGCGAGTACACGGTCAATTCCTTCTGTTCCTTGCCGGTTTTCTCGAGGTTTGAAATTTCTTCGGGCGCAACTCCAAATTGCTCCAGGCGCTGCGTAGCCGCCTGCACCATCCAACCGCTCTCCTGATGCGCCATCTCCGGCATGGAATCGCCGTGCGAAGTCTGCGAGAAAGCGCTTTGACTTTTGCGTGCGAGGAGATATTCCTGCTCGCTGCTGACGAGGTCAGGACTGTAGATGGTGAATAGCGGCTGACCTTTCCTCACGTACTGATATGTCGCGTTGACGAAGACCTTTTGAATCCAACCTGGGAAACGCGTCTGCACGCTGGCGAGTTTCTGTTCATTGATCTCAACGTTTCCGGGAACGTGAACGTCACTGCTTATGGTCTTCATTGCGGCCACGGCAGTGGTTACACCGATTTCCTGCATGCGCTGCGCCGACAACTGCACCGGAGCAAGCACCGGGTCGGTCCCGCCCAAGGGGAGCGTTTGCTTCGCGCCGGGCTCTCCCGGAGACGGTCCTCTTGCAATCACCGGATCGGCCACACTGGCGTTCATTGTCGGTGTCGCGTGATTGCGTTCAAGGATCAGATAGACGATCGCGGCGGTAAGAGCGATGCACAATGTTGCCATCCCTGCGATCGCAAGCTTGTAAGAGCTCGTCTTCATCACTTCACCTCCCTGCTGATGTGCAGCAGGTTTTCCAATGTCTGGCCGGTAACCATTTCCAACTCCGCGAGGCGCTCGTCAAACTCGCCCACAGCCTGCATACCCGCAAGATCGAGATCGACTACACGCATCTGGCTGTCGAGAAGATCGAGGAAGCCTGTCTTGTTGTTCTGGTAGGCAATCACGCTGGACTGGAGAGCGGCTTCTGCCTGCGGCTTCAGCTGCTTCTGATAGAGCAGAGCCATCTTCTGGGCTGCCTGTGCTTCGGCAAGCGCCTCGGCGATTTGCCCGCGGACAGAGTTCTGCAAGGCAGCCAGTTCGGCATCCTGTTCGGTTGCCTTTACCGCTGCCTCCGCAATTTCCGCGTCGCGCCTTTTACGGTTCAGCCATGGCAGATTCATGGAGCCTTCCACCATGTAGCTGTTGCGGAAGTCCTGGCCGGAGGGCATGAGCATGTAGCCGGCAGATAGTGTGAAGTCGGGCGTATATGCCTTTCGGGCAAGTTGCTGCTCCTTGTGGCTGCGCGCCGCGGCGGCCCTTGCTGCAACCAGATCAGGGCGAGTGTTCGACGCGATTGTTATCAGGGAATCGACCGTGGGCAGCGGGGCAAAGACCGCATGCTCACCACGGAGTTCGACAAGCTCTTCGGGGCTTCGCCCGAGCAGAGTGTTCAAGTGCGCACGAGCTACTTCGGCATCCCTGTTGAAACGGATCATGTGCTCGGCCAGCTGCGTCATCGCGATTTGCGCTTTCAGGATGTCTTGTTGCGGCACGCTGCCCGAGGTGTATTTGATACGCGCTGCGCTGATGGCATGCTGCGCAATTCCAACGTGTTGCTCGTGGATCCTTACTTCATCCTGAGTCAGCAGGAGGCCGAGGAAGGCTTTTCGGACCCGCACGGCAAGATCAAGGCGAACCTGATCGAGATTTGCCTGTGCCTGATCTACATCCGATTCAGCGACGCTGGCGCGCAGATCCCGCTTGCTTCGACTGACGAACGTCTGACTCAGACTGAACATGTTTTGCGCAGCGTTGTAGTCCCAGGGCTTCTTGAGCGGGACTCCCCACCCGCGATACATGGCCATGGGATCATCGAGCGCGCGGGAAATGGGCACATGGGCCTGCGCCATTGCCAGGCGCCGACGGGCGACTACGATTTCTGGATTTGCCTGCAGTGCGATGCGCTCCGCATCCTCAAGGCTGATGGGGACGGTGCTCGAGCCGGTTTGCGATGGCGACTTGAGCAGTGCGGCAATCGCGCCGAAGGCGTCCTCGCCGGTGCTTTCCTGTCCCCAGCTTGCTGCAGCGAGTGCGAACAAGCAGATGATTCCTGTACGTACGACGAACTTCATCTTTTCCCTCCCGCAGATTCGCGGAGAACGACGCGCCGATCGCAACGCGAAGAACTGACGAGCAGGTCACACGGGTGCGAGGCATGAGTGTCCGGATAAAAAGGAAAGGATGGTTCTAGAGTCTGAGGACAGATAGCCGTCCTGGAGATGGGTCGGCAGCCTCAAGAGATTGGAGTGGCAAATGGCTCGGTCCAGAATCGGTGATGACGGGAAGAGCCGATGTCTGGCAGGAGAGCGCAGAGTGCTCGAAATGTTCGGGCGCAGACTCTGAGGGGAGGGACGAAGGATTGTCTTTGGGAGCCAGCTGGCAGCAAGAACTTGCCATTGCGGCATCGCAGCCCTGCATCATCGCCGTACAGCAGTCATCGGACGAGTGCGCACCCGTAATCGACAAGCAGGCGAGCGCCGGAGTCGAGGTGCAAAAGAGCACCAGAAGCAGCATCAGGAGCGCGCTTTTTCTGCCTACTGTCATGATTCGTGCCAGTTTCAGAATCAACAATAGTTTATCGCTTGACAGTGATTTGTATCACTATCCCTGGTATGAGACGCCGCTTTCCAGCCATTGGTCACGGCTTATGAGGATTTCATTGGGATCGTAGTAAACTTCCCTCTCAGTCGTCTTCTTTTCCAGCTTTGAAATTACCTGCGGTCGGCAGGTGGTTTCGCGTCTGAGCGAATCTTTCAAAAATGCAGAGGGAAATGTATGCGGATTTGTTGTGCGGTTCGCCGCTTTGTGCCGGTGTTTTGGATTCTTTCTGGCTTGTTTGCGTCGGAGCTGGCATCAGGGACGGTTGCGCAGGGACAGGCCGGAACTGCGGCGACTGCAAAGCATCGAGGGTATTACACCTATCCGGCTATTCGCGGCGAGAACATTGTGTTCACGTCGGAGGGCGATCTGTGGGTGGTTGGTGTGAATGGCGGAATCGCGCGGAGGCTCACGTCGAATCCTGGGACGGAGTGGGCATCTGAGCTGTCGAGAGATGGGAAGACGGTGGCATTCAGCGCGAATTTTGAGGGTCCGACCGAGGTCTACACGATGCCGCTGGAGGGCGGGATCCCGCAGAGGCGAACGTGGGATGGGGATTCGCGGCCTGCCGGGTTTGCGCCGGATGGCCGGTTGATGGTTTCGACCTCACGGTACGCGACCCTACCCGGTTCACAGCTGGTGCTTGTGAACGATGTGGGAGCGCGCGAAATTGTGCCGTTGGCAGAGGCGGCGCAGGGGACGTATTCACCCGAGGACCACGATCTGTACTTCACCAGGTGGTTTCGGCAGCCGAGCGAGACGAAGCGTTACAAGGGCGGAACGGCGGAGAGCGTCTGGAAGTTCGATGGAAAAGGCGAGGCGGTGCCGTTGACGAGCGACTACGAGGGCGCGTCAACGCGGCCGATGTTCTGGAACAAGCGAGTGTACTTTCTGAGCGATCGCGATGGCGTGATGAATGTGTACTCAATGGGTGAGGACGGAAAGGGCGTCAAGCAGGAGAGTCACCAGAAGGAATTCGACATTTCGTCGGCAGCCATCGACGAGGGTCGGATTGTGTATGCGAGCGGAGCGGACCTGTGGCTGCTGGATCTGAAGAGTGGGAAAGAGCAGGTGCTCCCGATAACGCTGACTTCGGATTTCGAGCAGCTGCGGGAACACTGGGTGAAGAAGCCCTCGGACTATCTGACTGCTGTCCATATCGCGCCGGACGGAGGGAGCGCGGTGTTTACGGCGCGCGGAGAGGTATTCACCCTGCCGGTGAGGAGCGGGCGAATTGTGAAGGTAGCTGCGAATTCGTCAGTGCGATTTCGAGAGGCGCGGTTTCTACCGGATGGGAAGAGCATCCTCGCGCTGTCTACGGAGAGCGGTGAGACAGAGTTCTGGAAATTTCCCGCGAACGGGGAAGGCAAACCGGAGCAGTGGACAAACGATGCGAAGGTGCTGCGCTGGGACGGAGTTGTTTCTCCGGATGGGAACTGGCTCGCGCATCACGACAAAGACGAAAAGCTCTGGCTCTTTGACATAAAAGCAAAGAAGGAAAAGCTGATTGCGGAGTCGATGACGGGAGACTTCGGCGACCTGAAGTGGTCGCCGGACAGCAAGTGGCTGGCGTTTGTCCAGGCAGCGGCGAACCAGTTTGCGCAGATCAGGGTGTTGAATGTGGGGTCGGGAGAGATCAAGGAGATTACGTCGGACCGGTATGACAGCTTGAATCCGGTGTGGAGCTCAGATGGAAAGTGGTTGTACTTCCTTTCGGACCGGGCACTGAAGACGACGGTGCAATCGCCATGGGGGCCGCGGCAGCCGGAGCCATTTTTCGACCATCAGCTGAAGATTTACCAGCTGGCACTAGTTCCGGACCAGCGCTCGCCTTTCCTGCCGCCGGATGAATTGCATCCGGAAGGTGATACTGCAAAGGACGAGAAGAAAACGGACGACACGTCGAAGGATGTGAAGAAGGACGAGAAGAAGCCGGCTGAGACGGCGAAGAAGACGGATGACGAGAAAAAAGACGACAAGAAGAAGGACGAAAAGAAAGATGAGAAGAAGCCACCAGAGGTAAAGATTGATTTTGCGGAATTGTCCTCTCGCTTGACCGAGGTGCCGGTGCCGGCGGGCAACTACGGGAATCTGCAGGCTACGGAGAAGCGGCTCTGCTGGCTGAACGACGGGGACAATACGCATCAGCACCTGGCGCTGCAATGTGTGGATGTTGCGAACAAGGGCGATGACGTCGATAACGTGATCGGCGATGTGAAGGGGTTCGAGATTTCCGAGAACCGGAAGAAGCTTCTGGTGCGGAAGGGGGATGACTTCTACATTCTGGACTCGGACGTGAAGCCGGCGGCACTGGGCGATCCGAAGGCGCTGGCAAAGTCATCCATCAATGTTTCGCGGTGGTCGTTCTCGACAAAGCCGGTGGATGAGTATCGCGGGATATTTGTGGATGCGTGGAGGCTGGAACGCGACTACTTCTACGACAAGAACATGCATGGAGTGAACTGGACGGCGATGCGGGATCGCTATTTGCCGCTTGTGGATCGCGTGGCGAACCGCGATGAATTGAACGCCGTGATTGCGCAAATGGTTGGCGAGCTTTCGACGCTGCACACATTCGTGGTGGGCGGCGATGCTCGCAAGCCGGCGGACCAGGTGGATCTGGCATCGCTGGGGGCTCGTTTGCGGCGCGATGAGAAGGCTGGCGGGTTCGTGGTGGAGCATATCTATCTGCACGATCCTGATTTGCCGGAGATAGCACCGCCGCTGGCCAAGCCCGAGTCGCTGGTCCATGAGGGCGAGGTCATTGTTGCGATCGATGGTCAGGATGCGCTCGGCGTGACGGATGAGCGGGCGTTGCTTCGCGGCAAGGCAGGGACGCAGGTGATGTTGAAGGTGAAGGGGGCTGAGGGTAAGACGCGTGACGTGCTGGTGACGCCAATGAAGGACGGGGAGGAATCCCGTCTTCGGTATGCGGAGTGGGAGTACTCCCGGCGCAGAACAGTCGAGAAGGAATCGAACAACACGATCGGCTACGTTCATCTGCAGGCAATGGGCTCCAACGACATGGATCAATGGGCGCGGGAGTTTTATCCGGTTTTCGACCGGCAAGGATTGATCATTGACGTGCGGCACAACAATGGAGGGAACATCGATTCGTGGCTGCTTGGGAAACTGATACGCAAGGCGTGGTTCTACTTCCAGCCTCGGGTGGGGAGCCCATCATGGAATATGCAGTACGCTTTCCGCGGTCATATCGTGGTTCTTTGCGATCAATCGACGGCTTCGGATGGCGAGGCGTTCACTGAGGGGTTCAAGCGCCTGGGCCTCGGCAAGGTGATCGGCATGCGGACGTGGGGCGGAGAGGTATGGCTGAGCTTCAGCAATACGCAGGCGGATAACGGGATCGCCTCAGCGGCGGAACTTGGTGTGTACGGGCCGGAGGGAAAGTGGCTGATCGAGGGACACGGAGCGGAGCCGGACATCACAGTGGATGATCTGCCGCACGCCACATTTGCGGGGAATGATGAGCAGCTGCAGGCTGCTTTGAAACTGCTGAAAGATGAAATCAAGGCGGATCCGCGACCTGTGCCGCAACATCCGGCTTATCCGGACAAGTCGTTCAAGGGCGTGGGGAACTAGAGGAAGCTCAAGCGAGTGGCATTGGCTAGTCAGGCGAGTGACGGGCAACTGCGGGTGTTTCGACCTCGGTCGCTTTGCGACCTGCGCTCAACATGACAGTCGGTGTTGAGGAGCGAGCACCGTCGAAATGCAAGAGACGAAGCAAGCCCTCCTTCCAGAAAAGACGATGCTGCCATGCGAACAAGGCCAACCCAGGTCTCAGAAGCGAGACCTGGGTTGGCCTGTTTAATTGGTTTGTATTTGGATTATTCGCCCTTGTCGGTAGCAGGGGCGGGGTGGATCACACGGTAGGTTGAACCGCCGCGGGACCAGACGAGTAGAAGAACGTCTTTGCCATCGGGAACGCCGCGGACACTGTTGGCGAACTGCTCAGCACTCTGTACAGGCTTGCGGTTGACCTCTTCGATGACATCTCCGGGAGAAAGGCCGGCATCGTCGGCGGGGCTTGCAGGGCGGACGCTTTGTACCGCGGCTCCGTGGACCTGCGACGGGATGTTCATCTGCTCACGAAGATCGTCATTGAGGTCTCCAACGGAGACGCCGAGCCGGCCTTTCTTCTGCGATCCGTTGTCACTGTTTTCGGCAACCTGCTTTTCGCCTTTGAACTCGCCAACTTTCACGGTGAGGGTCTCAGGCTTGCCATCGCGGAGAATGCCAAGTTTGATGTCGCTTCCGGGGGCTGTCTGACTGACGACGACCTGGAGCGCTCCACCGTTCTTGATTTTTGTTCCGTTGAGTTCGCGCAGCACGTCGCCCCGCTTGAGTCCGGCCTGGCCCGCCGGCGAATCCGGAACGACCTGACTGACGATGGCTCCCGTGGCATCGGGCAGGTTGAAGAAGTTGGAGTTGTCGGGTGTGACGTCGTTCATGCTGATGCCGAGATAGCCGTGATGTACAGTGCCGCTCTTGATGATGGATTCGGCGGAGGCTCGGACGATCTGCGTAGGAATTGCGAAACCTGCTCCGGCGAAGGATCCATTGTTGGTGATGATGAAGGTGTTGATGCCGACGAGTTCGCCGTGGGCGTTTACGAGCGGTCCACCCGAGTTGCCCTGATTGATGGCGGCGTCGGTCTGAATGTATGCGCCCGGCTTGCGCGGGTCATTCGAGTAAGGGTTGGGGCGGTCAAGCGCGCTTACGATGCCCCGGGTGACGGAGAACTGGAAGTATCCGAAGGGGCTACCGAAGGCAAGCACAGTTTGGCCTGGACGCAGTTTCGTTGAATCTCCCCATGCGATCGAGGTGAGATTCTTGCCGTCGATTTTGATAACGGCGAGGTCGTTTAGTTTGTCGACGCCAATGAGTTTGGCGGGAAGAACGCGGCGATCGTTGAGCGTGACCTTGATCTGCGTGGCATCGTTGACAACGTGATTGTTGGTGACGATGTAGCCGTCTGGCGAGATGATGATGCCGCTGCCGATGCCGTGCTCGACCTGCGGCTGCTGGCCGCGTCCCATCGGACCCATGGGGCCGAAGAAGCGGCGGAATTCGGGCGGAATGGAGTTGGGCGGAATGCTGTTGCCATGTCCATTGCCACTGCCGTTATCGTTATTTGGCGAGTCGTCATCATCATTGTCGGAATCCTGGCCGTTCACGCGGGCGGTGACGGAGACATTGACCACGGCTGGAGTGACGCGGGCTGCAACCGCTTCAACTGCGTTGTCGAGTGCGACAAGAGAAGATACGTTGTTATCGTCCATGGGAGCGGCGGCATCAAGTCCGCCGATGTGCGCGGCCGCCTGCGCGGTGTGGCCGACGATGAGTGTGAAGCCCAGAAGGACGGAGGCGGCCGCAGCGGCTGGTGCTCCGAACTTTTTCGACCTAGCTATTAATGAATTAGTTGATGCTGGCATGTGCGTTTCTCCGTTGATGCGTGAAGTTGAACTTACAGTTGAATTACGAACCAGCCATCGCGAACCGTCGTGGTTGGCGGCTGAGTGGAACTTGAATTCGGGTTTGCAGGCACCACGCGCAGGATCAGCTGCGTGACGGTGAAGTGATGCGTTGGAGTCACGGGCTCATTCGGTGCGCTGAGTGATTGAGTGGGCGGAGTGGCGCTGGCGGACGTGTTGGCATTGCCTGCATGCAGATTCTGGACAGGCTCGCCCGGTTGCTCAAAGTCAGAGATGGTTTGAGGAATGCGGCTCACCAAGCTCTCGCGCCATTCTGTGACGACCAGCCATTGCTGAGGCGGCGGGCCGGACTGGATTACGCGATCGCCGAGTTGGTCGGTCTGGGCGACTTGCTGCGCACTCGCTGGTGTCCCAGAGATAGCCGGCCGCGAAGCTGATGCGGGTCTTGCTGTTTTGCGTTTGAAGACATGCGAAGAGGTGCGTGACGGCTCATCTGGTAAGGCCACCATTGCAGGCACCGCGCTGTAGGGTGCGAGAAGGTTCCGTTTTTCTTCGGCGTTCTCGCTGGCGAGTAGCGCGTCAAGTTGAACCTGGCGTGCGGGAGTCATTGCCTGGGTATTCTGCTTGGGCACAAAGGCGATGAGCTGAGGGGTGCGAGCCATCTCGATGGAGCCAGCGATCAGTATTGTGCCGAGGGTTGCAAGCAGCGCGCCCGCGGCGGTTTTGCCCATGGCGCGGTTGTGGAGCAGAATGCGATGAACGCGGTCAACAAGTTCGGACCGGCGATGCCATGCGCCGAGAGATAGGGCTTCGGCACGACGTTCAAGACGACGCTCGGCCAGGCTGGCCAGGCAAGCGGCGTACGCTCGTGGTGCGTTGGTAAGGCGGACGACGCCTTCGTCGCATGCCATCTCGCGTTCACGGCAGAGACGATGTTCTGCCCATGCGAGACCGGGATTAAGCGGGAAGACGACGAGACAGAGTTTCTGAATGAGATTGGTCCAGTCGTCGGCGCGGCGAAGATGTTCCGCTTCATGGAGGACGATCTGATCGAGTTCGCCGGGCGTGAGACGCGAGAGCAGCCAGTCGGGGATGAGAATGCGCGGCGAGAGGAATCCGATCACGCTGGGCCGGTCGAGCATCTTCGTTGTGCAGATGCCTATGCGACGACGGCGAAGATGACTAAGCGGTGTTGAGTGTGAGCCCTTAATCTGTGCGGGCTGGGCGGCCTTCCACAACCGCCAGAGCCGGATGGAGTGCATGGCGAGAGCCGCCATGCGGAGGAGGGAAGCAGCAAGCCACAGTGCCGCGATCGCGAATCCCCAGCGGGAATCGAGCTGAAAAAGTGGATGTGGTGTGGCGCTGTCGACGACAGAACTGGAAGCGGAAGCATTCGCTGCGTTGCCGCTGAAGTGAACAAGTGGGAGCAACGACAGCGAGAGAGAGAGGATGAATCCCCCGCTCCAGAGTGCGAAGCGATGCGCGGCTGAAATTCGCGGCATCAGGCGCGTTGCGATCTCAAGGACGCAGACGATCACAGCTCCCTGCCAGGCAGCGGTGATGAGCGTAGCGCCGGCAGCCGATGCGAAAGACTGCGTATGGGCGGCGAGCCAGGCGAAAGCTGCGGGAGCTGTAACGGCGAATTCAGCGGCGATATACATGGCTAGATTTCGTCAACCTCGTCGGGACCGGCGGCGTTGATGGCCGCTTTAAGGCGATCGAGTTCTTCGCGGGAGATTTCACTGTCGCCCAGGAGCGAAAGCAAAAGCTGCTCTCTCGAGTTGCCGAAGAATCGGTTGAGGATATGCCTCACCTCTGTGCGGCTGGCTTCGTTCTCGGCGATGAGAGGACGGTAGATGAATGCGCGGCCCTCCTGGCGATGGTCTACATAACCCTTCTGCTCAAGAATGCGGATTGTGGTGAGAACGGAATTGTAGGCCAGGGATTCGCCGTCGGGCATGGCCGCGACCAGGTCGTTGACCGCCGACTCTCCGCGCCGCCAAAGGATCTTCATGAGCCTGAGCTCGGCTTCGGTTAACGTGTTTGATTTCTTCGGCGGCATGGTGTAAATCGCTGATTCTAAGGTCTTGGTCGTGTTTTTGATTCTTCCTTCAACCTGATAGACGAGCAACTAATGGATTAGTTAACACTGCGGGGCGGGAAATTTCAAGGGCAGCCAAATAAGGGCAGGTGCGGGGAGCAGGCATCTATAGTGGTGGAGTTGCCGAGCCGCTTGGGAATGCGCTGCGCTCGTCGCGCGTCTCGACGATAAGGCCGAATCTCTTCAGGAGGAGCAGGATGGGGACGATCTCTGAAAAGGATCTGAAGTCGAAGCTGGTTTCAGTTCCGGACTGGCAGGTGGAGTCGGGTGAACTGGTGCGGACCTTCTTGTTCAAGGATTTCCGAGGGTCGCTGAAATTTGTGAACGAGGTTGGGGAGTTGGCGGAGCAGGCAGGGCATCATCCGGATATCGATATTCGCTATAACAAGGTTCGGCTGGCACTGGTGACGCACGATGCGGGTGGGATTACCGAGAAAGATTTTGACCTGGCGGCGAAAGCGGACAAACTCTGCTGAAAACGGACTGAGCGATCGGTGACTGTCCAGATATGGACAGGCGAGAGTTGAAAGCGGACGCTGCAAGTCTGCCATCTACAGACAACGCAGGAATAGCGCCGCTGAATGTGGAGCATGAGTTGCTAGTCTCTCGGGGTGAGCTTGTCGCGCGGCTTCCTCCGAATTCGCAGGTCAGTAAAAGCCTTTGCGCGAGCACCGGGTCTGGCTTGCGTTCTGCTGCTCACGATTGCGCTTGGGGTGGGAAGCAATGCCGCGGTCTACGGGTTTCTCCAAGGCCTCATTCACCCGGCATCTGCGATTCGCGTGGATGACAGGCTGGTTTCAATCTTCGGGCGAGATCGCTCGCGCAACGCGGGCCCGCTTTCGCAAGTTGAATACCAACGGCTGAAAAACAACAGCAGACTGTTCGAGTGGGTGGGCTCTGCGCGAGTCGGACCGCGGGTGGTGCACTCCGGCGAACACACCGCGATTGTGAGTGTCGCGTCGGTCACGCGGAACCTCGCGGCGGTGTTATCGCTTCCATCGAGTAACGGGGCGGTGATCAACTCCCACATGTGGGCCAGCGAATTCGACGGAAGGGCGGGTGCCGTGGGTTCCAGGATCCGGATCGACGGGACCGACTTCATTGTCACGGGAATCGCGCCTGACCGGCTCGAGGGTTTGTACAGCGATCAGGCAGTCGATCTGTGGATTCCCGCTGACGAAAAACTTCTAGACCGGGACAACGCGGAGAAGCGCGACTTATGGGTCGTGGCGCGGCTTCGGGAAAATGTCTCTTTTGATTTAGTACAGGAAGCTGTTGGTTTCAGCATCATTCAGTTTACGGGGCTTGCGCCGAACATGGCTCGAGGGCTGTCGAGAGCAGGGTTGTTTCTGTCGTTCTCGGCGGCAGCCGTGTTTCTGGTTGCGTGCATCAACGTTGCTTCGTTTCTCTAGGACGGGCGTTGCGGCGGTCGCACGAGACTTGCCTACGCATCGCGCTGGGAGCGACAAGAAGTGAACTGCTGCAGGATTTGTTTGCGGACAGTGTAGTGATCGCGATTGCCGGCGGATTCCTGGGATTACTGATCGGAGTGCTGACCGCGCGCGCCCTTCCGTCTTTGCTTTTCGAAGGAGATGCGCAACGTGTCAACTTTGCGCCGCATCTGTTTCCCATCTGCGCCGCGTCCCTGGGGTGCGTTGTTGTAGTGGTGATCTGCGGGATGTTGCCGGTGGTGGGTACGGTGACGAATCGACCCTGGATGGTGCTTCAGCGTGAAACGGGGTCGCCTTCGAGATTGATTCTGCGGCTGCGATCGGCGCTTGTGGTAAGTCAGATCAGCGTATGCTGCACGCTCGTGGTGTGCACCGCGGTCTTGATGGCAGGGCTACACTCGGCTCTGCAAACGAGCGCGGGACATCGTCTGGGTGATCCGGTTCTTTTAACCGTTCAGGCGCAGCCGCTCCAAGGCCCCGAGGTCGATGCCGGATACTTTGCGAATGTTGAACAGAAGGTGCGGTCGATTGCTGACCTACAGCCGCTGGCGTGGACCGAACGGCTGCCGGGCAATCAACCGACGTGGCAGAGCTTCAGAGTTCAGCGATCGTCTCCAACATATCGCGACGTGGCGATGGACATTTCGTGGCTGACGCCAGCGTCGTTGCAATCGCTGGAGAACCTGCCTGTGGCCGGGAGGATGTTTGGGATCGGCGATCAGGGGCGCAGAGTTGCTGTTGTAAACGAGAAGGCTGCGGCCGGTCTTTATGGAAAGCAGACGGCAGGGATCACCGTGCGGGACCCAGCGGATGCTCCGATTGAAATCATCGGCGTTGTGAGAGAAGCAAGGAAGGAGGGAAAGATAGAACAAGGGAAGCCACCTGATAGGAAAAAGCAAATAAGGCCGACCATCTACTACGGATATCTCAATCAAGCAGAGGCGCCCGGCACTGTTCAGGGTGCGAGATTTCGTATTCCTGATCTAGCGCCGCTATCGAAAATTCAGTTGAATGCGAATGTGGTTTCGTCGAGCTATTTTCGTGCACTCGATATGCCGCTGATGGCGGGGCGGATGTTTGGCGCTGAGCGGGTCGCGGGCGAGAGTCGTGTCGCGCTGGTCAACCAGGAGGCGGCCGAAGTTTATTTCAATAACAATGCGCCTGGCTCGAGCGTGATCGATGACAGCGGCGTGCGGACGGAGATTTTGGGCGTCGTAAAATCGCAGACCCTTGGATCATTCGAACAACACATAGAGCCTACGATCTATCTCCCGATGTGGCAGGATTGTCCGGCGCGGATGACGATGATGCTGAAGACCGCGAAGTGGAGTAAGAAGATGGCGGCCGATGTGAGGAAGATGATTGATGGTGTGCCTGGAGGAAGTCCGGCTCCGAGTGCTGTGACGACACTTAATGAGCAACTTGAGCAATCCGGACTTGCAGCATTGAGAATTGCAACACTGATCGGCGGGGCCTCGGCAGCGATTGCTTTGCTGCTCGCGCTTGTTGGATTGTTGAATGCTCAGGGAGATGCCGAGCGTCAGCGGCAACGCGACAGGGCACTTCGCATTGCTCTCGGAGCTCAGCGGTGGCGAATTGTGATGCTGGTCTTAAAGACATCAGGCAAGCTTGCGTCTCTTGGAGCGGCGATCGGGGGTCTGCTCTCGCTAGCGGTTGTGCGATTCCTGATCGCCGATGTTGCGATGACAGCTTCGCCACCGCTGGAAGTATGGCTTTTCGCTGCGCTGTTGCCGGTTGCGGCAGTGGTGATGGTGAGCCTTATACCGGCTGCACGTGCCTCGGTGATTATGCCGTCGGCGATCATGCGCGATATGTAGACCGGAGCCCGGCAGCCTGGTTGGTTCTCTATCCCATGAAGCCGAGGTAGGGGCTTGTTCCGAAGTTGCCGAAGTTGGGGAAGATCGTTTTGATCTGTCCGTCGGAGAGTCCGAACCATCTCGCAAGAGTGCCTGCGTATTGATCCACCGACGTGGTTGGGATCAACCTGCCCGCTCCTAGATCGTCGGCCTGGTTGGCGCCGACCACGGGATAGGCGCCGTACATGTCCTGGCCGGCGACGGAGCCGCCAACGACGAAGTGGTGGCTTCCCCATCCGTGATCTGTGCCGTCGCTGTTCGATGTGAGCGTGCGGCCGAAGTCGGAAGCTGTAAAGGCGGTGACCTGATCGCCCACGCCCATGGCGACCATCTGCGCGTCGAAGTATTCGAGCGCTGATCCGAGCTGCGAGAGAAGGCGCGCATGCTGCTCGGCCTGTCCATCGTGGGTGTCAAAGCTACCTAACTGCACGTAGAAGATCTGGCGGTTGACGCCGAGGCTGGCTCGCCCCGAGATGATACGAGCCACAGTCTGCAGAGAGACGGCGAGATCGTTGTTTGTGAGCTTATTGGTGACGGGGTCGAGGTACTGCGGCGGATCGGGTACACCGCGGACGCCGGCAGCGGCCATCGCCGTGGCAAGTGTCTGTTGAGCCTGGATGGAGCGCTGCACGACTACTTCGTATTCCTTGGCGAAAAGGTTTGTCTCATCGGCAGAAAGAATCGACTGAAGTGCACTCGATCCGGCGGAGTTGCCGAAGAGTGGATTGGCGGTGCCGTAGATCGGAATCGGTCCTGCGGAGGTGACGTTCAACTGGTAGGACTGTTCTCCTGACAGGAACAGTGCGATCCCCGATGTGGAGATGCAGGTGAACATGGAGTTGGAATTAACCTTCATGCTCTCGATCACATCGGCGACCGCCCCGCCCCAACCGACGTGTTCGGAACTTCCGCCGTTGGAAGCAATGGCCTGCCAGGCTGCGGTCTGGTCGAAGTGAGAGAACAGAGATGCGGGCAGCGGAACGGAGTTGGAGTTGATCTGCGATTTCGTGGCAGGAGCGATCAGTGTTCCCGTGTTGGCGACCACGGCGGCGCGTCCGGCATTGAAGAGATTCTGCAGGCCGACCAGGGAAGGGTTCAGCGCAAAGGTGCGGCCGTTTTGCGATGTCTTCGGCATGATGGGCAGCAAATCGGCAAGCGGGTAAGCGAGTCCTGCTGCGCCGGACCGTGCCTGCGTGAATGCGCTGAAGGAGGTCGGATCAGTCGCGATCACGGTTCCATGTCCGTCGTTGCCACCTTGCAGGAAGACGCAGACGAGTGCGCGGTAGTCGCTAAGGCCGGTGCTCTGCGCCATGGCGGCGAGAGAGTTCAGGCCGATGAGGAACGGGCTCGCGTAGAAGCCTGCCATGGAAGTCAGCGATGCAGTCCTGAGAAACGATCGCCGCGAATGATCAAACTTGCACATGCTTTGCTCCTAGTACTGCGCGCAATACGATGGCGACGCGAGAGTGAGAAATACGGCTGTTCTGACGCGAGCGGCCAACGCGGCATTGATCGCGTTCTGATCGCCAGCCGGAACCGGAACCGCGCTTACAGCGCTGAGAATCTGGCTGTAAAGTGTGCTGTCCATCTGACCAGACATGAGCAGCAGGTTGACGCGATCGACGAGCGCGCCAGGGTTTCCGGCGATGTTCATCTCCGCCGCATAGCTCGAGAAGATGTCAAAACCGTTGGTTGAGTCGGAGCTCACGGCGGTCTGCATGTAGTTCAAATAGCCGACGACCGATGAGACGTTTGTCATCTGGAACTCTGGTCCGGTCATTCCGGCTTGCTCAATGGTGGTGCCGGGAGGAACATAGCCCGGCGCGAACCAGTTGAAGACTGTTGGCGAGCGGAGTGTCATCTGACCGAGGCCCCAGATCGGGTCTTCGGTGCTTCCGATCCAATATCCGCCAGTGCGAGACTGTGCCGTGAATGCGCGGGCCCAATGCGTATACCTGAGCAGCGCTTCACGGACTTTGCCGAACTGAGGGTTGCTAGCGCCGGCTACCGTATCGCGAGCCTCGGTGTCCATCAGGATCGCTGTCACCACTGCCTTCAAATCTCCGCGCACGCCGAGGCCGTTGTCCTTGAAGACGGCAGCGACGCGGCTGACATATCCAGGACTGGGGTTGCTCGTGACCAGGTGCTGGATCATCTGCTTGGAGAAGAAGGCAGGCAGGTTCGGGTGATTGAAGAGCGTGTCGAGGGCGATCTTCAGATCGCCATTCGGATCGGGTGAGCCGCTGGAGGGAATTGTGACTCCCAGGAAAGCTTTCTGGGCAGTGGAGTGATGGCTGGGGTAGCTCTGCATGGGTAGCAGATCTTCGCCAACTCCCGGTCCCACATACATGCAGCAGTCGGACCATGCGGAGTCCGAGGTGTTTCCAGGGACATTCCAACTGAAGCCGGTAAATACTTTGGCGAGTCCCATCACGTCAGTGTTGGAATAGGTCGGAATCGGTTTGCCCGTGCCATCAAGTTTCTGCGTGCCATCGTCATTGAGCTGATAGAGGCCGATGGTAAAGAGCTGCATCACTTCGCGAGCGTAGTTCTCATCGGGATCGGTGTTGGCATTGCCCTTGTCATTACCCTGCATGGCGAGCCACTGGCCCATCATCGGGTTCAGGGTCACGTCCTGAAGCAACTGGCGGAAGTTGCCAAAGGCGTCCGCGGCGAGAGTGTCATAGTAGTGCGCGGCGCCACGCGGCATATTCATGACGCCGGTAGAGGTCATGGAGATCACGAGCATCTCGTGCAGCGAGTAGGCGACGCGCTGGCGTAACTGATCGGGCGCTGTGAGACTTTGCTGCCAGAAGGCGTTCTCCGGGTAGTCCTGGCCCTGATTGTTTTCGAGAAACATTGCGGCATTGCACTTCACGTCGCCGGAAGCGCAGGCGGGCTGAGTATTGACGATCAGGGCCTGTTCAACGCCGGGTGTCAGGAGGGATTGCGGCGCAGCAAACTGCTCGTTGAGCCATGGCTGGTATCCGATGAGAGAAAGATGGTGGATGTCGGCATCGGTAGCGCCAAAAGTCGCCTGGTCCAAGAACCGCGCGGCGTCCTGCGGCGAGACGATGGGCACGGGGGGAGTGCCATTTACGGTCCCGATCAAATCCGCAGAGGTCGCGGGTCCAGGACTCGGGTTCAGTACCTGCAAGTCGAGGTTCCCTGGCTCAGAGGGACTGATGCTTGCAGTCAGTTGCGTGCCGCTGTTGAAGGTGGTTGACACCGCCGCTCCATTCATCAAAACCTGAGCGCCGTTGATGAAGTCGGAGCCGGTAAGGACGATGGTTGTCGCCGGCGGACCTGGATTCATGCTCAAAGGTGTGGCTGAGGTGAGGACCGGAATTGGATTCAGTACGGAAATGTTCTGACTGACCGAGATCTTCGGATTGTCGACACTGGTTGCGGTCAGAGTCACCACATTGTTGGGCGTCGGAACTACGGGTGGGGCATGGTACGTGATGCTTCCGTCAGAGTTCGATGTAGCAGTGCCTATGGTGGAGTTTCCACCACTGATGCCGTTCACTGTAAGCGTGACGGCTTTGTTGATTGTCCCGGTCACATCGAGGCCGAGGTTGAGTGAGTTTCGCACACGGACATCGCTTCCGTTGTATGCCTGCAGCTTCAACTCCACTTGCCCAGGCCCAACCTGTACCTGCACAGTCTTGGAATTGGCGGAGCCGGGATCTGGATTGCTGACGAGGAGCGGGAAGGTGCCGGGATTTGCGGCGGGAATGATCGCCTCGAGGTGAGTGCTGGAGACGTAGGTAGTGTCGACAGCCTTTCCGTCCCACATCACCTTGGCGCCATAAACAAATTTGGATCCGGTCACTGCGACCTGCGTATCTCCTTCCGGAAAGCCGGATGGCGTCAAGGCGTTGACGACCGGTATGGGATTCCAGATTGCGAGCGTTACCGTTCCCTTGGGGTAATCGGGATGAGCGACCGAGGCGCTTGTGATTGTGACGGAGTTGGGAATGGGCACGATTGTTGGAGCGGTGTAGATGCCCGCGCTGTCGATGGTGCCAAACTTCGCGTCGCCGCCGGGCACTCCGTTGACATAGAACGCGAGCTTGGTGCCGTCGAATTGCGTGTGTGTTCCGAGTTGGGCGGTCTCGTTGACGCGAAGCGAATTCACGGGAGCTGAGATCGCCGTGAAGCTGCTTGGGTCGCCAATCGTGATACTGGAGCAGCCGCTCATAAACCATGCGGCGGCGATGCTCAGTGCCAAGGCTGGAAGCTTGAAACTAAATAAACGTTCAGGGCGTGCCTGCAAGGAATCTCCTCGTGCGGGGAAGACAAGAGATCACTGCGATCTACATAATCAGCTGTTTTGTATTATCTTTGCGCGAGAATACCGGGCTAGCGCCGAGCAACAAACATGTTTTTGGGAATTCGTGGTTACCGCCCGGGTACAAAGGTCCTAGAAGCCATTTGCCCGATCAGGGTGGGGCACAGGCATTCGGCAAGCTCTCAAGAGCGCCTATCCGATAACGGGCGACTCTTTGTGCCTGATGAATCTGCTTGGGGTAGTTGCAGCTGGGAGATATCAGGGGCGAAGACTAAGCGATGGCGGAGTCGGAGCCCTTCTCGTCTTCTGATTCCGAACTGGCGGGATCTTCGGAATTCACGAGATGAATCACGGATTCGGCTCGTGCCTTCCCTGTCTCGAGCTCGATGATTCGATTGAGCAGGTTGCACTTCAAATCGACAAAAGCAGCGCCCTGTTTGTCGATCGTGGGGTCGGCTTCGAGTGTCTGGATTGTTTTGCGCAGTACGTCTGCGGTTCTTCTGAAAGCTGTCTGGCGACCCATCACGGCTCCGGAGCTTAAACTAAGGCTCGCATCTTCTTGGATGCCTGCACAGGTTGGTTAAGAAGCCCGAAGTGGCTGAAAATGGCGGTTTTCCGGGTCGGTTTGCACCTTGCCGGACCTCGCAACTCGCGTTGAAAGCCACTCAAGTATCTGTTCTCACAGATACTTACGAAAACGTATACAGCTGAAAAACCGCTCCTTGCAACGGCAATCTTGCGGGGAGAGCCTGAATTGCAACTAAATCGCTGTATTTTGGTGAAAAGGCGGCTTTTTTGCGGCTGCGGAGAGCTGTTTGTCGTCTAATGGACATAGATGAGCACAGTTTCCGCCATTCGTGCGCTTTTCACCGCGGCGGCTCCGTCCGTAACAGACGAGCAGGTTCGACAGGAGAATCTTGCTGTTGCGGAAGGGCTTAAGCGCCGGGATGCCGCGCTGCTGGATGAGCTCATTGTTCGGTTTCAGCACCGTCTGCTGCGGTATTTGCTTTTTCTGACAGGGAACCGCGAACAAGCCGAGGACCTTTTTCAGGAAGTGTGGATGCGCGTCCTCACTCGCGGATCGCAATTCAATGGGAAGTCTCGATTCGAGACATGGCTGTTTACGATTGCCCGGAATCTAGTGATCGACCAGCGCCGGAAGCGGACCATGTCGAGCCTTGATGAGCTTTTCGAGGCGGGAGGCGAGGACGACCGTCCGCTAGCTTTTGAGGTGGCTGATCAGGGGCCTGGTCCCTTCGACCGGTTATCGAACGTTGAAGATCGCGAGCAAATTTCGGCCGCTCTCCTTCAGCTCGATACGCTCTATCGTGAAGTACTGGTGCTGAGATTCCATGAGGATCTTTCCCTGGAGGAGATTTCCAAGGTTACGCAGGCTCCTCTCTCGACTGTGAAATCACGGCTCTATCGCGGAATGGCTTCGATCAAGCCCCGACTCGAGCGTGTTCAGAACCGCCGTGCGGAGGTAGTGTGAGCTCTTCCGGGTCGATGGCGGGCAATCACAAGCCATCGCAGAGCGATCTAATCGGAGCCGTGTCTCGGACACAGGGCGATCGCGACAGGTCCGTAGCTGACAAGACGCGCCGGGTGGTCATGGCTTCAGCGGGAGTCATGCAGGAGCAGCAGGCCGGGCGGAAAAAGATACGTGCGTGGGCCATCGCTGCAGCGCTTGTGGTGTTTTTCATCGTGGCGCCTCCCCTGTGGTGCCTGGCTGAGACCCTTATCGAAGAACAGCACCTGACCAGCACTTTTGGCGAGATTGCGATCTGGAGCTTCTTCTCGATTACTGCGCTTCTGGGCGCGGCGTTACTTGCGGGATGGCTTCGCCGCAAATCTTAAGGTGTTCCGGTCTATACTTGGCGCAACTTCAGCGACCGCAGTTCCGTCCATCTAACAGGATCAGGCTGCTCTGATTTGGCAAGTCCCACCCCAATGAGGGTGTTTGAGTCATGCGAGAACCCGAGACGATCAACCCGAATGAAGACACACGGCTTGTGCCGATGTGGTCTGTTGCCACAGCGGCTGCGGCCTTTGTGCTGGTTGAGTATTATTTCTGGATTGTCTTTCCCAAGTCACAGCACCACCCCATGCCGCTGGGTCTGCGTGCATACTTCGACATCACCTGGGGGTTGCTCGCTGCTCTCTATGTACTGATGGTGGGATACATCAGCAAGGACGCGCCGCGACGCGCGATGAGTTCGCGGTTCTGGATGCTGATCTGTTTCGTGATGCCCGGTGGTATCGGCGCGGTGCTCTACTTCCTCCTGCGGGCTCCTCTCGTATCAACTTGCCCGGCGTGCGGCACTCATGTGCAAAGCGACTTTCACTTCTGCCCGCAGTGCAATTACCAACTCACTGCCAGTTGCGGAAACTGCTTCCGAACTGTTCGGCCGACCGATCAATTCTGCACGCGGTGCGGTCACGAACTCGAACGCGACCACATGCCTTCCCGTCTTCGCGTCCACGCGGGTGGCGACTAGGTTTTCCATCCCTTCGTTTCGCAATTCACAGCGCGTCTTGCCCCGCTCAGCCCGCATGCGATTGACCCTCCACCTTGCGGCTACCTACAATCAAGCTTCGGCTTGCCGGCAATGACGATATCCGCCTTAATTATCGATGACGAACAACTGGCCCGGGATGAGCTGGCCTATCTGCTTCAGGCCGCACCCGACGTCGATGTCGTCGCGCAAGGCGCCAACGGAATCGAAGCCGTGGAACTGATTGAAGAGCATCATCCCGACATCGTTTTCCTTGATGTTCAGATGCCTGGTCTTGATGGCTTCGGAGTAATTCAGCGGATCATGGATCGCCATCGCAAGCTCAAGGACAACCCGAGCTGGCAGCTCCCGCAATTTGTGTTCGCTACTGCTTATGATCAGTATGCGGTTCGTGCGTTTGACGTCAACGCAGTGGACTATTTGCTCAAGCCGTTCGATCGCGTTCGGATCGACAAGGCCTTGGAGCGAGCCCGCGCGCGCATGAGCAATACGGCCGCAGGAACGCAAGGCGAATCGCCGATCGAGTCGCAGCTTGACGCGCTTCTTCATCTGTTGAAGAACAATTCACAGGGAGGGGGGCGCGGCGCGCAGCCGGCCAAATTGATTGTGCAGGCAGGAAGCCGTCTTCTCCTCGTAGATCAAGCGGAGATATGCTTCGCAGAGATCGACGAGGGCGTGATCAGGGTGGTTACGCAGCAGTTTGAAGGTCAGTCGAAGTGCCGGACGATCGAAGAGCTTCTGGATCAACTGGATCCCGGTATATTCTGGCGAGCTCACCGCAGTTTCGTGGTGAACATCAACCAGATTCGCGAAGTTGTGCCCTGGTTCAAGTCGACATATCAATTGCGGATGAGTGACAAGAAGCAGACGGAAATTCCCGTTAGCCGGGCGCAGACTAAACGGCTTCGTGAGCTGTTCAACCTTTAGAATTCGGAAGCCCTTTGCGGCTAGTCGTAGCGCTCGAAGATAATCTGCTTGCGGTGCCACCCGTAGCTCGATAACTTTTCGCGAACTCCAGCCACCATATTGTTCAGGCCGCAGATGTACGCGTAGACATCGAACTTCAGTTCAGACGGAAGAATGTTTGGGTCGGGCGGCGGCACCGGCAAAGTGATCCCGAGCCTCGCAGCACGTTCCTCCACGATTCGCGCCACGTGGTCCTGCACGTATCCACGAAGTCCCTTCCAGCTCTCATCGGCACGGCTCAATGTCGGCAAGTAGTGGAAGTTCGGCTTGCGCGCTGCGAGAGCCTCGAACTCTTCGCGGTAATAGAGTTCGCTTTCATGGCGCGTGCCGTAGACCATCCAGATATCTTTGCCCTCGCTCCGATCCAAACCCGCATCCGGGCCGGTCTCCGGGAAGAGCCATTGCGCGTAGCCACGCATAGGAGCGATACCTGTTCCGGTAGAGATGAAGATCGAGTCAGTGACCGGCTGCTTGAGAACGAAGTGCCCATGAGGTCCGTGCACCTTGATCGATCCACCGGGGGGCAGGTCTGTAAGGTCCGCCAGATGATTGGAGAAGAAACCCTCCGGCACGCGATTGACGCAGAGTTCAAATCGGTTTTCATTCGCGGCCGACGCTATGGAATAAGCGCGAGTCTGTTGTTTGCCATTCGCATCGGGCGCGAGGGCTGAGATGAACTGGCCAGAGATGAAAGGAAAGCTCTCCAGGTCTTCCAGAGCAAATTCGAAGTGGTAACACTGGGCCGATTCGGAGATGCATGCCTTCTTCAGAAGGCGTGCCGTGTGCAGTTCACGCGCCAAAGTCAAATCTCGCTTGCAGAAGGAAATAGGGCATCAAGAGCGCCACTCAAGAGTATATCGCCCTCAAACAAGTCTTCGGGAATACCCATTTTGTGTGCCGACCTTGGTGTTGGCGCAATGAAACTACGCCAGAGCATGCCAGCAGAGCTGCACTCCCATAGCGAACAGCCACAGTGACAGCGCCAGCCGCATTGCGCGAACCGGGATGCGCGAGGCCAGCCCCGTTCCTACCAGCCCGCCAAGAACTCCGCCGATGATGAGGCTGATAAGCAAGTTGGCATTGAGCCCTGCACAGTGGAGGTGAAGGGTTCCGCCAACAATGGATAGGCACAGCCCGAACGCCAGATCGGTGCCGACGATGCGCCGTACGTCCAGGGGCGTGAGCCCGAGGAGGGCGAGACTCCCTAGCGCGCCGGCTCCTGATGATGAGAACCCGACTTCTGCGCCAATGGGCAGCATCACTGCAGCAAGCCATGCAGGAGAGTTCGTGCGCTGCGCAAGCTCGCCCGCGGGTTTGAAGTGCCTGTAGATGTGCCATGCCGACGACACGACGATCATCAGACCGAGCACCATATAGAGCCAGAAATTATTCGCCTGATTGTGCGCGACCCGCTGGAAGATAAAGGAACCGAGGACGACGCCGGGGATGCCTGTTGCCAGGATCAGACCAAGAGTCTTCCACTCGATTTGACGCTTCCATATCTGTACCGGAACGACTACGAGCTTCACGGCAGCCGAGTAGATGAGCGCAGTACCCACTGCTTCGGCAACGGGTACGTGCAGAAAGAGGATCAGCAAGGGCGCAATCAGCGATCCGGCGCCGACGCCGGTTATCGCGATGAGCACGGCGATTGCAAATCCAAGGAGGAGTTCCATTGTTCGCTCCGCTTACTTCGCCTGCAGGTGAATGCCGCACTCAACTTTACGGCCAGACCAGCGTCCCGACCGCGCATCGCCCGGATCAAAAGGCAAGCTCGTGCACGGCGCGCAGCCGATCGACGTGTAGCCCTTTTCGTACAGGGGTAGCAGAGGAATATTATTCTGCTCCGCGTAACGCCAGACGTCGCGGCTCGTCCAGTCGGCCAGTGGGCTCAACTTGGCAAGAATGTGGCCGGTTGGCAGAGTGAAAAACTCGCGCGTTTGCAGGTTGGCCCGTGTCTTCGACTGCTCGCGGCGAAGGCCTGTCACCCACGTCGTGTAGGAGCCGAGCGAGCGGAAAAGAGGCTCTACCTTGCGAATTCCGCAGCAGCGGTCGGGTGCAGTCTGGTTCAGAATGCCGAACTTCGACTCTTGCTCGGCGACGGTAATTTCCGGCTCGACGTTTACCAGGTTGAGATTCCACTCTGCCGCGATGCGGTCACGGTACGCGAGGGTCTCGGGGAAGTGATAGCCGGTTTCGAGGAACAGCACCGGGATCCTGGGTTTGATCTGCAGGGCCATATGCACAACGACGACATCTTCAGCCTGGAAGCTGCTGGTGATACACGCACGCTGGGCATACTCCAACTGTTCCTGAAGAAAAGTGAAGGCTGCATGTGTGAGTCCGTCAGATGCCGAGACCGTTGTCATTGTCGTCCTCTCCTGTAGGTAATGAAGCGATTCGTTCGATTTCTGCGAGTAACTCGTCGGGGCGGGCAGCCTCGAAATCAGCGCTGATGTCATAAGCCCTGCCGCTGAGCGAGTCCGACCTCACGAAGGCTATCGGTGCCAGTTCATCTGACTCGCAGATGACAAAAGCTCCGAGACGTGCCAGATTCAATAGCTGTCCAGTTCCTGCGTATCGCGTCCTGAGCACAACCGTGCCCGCAGCGAGCAGCACCTGCTCGAGTTGATCGGCAAGAAATTTCCTATCGCCGACTTTGAGTAGACCGGTAGCCGTACGTCTCTGCGAGTCGACGCCTTCGTGAATCAGGCGGATCATCCCGGCGCCAGCAGTTCCGTTATCCGCTTGATCAATCAGGATGAAACTGCCCGTCGCGCGACTTTCGCGATATAGGTCGGCGATCAGGGGGCGGCTGGTCTCGATGACAACGTGGCCGATGTCGTTCAGGGCGAGTTGTGATGCGGAGTTTTCAGCCAGGTGTTCAACATCGACTTTCGACCTCAACTCGACGACGGTCGCTTTGACAGTATGGCTGGCATGCTTCAGCTGGTAGGTGGCGCCGACGCGAAGAGGCTTCGAATGCATCCACACGACAGTTGCCTCGAAACGGTTGGTTTTGCGAGGCGGAGCTACGACGGCGGCGATCATGTCTCCGCGGCTTAGATCGATTTCATCTTCGAGGGAGACGACGACAGACTGCGGGGCATGAGCACGGGCCAGCTCGCCGTCCCATGTGGTGATTGACTTAACGCGGGAACGACGGCCACTTGGAAGCGCCACGACTTCATCGCCGGGATGCACTGCGCCTGCCGTGATTTGGCCAGCAAAGCCGCGGAAATCCTGGTGCGGGCGGATTACGCGCTGAACAGGCAACCGGAAGGTTGCCTGTATTCTTTCGATGGCGAGGGGGAGCGTCTCCAGCAGTTCAAGGACGCTGGGACCGTCGTAGAAGGACATGCGGGTGCTGCGATGAACAACATTGTCGCCATCAAGCGCGCTGACCGGTACGGATATCAGCCGTGGAATGTCCAGCTGTCTTGCCAGCGCCTGAAGGCTGTCACTGTGCTGCTTGAAACCTTCAGGCGAGAAGTCCACCAGGTCCATTTTGTTAATGGCGGCAATCACGATGGGAATTCCGAGGAGGGAGGCGATGCACGCATGACGCCGGGTCTGATTGAGGATTCCTTTACGCGCATCCACCAGAACAATCGCGACATCGGCGGTCGACGCGCCCGTTGCCATGTTGCGTGTGTACTGCTCATGGCCCGGGGTATCGGCGATGATGAATTTCCGCTTTGGAGTCGAGAAGTAGCGGTAGGCGACATCAATGGTGATGCCTTGTTCGCGCTCTGCACGGAGACCGTCGGTAAGCTGGGCGAAGTCGATCGCGGCGTTCCGGGTAACGGACTTGATGTGATCGTCGTAGACGTTGTGGGAATCGTAGAGCAGGCGGCCTATAAGGGTGGACTTTCCGTCGTCAACGCTGCCAGCCGTCGAAAAGCGCAGCAGGTCTTTTCTGAGTTCGGCCTCGAGGCGTTGCTCGATCGGCAGCACCGCTTCTTCTACCTGCGAATTTCGGCTCGTCTCGACGCCCGCGGACACTTCGATCACGTTCTCCTCAGCAGAAAGCATCAGAAGTAGCCCTCGCGCTTCTTCAGTTCCATCGACCCGTCCTGGTCGTGGTCAATGATGCGGTTGGCGCGTTCCGAATTTCTAACGGCCATCAGCTCCTCGATGATTTTCGGAACGGTGTCGGCTTCGGAGCGAATAGCCCCGGTGCAGGGACTGCAACCGAGGGAACGCAGGCGGCACTTCACCAGCTGTTCCTCGCCGGGCAGGCCCTGGATGAACGGCTGCTCCAGGGGGATCAGGGAATCGGCCCGGACCAGCATCTTTCGAGGCTTGGCGAAATAGAGCGGGACGATGGGGATCTTCTCAAGGTGGATGTAATGCCAGATATCGAGTTCGGTCCAGTTGGAGAGAGGGAAGACACGGATGCTCTCGCCGGGACCGATTTTGCCATTGAAGAGTGACCAGAGTTCGGGCCTTTGATTCTTCGGGTCCCATTGTCCGGCACCATCGCGGAAAGAAAAGATGCGCTCCTTGGCGCGGGACTTTTCTTCATCGCGTCGAGCCCCGCCGAATGCCGCGTCAAAGCCTTGCGAGCGCAACCCATCCAGAAGAGCCTGCGTTTTCAGAAGTCCGCAGCAGCGCTGGGTTCCCAGCTTCACGGGGTTTGCACCGTCAGCCAGCGCCTCTTCGTTGCGCCACACAATCAGTTTCAGGCCGAGTTCTGCCGTATAGCGGTCACGAAATTCCAGCATCTCGCGAAACTTGTATCCGGTATCGACGTGCAGGAGCGGAAACGGGATTGGTCCTGGATGGAACGCTTTTTGAGCGAGGCGGAGCATGACGGAGGAGTCTTTCCCGATGGAATAGAGCATCACCGGGTTCTGAAACTCGGAGACCACCTCGCGAAAGATGTGAATGCTCTCAGCCTCAAGAAGCTCGATGTGATTGAGCCGATCGCGCGAGAGTTCTTCTTCCGGGATCGAAGGAAGGTGCCCGTTGGTGGCTGCTTTGCGTTCTGGGACTGCGGTTGAGGTCATTGTTCTCCGGATGTTGAGTGCAATAAAAAACCCGCGGCGGCAGGGAAACTGCTGCGCGGGGTATGGGAGATTCCGGTGAGTCTATTGGCGGCTTATCCCATAGTCCGGCGCGGCGCACAACAACATGCGCAACAAGCAACCGGCATGGAACAGCACAAACTCATTGCTTCTACTATAAGGGCCGTTGAGGGTGAGGTCAATCACCAAAGGCGAACACGAGGCGAACACCGAGGTGGACGCGCGATCCCTGGAACTTAGGTCCGCCTATTCGTCGTGCAGGACCGTCAGTGGATCGACCCTTGTTGCCCGCAGCGCCGGGATGAGACTCGCAGCGAACGAGACGAACACAATCACTACCGTGGCGGCCGTATACGTTGCCAGGTCACGCACACTCACTCCGTAGATAAGGCTGGCCGCCACGCGTCCTAGCGCGAACGCTGCCACGAGCCCAATGCCAACTCCGACGAGGGTTGGTTTCATTCCCTGCACGATGACAAGGCTTACAACGTCTTTGAATCCGGCGCCGAAGGCCAGGCGGAGTCCGATCTCGCGCATGCGGCGTTTCACGGAGTATGCGAGAACGCTGTAGATCCCGATGGTGCAGAGGAAGAGTGCGAGCGCACCGAAGATTGCCAGCAACTGCATATTGAAGCTACGCTGCGTGAGTGTGGATCCGATGAAGTCTTCCAGCGTGATCACATTGTCGACGGGAATGTTGCCGTTCACTTCAGCGATGGCCTTCGTGATGGTGGGGTCAGGTTTTGCG